>Ga0207696_1000019_pt1 | contig 476309 bp, 402 predicted proteins | sample KBSS54metaG_FD_184403 | JGI IMG/M metagenome (GOLD analysis project Ga0207696, IMG submission 184403) | Switchgrass rhizosphere microbial communities from Kellogg Biological Station, Michigan, USA - KBS S5-4 metaG (SPAdes) (version 2) | ecosystem: Host-associated > Plants > Roots > Rhizosphere...
CAGAGCGCTATCTACAATACGGGCTCGATGCCCTCGGAGCAGCTCCGCTTCATGACCTTCCCTCGATGATCAGTCGAGAACTTTCGCTTCTTTGGAAGGGAAAGTCGAGATACAAGGAGCAGCCTTGTGCTGCGAAGAGGCCGGTGCAAACACAGCGATTTTTCGCTACTTTCACCGGCCTCTTCGCAGCACAAGGCTGCTCCTACAGGGGAGGGGCGAGCGGGTCAGCCTTTACCGCCCGGCGCCAGCATGTTCTCCGGCCTGACCCACTGATCGAACTGTTCATTGGTCAGGTACTTCAACGCCAACGCCGCCTCGCGCAAGGTCGTGCCTTCGGCATACGCCTTCTTGGCAATCTCTGCCGCCTTGTCATAGCCAATATGCGGGTTCAATGCCGTCACCAGCATCAACCCTTGCTCCAGGTGCGCCGCCATCTGCTCGGCATCCGGCTCGATCCCGGCCACGCAGTGCTGCTGGAAGTTGCGGCAGCCATCAGCCAGCAGTTCGACCGACTGCAGCAGGTTGTGGATGATCACCGGTTTGAACACGTTCAACTGCAAGTGGCCTTGGCTGGCAGCAAAACCGATCGCCGCGTCATTGCCCAGCACCTGGCAGGCTAGCATGGACAGCGCCTCGCACTGGGTGGGGTTGACCTTGCCGGGCATGATCGAGCTGCCCGGCTCGTTGGCCGGCAGGCGCACTTCCGCCAGCCCCGTGCGGGGGCCGGAGCCAAGCAGGCGCAGGTCATTGGCAATTTTCATCAAGGCCACGGCCAGGGTCTTCAGCCCCCCCGCCAGGCTGGTCAGCGGTTCATGGCCGGCAAGGGCGGCGAACTTGTTGGGCGCGGTGACGAATGGCAAACCGGAAAGGGCCGCTAGCTCGGCTGCGATGGCTTCGGCAAAGCCGTGTGGCGCGTTCAGGCCGGTACCGACGGCTGTGCCGCCCTGGGCCAGTTCGCAGACTGGGGGCAGGGTGGCGCGAATGGCGCGCTGGGCGTAATCGAGCTGGGCGACGAAGGCCGAGACCTCCTGGCCGAAGGTGATCGGCGTGGCGTCCATCATGTGCGTACGGCCGGTCTTGACCAGTTTGAGGTGGCGCGCCGACAGTTCGGCCAGCCCCGAGGACAACTCGGCGATCGCCGGCAGCAGTTTTTCATGCACCGCCTGGGCCGCGGCAATGTGCATGGCAGTGGGGAAGCAGTCGTTGGAACTCTGCGAGCGATTGACGTGGTCGTTGGGGTGCACGGGCGTCTTGCCGCCACGGCCCTTGCCGGCCAGTTCGTTGGCGCGCCCGGCGATGACTTCGTTGACGTTCATGTTGCTCTGGGTGCCGCTGCCGGTTTGCCACACCACCAGCGGGAACTGATCGTCATGCTGGCCGTCGAGCACTTCGTCGGCGGCCTGCTCGATCAGCCGGGCGATATCGGCCGGCAGGTCGCCGTTGCGGTTGTTGACCCGTGCCGCGGCTTTCTTGATCAGCGCCAGGGCGTGCAGCACCGCGAGCGGCATGCGTTCCTTGCCAATGGCGAAGTTGATCAGCGACCGTTGGGTCTGTGCACCCCAGTAGGCGCCCTCAGGAACTTCGACCGGGCCCAGGCTGTCTGTCTCGATACGGCTCATTCTGCGCTCACTCCTTTGTGGTTCGAAATCGCAGTTTAGGCCCTGATTCGACAGAGCGGTTCCATCGCTCGTCGTGCCCACTTGAGCACATCGCCACCACAGCGCAGAATGCTCTACTCTGAGGTACCCGCCTCCCTCTCTTGAAGGAAATGCAATGACCCGTCTCCGTGTCCTTTGTGCCGCCGTCGCCCTGGCCTGTGCCAGCGGCCAGGTACTCGCTGCCACCGCCAGTCACAACGCTGCCGCCGAGAAATTCCTGACCCTGGCCAACGCCGACAAGCTGGGCACCCCGGTCTATATGCAGGTCCAACAAATGTTCGCCCAGCGCTTCGCCCAAACCAAGGCGCCTGCGTCCAAGCAACCGGTGCTGCAAAGCTACCAGGCCAAGGCCAACGCCGCCCTGGACAGCGCCATCGGCTGGAACAAGCTGAAGCCGAAAATGGTCGACCTGTACACCGCCACCTTCACCGAGGCCGAGCTCAAGGACCTGGTCAAGTTCTACGAGTCGCCGCTGGGCAAGAAAGTCCTGCGCGAAATGCCCAAGGTTACCCAGCAGTCGGCCCAGCTGACCCAGCAGAGCCTGGAGCCTGCGGTACCGGTGGTCAACAAGCTGCTCGAAGACATGACCAAAGAGCTTGACCCGAACGCTGGCAAGGCCGCCGCCCCCGCCAAGAAGTGAGTAACGCGTGATGAGCATGCAGCACCGCATCGAGCAACAACTGGCCGCGCTGGCGCCGCAACACCTGGAAGTGCTCAATGAAAGTCACATGCACAGTCGTGGTCAGGAGACCCACTACAAGGCAGTGATCGTCAGCGAGCAGTTTGCCGGGCTGAACAGCGTCAAGCGTCACCAGAAGGTCTACGCCACCATGGGCGAGCTGATGGGCCAGATCCACGCCCTCGCGATCCACACCTACACCGCTGAAGAGTGGGCCAAGGTCGGCGTCGCACCGGCCTCGCCGGTGTGTGCGGGCGGCGGGCACTGAATCCTTTTTGCCGTTCTGGTAGAATCTGCAACATCTCGGGGGCCGCTTTGCGGCCCTTTCGCGACACAAGGCCGCTCCTACAGGGGTTATGCGTTCCCTCTGTAGGAGCGGCCTTGTGTCGCGAAAGGGGCGCACAGCGCCCCCCTGCTTTTTTAACAACCCGGTCCGCCCCTTACGAGGGCAACCACCTGGAGATTCACGTTCATGTCACAACCGATCGTCGTCGCGGCGCTGTACAAATTCGTCACCCTGCAAGACTACGTCGAGCTGCGCGAGCCGCTGCTCAAGGCCATGCTCGACAATGACGTCAAAGGCACCCTGCTGCTGGCCAACGAAGGCATCAACGGCACCGTGTCGGCCACCCGCGAAGGCATCGACGGCCTGCTGGCCTGGCTGCGCAACGACCCACGCCTGGTGGATGTCGACCACAAGGAATCCTACTGCGACGAACAGCCGTTCTACCGCACCAAGGTCAAGCTGAAGAAAGAGATCGTCACCCTCGGTGTGCCGGGCGTGGACCCCAACCAGCAGGTGGGCACCTACGTCGAGCCCAAGGACTGGAACGCCCTGATCAGCGACCCTGAAGTGCTGCTGATCGATACCCGCAACGACTACGAAGTGGCCATCGGCACGTTCAAGGGCGCCATCGACCCGAAGACCGAGACCTTCCGCGAGTTCCCCGAGTACATCAAGGCCAACTTCGACCCGAGCAAGCACAAGAAAGTGGCGATGTTCTGCACCGGCGGTATCCGTTGCGAAAAAGCCTCCAGCTACATGCTCGGTGAAGGCTTCGAGGCGGTCTATCATCTTAAAGGTGGCGTCCTGAAGTACTTCGAAGAAGTACCTCAGGAAGAAAGCCTGTGGGACGGCGACTGCTTCGTCTTCGACAACCGCGTCACGGTGCGCCATGACCTGAGCGAAGGCGAGTACGACCAGTGCCATGCCTGCCGCCACCCGATCAACGCAGAGGAGCGTGCGTCCGAGCACTATTCGCCAGGTGTCAGCTGCCCGCACTGCTGGGACAGCCTGAGCGAGAAAACTCGGCGCAGCGCCATCGACCGGCAGAAGCAGATCGAGCTGGCCAAGGCCCGCAACCTGCCGCACCCGATCGGTTACAACTACAAAGCCGAGGCCTGATGCATGTCTGCACGCCTGCTGTATGTGATGGACCCTATGTGCTCCTGGTGCTGGGGTTTTGCGCCGGTGGCCGCGGCCCTGATCGCCCAGGCGCGTGAAGCCGGCGTGCCAACCCACCTGGTGCCAGGCGGCCTGCGCACCGGCGGCAGCGCCCTGGATGCGTCGACCCGCAAGTACATCCTCGAGCATTGGCAGGCAGTGGCCGACGCCACCGGCCAGCCGTTTCGTTTCGAGGGCGCCATGCCTGACGGTTTCGTCTACGACACCGAACCTGCCTGCCGCGCCCTGGTCACCGCCCGTGAGCTGGACGCCGAGCGCGTCTGGCCACTGCTGGCGTTGATCCAGCGCGCGTTCTACGAGGCCGGTGTCGACGTTACTACCGCGCCGCACCTGGTTGAGCTGGCCGAACAGGCGGGCTTCGACCGTGCGGTGTTTGCCGAGGCCTTTGCCCGCGCCGACACGCGCGTGGCCACCGCAGCCGATATTGCGTGGGCGCAAGACTTGGGCATCGCCGGTTTCCCCACCCTGCTGGCCGAGCGCAACGGCCAGCTGGCGCTGCTGACCAACGGCTACCAGCCGCTGGAGCGCCTGCAACCCTTGCTCGGCCGCTGGCTGCAGCAGGCTGCCTGTGCTTGATGTGCCTGGGTCGCCCGACCCTGTGCCAGGGAAACCCCACAGTGCGGCCGATCGACTGAGCTGGGCGGAAATCCGCCGCCTGGCACTGCACCACAAGAAAAACCTTTGGTCTGCCAACCTGATTGCCGTGCTCGCGGCGTGCTGCAGCGTGCCGATCCCCTTGCTGCTGCCGCTGCTGGTGGATGAAGTGCTGCTGGGCCACGGCGACGCCGCGCTGAAATGGATGAACCACCTGCTGCCCGCCAACTGGCAGGTCGCGGCCGGCTATATCGGCCTGATGCTGGCGCTGACGTTGTGCCTGCGCCTGGCCGCCCTGGCCTTCAACGTGGTGCAGGCCAAGCTGTTTGCCGGGCTGGCCAAGGACATCGTCTACCGCCTGCGTATTCGGCTGATCGAACGGCTCAAGCGGATTTCCCTCAAGGAATACGAAAGCCTGGGCAGCGGCACGGTGACCACTCACCTGGTCACCGACCTGGACACCCTCGACAAATTCGTCGGCGAGACCCTCAGCCGTTTCTTGGTCGCCATGCTGACCCTGACCGGCACGGCGGCCATCCTGATCTGGATGCACTGGCAACTGGCGTTGCTGATTTTGCTGTTCAACCCGCTGGTGATCTACTTCACCGTGCAGTTGGGCAAGCGCGTCAAACACCTGAAAAAGCTCGAAAACGACAGCACCGCGCGCTTTACCCAGGCGCTGTCGGAAACCCTCGACGCCATCCAGGAGATCCGCGCCGGCAACCGCCAGGGCTATTTCCTGGGGCGTCTGGGCGTGCGCGCCCGGGAGGTGCGTGACTACGCCGTGGACTCGCAATGGAAGAGCGATGCCAGCGGCCGCGCCAGTGGTTTGTTGTTCCAGTTCGGCATCGACATCTTCCGCGCCGCGGCGATGCTCACGGTGCTGTTTTCCGACCTGTCGATCGGCCAGATGCTGGCAGTGTTCAGCTACCTGTGGTTCATGATCGGCCCGGTGGAACAACTGCTCAACCTGCAGTACGCCTATTACGCCGCCGGTGGCGCTCTGAGCCGGCTCAACGAGCTGCTGGCGCGTGCCGACGAGCCGCAGTACCCCGCGGCCAGTGACCCGTTCGTGGGCCGCGAAACAGTGGGCATCGAGGTGCGCGACCTGCGCTTCGCCTATGCCGACGAGCCGGTGCTCGAGCACCTCGACCTGTCCATCGCCCCAGGCGAGAAGGTGGCCATCGTGGGCGCCAGCGGTGGCGGCAAGAGCACCTTGGTGCAGCTGCTGCTAGGCCTGTACAGCGCCCAGGCGGGGACCATTCGCTTTGGCGGTGCCAGCCTGCAGGAAATCGGCCTGGAAACCCTTCGTGAAAACGTCGCGGTGGTGCTGCAGCACCCTTCGTTGTTCAACGACAGCGTGCGCGCCAACCTGACCATGGGCCGCGAGTGCAGCGACGAAGCCTGCTGGCAGGCGCTGCGCATTGCCCAGCTGGACGCCACCATCGCCGCCTTGCCGCAAGGGCTGGACAGCGTGGTCGGGCGCTCCGGCGTGCGCCTGTCCGGGGGGCAGCGGCAACGGCTGGCGATTGCCCGGATGGTCTTGGCCGAACCCAAGGTGGTGATTCTCGATGAAGCCACGTCGGCGCTGGATGCCGCCACCGAGTACAACCTGCACCAGGCCCTGGCGCGCTTCCTCAGCGGCCGCACCACGCTGATCATCGCCCACCGCCTGTCGGCCGTGAAACAGGCCGACCGGGTGTTGGTGTTCGATGGCGGGCATGTGGCCGAAGATGGCGACCATCAGCAGTTGATTGCCGAGGGTGGTTTGTACGCCAAGCTGTACGGGCATCTGCAGCAGACCTGAGCCTCTTGTTACGGGCGGTGCGAATCGCCCCATTCCTTGTCATAAAAAACCCCTCCACGCAGATGGCAAATGGCCTACGCTGTGCTTGTCTGGGTTGATTCGAGCCTTATCTGCTCTGTGACAGGGACTCCATGAAGGGACATCGCACTCTAGAAGCGCCGAAGTTGCTGGGTATCATCTGGCCCTTCATTGCCGTCGTGATCTTCCAGGCGGCATTGGCCGGTCTCAGCCTCTATACGCTATCGGCGGTACGCGCCTATGTCGCGGGCGAGAGCTTGTGGTCCAAGGCTCAGAAAGACGCCATCTACTACCTCAACCTGTACGCCGACAACCGCGACGAAGGCACTTACCAGCGCTACCGCCAGGCTATCAGCGTGCCCCACGGCGATCACCAGTTGCGTGAAGTGCTCGACCAGCCCAATCCGGACTTGAACGCCGCGCGCGATGCCGTGTTGCAGGGTGGCAACCACCCCAACGACGTCGAACGCATCATCTGGTTCTATCGCAACTTCCGCAGCATCAGCTACATGCAGACGGCCATCGACTACTGGGACATCGGTGACCGCTACCTGGGCCAGCTGGATGTGCTGGCGGGCGAGATGCGCACAGGCTTTGCCGGTGACCAGGTCGATGCCGGCACGATCAGCGACTGGAAGGCCCGTATCGTCGCCATCAACGAAGGGGTGACGCCGGCCGCCAGGGCCTTCAGCGATGCGCTGGGCGAGGGCTCGCGCATGCTGTTGCAGGTGCTGCTGATTACCAACCTGCTGACTGCGTTGTTCCTCATTACCATTGCCTGGCGCCGCTCCAGCAAGTTGCTGGCCCAGCGCCAGGCGTTCGCCAGTGCCCTGCAGGCCGAAAAGGAGCGGGCGCAGATCACCCTGCAGGCGATTGGCGATGCGGTCATCACCACCGATGTCGATGGCTATATCGGCTACATGAACCCGGCGGCCGAGCAACTTACCCACTGGCAGGCCGGCCAAGCCCAGGGGCTGCCGCTTTCGGCGCTGTTCAGCCTGGTGGACGAGCAGGCCGAAGAGGACGGCCGCAGCCTGGTCGAACAGGTGCTCAGCGGCAGCCTGAAGGGCGGCGCCGAGCATGCCCGGCTGATCCAGCGCCTGGACGGCAGCACCGTGTCGATCAACCTGGTGGGCTCGCCCATCGTCAATGACGGGCAGGTCAGTGGCATCGTGCTGGTGCTGCACGACATGACCCAGGAGCGCCAGTACATCGCCAACCTGTCCTGGCAAGCGACCCATGACGCCTTGACCGGCCTGGCCAACCGCCGTGAGTTCGAATACCGCCTGGAGCAAGCGCTCAACGGCCTGGCACGCCAGGCTGGGCGGCATTCACTGATGTTCCTCGACCTCGACCAGTTCAAGCTGGTGAACGACACCTGTGGCCACGCGGCGGGCGACGAGTTGCTGCGCCATATTTGCGCCGTATTGCAGTCGGGGCTGCGCGAAGGGGACACCCTGGCCAGGCTGGGTGGCGATGAGTTCGGCGTGCTGCTGGAAAACTGCCCGCCGGACCAGGCCGAGCGAATTGCCGAGCAACTGCGCCAGATGGTCCAGAGCCTGCACTTTGTGTGGAAGGGGCGCCCGTTCGTCACCACCGTCAGCATTGGCCTGGTGAACATGGCGCAGGCCCCCGGTACCCTGGAGGCCTCGCTGCGCGCCGCCGACATGGCCTGCTACATGGCCAAGGAAAAGGGCCGCAACCGGGTGCAGGTGTACCACGCCGACGACAGCGAGCTGTCCATGCGCTTTGGCGAGATGGCCTGGATCCAGCGTTTGCACGTGGCCCTGGAAGAAAACCGCTTCTGCCTGTACGCCCAGGAAATCGCCGCTCTGAAGGCGATCGAAGGCCCTGGCCATATCGAGATTCTACTGCGTCTGCACGACGAGAGCGGCCGCACCATCCTGCCCAGCAGCTTCATCCCCGCCGCCGAGCGCTATGGCCTGATGACCGCCCTTGATCGCTGGGTGGTGCGCAATGTGTTCCAGGTGATTCGCCAGTGCCTGGACGAAGGGCGCGAAGGGCCGCTGTCCATGTGCGCGATCAACCTGTCGGGGTCGAGCATCGGCGACGACAACTTCCTCGAGTACTTGCAGCGCTTGTTCGTCGAGTACGCCATCCCGCCACGCATGATCTGCTTTGAGATCACCGAAACCAGCGCCATTGCCAACCTCGGCAGTGCCATTCGTTTCATCAACGAACTGAAAGGGCTGGGGTGCAGGTTCTCGCTCGACGACTTCTGTGCCGGCATGTCGTCGTTCGCCTATTTGAAGCATTTGCCTGTGGATTTCCTCAAGATCGACGGCAGTTTCGTCAAGGACATGCTCGACGACCCGGTCAACCGGGCCATGGTCGAGGTCATCAACCACATCGGCCATGTCATGGGTAAGCGGACGATTGCCGAGTTTGTCGAAACCCCCTTGATCGAACAGGCCCTGCAGGAAATTGGCGTGGATTACGCCCAGGGCTACCTGATCGAACGGCCTCAGGTGTTCACCTGTGACAGTCTGCAGCGCCAACGGATCGCCGCACGGCCTCTGTTGCAGCGGGCACCTGGCACGTTTCGTTAGCTAGACAGCGGCTTTCGCTGACACAACACGTCCGAAAAATCACAAGGAACAAGGAGCTGAAAGTGATTGATGCATTCGTTCGTATCGGGCCATTGATGGACCCCGCCAGTTACCCTCAATGGGCCCAGCAATTGATTGAAGAGTGCCGCGAAAGCAAGCGCCGGGTGGTCGAGCATGAGTTTTACCAGCACCTGCGTGATGGCCAGCTGAAGCCTTCGACCATCCGCCAGTACCTGATCGGCGGCTGGCCGGTGGTCGAGCAGTTCTCCCTGTACATGGCCCATAACCTGACCAAGACCCGCTATGGCCGCCACCCCGGCGAAGACATGGCGCGGCGCTGGTTGATGCGCAACATCCGCGTCGAGCTCAACCATGCCGACTACTGGCTGCACTGGTGCCATGCCCATGGCGTTCACCTGCATGACCTGCAGGCGCAGGAGGTGCCGCCCGAGTTGAATGGGCTCAATGACTGGTGCTGGCGGGTGTGTGCTACTGAAAACCTGGCGATTTCCATGGCAGCGACCAACTACGCCATCGAAGGCGCGACGGGGGAATGGTCGGCGGTGGTGTGCGCCAATGACACCTATGCCCAAGGTTTCCCGGAGGAGCAGCGCAAGCGCGCCATGAAGTGGCTGAAGATGCATGCGCAGTACGACGATGCGCACCCGTGGGAGGCGCTGGAAATCATCTGTACCTTGGCGGGGGAAAACCCGACGCTGGGGTTGCGTACCGAATTGCGCCGGGCGATCTGCAAGAGTTACGACTGCATGTACCTGTTCTTGGAGCGCTGCATGCAGCTGGAAGGGCGTCAGCAGGGGCGGGTGCGGCCGGCGTTGGCGGCGGGTTGATGGTCTACTGTGCTGGCCCTATCGCCGGCAAGCCGGCTCCCACAGAATTTCACCAAGCCAGAAGGCAATGATACCCCTGTGGGAGCCGGCTTGCCGGCGATAGGGCCAGTACAGGCCACCCAACATCACTGGGCGTTGAACGCCTGCCCATTCACCCCAGTGCTGTCTGGCCCCATCAGGTACAGGTACACCGGCATGATCTCTTCAGGCAGCGGGTTGTTCTGCGGGTTCTCGCTCGGGTAAGCCTGGGCCCGCATCGCCGTGCGCGTGGCGCCTGGGTTGATGCTGTTGGAGCGCACCGGCGCAACGCCTTCCAGTTCGTCGGCCAAGGTCTGCATCAGGCCTTCGGTGGCGAACTTCGACACCCCGTAAGCGCCCCAGTAGGCCCGGCCTTTGCGCCCGACGCTGCTGGAGGTGAACACCACCGAGGCGTCCTCCGACAGCTTGAGCAGCGGCAGCAGGGTGCTGGTGAGCATGAAGGTGGCATCGACGTTGATGTGCATCACGCGCATGAAGTTGTCACCCGACAACTGCTCCAGTGGCGTGCGCGGGCCGATGATCGAGGCGTTGTTGAGCAGGCCATCCAGGCGCCCGAACTGGTCTTCGATCATGACCGCCAGCTCGTCGTACTGGTGGGGCAGGGCGGTTTCCAGGTTGAACGGGATTACCACCGGTTGCGGGTGCCCGGCGGCCTCGATCTGGTCGTAGACCTCGTTGAGGTTGGCCTCGGTCTTGCCCAGCAGCAGCACGGTGGCACCGAGCGCGGCGTAAGCCTTGGCAGCGGCGGCACCAATGCCGCGGCCGGCTCCGGTGACCAGGATGACCCGGCCTTGCAGCAGGTCGGGGCGGGCGGTGTAGTCGAACATTGTGTGGTCCTTCGAGTTCGTTGGCGCGGCACCTTGTCCCTGTGGGAGCGGGTTTACCCGCGAATGCGTCAGGTCAGGCAATCAAGCTGCCTGGTCCGGCCCTTTCGCGGGTAAACCCGCTCCCACAGGGACAAGGTAGGGGCTTGGAGTGAGGCTCAGCAGCCGCACAGCGCGCTGTCGATCACCTTGCGCAGTTCCAGCGGGTGGTCCACCACCACGTCGGCACCCCAGTTGTTCGGGTTGTCCTCTGGATGAATATAGCCGTAGCGCACCGCCGCCGTGCGGGTGCCGGCATCGCGGCCAGACTCGATGTCGCGCAGGTCGTCGCCGACGAACAGCACGCTGGCCGGGTCCAGGTTCAAGGTTTTGCAGGCCAGGATCAGCGGCTCGGGGTCGGGCTTGCTGTTTTTCACGTGGTCCGGGCATATCAGCAGCGCCGAGCGCTCGGCCAGGCCCAGGCGTTGCATGATCGGCTCGGCAAAACGTACCGGCTTGTTGGTGACCACGCCCCACAGCAGGTTGCCTTTCTCGATGTCGGCCAACAGCTCGGCCATGCCGTCGAACAGCTTGCTGTGCACCGCGCAGTCGCGCTGGTAGCGCTCGAGAAACTCCAGGCGCAGGGCCTCGAAGCCTTCGGCTTCCGGGTCCATGGCGAAGGTGGTGGCGACCATGGCACGGGCACCGCCGGAAATCACACCGCGAATCAGGTTGTCGTCCACGGCCGGCAAGCCGCGCTCGGCGAGCATGGCCTGGCAGATGGCGATGAAGTCCGGCGCCGTGTCGAGCAGGGTGCCGTCCATGTCGAAGAGTACTGCTCGCAAACGCATGCTCATTCCTCGCGCAGGGTCTGGATCATGTAGTTGACGTCCACGTCGTTGCAAAGCTTGTAGTGCTTGGTCAACGGGTTGTAGGTCAGGCCGATGATGTCCTTGACTTCAAGGCCGGCAACACGGCTCCAGGCGCCCAGCTCGGACGGGCGGATGAACTTCTTGAAGTCGTGGGTGCCGCGCGGCAGCATCTTCAGGATGTACTCGGCGCCGACGATGGCCAGCAGGTAGGCCTTCGGGTTGCGGTTGATGGTGGAGAAGAACACCTGGCCGCCAGGCTTGACCATGCGGTAGCAGGCGCGAATCACCGACGAAGGGTCGGGGACGTGCTCGAGCATTTCCAGGCAGGTGACCACGTCGAACTGCCCAGGCATCTCTTCGGCCAGTGCTTCGGCGGTGATCTGCCGGTATTCAACCTCGACGCCGGACTCCAGTTGGTGCAACTGGGCCACCGCCAGTGGGGCCTCGCCCATGTCGATGCCGGTTACCGAGGCGCCACGCAGGGCCATGGATTCGCTGAGAATGCCGCCGCCGCAGCCCACGTCCAGCACTTTCTTGCCAGCCAGGCCGACCCGCTCGTCGATCCAGTTGACGCGCAACGGGTTGATTTCATGCAGCGGCTTGAACTCGCTTTCACGGTCCCACCAGCGGTGGGCCAAGGCTTCGAACTTGGCAATTTCGGCGTGGTCGACGTTGCTCATTTAAGAGTCCTCTGAAACTTCGCTAAATTGGGCCGGAGTATACCCGAGCGCTCAAGCCCGAGGGTCGCTATAATCGCCGGCTTTTGATATCCGAACGACGGGGAGAGGCGATGCGCGAGCGACTTTTGGCGGCGGAGAAGGTGACCGCGATCCGCTGGCAAGGCGGCGTTCTGCATCTGCTCGACCAGCGCCTGCTGCCCGCGCAGGAGGTCTGGCTGGCCTGCGACAATGTCGCGCAGGTGGTGGACGCGATCCGTGACATGGCTGTGCGCGGTGCGTCGGCCATCGGCATTGCCGCGGCCTACGGCCTGGTCCTCGCCCTGGAAGAGCGCCTGGCCGAGGGCGGCGACTGGGAGCAGGACCTGGAAGAAGACTTCCTCAGCCTGGCCGAGGCGCGCCCCACCGCCGCTAACCTGTTCTGGGCGCTGAACCGCATGCGTGAGCGCCTGCAGCGCTTGCGCCCGGAAGAAGACGTCCTGGCGGCGCTGGAAGCTGAGGCGGTAGCAATTCATGAAAGCGACCGTGAAGCCAACCTGACCATGGCCCAGTACGGCATCGAACTGATTCGCCGTCATCAGGGCAACGCCCAGACCCTGCTCACCTATGGCAATGCCGGCGCCCTGGCCAGTGGCGGTTTTGGCACCGCGCTGGGGGTGATCCGCGCGGGTTACCTGGAGGGCATGGTCGAGCGGGTGTATGCCGGCGAAACCCGCCCCTGGCTGCAAGGCTCGCGCCTGACCGCCTGGGAGTTGGCCAACGAGGGCATTCCGGTGACGTTGTGCGCCGATTCGGCCCTGGCCCACCTGATGAAGAGCAAGGGCATCACCTGGGTCGTGGTCGGTGCCGACTGCATTGCGGCCAATGGCGATGTGGCCAGCAAGATCGGCACCTACCAGCTCGCGGTCAGTGCCATGCACCACGGCGTGCGCTTCATGGTGGTGGCGCCGAGCACCAGCATCGACCTGAACCTGGCCACCGGCGAGGACATCCCGCTTGAGGAGCGCGATGCAGACGAGCTGCTGGATTACGCCGGCACTCGCGTGGCGCCGCAGGTGGAGGTGTTCAACCCGGTGTTCGACGTGACCCCGGCCGACCTGATCGACGTGATCGTGACCGAGAAGGGCATCGTCGAACGCCCGGATACCGCCAAGCTGGCTCAGTTGATGTGCCGCAAGCGTTTGCACTGAGGGGTGTGGCTGCACAATTCTCTGGAGCAGCCTTGTGCTGCGAAGAGGCCAGTACCGGCGCCGGGTATTTCTGCTGTTTGCATCGGCCTCTTCGCAGCGCAAGGCTGCTCCCACATGGACCTTGCATAACCTGTAGTGTCAGGGCCTGCCACATCTCCCCACCCGCACTGCCTTTGTGATAACATCCGGCAGTTTCCAAGACCGCCCATCACGGCGGCCAAATTTGCGCAGATCCATGGCACAACTCATTGATTTGTCGTAAGTCGTCGCAGCACTGCGCGTCGCGACGGCGAGCTTCGTTCGGCCCTTGATGGCGCTGCGAAGTTTCACCAGAAAAAGGAATCAGGCTTCTCATGGGCGAACTGGCCAAAGAAATCCTCCCGGTCAATATCGAAGACGAACTGAGACAGTCTTACCTCGACTACGCGATGAGCGTGATTGTCGGGCGAGCGCTGCCCGATGCGCGTGACGGCTTGAAGCCCGTGCATCGTCGCGTTCTCTTTGCGATGAGCGAACTGGGCAACGACTGGAACAAACCGTACAAGAAGTCCGCCCGTGTGGTCGGTGACGTGATCGGTAAGTACCACCCGCACGGCGACACTGCGGTCTACGACACCATCGTGCGTATGGCCCAGCCGTTCTCGCTGCGTTACCTGCTGGTCGACGGCCAGGGCAACTTCGGTTCGGTCGACGGCGACAACGCCGCGGCCATGCGATACACCGAAGTGCGCATGGCCAAGTTGGCGCACGAGCTGCTGGCCGACTTGCACAAAGAAACCGTCGACTGGGTGCCCAACTACGACGGCACCGAGCAGATCCCGGCAGTCATGCCGACCCGTATTCCCAACCTGCTGGTCAACGGTTCCAGCGGTATCGCCGTGGGCATGGCGACCAACATCCCGCCGCACAACCTCGGCGAGGTCATTGACGGCTGCCTGGCGTTGATCGACAACCCGGATGTCACCATCGATGAGCTGATGCAGTTCATCCCGGGCCCAGACTTCCCGACTGCCGGCATCATCAACGGCCGCCAGGGCATCATCGAGGCCTACCGCACCGGCCGTGGCCGCATCTACATGCGTGCCCGTTCCGAAGTCGAAGACATCGACAAGGTCGGTGGCCGCCAGCAGATCGTCGTCACCGAGCTGCCGTACCAGCTGAACAAGGCGCGTCTGATCGAGAAGATTGCCGAGCTGGTCAAAGAGAAGAAGATCGAAGGCATTACCGAGCTGCGTGACGAGTCCGACAAGGACGGCATGCGCATCGTCATCGAGCTGCGTCGCGGCGAGGTGCCAGAGGTGGTGCTCAACAACCTCTACCAGCAGACCCAGCTGCAGAGCGTGTTCGGCATCAACGTCGTGGCCCTGATCGACGGCCGCCCGCGTCTGCTCAACCTCAAGGACCTGCTCGAAGCGTTCGTCCGCCACCGCCGTGAAGTGGTGACGCGCCGTACCGTGTTCGAGCTGCGCAAGGCCCGTGAGCGTGGCCACATCCTTGAAGGCCAAGCGGTCGCGCTGTCCAATATCGACCCGGTCATCGCCCTGATCAAGGCCTCGCCGACGCCGTCGGAAGCCAAGGAAGCGTTGATTTCCACTGCCTGGGAATCCAGCGCCGTGCAGGTCATGGTCGAGCGCGCCGGCGCCGATTCCTGCCGCCCTGAAGACCTGCCGGAGCAGTTCGGCCTGCGCGAGGGCAAGTACTACCTGTCGCCGGAACAGGCCCAGGCGATTCTTGACCTGCGTCTGCACCGCCTGACCGGCCTGGAGCACGAGAAGCTGCTGGCCGAGTACCAGGAAATCCTCGAGCAGATCGGCGAACTGATCCGCATCCTCAGCAGCGCCGAGCGCCTGATGGAGGTGATCCGCGAAGAGCTCGAAGCCATCCGCGCCGAATACGGCGATGCGCGCCGCACCGAGATCCTCAACGCCAGCCACGACCTCAACTACGGCGACATGATCCCGGAAGAAGAGCGCGTGGTGACCATCTCCCACGGCGGCTATGCCAAGACCCAGCCACTGTCCGCCTACCAGGCCCAGCGCCGTGGCGGCAAGGGCAAGTCGGCGACCGGCGTGAAGGACGAGGACTACATCGAGCACCTGTTGGTCGCCAACAGCCACGCCACCCTGTTGCTGTTCTCCAGCAAGGGCAAGGTGTACTGGAAGAAGACCTACGAAATCCCCGAAGCGTCCCGCGCTGCCCGTGGTCGTCCGCTGGTCAACCTGCTGCCGCTGGAAGAGGGTGAGCGCATCACTGCGATGCTGCAAATCGACCTCGAGGCCTTGCAACAAAGCGCCGACCTGGACGAAGAGCTGGACGAGGCCGATGACACCGTGCTCGAAGGTGAGCTGGTAGAGGCCGAGGAAGTCGACGAAGAAGACGGCGACACCCTGGAATGGTCTGCTGAGCCGACCGGTGCCTATATCTTCATGGCAACTGCGTCCGGTACCGTCAAGAAGACCCCGCTGGCCCAGTTTGCCCGCCCACGCACCAGCGGCCTGATCGCCCTGAAGCTGAAAGAAGGCGACACCTTGATTGCCGCAGCCATCACCGACGGCGCCAAGGAAGTCATGATGTTCTCCGACGCCGGTAAGGTGATCCGCTTCGCTGAGAGCGTGGTGCGCGAAATGGGCCGTACCGCCCGTGGTGTGCGCGGCATGAAGCTGGGCAAAGGGCAGCAGATCATTTCGATGCTGATCCCTGAGTCTGGTGCGCAGATCCTCACCGCGTCCGAGCGTGGTTACGGCAAGCGTACCCCGCTGTCCAAGTTCCCGCGTCGCGGCCGTGGTGGCCAGGGCGTAATCGCCATGGGTACCAAGGGGCGCAACGGTCTGTTGATCGGCGCTATCCAGGTTCAGGAAGGCGAAGAGATCATGCTCATCTCCGACCAGGGCACCTTGGTGCGCACACGGGTGGGTGAAGTGTCCAGCCTGAGCCGTAACACCCAGGGTGTGACGCTGATCAAGCTGGCAGCTGACGAGACGCTGGTGGGCCTGGAGCGGATCCAGGAGCCTTCTGAAGAAGAGCTCGACGAACTGGTCGAGGCGGACGCGCAAGGCGAAGCGCCGGAGGCTGTCGATGACGACAGCGCGGGCGCCGAAGAGGCACCGCAAGAGTAAGCAAGCGCAACAACCCGAGCGGGGCGACCAAGGTCGCCCCGTTTGACTGATTACAGCAGGCAGCGCTGGATCCTCCCATTAGTGGGGGCGTTTTTTGTAGGAGCGGCCTTGTGTCGCGAAAGGGCTGCAAGGCAGCCCCCAGGATTTCAGCGACGCTGCAAAAAGCTGGGGGCCGCTTTGCGGCCCTTTCGCGACGCAAGGCCGCTCCTACAAAGAGCGGTGCGCGGCGTGCGAGAAACGATTTTGTTCTATTTGGCAGAGCGAGAGTGGATGTGAGCAAACGAGCCTTTAACTTCTGCGCAGGCCCTGCTGCGCTTCCTGACGCTGTCCTGCAGCGCGCCCAGGCCGAAATGCTGGACTGGCGCGGCAAGGGCTTGTCGGTGATGGAAATGAGCCATCGCAGCGACGATTACGTGGCCATCGCCGAGAAGGCCGAGCAGGACCTGCGTGACCTGCTGTCCGTCCCCTCCAACTACAAGGTCCTGTTCCTGCAGGGCGGTGCCAGCCAGCAGTTCGCCGAGATCCCGCTGAACCTGCTGCCGGAAAACGGTACCGCCGACTACGTCGAAACCGGTATCTGGTCGAAGAAGGCCATCGAGGAAGGGCGTCGTTTCGGCAACATCAATGTCGCTGCAAGCGCCAAGCCTTACGACTACCTCGCCATCCCAGGCCAGAACGACTGGAACCTGACCAAGAACGCTGCCTACGTCCACTATGCGTCCAACGAGACCATCGGTGGCCTGCAGTTCGACTGGGTGCCAGAGACCGGTGACGTTCCCCTGGTAGTCGACATGTCGTCCGATATCCTCTCTCGCCCGATCGACGTCTCGCAGTACGGCCTGATCTACGCCGGCGCGCAGAAAAACATCGGCCCGAGCGGCCTGGTGGTAGTGATTGTTCGCGAAGACCTGCTAGGCCACGCCCGCAGCAGCTGCCCGACCATGCTCGACTACAAGGTGTCGGCCGACAACGGCTCGATGTACAACACCCCGGCCACCTATTCCTGGTACCTCTCGGGCCTGGTGTTCGAGTGGCTCAAGGAACAGGGTGGCGTCGAGGCCATGGAGCAGCGCAACCGCGCCAAGAAAGACCGCCTGTACGGCTTCATCGACGCCAGCGACTTCTACACCAACCCGATCAGTGTCAACGCCCGTTCGTGGATGAACGTGCCGTTCCGCCTGGCCGACGAGCGCCTGGACAAGGCCTTCCTGGCCGGCGCCGACGCCCGTGGCCTGCTCAACCTCAAGGGCCATCGCTCGGTCGGCGGCATGCGTGCCTCGATCTACAACGCCCTGGGCCTGGAAGCGGTTGAAGCGCTGGTTGGCTACATGGCTGAATTCGAGAAGGAGCACGGCTGATGTCCGAACACGAGCTCAAGGCGCTGCGCGTGCGCATCGACAGCCTCGACGAGAAGATCCTCGAGCTGATCAGCGAGCGTGCCCGTTGCGCCCAGGAAGTGGCGCGGGTCAAGACCGCCTCGCTCGCCGAAGGCGAAAAGCCGGTGTTCTACCGCCCCGAACGTGAGGCTGCGGTACTGAAGCGGGTTATGGAGCGCAACAAGGGGCCGCTGGGCAACGAAGAGATGGCGCGGCTGTTCCGCGAAATCATGTCGTCCTGCCTGGCCCTGGAAGAGCCGCTGAAAATCGCCTACCTGGGCCCTGAAGGTACCTTCACCCAGGCAGCGGCGATGAAGCACTTCGGCCATGCCGTAATCAGCCGTCCGATGGCGGCCATCGACGAAGTGTTCCGCGAAGTGGCGGCCGGTGCCGTCAACTTCGGCGTGGTGCCGGTGGAAAACTCCACCGAGGGCGCGGTCAGCCACACGCTGGACAGCTTCCTTGAGCACGACATGGTGATCTGCGGTGAAGTCGAGCTGCGCATCCACCACCACCTGCTGGTGGGCGAGAGCACCAAGACCGACAGCATCACCCGCATCTACTCCCACGCCCAGTCGCTGGCCCAGTGCCGTAAGTGGCTGGATGCGCACTACCCGAACGTGGAGCGCGTGGCAGTTTCGAGCAACGCCGAAGCGGCCAAGCGGGTCAAGGGTGAGTGGAATTCGGCAGCGATCGCCGGTGATATGGCGGCGAACCTGTACGGCCTGACCCGTCTGGCCGAGAAGATCGAAGACCGTCCGGACAACTCGACGCGCTTCCTGATGATCGGTAACCAGGAAGTACCGCCGACTGGCGATGACAAGACCTCGATCATCGTGTCGATGAGCAACAAGCCGGGGGCCTTGCACGAGCTGCTGGTGCCGTTCCACGAGAACGGTATCGACCTGACCCGTATCGAGACCCGCCCGTCGCGCAGCGGCAAGTGGACGTACGTGTTCTTCATCGACTTCGTCGGCCACCATCGCGATCCGTTGATCAAGGCAGTGCTGGAGGCGATCAGCCAAGAGGCTGTGGGGCTGAAGGTGCTGGGGTCTTATCCGAAGGCGGTGCTGTAAATGAGCTTGCCGGGGCTGCCAAGCAGCCCCGGCGGCCCACACACTGTCTTGATTTCTGAACAGGTTCGCACTCGTGGTAAATGCAGTAACAACCAAACCCGCACCGCTCATCGGTCGCCTTGTCGTTGTAGGCCTTGGCCTGATCGGCGGCTCCTTCGCTAAGGGCTTGCGCGAAAGCGGCCTGTGCCGCGAAGTGGTCGGCGTCGACCTGGATGCCCCCTCGCGCAAGCAGGCCGTGGCCCTGGGTGTGGTCGACCGCTGTGAAGAAGACCTCGCCGCCGCCTGTGTCGGTGCCGATGTCATCCAGCTGGCTGTGCCGATCCTGGCCATGGAAAAGCTGCTGGCGCGCCTGGCACAGCTCGACCTGGGCGATGCCGTCATCACCGATGTCGGCAGCGCCAAGGGCAATGTGGTGCGCGCCGCCCGTGAAGTCCTGGGTGAGCGCCTGTCGCGCTTCGTCCCCGGCCACCCGATTGCCGGTTCCGAGCAGAGCGGGGTAGAGGCCTCCAATGCCGCCCTGTTCCGTCGCCACAAGGTCATCCTCACGCCGCTGCCGGACACCGACCCCGCCGCCCTGGCCACGGTCGACCGCTTGTGGCGCGCATTGGATGCCGATGTCGAGCACATGCCGGTCGAGCGTCATGACGAAGTCTTGGCCGCCACCAGCCATCTGCCGCACCTGCTGGCCTTCGGCCTGGTCGATTCGCTGGCCAAGCGCAATGAAAACCTCGAGATCTTCCGGTACGCTGCGGGAGGCTTCCGCGATTTCACGAGAATCGCCGGCAGCGACCCGACCATGTGGCACGACATCTTTCTCGCCAACCGCGAAGCCGTCCTGCGCACGCTTGATACATATCGCAGCGATCTCGACGCCTTGCGCGACGCGATCGATGCAGGGGACGGGCACCAGCTGCTGGGTGTATTCACCCGCGCACGCGTTGCCCGCGAGCATTTCAGTAAAATCCTGGCCCGCCGGGCCTATGTGGACGCTATGAACGCCAACGATCTGATTTTCCTGGCCCAACCGGGTGGCCGCCTGACCGGGCGAATCCGCGTACCGGGCGACAAGTCGATTTCTCACCGCTCGATCATGCTCGGCTCGCTGGCCGAAGGCACGACCGAGGTCGAAGGGTTCCTCGAAGGTGAGGATGCGCTGGCGACCTTGCAAGCCTTCCGTGACATGGGGGTGGTCATCGAAGGCCCGAACCAGGGTCGCGTGACCATTCACGGCGTCGGCCTGCACGGCCTCAAGCCGCCACCTGGGCCGATCTACGTGGGTAACTCCGGCACCTCGATGCGCCTGCTCTCTGGCCTGTTGGCCGGTCAGCCGTTCGACGTGACCATGACCGGTGATGCCTCGCTGTCCAAGCGCCCGATGAACCGCGTGGCCAACCCGCTGCGGGAAATGGGCGCAGTGGTCGAGACTGGCCCTGAAGGCCGTCCGCCACTGACCATCCGTGGTGGTAACAAGCTCAAGGCGCTGACCTACACGCTGCCGATGGCCAGTGCCCAGGTCAAATCGTGCCTGCTGCTGGCCGGTCTGTATGCCGAAGGCAAGACCACTGTCACCGAACCTGCACCGACCCGTGACCACACCGAGCGCATGCTGCGCGGCTTTGGTTATGCGGTTGAGTCCAATGGCCCGGTGGCTTCGCTGCAGTCTGGCGGCAAGCTGACGGCTACCCGCATCGAAGTGCCTGCCGATATTTCGTCGGCGGCGTTCTTCCTGGTCGCAGCCTCGATCGCTCAAGGCTCGGAGCTGGTGCTCGAGCATGTCGGCATCAACCCGACCCGTACCGGCGTGATCGATATCCTGCGCCTGATGGGCGGCGACATCACCCTGGAAAACCAGCGTGAAGTGGGTGGTGAGCCGGTGGCCGACCTGCGTGTGCGCGGTGCTCAGCTCAAGGGTATCGACATCCCCGAAAACCTGGTGCCGCTGGCCATTGACGAGTTCCCGGTGCTGTTCGTTGCCGCGGCCTGTGCCGAAGGGCGCACGGTGCTGCGTGGCGCCGAAGAGCTGCGGGTCAAGGAATCCGACCGCATCCAGGTCATGGCCGATGGCCTGATCAGCCTGGGCGTGAAGTGCGAGCCGACCCCGGACGGTATCATCATCGACGGTGGCCAGATCGGCGGCGGCGAAGTGCACGGCCACGGTGACCACCGTATCGCCATGGCCTTCAGCGTTGCCTCGCTGCGTGCCACTGCGCCGATTCGCATCCATGACTGCGCCAACGTCGCCACCTCGTTCCCCAACTTCCTGGCGCTGTGTGCCGAAGTCGGTATCCGCGTGGCTGAAGAGGGCAAGTCGTGAATTCGCAAGCAACAGTCATCACCATCGACGGGCCAAGCGGCTCGGGCAAGGGCACGGTCGCCGGTCTGCTGGCTCGCGAGCTGGGCTGGCGCCTGTTGGACTCCGGCGCGCTGTACCGTTTGCTGGCGTTCAATGCCAACAATCACGGCGTCGACCTGACCAACGAAGAGCTGCTCAAGCAACTTGCCGCCCATCTGGATGTGCAGTTCATCGCGGCCGAGCCCGGTAAGCTGCAACAGATCATCCTCGAGGGTGAGGACGTCAGCAGTGTCATCCGCACCGAAACCGTCGGCGCAGGCGCCTCGATGGTGGCCTCGTTGCCTGCCGTGCGGGACGCGTTGCTGTTGCGTCAGCGTGCATTCCGCGAGGCTCCGGGCCTGATCGCCGATGGTCGCGACATGGGTACCGTGGTGTTCCCGGACGCGCCCTTGAAGATTTTCCTGACCGCCAGCGCCGAGGAACGGGCACGTCGTCGTTACCTGCAGTTGAAGGGCAAAGGCGAAGATGTTAGTCTGTCGAGTCTGCTGGATGAGATTCGTGCACGTGATGAGCGTGACACCCAACGTGCAGTGGCCCCGCTGAAACCAGCGGCCGATGCCATTCAGTTGGACTCTACCGAGTTGTCCATCGAGCAGGTGCTGCAACGTATCAGGAGTGAGATCGCGCTTCGCGACCTTCACTGATAGCCAGGAGAGCAGGCAGGTGCACCAGTCAACGTCCTGCCGGCTTTCCTTTAAATAACGAAACCCACATTGTCTGGAATGTGGCGATGGGCGTCTGTTTCGCCCGAATCTACAGGAATTAAAATGAGCGAAAGCTTTGCAGAACTCTTTGAAGAAAGCCTGAAAACCCTCAATCTTCAGCCGGGTGCGATCATCACCGGTATCGTTGTCGACATCGACGGCGACTGGGTTACCGTACACGCTGGCCTGAAGTCCGAGGGCGTCATCCCGCTCGAGCAGTTCTACAACGAAGCTGGCGAGCTGACCATCAAGGTCGGTGACGAAGTTCACGTTGCGCTGGACGCGGTCGAAGACGGCTTTGGCGAAACCAAACTGTCCCGTGAAAAAGCCAAGCGCGCCGAGTGCTGGATTGTTCTGGAAGCAGCTTTCGCCGCCGAAGAAGTGGTCAAGGGCGTTATCAACGGTAAGGTTAAGGGCGGCTTCACTGTCGACGTTAACGGCATCCGTGCGTTCCTGCCGGGCTCCCTGGTTGATGTCCGCCCAGTGCGCGACACCACCCACCTGGAAGGCAAAGAGCTGGAATTCAAGGTCATCAAGCTCGACCAGAAGCGCAACAACGTTGTCGTTTCCCGTCGCAGCGTGCTGGAAGCCGAGAACTCCGCCGAGCGCGAAGCCCTGCTGGAAACCCTGCAGGAAGGCCAGCAAGTCAAAGGTATCGTCAAGAACCTCACCGACTACGGCGCATTCGTGGACCTGGGCGGTATCGACGGCCTGCTGCACATCACCGACATGGCCTGGAAGCGCATCAAGCATCCTTCCGAAATCGTTAACGTTGGCGACGAAGTCGATGTTCGCGTTCTGAAGTTCGACCGTGAGCGCAACCGCGTTTCGCTGGGTCTGAAGCAGATGGGCGAAGATCCGTGGGTTGCTATCACTGCCCGCTACCCAGAAGGTACTCGCGTACAAGCTCGCGTTACCAACCTGACCGACTACGGCTGCTTCGCTGAGCTGGAAGAAGGCGTTGAAGGTCTGGTACACGTTTCCGAAATGGACTGGACCAACAAGAACATCCACCCGTCGAAAGTCGTTCAGGTTGGCGACGAAGTGGAAGTTATGGTTCTGGACATCGACGAAGAGCGTCGTCGTATCTCCCTGGGTATCAAGCAGTGCAAGTCCAACCCATGGGAAGACTTCTCCGGCCAGTTCAACAAGGGTGACAAGATCACCGGTACCATCAAGTCGATCACCGACTTCGGTATCTTCATTGGTCTGGACGGCGGCATCGACGGCCTGGTTCACCTGTCCGACATCTCCTGGAACGAAACCGGCGAAGAAGCCGTACGTCGTTTCAAGAAGGGCGACGAGCTGGAAACCGTCATCCTGTCGGTCGACCCAGAGCGCGAGCGCATCTCCCTGGGCATCAAGCAGCTGGAAGACGATCCGTTCTCCAACTTCGTTGCTGTCAATGACAAGGGCGCTATCGTCAAGGGCATCGTGAAAGAAGTTGACGCCAAAGGCGCCATCGTCACCCTGGCCGACGACATCGAAGCCACTCTGAAAGCTTCCGAAATCAGCCGTGACCGCGTTGAAGACGCGCGTAACGTTCTGAAGGAAGGCGAAGAGATCGAAGCTAAGATCATCAGCGTTGACCGTAAGTCCCGCGTTATCAGCCTGTCGATCAAATCGAAAGACGACGCTGAAGAGCGCGAAGCTATCCAGAGCCTGAAAAACGCTCCGGAAGCTGCTGCCGACACCACCATGGCTGCGCTGCTGCGCGAAGCAATGGCCAAACAGAACTAAGTTCTGTTGGATCGGTAAGAAAAAGGGCGACCCTCGGGTCGCCCTTTTTTATGCCTGAAGATTACCTAGATGCAGCAATGTACTGCTATTGCTGCTTAAGCGTTGGCAGGTCGGCCGCCGGTCGGCAGAGTCCGTGCCTGCAGAGTGGTCGCTGTGTCGATTGCACCACTTGGAAACAGCTTATTGCTGCTATAACCTAGGCGGCGTAAAGCGTTCGCTGCCAAGACGAATACGCTTGGTTCAGGCTAAAGCACTTAAGTGAGAACATAGATGAATACTGGTGCGTTTCTAATTAAAAAAGATTTTTTTGATGCTGATGAAGTTAAAGAAATCGCTAGCCTGGCTGTCGCATTGGAGCAAGGGAAGTCCAATGTTCACGAGAGCGGCAAGTATCAGAGTATTCAGTGGCACAAAGTAGACCTCGCACCGGAAGATCATCCTTTCGCCGCAAGGATCTATGATTTTTTGGGCGCAGAGAAAAATGGTATTTGCGTGTTTTATTACTTATCCCCGGGGGCGGTACTCCATCCGCATCGTGATCTGACCGGTGCTTCCAGCAATGCCCGGCTACGCTTCCATGTCCCTATCATTACCAACGACAAGGTGCATTTCAATGTGTCCAAGGCTCGGGTCATTATGTCCCCTGGTGAGCTCTGGGCGCTGGATACGTCTTTCCTTCACGAAGTCAGAAATGAGAGCGAAGAGACCCGCGTTCATGTCGTAATCGAGTGTCAGGTCAATGGTGAAGTGAAACGCCATTTACCAGCCAAGAATCTGCATGGCAGGGTTCATGACTTGTATTTCGTTTCGATACTCGGCTTTAGCTTCCTGAAGTCGATCCTGGTGAATGTCTGGAAAGATCCTAAGTATTTTCTTGCGCAGATGCAGATGTTGAAGAAATTTGTGGCCTGGCGGGTGTTTGGCAAAAAAGACGTGAAATGATTGCGGTAGGCTGTCCCCTCGCCAGGCCCTTTTTCTTCGTCGAGGTCTTGTCTGGGGAGCCTGCAAGGCCAGTTTGAAAGGTGGCGGGAAAGCTTAGCCAGCTAGAGCAGGGCTGGTTGGGCATTGGCCGATACTGCGGAGTAGTGCGGCCGGCTGGTGAGTCAGGCACGGCTAGGGATGATCCTGCTTTCACCCATGGTCGCTACCCTTGGCTGTCAAGCTCGGTAGACCATTCTTGTATTAGTTCAATCTTGAATTTTTTTATTAAGTCAAGAACCGCCCTGTTCAAATCTCTCCCGGCGTGCTACAAACTGGTTAAGCAATGATCTAGCTGCTTGATAACGAAGGGAAAAATATGACGAAGTCGGAGCTGATCGAACGTATTGTCACCCATCAGGGGCTGCTCTCGTCCAAGGATGTGGAGTTGGCCATCAAGACCATGCTTGAGCAGATGTCACAGTGTCTTGCCACTGGCGATCGCATTGAGATCCGCGGTTTTGGCAGCTTCTCGCTGCACTACCGGGCGCCCCGCGTTGGCCGCAACCCCAAGACTGGCCAGTCGGTCAGCCTCGAAGGCAAGTTTGTGCCTCACTTCAAACCGGGTAAGGAGTTGCGAGACCGGGTTAATGAAGAAGAACATGAGGCCGAGGCCTGATTAGAAAGGAGCAGTCTGATGCGAAACCTCAAGCGCGCCCTGGCGGCGCTATTCGTGCTGCTTTTGGCGGCTGTGGTGCTGTTCTTCGTGCTGGAAAACCAGCAGGCCGTATCGTTAGTCCTATTTGGTTGGGCAGCACCAGCCATGCCGGTTGCCGTGCTTGTACTGGCCGCCCTGGTCATTGGTCTGGCGGCCGGGCCGTTGTTGGGCGCCTACAGCGTGCAACGTAGTAAGCGCAAGATCAAGGCTTCTGCCCGTCAGGCCGCACTGCGCGGTAACTAAAGATATTTCCTACCCATTCTAGGGAAGGTTTCACCTGTTCTCGCATCGGCAGCCATGGAGTAATAGTGCACTTCAATTCGGCCCTGACGAGCGTGCGGCACTATGGATTTTCCCAGTCTTTCCCATCACGGCGGCACGCGAGGCGTAACCGGTTCGTGCCATCAGCTTCATCTGGGTCCAACTACCAGCTTGCTGATCGACTGCGGTTTAGAGCAAGGGGGCGAAGCGCCTGCTGGGGCACAATTTGCGCCTATCAGCTTTGATGTCGCAGGTATCCAGGCGCTTGTGGTTACGCATGTCCATATTGATCACGTCGGGCGTATCCCGGCTTTGCTGGCTGCCGGTTTTCGTGCACCAATCCTTTGTAGCGAACCGTCTGCCAGGCTCCTGCCGCTGGTGCTGGAGGATTCGTTCAGGCTGAGTATCAGTGCTGACCCCATTCAGGTCGATCGCTTTCTGACGCTGTTGCAGCGTCTCATCGTCCCGGTTCCATTCGGGCAGTGGCATCGCGTTGTTGAGCAGGATGAGGTGGCCTGTTCTATCCGCCTGCAGCGCGCTGGTCATCTTCTCGGGTCTGCCTATGTAGAATGTGACGTGCTTTTTCGGGGCGACGAACACAGTTCACGCATCGTATTTTCGGGTGACCTTGGAGCCGACGGCAATCCATTGCTGCGCGCGGTTCTGCCGCCAGAACGGGCCGATATCCTAGTGCTGGAGAGTACATACGGTGACCGTCTGCACTCAGACCGCAGGGAGCGTCAGCAGCGACTGGAGGCGGTTATCGACCGGGCACTGGCCGATAACGGCACCATTCTGATACCAGCATTCAGCCTGGGTCGGACCCAGGAGTTGCTTTATGAAATTGAGGACATCCTCCATCGCAAGTCTTTGCTGAGGGAGGGGCGTCAGTCGCCGAGCGATGACCCGATCGATGCGATCGACTGGGAGCATTTGCCGGTCATTTTGGACTCGCCGTTGGCGCAACGCATCACACAGGCTTACCTTGATCTGCATGAGTACTGGAGCAGCGAGGCCCAGCAGCGGCTGAGTGAGGGGCGGGCGCCCCTGGGGTTTGCGCAGTTGGTGAGCGTGGATACCCATTCTAAGCATCAAAAGGTGGTCAACTACCTCAAGAGTACCGGGCGGCCAGCGATCGTCATTGCCGGTAACGGCATGTGCTCTGGAGGGAGGATCGTAAATTACCTCAAGGCGATGCTGGGGGATTCTCGACATGAGGTGGTGTTTGCCGGGTACCAGGCGAAAGGCACGCCGGGGGCTGTGATTCAGGCGAGTGAGGGAGCAGAGGGATTTGTGCAGATTGATCTGGATGGTGAGATGTATGAGGTAAAGGCCAAGGTGATGACGCTGACGGGGTACTCGGGGCATGCGGATCAGCAAGGTTTGCTAAGGTTTGCTCTTGGCTCTGGCCCGTCAGGCAAGAAGGTCTTGCTGGTACATGGTGAGCGCCAGGCCAAGGCGCTGCTGGCAAGCGCCCTTAAGCGAGAGTCGCGGGATCGCGGGGTCAACGTCGATGTGGCTATCCCCTGACGCACCACGATTTTGTGGCGGCTATCCGCTCAAGCGCCTTGACTGATTTTTTTGAGATCCCCCTACTTTGAGCGTAGTTTTCGCTGTAGTGTAGGCAGCGCATTCGCTTCAAATATCACGGCTAGCGTGCCGCATAGCAGCTCAGGTCGAAGCAAGGGCTTCTGCTATATAGCTATACGCCTGTGACCCGAGCTGGCTGCCAAGGGAACTCAAAAAAACTGATTCAAGGAACATTAGAACACATGCGCAATCAACCGGAGCGCCTGAGCAGTAACGAAGATGTCGACCTTTTCCAATTGATCGGTTGGCTGTGGGCGCAAAAGATACTGATAGCGGCCGTGACTGTAATCGTTGCATTGGCGGCGCTAGCCTACGCGCTGCTGTCTACGCCTATTTACCAAGCGACGGTTGCTGTGCAGCCGCCCTCACAAGATGATATTGCCCAGGTCAATATAGGGCGAGGTGAAGGGACAGGGCTCGGGAGATTGTCGGTAAAGGATGTCTATGCCACCTACCTCGGAAATTTGCAATCCCAAGCATTGCGCAGAAAGTTTTTCCGTGATGTCTATTTGCCAAGTTTGGGGGAAGCAGGGCGGCAAGGTTCACAAGACGCCCTGTATGCGGAATTCAACAGGGTATTGACTGTTGCTGCAGTGAGCCCCCTTACACCAGATCGTTTTTACGTGGCAGCGGACCTTCCAGATCCCAAAATGGCTGCGCAATGGGTAGCTCAGTATGCGCAGATGGCCAGTGACTGGGCCAAGCGGGACTTGAGTAAGGACTTGCGTGCAGATGCAGTGTCTACGGCGAATAACCTTGAGCGGCAAATCAAGGGTGCTCGCGAGACTGCTCGCAACCTTCGTGAGGATCAGATCATCCGCTTGTCAGAGGCGCTTAATGTGGCCAAGACAATCGGTTTGGACAAGCCGCCACTGATCTCCAACACGCTCGTCACTGAAGTGTCGGCTGGTATGGATGGCTCTCTTACCTATATGCGTGGGGCCAAGGCCCTCGAGTCGGAAATCGATAATCTGCGCAAGCGTCAATCGGATGACCCGTTCGTCAAGGATCTGCGCGAGCGGCAAGAGACGATGAACTTCTATCGGGATCTGCAACTGAATACCGAGGCTGTTCAGGTCTATCGTCAGGACGGCGCTATTGAGGTGCCAGATCGCCCCATCAAACCGAAGAAGAGCTTGATTGTCATGCTGGGGACAGTGGCGGGGCTGCTGCTGGGGGTTTGCCTTGCACTGTACAGGGGGGCGCGTTCTGCACGTCTTCGCGCAGCGTGATGCACTTGCCCGTTGTTACATCAACAACGTATTGGCCCATAAACTGAAAGATTAGGCGCTGTTGCGGTAGGCAGACGCTTTTAAAGGTTGCACAATCCGCCACCTTGCGGCTTGTGCAACCTCTGAATTGCTGGAATTGGTTCTAGCGTGCACTCAAGCGCCAGTTTTTGTTTTGTATTGAATGGAAGCGTTGGACGGGGCAAACTATTTGTCAAGAATAAAAGCAGGCCTCTATTTCGGCTCTACCGTACTTGTTAAAACACTTGCTGGCTTGTTAGTCATCAAAGTGCTTGCCTGGAAGTTAGGGCCTGAGGGGTTCGGGCTTTTGGGTCAGTTGATGACGCTCGTCGCCATTGTCGGCATGTTGGCAGGCGGCGGAATTAGCAATGGCTTGATCAAGGTGCTCGCCAAGGCCCCGGTGACCGACTCCGAGGGTAGAGTTTGGTATGCCACAGCATTCACGCTGTCTGCGCTTATAAGTGGTGCAGTCGCTTTGTTGCTGGTCGCACTGTCTTCGACCTTATCCAGCTATTTCCTACCAGGTGTTGGTGCGCTGCTTTTCAGTGTGCTGGCGGTCAGTCAGGTCGTCATCGCGTATGGCAACCTGCCACTCGCGGAAGCCAGCAGCCGAGGCGACAGCCGTATCTTTTCACTGATCACCGTATCGGGCACGCTTGCAGGGGCGGGGTTGGTGATTGCTGCGGTTTATTACGCCGGCTTCGAGGGGGCAACCTATGCAGTGGTCCTGATGCCCGCGATGGCCGGGTTGTGCGCGCTGATCTACGTTGCTGCCCGTCGGCGAGTACTGCTGAATGCCTGCCGCTGGTCTTTCGAGCCTAGGCGCATGAAGCTTCTGTTGTCCTTCTCCATGGTGACGTTGATCGGCGCTCTGTCCGTTCCGGCGGCCCAGTTGTACATGCGGGATGTGATGGGGGCGACGCTGGGTTGGGAGCAGGTGGGGCTATGGCAAGGCGTGATCAAGCTTTCCGATGTGTATATGCAGTTCATGGGCGTGGTTTTGATCAACTTCATGTTGCCGCGTCTCGCGGCGGCAGCCAATAAGCAACAGGTTTTCAAGGAGTGGACGGGGAGTGTTTCGGCGCTGGTCGCGGTGCTGTTGACGGGCTTCGCGGTGTTCTATGTCCTGCGTAACTTCTTCATTACCCTAGTATTCTCCAGCGATTTTCTGCCGATGACCCAGCTTCTCGCCCCGCAGATGGCGGGCGATGTGCTGCGTACGATCGCAGCGTCGATTTCCTACCTGTTCATGGCGCGTGGTGCCGTACGCGTGTCATTTGTGTTCGAACTGATGCAGGGTGTGGTGCTGGTCTGCGCCTTCAGTGCGCTGTTCGACAGTCATGGTGCCATGGCACCGGTCTATGCTCACTTGTTCACTTACCTGTCATTATCGATCGTGATGGCTTTCGGTTTGCTGATCTGGATGAAAAGGAAGCCTTCGTGAATATTGTCATGCTCTGCACCAAGTTCTCTCGGCAGGAGAGCGATCCTTGGCTGACCAATGAAATGGCAGCGGCTTTGCGAGGGCAGGGGCACTCGGTAACCGTGATCAACCTGGACTGGTGGGCCCAGGCGGGTGATCCGGATCGACGATTCGTCACGTCCACGGGGGTCGAAGTTACTTCGCTCGTGCCCCTGCATATAAGCTCGCGGCTACCGCTGGTGAGGCGTCTGGCAAAGTGGGTAGGCTCGTCGTTCAGAGTCATCAAACTCCTGCGCGAAACCGCACGCAGCCGCCACATCGATCTTTTGATCGGCTTTTCTCCTGCAGTGACCATGGCCCTGCCGTTGCTATGGCAGCGCTTTATCGGGCGTGCGCGCTCCTACATGGTGCTATGGGACTTCTTTCCATACCATCAACAGCAAGTCGGCCTGATGCCGTCCGGTCTTGTATTCCGTTTGGCTAAGTGGCTGGAAAGCACCTTGATTCGTTCGTTCGATCATGTGGGCTGTATGTCACCAGCCAATGTCGCCTACCTCAAGCGGCACTATCCGCTGCGGGCCTCGCAAGGCGTCCATATTTTGCCGATCTGGGGCGGCAATGAGCCCATTGTTGCGGTGGACAGGTCGCGGGTGCGTCAGGCTGCGGGATTACCGTTGGATCGCCAAATTGTCGTCTTTGGGGGGCAGTTGGTGCATGGTCGGGGTCTTGAGGACCTGCTCGAAGTGGCACGGATAGCAGCACGCGGCGGTTCGCGCAGCCATTATCTAATTATGGGCAGTGGCACACTCGAGGGCCTAGTACAGGCTTATCTCGGTGAAGGCCATGGCAACCTCACCTGGATAGCCAGAGTGCCGCGTGACCAGTACCTTGAAATTGCGCAGTCCTGTGACGCAGCGTTGGTCTGTACGGTACGTGATGTTGATGTTCCGAGTTTTCCTTCAAAGACCATCGATTACCTGCGACTGGGTTTGCCGATTGTCGCTTCGGTAGAGCGAAGCACTGATTATGGGGAGTTCATCGTTCAGCAAGGTGTCGGTGTGTGCGTTGAGGCGGGGGAGCCTGTGCAGCTTCATGTCTGTATTGAACAGTTGCTGGCTGACGATGAGCGTTTGGCCGAGATGGCACGAAGGGGGCCGGCTTGCATGGCTGAACACTTCGATGTCGAGCAGGTTGCCCGGCTGTTATTAAGCCAGGCTGGGCACTCGGAGCATTAGAATGTCATCGATATTCGCTAGCCTTCGATATCTGCCGCTGCAGTTGGGCATGTTGTACCTAGGGTTAACGCTGATGTTGTTCTTTTTCGGCCCCTTTGATTGGCCGATGAGCAATGGTGGCGTATTGCTAGGTTTTCTACTGGTGACGTTGCTGGCGTTAAGCCTGGGCTATACGCTGAGCGGTTATACGCAGGCTCCGGGGCGTCCACTGGTTAACTGGCGCAAGTGCTACCGGCTTGGGGCATTGGCCAGCATAATGCTGGCATTTCCTTCGACCTACGCCTACACCGGCAAATGGCCTTGGGATGTGCTGAGCGTTCTGGGTGATCAGGGGGCTGCCTACCAGGAGATGCTCAAGGCGCTGGAAGCCAACGAATCGGGGATACGCACCTATGTGGCGCTTGCCCGGGGTCTTTTTGCACCATTTGTCTGTTGCGTGATCCCTTTTGCGATCCTCAATTGGAAGTCACTGAGGTTGCTGGATATCCTGCTGCTGTTTGGGCACATTGGTGCCATTCTGGTCTTTTCGCTAATGCGGGGTACCGACCGCGAAACGGGTGACTTGCTGGTCTTTTTTGGTGGTTCATTCATGATCCTTGTTGGTCAGGCTTGTATTCGTCATCGCCGTTTTCCGTTCAGCGCCGGCAAGGTATTTGCCGCGACCCTGTTGTTGATGCTGCTGCTGTTTTCCACGTTTGCCTTGTTCCTGGAGCGCAAGGAAGCCCGCATGGGCGGCAATAACGTCTTTTGCATTGCTGGGGGGGTGGTTTGCTCCCAGCGAGCTCCCAGCGATACTCCGCTGTCGAGCAAAATGGACTTTGCGCTGGAAATGCTCACTGGGTACATGGCCCAAGGGTATTACGGCTTGTCATTGGCGCTGAAAGAAGACTTCACGTCCACGCTCGGGCTGGGGCATTCTTCGTTCCTGATGAGCAACTACTCTAAGGTTGTCGATGACGCCCTGTATCAGCGCAGTTACTTGCACAAGGTTGACGAAGCAGGCTGGAGCGATACCGCCCAATGGTCGACCCTGTTCACCTGGATTGCCAGCGATGTCGGGTTCCCGCTGGTACCGCTGGTTATCCTGGTGATGGGGTACCTGTGGGGGAGTGCCTGGAAGAGTGCGTTGCTCAACGGAAGCGAGGCAGGGGCGCTGGTATTCTTGTTCCTGACGCTTTCCGTGTTGTATATGCCTGCTAATAATCAATTGACGCAGACGCTGGATGCCTATTTTGCATTTGTGTTTTGGCTGGTGGTTTGGCTTAAACAGAGAAGCACTAGGTCCACCGTGGTTGAAGTCTAAATAGAAATTCTATGAGGTTGTCATGTTCAAAGGTAAAACACTGCTGATCACCGGTGGCACTGGCTCTTTTGGCAATGCGGTTCTCAAACGCTTTCTGGATAGCGACATTGCGGAAATCCGTGTGTTCAGTCGCGATGAAAAGAAGCAGGACGACATGCGCAAGCGCTATGCCAATAGCAAGCTGAAGTTCTACATCGGTGATGTTCGTGACTACCAGAGCATCCTGAACGCCAGCCGGGGTGTAGATTTCATCTACCATGCGGCTGCGCTCAAGCAGGTACCCTCTTGCGAATTTCACCCGCTGGAGGCGGTCAAGACCAACGTCCTGGGTACCGAGAACGTGCTTGAGGCGGCCATCCAGAATGGTGTCAAGCGTGTTGTCTGCCTGAGTACCGACAAAGCGGTCTACCCGATCAATGCCATGGGTATCTCCAAGGCGATGATGGAAAAAGTCATGGTGGCCAAGTCGCGCAACGTGGACAGCGCGCGAACTGTCATCTGCGGCACGCGTTACGGCAACGTAATGGCCTCGCGAGGCTCCGTTATTCCGCTTTTCGTCGAGCAGATCCGCGCCGGCAAGGCCTTGACTTTGACCGACCCCAACATGACCCGCTTCATGATGACCCTGTCCGATGCGGTCGACCTGGTGCTGTTTGCCTTCGAGCATGGTGAGAACGGTGATCTGTTCGTGCAGAAGGCGCCCGCCGCAACCGTCCAGACCCTGGCCGAAGCGCTGACCAGCCTGATGGGCAAGCCGGAGCATCCAATCCAGGTGATCGGTACCCGCCATGGCGAAAAACTCTATGAAGCCCTGCTTAGCCGTGAAGAGATGGTGTGTGCCCAAGACATGGGTGACTACTATCGCGTGCCGCCAGACCTGCGCGACCTGAACTACGCCAAGTTCGTGGAGCAAGGTGAGGAGAAAATTTCCCGCACTGAAGATTACAACTCCCACAACACCGAGCGGTTGGACGTTGAGGGCATGCAGCGCCTGTTGCTCAAACTCGAGTTCATGCAGGCCATCCAGCGTGGCGAGCACGCCGTACCGGAGGAGTGACCCTATGAACGTATTGATCACAGGGGCCGACGGTTTCATCGGCAAGAACTTGATGGTGCACCTGCAGGAACAGCAGGGCGTCGTCATTGATACCTTTACCCGCAACGACGATCTCGCCAGCTTGCCGGGCAAAGTGGCGCGGGCCGAATTCGTTTTCCACCTGGCAGGCATCAACCGGCCGCAGGATCCGCACGAGTTCACGACAGGCAATGTTGACCTGACCCAGGCCCTCGCAGATGCCGTGCGGGCCAGCGGTCGGGCGATCCCACTGCTCTACACCTCGTCGACACAGGCTGCCTTGGACAACGTGTACGGAGTCAGCAAGCGTGGTGCCGAAGAGGTCCTGACGCATTTGCAGCAAGCGACCGGGGCACCGGTGTACTTAATGCGTTTGCCGAACGTATTCGGTAAGTGGGCACGGCCGAACTACAACTCTGCTGTTGCCACCTTCTGCCACAACATTGCTCGGGACTTGCCCATCCAGGTCAATGATCGCGATGCACGCATCAATCTGGTCTACATCGACGATGTCGTCCGCTGCTTCCTCGATGTCATGGCGGGAGAACATGCTGGCAAGGGCGCCGTCGAAGTCCAGCCTCAGTACAACGTCAGTGTGGGCGAAATTGCCGACCACCTGCAGGCCTTCAAGGCCAGCCGCGACAACCTAATCACCGAGCCGGTGGGCACGGGCTTCCTGCGTGCCTTGTACTCCACGTACGTCAGCTATCTGCCTGAGGATCGCTTCACCTACGAGGTGCCCAAGCATGGTGATGAGCGTGGCGTCTTCGTCGAAATGCTCAAGACCCGTGACAGTGGCCAGTTTTCTTACTTTACCGCGCATCCGGGAATCACCCGCGGTGGCCATTACCACCACACCAAGACCGAAAAGTTTCTGGTCATCAAGGGCATCGCGAACTTCCGTTTCCGCCATATGGTATCGGGTGAGTTCTATGAGTTGCAGACCAGTGGCGATAAGCCGGTAATTGTCGAGACCGTGCCCGGCTGGACCCATGACATCACCAACATTGGTGAGGATGAGATGGTCGTTATGCTATGGGCCAACGAAATCTTCGACCGAGCGCTCCCCGATACCTACGCCAAGCCCCTGACCGCTTGAGCGACTGCATCAGTAAGGAATAAAGATGAAAAAGTTGAAAGTTGTCACTGTCGTAGGGACGCGACCGGAGATCATCCGACTGTCTCGGGTCATGACTGCGCTGGACCAGCACTGTGACCATGTGCTCGTGCACACCGGGCAGAATTATGATTACGAACTCAACGAAATTTTCTTCAATGACCTGGGTATCCGCAAACCGGACCATTTCCTGAATGCTGCGGGCGCATCAGGCGCCGAGACTATCGGCAATGTCATCATCGCGGTGGACAAGGTGTTGGCCGAGGTAGAGCCAGAAGCCCTACTGGTACTTGGCGATACCAACAGTTGCATGGCCGTCATCCCGGCCAAGCGCCGCAAGATTCCTACCTTCCACATGGAAGCCGGCAACCGCTGCTTCGATATGCGTGTGCCTGAAGAAATCAACCGCCGTATCGTCGACCACACCGCTGACATCAACCTGACCTACAGCACCATTGCCCGTGATTACCTGCTGCGCGAAGGGTTGTCCCCGGATATGGTGATCAAGACCGGAAGTCCGATGTTCGAGGTGCTCAATTACTACAGGCCATCTATCGAGGGGTCTGATGTATTGCAGCGCCTTGGCCTGGAAGAAGAGCGCTTCTTCGTGGTTAGCGCGCATCGTGAAGAAAACATTGATGCCGACAAGAATTTTCTCAAGCTGGTTGATGTGCTCAACACGGTTGCCGAGCAGTACGACCTCCCCGTGATCGTCTCTACGCATCCCCGCACTCAGAAGCGTGTCGACGCACTGGGGATCAAGTTCCACGCCAATGTGCGGTTGCTCAAACCGCTCGGGTTTACGGATTACAACAAGCTCCAGCTGTCGTCCAAGGCCGTTCTGTCTGACAGTGGGACGATCAACGAAGAGTCTTCGATCCTCAATTTCCCCGCCCTGAACCTGCGTGAAGCGCACGAGCGCCCGGAAGGTATGGAAGAAGCCGCTGTGATGATGGCTGGGCTTGAGGTGGAGCGCGTGCTGCAAGGCCTGGCCTTGCTGGAAAGTCAGCCACGGGGCGAGGAGCGTGGGCTGCGCCTGGTCGAGGATTACAGCATGCCCAACGTGTCGGAGAAGGTGGTGCGGATCATCCACAGCTATCGTGACTACGTAATGCGTACCGTCTGGAGAAGGTACTGATTGCCCATGGCCACACGTATCCTTCTGCTGACTCAGTGGTTCGATCCAGAGCCGACCTTCAAGGGGCTGGTCTTTGCCCGTGAGCTGGTGGCCCAGGGTTTTGAGGTCGAAGTCCTCACCGGCTTCCCCAATTACCCGGGTGGCAAAGTTTATACGGGCTATCGGGTCAAGCTCCTTCAGCGCGAAGTGATCGATGGCGTTCGGGTGACACGAGTTCCGCTCTACCCCAGCCATGGGCAGGGCGGGCTTGGCCGCGTGCTCAATTATGTGAGTTTTGCGGCCAGCAGCCTGTTATACGGGCTTTTCGGGGCGCGCAGGCCTGATGTTATCTATGCGTACCATCCGCCATTGACGGTCGGCATATCTGCGGCGCTGATCCGCATGTTCCGCCGGGTGCCGGTGGTCTACGACATTCAGGATATGTGGCCTGATACGCTGCGGGCGACGGGGATGTTCTCGAACGAGCGGGCGCTGCGCCTCGTGGGCCGTATCTGCGACTGGGTGTATCGACGCATGGATCAGATCGTGGTGCTGTCGCCAGGGTTCAAACGGCTGTTGATAGAACGGGGCGTTCCCGCCACGAAAATCGATTTGATCTACAACTGGTGTGCAGAGGAAGTGGTCTGTACGGAGGGCGTTTCGGCGCCTGCAGGCTTTCCCGATTCATCGCGTTTTCGCGTGCTTTTTGCCGGTAACATGGGCAAGGCGCAGGCACTGGACGCAGTGATCGAGGCTGCGGCTATGCTCAAAAAGCAGGCCCCCGGAATTGCGCTGGTTTTCCTGGGTGGCGGCGTTGATACGGAGCGTTTGAAGGCGCTCTGCAGCGATCGTCAGCTGGACAATGTCACCTTCCTGCCAGGCGTTCCCATGAGCCAGGTAGGCGCCTACCTGGCCAGTGCTGACGCGTTGCTGGTGCACTTGAAGAAGGACCCATTGTTTGCCATCACCATTCCATCCAAGACCCAGGCTTACATGGCGGTTGGCAAACCGTTGCTGATGGCGGTCGAGGGTGATGCGGCAGACCTTGTGCGAGAAGCAGACTGTGGCCTGGTGGTGGAGCCGGAGAATGCTCAGTCGTTGGCCGATGCCTGTATGGCCCTGGCCGCGCTGGATGCGCCGGCGCGTGAGCAGATGGGGGAGCGGGCAGCACGGTTCTACCAGCGTGAGTTGTCTCTGAAAGTCGGTGCGGGGCGGTTTGGCGAGCATTTCAGGCGCTTGCATGATTAACAGCGCAACGGCTGCCATCCATTGATCCCAGTTAGGAATTGAGATGTTGAAGCGAGTGTTCGATGTACTAGCGGCCAGCATTGGCCTGCTGCTGTTGTCGCCCGTCATTGCCATCGTGGCGTTGATGATTCGCCGACGATTGGGCACCCCTGTGCTGTTTCGGCAAGTGCGCCCAGGGATGAACGGCAAGCCTTTCGAGATGGTCAAATTCCGCACCATGCGCGATGCCGTGGACGCTCAGGGCAACGTATTGCCTGATGCCGAACGCATGACCTCGTTCGGCAGTTTCTTGCGCTCCAGCAGCCTTGATGAGTTGCCTGAGTTGTGGAATGTGATCAAGGGTGACATGAGCCTGGTGGGGCCTCGGCCACTGCTGATGGAGTACCTGCCCTTATACAACGCCGAGCAGGTACGCCGCCATGACGTTCGTCCAGGGGTAACCGGCTGGGCGCAGATCAATGGCCGCAATGCGTTGAGTTGGGAGGAGAAGTTCAAGCTCGATACCTGGTACGTCGACAACCGTACTTTCTGGCTCGACCTGAAGATCATTTTCCTGACGATTCGCAAAGTGGTTGTGCGCGATGGCATCAGTGCCCAGGGGGAGGCGACCATGTCCAGATTCACCGGTACACCCAAGTGACTGCCGTCAGCAGTCATGAGCGGAATCAGTAACTCCCGTGAACACGCTCGGAGAGGCAGTGGCCGAGTGAGTCGATCTATTTTGATAACAGGTACGTACAGTGCTGAATACTCCCTTTTCTCCATGGCCATCCTTCACTGAAGAGGAAGCCAACGCAGTTCGTGATGTCGTGCTTTCCAACAAGGTCAACTACTGGACCGGCCAGGAGTGTCGGGCATTCGAGAAGGAGTTCGCGGCATGGGCGGGTACTGACTACGCGATCGCCCTGGCCAACGGTACCGTTGCCCTGGACCTGGCTTTGCAGGCGCTTGGCATTGGTGAAGGTGATGAAGTCATCGTCACCCCGCGTACCTTCCTGGCTTCGGTGTCTAGTATCGTCAATGCGGGCGCCGTTCCGGTATTTGCAGAGGTGGACTGGGATACCCAGAACATCACTGCCGAGACCATCAAAGCCGTGTTGACACCGCGCACCCGCGGCATTATCTGCGTGCATCTGGCGGGCTGGCCCTGTGACATGGACCCGATCATGGCGCTGGCGGCAGAGCACGGCCTGAAGGTGATCGAGGATTGCGCGCAGGCCCATGGGGCACTGTACAAAGGCCGCCCTGTCGGGTCGATCGGCCATGTGGGAGCCTGGTCGTTTTGCCAGGACAAGATCATGACCACTGGCGGGGAGGGTGGAATGATCACCACCAATGATCATGAACTCTGGGCGACCATGTGGGCATTCAAAGACCATGGCAAGAGCTATGACGCGGTTTACCAGCGCGAGCATGCACCGGGGTTCCGTTGGTTGCACGAGAGCTTTGGCACTAACTGGCGGATGATGGAAGTGCAAGGTGCGATCGGCCGCATCCAGGTACGTCGCATGCCGGCATGGCATCAGGCACGTAGCACCAATGCCGAAGCCATCTGGGCATGTGCACGAGGGCTTGCCGGCTTGCGGGTGCCGCAGGTACCGGATGAGGTAGTGCATGCCGCGTATAAGTGCTACGTGTTCGTAGAGGCACAGGCCTTGCGCGCGGGCTGGACACGGGACCGTATCATCAACGAAATCGTCGAGCGTGGTGTGCCGTGCTATTCCGGCTCTTGCTCGGAAGTCTATCTTGAAAAGGCCTTCGACGGGACGGGGTGGCGGCCGCAGCATCGATTTGCGGTGGCCCAGGCACTGGGTGAAACCAGCCTGATGTTCCTTGTGCACCCGACATTGACCACAGCGGAAATCGAGAAGACCTGTCAGGTATTGAAGGAGGTGATGGCCCTCGCTGCTGAATGATGATGCGGGGCCGGAAAGAACTTTCGAGTGAACTGCCATGGAACTGGAAGCATGATAAATAGATTGAGAGCATGGCTTTTGGCCTTGCCCCGCGGTTACAAGCGTCTGCTACAGGTCATCACAGACATCGTGTTGGTCTGGGCGGCATTGTGGCTGGCCTTCCTGGTGCGCCTGGGCATAGATGAGCTGGCCAACCCGGTTCTGGAGCATGTGTGGCTGTTCGTGGCAGCACCCGCCGTGTCCATTCCGCTTTTCATTCGTTTTGGTATGTATCGTGCCGTAATGCGCTATTTTGGCAACGATGCACTGATCGCCATCATCAAGGCGGTCAGCCTGTCGGCGCTCGTGCTGGGGCTGGTGGTGTACTGGTACAGCGACCATCAGCGGCTGGTGCCACGTTCAGTCATCTTCAACTACTGGTGGTTGAGCATGATAATGGTCGGTGGCTTGCGCCTGGGCATGCGGCAGTACTTCCATGGCGACTGGTTCGTGACGGCTCAGCATGTCCTCTTTGCTAATCGCCAGGATGGTCTGCCGCGGGTCGCCATTTATGGCGCAGGCGCTGCCGGCAACCAGTTGGTTGCCGCGTTGCGCATGGGCAAGGTCATGCGGCCGGTGGCTTTCATTGATGATGACGACAGCATTGCCGAGCGCATCATTTCTGGCTTGCAGGTCTATAAACCTGAGCAGATCCACAAGATGCTGGAGGTATCGGGCGCCGAGGAAATCCTGCTGGCCATCCCATCGGCGTCACGGGCACGCCGCCGCGAAATCCTCACCTACCTTGAAAGCTTCCCCTTGCATGTACGCAGTATCCCTGGGTTCATGGACTTGGCCAGCGGGCGGGTCAAGGTCGATGACATTCAGGAAGTCGATGTAGCGGACCTGCTGGGGCGGGATGCGGTGCCTGCACAGGACGACTTGCTGGAGCGGTGCATTGCAGGCCAGACCGTGCTGGTAACCGGGGCGGGCGGGTCGATCGGTTCGGAGCTGTGCCGACAGATTCTCAGCTTGTCACCGTGCACGCTGCTGTTGTTCGAACACAGCGAGTTCAATCTCTACAGCATCCAGTCCGAACTGGAACAGCGCATTACTCGAGAGGCCTTGCCGATCCGGCTACTGCCAATCCTGGGCTCAGTGCGCAACCCTCGGCAATTGCTTGAGGTCATGCGCAACTGGAGCGTCGATACTGTCTACCATGCGGCTGCCTACAAGCATGTGCCGCTGGTCGAGCACAATATTGCTGAAGGGGTGTTGAACAACGTCATCGGTACGTTGAACACCGCCCAGGCAGCATTGCAGGCGGGCGTGGCTAATTTTGTGCTGGTCTCCACCGACAAGGCGGTGCGCCCGACCAATGTCATGGGAAGCACCAAGCGCCTGGCAGAGATTACGTTGCAGGCTCTGAGCCATGAGGCGGCCCCGGTGCTGTTTGGTGATGCAGGTAACGTATCGCAGGTAAATCGCACGCGGTTCACCATGGTGCGTTTTGGCAACGTACTGGGGTCTTCCGGCTCTGTTATTCCGTTGTTCCATAAACAGATCAAGGCAGGCGGGCCGGTTACCGTCACGCACCCGAAGATCACCCGCTACTTCATGACGATTCCCGAGGCTGCACAGCTGGTAATCCAGGCAGGATCCATGGGCCAGGGGGGGGATGTGTTTGTCCTCGACATGGGGGAGCCGGTGCTGATTGCCGAATTAGCAGAGAAAATGATTCATCTGTCTGGCTTGAGTTTGCGCTCGGAGCGCAACCCTCATGGCGATATCACCGTGGAGTTTACGGGGCTGCGCCCGGGTGAAAAGCTGTATGAAGAGCTGCTGATCGGTGACAACGTGCTAGCCACGCGCCATCCGATGATCATGAGCGCAGAGGAAGAGTATCTGCCTTGGGAAGTGCTCAAACAGAAGCTGAACGAATTGCTGCAAGCGATCGAGCGTGATGATTACGACACTGTTCGCCAGATCTTGCGGCAGACCGTCGCCGGCTATGTGCCGCAGGGAGAAATTGTCGACTTCATCCACCGTCAGCGCCGCTTGGACGCTTGAGTACAGCCTGAATGACGGCGCCTGCTGGCTGCCGTCATTCGTTGACTCAGTTGTTGCGCGCTTTTTCAGCTTCTTCAAACATTCTGTAGTACTCCAGCGTTCGCTCACGCCCATCGCCAGGGTCGTTCAGCCATGCCTTCGACACATAGGATTGATAGGGGACGAAGGGCAGCGATGCGGGGGAGCGCAGGAACATGCCGATGGCTGCGAGGCTGACACCGACAGCCAGCAGGAAGCCAGGAGCCCGCAAGGGTAAGGGCTGTGCTTTTAGAATGTCATGAATCAATACCGCCTGAACGAAGGCCGCGAGATAGTGAACGCGGTTCCAGATCAGCGCAAAATCGAACAGAAACGCTTGAGCAGCGATCAGGCATAGCAGCAGGCTGCACATCAATATCTGGCGCGTAGACAGGTAGTCGAGGAAGTATCGTGCGGCGATCAGAAGCAAGCAGTTGAGCAGAAGGAAGCCGTGCCCGGCCAGGCTCCGGGGGGAGCCACCATACTCAGCGTAATAGCCGAGTTTCCGGGAAATGAAAGGCAAATCCAGTTGGGCGACAAAGCTCAGGCCAGCCTGGCCGATGCCGGCAGGTGCGATGCAGTAGAACAGCACGCAGCACGCGGCCACGGCAACGGCATGCTTGAGTAGCGGGCGCAGCAAGTTGCGCAGGTAGATGACGCCATAGATGATCGCCGAAAACTGAAACCCCAAGGCGATAACGAACCAGAGTGCCGACATCTTGGGCTTGCCCTCGGAAACCATCACCATACAGACCAACATGGCCGAGACGGCAAGCGACTGCCGTATGGTACCCATTTCGAGAGGGAGGAAAACCCAGCAGAAAACATACGCCAGGCCAAAAATGATGCGTATGTTGAAGTGCCGAAAGAAATAGACGGTACAAATGACGTTGAATGAGCCAACAATTAAAAGAAGTAACTGGAAGCCACCAAGCTGAGCAACGGCATAGTTGAGCAGGTAATAGAGGGGTTCCATGGCCACTACGTCGTGGGGTGGTTTGAGAAAGGCACCGGTTGCGACACCGTTGAAATAGTTTTCGTAAACCATCCAGTCGAAACCGGTTTCATAGCGTAGCGCGCAGACAAACCATACCAGCGCAACACCGATGATCAGCTCAGCCCGGGTATCGCGTATCGACAGCATGCCGAGTATCGAAAGCAGCCAAAGCACAATCGCAACCAGTAGGTAAAAGCTCATCGGCCCCTCCGGTATGTGCCGTCAAAAGAGCCTGAGGTAATTGCTCGAGATCCTTCCCGCATTGTCGCAACCGAAGCGCTGAATCGTGCCAGCAGAAAATCGTGCGCAGCTAATGCGTAGTCTTCATTCCTTTTGAGCATATGGGTCCGGTGCGTGAGAGGATGCTGATCATCCGCGCGCGTGGCGCGATTTGACACAATACGATAATCCCCAGATTACAAAAGTTCCATTGCATTTTCACGACGAGTCCCGCAGGCCTCAATGCGTACGAGAAGGCCGATAACGCTCTGATTTTGAGCGCTGCCGGCATGGCATGTTGCGATATGTGCAATCATCTCTACTAAGGTTTACAGGGGCTGGTGAGAGGGGTTTTGTATGTTCGACAGGGGCATGGATACGCTTCGCAGCGCGCTGCTGGGTTTGCCCCGGCGATACAAGCGTCTGCTGCAGGTGGTCACCGACATCCTGCTGGTATGGGCGTCGCTGTGGCTGGCATTCGTGGTGCGGCTGGGCATCGATGAAATGGCCAGCCCTCTCAGGGATCACGGCTGGCTGTTTGCCTGGGCGCCAGTGGTGGCTATCCCGCTGTTCGTTCACTTTGGCCTGTATCGGGCGGTGATGCGCTATTTCGGCAATGACGCATTGATCGCCATCATCAAGGCGGTGACGCTGTCAGCGCTAATTCTCGGGGTGATCATCTATTGGTCCAGCGGTTATGCACATGTGGTCCCGCGGTCGATCACTTTCAATTTCTGGTGGTTGAGCCTGATTCTGGTAGGCGGCTTACGCCTGATGCTGCGTCAGTACTTTCTGGGTGACTGGTTCAGCGTCGCCGCTCAGCATGTACCTTTTGCTACCCGCGATGATGGTATGCCCAAAGTGGCCATTTACGGCGCCGGGGCGGCCGGCAACCAATTGGTGACCGCATTGCGCATGGGCAGAGTCATGCGCCCTGTCGCGTTCATTGATGATGATGCCAGCATCACTGACAGGGTGATCTGCGGCCTGCATGTATTCAGTCCCAGGCACATCCAGCGGATGATCGACCTGACAGGGGCCGACGAACTCTTGCTAGCGCTGCCTTCGATCACCCGGGCGCGCCGTCGCGAGATCATCGCTGGCCTGGAGGGGCTCCCGCTGCATGTGCGGAGTATTCCGGGCTTCATGGATCTGGCCAGTGGCCGGGTCAAGGTCGATGACATTCAGGAAGTGGGGATTGCTGATTTGCTCGGCCGGGACGCGGTGCCTGCCCAGAGCGATCTGCTGTCACGTTGCGTGCACAAGCAGGTGGTGCTGGTGACTGGGGCGGGCGGCTCGATCGGCGCTGAATTGTGCCGGCAGATCCTAGGGCTAGAGCCCACCGTACTGCTGTTGCTAGAACATGGCGAATACAACCTCTACAGCATTCTGAGCGAACTCGAACAACGCGTAGCGCGCGAATCATTGCCGACGACGGTGTTGCCGATACTGGGCTCCGTGCGCAACCCGCACCAGTTGCTCGATGTGATGAAAACCTGGCGAGTAGACACGGTCTACCACGCGGCGGCCTACAAACATGTACCCATGGTTGAGCACAATATTGCCGAGGGTGTGCATAACAACGTCTTCGGCACGCTAAATGCTGCCCAGGCTGCCGTTCAGGCCGGGGTCGCCAATTTCGTGCTGATTTCCACCGACAAGGCCGTCCGCCCAACCAACGTGATGGGCAGTACCAAGCGCCTGGCGGAAATGGTGCTTCAGGCTTTGAGTAAAGAGTCCGCGCCGGTCCTGTTCGGGGGCAACGGCGATGTGACCCTGGGCAACAGCACCCGCTTCACCATGGTTCGCTTTGGCAATGTGCTGGGTTCTTCGGGCTCGGTCATTCCGCTGTTCCATCGTCAGATACGGGACGGCGGTCCGGTTACCGTGACCCACCCAAAGATCACTCGCTATTTCATGACTATTCCCGAGGCCGCACAGCTAGTGATCCAGGCGGGCTCGATGGGGCAGGGAGGAGATGTGTTCGTGCTGGATATGGGCGAGCCGGTGCGCATCGTTGAGCTGGCGGAAAAGATGATTCACCTGTCGGGCTACAGTGTGCGTAGTGAAGCGAACCCCCATGGCGATATTGCGATCGAGTATTCCGGCCTGAGACCCGGCGAGAAACTTTATGAAGAACTGCTTATTGGCGATAACGTCGTCGCCACTCGCCACCCGATGATCATGAGTGCCAATGAAGACCTGCTGCCCTGGGAGACGCTCAAGGAGCGCCTGCACCAGCTATTGGCGGCTCTGGAGGTCGATGATTACGCGCGAGTACGCGTCATGTTGCGTGAAACGGTAGCGGGCTACGCACCGGACGGCGAGATTGTTGACTGGATCTATCAGCAGAGGCGGCTGGACCCATAGTTCGAGGTTGGCAAGCGAAGCCGCGAGGTGGTTCGCATAAAAGTGCCATCAAGACGGCCGGGAGGAAGCGTGATAGATTTGCTGCCCGGCCATGTTCATACAGGGGAGTGCGATTTGATTATCTATGCAATAGTTGGCGCAGGCGGATACGGGCGAGAAGTAATTCCTCTGGTTCGGGAAGCGCTGCAAAGTGCAGGCAAACCCGACGTTCAATTGCTATTTGTCGACGATGGTGAAGTGCCTGAAACCATCAATGGCTATGAAGTCGTGTCCAGCGAGATTTTTGCCCAGCGGTCGGCGGATAAAAAGTACTTCAATGTTGCCATTGCCGACAGCAAAGTGCGTGAACGAGTAGTTGAAAAAATGCTGGCGTTGGGCGCAGAACCTTTCATGGTCAAGGCCGGTAATGTGGTCATGCTCGACGCTAATGAAATTGCGGAAGGGGCAGTCCTGTGCCCTTTCACTACCATCACGTCCAATGCCACGATTGGCAAATATTTCCATGCCAACATTTATTCTTACGTCGCGCATGATTGCGTGATTGGTGACTACGTAACTTTCGCACCTGCCGTTAAATGCAACGGCAATGTAGTCATCGAAGATCATGTCTATGTCGGTACGGGGGCGGTGATCAAGCAAGGGCGTGCGGGAAAACCGTTGCGCATTGGCCAGGGGGCGGTAGTCGGCATGGGGGCAGTGGTGACCAAAGACGTCGCCCCAGGCGCCGTGGTGGTCGGCAACCCGGCAAAACCGTTAGCGCGTAAAGGGCTGGGCGGCTGATGACCAACGATATTGCACTCGGCGCCATTCCCATCGAGCAGATCACCCTCGGCATGACGGTGAGTTACTCACAGACCATCACAGACTCGGATATCAAGATGTTTGCGGGGTTGAGTGGCGACCACAACCCGGTGCATGTAAATGCCGAGTACGCGGAAGCTTCACGCTTTGGTAAGCGGATAGCCCATGGCCTGATGTCCGCAGGGTTCTTTTCGGCCTTGTTCGGTACCCGGTTGCCGGGGCCCGGCTGCGTGTATGTGTCCCAAAGCTTGAACTTCAAGCGCCCGGTCTACATTGATGACACTGTCGTGGCGACCGTGACGGTGACGGGCGTCGACCTCAAGTCCAATCGGGTCACGTTCGATACGTTATGCAAGGTTAAAGGCAAGGTGGTGATTTCTGGCGCCGCCGAGATTTACATCCCCCCCGCCAAGCCTTGATCAGTGACTGGCAACGTGCCACCACTGTCGTCACCCTGGGTCGCATAAACCCAGGGTTTTCCCCACCCCCCCAACCCGCGTATCATCCCCACACACAAATCTGAATATCCCCACGCCTGCTTCAGACCAAAAGTCTTGCGTTCCCAGCGTGCATAGCAGCTTCAGATAACCAGACGATCATCAGTGTCATAAAACGACCTGCCAGATTCATGGCCAGGCCAGGCATGCCGGCTGTCCGACGGATGGGACGGTGCCCGATGAGATTTGAAGGAATAGGTTTTGATTAAGCGTAGAAAGGTTGCAATCGTTGGCTGTTCGTACCGCTTCCCTGGATCTTCCAATGCCAGCTTCTGGCAAAACCTGATGGAGGGGCGCGACCTGGTCACCCAGGTCGACCCTTCTCGGTGGGAGAAATCTGAGTTTCTGCACCCGGACAAGGCCAACCCTGCGACCAGCTACACCTTCGCCGCAGGCACTTTGGGCGACATCAGCGCGTTCGACGCGGGGTTCTTCAATATTTCGCCGCGTGAAGCGGGGATGATGGACCCGCAGCAGCGCATGCTGCTGGAAATGTGCTGGGAAACCTTCGAAAACGCCGGGGTCAAGCCGTCGAGCCTGCGCGGCAGCAACTGTGGCGTGTACCTGGGCATCGCCGGTGTCGAGCAGTCCTACCGGCTGGTCGAAGACCTGGCGTCGATCGATGGCGCTACCGCCACCGGCAACACCATGAGCATTGCCGCCAACCGCCTGTCGTTTTTCTACGACCTGCGTGGGCCGAGCATGGCCATCGATACCGCCTGTTCCTCTTCGCTGGTGGCCTTCCACCAGGCCTGCCAGGCCATCCTCAGCGGTGATGTCGACCAGGCGCTGACCGGCGGCATCAGCCTGCACATGCACCCGTTTGGCTTCATGATCTTTGCCAAGGCGACCATGCTGTCGCGCACCGGGCGCTGCCAGTCGTTCGATGAGAATGGCGATGGCTATGCGCGTTCGGAAGGCGGTGGGTTGTTCCTGCTCAAGGACTACGACCAGGCCGTGGCCGATGGCAACACGATTCTGGCCGTGGTCGCGGCCAGTGCGGTGAACACCGACGGGCGCAAGTCCAGCCTGACCCTGCCCAACGCCGAAGCCCAGGCCGCGCTGCTCAAGCAGACCTATGCCAAGGCGGGCATCAGCCCCGACCAGCTCGATTACCTGGAAGCCCATGGTACCGGTACCTCGGTCGGTGACCCGATCGAAACCCGTGCCATCGGCGAAGCACTGGCCCAGGCGCGTGGCAATGGCAACCCGTTGCCGATTGGCTCGGTCAAAAGCAACCTTGGCCACCTGGAGGCCGCGTCCGGTGTGGCGGGCCTGATGAAGGCGCTCAACTGCCTGACCGAACGCACCGTACCGGCCACCATCGGGGTCAAGGCGCTTAACCCGAATATCGCGTTTGGTGACCTGAACCTGCAGGTGGTCACCGAGCCGCTGCCGCTCAAGCCTGAAGGCCAACTGACGGTCGGCGTCAACTCGTTCGGCTTTGGCGGTGCCAACGCACACGTCATCCTGCAGAGCCCCGAACCGCAGGCTGCGCCGGCTAAAGCTGCCGAGGCGCGACGTGTGCCGCTGCTGCTCAGCGGCAAGACCGAACAAGGCCTGCGCGCCACCGCCGAGCGCTTTGCCGCCTACCTGGCCGCCCACCCGGAGCTGGATTATTACGACGTGGCCTACCAGGCTATGTACCGCCGGGACGCGCACAGCCATCGTCTGCTGCTGGTCAGCGACAATGCCGCCGAAGCCGCCCAGGCCCTGGACGACTATGCCCAGGACCCAACCCTCAGTGAACTGAGCGCGGTGCTCGAAGCCGGCCAGGCATTGGAAGGCGCCTCGGCGCCGGTGTTCGTCTACTCCGGTAACGGCTCGCAGTGGCAAGGCATGGGCCGGGCGATGCTCGATCAACCGCTGTTTGCTGCTGCGGTGGATGAAGTGGATGCGTTGTTCCAGCCGCTGGCGGGCTATTCGTTGCGCGCCGAGCTGCTGGGTGACAACGGCGAAGGCCGTTATGCCCGCACCGAAATCGCCCAGCCGGCGCTGTTTGCCTTGCAAGTGGCGGTGACCCGCGTGCTGGCCGCCGAAGGCATCCACCCTGTCGCGGTGATCGGCCATAGCGTCGGCGAAGTGGCCGCGGCCTGGGCCAGTGGTGCCCTGAGCCTGGAAGACGCCACCCAAGTGATCTACCACCGCAGCCGCCTGCAAGGGCTGACCCGCGGTACCGGGCAGATGACCGCCGTGGGGCTGTCGGGTGAAGCCGCTGGCGAGCTGATCACTGAATTGAAGCTGGACGGCCGCCTAGTCGTCGCCGGTGAAAACAGTGCCCGTGGCGCCACCCTGGCAGGTGAGGTCGACGCCCTGACGCTGCTGGAAGAAACCCTTGCCGAGCGCCAGGTGTTCGCCCGCCGCCTAGACCTGGACTACGCCTTCCACTCGCCAGCAATGAACCCGATCGAACAGGCCGTCATCGACGACCTGGCGCACATCCGCCCGCGCGCCACGCAGATCCCGTTCTACTCCACGGTGGTCGGCGGTGAGCTGGACGGCGAGCGGCTGGGCAACCACTACTGGTGGCAGAACATCCGCTTCCCGGTGCTGTTCCAGGGCGCCTTGGACGCGCTGGTGCGCAACGGCCATAACCTGTTCGTCGAAATCGGCCCGCACGCGATTCTGCGCAGCTACGTCACCGATGTGCTGAACCAGTGCGAGCAGCCTGGCCAGGTGGTCGGCACGCTCAAGCGCAACGACCACAGCCCGCTGCTGCTGGAACGCACCGTGGCCCGCCTGCTGATTGCCGGCGTCGAGCCGCAGTGGGCAACGCGCTTCCCGGTTACCGGGCGCCAGGTACGCCTGCCGAACTATGCCTGGCAGCGTGATCACTTCAGCTTGCCGGTGAGTGCCGAGTCGCACAGCCCCTTGAACCGCAAGCGCGTGCACCCGTTGTTGGGTTACCCCGTCGTCGACCAGCCGCTGACCTGGGAAAACCGCCTGGACACGCAACTGTTCCCGACCCTGGCTGACCACAAAGTGGGCGAGTCGGTGCTGTTCCCTGGTGCCGGTTTCACCGAATTGGCCCTGGCGGCGGCGCAGTTGCACCAGCCAGGTGAGTTCGTTGACATCGAAGAGCTGGAAATCCACAACCCGCTGCTGCTGAGCAGCGAGGGCAGCAAAAAAGTCCGCGTGCACATCGAAGAGGCCGACGGCACGCTGCGCATCATTTCGCGCAACCTGGCGCAGCATGAAGACTGGGTGCAGCACGTGGTCGCGCGCCTGCCGGGCGAAGCCCGTGGCGTCATGCTGGACACCCGTGCGCCGGCGCTGCCACAGCGCCCGGCGGACTTCAGCGGCGAGCAGCACCTGGCACTGACCTGTGCGGTCGGCCTGAACTACGGCCCGGCCTACCAGACCGTCGCCGCGGCGTGGGTAGAAGAGGAGCGGGTGCTGGCGCAACTGGCCGTCCCTGCCGCCATCGAGCACGAACTGGACGCGCTGCACCTGCACCCGGCGCTGCTGGACGGTGCCTTCCAGCTGATTACCGAACTGCTGGCCAGCCGCCCGGGCCGCAACAACGGGCTGGCCTTTATCCCCGTCAAGCTGGGGCGTATCGCCTTCAGCACGGCAGGTGCTGTGCCGGTGCTGGCCGAAGTACGCCAGCGCAAGCGCACCGCGCATTCGCTGTTGGTCGATTTCACCCTGTTCGATGCCAGCGGCGCTGCCGTGCTGGCGATCAAGGATGCGCGCATGCGCGCCGTGCGCCTGCAGTACGACCGCAGTGGCGATATCAAGCGCCTCGGCCACGTCGGCCTCGCCGCGCCGGGTAATGCCGTTGCGCTGCAACGCCACGCTGTGGCTGGTACACCGGTGGCCGACGCGCTGCACAGCCTGGCCGACGAGCCGGCACAGTTGCGCTACCTCAATGAAGTCGAACCGCTGCTGGATGTGCTGTGTGCCAGCTTTGTGCTCGACCTGGTCGAGCAGGCCGGTGGCCAGCTGAGCGCCGAACAGGTCGCGCTGTGGTCCCAGGGCCAGGGCGATTACCTGGCGACCCTGCTGCGCCATGCCGAGCAGGACGGCAGTGTGCTGCACAACGCCGATGGCAGCTGGCAGTTGGTCGACAGCGACGAGCGCCCGTCGTCGGAGGCGATCTGGCAGGAGCTGTTCCAGAGCTATCCCGAGTACTTCCAGATCATTCATTCGGTGGGGCGTATTGGCCGCCACCTGCCGACCTTGCTGACGGGCGAGCAAACGCTCGAAAGCCTGTTGCCGCGCGAAACCAGCGGCAGCAGCCTGGCGCGCCTGGTGCTCGGTGCGGCCGGCCAGCAGCGCCTGCTTACCGGTATCAGCCAAACCTTGGCCTTGCGCCTTGCGCAACTGCCGGCCGGGCAGCGCCTGCGGGTGCTGGAAATCGGCTTTGGCGGCGCATCGTTTGCCGAGCTGCTGTACGCAGGGCTCGACTTCGACCGCATCGATTATGTCTACGCTGTGGCCGAGCCCGAGCTGCAGCAACGCCTGCATGACGATTGCCCTGCGCTGAGCGTGCTGAGCCTGGAGCAACTGGCCGACGCCGGCCGCTTTGACTGGGCACTGGTGCCGACCGACCTCGCCGCACTTGGCGCAGTGGGCGATGCCTTGCGCCAGGCCAGCGCGCAGCTTAACCCCCATGGCCAACTGGCGCTGCTGGGGCAATACCCGGCGCGTTGGGCTGATTTCGTCTTCGGTGGCGAGCCTGACTGGTGGCTGGCTGGCCCGCAGCACGCGCTTTCGCGTCAGCAGGCCCCGGCCTTCTGGAGCCATGAACTGCAACGCCACGGCCTTGGCCCGCTGCACACCGTCGATGCCTTGCCTGGCAGTGCGTGCGGTAGCTACGTGCTGCTGGCCGACAAGCCAGCAGGCGCTGTGCACGCCTCGGCAGAGGTGCCTGTGCAACACTGGGCGTTGCTTGCCGAAGCCGGGCAGGGCGCTGCCGAGTGCTTGGCCACGCAACTGCGTGCCCAAGGCCAGCTCGTCAGCCTGCTGCTGCCTGGCGATGCGCAGGCGCTGGCTGCCCAGCTCAGCGCATTGGACCAGGCGCCGGCGCATGTGCTGCACCTGGCAGGCTTCGACAGCGCCGCCGGCCTGGACGGCCAGGCTGAGCGCTGCCTGCAGGCAGCCGCACTGGTACAGGCCTGCGAGGCCCTGGCGCTGGCGCCGCAATGCTGGCTGCTGACCCGTGGCGCTGCCGAACACCTGTACGGCAGCGACACCGCCGCCGACGTCGCGGCCATCGCTGACGCGGCGTTCTGGGGCTTTGGCCGCACCCTGGCCAACGAATCGGTCAACTGCCGCATTCGCCTGCTGGACCTGGCCCACGCGGCACCGATCGACCACGTGCTGCCTTCGTTGCTGCACGCCGACAGCGAAACCGAGTTGGCGCTGGACGCCGAAGGCCGCCGCTATGTGCCGCGCCTGCGTGTGTTGGCAGACCAGCCCGCCAGCGCCGACAGCGCAGCGCAGTGGGTGTGCCTGGGCTTCGACCTGCCTGGCCAGCTTCGTAACCTGCGTTGGGAACTGCGCGAGCCTCGCCAACCGGCGGCGGACGAGCTGGACATCGCCGTACGGGCCACCGGCCTGAACTTCCGCGACGTGATGTTCGCCCTCGGCCTGCTGTCTGACGAGGCGATCGAGAACGGCTTCTCTGGCCCAACCCTGGGCTTCGAGTTTGCCGGTGTGGTGCAAGGCAAGGGCGCTGACGTGCTTGGCGATTTCGCCCCGGGCGACCGCGTGGTGGGCTTTGGCCCGTGCAGCTTCGCCAACCGCCTGGTGACCAACGCCAACGCCGTGGCACGCATCCCAGAGGGCATGTCGTTCGAAGCGGCAGCGACCATTCCGAGCACCTTCTTCACCGTGTACTACGCGCTGCACCACCTGGCACGCGTAGAGCCGGGCGAGAAAGTGCTGATCCACGGCGCAGCGGGCGGCGTGGGCATCGCCGCGATCCAGATCGCCAAGTGGCTGGGTGCCGAGATCCACGCCACCGCCGGCAGCGACGAGAAGCGCGACTTCCTGCGCCTGCTGGGCGTGGACAACGTCTACGACTCGCGTTCGCTGGCCTATGCCGACCAGGTACTGGCCGCAACCGGCGGGCGTGGCGTCGATGTGGTGCTCAACTCGCTGGCGGGCGAGGCGATCAACCGCAACCTGCGTGTGCTGAAGCCGTTTGGCCGCTTCCTCGAACTGGGTAAGCGCGATTTCTACCAGAACACCCGTATCGGCTTGCGCCCGTTCCGCAACAACATCAGCTACTTCGGTATCGACGCCGACCAGCTGATGAGCGAACGCCCGCAACTGACCCGTCGCCTGTTCGCCGAAATGATGGCGCTGTTTGCCCAAGGCATCCTGCACCCGCTGCCATTCCGCGAGTTCGACGCCAACCAGGTGGTCGAAGCCTACCGCTACATGCAGCAGGCGCGGCAGATCGGCAAGGTCGTGATCACCTACGCCAACCCGATCGAACGCACGGTCGACACCCGCGAACAACCGCTGCGTAGCCTGCAACTGGCAGCCGATGCCAGTTACCTGGTCACCGGTGGCCTGGGTGGCTTTGGCCTGCGCACGGCGCAATGGTTGATCGACAAAGGCGCGCGCCACCTGGTGCTGCTGGGCCGCCGTGGCCCGGCCAGTGCCGAGGCCCAGCCGCAGTTGGCGCTGTGGCAGGCTCAAGGTATCGATGTGCAGGCAGTGGCTTGCGATATCACGGATGCAGGCCAGCTGCGCGCAGTGTTCGAGCGCATCGCAGCCAGCCCATGGCCACTGCGTGGCCTGGTGCATGCGGCGACAGTGATCGACGACAGCCTGATCCGCAACCTCGATGGCGACCAGCTGCGTCGCGTGCTCGAACCCAAGGCCAAGGGCGCGCAGTACCTGCATGAACTGACCCAAGCGTTGCCGCTGGACTTCTTCGTGATGTTCTCGTCGGCCACCACCCTGTTCGGCAACCCCGGCCAGGCCAACTACGTCGCCGCCAACCATTGGCTCGAAGCCTTGGCGCGCCACCGTCGTGCCCAAGGGCTGGCGGCCACTGCAGTGCTGTGGGGCGCGATTGACGACGTCGGCTTCCTGGCCCGCAACAGCCAGATCAAGGATGCCCTGCAAAGCCGCATGGGCGGTGCTGCCCTGCGCGCCGAGGCGGCCCTGGCCCAGCTCGAAGCCATGCTGCTGAGCGGTGACAACGGCCAAGGCGTGCTCGAGCTGGACTTCAAAGCCCTGTCGCGCTTCCTGCCGACCGCCACTTCGCCACGCTTCAGCGAACTGGCCCGTGCCCACGGCGCTGACCAGGAAGACGACAACGGCGGTGAAGACATCCAGCGCATGCTGGCCGAGCTTGACGATGCTGAACTGCTCGAGCGCTTTGCCGAGATGCTCAAGCACGAGGTGTGCGAGATTCTGCGCCTGCCGCCCGCGCGCCTGGATGCACAGCGCCCGCTGCAGGAACTGGGGCTGGACTCGCTGATGAGTGTCGAGCTGGTGGTGGCGTTGGAAGAACGCTTCGGTATCCGCCTGCCGGTCATGGAACTCAGTGACAGTTCCAGCATCGATAAGCTCAGCGTGCGCTTGCTTGAGCTGTTGCGCGGTGAAGCCGGCACTGGCGAAGACCAGCTGGCGCAAAACGTGCTCGCCCGTCATGGCAGCGAACTCAGCGCCGAACAAGTGGCTGAACTGAATGCAGAACTGGCCGAGACCAGTGTGGCACCTAACCGATTGATTGACTAAGAGCTCAGATGACAGCCAAAACCCCGACCGGCCTTGGTGGCGACGCCAAGCAACGCCTGATCCAGCAAGCCCTTGCGCGGCGCCGTAACACAGGCGCCGAAGGCGCGGAAGGTGCCACCCTGGAGCAGGTGCAGCAGGCTGCATTGAAGGTGCCTGAAGCGTTTTACCGTTTCGACCAGCACCCGGGTTACCAGCACCTGCGGGTGATGCAACAAACCGCGCAGCGGCTGGGGCTGAGCAACCCGTTTTTCCGCTTGCACCAAGGCACCGCCGGCGCGCAAACCCAGATTGGCGAGCGCGAGTACCTGAACTTCGCCAGTTACAACTACCTGGGGTATTCCGGCCACCCCAACGTTGCCGAGGCGGCCAAGGCGGCGATCGACCGCTACGGCACCTCGGTGTCTGCCAGCCGCCCGGTCTCGGGTGATCGCCCGCTGCACCGTGAGCTGGAGCAGGGGTTGGCCAGGCTGTACGAGGTGGACGACGCCGTGGTGATGGTCAGCGGCCATGCCACCAACGTCACCACCATCGGCTACCTGTTCGGGCCGCGCGACCTGGTGGTGCATGACGAGCTGATTCACAACAGCGTCCTGCAGGGCATTCAGTTGTCCGGTGCACGGCGTTTGAGCTTTGCGCATAACGACTGGCAGGCGCTGGACCGCCTGTTGAGCGAGCAGCGCCAGCACTTCGAGCGGGTGCTGGTGGTGGTCGAAGGCATCTACAGCATGGACGGCGATTACCCTGAGCTGCCCCGGTTCGTCGACATCAAGCGCAAGCACAAAGCGTTTCTGATGGTGGATGAAGCGCATTCGCTGGGCGTGATGGGGGCTACGGGTAAAGGTATCCGTGAGCACTTTGGCCTGGCGGGTGATGACGTCGACATCTGGATGGGCACCTTGAGCAAGACCTTGGCCAGTTGCGGCGGGTATATCGCTGGCAGCACGGCGCTGATCGAGCACCTCAAGTTTCTGGCGCCGGGCTTTTTGTACAGCGTCGGTATGCCGCCGGCGGTCGCAGCGTCGGCCTTGGCAGCGTTGCACCTGCTGGCGGCGGATAACGGGCGGGTTGCCCAGGTGCAGGCGCGGGGCGAGTTGTTCTTGCGCCTGGCGCGTGAAGCGGGCTTGGACACCGCCACCAGCACGGGGCTTGCGGTGATCCCGGTGATTACCGGCAGTTCGTTCAAGGCGGGGCGGTTGTCCAGTGCCCTGTTCGAGCGGGGCATCAATGCCCAGCCGATCGTCTACCCGGCCGTGCCAGAGCAGGCGGCGCGGGTGCGCTTCTTTGTCTCGTGCGAGCATACGCCCGAGCAAATCCAGCACACCGTGGCGGTGGTCGCTGAAGAGATGGCGCGGCTGGGGTGATGCGGTAAGGCCTGAGGGGCTGCTTCGCAGCCCTTTTGGCGTGCCATCAATGGGCCATCAATGATAGCCGGAATCTGGCCACTGCAAAGCCGCTAATCATATTAAATCGAAGCAAGAAAAGCCGAACTTACTTCGAGCGCTCTAGTGTTAAACATCTAAATAATTCCTCTTTAAAGCGACGCGAAAAAGTGTCTGTGTAAAGTTTGCGTAACGCCTGCAACTTTGAAAAATACGACTATCGTGATCATTAACCGGGCCACCCCCTGGGCCCGTCGTGTATCCGATGGAGTACTTATGAGCAGAGTGACTCTTGCTGCTGTTGTATCGGCGTGCGTCTGCGCCGTGCCAACCGTTTGCGATGCGACTTCTCACACTGCACCGGCTTTTGCTTTTGGCTTACAGGGAAGCTACACCGAACAGGAATTCACCGGGCACGGTAAAACCGACACGGAACATATGCCAGAAGGCGGCGCATTCATTAACTTCGGCAATAAAATGACGTCAACCGACGGGTTCATTTACCAGGCAGAACTCAGCGGCCTCTATAGCAAGCACCAGAACCAGAAGGTCAAGGACGGGCAGGCCGACCTCGACCTGGGCTGGCGTATTGCGCTGGCTGAGCGCCATTCTATCGACCTGCTGGTGGGCGGCGGTTACAAATGGAACCGCCTGCAACCGAACAACAGCAAGTACGACATCGACCTCACCAACCGTACACCCTTTGCCAAGGTGGCGCTGGGTTACAACTACCGGTTCAATACCGCGACCCTACGTTTTGAAGCCGGCATGCGTAAGCTGATTAATGGTGATTCGCAATTGGAAATCCATGGCATCAGCAACGAGAAAGTAGACTTGAAAGACAGCACTCACCCGTTTGCCGAAATGAGCGTGCTGTTTAATCAGGACGGCGTAGTGCCGGTGATTGCCTCGTTGTATTACAGCCGCTTTGACTATGAGTTGGACGGGCAGTTTGTAATGACCCCGACGGATACTCAGGTGCGGGATGAATACGGTATAAAACTTGGCGTCAGCTTTTAATCTTGCACACGCAAGGGCTTGGCAATAATTAATGAAGTCACGCTGAGCCAACCGCCAGGCGCAATCCTTTGTAGGAGCAGCCTTGTGCTGCGAAGAGGCCGGTGCTAGCGCAATCAATCTTCGCTGCTTTCACTGGCGTCTTCGCAGCACAAGGCTGCTCCTACAGGTCGGTGCTGACCGACGGGATAACCGCCTTAAATATGCGGCGACTCATAGGCATTCAGCTGCTCCACAAACCGCCAATGGCTCTTCTTGTCAAACCCCATCCAGCGCTTCAGGCGGATGTCCCAACGCATGTGATGGTTGGCAATCCACGGCAGGGCAAACAGGTGCGCGCCGCGCCAAGGGATGAACGGGTTGCGCCGCAAGCTGGCGTAAATTTCTACCCGGTGGCTGGCCTGGTGGCTGGCGCAGCGGGCGTGGAAGCCGGATGTGTCGGCCACCACCAGGGTGTTGGCGGGCACCGCAAAGCGGCGCGGCTGCGGCAGGCCAAGGGCGGCGAGGTCGGGGGTGTCGATACGGAACGAGCCCTCGCGGTGCATCTGTTCGGTCGAGCGGGCAGCGCCCAGGCTCTGCTGATACTCCCAGGCCAGGCGCTCGGGCGTTAGGCGGTGCGACCCCGGCACATAACTGAACGGCCCCTGGTCGTCGGCCACGTCATCCAAGAATAACCACGCCTTGGCGGTGGGGTGGAAGGTGTCTGCGTGCAGGCGGGTTTGCGGGTCTTGGTCGGCATTGGCGGCATCTATGATGATCGACTGCAGCTGATAGGTAATGCCGCCCGTGTTGGACGATGCATAGGCAATCATGTCGCGTACCCCACGGTCCGCCACAAACGCCGCACTGGCCGGGTTGCTGGCCAGCACATCCTGGTCAAGGCTGACCCGGCGGGTAACCGCACGCCCTTGGCGCATCTCCCAACCCGTGCTGCGCAAGGCACCCAGCTCGGCGCGCAACGCCGCGAACTGGTCAGCGGGCAGGGCGTTTTCGCGGATGAAAAACCCGTTTTCCTCAAAATGCGCACGCTCGCCGGCATCCAGGCGCGATGCCAGGGCCTGGCGACGGTAGCTGGCCATGGCCATCGCCAATTGGCGACGCTGCACATGCAGGCCAAGCGCATTGAGCCGCGCACTGCCGAGCACCGGGTTGTTCTCGAACGATTTCGCGTGGGTGGCCAGTTGCATGCAATGCCAGGGGAGCGCCGCATAGCGGCCGATGTCCTTGATCGATACGGGCATGTTCTAGTCCTTTGATGGGGCCAGTGGCCGGCCGCAGCCGAGCATGGTCCGGGAGTAATTGAGCAGCGGCGCCACGCGCCGGTGTTCGGCCAACCGCGCAGGGCGCGGCATCGACAGGCAAGCGAGGGCGTGCCAGGCATCGCAGGGCAAGTCTTGCTGAACGTCGGCATAGCTCGCATAGCGCATCAAGGCGCCGGCTACCAACTGGTCCAGGGTCAGGCGCCGGGTGCGGCGCGGCAGCGGCTGGTGGTCGTGGGTCAACCCCCAGCCGGCGTAGAACGGTGTGCCGTAGGTCACCACCGGCACGCCGCGCAGCAGCGCTTCGAAGCCAGCGGTGGAGCTCAAGGTGTGCAGCGCATCGACCTGGCCGTAGAGGCTGGCGATATCGACACCGCCCAACACTTGGTCGGCCAGGCCCGTCAGTAGCGCCGGGGCAACTTGGCCCTGGCGCTTGCCGGCCTCGACGTCCGGGTGGGGTTTGTAGATGATCCAGGCGTCCGGCAACTGCGCGCGCACCCGTTGCAGCAGGCGCAGGTTGCAGCCTGCGCCGCCGCCACTGCACAGCGCCGAAGCGTCATCTTCGACCTGGCCGACCACCAGCACCCGTGCTTGGCCCGGCTGGCCCAGCAACGGCGGAACTGGGCCGCTGCGCAGGTTGAACTTGCTGGTGCCGCTGGCGACGATCTGCGCCCTTAACTGCGCGGCTTCGGCCAGGCTGGCGTCATCGAAGTCGGTATTGAGCAGCAGCCATTCCAAGTCACTGTCCGACGCGGCGTCATAGTGAATACCGCCACGGTCCAGCACCAACGACAGGGCCGGGCTGTTACTCACCCCCAACCCCGTGGACCGCATGAAGCCGTCCTCGACCCGCCAGATCGGCACCCCGTGCTGGCGCGCGCGTTCAGCCAGGCTGGCGGGCTCCCGCGCCGCCCACACCAGCAGCCGGCCGTTTTCTGCCGCCACCTGCTGCACCAGTTGCGGGGTATCCACGGTAAAGCGCAGCTGGCCCCAGCGGCTGGCAAAGAAGCGGCGAATGTTGTGCTGCTTGTGGCGCTTGACTCCCAGCACCGTGGTAGGCCCGGCAAATTCAGTGTCGCGTGCCTTTTTGCGCGCCAGCTGGCGAGCGACGGTCAGCGCATCGGTCAGCTGGCCGGTGAGCGGGTCAACATAGCGGCAATAACGGATGTACGCCGCCGCCACCAGTTGCTCCAGGCTCGGCCGCGCCTGGCGACGGGGGATGGGCATGCGGTCGTCGGTCAGGCCCCAGCCAGCGTAAAACGGCAGCCCGAAGCAGGTCACCGCCACGCCCTGAATCAACGCCTCGAGCCCAGCCTGGCTGGTGCCCACATACACCCGCTGCGCCCGCTTGGCCAGCGACGCCCACGCCACTGGCCGTGCCTCCAGCGGCACGCCCCGGGCCTGCGCGGCGGCCAGCAGGCAGCTGGGTTTTTGCCCGCCCAGGCAATCTGGGTGAATACGCACCCGCACATCGGCATCAGGGTGTTCGGCCAAGGCGACATCGAGCATGCGCACGTAGTCCGCTTCGCACAAACCGCCACCGGGGATCGAATAGTCGCCCGCCGTCTGGTCAACCACCAACACCAACGGCCGCTCACGGCCCAGTGGGTCGTCTGCGGGCAGGTCCTGGGCATTGTTGTACTTGCCGATGCCCGTGCTGCGCATCAGCGAGATCAGCGCGTGCGCGCACTCCAACTCGTGCTCGGTCAGCGCCTCGGGCTGTTGCAGGATGTTTTCGAGCAGCGAAGGCCGGTCTGCCAGGTAGTGAATGCCTATCGGGTCGACCACCATCGACATCGGCGTGTCGCCTTCGATGCCCAGCGACGAAGACCGTAAAAAACCGTCCTCCAGCGCGATATAAGGCAGCCCCCAGCGCTGGCACAACACGCGCGCCTGCGCAGAAGACTGCTTGTAGCCGATACCGGCAATCGCCTTGAGCCCCTTCGGCGCCTTGCTACCCCGGCGCCACAGCCAGAAGGGCGGGCCCTCGGGCCCAAGAAACTGCGGCAGGTGCAGCACCTTCCAGGCAACCCACTGCGACATGATGCCGACCCAACCCGGGCCGTCCACCAGTGCTTGCAAGGCCACTGCTGTCGGCGCTTCAATACGGTTCATGGCACCCCCCGCCACATGCCACGCACCGGCGGAAACGGCACCCAACGCTTGCGGCGCAGGGCAAAGCCATTGTGCAGGTACAGCCGTTTGGCCCGCGGGTTGTTCAGCGGCACTTCCAGTTCGACCTGGGTAAAGCCCAGCTTGGCCGCATGCGCACAACACGCCTGCACCAACGCCGCCCCCATGCCTTGCTGGCGAGCCGCCTTGCTCACGCGCAGCCCATACAACAAGAACGGGTAACGCCACTCGCGCAGCTCGCTCAGGCAAAACCCGGCAAAGCGCACCCAGCCACTGATTACCCCGAACTCGCGAATGAACGGCCGCCAGTGCAAGGCAAATGGCCCACGCCCGTCATGCTTCAAGGCGGCAAAGCCCAGCGCCTGCTCGCCCTCGAAGGCCAGCAGCACGCGGTCCCAGTGGATGGCCCCGCCCAGCAGACGATAGCGGCAAGCAGGGTTACCAATCAGAAACGCCAGCGAACCGCGCCCCTGGGTCAGCAACTGGGCCAAGGCAGGGTCTGCGGCACGCTCCGGCGCCAGGTCCGATCCCAGAACAATGCGCACCACGTCTTCAGGCTACCCCAGCCACGGCACTGTGCGCCGCCTGGCCCTGTGCGGGCGCCTGGGCGTGTGCCAGCAGCGCGCTGGACAGCTTGTGCACAGCGATGGGGCACGCTTGGCTGCCAGGCTGGCGCCGGTTGGACCAGATCAGGTAGTCGGTGTCGCCGGCCGGCGCGCCGACCGCCTGGTAAACCTCGGGCAGGATCGGTACATGGTCACCAAAGAAGCACAGCAGCGCCTCGTTGGGCTGGCTCAGTAACGTTTCTCGCAGCATGCCAAGCATGCGATCGGCATTGCCGATATGCCGCAGGTAAGGCGCCAGGTCTTGCATGCCCGGTTGCAACGGGCGGTCGAACCAGGCCGGCAGTTCGTGCTCGGCCACGCTTTCCAGGTGCAGCGGCCCGTGGTTTTCCATGGTGACTGCGTGGATGAACAACGGCTGAGTACGCCCAGGCGCCTCCAGCAGTTCGCGAATCTTCTGCGCAACCGCACAGTCGCCAATGAACGGCCCGGCTTTTTGCGACGGGTTGAACGCGCGCACATCGATGAACTCATCGAAGCCCAACGCCGGCAGCACTTTATTGCGGCCGTAGAACCCACCGTCATACGGGTGAATGCACACCGTGCGATAGCCCAGCGCCTTCAGCCGCGAAGCGATACTCGGCAAGCCCCGGCGCGCCAGTACGCGATAAGGATTGAAGCGGTGCACCCCAAGCCGCTCGGAAGGGATGCCCGTGAGGTAGGCGAACTCGGTACGCACCGTGTTGGCCCCCCACGCCGCCACCTGCAGTTTGCCGCGCGCAAGCGCCTGGCTGGCCAGCACGTCATACTCGCCCAGCACCTCAGCCCGCACGCCAGGCCACAAGCCACGCACATCAAAGAACGACTCGCTCTGCACCGACACCAAGTCCGCCAGCCCATTCCCCGTGGGAGCGGGATTACCCGCGAATGCGCCAGCCGCCCTGACACTACTCTCACAGCCAGCCGGCGACCCCACCCCACCCCCATTCCCTGTGGGAGCGGGTTTACCCGCGAATGCGCCAGCCGCCCTGACATTACTCTCACAGCCAACCGACGACCCCACCCCACCCCCATTCCCTGTGGGAGCGGTTTTACCCGCGAATGCGCCAGCCGCCCTGACACTACTCTCACAGCCAACCGGCGACCCCACCCCATCCCCATTCCCCGTGGGAGCGGGTTTACCCGCGAATGCGCCCGCCGCCCTTGCACTACCCTCACAGCCAACCGACGACCCCAGCCCATCCCCATTCCCTGTGGGAGCGGGTTTACCCGCGAATGCGCCCGCCGCCCTTGCACTACCCTCACAGCCAACCGACGACCCCAGCCCATCCCCATTCCCTGTGGGAGCGGGTTTACCCGCGAATGCGCCAGCCGCCCTGACACTACCCTCACAGGCAAACGGCGACCCCAACCCAGCCTGATCAACCGGTGCCCGCGCCGCCCAAAAATACCGCCACAAGCTAGCCGCCAACCCCCAGCCCCGCACATCGCGCTCAGCATCAAAGCTCGGCACCACCCGACGATGCCCCAACCGCAGCAACCCCAGGCCAATCACCACCGGCAGCAACGCCTCAACCCGCGCCCCCGGCACCTCGAAGCGCAAGCCCGCCCACAGGTAAACCAGAAACCCGACCGCCAGCACTGCCGCCTTGCCAAACCCAAAGAACGGCAAATACAACCGCGGAAACTTCACCGCATCACTGAAGTACTCGAAATCCGCACACACAAACGGTTCGCGCAGCGAGTGGTACTTCGAGTTGCTCACCAGCACGATCAGCACCCACAGCAACAGCAGGTTCACGCCGCTGAACAGCGGCCGCGCGGTCAGCGCATACAGCAACCCAAACCCCACGCACCACAGCCCCACATGCAGCATCCAGCAGTCAGCCGGGCGGCGCAGGGCAGGGCGGGGTATCAACAAGCGTTCGACCAGCACGGTCAGCATCAGGCCGATCAACGCAACCGGCAGCAGAGAAACATCAATCACTGTACTTCAGCCCACGCAGGATCATCGAAGAAAGCCACTGCGGGATCAGCCCCAGCAGCCAGGTGCCCAGGTTGAGCGGGAACGGAAAACTGATACGCGCCTGGTTAGCAGCCAGCCCACGCTTGATGCGCTTGGCCGCTTTTTCGGCGGTCCACAAAAACGGCTTGGGCCCCGGCATTTCGAAGCACATCTTCGATTCCACATAGCCCGGCACGATCACATTCACCTTCACCCCTTCCGGCGCCAGCCAATCGCGGATCGCTTCGCCATACACCCGAATCGCCGCCTTGCTGGCACTGTAGGTAGGCGTCACCGGCAGCCCACGCCAGCCCGCCAGCGAGCTGAACAGCGCAATCTGCCCATGGCCCCGGCTGCGCATGGCCGGCAGCGCCGCTTCCACGGTGGCCAGCGCCGCCATCACATTCACCTCGAGCAACGCCCGGCTGTCGTCCCAGCACTCGGCCTCGCCATTGGCGCCCACTGCCGTGTTGAGCCCGGCACCGACCAGCACCAGGTCTGGCTGATGCGCCTCGCTGACCCGCCGCACCATCGCCCGCAGGCCATCCAGGTCGCGCACGTCGATGGCTTCCAGCAGTACCTCGGCGCCCAAGGCGCGGCACTGCTCGGCCATCTCATCCAGGCGGTCCAGGCGCCGGCCTTGCAGAATCAGCGTCACGCCCGGCGCGGCATAGGCAGGCGCCAGCGCGCCGCCGATGCCGCCGGTGGCGCCGGTGATGAGGATGCAGCGGGGTGAAGCGGTGTGGTTCATAGGTATTTTTCGATTCTTGAAGTTTTCGCCATCAGCACTTCGAGGCAATTAGTGACCGCCATGTCGATGCCGCAGCCGGTGTAGAAACCGCCGTTGACCTGGGTGGTGTGGATGACTGTGTTGCGAAAACGATGAAAGAGCTTGATGTCTGGCATGTCCGGGGATTGCCAGAAATCGGCCAGCGCGCCTTGGTGGGTCAGACCGGGCATGGCGTAGATTGGGTCGGCCAGCGTGATGGTTGGGCGGCCGTGGAGGATGGCTGATGCGCCGGCAGTGCTGTTGACCGTGATCATGCCATTGATGTGCGAGAGCAGGGTTGGCATATGCCCGCTTTCCATGAACTCGACCCGGTCGGCTACGTCGTATTCACGCGCCAGCGCCTCGGTGACGCGCCGATAGTTAACCAGCCCAGGCGTCAACGGGTGGTTCTTGACCAAAAGGCGGGCATTGAACGGAGCGTTCAGCGAGAACGAGTCGATCACGTGCTCGATGACCTGGGTCATGTTCTCAAACGGCGAGTGATCGCGGATCTGCGCGTCGCTGTCCAGTTGCAGTGGCAGCAGGAAAGTTGGACGACGTTCGTTTGCCACATCGGCGACCAAAGCATCATCACGGCTGCGGGCACGCAACAGGCGTAAGCCTTGCCGGACATATCCAAAATACTCCACCGCCGCATTGAAAGGGGCGTGGGTGCGGTATTTTGGATAGCACAGCGCATTCAACGCACCGCCGGCGTGATAGAGCACGTCGTGAGCCGCGCGTGCGGCGAAGGACAACTTGAATGGGGTGCCATTCTGGTAGCGAGGAAGATGTTTGCCCACTTCCCTGTACCACTGGGGGTCCCGAGGCAAGCGCGAATTATTGTTGACCCCGTCCCGCTCCAAGGTGATCCAGTAAGGCCGGAAGTAACCTTCCTCGAACACATGCACGCGAATGCCCTGTAGCCGTGCCAGCTTTATTGCGGACCGATGCACCGGGCGGCAGTCACCGAACAACACCAAGTCGGTGATGTCGAGTTGGCGAAAAACCTGGACGTACCAAGCTTCCAAGTCCTCAGCTTTCTTTGGGCAGCCCATGTTGGGGCCATCCGCGCCGTATAGCTCGTCACCGACGTTGAAGCGCACACTGTGCACATACTGGCCGATATCGCGCAGAGCTTTGGCAAGCCGCGCAAAGAAGGGCGAGCTTACGCCTTGAAGAAATAGGAAATTACAAGTGGGGACACGCAGCAGAGGACCACGCGTCGCCCTTGCTTTCAGTTTTTCGGGCGCTTCATGCCCAACAAACTGCTCAAGCGTCGTTTCAAGTCCTGCCATCGGGAGGGAGCTCCTGGCTGCGGCGTAAGCGCGTGCCAATTTTGTAATTCGTATAGGGTCTGTTCAGGGGTTGTGAAGCGGTTGGTAATGCGACTTACATAGGTGGGGTAGAGCAGCAAGACGCCAGCGACTAGTTCGTCCAGGCTCAACGCTCGGTTGCGCCGCGCCACTACCTGGGGTTCCAGGTCCATGTCCCGGGTCAGCCCCCAGCCGGCGTAGAAAGGCTGGCCATAGGTGGTTACCGGTACGCCGCGCAACAGTGCCTCGAAGCCTGATTGAGAGGTCAGCACATGAACTTCGTCGACCACCTCAAGCAGTTGCTGCAGCGGGGTGTCGCCGATGACTTCGTCGCACCAGTTCACGGTCTGTGCTTCGTCATCACCACGGGCTCGGGTGCCGGCAAGCACTTCTGGGTGCGGTTTATACAAAACCCACGCATCGGGATTCTGTTCGCGTACGGCGCGCAGCAACTGCAGATTGCTGCGAATTCGATTTCCGCCAAAGCGGATTGATGCATCACCCTCGACCTGGCCGGTTACCAGGATCACTTGGCGAGCCTGTGGTTGGCGTTGCCAGCTTGCGCCCGGCAAGTTGTATTTGGTCAGCCCGGCGGCACAAATCGCCAGGCGCAGGGCCTTGGCGCGGGCCAGCAGCTGTGGCTCGAACACTTCGCTGGCAAGGATGCGCTCTAGACGCGAGGGGCGTGTAGCGTCGTAGTAGATTCCAACATCGTCGAGAACCCATGACAAAGGCCGCGCCTTTCCGGCTCCCAGGCCTACTGAACGCAAGAAACCATCTTCCACACGACTGATAGCGTGTGGATGAGCGTTCAGATCGTCGTCGTGCTTGCAGCCCCAGGTAACGACAGGCAGATCCTGCGTAAGAGGCTGTTCAGGTTTGACGAAGCGGATCGCCGCACCATCAAAGAACAGTTCAACCAGCGGTTCTTTCCAGCGGCTGAAACCCATCATCTGCACGGCGTCTGGCAGCACACTGCGGTGACGCCGTTGCAGCCCCAGCCAATTGATCAGTACTTCCGGTGTGCAAGGTTCGCCCCGTTCAGGGCATACATAACGTGGGTAATCTACCAAGCTTGCGTGAATCAGTTGTTCAAGCGCTACAGGTGTACGTCGGGCTGGAGCTGGCAGACGGTCTTCGGTCAGGCCCCACCCTGCGTAAAACGGCATACCCCAGGTGTGCACAGGCACGCCCCACAGCAGCGCATCGAAGCCCAGTTGTGAGGTCATTACGTACACTGCGCGCATACGCGGTAGCAGCTCGGCTGGGTGGATGTTGCGAGCAAGTACCTTGACTCGCTGGTTGCTCGCCAGCGCCTCCAGGTCGAAATGCCCGGCCTTGCGCCCAGCGACTACATCAGGATGTACCTTGAGCACGATGGTGCTGTGCGGGTAGCGCTCCAGCGCGGCGTCGAGCATTGCCCGGAAGTCGTCAGGCCCTGCGCCTTGCAAAGAGGCATCGGCACAGGTCTGATCAGCCACCAGTACACAGTCTTCTGGAAGCTCCGGTACCTCGATGCGCGCATTGTTGTACTTGGAGACCCGCTGCTGCTGCCACAGAGAACGTAGTTTCAGGGCGCGCTGGGTTTGCTCAGCGCTGAGCGACTTGGCGATCAACTGTTCCAGTCGCGAAGGCTGGCTGGCATCGTAGTAAACGCCAACATCGTCAACGATCAGCGACAACGGCGGTTCATCGGCCCCCAACCCTACAGAGCGGACAAAACCATCCTCCAAGGTCAAGACCGGTTTTCCGGCCTTGGTTGCCTCGGCAATTGCTTTGATCGCACTTGGTTTGCGGCCCCAGGCCATCACCCAATCGGCGCGGGTAACATCGCGCGCGACACCGTTATGCAGCGCGAAATCGGGCAGCAGGGTTGGCAACGTACTGATGAGCTGGGCTCCTTTCGAGAGCACCAGCAGACGAGGGCGGGGCGAAACGTCATCCATAAACGTGCAGCGGCATCCATTAAAAAATGAAGAACGGCAAGGTCCTGGAGGGCCTTGGAGATCCGATGGGAAAAAAAGATGGCGAATCTTAATACAAATTCAATTTTGTAGGCTCGCTGATTGAGAAAAATCGCGAAAAGAAATTAGACAATCTGCGCAAATCTTGATGGATGACATCAAAATGATATCTGTTTGAAGCAGATGCCAAACCGCGCTGCACCTCCGGCTTCAGCTTGTGGGTTGAGCTGGCCAGTGCAGCCGGGTCGTTAAGCTGCCTCAACCAATCCCAGCAGATACACGTATTTCTCATGCAACAAGCCCATCCGGTCGCGTTCCCGGTACTCTTCGATCGTCTCAGGGCGCAGGCAATGGAACAACGCTGTGAGTAAAAACACGTAGCGTAAGTTCCCCAGTGCTAGCTCTGCATCGAAGTGCTCGGGTAGCGCAGTGCGGTAGGCCTCAACGAATTCTGCTTGCGCCGCGAGGAACACCTTCATGTCCTTGCGCCGGAACAAGCTCCCGAGATAGGCCCCGCCGTCGAAGCCCACACGTCCGACCTTCACCTCGCTCCAGTCGATCAAGTGCAAATGCCCTTTGACGATGAAGAGGTTTTTGCGCAAATAGTCCATATGGCTGATGCAGCGAGGGCTGCGTCGCGCCTGGCTGGCCAGTCGACGTGTCAGGGGTAGGCAGACCTTGAAACGCTCCGCCAGCCCGGCAAATCGTGCATCTTCCCGGCCTAGCTGTACGAGGCCTGGCAGGCATCGTGCAAAGTTGAAGCGCGGTCGCAGCAGGAACCACGGCCTGAAAAAATCCATGCTCCAAATTAACGGCGACTTGCGTGGGGGTTGCGCCTGCAAGTAGTCATGGCTCAGCTCTTCAAGCTCAGCAATGCCCAGAGCCAGTTGCTTGGCTATCGCTTGCATGCGCGGCGGCTTCCCCTTCACGAACGCTGTGAAGATCAAGCTTTCCCAAGGTGTTTCGATTACGCCCAAGCAGGCGGGGTGGCGAAAATGTGAGCTCCCTACGAGCATTCCATCAGCGCGATGAAACCGTGCTTCCTGGCTTCCCAGAAAAGCGACTTTGCGAATCGATTTTTCCACCATCTCTACTGGTTTACCGGTGCAGGGGTCTATCAGCCGATGGTGACGCACGTAGTTGACGAACGAGGCGTTTGACGCCAGATCCTGGCTGGTGATGTCCAGCGGCTTGCCAGCCCATTGTGGCATCAGCGTATGGAGGTGGTGTTCCAGCGGGGCGCGCTGCCAGCGGTAGAAAGTTTTGTTCGCTACGGGCTGGCTTGAAGCGGGGTTCATGACATCCATGTAGGAGGGGACATAGGTCCAATCTATAGCTGCAAAGGGCGTATGCTGCTGCATGAATGGCTTACACACAACGAAAAATTGCATCAACACATTGTTTCGTAAGGGCAGATTGCCAGCATCTGGCGCCCTTCAGTCGATTGTTGATGCTAAGAAAACTGAGTGAATGACTGGTTTTAGCGTTGCTGCCCCCATCAGTCAGATTCCCCTTCCGCTGATGTCCCCGCACTTTGCTTCCAGTAACAAAAACCTTACCATTCGCGGCTTCGTAATTATCAGATGTCGTCAGGGACGAAAATGAATCATCTCAACATCGCCAAAGAAGCCCTAATCGCACAGGCTCAAGCTGTCACTCAGTTGGCTGATCGCCTTGATGGCGAATTCCAGAACGCAGTCGAACTGATCCTCGGTTGCCAAGGCCGTACCGTGGTGTGTGGTATGGGTAAATCCGGCCTCATCGGCCAGAAGATGGTCGCTACCTTCGCCTCCACCGGTACTCCAAGCTTCTTCCTTCACCCAGCCGAAGCCTTCCACGGCGACTTGGGCATGCTCAAGCCAATCGACGTGCTGATCCTCATCAGCTACAGCGGCGAGACCGAGGAACTGATCAAGCTCATTCCTAGCCTCAGATCGTTCGGCAACAAGATCATCGCCATGACTGGCAATGGTAAGTCCACACTGGCCAAGCACGCTGACATCTGGCTCGACATTTCGGTAGAGCGTGAAGTTTGCCCGAACAACCTCGCCCCCACCACTTCAACCCTGGCAACGATGGCGATGGGCGATGCTTTAGCGGTAGCGCTGATCGATGCCATCCAGTTCAAACCCATGGACTTTGCTCGCTACCACCCCGGTGGAAGCCTCGGTCGCAAACTGCTGACTCGCGTACGCGATGTGATGCATTCCCCGGCACCGGTTGTTACGCCAGCTACAAGCTTCCACGATTGCCTGTTGATGATGACTCGAAGCCGACTTGGCCTGACTGTTGTCATGGATGATGAGAAGCTAGTCGGTATTGTCACCGATGGCGACTTGCGACGTGCGTTGCTAAATAACGAAGGCATTATTCACGAGACAGTTGCTCAATTCATGACTGCCAAGCCACATACCATCCTGGAAAACGCGCAGTTGTCTGAGGCTGAATCTTATATGCTCGATAATAAGATTCGCGCGTTGCCAGTCACTGATGCTGAAGGTGCGGTGGTAGGTGTCGTTGAAATTTTTGACTAAAGCCACACCGGGTTAACGTAGGAATAAAGTTGCCGGACGTCAAACTCTCCAGGTTGGTTGTCGTAATGAGCCCGCATTTTGCGGGCTTTTTATTGGGTGCTTTTTTCAGGTGCTCTCTGTCTCCTCCCTGAGCGTTCTCATTATATCTTCAAAGTTTATCTTGGAGGGCTTGAACTCTTGAATCCTGCCTTCTGCGATTCGGCTTGTTAATTGATGGCAGAAAACGTGGGGGTTAGTGACATCCATTTCTGCCAGATCTTGAACAGAGTACTTCCACCACTGCAGCGCTTTCATTGCGTCAATGATGTAATCGTTAAATCTGTTCTTGATGGGTTTTGCCGGGTTGCCACCGACTATACTGTACGGGGCTACGTCTTTAACTACCAAGGAGTTAGCTGCGATGACCGCACCATCTCCGATAGTGATGCCTTGGGCTAAGGTGACATTCTGTCCAATCCAAACATCATTACCTATTTTTATATTTTTTTTGGTTCTGTTGAATGTGTGGGAGGAGGACTCGGCGCCTGTGTCTATTGCAAGGGCTTTCATAAGGCCAGACTGCGGGCTATAAAACGATGGGCACGTAGATGCCCATTCGTGTGGGTGTCGGTCTCCCAAGGTTGTCAGCCCATTTGCAATGGATGTATATCTTCCTACTGTTATGATTTCGGGAAGAACAGATCTGGTGTAAGAAAATGAGCCCATTGAGGCCAGTCGTATGCCGTTCTTTCCCCAGTAAGTACAGTACGGCTCACATGAAAAGTTTTTGGGTACTTCTATGGCCAGATCGTTAGAGTAAAAAGGTGGTGGCCCGTCCAAAGATTGACCGCCAAAAAAAACTCGATGGTCCATTAGTAATTTCTTTATTTTTCCGAATTTTACTTTCATTGTTTTTCGTTAGTTAATTCAAGGTTGTAAAAATCTGCGCGTTGGTTTTGGGCGATTCTTCCTGCCGAGGCAAGGGGGATTTTACATCGGAAGCATTCGTTTCGAAACATAAGACCGCACAGAAAATCCACAAGACAGGAAGCCATTCAGGCCAGCGTGCGCGCGCTCTCCAATCAGCTTACTGGCTAGCTAGGTGTCGGGTGCTACCGCCCTCAACAGAGACGTATAGGAGGTGACGCATTTCGAAAGCAGCTTATAGCAGTCCTTACGAGATACGCATGAGTGAGGGCGGAGCTACCCAGGTGAGGCCGGCGTTCGACCAAGATGCTGGAAGGCGATAGTAATGCACGACTATTTCGTGTGTGTCTGAAAAGCGGTATGATTCCTGTCAGATTCTATATTAGAACTTTCTAAGGGGCTGTATGAAGCACGCTATAGAGTATCGATATCTAAAGGATTTTCTTAGGGAGCGCAGAGTTTCATTTCAGGTGAAGGATTGGTCTGATCGTCATAAGGATTCTGATCTGATCGTCTTTCATGATGACTTGGAAGTGGAGGAGAATGCCGCATTTCCGGTGTCGGGTAATGCTATTAGCTCCTTGGGTGCGTTTAGTTATCTCCGGTCTGCATTCCTGCCAAAATCTCGAATTGGAAGATATTGCTCCATTGCACCACGTGTAACCTTTGTTGGCGGGAGGCATCCGTATGAATGGGTTACTACGTCCCTTTTCGCCTACGGAGATAATGTGGCAATCTATGATGAGAGAGACTATCCAGCTGTAAAGCGTCCAAGTAAGCCAGAAAAAGTGACTGTTGGTCATGATGTTTGGATTGGTGAAAATGTTGTGCTGGGGCGGAATATTACTATTGGGCATGGTGCCGTGATAGCTGGTGGATCAGTTGTCGTAAAAGATGTCCAGCCTTATGAGATCGTGGGTGGAAACCCTGCGCGGCATATAAAATACAGGTTCCCTGAGGGGATAAGAAACCTGTTGCTTGAGTCATCTTGGTGGAGGTTTCATCTAAAGGATTTTGCAGGGATGGATATTACAAGTCCGGAGTCTTTCGCTAAGGAGGTCATTAAGCGCGAGTCGAATGGCGATATTCAGCCTTACTGGCCGGTTGTGACGAAAGCTTCGGAGTTAGTCGAATTGATCCCGTCGAAGATCTAATTGGTTTTTTGATAGCCTTCACTAAAGAGCCTGCTATGAGCGGGCTTTTTTATTTTTTATAGTATCATTTCCTATCAGGCCCCGGCTGTAGGTGTCTAAGTTTTTGCGCAGTTTGATCAGTCAGAAGGTGTGCTTGGGATATTGGTTTCGAGAGTATGGGAAGAGGTTGGCGCTAAATTTGGTGGCGCTTCTGTTGTGAATTTCGGTTTGTGAAATAATTGTTAATTGATTGCTTGCTTGGGTATGTTGCTATAATGCAAGAGATGCTATCTGTGTTCGTGTTCGGAGGTGTTATATGCGTGTTGTCGTTGTAGCTTATCTAATGTTGATGCTACTGTCTTCTGCTTCCAGCGCGGGCAATCTTCAGCAGCAGGAGGAGGAGGGAGGGCTGAAACATAGCTCAAATGGCTTTTTTTTAAGTGGCCATTATTTAGATCTCAGTGAAAGTCTAGCCTCTAGCTCCTTGTTCGCATCCCTGGATAATATTAGAGGTCCTGGAGGGAAAATTAATGGCATACAGTATTTTTCATTTGATGAACGCAATCGTGATCTCTATTCGCTGAATCTAAATATTGCGAAGAACGGAAATCGGTCGACAATAAATAGATATCCACTTGATGGCGATCGCTCTAAGCAATCTGAGGGTTTTAGTACTCCGCTTGGGAACGTTGTGGGTCATCAGGGGCTCGGGTTGGAGTATTTGCCAGAGGGAGGAGTAAGATTGTGGTCTACGTACTACAAGGACTTTCGACAGGTAGCTCGCTATAGTTATTCCGATGGTGCGCCTGTAGGGGATGTTCAAATTTACCGACTATTTGGTGTGGGGTTTAGACCCTACGTGAGTTCTACTCCAACGATTAGCCTAGACCAAAAGTTCATCGTTGCAGCAGGGAAAAAGAAGGGCGAAACATATCAAACGGTTCGAGTGTGGAGGCTCGCTGACTTAGTCGCGAATGGGGGGGGAGATTATTCTAAATCGTGGTTATACGAATGGGATCTCAGAGATCTAATAGGGCCTCAACACCCCTTGCAAGGCATTGCTAGCGATGGGAAAAGAATATGGATTATCGCGGGGAGTAGTAAAATTAATGAGCCAAAACGTCTAGGAGTTTACTCTTTGGAGGGGCGTGTATTAGATAAGGATGACAATATGACGGTCGGTCGAGCTCAAGCGCTGCTTGATGGAGTAGGTAAGGTTTATGAGCCAGAAGGATTAGCGTTAATTGAAGTTGATGGAAAGGTTTATCTGTGTATAGGTATTGTCAGTGGTGATAAAGGGTTTCGTCATGCGCGTATATACAAGGCGCCATTAAGGTGATTCTAAGTTTCGTGCCGTCGATTTACTTTCTATGTTTTTCTTGGGATAGATCAATCCACATCCTATAGGTTGTGGATTGACCCTGTTGGGAATTGTCTTACTGAGCCATTACGCTCATGACTTTTGAATACCCTATAGCACTTTTCAAAGCATCATCTTTATTCTGCGCACATAGAATAGCGTCTGCAAGTTCGCGGAATGCTCCGGTCCCTCCTGCCGCATCCAACGTTTGGGTAGCTGCAGCTTTTACATAGGTTGGGGCATCTGCTACCGCAAATGACATCCCACAAGCCGAAAAGGCTGGCAAGTCGATGCAGTCATCGCCAATACATGCAGTTTGATTTGCATTCACGCCTGCCTCAGTCATCAGTTGAGTACAGGCTTTGAGCTTGTCCTTAACCCCGAACTGACACAGGGTTATACCCAGGTCAGCAACGCGCTTGCGAAGGGTGGCAGAATCACGCCCTGACAGCACGGCTACTCGAATACCATTTTCCTCAAGTAAACGCATTCCCATGCCATCACGCACATGAAAACGCTTGAGGCACTCGCCAGTAGCATCATAGTAGATGCCACCATCGGTCAACACGCCATCAACATCGGTAATCACCAAGCGTATATCGGCCAGGGTAGGCTTCAAGGCGACGGGTTCACCGCTCATCAGCGCGCGCACCTGTTCGAGGCACTCAGGAGTATCAACTCCTGGGCCCGTAGGCTCGACCTCGAAAGCGCGTATGCGATAGCCGGCGGCCATAAGACGCAACTGTTCAAGCTTCTCAGTATGTTCCATCATAGGCTGCGGCAAGTTAGGATACTCAGCCAGCACTTGTCGACGATAAGCGTAAACGCCTACATGCTTGAGGAAAGTCGCAGTTTCACTGTCTCGAGGGTACGGAATTAACGAACGGCTGAAATAAAGCGCATTGCCATTACTCGCAAGAACAACCTTCACAGTGTTGGGGTTGGCTGCTTCCTTCGAGTCTATTGGATGGCACAGAGTACCCACATTCACTGTGGTATCAGCCAGCATCCCCGCTGCCAAAGCCTCTATGTCCGTCGGCCGAACCATCGGCTCGTCGCCTTGCAGGTTGATGTAAATATCGGCATCAACTTGCGACATCACTTCAGCGAGACGATCGGTTCCGGACGGGTGGTCCGGTGAGGTCATAACGCACTCCCCACCAAACCCCCGAACGACTTCGGCTACACGTTCATCATCGGTAGCGATGATCACAATCTGGGCATTTGAGACCTGGGACGCACGTTCATAGACATGCTGTACCATTGGCTTGCCAGCGATATCTGCCAACGGTTTACCCGGCAAGCGGGTCGAACCGAAGCGAGCAGGGATGACGATCGCTACCCGTTGTTCACAACTTGACATGCTCACAATCCTTGTCGCTTGGATTTGCTTACGAAATGACCAGTGGCGGGAAGGACTTCACGAGATCGTCCAGTGCCTTGATCTGTGCCAGAAACGGCTCAAGCTTATCCAATGGCAAAGCGCTTGGACCATCGCATTTTGCCTGATCTGGGTTGGGGTGTGCCTCTAAGAACAGGCCAGCCAGGCCAACGCCCATACCGGCACGCGCCAGATCGACCACTTGGTCACGGCGGCCGCCGGAAGCTGCGCCAGACGGGTCACGATTCTGAAGGGCATGGGTGACATCGAAAATGATTGGTAAATTTTCGCAGGCACGTTTCATTACGCCAAAGCCCAGCATATCAACAACAAGGTTGTCGTAGCCCATGCAAGTGCCACGGTCACAAAGGATAAGCTGATCGTTACCAGCCTCCTTGAATTTGTGAACGATATTCTGCACCTGCGAAGGGCTCAAAAATTGAGGTTTCTTGATATTAACTGGTTTGCCTGTTTTGGCCAAGGCAACAACCAAGTCAGTTTGTCGGGCCAGGAATGCCGGCAGTTGCAGGACATCTACTACTTCGGCTACAGGCGCTGCCTGATAAATCTCGTGGACGTCGGTGATGATAGGGACGCCAAACTCCGCTTTGACTTTTTCAAAGATACGGAGACCCTCTTCCATGCCCGGCCCGCGGTACGAGTGAATAGAAGAGCGGTTGGCTTTATCAAAACTGGCCTTGAAAACGTAAGGAATACCGAGTTTCTCAGTGACTCGAACATACTCTGCACAAGCCGTCAGAGCAAGATCTTCCGACTCCAGAACATTGATGCCTCCAAACAATACAAACGGGGCGTTATTGGATACTTCAATAGTTGGGGTGATTTTGATCATTGTGAATTCACTCTTAAATCTATTATTTACTCAGCGCAGCCAGTTTTCCAGCTTGCGGTGAATAGCGGTCGCGTCATTAGCGGCCATGGAGTAATTGTTTACGTAGTAATGCAGGAGCTCTTGGGTCCGTTCTCTGTCAAAAGTGAGCTCTTGCTGTAGGCACACTTTCAGGTCATCCACTGTGCGTGGATAAGCTGCGGTGGCGTAAGAGTAATCACACTCGCCGGTAATCACAACAGGGCGGCCATGCAAAAGTGCCTCAAGGCCCACCCCGGAGTTTACAGTAAAGACGTACTTGGCGCCGGCGATGAGATCATGGACAGATGCATCTGAGAGTTCGATCTCACCTTGTTCGGAAAGTGCCTTGAGTGTTGTTTGAACACTCATGCTATTGCAGTACGGGTGGCGCTTGACTCGCACTTTAGTTGTTGTGCCAGCAAAGTGTTTTGCGACTGTTTTTACAAGGTCAATGCCCGAAATCTCGGCGAGGGCGGCTACTGTATCTGTAGGGATCTGCAGCGCAACGAAAACATAGTCATCGTCAAAGCTCACACGCTCTTGAGTTTGTGAGTATTTTGAAACGTTGTTAGCCACGTAGGCGTGATGAAGCTGGCTCTCCGTTTCGGCCATTACCTCATTAGATACATCGCGCATGGCCGTACGGATTTGCTCATATTCACTCGCGAGCGAGGAATAACCAGCGAAACCTTGGTGGTCAATACTGCAGCGGCCAGCCAGTGGGACTTCCTGAATATGCAGGTGATTGACATCGTAGGGCGCATTAGTATGGTAGCTAACAACGCGTGCACCTGGGATGCTAGGGTCGCAGTTTCGCCAGTTCCATTGATGCCTCGGTACAAGTATCAGGTCTTCACGGCTAAGCAAGAACTTGAAAACATTCATCAAGAATTCTCTAACCGTCGCGTAGCTAGGCTTCTCTTCGCCAGGTGCAGCAAAGAAAACGGTAGGGATAAAGACTTCTACGATGTTGGCATTATCAACGCTTCGGCCGTTGATGTTTACGATTGAGCCTTTGTACAGGCCATGCAAGCTGGATGACGATTCGTTGCTGGATGCGATCTCTACTAAAGAACGGGCAGGTCCGAGATTACGTATTACTGTCTCGAGCCATTGTTGGTTCTCTTCGGAGACGGGTTGAGAGCCCGAACGGTTGCGGTTTATGATCTGTTGAGCTTCATGCAGCCAGCGGCATTTGATTGCAACTTTCAATTGATCGTCAGGGTTGATACCTTTCCTTCCCTTTTCGGCGGCCAACAATTGGCGCGCATTCCCGCGCGCAGCTTGGATTGCTTCCCTGAGCTCCGGGAAAAAGGGGGTCGCCCGGTTAATCATAGGCATGAACTTCATGACTATTTCACGCGGAAAATCAAGGACCGTCAAGAGAGTGTTGCGGGCAGCATCGTACAGGAAATTGTCAATCTCAAAGGAGAGGCGCTTCACTGTGCCATATGTCGGATAAAGCGCTTGGCTGGCGCACAGATAAGAATATGCGCGTGCCACCTTTGCATCGTCTTTCAACATATCACTGATGCGCATCAACAATTTACGCTCAGATGGGTTATTGATCTGGGCCTTCAGCAAAGTCTGAAACGCTGCTTGCTGGTCTCGTGTTAGCTGATATGCGCGGGCCAGCATTAACTGATAATTAATCCGGGAAGAAATCTCTGCCGGGAAGGCATTGATGGCCGCGATGAGCTTCTCATGCTCTTTGAGCTGACTATAGACGCGGGTCAAAATGCTGTAGTTGGTCGCATTCTGTGGGTCAGCATCGATGGCTTGTTGGGCTTTTTCCGCAATGAGCTCAAGAACTGAAGTGTCAGATCCTGCTTCAAGAAGTGAGATCTCTAGCGCACTCGGAGCAGCAGGGGCTGTGACAGTGATTTTGGCTTTGGGTTTAGCTTTGGCCTTCGGCTTCGCTTTCGGTTTCGGTTTCGCCGCTTTCTTAGGGGCAGGCGTGCCGAATCGTAGCTTAGACAACGCATCATTGACAGGGGCGCAAGACGGGGCAAGGTTCAGAGTCTGAATGGCCGCGTCAACTGAATCCTGTGCAGCTTGGATCTTGGCTTTTTCAATGTAGCCAAAAGAATTGTTTGGGTAATACTGGATTGCGTGCTCGGCAAATTTTAAAGCCGAATCGTAATCCTCCCTGGCGTACGCCGCATCAACAGCTTTGCGCAACTGACTCAGTGTTGCTTCTGTGCGAAGCAGCTTGTCGGTATAGGCCAAGCTGGCACGGTGCGCACCAAACTTAGAAAGCAAAAATATCGTTTTAACGAGTAGATGCTGCTTAAGTGATGACATTATTTGACTTCGCTCAGCTTCTTCTTGGCAATTGCCAGTTGTCGCTTGGTTGTGTAGTGTTCTTTGACCTCCTTGCGTACATAAGCCTGAGGTTGGCTCTGTACGTACTTTCCTTTCCAGAGATCAATGAGTGCTTCATGTGCTAAGTTCAAAGAATCTTTAGTGTCGACGAAAAGCAGGTTACGAAGTTGATCGTACTTTTGAATATGTATGTCGGGATGAGAGGCAAGCTCTGTAATGCCTTGCTCCAGTGCTTCAGGGCTCTCGATCGTCAGGCCAAGCTCGTCTCGTCGAGCATATTCAAGGCTGTATTCGTCGATTTTGCGGCCACCCATCTGCTCCGCCAGGTCGCTCTGCAGTAAGGCGATGGGTTTTTGGCAATACATGGCATCGAAAATCGCACCGCTGTAGTCGGAGATAACGATATCAGCGAGTGAAATAAGCTCTAGGAGGTCATCGTTGGCGCCAAAGTGGAAAATAGAGTCTAGATCCATTTTGCTTTTGCGATCGCCTTCCAATAACTCCGTATTGTGGTGCATTTTCAACAATACATTGTAGTTAACCGAAAGCTCATAAATGGCGTTTAAGTAACGGTCAACACTTGAGAGCTCACCCCACGTTGGCAGATACAATACAGTTTTACGTGCGGCATTGAGTTTGTCAGCGTGTTTTGCCTTGGCAGCGGCATGGAATTCCGGTCTGTGCCAGTCATCGTATCGAGGGTTGCCGACAGATGCTGTTGGGCTGAAGTGTTCAATTCGCTCTGAGGCGTATGGCCCATACGTCATGCAGAGGTCAGCCAATGCGCGCCAGGGGCCGTAATTATGCGGCTCTTTGGCATACCCGTACTGAATCATTGCAATTTTTGATTTTTCAATGGTTTCAATGCGAGAAAACGGGGTCTGACATACAATGATGTCGAACACGCCGTCAAGGGTTGGCATTTGAGCTCGATCCCATACCATAATCGGCGTGTCTGGGTCATTTAGAATCTCATCGCTGAATTCAGAAATGAAATCCTGACGCTTCTCAATAACGAAGCAGGCACCTGGAAAGGTGCTTGCTAGTTTCTTGATGTGGAGGAACTGGAAGGGGTTCCAGCCAACAAACCCAATCCTCGGAAGTTCAGCCATACTTCTTGATCTCTGCAATTAACTGAGTGGTAGAAATACCTTCGGTGCGAGGAAGATAAATTACTTCGCAGAGCGACTTGAACTCATCAAATCGACCTTCCCAGTCATTGCCCATAATCAAGGCGTCAGCGCCAAATTCTTTGATGTATTCACCTTTGAGTTCAAGGGACTCTTCAATGAATACTTCATCAACGCACGCCAGTGATGCGATGATGTCACGGCGTTCTGCCTCTGGATAAACTGGGTAGCGCTGTTTTTTTGAGAAGTTCAGCGCGTCAGAGGATATTCCGACAACCAGTCGATCACCATGGGCTCGCGCGCGCTGTAGAATTTTGACATGGCCAATGTGGAGCACATCGAAAGTGCCAAAAGTGATGACAGTTCTCATAAATATCCCTATCTTAAATATGGTTGATTCAGAAAATTTAATACCCATGGCAATAATTCGCCATGGGTACGTATTCTACCGGCCGAAACCCTCGGGATAGACGGCTTGTCAGTTCGCAGTAACTAGCTGGAACGTAAGTTTGTTCTTTGCAATTTTCCCTTTGAATGTAGCGCCATCGCTAGATATATCGAGGCGGTACCATCCACGTTTTGGGTCGTAAACAGATTTGGTTACCGGGTAGGTACCGGAGTTCAGCGCTGTTGCGTTTGGCTCGGAACCTGGGTCGTGCGAGATTACTTCGATCGCATTAAAGCCCTCGAGTGCATCCATGTCTGCGTACGCGTATGGCGTAGAGAACCAGATAATCCCAGAGTTTGTTCCGCTTACGGTATTTTTCAAGACGCCAGCCAACGCATTGCGGTTTTTCAACTTCAAATGAAGTTTCAAAGCGTTGATTCTTTCCAAACACTCAAGTGGGTTTTGGAAGTCCAGGTCCGCCATGTCCTTGGGTTCAAGGTCCCACCAGCCACTGTTCAGGAATTGTTCGATAGTTTCTTCATCGAATCTGAAACGAACAACCTTTGCTGGGTTTCCGCTAACCTCTGCGTACGCTGGGACATCTTCAGAAACTACAGAGTTGCTCGCAATAATTGCACCTGTGCCGATATTGACGCCTTTGCAAACTGAAACATTGGCGCCAATCCACACGTCGTGACCAATGGTTGTCGCGTGTGGGGTTTCGGGTAAGGAACCCTTCTTGGTGTAGCCCTTAATTTCCTTGAAATGCTTGGAGCAGTACTGGAAGGGATGCGAGCTGAAACCGCTATGAGGGGCGGATACATCTACAGAAATCTTGGAGCTCTGGCCAATGGAGCAGTAGTTGCCTATTGTGCTGTTTGCACCTACGACACTACGATCGGAAATGAACGAGTACTTTCCGATCTTGGCTTTCGACTCCACGATCACGTTATCGTATATTTTTACCGGATGGCTCAGAAGTGCATCTTCCGCAACACTTGCTGAGTCTGCTACCAATTTTACGTCCAACGTTCCTTACCCTCTCCAGAGTATTGCGCTTCCACCATTGCGCTGTAAAAGCAGTCTTCGATTAATACGCGCAGCTAATAAAAAGAATTAATTCTATCGGCGTGCCAGCATTATGTCAATCCGTCAAGGGGCATGAGCTTATTTTTTTTGTAGGATTTTTCGTTTTTTCTGGTCGTCTGTTCACTGGTGAGAGTTCGGAATGATCCGGTTTCGTGATGTCATTATGATGGCTGTCAAAAAAGGCGACGTCAGAAAACCTGTAAAGCCCGCGGGATTTTAAAGGCCGCAGGCTTTATCCGTTTCGGGTAAACGCTACTAGAGTGAGAATTCAAGCGATTCAGCCGCAATTATTCCTTTGTAGGCAATGCCGTGCTTCATCGCTCTGAATCGATACACGCCCTTGGGCTCATCAAGCACCATTTCGTCAACCTCATAAACGCCTTCGGTTAACTCTGTGGGCTCGCCCATGAATTTCTTCGTCGCCGCAACTTGCGTAATGGTTACTGTCTTAGCTGCCTTGTATTTATGGATAATTTCAGGCGCTTCGGTTTTTGGTAGGTAAATCCATCCAAATTTACTGGCGGCGGAGTTGAGGGTGGTGTTGGTGTTGGAGATTACTTTGGGGGCTGGAAGGGGAGGGTTCCGCTCGATGTCCTCAAACAGTTCCATCCAGCGCTCTGTGATGGCGGTAGCATAAAATCTTCTCATGTTCTCCGAGCCTTGTTCTCCCATGCGTACTGCGAGGCCGTGGTCGTTAAGCAAGAGGCAGATTTTCTCTATAAATTCCTTCTCGGTGTTTACAATAAAGCCGTCAACACCGTTTGTGACAATTTCTTTGGGGCCGTAATTCGTGTTAATGGATACAAGTGGCGCTCCATAGGCAAGCGACTCGGCAAAGCTGACACCGAAACCTTCGGTAGCAGACATTGCCAAGCTCATGCTGGCGCGGCGGAATATTCCAGATACATCGGTGGCGAAGCCCATCAATTTAATGGACTGAGTAGCATTAAGCTTTTCGATTTCTAGCTGAAGCTCATCCTTCTGCTCTCCCGAGCCCCAGATTTCTAAGCGCGCTTCAGGAATTACCTCTACCACTTTGGTAAAGGCCTTGATCATATTTTTGATTCTTTTGATTGAGTGTAGCCTTGCCACGATAACAGCTAGATTTTTTTCGCGAGGAATTTCAACTGCGCTTGCCGTCACATTTATCGGATTACCGATGGCCCGGTAACGATCGCTTGGGAATTGCTCGTTAAGGTCTTCAAGTTGGGCGTGAGTGAGCAGTACAAGGCGATCGCATTTCGGGATGCTCTTGATCACACCGTGATACTTGGCAGCAACTTCTGAGCCTGGAGTATAGGGCTTCATAAGGTGGTTGCTGTGCATCATGAGGACTTTATAGGTGTTCTCTGCGTCAACCATGCAGATTGTTTCGGCTGAGTGAATGGCATCTGCAATGAGGTGCGTCGATTCATAGTCTTTCGTGAGTTCGGAAAGCCAATAAGCCTGAAATGTTCTAAGTGAATTGAATTTTAAGGTGGGTGCTTTCGATTGGAATACGGCCGCCATTGCCAGTTGGCCGTTTTCTTTATAATACTCTTCAAGGAAAAGAGTTTCGTCATCCGTGAAGTAGCGGACGACCTTAACGTTGAGCTGGTTGATGTGCTCTGCGCGACGTCTAACTTTTACTCGTGCATGCTCAAGCGTGTTTGTTGTGTGGTGCTTTCTGACTTTTCGCGTTATTTCATTTTTTTCGGCGAGCCACTTGTAAATATTTACGATGTTGATTTCGCTTGAAATGCGACCCTGTGCAACAAGGTTTTCTAGGGTTGTGTCAAGGTTGTCGTCGTAAGAAAGGAGGGCCATCCTAGAGTATATGTTTGGGCCCGCCAGTGCTTGAGTTCTGGTCAAGGAAACCCTAGTTACACCGCCTGCTTGCTCTGCGAGGCCATACAGTACCGAAATGAATTGCTTCAACGCTTTGCCCCCTAGTGAATTCTTGGCACATATCCATTTATGCCTTAAATGGGCTATTGTTGCATGAAAGCTCGCATCGGCCTAGGGTGAATTTTCTTGGTTTGCCTGCCTGCTGAGGGAGTGGGTTCAGGCTTCGTCCTGCTTGAGGAGGTGGGTTGCCCAGCCTATGGTTGAGGCAGTAAGTAGGCATACTATGACAAGGATCACAAAAATAAGTGTGCAAAATACATGTGTCCCCATTTCTTCCTCCAGTCAAATGATAAGAAGTTGTTATCACTGTCTTGCAGAAGTTTCATGAGGGTGTTTTTACAGTATGTTTATGACCAAAGTGTTTCAGGGGGGGCGTGGTTCGCCTAGGTGCGCAGCTGAGAGGTTCTGTGGGGGGGTGGGCTTTGGGTGGGGGCGGTTGATGGTGGGATGGCTAAATGATGCTATTCATTACCCCCTGCAGTGTGTGCAGGGGGCATATCTCTGCCGGCTTATTGAACTCCTGTTGCCCGGCCAAGAACCATCGTTTGAACGATGGGGCCAATGATTTTTTGCCATTCATATACGGCGGCGTTGGTCACGTAAATCGTGTCGTCTGGTTTAATAGCAATCTGCTTGGCATAGAAGATTGCGGCCGGGTCCCGCATATTAATTCGCAGTACAATGGGTTTCTTTGTGTTTCCTTCATTCATGCGGAACACAAATACACCTTCGGGGTTGGCATTCTGCTCACGCAGTCCACCCACACTGCCCAAGGCATCTAAAAGTGTTGTGTTCTGGCTTGGCAAGTCTTTCAGGCCTGGTTCGCCTACGGCGCCCATAGCAACAAAGCGTTGGCGCGCCCGGTCAACGACAACCTCTGAATTGGGGCGAAGCACAATGTTGTTGCCCGCAAGTACGTTCTCATAGTTCATTTGTTGAACTTGAGTTCCATTGCGTACAGTAACGTTTACCAAGTGTGGCTCCATTACGGGGCCGCCGGCCTGGTTTATGGCATCAAGCAAAGTCAATGGGCCCTGTAGGGTGCTAAATCGACCAGGTGTCTTGACTGCGCCTGCTACCAGTACCGACCCAGACAGATCCCCGACTAGTTCAACATGAGTCTGTACGTCAGTGGTAATGCCTTTAAGCTGGCGGCGAATCATGTTCTCGACTTGATTCAGTGTCATGCCTGCAACAAATTGGCGTCCCACGTAGGGAAGTGAAAGCATGCCTTCTGAATCAATGCGCGTTTTTAGCTGAGTGCCGCCCGTGGCAAGCGGTGCAAATAAGGCGGAACCTTCAGGGGCAGTATCTGCAATCAAGACGTTCAGCGTATCGCCGGACATCAATCTTACTTCTGGTGATTGGGGCTTGGTCACGGAAGCGAGAGCTGGGCGCTGAGCGCCCGGCATATACGGGGCAATAGTATTTGCGTTGATGTCGACGAGTGTATATGCCTCGGATTTGGTTTCGATCGTGCCCTTGTAGGGGCCGGCGCCGGAAAGCGTTCCGCCGCAGCCGCCCAGGCCCAGAGTTGCCAGGGCTAGTGCTGCCAGCTTCAGGTTGAAGGTGTGAGAGACAGCCAGGGATTTAATCACGATGATCCTCGATCGAAGCCAGAATGAAGCGGGTGATGCCATAGAGCATCAACAGGCCAAGCAAAATGGTTGCCAGGTTGTACAAACGCTCTGGATATAGAGCGAGTTGTGGAGTATTCGGGCTGACAACAGTTACCAGGGTGCGGATCTTCTTGCTGGCTTCAATGCGAGCGTTGTCGAGCGCGGCGACTGAGGTCTTGTAGGTTTCCTCGGCGATGCCGGCATCCAGGGTGAGCTGCTGGAAGCGCGAGGCTACTACGTTCAGTTGCGAACCTTTGGGGGATGAAACGAGAAGTCGTTTTTCCTTGGCCAATTGCTGAGTGATTGCTTCCACTTTTTGACGTTGCTGGCGAACTTGAGGTGCATCAGCACGGAGCTTGAAGCTCATTTCCGTAAGCTGTGCTTGCTCTTTGGTGTACTGGCTTTCTAAATCAGCGATGATAGTAGCGCGACTTTGGGCGGAGGTTCCCCCGTCGAGTACTTTATTGTCATTCTGGAAGCTCAAAAGCTCAGTTTTACGCTTGGAATAGTTAACGCGGGCCGTCTCCAGTTCGCCTTGGGCAAATTTCATTTGCTCGCGTGCGATGTTGTGACTGACCTCGTTTACGAAATGTTCACTTGCCTGGAGGATGACACGCAGCATTTGCTCAGACAGCTCTGGGCTGAAAGCTTGGACTTCAACCTTCAGTAGGCCAGTAGTTTCGTCATAGTGAGCCGACACCATCCGTTGGTAATACTTGAGGAGATCCTCTCGAGGAGCGTCTTTGTCTAGCCAGAAAAAGACATCGCTACGTTGAGCTGCGTATTGCTCAATCCAGTGCAGGCGGTTTTCCAGCAGCAGCATCATGTCCATGGAGCTGATGTATTCGCGCAGGTAGAGCGTCTCTTCACGCGAAGCAGGATTGGCGCCGGTCAGCAAGGTGGCGAGTCCCGGTACTTGCGCACCTTGGTTATTGCCGTCTTGGCGTACGACAACTTGGGCCGAGCTGACATAGCGATCAACCGCGAACACACCGTAGTACACGGCTGCTAGGATCATTGGCAAAATCACCATCGCGATCGTTAGGCGCCAGCCCTTCTTTTTACCCGTACTGCTCATAATTGGATGCATCCTTGAAATGGAACGGTGCTGCTAAATTGTGGGGAGAGATCAGCTGTTGTAGGCCTTGATGCCTTCGGCTACGTCGTCATACACCTGGATGCCGCCGTCACGCACGAGGAGGACCACATCGCAGAGTTTCTTGATCTCGGGCATCGAGTGAGAAACCAGTACGACGTTGGACGTCTGCAGCTTTTCCTTGAATACGTCAGCGCATTTTCGCTTGAATTGCGCGTCACCGACCGACATCACTTCGTCGATCAGGTAGTAGTCGAAGTCGAAGGCCATGCTCAGGCCAAACGCTACTCGTGAGCGCATGCCTGACGAATAGGTCTTGATTGGCTCGTCGATCCAGTCGCCGATTTCAGCGAACTCCTGCACATAGCGCACTTTTTCGCGCATGGCCTCTCCGGTTGCACCGTAGACTCGACAGACGAACTTGATATTGTCACGCCCAGTCATGCTGCCTTGGAACCCCCCGGTGAGCCCGACCGGCCACGAGATGCTGCGGTCGGTAGCGATGGTCCCTGAGTCGGGTACGTCGGCCCCCCCAAGCAAGCGCATGAGGGTTGACTTGCCTGCGCCGTTGCGGCCTATGAGGCCAATATTCTTACCGGGCGGAATGGCCAGCGACAAATTACGAAATACATACCGCCGCCCCTTGGGCGTGAGGTACGACTTGGTGACGTTTCTGAGCTCGAACACGATTGGCCTGTACTTAACCGTTCTTGGTGGAAATCAGGTGCATCCTGCGGGCGCGGTAGGTACCCAGAGACAGGAACAGCAGTACCACGGTGAAACTGATCACATATGTCTCGGACACGCCGTCAACCGGTGTGTAATTGGGCAGCACTTGAGCACGGATCAACTCGAGAATATGCAGGAAGGGATTGAGCAGCAGCAGGGGCATCATGGCTGGGGGCAAGTACGATGCGGGAATCAGCACGCCTGAGATGAAATACAGCGGGAAAAATGCCATCCGGATAATGGTTTTCAGGCTGGATAAGGCGTGTGTGATCAGGGCAAGAAGCATCCCTAGGCTGAAGGAAAATAATAAGCCAAGGAGTAGAGTTGCGACCCATTCCAAGGGGCGATGAACAGTCATGTCGAAACCGTACCAAGCAAAGCCGAATACCAGAATGGCGTACACGGTAGCTGCGATGCAGGTCTCTACGATGACCCGCGCAACATAGGTATCCAGGGGCTTGATCTGTTTGTAGCCAAATAGGGAGCGATTTTCACGCAGGCTGTCCATCAGGCGTAGTGCGGTGTTGCGGTAAAGGAGGAAGGGTGCCATGCCCACCAGAACGAAGACTGGGTACTCAACACCTGAAACGGAGCGTGCGCGCAACAACGCGAACAAAACCGAGAAAATTAGCAAGTGGCAGATAGGCTCAATCAACATCCAAACTGCACCCATGCGGCGTTCACCTAGCCGGGCCCGCGCTTCGCGCAAAACAAGGGCAAAGATGACTGATTTTTGGATTTGAAAGGAGGAACGAGGCTTCAAGATGGTTACCGCAAGGCAAAGCAGCGCGCCAAGGCGCGCCGAAATTCATCTTCAGGAAAGGCCCGACTACCCAGCAGTTTGCTGAGAACGTCCCGGAGACTTCCATGTTCATAAGGGGGGCGAGGTTAAGCGTGACAAGGCATAAGCGTCAAGGAGCCACAACTGATTTGTCAAAAAAAAACCACTCAGAAAAACGGAGAATTCCGAGCTTTTGACCTCGTACATCTGGGAAAAAATGGCTTTTTTCATGGCAAGTACCGAGTGTCGGATTTTGGTTAGGCTCGCTGGGGTCTGGGATGCGCTCAGGCAAACGAGGCCTGCAAAATGCGTCAAAGCTAGGGACCGACCGGCTTTTCTGAGCTAGCAGCTCTCACGAGGGAGAGTCCTGGTGGGGTCGGGTCGGCGTGTACTGTAGGAAACAGTCCGGAAAACCATTCGATTGAAGAATCGAACCCATAAGTATTTGTCTGGTGGCTATTCGCCAGCCCCGCTAATTAGCGGTGTATTGCTTAAGTTGGGCACCTTGTAAGTATCCTGATGGGTAAGCGTATCCCTGATGTGTCCTGTCCTATTCCGTTACGAATCACCACCCTCGGTGCCTTTATAGAAAGAGGGTGAACAACTAGGGTTGATTGCGCAGCCAAAGGAAAGCTGCTGCTAGATAAGACCAACCCAAGGAGTGATCCCTAATGCGCAATACCGTTCTGTCCTACCTGCTTCTCCCCCTGTTCGCCAGCCTGTCCTTCTCGGTCAGCGCCGCCCCCGCCAACGCCACCGCCGTGCAGGAACCAGTGCCAATCGTCACCCACATGGAAGCTCAGACCTCCCGCCTAGACCTGAACAAGGCCGATGCCCCAACCCTGCAAAAAGAACTGAACGGCATCGGCAAGGCCAAGGCTGAAGCCATCGTCGCCTACCGGGAAGCTAACGGCCCATTCGCGTCAGTGGATGAGCTGCTGGAGATCAAGGGAATCGGCAATGCGTTGCTGGAGCGTAATCGGGACAAGGTAATGGTGGAGTAATCAGCAGTCGGGCTGGGCAGGCGGTGCTTGGCTCAGCCCATTTATGGACTTATGCATCAATTGGCCAAGGAGAGGTATAGATAAAGCCAGCTGGAACTCGAGCGAAGAGTGTGTTGGATTCTTCGCGGGCAAGCCCGCTCCCACAGGTCAAACTGCCACATGTAGAGAGGGGGCGGACTAAGGCCTTTGCAGTTGGCATGACAGCGACGTCGAATGGACGTTGCTGTCTTCTACAGGAAATGGGGCAGGGGGGTTAGCGGTCCTGCGCGTCCTTCGCATCAGCCTCAGCATTGCGCTCATGCACCTTGCGCAGTTGCTCATCCGTCAACGGCAGTTTCTTCGCCGTATCTCGCAGCATCATCAAGCCGCCGACAATCGAGCCGAGGGCTATGATGAGTATCAGCCAGGCATACCAGGGCATTGTCGTTCTCCTTTGATCATCATGGGGCGGCGCTTGTATGAAATTTGAGCAATTGCCGGTTCCTTTGGTTCAATTATAGAAGTCAGGCCTTGCAGGGCCAATTCCATGACCCGCGGCCCCCAAAGCCTGCGCCACTTCGTTTACAATGCGCGCCGTTTTCGACTTGCCAAGAGACCCTGACCATGTCCGCCTGCCAGACGCCCCTGATCGTCGCCCTCGACTTCCCTACCCGTGAGGCCGCTCTGAAGCTGGCTGACCAGCTTGACCCTGCGCTGTGCCGGGTAAAGGTTGGCAAGGAGCTGTTCACCAGCAGTGCCTCGGGCATCGTCGAAACCTTGTGTGCCAAGGGCTTCGAAGTATTCCTCGACCTCAAGTTCCACGACATCCCTAACACCACGGCCATGGCCGTCAAGGCTGCCGCCGAGATGGGCGTGTGGATGGTCAACGTGCATTGCTCTGGTGGCCTGCGCATGATGTCGGCCTGCCGTGAAGTGCTGGCCAAGCGCAGCGGCCCGCAGCCGTTGCTGATTGGCGTGACCGTGCTGACCAGCATGGAGCGTGAAGACCTGGCGGGTATCGGCCTGGATGTTGATCCGCAAGAACAAGTGCTGCGCTTGGCGGCCTTGGCCGAGAAGGCGGGCATGGACGGGCTGGTGTGCTCGGCGCTGGAGGCGACCGCACTGAAGGCTGCGCACCCTTCGCTGCAACTGGTGACCCCGGGTATTCGCCCGGCAGGTAGCGCCCAGGATGACCAACGCCGCATTTTGACCCCGCGCCAGGCGTTGGATGCTGGTTCGGATTACTTGGTGATCGGGCGGCCGATCAGCCAGGCGGCGGACCCGGCACAGGCATTGGCTGCGGTTGTAGCTGAAATTCGCGGGTAAGGGGCTGGGTTGCGTTTGCGTTTGCGTCGGTAGGGGTTCGCCACAGCAGTTTTGGTGCCTGTGAGATCGAGCGCCGCCCGCGCGGCGCATCGCGAGCAACGCTCGCTCCTACGTTTGTTTCGGGCCAGTTATTCCTGGGGCAAACGCGCGCGAACGCCTTGTTTGTACGACACGATATCGCGCCATGCGCCAAAGCGGTCGCGCGCGCCTGCTACAGGCGTTATTGGCCAAAAACAAACGTAGGAGCGAGCGTTGCTCGCGATGCGCCGCGCGGGCGGCGCTCGATTTACGCCCCGATACAACAATCGAGACAGGCACTGAAATCCAGGGCCTACGCTGTCAGACCTTCAACACCAACTTGCCAAAATTCTCGCCGCTGAACAGCTTGAGCAGCGTCTCTGGGAAGGTCTCCAACCCTTCCACCACATCTTCCTTACTCTTCACTTTGCCAGCGGCCAGCCAGCCGGCGATTTCCTGCGCGGCTTTGCCGTAATCCTTGGCATGGTCAAACACCACAAAGCCTTCCATGCGCGCGCGGTTCACCAGCAGCGACAGGTAGTTGGCCGGGCCTTTGACGGCTTCTTTGTTGTTGTACTGGCTGATGGCGCCGCAAATGACGATGCGGGCCTTGAGGTTGATGCGGGTGAGCACGGCATCGAGGATCTCGCCGCCAACGTTGTCAAAGTACACGTCTACCCCTTTCGGGCATTCGCGCTTGAGGCCGGCCAGCACGTCTTCGGCCTTGTAGTCGATGACGCCGTCGAAGCCGAGTTCGTCCTTGAGGTATTGGCATTTTTCGGCGCCGCCGGCGATGCCGACCACGTGGCAGCCTTTGAGCTTGGCGATTTGCCCGACGATGCTGCCGACTGCGCCAGCGGCGCCGGAGATGACCACGGTGTCACCGGCTTTGGGTTGGCCGACTTCGAGCAGGGCGAAGTAGGCGGTCATGCCGGTCATGCCCAGGGCCGAGAGGTAGCGGGGCAGGGGGGCGAGGCTGGGGTCGATTTTGTGCAGGCCTTGGGGCTCGCCGGTGAAGTAGTCCTGCACGCCGAGCGGGCCGCTGACGTGGTCGCCGGGTTTGTAGTCGGGGTGGTTGGAGGCCACCACTTCGCCGACGCCGAGGGCGCGCATTACTTGGCCAAGGGCGACCGGGGGGATATAGGACTTGCCTTCGTTCATCCAGCCGCGCATGGCGGGGTCGAGGGACAGGTACAGGTTGCGCACCAGAATCTGGCCTTCGCCGGGCTGCTCGGCGGGTACTGCCTCGAAGCTGAAGTCGTCACGGCGCACGGCGCCGACCGGGCGTTTGGCGAGCAGGAAGCGGCGGTTGGTCTGGGTCATGGCGGGTCCTTGTGGGCAGTTGATCGGTGTAGGGGCAATTTACCTTGCTGATGCAGGTTGTAGCGCAAAATCACTGGTAGGCATGGTAGCTCAACCGTGGGTGTGATGATGCTGCACTGGGGGGAAGGGCGTGACTATGCTCTGCGGCAGAGGGTGGGTGATGGTTGGTGGGTGTTTGGCGCGGCATTGGGTAATGGCCGGCAGGTGTTCGGCGGAAGATGTTTGGTGGCCGGGAGATCGAGCGCCGCCCGCGCGGCGCATCGCGAGCAACGCTCGCTCCTACGTTTGTTTCGGGCCAGTTAATCCTGGCGCAAACGCGCGCGACCGCCTTTGGTGCATGGCGCGATATCGCGTCGAACAAACAAGGCGGTCGCGCGCGCCTGTCACAGGCGTTACTGGCCAAAAACAAACGTAGGAGCGAGCGTTGCTCGCGATGCGCCGCGCGGGCGGCGCTCGATCTCACAGGCGCCACCCCCCTCCAGCCCCGCACCTATCGGCCCTAATGCAATCCTCCAAACAACAACCAGGAGCAAACGATGAGCATGACCTTTTCCGGCCAGGTAGCCCTGGTCACCGGTGGCGCCGCAGGTATCGGCCGGGCAACGGCGTTGGCCTTCGCCCGTGAAGGCTTGAAGGTGGTGGTGGCCGACCTCGACCCGGTCGGCGGCGAGGCCACGGTGGCGTTGATTCACGAGGCGGGCGGTGACGCGATGTTCATCGCCTGCGACGTCACCCGGGAGGCGGATGTGCGCCAGTTGCATGAGCAGCTCATCGCTGCCTATGGCCGCTTGGACTATGCCTACAACAATGCCGGTATCGAGATCGAGCAGGGCCGCTTGGCCGAGGGCAGCGAGGCGCAGTTCGACGCCATCATGGGCGTCAACGTCAAAGGGGTGTGGCTGTGCATGAAGTATCAGTTGCCATTGCTGCTGGCCCAGGGCGGTGGGGCGATCGTCAATACCGCGTCGGTGGCGGGGTTGGGCGCGGCGCCGAAGATGAGCATCTACAGTGCCTCCAAGCACGCGGTCATCGGCCTGACCAAGTCGGCGGCCATCGAGTATGCGAAGAAGGGCATCCGGGTTAACGCGGTGTGCCCGGCGGTGATCGATACCGACATGTTCCGCCGTGCCTATGAAGCCGACCCTCGCAAGGCGGAATTCGCGGCGGCGATGCACCCGGTGGGGCGCATCGGCAAGGTGGAGGAGATTGCCAGTGCGGTGCTGTACCTGTGCAGCGATGGGGCAGCCTTCACCACGGGGCACAGCTTGACAGTGGATGGTGGGGCTACGGCGATCTGACAAGTCCGGGGCATGTGACCTTTTTTGTAGGAGCGGCCTTGCGTCGCGAAAGGGCCGCAGAGCGGCCCCACGATTTCAGCGTTTTGGCACAGGATGCTGGGGCCGCTCCGCGGCCCTTTCGCGACGCAAGGCCGCTCCTACAAGGGTCAGTTGCGTACTTGTAGCTGCGGGCTTTGCGCTGCAGCAGTCCGCGCAGACAAGCACAACGCCAACCCAACCAGCACGCACCCCAGCAGTAGCACCCCACCAAACACCAGCAAGGCCATCCGTGACCCCAAGCGGTCGCTCAGCAACCCGGTAAAGATCACCGGCAAGCTGAACCCCAGGTACGCCAGCAAGAAGAACCCGGCACTGGCCCGGGTTTTTTCTGTGCCGGCCAGTTGGTTCACCGCCGCCAACCCGCCCAGGTAGATAAACCCGTAACACGCACTGCTGGCCGCCACCGCCCCCAGCAACACGGCCCCCAGTCGCCCAGCATCGGCCCCCCAGGCCAGCACCGCGTAACTGCACGGCAGAATCAGCAGCCCCAGCAGCGTGGCCTTGAGGCTCGACAGGCGACGTGCCATTGGCTGAAACAACAAGCCGCAGCTGATCACGCAGAAGGTCGAAAAGCCTGACCAGGCGCTCAGACCATGCTGGCGCAAAATCCCTGGCAGCAGGGCGATGACCAAGCCAACGCAGGCCCAAGCCAGCAAAATGGCCAGGCCGTAGGCAACGCTGCCGCGGGGGTAGCACGGCAGCCGTAGCATGGCGCTGCGCTGTGTCGGTCGCGGGTCGGGCAGGCGCCAGACCAGCATCAGGGCAACGGCGGCGAGCAGCAGCTGCAGGTGGAAGCTGCCTGGGGTCAGGCTCGGGCCGCGCAGCAGGAACAGGCTGGTAAGCGCGGCGCCCAGGCCGAAGCCCAGCGAGGTGCTGGCGGTGACCCAGTTGGCGGCACGGGGGCTGCCGTCACTGCCCATCAGCTCGCCCATGTAGGCGGTTGCCGTGGCCGAGGCAAGGCCGGTGCCCAGGCCCAGGAACAGCCGCGCCAGGCCGAGGGTTTGCAGGCTGGGGGCGAGTAGCATGAGCACGGTGGCGATCATCGACAGGATCAGCGCAGCAATGATCATCGGGCGGCGGCCAACCCGGTCGGCCAGCCCGCCGAGGGCCAGGAGTACCGGGAGTACGCCCAACACGTAGCCGGAGAAGGCCACGGCGGTGGCGGCGGCCCCCTGGCCGGAGAGGTCGGCGTAGGTGATGTAGAGCGGGGCCTGGAGGTTGACGGCGAGGGTGATCAGGCACAGGGCGAAGGCCAGTCTGGCGGGGGCGCGGGGCATGGGTAAGGTCCTGGTTTTTGGGCTGTGAAAATCCGGGTAGGAGCAGCCTTGTGCTGCGAAGAGGCCAGTGGCAGCAGTCAAGATTTCCGGTGTTGTCACCGGCCTCTTCGCGGGGCAAGCCCGCTCCCACAGGTACAGCGTGCTCCTACCCGAATCGTGTGCGACGTGGGGGCCGTGCTGGCGTGGCAACAATGATTCCAATCAGCCCCCGCAACCAGGCACACCGCCACCTCATTTATGCTTAACTGTTCGCTCAAAACCTGCGAACACTTGCCATGCACTTCCCTCTAGACCGCACCAGTCCGACGCCCTTGGTGCAGCAGCTCACCGACCACCTGCAAACCTGGATCGACCACCAACGCCTGCGCCCCGGCGCCCGTCTGCCGTCGATCCGTGCGTTGGCGCGCAGCCAGGCGGTCAGCGCGTCTTGTGTGATCGAGGCCTATGATCGCCTGGTCGCCAGCGGCTGGCTGGAGGCGCGGCATGGCACTGGCTTTTTCGTCGCCGAGCGCAAACCGGTGGGCGAGGCGGACGATGGGCTGCCGTGGGGCGAGGCTGGCGATGGCCACTGGCGGCAGTTTCGCGAGGGCCATGACGAGCTGCTCAAGCTCGGCTGCGGCTGGTTGCCCAACAGCTGGCGTGCGGCCACCGAGCTGGCCCAGGCGGTGCGCCAGGTCAGCCGCGGCAACCCGCAGGACCTGTTCGACTACTGCCCACCGCTGGGCCTGGCCAGCCTGCGTCAGCAACTGCACAAGCGCCTGGCGCGCCAGGGCATCGCCGCCGGCCCCGAACGCATCCTCACCACCCAAGGCGCCAGCCATGGCCTCGACCTGCTGGTGCGCACCTTGCTGCACCCTGGCGATACGGTGCTGGTGGAAAACCCTGGTTACTACAACCTGTACAACCTGCTGCGCCAGCACCAGGTGCGCATGTTGCCCGTGCCACGCCTGGCCGAAGGCCCAGACCTGGCGGCGCTGGAGCGCTTGCTGGCCGAACACCGCCCGCGTTGCCTGTTCATCAACAGCCTGTATCACAACCCGACCGGCACCAGCCTGACCCCCAAAGTTGCCTACCGCCTGCTGGAGCTGGCCCGCGAGCACGACCTGCGCATCATCGAAGACGATATCTACGCCGACTTCCAGGAAGGCCCGGCCACGCGCCTGGCCACGCTGGACAGCGAACAGCGGGTCATCTATATGGCCAGCTTTTCCAAAACCCTCAGCAGCTCGCTGCGGGTCGGCTACCTGGTCGCCGACCCGGCCCTGCTGGCGCGGCTGGCCGAGCTGAAGATGGTCAGTGGCATTGGCACATCGCGCTTCGCCGAGCAGGTGGTGGGGCAGATGCTCGCCAACGGCAGCTACCGTAAAAGCGTGCAACGCCTGCGGGTGCGCCTGGGCCAGCACATGGCCAAGTTGCTCGGGCAGCTGGAGCAGGCGGGGTGGGAGGTGTTCTGTGAGCCTTACGGCGGTATGTTCGTCTGGGCGCGGGTACCCGGGCGTGACGTTGCCAGCCTGGAGCGGCTGGCCCTGGAGCATGCGGTGCTGCTCACCCCTGGCAGCGCCTTCGATTACCAGGGTGCGACCAGCGATTGGCTGCGCATCAATGTCGCTTACGGGCAGGATTCCCGCGCCCAGGCCTTCTTCAAACACGCAGGGCGACCTCCAGCACCCTGAAAGCGACACGCTCATAGCTATTTGACACTATTCTGGCGTCAGGCCCTTGTGAGTGCACGGGTATCGTTGCCACGCTTGGCCTTCGGCAAAACCTGACAAGGTGAAGGGGAATCGGCGATGGGCGCGACCAAGCACGGTGTTCTGGCCAACCTGGGCATGGCCCGCAAGCTCGGCCTGGGCTTTACCCTGGTGCTGTTGTTGACGCTGGCGGTGGCGGCCATCGGCATCGCCGCGCTGCACAGCGTGGGCCAACGCTTCGACGGCTTGCGCCAGCTGGCCCAGGTCAATACCGACCTGCTCAGGTTGCGCCAGCACGAACAAACCTTTGCCATGAGTTCCGACATCAGGCAGGCCGAGGCCTTGCGCACGGGCTTGCAGGGCTTGGCCGAGCGCGCCCGTGGCTTGCCGGCGCTGGCGGCGGCCGAGGCTGAGCTAAGCGCCTATGGCCAGGCGTTCGAGGCCTTTGTCGAAGCGGTACAGGCCAAGGAGCTGGCGCTGGACATGGCCAGTTGGTCGGTGTCTAGCGTGGCCAACAACCTGGATGTGCTGCAGGCCGGGCTGGCCGATGACGGCACCTACACCCTCAAACAATCCCAGGGCCAGCAGGGCGGCGAGTTTCTGGAGCAGGCCGCGCAGGTGGCGCAGGTGTCGCGGCTGATGCTGCAAGCGATGGACGAAGCCCGCGTGCGCCTGGACAAGAGCCGCAAGGGTGAAGAAGGCGCGGGCCAGACGCGCATCGCCCAGACCCTCGAAGCCGCAAGCCTGGTCGAACAGCTCAAGGCCGCCGTCAGTGATGCCGGATACCAGAGTGTGCTGGGCGAAGTGGCCGGGCACATTGGCAGTTTCTCCGACAAACTTAACGAATACACCGACCTGCTGGCCAAAGAGCAGGGCCTGAAGGCGCAGCTGCAGGCGCGGGCTGAGCAGGTCACCGGCCGGGTCGACCAGGCCTACCTGGCGCAGGAGCAGGCCCTGCAAGGTGAGTTGTCGCGCAATGCACTGGCCATCGCCCTGGCCACGGGGCTGGCGCTGTTGGTGGGTGTGCTGGCGGCCTGGCTGATCACCCGTGCGGTGGTCGGCCCGCTCAAGCGCGTCATCGCCCGTGCCCAGCGCATTGCCGCGGGCGAATTGAGCCTTGAAGCAGAAGCGCCGCGCCGCGACGAGGTGGGGCAACTGATGCAGGCCATGCAGCAGATGGCGGCCGGGCTGTCGGGCATTGTCAGCGGGCTGCAGCAGGGTATCGAGCAACTGGCCGGCAGTGCGCAGGCGCTGTCGGCGGTGACCGAGCAGACCAACCGCGAGGTGGGCAGCCAGAAGGAAGAGACCGAACAGGTGGCCACCGCCATGCAGCAGATGACGGCCACCGTGCATGATGTGGCGCGCAATGCCGAGGAAGCGGCGCAGGCGGCTCAGTCTGCCGATGACAAGGTCGAATCTGGGCAAGTGGTGGTGCGTCAGAGCATGCAGCGTATCGAGCAGTTGGCGTCGGCTGCCGAGACGGCCAGTGCCGGCATCGACAGCCTCAGTGCCGAGATCCACACCATTGGTGATGTGCTGGAAGTGATCAAAAGCGTCGCCGAGCAGACCAACCTGCTGGCGCTCAATGCCGCGATCGAGGCGGCCCGTGCGGGTGAGCAGGGGCGTGGTTTTGCGGTGGTGGCCGATGAGGTGCGGGCCTTGGCCCGGCGTACCCGGCAATCGACCGAGCAGATCGAGACCCTGGTGGGGAGCTTGCGCGGCAACGCCCAGCAGTCGGTGGCGCAGATCCGCGGCAGTACCGAGCTGGTGCGCCTGGCGGTGGCGGATGTGTTGCAGACCGAAAGCGCGCTGGGCAGCATTGCCTCGGCGGTTTCAATGATCCAGCAGATGAACCAACAGATTGCCGCAGCGGCCGAGCAGCAGAGCTCGGTGGCCGAAGAGATTAGCCGCAGCGTTACGCAGATCCGCGGCAGTGCCGATCAGGCGGCGTTGGCGATGCAGGACAATGCCAGGTCGAGTGTCGAGCTGGCACAGTTGGGCACGGACTTGAAGGGGATGGTGGGGCATTTCCGGTTGTAGGTGCTTGGCGGGGCAGGTGTGTCGGTATTGAGATCGAGCGCCGCCCGCGCGGCGCATCGCGAGCAACGCTCGCTCCTACGTTTGTTTTTGGCCAATAACGCCTGTGACAGGCGCACGCGACCGCCTTGTTTGTTCGACGCGATATTGCGCCATGCGCCAAGGCGGTCGCGCGCGTTTGCCCCAGGGATAACTGGCCCGAAACAAACGTAGGAGCGAGCGTTGCTCGCGATGCGCCGCGCGGGCGGCGCTCGATCTCAACCCCGACGCCGATCTCCCGTCATAACCTACGCGGATTCAAAATCATCAACGTCAAAACCCCCGCCACAATCCCCCAGAACGCCGACCCGATCGAGAACAGCGTCAACCCCGACGCCGTCACCATAAAGGTAATCAACGCCGCTTCACGCTCGCGCGCTTCGCCCATGGCCACGGTCAGCCCGTTCATGATCGAGCCGAACAACGCCAAGGCCGCAATCGACAGCACCAGCTCTTTCGGCAACGCCGCAAACAGGGCCGCCAACGTTGCCCCGAACACCCCGGCAATGCCATAGAAAATCCCACACCACACCGCTGCGGTATAGCGCTTGCTCGGGTCTTCATGGGCATGTGGCCCGGTGCAGATCGCTGCGCTGATCGCCGCCAGGTTCACCCCGTGCGAGCCAAACGGTGCCAGCAGCAACGAGGCAAACCCGGTCGCCGAAATCAATGGTGAAGCCGGTACCTGGTAGCCATCGGCCCGTAACACGGCCACGCCGGGCATGTTCTGCGAGGTCATCGCCACCACGAACAGCGGAATACCAATGCTGATGGTCGCCCCCAGCGAGAAGCTCGGCGTGGTCCACACCGGCGTAGCCACTTCCAGGCGGAAGCCGCTGAAGTCCAGCAGGCCAAGGGCGCCAGACAGCGCTGTACCGACCAGCAGCGCGGCCAGCACGCAATAGCGCGGCGACAGGCGCTTGACCAGCAGGTAGCTGAAGAACATACCCAGCACCAGCAAGGTGCGGTGCTGCGCGGCGACGAAGATCTCGCTGCCGATCTTGAACAAGATACCCGCCAGCAGCGCCGAGGCCAGCGAGGCCGGAATACGTTTGACCAGGCGCTCGAAGCTGCCGGTCAGGCCGCAGATCAGCACCAGCACGGCGCAGGTGATGTACGCCCCGATGGCCTCGCCATAGCTGACGCCGCCCAGGCTGGTGATCAGCAGCGCAGCGCCTGGGGTCGACCAGGCCACGGTGATCGGTGTGCGGTAGCGCAGCGATAGGCCAATGCTGCACACCGCCATGCCGATTGACAGCGCCCAGATCCAGGACGAAATCTGCGCAGTGGTCAACCCGGCCGCCTGGCCGGCCTGAAACATCAGCACCAGTGAGCTGGTATAGCCGGTGAGCATGGCAATGAAGCCGGCGACCACCGCCGACGGGGAGCTGTCTGCCAGGGGCCGCAGGCGTGCGGAAGTGGCATCGGTCATGAACAAAATCCTTGTAAAGGTGTAAGCAGTTTTTTCAGACTAACGCGAGCAAGGTTGATCCTTGCCATACAGCGGCCATTGCTTTTAGCCGTACAGTCGCCAACTATTGGGCACGAATGCGCAACTGCATGGGAGGGGAGGGGTGATGTACAAGGTCTATGGCGATTACCAGTCGGGCAACTGCTACAAGGTCAAGCTGATGCTGAGCCTGCTGGGCCGGCCGTATGAGTGGCACCCGGTGGACATTCTAAAAGGCGAAACCGAGACGCCTGAATTTCTGGCGATGAACCCCAATGGCAAGGTGCCGGTGCTGGAGCTGGAAGACGGCACGTACCTGTGGGAATCCAATGCCATCCTCAACTTCCTCGCCGACGGCAGCGAGTTCTTGCCTACTGAGCCGCGGTTGCGCACGCAGGTCTTGCAGTGGCAGTTTTTCGAGCAGTACAGCCATGAGCCGTATATTGCCGTGGCGCGGTTCATCCAGTTTTACCTGGGGCTGCCGGATGATCGGCTGGAGGAGTACCGCAAGCTGCACAAGGGCGGGTACAAGGCGCTGAAGGTAATGGAGCGGCAGTTGCAGATGACCCCGTACCTGGTGGGGCAGCAGTATTCGATTGCCGACGTGGCGTTGTATGCCTACACCCATGTGGCGCAGCAGGGTGGGTTCGACCTGACGGATTACCCGGCGGTCAGGGCCTGGCTGGAGCGCGTGGCCAGCCATCCGCGGCATGTGCCGATGGTGGGCTGAGCCTGTACTGGCCTCTTCGCGGTCCGACGTGTCCCGCGAAGAGGCCGGTAGCCCCCACGCGTTTCTGTCAAACGGACGCGAAGCGCTTGTCCAGGTAGGCAATGATGGCCTTGGACTCATACATCCAGCTCACCTTGCCTTCTTCCTCGATGCGCAGGCACGGCACTTTCACGCGGCCACCGCCTTCCAGCAGCGCCTGGCGATGCTGCGGGTCGTTCTTGGCGTCACGCAGCGCCACCGGCACGTTCAAGCGGTGCAGGGTGCGGCGGGTTTTGACGCAGAACGGGCAGGCATGGAACTGGTACAGCGCAAGGCCATTGGCCGCTTGCTCGACACGCGCCTGGGCGGCGGCATCGCGCTTGCGCTTGGCCGGGCGGCTGATCCAGTCGCCGAACACGATGAGCTGGCCGAGGCCAACCCGCAGGGCTTTGACGATCATGGGCAACTCCTGAAAAGAAAAAGCCGACCCAGCAGGGTCGGCTCAGGGTAACCAGCCAATCACTTGATCAGGCTGAGGAACTCACTGCGGGTGGCGGCGTTGGCGCGGAATTCGCCCAGCATCACCGAGGTGATCATGCTCGAATTCTGCTTCTCGACACCGCGCATCATCATGCACATGTGCTTGGCTTCGATGACCACGGCCACGCCGGCAGCGCCCGTTACCTGCTCGACCGCTTCGGCGATCTGGCGGCTGAGGTTTTCCTGAATCTGCAGGCGGCGTGCGTACATGTCGACGATGCGTGCCACCTTCGACAGGCCCAGCACCTTGCCCTTGGGCAGGTAGGCTACGTGCGCCTTGCCGATGAAGGGCAGCATGTGGTGCTCGCACATCGAGTACAGCTCGATGTCCCGGACCAGTACCATCTCGCTGTTGTCGGAGGTGAACAGCGCGCCGTTGGTGACTTCTTCCAGCGTCTGCTCATAACCGCGGCAAAGGTACTTCATGGCCTTTGCAGCCCGCTTGGGCGTGTCGAGCAGGCCCTCACGGGAGACGTCCTCGCCGATCTGGCTGAGAATCTCGGTGTAGTTCTGTTCCAGGGACATGTATCTACCTGTGGGAAAAATCGCAAAAACGAAGGGTACGGCGGCAAGGGCGGCGCTGCAAGCGCGGCGTTACTCGTCGCGTCCTTCGAGCATGGTTCGTTTAAGCATCACATACACCGCGCCGGTGCCGCCATGGCGCGGGTTGCACGAGGCAAAACCGAGCACTTGCGGGTGCTGGCGCAGCCAGGTGTTGACGTGACTCTTGATCATCGGGCGCTTGCCGTCGAGGCGCGCCGCCTTGCCGTGGGTGACGCGGACACAGCGTACTTCCAGCTTGGTGGCCTCGGCGATGAAGTCCCAGAGTGTTTCACGGGCTTTTTCGACGGTCATGCCGTGCAGGTCGAGGCTGCCCTCGAAGGCAATCTGGCCGAGCTTGAGTTTGCGCAGCTGGGTTTCCTGTACGCCGTCACGGCGCCACATCAGCTCGTCTTCGGCGCCAACGTCGATGACGAACTGGTCGGACATGCCGTCGATCACCAGTGCCTTGTCGCTGCGCACGGTAGCCGCCTGCCGCAGGCCGGCCAGCTGCTTGCGGTCGGCCTTGGGTTTGCCGACCTCGGCACGGTCGTGCTTGATCGGCTTGACGCCGCGCACTTCGGCATGGAACAGGGAAAAGTCGTCGTCTTGCATGATGCCTCCACGTGGGCGGCGTAGTTTACGCGACTGTGGGGCTGTGTGCAGCCTGTGCGGGCCTCTTCGCGGGTGAACCCGCTCCCACAGGTACTGTGCTGTCCTCAGGGCCTTCACCTACTGTGGGAGCGGGTTTACCCGCGAAGAGGCCCGCACAGGCGATACAAAAGAGTCAGTCGTGTTTTTTCATCAGGTGCGGCGACAGGTTCAATTCCCGCCCGCGACGCAGGCGAATACGGCTGCGCCGCCAGAAACGCACGCCCAGCCACAGCAACAACAAGCCAGCCCCGGTGAGGATGCTGGACAGCGGTTTGTTGGCATTGAGTTCTTGCAGGGCCGGGTAATTGCCCAGCAGGCCGGCGATGCCGGCCATGGCCAGCAGCACACCCAGCGTTGCCAGCAAGGCGGACAGGCCGGCAGCCAGGCGTGCGCCCCAATTGCGCGGTTCGCGCGTGCGCAGGCGTTTGGCGTCGAAACTGCCTTTGAGCTTCATTCCGATTTCCTCTGTGGATATCCGGAATTCGACCTGCGCTCGCCCTTTGGGTTCCGCCCGGCTGCCGGGCGGTCGTTACCAGCCCTGGATCAGATCAGGCTGGCGGTAGGGGCGACACAGGCGAAGTTGTCGGCCATCACGGCCATTTCACACTGGTGAATCTGTGCGGCCGGGATGACCCCGTCCTTGAACGCCAGGTCGCGGGTCGCCGAGGCGTCTTCCACCAGGGTGCACCGATAACCATAGTCCTTGGCGCGGCGCACGGTGGTGCTGACGCTGGAGTGGCTCATGAAACCGCAGACGATCAGGTCCAGGTGGCCCAGCGCCTGCAGGGTGTCGTGCAGCTTGGTGTTCTTGAACGCGTTAGGCATGCGCTTTTCGATGACGATTTCGCCTTCGTGTGGCTCCAGCCCTGGGATGAACTGGCCACCGCTGCCTTGTGGGTCGAAACGGCCACCGACAGTGCCCAGGTGACGGACGTGGATGATCGGACGGCCGCTCTTGCGCGCGGCATCGAGCAACCGGGCGATGTTGGCCACGGCCTCGTCCATGCCCGACAGTGCCAGGGGACCACTGAGGTACTCCTTTTGCGCATCGATGATGATCAGGCTGGCGTGGCTCAGCTTGGCCGGCGGGTAGTCGCGGCCAGTGAGGCGGAACATCGTGGTTGGAACGGACATCAAGGGCTCCTTGGAAGGGCTTTTGTATACCTATTGTCCCTTGCCTTGGCGTCAATGGGAATGGTTGACATCGCAAACAGCGTGGTTACTGGCCTGTGGCTACCCTTTGGGGAACGCCAAGGAACAATTGTGCGGGTTGGGCTGTTAGACTTTTGTACGGTCTGAATTAGGAGTACCCCGTGATCACATCCCGTCTGCGCACGCTGCGCGACTACATTCGCTGGGCGGTCAGCCGCTTCCACGAGCGCGAGCTGTTCTTCGGCCACGGTGCCGACAACGCCTGGGACGAAGCCCGCCTGCTGGTGCTGGGCGCCGTGCACCTGCCATGGGAGGTGGCCGACAGCTACCTGGACTGCATGCTCGAAGACGACGAACGCGTGCGCCTGCAGCACCTGCTCAAGCGGCGCATCGAAGAACGCGTGCCCACCGCCTACCTGCTGGGCGAGGCGTGGTTCTGCGGCATGTCGTTCATCGTCGACGAGCGCGTGCTGGTGCCCCGTTCGCCGATTGGCGAGCTGATCGAAAAACGTTTCGAGCCGTGGCTGGCGGCAGAGCCTGCGCGCATTCTGGACCTGTGCACCGGGTCTGGTTGCATCGGCATCGTCGCGGCCGAAGTGTTCCCCGAGGCCGAAGTGGTGCTGGGCGACCTGTCGTTCGATGCCCTTGAGGTGGCGAACCAGAACATCGAGCGTCACGGCCTGGACATGCGCGTCTACACCGTGCAGGGCGATGGTTTCGATGGCCTGCCAGGGCAGCGCTTCGACCTGATCCTGTCCAACCCGCCGTATGTCGATGCCGAAGATTTTGGTGACATGCCGGCCGAGTATCACCACGAGCCTGAGCTGGGCCTGGCCTGCGGTAGCGATGGCCTGGACCTGGTGCGGCGGATGCTGGCCGAGGCGGCTGACCACCTGACTGACAAAGGGTTGCTGATTGTTGAGGTGGGCAACAGCCAGGTGCATGTCGAGTCGCTGTATCCCGAGGTGGATTTCGCCTGGCTGGAATTCGAGCGGGGCGGGCATGGGGTGTTCATGCTGACAGCCGAGCAGTGCCGGCAGCATCAAGAGCTGTTCAAAGCCCGGGTTTGAGTGGGGGCTGCTTTGCAGCCCATCGCCGGCAAGCCGGCTCCCACAGGTACAGCGCCGTTCTCAAGGCCAGTGCTGCGCCTGTGGGAGCGGGTTCACCCGCGAAGCAGGCGCCACGGTCTCAGCGGGTAGCAATCCAGATCAGCAACCCCGCCTGAAACATCGCAAACGCCACCAAGCAGGTGATGGTAAAGCGCAACCCGCCATCTTCACGCCGGTACTTGGCCACCCGCTCATCCCGTTCGCGCAGTTGGCTTTCCATTTCCTGCAGCTGTTGATCGGCCTGCTGCAACAAGTTGGCCGCATCGAGAATCTCCACCCGCTGCAGCCGCTCGCTGCTCCAGGCGCCCTTGAGCTGGCCCACCGTGGCTTCCACGGTACGGCCTTTGAGGTGCTGAGGGTCTTCGTACTCCACTTCGATACCCACCCCACGCAAGAACTGGTCCCGGCGCAGGCGTGAATCCTCGCTCAGGGCATCCTTGCTCGGCAGTGCCATGCCTTCGACCCGGTAATGCGACCACCTGCGCTGCAACCATTGCACGGCCTGGGCCAGCATGAAGCGGCCGATACCGCGGTTCAGGGGCTCCAGCTGCAGGCCCTGGTCGCTGCCAATGCGCACCAGGCGCTCGGCGTGGTCGACGCGGATATCCAAGTGGTTCTGCTCTTTGCGCACTTTTTGCCCCGGCAGCTGGATTTCCATGCGCAGCAGGCTGTGGGCTTTATCGTGGCGCTCGGCGTAGCCGAACTGCACAAAACGCAGGGGGCGGGCGCCGGTGGCGCGGTCGGTGGGCAAGGGGGCCAGGCGCAACAGCTGGAAGTGTTCGGCGGCAAGGTCGGCCCAAGGCAGCGCGGCGCCGTCCTGGGGTTGTGGCTCGTCGGCCGGCTCTTGGGCGGCGGGGGCAATTGTCATGGGGCTGTCCTTATGTGCGTGCTGGCAGCCAGAGGGGGCACTGCGTGCCCCTTTCGCGACACAAGGCCGCTCCTACAAAAGCGTACGCGATCGCCGGTGTAGGAGCGGCCTTGTGTCGCGAAAGGGCCGCGCAGCGGCCCCAATTCTTGCCGCCATCTACTCTATCGGCAGCCCCGGCCAAGACCTGAGGGTCAGGCCGATGGCAAATGCTGGATGAACGTGACGATCCGCTCCCCCAGCTCACGGGCCAGTGGCAGCTCGGGGTTGAGGTAACTGTCACGCTGTTCGCTCATGGCCTTGGGGCTGATGCGCAGCATGTGGTTCATGCCATCGATCAGCACCAGTTGCGCATCCGGTTTTGCAGCCTTGAGGCGCTCGGCATCCGTCACGTCGACCTGCACGTCGTTGCGGCCTTGGACGATCAACGCCGGCATCGGCAATTGCGCGAACGCCGCCGCCGGGTTCTGCCGGAACAGCGAAATCAAGTAGGGCTGCACGCTGGGGCGGAACACCTGGCGCAGCGGCGCGGGCACATCCAGGCTGGTCTGCCCAGCCTGCAGGCGGTCGAGCAAGTCACTGCCACGGGCCAATTGGGCGGGCGGCAGGCGCTGGGCCAACTGTTCGCGCAGTACGTCAGCCAACGGGCGGCCGACGCCGGCCAGGGTGATCACCGCGCTGGCACCTGCCTGTTCGGCGGCGAGGCTGGCGATCAGCGCGCCTTCGCTGTGGCCCACCAGAATCAGCGGGCCGAACCGCGGGTCGGCCTTGAGCTTGTGGCTCCAGGCGACCACATCGGCGACATAGCGCTCGACGCTGAGGTCACGCTCATCGGGCGTGGCCGGCTGGCTCGCGGCCACGCCGCGCTTGTCATAACGCACGCTGGCAATGTGGTCGTTGGCCAGCACCAGGGCCAGCCGCTTGAGGTTGTCGATACGCCCCGTGGCCGGGTTGTTGCCGTCTCGGTCGGTGGGGCCGGAGCCCGCGATGATCAACACCACCGGAGGCGGCGTGGCCTGTTGTGGCAGCAGCAGGCTGCCGTGCAGTACCCCCTGGCCGGTGTCGAGGTCGATGGGGCGCTGCAAGACGGTGGGGGAGGCGGCCTGGGCGAGGCCAGCACAGAGCATGAACAACAAGGCGACGAGGCGCGGCATCATGGGGTACTACGGTGGTGAGATGTCGGTTTGACCTAATGTTTGTGGGAAGGTTCGGTGGGCAGTTGCCTGTGCTGGCCTCTTCGCGGGTAAACCCGCTCCCACAGGAACATCACTGCTTTCAGGCTAGGGCTGACCCTGTGGGAGCGGGTTTACCCGCGAAGAGGCCCGCACAGACAACCAATCCCTCGGTATTTTTCCGTATACTGCCGCTTTCGTTCACCTCAGGCAGACTCGCGGAGCGTCCATGTCCGGCAATACCTACGGCAAGCTGTTCACTGTCACCACCGCTGGCGAAAGCCATGGCCCGGCGTTGGTCGCCATTGTCGATGGATGCCCGCCGGGCCTGGAGATCTCCCTGGCCGATCTGCAGCATGACCTCGACCGGCGCAAGCCTGGCACCAGCCGGCACACCACCCAGCGCCAGGAGCCGGACGAGGTCGAGATCCTCTCCGGTGTGTTCGAAGGCCGCACCACCGGCTGCTCGATCGGCCTGCTGATCCGCAACACCGACCAGAAGTCCAAGGACTACTCGGCGATCAAGGACCTGTTCCGCCCGGCGCACGCCGACTACACCTACCACCACAAGTACGGTGAGCGTGACTACCGCGGCGGCGGCCGCAGCTCGGCCCGCGAAACGGCCATGCGTGTAGCGGCAGGGGCCATCGCCAAGAAGTACCTAGCCACCCAGGGCATCACCGTGCGTGGCTACATGAGCCAGCTGGGCCCAATCGAGATTCCGTTCAAAACCTGGGAATCGGTTGAGCACAACGCCTTCTTCAGCCCCGACCCGGACAAGGTGCCGGAACTCGAGGCCTACATGGACCAGCTGCGCCGCGACCAGGATTCGGTCGGGGCGAAAATCACCGTAGTGGCCGAAGGCGTGATGCCAGGCCTGGGCGAGCCGATCTTCGACCGCCTCGACGCGGAATTGGCCCATGCGCTGATGAGCATCAACGCGGTCAAGGGCGTCGAGATTGGTGCCGGCTTTGCCAGTGTCGCCCAGCGCGGTACCGAGCACCGTGACGAGCTGACCCCGGAAGGGTTCCTCAGCAACAACGCCGGCGGCATTCTGGGGGGGATTTCCTCGGGCCAGCCGATCGTTGCGCACCTGGCGCTGAAACCGACCTCCAGCATCACCACGCCGGGCCGTTCCATCGATGTGGAGGGCAACCCGGTCGACGTGATTACCAAGGGCCGTCATGACCCCTGTGTCGGCATCCGCGCCACGCCGATCGCCGAAGCGATGATGGCCATCGCGCTGATGGACCACCTGCTGCGCCACCGCGCACAGAATGCCGACGTGAGGGTCAGTACGCCGGTGCTGGGCCAGCTTTGATCCGTCAGTGCCGGCCTCTTCGCGGGTAAACCCGCTCCCACAGGTACTGCGCTGCCCTCAGGGCCTGCACCTAACCTGTGGGAGCGGGTTTACCCGCGAAGAGGCCGGCACAGGCAACAACCAATCTGGCTGAGCCCCCATGCCCCCAATCCCCTACTGGCGCCTGTCCAGCTTCTACCTCTTCTACTTCGCCCTGCTAGGCTCCACAGCCCCCTTCCTGGCGCTGTACTTCGACCACCTGGGTTTCTCCCCGGCGCGCATCGGCGAGCTGGTGGCCATCCCCATGCTGATGCGCTGCGTCGCCCCCAACCTGTGGGGTTGGTTGGGCGACCGCACCGGCCAGCGCCTGCTAATCGTGCGCCTGGGCGCCTTGTGCACGTTGGCCAGCTTCGCCCTGATCTTCTTCGGCAAGAGCTACGCCTGGTTGGCGCTGGTCATGGCTCTGCACGCGTTCTTCTGGCACGCGGTGCTGCCGCAGTTCGAGGTCATCACCCTGGCGCACCTGCACGGGCAAACCGCCCGCTACAGCCAGGTACGCCTATGGGGTTCGATTGGTTTCATCCTCACGGTGGTGGGCTTGGGGCGCTTGTTCGAATGGCTCAGCCTGGACATCTACCCGGTCGCCCTGGTGACGATCATGGCGGGCATCGTCCTCGCCAGCCTGTGGGTGCCCAATGCCCAGCCGCTGGAGCAGGGCGAGCGCAGCGGGGCGGGCGGCTTTTTACAGCAACTGCGGGCACCTGGGGTAATCGCGTTTTATGCATGCGTGGCGCTGATGCAGCTCAGCCACGGGCCGTATTACACCTTCCTCACCCTGCACCTGGAACACCTGGGCTACAGCCGCGGCGCCATCGGCCTTTTATGGGCGCTGGGGGTGGTGGCCGAGGTGCTGGTGTTCATGGCCATGAGCCGCATTTTTGCGCGGTTTTCCGTGCAGCGGGTGTTGCTGGCCAGTTTTCTGCTGGCGTCTTTGCGCTGGCTGCTGCTCGGCAACCTGGCCGATGACCCGGCGGTGCTGGTGCTGGCCCAGGTGATGCACGCGGCCACCTTTGGCTGCTTCCATGCCGCCTGCATCGCGTTCGTCCAGGCCAGCTTCGGCGCTCGCCAGCAAGGCCAGGGCCAGGCGTTATACGCGGCGTTGTCTGGCACCGGCGGTGCGCTGGGCGCCTTGTACTCGGGCTACAGCTGGAAACTGCTGGGGCCGACCTTCACCTTTGGTATGGCCAGCGCCGCAGCCTTGGCCGCAGCCGTTATCATTGCCCTTTGTTCGCAATCGACCAGGACCCGCCACTGATGAGTACCCTCAGCGTTTTTCACCCGTCCAGCCCAGGCCTGCCGAACAAGCTGCTGACCCACAGCGACGACATCGCCGCGACGCTGGCCGAGCAGGGCGTGCGTTTTGTCCATCACTCGCTTGCGCTGAGGGTTCGCCCTGGCAGTGCGGAGGACGAAGTGATGGCAGCTTGCCGAGAGCACCTCGACCAGTTGATGACCGGCCACGGCAGTGCGGCCTTCACGGTGCTCAACCGTGACGGTGTGGACCCGGCACAGGCGGATGTACGTGACGAGCATGTGCATGACGCCGAAGAGGTGTTCGCGGTCGTTAGCGGGCGCGCGCAAGTGGGATTGCGCTTGGGCGAGTTCGTGTATTCGGTGCTGTGCGAGAAGGGCGATCAGCTGGTGGTGCCGGCAGGTACGCGGCGCTGGATTGAGCTGGGCGAGACGCCGTTCTGCCTGGCGTTGCGGTTGTTTGGCAGTGAGCAGGGGATGCAGGCGCGGTTGACCGGGGATGAGACTGCCCGGGCGTTTTTAGGTATTGACGAGTTGTAATGCTTGGGCGGGTCTCTTCGCGGGGCAAGTCGGACCGCCGCACCGCCGCTCCTACAGGTCAGTGGTATTCCTGTGGGAGCGGCGGTGCGGCGGTCCGACTTGCCCGCGAAAAGGCCGGTGCTGGCAATCAACGATAGGTCGGCAGGGCAAACCGCTGCTGGCTCTGCAGCATCGAAATCACCGGCAGCTCGCTGGCCTGTTCAGCCAGGTCGCGGCGGATGGCGCTGATCGCCCAGGACAGCTGCTCGGCGCTGTGCAGTTGGCCGTAGGTCAACACGCGGCGGGTAACCTTGCCATCAGCGGCGCGCAGGGTGAGCAAGACACCACCATCGGGGCGGGGCTGGGTTGCGACCTGGTAGGCCGAAAACACCGAGACGAACTTTTCCTGGATGAGGTCCATATCAACTCCTGACTGTTGTGTGGCAGACGTGAGTTGATGGTTGCAGTGACCGTGCCAGAAACCGATTAAGTAAAAAATCCTTTAAATTCAATAGCTTGCGATGATGTCGAAAGGATCTCTTCGTGCAACCTGCAAGGTCGTGCATTTTGCACAGTGCATTTTGCACGGCCTCCCGGCTACCTATCGGCCCGATAGAATCTGAACCTTTGACCGCATGGCCTTGCCTGACAAAGACTTGGGCAACCATTTTTGCCAGGAGGTTCAACATGTCCACCGTCCAACCCTCGCCTGCCGCCATGACCGATGACGAAACCGCCGCCTTCGCCGAGCAGGTGTTCGAACGCGCCCGCCAAGGTGACGCCCCGATGCTTGAGCGGTTGCTTGCCAGTGGCCTGCCTGCCAACCTGCGCAACCACAAGGGCGACACCTTGTTGATGCTGGCCTGCTACCACGGCCACCATGACGCGGTACGCGTGCTGCTGGAGCACGGCGCCGACCCATTGATGGCCAATGACAATGGCCAACTGCCGATCGCTGGGGCCGCGTTCAAAGGCGATCTGGCGATGATCCAACTGTTGTTGGAGAACGGCGTACCGGTAGATGCCGCCGCGCAGGACGGTCGCACCGCGCTGATGCTGGCGGCGATGTTCAACCGCAGCGAGATCCTCGACTACCTGCTGGCCCAAGGTGCCGACCCGGCACATCAGGATGCCCGCGGCGCCACTGCGCTGATGGCCGCGCAAACCATGGGCGCGGCAGACGCCGTGGCGCGCCTGCAGGCGCTGGCCGGCTAACTGTTCGGGGGCGTTTGCGGCTATCCTTGGCGACTTTTCACCGGTCGCAGGCCCCCTTCATGAAAAACCAATTGCTCGAACTCATCACCCTCATCGGCGCCGGTTGCATGCGCGATGAAGACATCGAGCGCATCGCCGACGAGGCCGCCCAGGCCTACGCCGACCCCGTCGCCTTCCTGGCGGCCAACCCGGACATCAACTACGACGACACCTTCCCCATCCCGCTGGGGGAGTGGATCGTGCTGGGCAGTCTGCCGGACACCGTGCTGTTCCAGGCTGACAGCTATCAGGACCTGTTCCAGAACATCGCCGACTCGTTCGACAAGAGCGTACCGTTCACCCTCAAACCCAAGCAGCTGGCGCGCACCGAGCCACTGACCGCGCTCAATCGCATCCAGGTGCAGATGGGGGCGTTGAACAAGGAAGCGGGGGGGTATGTGCTGCTGAACTTCAGCCAGTTGCTGGATGATGAATTGCAGATGGTGATGGTCGGCCAGCATGACCTGGCACGGGTGCTGGAGCTGGGGGCTGAGGTGGGGATCAAGACCGAGCCGGCTTTGGAGGCTTTGAAGGTCGCGGTTCACGTCTGATTTGTCGGTTGGCTGTACCGGCCTCTTCGCGGTCCGACTTGCCCCGCGAAGAGGCCGGTGCAGGCAGTCGAAGAACTCAGCCCAGCGCTGTATCCAGAAACATCATCACCCCAAACCCACCCATCAACCCCAGGGTCGCCGCCGTCTGGTGGCCATTGCGATGGGTCTCGGGAATCACCTCGTGGGACACCACAAAAATCATCGCCCCCGCCGCCAACCCCATGCTTATCGGGTAGGCCAAGGCAAAACCGGTGGAAATCCCCAGGCCGATCACCGCACCCAGCGGCTCCATCAGCCCTGAACCCACCGCCACCAACGCCGCCTTCATGTTCGACAGCCCCGTGGCGCGCAACGCCAAGGCCACGGCAAGGCCTTCAGGGATGTCTTGGATGGCGATTGCGCTGGTCAGCGGCAGGCCGATATTCATGTCGCCATTGGCGAAACTCACGCCAATCGCCATGCCTTCGGGCAGGTTGTGCAGGGTAATCGCCAACACGAACAGCCACACCCGGTTGATGCGCTCTGCCTCCGGGCCGCAAGGGCCGGTGCTTTCGTGCTCGTGTGGGGTGAAGCGGTCCAGGCCCAGCATCAGCAGCACCCCAAGGCCCATGCCCAGCACCACGGTAAACGCCGCCGCCGGGCCGTTGCCGGTGATCTCGCGGGCGGCATCCAGGCCCGGCAGAATCAACGAGAACGAACTGGCCGCCAGCATCATGCCGGCGGCAAAGCCGAGCATCACATCCTGGGTGCGCGCACTCACATCACGCAGCACCACCGCCAGTACCGCGCCCAATGCGGTAGCGCCAAAGCCAGACAAACCGCCCAACAGCGCCAGGTGCAGGTTGTCGGCATGGTCGCCGTTGACCGCGTTCCACAGGCTTGCTGCCAGCAGCACGATCACCGCCAGCAGGCTCAACCCCAGGCCGGCGCTAAGCCAGGGGGTAGTCAGCACCTGTTGCCGCCAGGCGCTCAGCAGCGAGGGTGGGGTGGCGGTTTCGGAATGGGCTGGGGGCATGCGAACCTCGAATCAATGAATACAGGCAGTCTAAGCAAGGACCTGCACGATCGGCCAAGGATTCCCTTCTATCGACGTGATAGCTGGCTATGCTGTGCTGCAACGTCTTTGCAAGGGAGTAGCGGCATGGGGTCTACATTCAATAGCCTGGTTGGCCTGATCATTCTGGCCCTGGATATCTGGGCGATCCTCAATGTGATCAAAAGTGGCAGCGAAGTGGGCATCAAGGTGCTGTGGATTCTGCTGATTGCGCTGCTGCCGGTGATTGGGCTGGTGATCTGGGCAATTGCCGGGCCCAGGGGCAATGTGCGGATCTGATAGCGGACATAAGCAGAAATGCGGCCGTGACAAAATTTTCACATTGGTTTAAACAGAATCCGCACCCGCACAATGCTGCGTTGGTATTAACCTTCGCCATCTCCGCAAACCCGCAATCCTAGGACTTTCCCATTCATGGCTAACACGGATGCCTTGAAACAGGGCGCGCGAGCGTCGTTCGCGCCGACCCTGAAATCCCACCTGGCCTACACGCTGCTCAGCGGCCTGGTCATCATGCTGATGCTCAGCCTCGTGCGCCTGGCGCTGTTGGTCTACAACAGCGACATGATCGGCGATACGCCCTATGCGACTGTCGCCGAAGGCTTCCTGAACGGGTTGCGCTTCGACCTGCGGGTGGTGGTGTACATCAGCATTCCGCTGCTGTTGGCCATTCTCAGCCCTTGGGCCATGGCCCGGCGTGGCGTGTTCCGGCTGTGGCTGACCCTCGCCTCCAGCGTGGTGATGTTCCTCGGCCTGATGGAGATGGACTTCTACCGCGAGTTCCACCAGCGCCTCAACGGCCTGGTGTTCCAGTACATCAAAGAAGACCCCAAGACCGTCATGAGCATGCTCTGGTACGGCTTCCCGGTGGTCCGCTATCTGTTGGCCTGGGTCATTGGCACCTGGCTGCTGAGCCTGCTGTTCAAGGGCGTCGACCGCATGACCCGTGGCGGCCAGCCGACCGGCGCCACCCCACAGCGCAGCGTAGCCCCGTGGTACAACCGCCTGGCGGTGTTCATGGTGATCCTGCTGGTGGCCGTGGTCGCCGCCCGTGGCACCCTGCGCCAGGGCCCGCCGATGCGTTGGGGTGATGCCTTCACCACCGACTCCAACTTCGTCAACCAGCTGGGCCTGAACGGCACCCTGACGTTGATCGATGCCGCCAAGAGCCGCTTCGGCGAAGACCGCGCCAACATCTGGAAGCCGGTGCTGGACCAGCCGCTGGCCACGCAGACCGTGCGTGAGCAACTGCTGACCGCTCACGACACCCTGGTCGACGCCGACGAAGCGGCGATTCGCCGTGACTTCGTGCCACCGGCCGACCGTACCCTGCCGATCAAGAACGTCGTGGTGATCCTCATGGAGAGCTTCGCCGGCCACTCGGTGGGCGCCCTGGGCAGCCCGAACAACATCACCCCGTACTTCGACAAACTGGCCAAGGAAGGGTTGCTGTTCGACCGCTTCTTCTCCAACGGCACCCATACCCACCAGGGCATGTTCGCCACCATGGCCTGCTTCCCCAACCTGCCAGGCTTCGAGTACCTGATGCAGACCCCGGAAGGCGGCCACAAGCTGTCGGGCCTGCCGGCACTGCTCAGCGCCCGCGATTACGACGATGTGTACGTCTACAACGGTGACTTCGCCTGGGACAACCAGTCCGGTTTCTTCGGTAACCAAGGCATGACCACGTTCATTGGCCGCAATGACTTCGTCAACCCGGTGTTCTCCGACCCGACCTGGGGTGTGTCCGACCAGGACATGTTCGACCGTGGCGCTGAGGAGTTGGCCAAGCACGACGGCAAGAAGCCGATCTATGCGCTGCTGCAGACCTTGTCCAACCACACGCCGTACGCGTTGCCCAAGGACCTGCCAGTAGCGCCTGTGACCGGCCAGGGCCGCCTGGACGAGCACCTGACGGCCATGCGTTATTCGGACTGGGCGTTGGGCCAGTTCTTCGAGAAGGCGCGCAAAGAGCCGTACTTCAAGGAGACCCTGTTCGTCATCGTCGGCGACCACGGCTTCGGCAACCACCAGCAGGTCACCGAGCTGGACCTGGGCCGCTTCAACGTACCGCTGCTGCTGATTGCCCCGGGCATCCAGGAGAAGTTCGGTGCGGTCGACCACACCGTCGGTACCCAGGTCGACATCGTGCCGACCATCATGGGCCGTCTGGGTGGCCAGACCCGTCACCAGTGCTGGGGCCGCGACCTGCTTAACCTGCCTGAGGGCGACCAGGGCGTGGGCATGATCAAGCCGTCGGGCAGCGAGCAGATCGTGGGTTTGGTGCAGGGTGACCGCATCCTCATCGAGTCCAAGGACATGAGCCCGCGCATGTACCGCTACCAGCTGGGCAGCGAGTTCAAGGCCGAGCTGATCGAAAGCCCGGACCAGCCGGAAATGCTGAAAAAGCTTGAAGCGTACATCCAGACGGCGACCAAGAGCCTCTTGGACAACACCGCTGGCGTCGTGCACGGCACGCCGAAGTAACGCTGCAATAGGGGCCGCTTCGCGGCCCCTTCGCCACCGCAAAGCCCTGCCAACTGAACAAATCCCCCTGCCCAAGGTCAAGCTATACAGGCGCCACACACCCGGCGTTCTTCAGATCGAGGGCTCGTTCCATGAAAGAGTGGGAAGTCATCTTTGCCGACCAGAAAGGCGAACCGACGTCATTGCGGCTGCGGGCTGAACATTGCCCCAGCGAAGAAGACGCGGCCCGTGCCATTCGCTCGCATTTGTTTCCGGTCATGGATGAATTGGACCTCAACGACTTCCAGGACCGTGCACCATCTCCCACGGCGCGCTGGCTCAAAGAGCAAAATGGCGTAACCATCACCCGTATCCAGGAAGCGCCCTGAAGCTTGCGTTGACGTGGTGCCCACGCAGGCACTACGCTGCACCCAGGTGCCGGCCTATTCTGCGGGTCGGCACCCATAACATTCGCGTCTTGCATCAGCTCTATACAACTCGATCTGCCCGGCACCGCCGGCAGGTACGTAGTGCCCGGAAAGTCTATCCATTGCATTGCAGGAGGACGATTCATGAGCAGCCAGAACGACGATATCAGCAGCAATGTCCTGCGCCAGATGAAAGCTGGCGGTTTTGACTTCACCCGCATCCACCCCATCGAGTTCTACGCAGTATTCCCTGATGAAGCCGGCGCGCGACGGGCAGCCGGGCAATTTCGTGGCGAGTCCCTCAACGCCCAGGTACGCGAACGCAAAGACGGCGCCTGGCACCTTGAACTGAGCAAGGTCATGTATGCCACTTATGGAGGGATTGGCGACTTCGAAGAAAGGTTCGAGCAACTCGTTTCACCGTACGGTGGCGAGGTCGAAGGATGGGGCGTCAAGCACGAGCGACTGTGCGCCTGACCCTGACTCACCCACTGCCGCTCCACAGGCTTATGCACCTCCCTGTAGGAGCGGCCTTGTGCCGCGAAGGGCCGCCAAGCGGCCCCAACCTCTCAGGGCTTACGCCCCGCCATATGCCCCAGATAAGCCAGTAGCGCATCCAGCTCCTGCTCGCTGAGCACCGCCTCTGTAAACCCCGGCATCTTCGCCTGCGGCCACGTTCGAAGGCTTTGCGGGTCACGGATCAGCTTGCGCAAAAATGCCGGCTGGAAGTACTCGGTAGGGTTGTGCGGCAGGTTCAAGTCCGGCCCAAACTGGGCATCACCCGCGCCATTGAGGCGGTGGCAGGCCAGGCAGTTCTGCTGAAACAACGCAAACCCCTGGCGCACCGGGTCATTGGCCGAAAGCTTCGGGTCTGGCAGCAGTGCGGGGAAACGTTGCTCCACCGAGGCCAGGCGGCGGATGCTGGCGATCTGGAACGGCCACTGCTCCGGGCGGATGCCGCTGGCCTGCGGTGCCGTCCAGACCAGGTAGAACGGCCCAGCGCTCGGCTTGCCGTTGCCCAACGCGGGCCACGGCTTGGCCGGGTCTTCGACGGCCAGCCAGGCACGCGCCGGCCCTTGCTGCAGCAGCGGCGCGGCAGGCATTTCGGCAGCAAAACCATCCAGCGCGACGGCTTGCAGGTGGTCGTTCGCACCCACACCCTGCAGCAGCACAGCCAAGGGGACGGCGCGATACTGCATGGGGCGCTTATAGGAAACGTCCTGCTCGATGCTGATGTCGCGCGCCTGCGGGTGGGCTAGCAGCTCGGCGCTGCTCCACTGGCGCGACGTGTCGCCCAGCTCAAGGTGCAGCTGCGCCGCCGACACTGGCAGGCTCAAAAGCAGGGCGAGTAGGGCAAGGCAGTGGCGCATGGGGAATCTCCGACCTTCAAGGCCGGCAGGTTACATGCGCGCTGCCTGTTGACGCCACAGCCACCGTCAGCCGAATAAACGTGTCAGGTTCGGCAGTATCAGCAGTAGAGTCGTGGCGAAGAGAATGAGCCCTGCTTGGCGTATTTTCGATTGTCTGAACATGGCGGACCGCCTTCTTGTTGTTATTCCTGAATACCCGTTGGCTTCCCTGTCGCGTTTCGGGTCGATCGCAGTGGCGTAAGTTGACGCCTGTTCTGCTTGCCTCTTGAAAGTCGATATACAACCAACAGTAGGGTGTGCGTCATCCATGTTTGAGAACCCTTTGTTCTAATTGTAAGGCTTGTTAATTTCATTGGGTTATGAGGCCAGTGGCCAGCTGGCTGGCATGCTCTCGCTAGACAGTGGCGTTACTGCAAACGACACGCCGGCAAAATATGACCGTTCGTCAGTGCGGCCTACTTGCTTGTACGTGCCTTTCGCGGCAGTCTCTACAGCAGATTCCCACCCATGTCGTTCAGGACTATTTCTATGTCGTTACGCATCTGCATCCTGGAAACCGATGTCCTGCGACCGGAGTTGACGGCGCAGTACCACGGCTATGGCAGGATGTTCGAGCAGCTGTTCTCGCGTCAGCCGATCGCCGCCGAGTTTCGCGTGTACAACGTGATGAACGGCGACTATCCCGCCGACGATGAAGTGTTCGATGCCTACCTTGTGACGGGCAGCAAGGCCGATTCGTTCGGTTCCGATCCCTGGATCCAAACGCTCAAGGCTTACTTGTTAAAACTCTACGCACGGGGCGAGAAGCTGCTGGGCGTGTGTTTTGGCCATCAGCTGCTGGCCTTGACCCTGGGTGGCAAGGCCGAGCGTGCCGAGAAGGGCTGGGGTGTGGGCATCCACCGTTATTCGCTGGCGGCGCATGCGCCCTGGATGGACCCGGAGGTTTCCGAGCTGACCCTGCTGATCAGCCACCAGGACCAGGTCACCGAGCTGCCGGAAGGCGCGACCGTAATTGCCTCCAGCGACTTCTGCCCCAACGCCGCCTACCACATTCGTGACCAGGTGCTGTGCTTCCAAGGGCACCCGGAGTTCGTGCATGACTACTCCCGGGCGTTGCTGGATGCGCGGCAGACGTCGTTGGGGGATGAGGTGTACCACAAGGCCATTGCCAGCCTGGCCACCGAGCACCAGGGCGACCTGGTAGGCGAGTGGATGTTGCGGTTCATTGGGCAGTCGGTGAGCAAAGACAGCGTGGCGTGATGGCGATGGGCCGCACAGCGGCCCCAACATCTCAAAGCCAACCCGACTTCTTGAAGCTGGCATACAACCCCGCACACCCCAACCCAATCACCCCTAACACACCAAAATACCCGTACTGCCACGCCAGCTCCGGCATGTTCTGAAAGTTCATCCCATAAATCCCGGCAATCGCCGTAGGGAAGGCCAGAATCGCCGCCCAGGCCGCAAACTTGCGTTGCACGATGCTCTGGCGCGACGACTCCAGCAACATGCCGATCTCGATGGTCTGGCTGGCGATATCGCGAATGCCGACCAGGTCTTCCATCTGCCGCGTGACATGAATCTGCACATCGCGAAAATACGGTCGCATGTTCTTGTCGATGAACGGAAAGCTCAAGCGCTGCAGTTCTTCGCTCACCTCCAGCATCGGCGCCACGTACCGGCGCAGGCGCAAGATGTCGCGCCGCAGGCTGTGCAGCCGGCGGATGTCATCCTCTTGCAGCGAACCGCCCAGCACGCTCTGCTCTAACTCTTCGATTTCGCCATGAATCGCTTCGCTGACCGGCTGGTAGTTCTCGGTCACGAAGTCGAGCAGCGCGTACAGCACGAAATCTTCGCCATGCTCCAGCAGCAGCGGCCGTGCCTCGCAGCGTTGGCGCACCAGGGCGTAGGATTTTGAATGGCCGTTGCGGCAGGTAATGATGTAGCCATTGCCAGCAAAGATATGGGTTTCGATGAACTCCAGCTTGCCTTCATGACGCACCGGCGAATAGGTGACGATGAACAGCGCATCACCGAAAGTTTCAAGCTTGGGCCGGCTGTGCTTTTCCAGCGCGTCTTCAATGGCCAGCTCGTGCAGGTTGAACTGCCGCTGCAGGTTGGCCAGCTCCTCGGCGTTGGGCTCTTCGAGGCCGATCCAGACGAAGTGGCCGGGCTTGCGCGCCCATTCGCTGCCTTCGTCGATGCTGATGTTAGTGACCTTTCTGCCGGCGCTGTACACCGCCGACGCCACGACTCGACCCATGGTTGTCCACTTATTCGATTGAACACCCTTACAGCTTGGGCTGTAAGGGCCCAGAGGGCAACCTAGCGGCGTGCGAGTTCATCTTCCATGCGGTCGATGCACTGCTGCATCTGGCTGCGGCACTGTTCGACCAGGGCGGGGATGTCGCGCTGGCTCAAACCCGCGGTAGCAATCGGCGGCAGCGAGCGTACGATCACCGTCCGCTGCCGCCAGCTGTTCAGGTTCAAACGCCGGGCATAGCGGCTGACGCACACCGGCACGATCGGTACACCGGCTTCGATGGCCATGTGAAAGGCGCCTTTCTTGAACGCCAACAGGTGCTCTGCCGGGTTGCGGGTGCCTTCGGGGAAAATCCAGATCGATGTATCGTCCTGCAGCACCCGCGTGGTCTTTTGCAGCGCCTTACGCGCCTGGTAGGCATTCTTGCGGTCGACCAGCACGTTGCCGCCCAGCCAGAACAGCTGGCCGAACAACGGGATCCAGCCCAGGCTTTTCTTGCCAATGGCCACGGTGCGCGGCGGTACTGCCTGGCCAATGAGGAACAGGTCGAAATTGGACTGATGGTTGGCGATGATGACGCACCCGGGCGGGTGATCGAACAATGGGCCGACTTCGGCCCTGACCTTGACGCGCATCAGCCAGGCGGCCGGCACGCTATAAAGCCGGGCAAATACCCGGCTGTTGTCGGGGTTGAAGGGGCGGCACAGGCCGATAACCAAGCCTACAGCGCCAACCAGCAGAAAATGCAGGGCCAGCAGGAGCATGCGCAACGAATAAAGCATGGGATGACTCACACCAGATAGTCGCATTCCAGTGTACGACTGTGCACTCAAAGAGGCAAACCTGGGGTGAGTCTGTCGACCTGCAGGGTTAGCCCATGTGGCTCTGATCCAGCTCGATAGCCTTGTCCAGAGCCTCCAGCAGGCCCTTGCGCACCTTCAGCTTGGTGTTTTTGTGCGCCAGCATGTTCAGCTTCTTCAGTTCACGGGCCGCAGCCAGGGCCGCCTCGTGCAGTTGCTCGGCCGGCACCACCTTGTCGAGGAAGCCGGCGTCCAGTGCGCCTTGCGGGTCGAAGATTTCGGCGTTGATCACCGAGCGGTGGAAGGCCGAGCGGCGCAGGCGGTCGCGGGCCAGTTCGATGCCGGCATGGTGCATGGTCATGCCGATTTGTACTTCGTTCAGGCAGACTTTGTAGGGCCCGTCGACACCAATGCGGTAGTCAGCCGACAGCAGCAGGAAGGCCCCTTTGGCCACGGCATTACCGGGGCAGGCGACGATCACCGGGAACGGGTGCGACAGCAGGCGGCGGGCGAGGGTGGAGCCGGCGGTAACCAGGCCTATCGCCTCCTTGGGGCCACTGGTCATGACCTTGAGGTCGTAGCCGCCAGACAGAATGCCCGGCTGCCCGGTGATGATCACCACCGCACGTTCCTGTTCGGCGCGGTCGAGGGCGGCGTTGAAGGCGGTGATGACATCCGGCGAGATGGCGTTGACCTTGCCGTTGTTCAGGGTCAGGGTGGCGATGCCGTCTTCGGCGTGGTAGGTAATCAGCTCGCTCATGGCAGAGTCCTTTTGTTGGCGTGGCGACGACGTTACCCAGCGCCGTGGGCCAGGTAAAGCAGCAAGGCTGACTGGCCGGTCAGCGTTTACCGGGCCTCAAATGCAAACGCATGAAAAATTTGAAAAAAATGCTTGCCAAAGGAAAGGCCTTCCACTAAATTAGCGCGCCTCGACAGGCTGAAAGGCTTGAAGAGAAAACGGTGAAGTGTCCGAGTGGTCGAAGGAGCACGCCTGGAAAGTGTGTATACGAGAAATCGTATCAAGGGTTCAAATCCCTTCTTCACCGCCACATTCTACAAAAAGCCCCCGCGCTGAAAAGCTCGGGGGCTTTTTGTTTTTGGGCTGCTCACCTGTCAGGTGATGGCGGTCCCTGTAGGAGCGGCCTTGCGTCGCGAAAGGGATGCAAAGCAGCCCCAGGTTTCAGCGTCGCCGCACATATTGCTGGGGCTGCTTCGCAGCCCTTTCGCGACGCAAGGCCGCTCCTACACAAAGGCAGTGCGCAGGGTTTCAGAAACTTACAGACGCCGACAACCGTGCCGTCCGCGGCGCACCCTGGAACAGGTAGTTGTCCCCCAGGTAATCCCCCACATCGCGCCAGTAGCGCTTGTCGAACACGTTATCCACGGTCAACCGCAGCACCGTGTCATACCCCCCAATGCGGGTGCGGTAGCGGCTGCCGAGGTCGAACACGGTATAACCGCCCACCTCGACATTACCCGCCTGGCTGGCATATTTGCTGGCGCTGTAGCGCGCACCGCCCAGCAGCGCCAGGCCTGGTACCGGCAGGCTGTATTCGGCCTGCAGCGCCGCACGCAGGTTGGGCACATTGATTGCCTGATGCCCTTCGTAGTCCTCTGTCCCGCTGTTTTTTACCCGTGCACGAATGGCTGCGGCACTCGCCTGCACTTGCAGGTTCGAGGTCACCCAGCCACTGGCGCCCAGCTCCAGGCCGGTGTTTTTCTGTTGGCCTTGCTGGACATAGGTGAAGGTGCCTTGGCCATCGGGGCGTGCGTATTGATACGCCTGGCGGATCTGGAACAGTGCGGCACTGAAGCTGATGCCTTGCCAGTCACGCTTGATGCCCAACTCCAGCTGGCGTGACAGGGTGGGGGCGAGGATTTCAGCCGCGTTGCTGGCAAACCACGGTGCGGTACCGCCAGCCGACAGGCCTTTGGCGTAGCTGGCGTACAGCGTGGTGTCTGGGCGTGGCTTGTAGATGAGCGCAGCATTGGGCAGCAACTGGTACTGGCGAGTGTGGCGCCCGGCAACACCGGTCTCGTCCCAGGTCTGCTCGTCCAGGCGCACTTCGCGAGTGCCGATCACGGTTTGCCACTGCTCGTTGAAGCTGATGCGATCACTCACGAACACGCCGTACTGGCGGCTGTCGAGGCGACGCTCGCTGGCGCCGATCGGCTTGTCAGACGGGTCAATTGCTGGCGCACCGGTGTAGATATTGCCGGTACCCAGCCATTCGTTGTAATAGGGGCGTTGATCCACCGTGCGGCGTTGCGCGCTGCTGCCAATTGTCAGGTCGTGCCCTACGCCCAGCGCATCGAAGCGGCCGTTGAGCGTGACCTGTGCCTCGTCGGTGCGGCGGGTGTCATCCGGGCTGCGGTAGTCATAGATGTCATAGTCGCCATTGCTGCCGAAAAAAGCCCCCTCGCTCGAGCCCCAGGCAAACGCACTGTAATCGTCGATCACCACCTTGCTACGCGACGCACTCAACGTGCCGGTCCAGGCCTCGTTGAAGCGGTACTCGAAACGCCCGCCCAGGTTCAGCGAATCGTTCTGCACCGGCTTGGCCCACTGCTGGTAGGCCAGGCGATCATGCGGGTCGATACCGTGTGGCACCTCGGTGCCGCCGAGCAGCTGGTAACCGGGCACCGAGCGCTGTTCGCGGTGCTGGTACTCGGCGTCCAGCTGCAGCGTGGCATCCGGGTTGATCTGCCAGTCGAAGGCCAGCGAGGCGAAGTCGCGCTTGCCGTCGGCATGGTCGACATAGCTGCGGATGTCTTCATGGGCCAGGTTGGCGCGTAGGCCGAACTGACGCTCGCTGCCGAACCAGCCGCCCAGGTCGGTGGCCAAGTAACGTTCGCCTTGTTCGTTGGTCGATACCGTCACGCTGCGCACGTCTTCGGCGCGCTTGGTCACGTAATTGATCAGGCCGCCGGGCTCCGAAACACCGCTTTGCAGCCCGGACAAGCCTTTGAGCAATTCCACTTGCTGTTTGTTTTCCAGGGCCACGTTCTGCTCGCCGGCGATAGTCTGGCCATTGATCCGGTAGCTGCTGGCGGCATTCAGCTCGAAGCCGCGCACGTTGAAGTTTTCGTAATAGCCGATGGGCGCATAGCTTTCCCCCACCGAGGCGTCACTTTGCAGCACTTCGCTGAGCTTTCGCACCTGGCGGTCCTCCAGCAGTTGCTGGCTGAACACGCTGACCGAGGCCGGGGTATCGAGTAGCGTTGCGGCCTGGAAACCACCCACCGAGGCTTCGTGCACCTGGTAGCCGTCGTTGCCATAGCTGTCGGAGACCCGCAGCGGGTCTAGCACGATGCTGTCTTCGGCAAGCAAATGAGGGCAATGCAGGGCCAGGCCCAGGCTGAGCAAGCTCAGGGGCAGGCGGGGGCGAAGCGGGGGCATGCGGAGGCTCCTGGATACGCGACACCGGTGCCGGCCTCTTCGCGGGGCAAGCCCGCTCCCACAGGATTTTGCGCAACCCTTGTGGGAGCGGGCTTGCCCCGCGAAGAGGCCGACACAGGCCATGAAAAAGGCGGCATCTTAACAGCCGCCTTCAACAATGGACGATCAGGCCCGCGCGATATTCAGTCGTTGCTGGCCGGGCGCTTGTGCTGGCGCCAGCTGTCGTCGATCTTCGACCAGGTCTTGCCATCGGTCACGGCCAGCAGTTTGCGCCCGTCCTTGAAGGTGGCGAGGAAGGTGGCTTCTTCTTCCTTGCCACCGAGCCAGAGCCCGGCCAGCAGCCCCACCGGCCCGGCCACCAGGGCCCCAGCTACACCCCAGCCAAGGGCGGTACCCAGGCTGCGGCTGGACTCCAAGCTGGACAGCTTGAGGTCACTGATGCGTGCGAGTGAGATCCGCTCGCCAGGCGAGGGGCTGCGCGGGGTCTTGAGTGTGAGCGATCCGTTGCGATACTCGCCTTCACCTTGCAAGAAATCGCCGGATCGAACCGTGAGTCTTGTCATAAAGTCGTCCTTCAGGGAGGGGGCATTGTCCAGCGCCTACTTGAGCCCTCCCGAGGCAGGCAGTCAACGCTCAGGCGACGGAGGGTAGTGCGTTGCAATGTCGCGGCTGATGCGCTTGCGCTCGGCCAGCGCCCAGGCCAGCAGCGCCAGCGTACCGATCACCAAGCCGGCCACGACAATGCCCATCCAGCCCTGACGCTGGAACAACTGCGTCCCCAGCAACGACCCCAGCGCGCCGCCGATGAAGTAGCAGGTGATATAGCCTGCATTCAGCCGTGTACGCGCTTCTGGCCGCAGCGCGATCACCGCGTTCTGGTTGCTCACGTGTACCAGCTGCACGGCCAGGTCGAGCATCAATACCCCCAGCAGCAACGCCAGCAGCGAGTACTCGGCAAAGCCCAGCGGCACCCACGACAGCAGCAGTACGATCAGCCCCACCGTGGTGCCTAACGCCCCCTTGCCTCGGTCGGCCAGGCGCCCGGCCCAGTTGGCCGACAGCGCCCCCGCCGCGCCTGCCAGGCCGAACAGGCCGATCACGGCGTCCGAGTAGTGGTAGGGCTCTTGCGCCAGCAGGAATGCCAGCGGTGTCCAGAACAGCGCGAACAGGCTGAACGCCAGCAAGCCCAGCAGCGAGCGCAAGCGCAGCACGGGTTCTTCGATGAACAGGCGGAACACCGAGCCGATCAAGGCCGGGTACTTCAAGCCGGCATGGCTGTGGTGCTGCGGCAAGCTGCGGTACAGGGCCAGGGCGGTGATTGCCATCAGCACCGCAGCCAGCACATAGATACTGCGCCAGCCACCCAGCTCCGCCATGAAGCCGGCCGCCGTACGCGCCAGCAGAATGCCCAGCAACAGGCCGCTCATCAGTGTGCCCACTGCGCGCCCGCGCTGGTGCGGCTCACTCAGGTTCGCCGCCATCGGCACCAAGATCTGCGCCACCACCGAGAACAGGCCGGTCAGTGCGGTGCCGAGCAGCAACCACGGCAGGCTCGGTGCGCAGGCGCTGATGACCAGGCCGAGGGTCGAAATGGCGGTCATCACCGTGATCAGGCGGCGCTGCTCGAACAGGTCGCCCAGGGGCGCCAGCAACAACAGGCCGGCGCCATAGCTGAGCTGGGCGGCGATGACGATGCTGCCGGCGCCGGCGGTGCTCAGGCCGAACTGCAGGGCGATGCTGTGCAGCAACGGTTGCGCGTAGTAGTTGCTGGCCACGGCCAGGCCGGTGGCAGTGGCCATCAGCAGGATCAGGGCGCGACTGAGGGTCGGGGCGTTCATGGGGATCTCGGGCTGGGGCAGGGGGGCACGGACTGTATTCTAGGGCGTTGAGGGTATGGCGGGGGAGGTTTAGCGCCGGTGAGATCGAGCGCCGCCCGCGCGGCGCTCGATCTCCCAGGCGCAAAAAACCAAGGCAGACACCTAGAACTGCGCCCACCTCAAGCCGCAAACCCACCATCCGCCGTCAAACTGGCCCCCGTGATGTACCCCGCCTCCGGCCCCGCCAGGTAGGCCACGAAACTGGCAATCTCATCCGCCTGCCCATAACGCCCGATGGCCATCAGCGGTATCAGGCTGTCGGCAAACTCCCCACTGGCCGGGTTCATATCGGTGTCCACCGGGCCGGGCTGCACGTTGTTGACGGTGATGCCCTGGGGGCCGAGGTCGCGTGCCATGCCGCGGGTCAGGCCAACCAGCGCCGACTTGCTCATGGCGTAGGGGGCGCCACCGGCAAAGGGCATGCGCTCGGCGTTGGTGCTGCCGATGTTGATGATGCGCCCGCCCTGGCCCATGTAGCGCACGGCCGCTTGGCTGGCGACGAACACACTGCGCACATTCACCGCCAGCATGCGGTCGAAGTCGCCCAGGTCGAACTCGGCGATCGGCGCCACCGTCAGCACGCCGGCGTTGTTCACCAGAATGTCCAGCCCACCAAAGGCCTTCGCGGTGTCATCCACCGCCAATTGCACGGCTGCGGCGTCGGCGCTGTCGGCGCGCAGGGCAAGGGCTTGGCCGCCGTTGCCGATGATTTCCTGGGCCAGCTGTTCTGCCGGGCCTGCGGAGCTGACGTAGGTGAAGGCAACCCGAGCACCGTCGCGGGCCAGGCGGCGCACGATGGCCGCACCAATGCCGCGGGAGCCGCCCTGGACCAGGGCTACTTTACCGTCGAGTGGAAGTTGTTTGGACATGCTGATCTCCTGCTGGGAAGCAAGGCCGAATGCCTTGGATGGGCGCAGTATCGGTGGCTAATTACCTGCTGATAAGATGGCAATCACTATTAGCAGAGTAAACCGTTGGTTGTTAATCATGGCCGTGGAGTCTTTCAACGCCCTCGAATGCTTTATCCGCAGCGCCGAGGTCGGCAGCTTCGCCGAGGCCGCTCGCCGCCTGAGCCTGACCCCTGCCGCAGTGGGCAAGCATGTGGCTCAGCTCGAAGCCCGGTTGGGCGTGCGACTGTTCCAGCGTAGTACCCGCAAGCTGACCTTGACCGAAGCAGGCCAGCGTTTTCTGGGTGAGGTGAGTGACAGTTTTCGTACCATCCAGTACGCCGTGGCTAACCTGGCCAGTGCCGAAGGCCAGCCTGCCGGGCTGCTGCGGGTCAGCATGGGCACGGTGTTCGGGCGGTTGTACGTGCTGCCGCTGCTGGGTGAGTTCTTGCGCCGCTACCCGGCGATTACCCCGGACTGGCATTTTGATAATCGCCAAGTCGACCTGATTGGCCAGGGCTTCGATGCTGCCATTGGTGGCGGTTTTGATTTACCGCCGGGGGTGGTGGCGCGCAAGCTGACCCCAGCGCACCGGGTGCTGGTGGCAGCGCCTGCCTACCTGGACCAACAGGCGCCGATCGAGGACCCGCAGGCGCTGCAGCGCCACGCCGGCATTCTGATTCGCTCACCGCAGACCGGCCGGGTGCGCTCCTGGCCGCTGACCAGTCGCTGGCAGGAGCAGCAGCCGTTGGTGTTGCGCCAGGCGATGACCATGAGCGATTCGGATGCGGCCTGCGCGGTGGCGCAGCAGGGGTTGGGGGTTGCCTTGGTCAGTCTGCCGTTTGCCGTGCCTTACCTGCAGGCCGGGCGGCTGCAGCGGGTGTTGCCGGATTGGTATGTGGACGATGGGCATATCAGCGTGTACTACGCCCAGCACAAACTGTTGCCCGGGAAGACGCGGGCGTTTATCGATTTTGTCGTGGAGCAGTTCGTGCAGCAGGGGTTGGCGGGGCAGTTCGATGCGCTGCAGGGCCTTTAGATTGATGCTGCCTGATCCGGCCTCTTCGCGGGTAAACCCGCTCCCACAGGGATGGCGCAATACCTGTGGGAGCGGGTTTACCCGCGAAGAGGCCCGTTCAGGCAACATTAACAATGAAGAATACCTGTACCCCTAAGCTCACCTCGTCATCCACCCGCTTGCCCACCAGCTGCTGCCCCAGCGGCGAGCGCGGTGTGATCACGGTCACCAGTTCATCCCCTTCACCCACTTTCAACCCCGCCGCCTCAGGCCCGAGTAACAGCCTACGTTGCTGGCCATCCTCGTCCTCCAGGGTCACCAGGTTGCTCACCTGCACGCCACGCGCAGGGTCGTAGTCACGCAACAGCAGTTGCTGGTAAATCTGCAACGCCTGGCGAATCTCGGCAGTACGCCGCGCCTGGCCGGTGGCCAGGTACGAAGCCTCAAGGCCTAAGGTGTCATACTTGTTTTCGGCGATGTTCTCTTCCGCGGTGGCGGCTTCGTACGCGGTCTGCGCGGCGCGGCTCAGCACGTCTACGTCATGTTCGAGGGTCGCGACGATGCGCGTGAGTAGCAGGGGCTTGTCCATCTTCAGTAACAGAACTCCAGCACATGGGCCTGGCTTTTTTCGGTGGGGGCGGTGCGGTTCTGTTGCAGCCAGAACTGGCACTTGGGGCTGTTGAGGTTGCGAGGGTTGCCTTGGGCAGCCTCGGCGGCCTGTTGCAGTTGCTGCTGGTGCAGGATGTCCTTGTAGCGCTCGAACATTTCGCCCTGGGCATCTACCGGTGGCGGCGCGGCGGGTTGGCTGCGGACAGGGGCCACGGCCTGGGCGACCGGTTGCACCTGCTCTGGCCACAGCTGCAACGCCAACCACAGGCTCATGGCGATGGCCACGGCGCCCAGCCACAGGCCAAAGGCCACGCAGAGGATCAGTTGCAACGGCTTGAGGGTGATTTTCAGTTCGCGGTGGCGGGGCATGGCAGCCTCCTGGCAGGGCAGTTCGAGGTGCATTGTCGCACGCTGTCGGCGAATTTTACCCGTGGGTGCTTTTGTCCACGGCAATTAATCCGCAGAATTCGCGGTTTTGGGCACCATGAGGGGGAGGGCACATGAAGGCCACCTGGGACATCTTTTGCACCGTCGTCGACAATTATGGCGACATCGGCGTCACCTGGCGCCTGGCGCGGCAACTGGTGGACGAGCACGATCTGGCGGTGCGCCTGTGGGTGGACGACCTGAACGCCTTCGTGCCGATGTGCCCCGGCGCCGATGCCACGGCGCTGCAACAATGGCAGCACGGTGTCGATGTGCGCCAGTGGCCTGCCGAGTGGCTGCCGGTGGAGCCTGCCGAGGTGGTGATCGGCGCGTTCGCCTGCCAACTGCCGGCGCAGTATGTCGAGGCCATGCGTGCCCGGCCCAACACGCCGCTGTGGCTGAACCTCGACTACCTAAGCGCCGAGGACTGGGTTGAGGGTTGCCACGGTTTGCCGTCGCCCCAGCCCAACGGCTTGCGCAAAGTGTTCTTCTTCCCAGGCTTTACCGAAAAAACCGGTGGCCTGTTGCGTGAGGGCGATTTGCTGGCGCGGCGCGAAGCCTTCGCGCAGTCTGCCGAAGCCCGGCAGGCATTCTTGCAGCGCCTGGGTGTACGCCCCGAGGCGCAAGCGCGGCTGATCTCACTGTTTGCCTATGAGAACACCCAGCTGGGTAACTGGCTGGATGCCTTGGCAGCAGATACCCAGCCGACCCACCTGCTGGTGCCGCAAGGGCGCATCCTGGCTGACGTCGCCCAGTGGCTGGGCGAGCCGGGGCTGGCGGTGGGCGATGTGCGCCTGCGCGGGGCGCTGACGGTGCAAATTTTGCCGTTCGTCAGCCAGGACGATTATGATCGCCTGCTGTGGGCCTGCGACTTCAATGCCGTGCGCGGTGAAGACTCGTTCGTGCGTGCGCAGTGGGCTGGGCGGCCGATGCTGTGGCACATCTATGTGCAGGACGAGAACGCCCACTGGGAAAAACTCGAAGCGTTCCTTGCGCATTATCGACAAGGCCTGTCAGACGATGCCGCTGACGCACTGGTTGCGTTGTGGCGTGCCTGGAACATGGACAACGACGTCGGCCAGGCGTGGCAAGCGGCCCAGCGGCACTGGCCAGAACTGCAGCAGCATGCCCGAGATTGGGCGGCCCGGCAGGCCACTCGGCCGGACCTTGCCATGACGCTGGTACAGTTTTACCGAAATTGGCTATGATATGCGGCCTCGATTTTTATAAATCCATCCAGATTCGGATACTTCGTAATGAAAACTGGTAAAGAACTGAAACCCGGTACCGTACTGCGGATCGACAACGACCCGTGGCTGGTTCAAAAAGCTGAGTTCACCAAATCGGGCCGTAACAGCGCGATCATGAAAACCAAGCTGAAGAACCTGCTGACCGGCTACAAGACCGAAACCGTCTACGGTGCGGACGACAAGCTGGACGACGTGATCCTGGATCGCAAAGAAGCGACCCTGTCGTTCATCAGCGGTGACTCGTACACCTTCATGGACACCACCGACTACACCATGTACGAATTGAACGCCGAAGACATCGACGCCGTTCTGCCGTACATCGAAGAAGGCATGGAAGACATCTGCGAAGCCGTCTTCTTCGAAGGCCGCCTGGTATCGGTTGAACTGCCGACCACCATCAGCCGTAAAGTTGTCTACACCGAGAACGCTGCTCGTGGTGACACCTCCGGCAAAGTGATGAAGCCTGCCAAGCTGGCGAACGGTACCGAGATCTCGGTTGCCGACTTCATCCAGATCGACGAGTGGATCGACATCGACACTCGCGACAACAGCTTCAAAGGCCGTTCCAAGAAGTAATTCTTCTTGTGATGCGCACAAAAAACCCGGCCTCGGCCGGGTTTTTTTATGCCTGCATTCAGACCGTCACGTGCAACCTTACATCGACATTGCCGCGGGTAGCGTTGGAGTAAGGGCAGACTTTGTGCGCTTTCTCCACCAGCCCTTCGGCATCGGCCTGGGCCAGGCCCGGCAGGTTGATGTGCAGGTCGATGTCCAGGCCGAAACCACCCGGGATCTGGCCAATGCCCACGTTTGCAGTGATCGAGGCGTCGGCCGGCAGGGCTTTTTTCTCTTGCCCGGCGACAAATTTCAGCGCGCCGATGAAGCAGGCCGAGTAGCCGGCCGCGAACATCTGTTCAGGGTTGGTGCCGTCACCGCCCGCGCCGCCCAGTTCTTTGGGGGTGCTCAGCTTGACTTCCAGCTTGCCGTCGCTGGAGCGGGATTTACCGTCGCGCCCGCCAGTGGAGGTGGCTTCTGCGATGTACAGCGGAGTGACCTTTTGCATCTTGAGCCTCGCTAATGTGCTGTGCGCTACCGGGTAGCGGTGGCGCGGGGTAGGTGTGGGACTTAAATTAGCGCGCAATTAGTTTGCGCGCAAGATAAATCATCACCGTTCATCCGAACGGCCATCACACAGCATAGCGCTCAGAGGTTTTTCTGCAGGTTGTCGCGCAGTTCGAGCAGGTCGGCTTGCAGCTGTTTCAGACGTTCCAGGCTGCGCCCGCTGGCCTTGAGGATGCACGGGGGCACCTGTTTGGCCTGTTGTTGCAAATCACGGCCCTTGTCGGTCAGTTGCACCAGTACCACCCGTTCGTCCTCCCGGCTGCGGGTGCGCTTGAGCAGGCCTTCGCTTTCCAGGCGCTTGAGCAGCGGGGTCAACGAGCCAGGGTCGGTGAGCAGGTGTTGGCTGATCTCGCCCACGGTCAGGCCATCCCGCTCCCACAGCACCAGCATGGCCAGGTACTGCGGGTAGGTCAGGCCCAGCGCTTGCAGCAGCGGCTTGTAGACCTTGGTCATCAGCAACGAGGTCGAATGCAGGGCGAAGCAGACCTGGTTGTCCAGCAGCAGCTCGTCACAGGAGGCTTGGGTGTCGGCGTTCATGCAGGTCCTTGGAATAATCAATGGGGAAATCTAGCACGCTGATCATTAGTGCGTTCATTGCCAGCGCAGTTCACTGCGCAGGGCCAGGTCCCAGGGTGGAATGGGGCTGAAACGGCTCTTGAGAAATTCGAGCAGCAAACGGCTGCGAGAGTTCGTTTCATGTGCCAGGCGTAACGCATAAATGCCACTGGACTCGGCGGCTGGCAGGCCACCTTCGCAAAACAGCGGGACCAGTTCGCCGCGCAGCAGGTAGTCGCTGATCAGCCAGGTGGGCAGGTGGGCAATGCCTAAGCCAGCGAGGGCGCCGAACAGCAGGGTTTCGGCGTTGTTGGCGGCCATGCGCATGCGTGATGGCCGGTGTAGGCGGGCTTGGCCGGCCACGCTGAAGCGCCAGGCAAACGGCGGCGCCAGGCCGTCCCAGTCGAGGCCGTCGTGCGCAGGCAGCTCGCTGGGGCACGCCGGTACGCCTCGGCTGGCCAGGTAGGCCGGGCTGGCGCAGGCGATGCGGACCATGTTGGCCAGCGGCGTGGCGACCAGGCGCGTGTCGGCCAGGGGGCCGGCACGCAACACCAAGTCGACTTCGCCGAGGTGGCTGCCCTGCAGGTCGACGAAGCTGTCGATCAGGCGCAGGTGCACGTCCAGCCCGGGGTAGGCCACCAGGAAGTCGGCGATGGCCGGGGCGAGGTGGCGACGGCCAAACGCGGCGGGGGCGTCGATGCGGATGAGGCCTTCCGGAGCACTGCTCAATGAGACGGCTTCGGCGCGGGCCAGGCGCAGCTCCTCAATGATGCGTCGTGCGCGCTCGGCAAAAGCGTTGCCGGCCGGGGTGGCGCGCACCGCATGGGTGCTGCGGGTGAACAGCCGGCTGCCCACGGCGCTTTCGAGGTTGTCGATGCGCCGGGCAACGGCCGAGGGCGTCAACGGGTGGCGCCGGGCGGCGGCAGAGAAGCTGCCGGCTTCCAGCACGTCGAGAAACAGGCTGAGTTGGTCGGTGAGGATATCGGGGTTCATGGTGGCTCGGCTTTGCATAAAACGCACAGCCATTGTGCGCTGCTGTGCGTTTCCCCACCAGCCCCGACTCGGTAGCATGCTCACCATTGCAAGCGAGAGGCGCAGAGGCCCTGATGATTGAGTGGTTGTTGTATATCGCGTTGGGCGCTGCCCTGGGCACCATGGGTGGTTTGTTCGGCATTGGCGGCGGGTTGATTGCAATCCCGGCGCTGGGAGTGTTGTTCGGTTTGGACCAACAATTGGCGCAGGGCACCGCGCTGGTCATGGTGGTGCCGAATGTGGTGCTGGCGCTGTGGCGCTACCACCAGCGCAACCGCATCGAGCTGCGCCATGCGTTGCCGTTGGCACTGTGCAGTTTTCTGTTCGCCTGGCTGGGGTCGATATGGGCGGTGGGTATCGATGCCCAGTCCATGCGGCTGGGTTTTGTCGGCTTTCTGGTAGCCCTGGCGGTGTGGAACGTGGCGCGGATGTTCCTAAAGGTCGCGCCGCCCAGCCCTGAACTGCGTTACGCCTGGCCGTGGCTGGGCGTGCTGGGCAGTTTTGCCGGGAGCATGGGTGGGTTGTTCGGGGTAGGGGGCGCGGTGGTCGCCACGCCTATTCTGACCAGCGTGTTCGGGACCACGCAGGTGGTGGCGCAGGGGTTGTCGCTGGCATTGGCGGCACCCAGTACGACGGTGACCCTGTTGACCTATGGCGTGCACCAGAGTGTGGACTGGGGGGTAGGGATCCCCTTGGCGGTGGGTGGGCTGCTCAGCATCAGCTGGGGGGTGAGGTTGGCGCATGCCCTGCCAGAGAAAGTGTTGCGGGCGATGTTTTGTGCGTTTTTGGTGGTGTGTGCGGTGATGTTGGGCTTTGAGCTTTGAAGTTTTGGGGCCGCTCTGCGGCCCCCAGCTCATTTGAACCCTTCGACGATGTAATCGGCCATGCAGTCGGTGATGGGGGACGGGTGCTGCGTACTGCGCACCAGCATCACATTGGCCACCGGCAACTGCGGCAGCCCGTCGCTCTCGCCCAAAATCCGTATGTTGCCGCCGATCAGGCTCTGTAACTGTGCTGTCACCGCCAACCCGGCAGTGACGATGGCAAAGATCGCCGCCAGGCTTGGGCTGGTGTAGGCAATGCGGTAGTCGATGCCTTGCGCTTCTAGCGCATTGCAGGTCCAGGCGCGGCAAAAGCAGTCGGTGTTGAACAGCGCCACCGGCATGGGCCGTTGCTCCTGCGGGCAAAACCCTTCGGCTGCTGCCCACACCAGCCGTTCCTGGCGCAACAGCTGGCCGACTTCGTTGCCCGGTTCGCGGGTGACGATGGTCAGGTCCAGGTCCTGACGCAGCATCAATTGCTTTGACGAGTCGCAATGCACCTCCACCTGCACCAGCGGGTAAGCCTGGGCAAAACTCGACAGAATGGTCGGCAGAAAGCGCATGGCGTAATCGTCGGGTGTGCCGATGCGTACTACCCCGACCATGTGCGGCATGCGCAAGGTATTGAACACTTCGCCGTGCAGCTTGAGGATGCGCCGGGCATAGCCAAGCAGTACCTGTCCTTCAGCGGTGAGGCGTACCTGGCGGCCCTCGCGCTCGAACAGCTGGCGCTGCAGGATGTCTTCCTCCAGGCGTTTCATTTGCATGCTGACCGCCGACTGGGTGCGGTTGACCACCTCGCCGGCGCGGGTGAAACCGCCTTGCTCGGCAATGGCGACGAAGGTGCGCAACACGTCGGCATCAAGGCTTTGATACTGGGACATTGCATCAATCTCCGAGATGCATGGCATCAGAAACATTCGTTGGATTGATCTTAAGCCCGGCGCGAGACTGGAGCCATCAACACGGAGGGCTTCACGATGAAAGGTCATGTCAGCAGCATCCAGCAACCTGCCTTTTCCCTGAACCACCTGTGGCACGCGGCGCTGCAGCGCCCGGCGCGTTGGTGGGAGCTGTACCGTCAGCGCCAGGAGTTGGCCAGCCTCAGCGATGCGACATTGCACGACCTGGGCTTGAGCCGGGCGGATATCCAGCAAGAGGCCGAGCGGCACTTCTGGGATGATCCGCTGCGCAAATAGGCCGTTTTTTGTAGGTGCGGCGGTTTAGCGACGCACCTGCTTGAGGGTTTCGGCAATCAGAAACGCCAGTTCCAGCGACTGATCGGCATTCATGCGCGGGTCGCAGTGGGTGTGGTAACGGTCCGACAGGCCGTCTTCGGTGATCGGGCGGGCGCCCCCGATGCATTCGGTGACGTTCTGCCCGGTCATCTCAATGTGGATCCCGCCGGCATGGCTGCCTTCGGCCTGGTGCACCTGGAAGAACTGCTTCACCTCATCGAGGATCTGCGCAAAGTCACGGGTCTTGTAGCCACTGCTGGCCTTGATGGTGTTGCCGTGCATGGGGTCGGAGCTCCACAGCACCTTGCGCCCCTCGCGCTCGACAGTGCGGATCAACCCTGGCAGGTGGTCGCCGACCTTGTTGGCGCCCATGCGCACGATCAGATTGAGGCGGCCGGGGTCGTTGCTCGGGTTGAGGGTGTCGATCAGGCGGATCAGTTCTTCGGGGTTCATGCTGGGGCCGACCTTGACCCCGATGGGGTTGTGCACACCGCGCAGGAACTCGACATGGGCGCCGTCGAGCTGGCGCGTGCGGTCGCCGATCCACAGCATGTGCGCCGAGCAATCGTAGTAGTCGCCAGTCAGGCTGTCCTGGCGCACGAAGGCTTCTTCATAGTTGAGCAGCAGCGCTTCGTGGGCAGTGAAGAAGCTGGTTTCGCGCAGTTGCGGCGCGCTGTCCAGCCCGCAGGCGCGCATGAAGGCCAGGGTCTCGTCGATACGGTTGGCCAGTTGATGGTACTTATCGGCCAACGCCGAGTTGGCGATGAAGTCCAGGTTCCACTTGTGCACCTGGTGCAGGTCGGCAAAGCCACCTTGGGCAAAGGCGCGCAGCAGGTTGAGGCTGGCGGTGGCCTGATGGTAGGCCTGCAGCAGGCGGTCCGGGTCGGGGATGCGGCTTTGTTCGTCAAAGCCGATGCCGTTGACGATATCGCCACGGTAGGCCGGCAGGGTGACGTTGCCGATGGTCTCGTCGCCCGAGGAACGCGGCTTGGCAAATTGCCCCGCCATGCGCCCGACCTTGACCACCGGGCAGCCGGCAGCAAAGGTCATGACGATGGCCATCTGCAGCAGCACCTTGAACGTGTCGCGGATCTTCGCTGCGGAAAACTCGGCAAAGCTCTCGGCGCAGTCGCCACCCTGCAACAGGAACGCGCGGCCTTCGGTGACCTCGGCGAACTGCCGGCGCAGCTCGCGGGCCTCGCCCGCAAACACCAGCGGCGGGTAGCTGGCCAAGGTCTGTTCAACCTTGAGCAGATGCGCGGCGTCGGGGTAGGTCGGTTGCTGCTGGATAGGCAGGGCACGCCAGCTGTCGGGGCTCCACGGTGCGTTCATTTCGGGCTCGATCTTGTAGGTTGTAGGCTTTGGCTCATGGTAACAGTTGCCGCCGCGCTTGTTGCATCGGGGGTGTTGACGGACAATGCGCGTTTTTGCACGGGCGAGTGGCGAACATGACGGCGGAACGGGAAGAGCGGCTACTGGCACGGGTCGAAGATGCCTTTGGCGTCATCAGCGTGTACGAGGTGGACGACTACCGTTTTCTCGAATTCGGCGACGCGATCGAGCAGAGCTGCGTGTTCACCGCCGACCCCAGCTGGCTGGAATATGACTACACCCGCGCCATGCTGGTCGGCGCCTTGTGCCACGCGCAGCCCGAGAGTGCGCTGTTTCTGGGCCTGGGCGCCGGCACGCTGACCCAGGCCTGCATGAAATTTCTGCCGCTGGACGACATCGAAGCCATCGAGCTGCGCCCGGACGTGCCGCGCCTGGCCATGGAATACCTGGGCCTTGACGATGACCCGCGCCTGTATGTGCGGGTAGGCGATGCCATTGAGCTGCTGCCCAGCGCAGAGAAGGCCGACCTGGTCTTCGTCGACCTGTACACCGACTTTGGCCCGGGTGTTGGGCATTTGGCCTGGGGTTTTCTGGACAACTGCCAGAAGCAGCTCAACCCAGGGGGCTGGCTGGTGATCAACCAGTGGGCCAGCGATGACGGCAGGCCGCTGGGCGCGGCGCTGCTGCGCGGCTTGTACCACCGGCATTACTGGGAGTTGCCCGTGAAGGAGGGCAACGTGATCCTCTTGGTGCCGGCGGACCTTGAGCAAACGCTGGATATGCAAGGGCTGCGGGCGCGGGCCGAGGCGCTGGCGCCGCAGTTGGGGTATAGCCTTGACGGGCTGATCAAAGAAATTCGGCCTGCTACCTGAGCTGCTGACATCCCCTTGGAGCAGCGCAAGGCTGCTCCTACAAGGGGATGTGAATTAACGATTCAGCCCGTGGTCGCTAGTGGCTACCTGGTGGCTCCGGTCTACTGAAAATTTTCCTCACGTAACCCATTAATTCGGGTATAGTACGCGCCGGTCTTTTAGCGGACCTCAAAATCAGGTGGTGCAAATCCTCCGAGTCCAGCTTCGGCTGCACGTCCGCTAGGCGGACCTTCCCAAGTTTTTCTTTTTCAATCGTTTTCGCAAATCCCCGCCGCCAAAGCTGCCTGGGTGACCTTCTGGTCTTTCAAGGCATGTGCAGCTTTGGAGCATGGGTCTTTGCGGATGCACCTAGAGGCAGACCCATGACCCAGGAAACCGGCGGATTCGCCGCTCTCGATCTCAATCCGAATATTGTTGCTGCTGTACTGGCTACCGGCTATGAAGAGCCGTCCGCCATTCAGCATCAGTCGATCCCGATCATCCTCGCCGGTCACGACATGATCGGCCAGGCGCAGACTGGCACCGGCAAGACCGCTGCCTTCGCCCTGCCGATCCTCAACAAGATCGACGTGAGCAAGCGCGAACCGCAAGCCCTGATCCTGGCGCCAACCCGTGAGTTGGCGCTGCAAGTTGCTACCGCTTTCGAAACCTACGCCAAGCAGATGCCGGGCGTTAACGTGGTCGCTGTTTACGGTGGTGCCCCGATGGGCCCACAGCTGCGTGCCATCCGTAACGGCGCGCAAATCGTCGTCGCTACCCCAGGCCGTCTGTGCGACCACCTGCGTCGTGACGAAAAAGTCCTGTCGACCGTACAGTACCTGGTACTGGACGAAGCCGACGAGATGCTCAAGCTGGGCTTCATGGATGACCTCGAAGTGATCTTCGACGCAATCCCAGCTAGCCGTCAGACCGTCCTGTTCTCCGCAACCCTGCCGTCGTCGATCCGCTCGATCGCCGAACGTCACCTGCGTGAACCCAAGCACGTCAAGATCCAGAGCAAGACCCAGACCGTTACCGCGATCGACCAGGCTCACCTGATGGTCCATGCCGACCAGAAGATCCCGGCTGTTCTGCGTCTGCTGGAAGTTGAAGAGTTCGACGCGCTGATCGCCTTCGTGCGTACCAAGCAAGCCACCCTGGACCTGGCCGCCGCGCTGGAAGCCAAGGGCTACAAGGCTGCTGCGCTGAACGGCGACATCGCCCAGAACCAGCGTGAGCGCGTCATCGACTCGCTCAAGGATGGCCGCCTGGACATCGTCGTCGCCACCGACGTCGCTGCCCGTGGTCTGGACGTACCGCGCATCACGCACGTGTTCAACGTCGACATGCCGTACGACCCAGAGTCCTACGTTCACCGTATCGGCCGTACCGGCCGTGCTGGTCGCGAAGGCCGTGCACTGCTGCTGGTCACCCCGCGTGAGCGCCGCATGCTGCAAGTGATCGAGCGTGTTACCGGGCAGAAAGTTGCCGAAGCACGTCTGCCGAATGCTCAGGCCGTTCTGGATGCTCGCATCAAGAAACTGACCTCGAGCCTGGCGCCGCTGGTGGCCGAATCGGAAGCCAGCCATGGCGACCTGCTCGACCGTCTGACCACCGACCTGGGTTGCAGCCCGCGTGCCCTGGCTTCGGCCTTGCTGCGCAAAGCCACCAACGGTCAGGCGCTGGACCTGGCTGCCGTAGAGCGCGAGCAGCCGCTGGTACCGGGCGTTGGTGCACCGCGTGAGCGTACCGGTGAGCGTGCCGAGCGTGGCGAGCGCAGTGACCGTGGTGACCGTGAGCGTCGTGCGCCAATGCCGCTGGCTGAAGGCCGCGTGCGTTGCCGTACTGCCCTGGGTGCCCGTGACGGCATCGCTGCCAAGAACCTGTTGGGTGCGATCCTCAACGAAGGCGGCCTGGCCCGTGACGCTATCGGCCGTATCCAGGTACGCGACAGCTTCAGCCTGGTCGAGCTGCCGGAAGATGGCCTGGAGCGTCTGCTGTCCAAGCTCAAGGACACCCGCGTGGCTGGCAAGCAGCTGAAGCTGCGTCGCTACCGCGAAGATTGATCCTGGCGTAATAAAAAAATCCCCGGCCTGAGCCGGGGATTTTTTTTGCCTGCATGAAGCGCACACGGCCTTCTAGGTGTGTCAGTCGAACCTGTAGATATCCATCCCCAGTGCGCCCAAGGTGAACCCCTGGTGGACGATGCCGAACGTGTCCCCGGCGCCGAGGGCAAAAAACAGCGGTAGCAAATGCTCATCACTGGGATGGTTACGCACCGCAAACGGTGCCGCTTGCCGGTAACCCACCAGCGCATCCCGGTCATCCTCCTGCAGCCGCGCCACCATCCAATCCCGAAACGCCAGCGCCCAAGGCTCGATCACGTCCGGCCCGGCGTGCCAGTCCAGTTCGCCCAGGTTATGGGTAATGCTTCCCGAGCCCACCAGCAGTACCCCCTGCGCGCGCAACCCTGCCAGTGCCTGGCCAACTTTGAGCTGCAAGGCAGGCCCCAGCTGACTGGGTAGCGACACCTGGAGCACCGGGATGTTGGCGCCCGGGTACATCAGCGATAACGGCACCCAGGCGCCGTGGTCGAACGGCCGGTGCGCATCGGTGCGTGCCGGCAGGCCGGCAGCGCCCAGCAATGCGCACACCTGCTCGGCCAGCGCAGGGGCACCCGGTGCCGGGTACTGCACGGCATACAGCGCCTGGGGGAAACCGTGGAAGTCGTGCCAGGTCTCGGGTTGCGGGCTGCCGGTCACCAGTAGCTCACGGCTTTCCCAGTGTGCCGACACCACCACGATCGCCTGGGGTTGCGGCAGGGCGTTGGCCAACCCGGCCAGGGCCGGCCCGCTGGCGCCTGGCTGCAGGGCAAGCATGGGGGAACCATGGGAAATGAACAGGCTGGGCAGCATGGTGATGTCCTGAGGGTTAAGATGCAGTCATCTTCGATCAGTTACCGATCGAAATCCAAACCAAGTTTTCTGCGCTATGTATCGAAGCGCTTGATAAGTACAGGAGCAACCATGGAGCCAGCGTTCTGGCACAAACGATGGGCCGACAACCAGATCGGCTTCCATCAAGCGCAGGTCAACCCCTACCTGCAAGCGCGCTGGCCAGCGCTGGCGCTGCCGGCTGGCAGCCGTGTGCTGGTGCCGTTGTGTGGCAAGAGCCTAGACCTGGCCTGGCTGGCAGGGCAGGGGCATCGGGTGCTGGGGGTGGAGCTGTCGCGGCGGGCAGTGGAAGGCTTTTTCCAGGAGCACGGGCTGGAGGCTGAAGTGTCGCCGCAGGGCGCGTTCGAGGTTTGGCGCAGCGCCGAGGTGGAGTTGTGGTGCGGGGACTTTTTTGCCTTGCAGGCCCAGGATGTAGCCGATTGCGCGGGGTTCTATGACCGTGCGGCGCTGATTGCATTGCCGCCCGGGATGCGCCTGCGCTACATGCGGCTGTTGGCTGACGTGCTGCCAGGGGGGTGCCAAGGGCTGTTGGTGACGCTCGATTATGACCAGGCGCTGTTGGCTGGCCCGCCGTTTTCGGTGGCCGATGATGAGGTACGGCACGGGTTTGCCGGTCGGCAGGTGGGGCAGCTGGAGGTGCTGGAAATCATTGAGCAGAGCCCGAAGTTTGCCCAGGCCGGTGCTGCCAGCCTGCTGGAACGGGTGTACCGCATAGGCCTCTGAAGGTGACACTCACAAAAAAGGGCGACTGAAGTCGCCCTTTTTTGTTTTTGCCGGGTGGATCAACCGCGGCGGCGCAGCGCCTCGATACGGTCTTCCAGCGGCGGGTGGCTCATCAGCAGCCCGGCCAGGCCGTGCTTGAGGCCGCCATTGATGCCGAAGGCCTTCATGGTGTCCGGCATATGGACTGGCAGGCCTTGCTCCACGCGCAGGCGCTGCAGGGCGCCGATCATCGCGGCCGTGCCGGCCAGTTGTGCGCCGGCTTCGTCGGCACGGTACTCGCGGCGGCGCGAGAACCACATGACGATCATGCTGGCCAGGATGCCCAGGATCAGCTCGGCAACGATGGTCGCCACGTAGTAGGCAATACCCTGGCCTTCTTCGTTTTTGAAGATGACCTTGTCGACGAAGTTGCCGATGATGCGGGCAAAGAACATCACGAAGGTGTTCACCACGCCCTGCACCAGCGCCAGGGTGACCATGTCACCGTTGGCCACGTGGCCGATCTCGTGGGCCAGCACCGCACGCACTTCATCGGGTGAGAAACGCTCCAGCAGGCCCTGGGACACTGCTACCAGGGCGTCGTTGCGGTTCCAGCCGGTGGCGAAGGCGTTGGCCTCGTAGGCCGGGAAGATACCCACTTCGGGCATCTTGATGCCGGCCTCGCGCGACAGCTCCTCGACCGTTTGCAGCAGCCACTGTTCGTGGCGGGTGCGCGGCTGGGAGATGATCTGGGTGCCGGTGCTCATCTTCGCCATCCACTTGGAGATGAACAGCGAGACAAGGGAGCCGGCAAAGCCGAACACGGCGCAGAACACCAGCAGGCTGCTGAGGTTGAGGTCGACCCCGTTGGCGGCCATGAACCCGTTGAAACCGAACAGGCTCAGGGTAATGCTTGCAACCAGCACCACCGCGAGGTTGGTGGCTACAAACAACAGAATGCGCATCATGGTTGTTACGTTCTCCTGACGGATGAGTGTGTTGCTTACTGCGGGGTATATAAGGTGCAAGCCGTGCCGATTCAATCGGGCGACTATTTCAAACTGTGTACGGCGGAGTATGGCAGAGGATGCGGTGGGGGCTGTGAGGTAGAGCGTTGCAGGATGTAAGAAACATTTGGGGCTGCTTTGCAGCCCATTCGCAGCACAAGGCTGCTCCTACAGGAGAACGCGTACACCTGTAGGAGCAGCCTTGTGCTGCGAAGAGGCCTTCACTTACTGCGAATAAGTCCGCAGGAAATTCCCGATCCGCCCGATCGCCGCTTCCAGGTCGTCCACCCGCGGCAAGGTCACCACGCGGAAGTGGTCCGGCCATGGCCAGTTGAACGCTGTACCTTGCACGATCAGCAGTTTTTCAGACAGCAGCAGGTCTAGTGCGAACTTCTCGTCATTGAGGATCGGGCAGACCTTGGGGTCGATCCGCGGGAACGCATACAGCGCGCCCATCGGCTTCACGCAGCTCACGCCCGGGATGTCGTTGAGCAGCTCGTAGGTGCGGTTGCGCTGCTCCAGCAGGCGGCCTTGTGGCAGCACCAAGTCGTTGATGCTCTGGTAGCCGCCCAAGGCGGTCTGGATGGCATGCTGGGCCGGCACGTTGGCGCACAGGCGCATGTTGGCCAGCATGTCGATGCCTTCGATGTAGCTCTGGGCGTGGTGCTTGGGCCCCGAGATGATCAGCCAGCCGGAACGGAAACCCGCCACCCGGTACGACTTGGACAGGCCGTTGAAGGTCAGGCACAGCAGGTCGGGGGCCAGCGAGGCGGTGCTGATGTGCACGGCTTCGTCGTAGAGGATCTTGTCGTAGATCTCGTCGGAGAACACCACCAGGTTGTGCTGGCGCGCCAGCTCCAGCATGCCCAGCAGCAGCTCCTTGGAGTACACCGCGCCGGTCGGGTTGTTCGGGTTGATGATCACCAGGGCCTTGGTGTTCGGGGTGATCTTGGCCTTGATGTCTTCAAGGTCAGGGAACCAGTCGGCCTGTTCGTCGCACAGGTAGTGCACCGGCTTGCCGCCGGCCAGGCTCACTGCGGCGGTCCACAGCGGGTAGTCGGGGGCCGGGATCAGCACTTCGTCGCCGTTGTTGAGCAGCGCCTGCATCGACATGACGATCAGCTCGGACACGCCGTTACCGAGGTAGATGTCCTCGATGGTGACGCCTTCGATTTCCTTCTGCTGGCAGTACTGCATCACCGCCTTGCGCGCACTGAACAGCCCTTTGGAATCGCTATAGCCCTGCGCGGTGGGCAGGTTGCGGATCACATCCTGGAGGATTTCGTCCGGCGCCTCGAAGCCAAACGGCGCCGGGTTGCCGATGTTCAGCTTGAGGATGCGGTGGCCTTCCTCCTCCAGGCGTTTGGCGTGCTTGAGCACTGGGCCGCGAATGTCGTAGCAGACATTGGCGAGCTTGTTCGATTTGCTGAACTGCATGATGGGGTCCCGGTTGAGAATACGCACCGCGCCCTTTCGAAAGGTTTGAAAGGGCAGGAAGCGGGTGCCAGACTGAACGCCTGGCACACGAAGCCAACTAATATACGTGCCACCCGCGTTACGGAAAAGACGGCGCGGGGTGAAATTAAGCCTGTCGAGGTCCCTACATGCAAAAGATCGAGAAGACACTTGAACAATGGCGGTCGATGCTCGACCCCGAGCAGTACCAGGTGTGCCGCCTTAAAGGCACCGAGCGGCCGTTCAGCGGCAAGTACAACAGCGAACGCCGTGATGGTATCTACCATTGCATCTGCTGCAGCCTGCCGCTGTTCGATGCGCAGACCAAGTTCGATTCCGGCTGCGGCTGGCCGAGCTTCTACGCGCCGATCGAAGACAGCGCGATGATCGAGATTCGCGACACCTCCCACGGCATGATCCGCACCGAAGTCACCTGCGCCCGCTGCGATGCGCACCTGGGCCACGTGTTCCCCGACGGGCCGCCCCCAACCGGCCTGCGCTATTGCATCAACTCGGTGTGCATCGACCTTCGACCACGTGACTGACCGGAGCCTGAACATGGCTGGATCGATGCTGGACATCCCCTGCGTGACCCTGGGTGGCGAGCACAAGAAGCTCGGTGACTTCCCGGGCAAAGTCCTGTTGGTGGTCAATACCGCCAGCCAGTGCGGCTTTACCCCGCAATACAAAGGCCTGGAGCAGCTGTGGCAGGCCTACCGCGAGCGCGGCCTGGTGGTGCTGGGGTTCCCCTGCAACCAGTTTGGCAAACAAGAGCCGGGCGAAGCGCGGGACATCGCGCAGTTTTGCGAGCGCAATTTCGGCGTGAGCTTCCCGCTGTTTCGCAAGGTCGAGGTCAACGGGCCGGGCGCGCACCCGCTGTTCGTCGAGCTCAAGCAGCGCGCCCCCGGCCTGCTGGGCAGCCAGAAGATCAAGTGGAACTTCACCAAGTTCCTGGTGGACCCGGCCAGTGGCCAGGTCACGCGCTATGCGCCGACCACCAAGCCGCAGGCACTGGAAGCAGACATCGAGCGCCTGCTCAGCCGCTGATCGGCACCCAGTGCTCGACCAGCGCCAGTAGCTCTTCGCGGCGGAACGGCTTGGCCAGGTAGTCGTTCATGCCCGCCGCCCGGCAGCGTTCGCGCTCTTCGGGCATGGCGTTGGCGGTGAGCGCGACGATCGGCAAGTCTGGCCAGCGGCCGCTCTGGCGGATACGCCGGCTGGCTTCGTAGCCGTCCATCACCGGCATGTTGCAGTCCATCAGCACCAGGTCGAAATCCTCTTGTTCTAGCCACGCCAGGGCCTCGGCGCCCTGGGTAGCCAGCTGTACCTGGCAGCCGAGCTTGGCCAGCATGCCCTTGGCCACCAGTTGGTTCACCGGGTTGTCCTCCACCAGCAGAATCCGTGCACGGCCTTCTTCCGGGGAGGTGTGCGGGTTGGCCAGCGGGTGCTCGGGCTCGTGGCCTTGCAGGATGCGCCGCAGTGTCTGGTACAGGGCGTTGCGCGCCAGTGGCCGGGCCAGTTGGTGCAGCGGTGCAAGGTTGATGGATTGCTCATTGGGCAGGAAATTGCCGTAGGCCGTCACCAGCAGGATGGGTGTCTTCAGCGCAGGGCGCAGTGCCAGCAGGTGCTCCAGGTCGTCGGTGATCAGCAGGTCGAACGCTGCAGTGTGCAGGCCTGCGCTGCTGTCGTGCCGTTGGTACGCCAGGCCCCAGGCGGGCAGCAGGTCTTGCAGCAGCTCATGCAGCCCGCTGCTGGCATCGCTCAGGGCCACCACGCGGCCCTGCAGTGGCGCCGGGGGGATGGCTTCGGTGTGCACGGCCAGTGGCAGCTCTGCGCTGAAGCGGCTGCCAAAGCCTGGTTCGGACTGGATATGCAGGTGCCCCTGCATCGCCTTGCACAGGTTGCGCGTCAGTGCCAGGCCCAGGCCGGTGCCGCCGTACTGACGGGTAATGCCGGCACCGGCCTGGGTGAAGGGTTGGAAAATCCGCGCCTGCGCCTCCTCGGGGATGCCGATACCGGTATCGCGTACTTCCAGGCGCACACCGCCGACAATCGTCACCAGGCGGATGTCGACGCGGCCGAAGCGGGTGAACTTGAGCGCGTTGGACAACAGGTTGCTGACAATCTGGCGCACCCGGGTCGGGTCGCCGAGCACGCTGCTGGGGAAGTCGCGGGCGATCAGGCAGGTCAGCTCGACGCTTTGCGCGGTGTTCTGCGACAGCAGGTTGGCGGTGTCCTCGACCATCGAGCTCATGTCGAAGGCGATGCGTTCCAGCTCCAGTTGGCCGGCATCGAACTTGGACAGGTCGAGAATATCGTTCAGCAGCTCCACCAGCACCTTGCCCGAGTCGTGGGCGATGGTCATCTGCTGGCGCTGTTCACTGGGCAGCGGGCTGTCCAAGGCCAGGGCGATCATGCCGAGCATGCCGTTGAGCGGGGTGCGGATCTCGTGGCTCATGTTGGCCAGGAAGGCCGCGCGCGCCTGGGCCATGTCCAGGGCCCGGCGCCGGGCCTCTTCGAGCTCTTGGTTGGACAGGCTCAAACTGCTGTTGCTGGCCTTGAGCTGGTCGGTGCGCGCCGACACGATGTCTTCCAGCTCGTTCAGGTACTGGGTCAGGCGGTTCTCGGCGTTACGCCGCTGCTCGATCTCGGTGGCCATGCTGATGAACTGCTGGTTGGCGACTTTGACCAGCACGCCGATCTCGTCGTGTTCGTGGCCGTGGGGGCATTCCAGCCGGGTTTGCCGCGGCTTGCGCGGGTCGCTGCCGCTGAGCGCGCCAATCACGGTCACCAGCGGTTTGGTTAGCATCATGTAGAACAGCGCCAGCAAAATCCCGGTCAGCACCAGGCTGCGGGCAAAGCCGTTGAACAGGGTGATGCCGGCGCGGTCGAGGAAGCGGCTGCCGAAGGCGTAGGTGTCGACGTCCAGGTACAGGGTGCCCAGGTATTCATTGGGCATATGGGCGAGAAACAGGCGGTCTTGAAGCTGGCGCTGCTCGCCGAACAGGAAGTCGCTGAGCGGGCGGTAGCGGTCTTCCTGGCGCGGGCGCTCGACGTCGGCCAGCACGGTATCGTTGTTGTCGATCAGCCGGGCGCGGATCACCGCTGGCGATTGCAGCAGGCCGCGGGTCAGCTCCAGGGCCAGTTCGGCATCGATGTTGTAGGCGATGCGCGAAGCCGGGTTGTGGCTGATTTGCAGCAGTGCACGCACTTCACGGTTGATGGATGCGTCTTCGCTGGCATAATCGATGCCGATCTGGATGAGACTGAGCAATGTTCCCAGGATGAAGCCGACCAGGACTGTCAGCCGGGCTTGCTTGTATGACAGGCGATTGGTGAACTTGATATCCATGAGTCCCGAGCCGGTTTCACGTCCCTTGCGCTGCGCAAGCATAGCCGAATAGCCCCGGCTGCTGGCGGGTCTGTCTGTTCATTTCAGTTGATCGCCAAGCGGGGGACGCACAGCGGCCCCAAAAAACTGAAATTTGTAGGAGTCGTCATGGACGCTCGCTTGATTGCTTTTCTGGACCGCGCCGAATCGGTACTGGCGCGCCTTGAACCGTTGTTGCCCGCCCCACGCCCAGACATCGACTGGCACACCACCCTGGCCGCCCGCTGGCAGCGCGATGGCCGCACCGGTTACCTGATGCCCCTTGAAGTCAGCCTGGACATCCGCCTCAGCGACCTGATCGGGGTCGACCAGCAACGTGACCAGCTGGGCCGCAATACCCACCAGTTCATCAATGGCCTGCCCGCCAACCACGCCTTGCTGTGGGGCTCGCGTGGCACCGGCAAGTCGTCGCTGGTGCGCGCCTTGCTGGCCGAGCACGAAGGTGCCGGCCTGCGCCTGATCGAAATCGAGCGCGACCACCTGGCCGACCTGCCGCGGGTGGTCGAGCAACTGCAAAAACTGCCACAACGCTTCATCCTGTTTTGTGACGACCTGTCGTTCGAAACCGGGGAGGGCGACTACCGGGTGCTCAAGAGCGTGCTCGACGGCTCGCTGGAGCAAGCCCCTGACAATGTCTTGCTGTACGCCACCTCCAACCGCCGCCACCTGGTGCCGGAGAAAGAGAGCGACAACGAGAACTGGAAACGCGTCGACGGCGAGCTGCACCCCAGCGAAGCCGTGGAAGACAAGATCGCCCTGTCTGACCGCTTTGGCCTGTGGCTGTCGTTCTACCCCTTCACCCAGGACCACTTCCTGAATGTGGTCGAACACTGGATCGGCCAGTTGGCGCGCCCTGCCGGCTTGAACTGGCAGCGTGACGAAGCCCTGGACATCCTCGCCGTGCGCTGGGCCACCGGCCGCGGCAACCGTAATGGCCGTTGTGCCTATCAGTTCGCCCGCTACTGGGTTGGGCTGCAATTGCTGGAGCAAAAGTAAATGATCGACCTCAATGCCAGTGGCGCTGGCCTCGATGGCTATAACCTGCTGGCCGCGCAAGTGCAGGCGCTGTTTGCCGACGAGCGTGACTTCATCGCCAACGCCGCGCAGTTTTCGGCGTTTCTTTATAACCAGGTGGATGACCTGAACTGGGCGGGGTTTTACCTGAACCGCAACGAAGAGCTGGTGCTCGGGCCGTTCCAGGGGCAGGTGGCGTGTGTGCGCATTCCGTTCAGCAAGGGTGTGTGTGGTGCGGCTGCGGCCACGCGGCAAACCCAGCGGGTGGAAGACGTGCATGCGTTCCCGGGGCATATCGCCTGTGACAGCGCATCCAACAGCGAGCTGGTGATTCCGTTGGTGAAGGCGGGCAGGTTGATTGGGGTGCTGGACCTGGACAGCCCGAAGGTGGGGCGGTTCAGTGAGGCGGACCAGGTGGGGTTGGAGCGGTTGGCGGCGATCTTTCTGGAATTGACTGACTGCTGATTGCTGTATTGCCTGTACTGGCCCCTGTGGGAGCGGGCCGGCACAGGTTAACGTATCAGTCGTACATCGCCTTCTTCTTCCAGGTCTCTTCCTCGTCGGTCTTGAGCCCGTCGGTCAATTCGTTGTGCTCGTCCTCCGCCGGCGCCATGCGGTCCATCACTTGGGCGTTGGCGCGTGCCAGCAGTTTCTCCAAGTAGGTCAGCTGCTCTTCATACACCTTCGGCTCAGGCTGCTTGCGCAAATACTGCACACCCCGCTCGAAGGCAAGGCGTGCCTGGCCCGGCTGAGCTTTCTGCAAGGCCTGCTGGCCAAGGTTGTTGAAGAACTCGATGTGCAGCAGCACCAGGATATGACGGATCTCCTTGACCCACTGCTTGGCCTCGTTGGCAGGCAGGAAGCCCTCCTGGGTGGCGCGGGCGACCTGGGTGTGCAGCGCTTCGAGCAGAAAACGCACGTCCTTGGCCTTGGCCTCGGTCTGGATCGGGTTAGGCGGGTTGTTCACCGGGATCTTTTCGCCCAGGGCGATCTGGCCTTCCAGCTCGGCGATGCGCGCTTTGAGTTCGGCATTGTGCTTGTCCACCGTCAGCTGGCGCTGGTTGAGGTTCAGCTCCAGGCGGGCCAGCAGCAGCTTGAGGGCCGGGGTCATGAACTGGCCGGGGAAGGTTTCGGTGATTTCGCCGCAGCGGCGCAAGCGGTCGGTCAGCTCGATCTTCAACCGTGCGCGTTCCAGCTTGCTGTTCTCGACCACATTGTTGAGGTAGCCGATCACGATCAGCAACGCGATACCCGCCACGATGAGCAGAGTGATCAGAAGTGGTGTCACCGTTAATGCCTCATGAATAGGTTTGCATTATTGAGTGTAGGCGCGAGCTTGCTCGCGAGAGGCCCTGACAGGCATTCTCTTTCTATCGGCAAACTATGCCATGGCTGGATGCTGGCACATTAATGCTGACTTGACGCCAGAAAATCAACGCCAAACCCCTGCGGGCTGCCTGAAACACCGCTCGGCACACCCGGAAGTCATTGATTTAAATAAATTTCTACAAAGGGGTTGACGCATCTTCGAAGCATCCATAGAATGCGCGCCACTTGCAGCGTAAAGCACACAGCGAAACGCGGCAGGGAGTGAAGGCAGCATGTAAATGCTTGCAGCGTGTCCCCTTCGTCTAGTGGCCTAGGACACCGCCCTTTCACGGCGGTAACAGGGGTTCGAGTCCCCTAGGGGACGCCATATTGCGGGAATAGCTCAGTTGGTAGAGCACGACCTTGCCAAGGTCGGGGTCGCGAGTTCGAGTCTCGTTTCCCGCTCCAGTTTCTCCGGCAACGCCTAACGGCGAGGCAGGAAAAGAAAATCCAGGCTGAATCGTGAGGTTCATGTTTTGGTGCACTGAAAAGTGTTGTGTGTCCCCTTCGTCTAGTGGCCTAGGACACCGCCCTTTCACGGCGGTAACAGGGGTTCGAGTCCCCTAGGGGACGCCATTTGCGGGAATAGCTCAGTTGGTAGAGCACGACCTTGCCAAGGTCGGGGTCGCGAGTTCGAGTCTCGTTTCCCGCTCCAGTTTAAATACTGTGGCGTCTATGCGGTGCAGTGGTGGTGAAGGTCTTCATGGCGCTTCACGCCGATTAGCGGTAAAGCTTCACATTGCGGGAATAGCTCAGTTGGTAGAGCACGACCTTGCCAAGGTCGGGGTCGCGAGTTCGAGTCTCGTTTCCCGCTCCATTCTAAAAAGCCACTCTTTCGGGAGTGGTTTTTTTTTGCTTCTTTTTCAATGCCCTGGCCTGGCATGACGGCCCATTTCTAGCCTGCATCAAGCCATTTTAGTGGAGCCAACCACTGGGGCTCCGGCTCCCATCCTGTACAGCCTTCGGGCATGCCACAACGTCGTCTCATGCTGTTTGTAGGCATGTCACCTGATAATTCTACTAGTAGTCACCTTGTGTGGTTAAGCCGAGACTATAAAACGCCCCCTCTGCGAATTTGGCGGGGTACCGTTTTTGCTTGCTAATCATTCGGGAGAGTAGAACATGTCAACTGAGCACGAAGTCAAAGATTTAGAAGATATGCTAGGCTGGGGCATGATCACGGCATTGGATAGAAACTTACTCAATCAATTTCTGATGCAGGAGTATATCAGGCGATTTAATACGTCCGACTTTCTGCCCCCGGTTAGCGGTATACTTCCTGTGACGAGTAGTCAGCGGTACGTGATCGAAAGCTTTCTGATGGACAGGCCCAGAATGTTCTTCGAGTCGACTGATCTGAATGACTCCAAGGCAAATATGATGATGCGCGTACTCGGCGGAAATCAGATCAACCAAGAGTACAAAGGCAATCAGTGGCACGCTCAGAGCATCGAGTATTTTAGCCCTTCGCATGGGCCGGTATTACGGTTTAATTTATTACTGGGAGATACCCCGGTCGCTGTGGATGACGACGGTGCTCTGTATATTGATCTCCAGAAAAGCAGTGACTTTGTGCTCGAGCTTTCCGAGATCGAGTTTGAGCAGAAAATTGGTGGTGATTTTTTTAAAGCCTTATTCGCCAAGCTTAAACCTGAACAGCGTCGCTACCGTTTTGGTAACGTCAACGAGCACATAGACCCCTTGTTGCAGCCTCGTTTTGTTCGCCTGCGCACACAGAAAAAGAAGGCTGACAAAAAAGATTTAGAGGGGGCGGTGGTGCTGTTTACACACCTTGGAGGCGGGGGTGATCAACCACCTACCGCTCCTGACACACTGGAGTATCTACTGCGTCCCGATGAAACTGCACGCGTGTTGTTTAATGGTTACAGCGTTGCTGTGCCTCTCGCAATGGGGCCCATTGTCCAGGCATTTGGCGGGAGAGCAGCTGAAGTTATCTATGACAAAAAGCGGCTAGTTGGGTTTAGATTCACTGCGCCGGACTTGAGTGCGGTGGGTGGCGTTGATGACTTTACGGGTTACGTTCCCAAAGGTAATGCATGGGATCAAACGTATTGCAGATGGAGCGTAGGGGCTATAAGTGTCCCGACTGGGCGTGTTATTAATTATAGATTTCGAAATGGCTTCTACTTAAGTGGGGGCTTTGATATCGTTCAGGGTATTCCGGTTGAGTTTAAAGAATTTGGCAACCCGTTTAAGGAGTGGGTAGGGGCGCGGCTTCCAGGGTTTGAAGAAATTGTCAAATCACAGGGGCCTAAATCGTTTGCGCTCAATCATGATGTTGACGCTCAGTACGGCCCACGTTCGGGACGTCCTACGATCACCGTTAGTGCGAAATCGACAAAAGCGTTGCTGTCTGGCAAGGGGCAGGATGAAGGAGAACTTGCTGTCGATGCCCCTAGGAACCAACAGTATGAAGACCCAGAGCAGTTTGTTAGCGATGCGCTTGAGTGGGTGAATGCTGACCGGCAGTTTCGAGGCCTTTTATCTACTGTCACTGGTAAATACCGAGATCGGTTGCATAGTATTTTAGATGTAGAGGGCACTACTCAGGATCTTGCTCAGTTGGTTAAATTGAATTTTGGCGAAATGATCAAGGTCAACGATATCAAATACAGCCAAAATGCTGATGTGAGTGGGGTCATCGCGCCCCACCTCACGGCGTTCAGGATTGCCCCATTGGAGGTAGTCGTTCACGCAGGTACTACGCACCCCTTCAACGTCGACCCCCACTCTCCTGACATCGAATGGACGCTGGACGACCCTAGTCGCTCGGATAAATTAGGCAGCATCACCCCTGCGGGTCTATACACCGCACCCGCCGCCAGCACAATTGAGGGTCTGTTCAGGCAGGTGCGCGTAACGGCCACAGATAAAAAAACAGGCTTCAAAGCATCGGCGTTGGTCGCCGTGCTAAAAAGCGCGCTCAGGGTGAACCCGTTGATCACCGTCACACCCTCCGTGCCCATTGACCCCGTTCAACTGAAGGCCGGTTCACTGGGGGGGGCGGGTGAGCAACTCACTTGGAGCATCAAACAAACTGGAACCCAAGGAAGCATCAGCCCAACCATCGGTACCACGATTTCCTACATGCCCCGTGAAGACTTTGATGATGAGCATTACGACGCTTTTGTGGTCGATGAGGTAACGGTAACTAACGGCAAGGATTCGGAAACATGTTACATTATCAATATTAAATATCCCCCTCACAATACCGTTAAGTACGAGCATAAGAGTGAAACTACTGTGCAGTGTACCGCTATGAAAAAAGGCCAAGCAAAAATAGCGGAGTGGAAAATCCTGCACGGCCCGGGCAGTATTGATGTTTCTACTGGCTTGTACACGGCTGACCCTTCGGCGCCGGAGCGCTTTGTCCTGATCCATTCAATGATTGAGCCAGAAGATGATCGAGATGACGGTTACCTCATCCTTCCCCTTCCCCTTTCCGAGGAAGCCCGCGCCTTGCCCGGCACAGTGCAAGTATCCCCAACCGGTCAGATGCTGCGCGAAATCCGCCCTATGAATTAGGAATAGGGCCTGTTAAGCGCGTGCCGGCATGCCCGGCACGCTTTTCTATTGCTCATCACTCAACCAGCAAGGGCCTCAGCACGGCAAAGGGTTGCGATTTGTTTGAATCTTTGAATGTGGCGTAAGCCAGGATCTCGAGGTGTTCATAGGTCTTGAAAAGCCCAAGATGAGCCTGGGTGAAGGTGCCAATCTGCACGGCGCCGCTGGTGCTGGTTACGTTAGTGGTGCCGATGGTTTTTCGCAGGTTCTCGCCTGTAACCCGGTCACGCCCATACAATTGCAGTGTCACTTCCTGGTCAATGGCAACGAAGGGCCAGGCCTGCGCGCGCACGATTGCGTCGCCATTTGCTAGCTGCTTGATGCTGAGCACGCCGCCGTTGACCTTGTCGCAGTCGGGCGTGGGCATGTTGGATACCATTTCTACTTTCAAGGTGTGCCGGGCGGACTCCAACACAGTGCCGTCGCTTTGCGACACCTCATAGTATAGAGGCAGGGTTTCGCCCGACTGCGCGGCCACCTTGTCTGCTGGTATGCGATAGGCCCGTTTGCCTGGCTCGATCGGCGTAGTCGTTTCGAAGGCGCCAGGAGAGCCTGGCAGGCCCCAGAACACTTTGATCTGTTCACCGGGTTCGATGACTGTTTCTTCTTTGACTAACAGGGTCCCCCCACCGATCGCCTCGATTGGCCTGAGCGTGCTGCCCAGGCTCCCCCCGACGGCTTCTTGGAGGGTGGGCGGGGGAAGGATACGTGGCGCAGGTGTGACCTTGGAGTCCAAGTAGAAGTCCCTGCCCATCTGCATCTCCGTTTGCGCGCGGTCCTGGATGCTGAAGTAAGCAACACGCAGGCCGTCCTGGGCAAGCCTTAAGGCAGCGCCAGGGTAGCTGATCTCCAGGGCCTTGCCCGCTTCCTCCGTGCTCAGGATCTTGCGGCCGACCTCATTCGGTTCACCCACCATCTCATCCCAGTACCAGATCAGCAAATCGCCGGCAGCGCCGTCTTTGTAGTCGCAGGTGGTGCCTTTGAGCTGATCGCCATTGGCTTTCAGGTAGCTGTCGGTCACGCCAGCTGAGACCACTTCTGGCGGGAAGGTTATGTAGCTTTCTGCGGGCAGCTCGGGGGGGCGCGTGTCGACGGTAACGGTCAGCTTGCTGGAGGTGGCTTCGTTACTACTGCCCAGCTCTACACGGTAAGACAGTGTGTGTTCGCCATGGCCCATGCGCTCGACGGGCGCCATGATGAACAGGTCTGCCGGGAGCACTTCGGTTGTCCAGGTTTTGCTACCCACCTCGCTATCCCCCCAATACAAGGTGAGCGTTTCCGGCGCTTCTGGTGTGGGTTCGGAGTTTAGCCACATCTCGAACTCCACCCGCAAGGGTTCGCGCGTAGCGCTCATCGGTAGCAGGTTATATTGCCATTCGGGGGCATTAGGCAGCAGCAGCGGGACCCTTGGCGGTGGCAGGGTAGGGATACTGTGGCGCGTTGGCTTGGCAGTGCCGGCTTCAAGGGCTTGGGCGGTGCGTTTGGAACGTGTCATGGAGTCGTCTCCCAAAAAAAAGGAGAGGCAATCGCGCCTCCCCCTCATGTGTGTGCATTACCAGCTGTAGCGCAGCCCGGCACTCAAACCCCAGGGCTGTTCTATCTTTTCGCCGTGGCTGTAGTCGAACTCGGCGTGCATCTGCCACTGCTCGGCCCAGGCCACGGAAACACCGGCACCTAGCTCGCCACGTGTGCCGGAAAGGTCGTTGCGGAAGGTGTGGTCATTCACCTTGACGTCATTGTTCTGGGCAAACTCGTGTGCAACCGCAGCCTTCAAGTAGGGTTGCGCGCTGCGGCCCTTGCCCAGGTCGAAGTTACGACCCGCTACCGAACCCAGCTTGGCCTGCAGCGATCGCGCACTATCACCATGCCCGCGCATGCCGTTGTCCAGGGTCACGCTCTGGCCTTGCACAGCCATGGCCGAAACTTGCCCGTAGGGTTCCACGAAGTAGCCGTCGGCCAGGCGCAGGTGGCGGCCGAACTCCAGGGCGGCGCCGAGCCCGTTGCTGTCGTAGTCGCCTTTGGCCTGCTTGCCATCGCTCAGGCGTACATCGGCCTCATTCTGGTAGCGGTTGAGTTTGACCACCGCATCCAGGTAGTAGCCGCTTTGAGGTTGCAGCCAGGTTGTATAGGCGCCGAGGTGGTAGCTGTCGACTGTGCCTGCCGCGCCGCGGGGCAGGTTCAGGTCCGAATTGCTGTACCCGGCAGTTACCCCGGCAAGCCAGTTGCCGTCGCCGATGGGCAGGGGGGCGTCGGCACCGAACGAGAGGCCTTGCTGAGTTTGCTGGTATCCCGTGCCCGCACTGGAGGACACATTGAACTTGTTGCCATAGCTGCGGATCCAGCCGCCGGCCTTGCCGGTATCGCGGCGTACTTCACCCATGCGACTGCGCAGGGTGGTGAGTTCGCCATACCAGACGGTCGGGGTGGCGTTGAACAACCCCAACAAGGTTTGCGTGCCGGGGCTGACGGTGCGGGTGGCAGTGTCGAGGAACCAGTCGTCGCCGCGCTGAACCAGGCCATAGGAGTAGGCGCCCAGGTCCACGGGGCCGCCCTCTAGCGCAAAACGGGCATCACCGCTGGCGGTGTGCACCAGGTGCAGGCTGCTTTCTGACTGAGGGTCGGCGCCGCTGCTGCTGACCAGCAGCTGGTGATCGCCAGTGGCGTGACCGGTGACTTCGAGGTGGTCGGCTTCGCCGCTGGTGAAATCGACATCCATGATGAACGTGCCACTGCCTTCCAGGTTGGCCACCGAGAGGGTGTGGAAGTCACCGGCTGCTTCGCCGAAACGGATGGCCCCGCCACTCATGGCCAGGTCGTTGAGCTGCGCGTTCTGGGTAAGCGTCCATTCGGCCTGGCTGTTGATCGCCAGTTTTTCGATGTTTTCCAGGTTGCCTTTGAGTGTGCTGCCGTTTTCCAGGGTGATATCAGCGCGCCCGCCCTGCTCGGCGACGATGTCGCCAACCAGGTGGCTGGCGTTGACCCGTAGCGTGGCGTCGCCGTCAGCGGCTATCGACACCAGGGGGCCGTTGCCGGCGCTCAAGGTGGAACCATTGAGGATATCGATACTGGCGTTGACCCGGTTGCCTGAGCCTGCGCCAACCACGATGGCCGACCCCCGCTCACCGATCACGTCGGTACCGTCCAGCACCAGTTGGCTGGGCCCTGAGGCCCCTCCACGGACATGGGTCATGCTGATGCCTTCCTGGCCACCGCTGATGATGCTGTCGCGTGCAGTCAGCGTTCCGCCCATCAGCACCGCGCCCTGGGCGGTGCTGTTGGTGCCGCGTAATTCGCTGCCTTCGAGCGTCATGCTGCTTTCGTTGAGGGTGGCGCCACGCAGCGCGCCACTGATCTGGCTGCGCTGCACAGTGATTGCCGAGCCTTGGCGTGCATTCAGGCCCTGGTTTTTGGGCCCGGTCACCGTGCTGTCGCGAAGGGTGGCGGTGGTGCCGTTCAGGGTCATGCCACTGGCGCCGCCGGCGCCGGTCACGGTGCTGCCGTTGAGTTCGATGGTGGAACCTTTTTCGCCATCGATCTCGTTGGTGACAGCGCCGTTGGCGGTTAACTTGGCGCCATGTACGTGATAGCTATCGAGGGGGGCGGCCCCATCGATTACCGTATCTTTGATAATGGGGATAGCAGCCTCGACGGCGCTGCTGAACAGCAGGAAGGCGCTGGCTGATGCAATTGCTAGGGCAATAGCAGTATGTCGACCGGGATGTGAACAGGCGGCAATCATGAACTCTTCCTCGAGCGTAAGCGGGGGCAGTTGAAAACTGCGGGTAACTTAGTCGGAATACTCTTTAATTTATGTAGGAAAAATCTGATTAATGGGTTGGCGAGTTAGGGTTCGTCGGGTGTAAAGGTTAATACACCCGACGAGTATCCAGGTTCAAAGCTCACATGTTCCATTTGCGCCTGCACTGGAGATATTGACAATGGTGAATGAGGGCTCCGAACTGACGGGCTCTGATTTATAAGTAAATGAATAGAACACTTTTCCTCGGCCTCTGGGGTTATCCACCCCGCCATAGATAGGCAAGATGTGATCATCGTAAGGCTCGATGCGCCACACAAAACCGGTAATGGGATGGTCATCATCAATCTTGACGATCTCCACTTTCTTGTGGTCCCCAGGCACTGGTGTTTCACCACTCAATCCCCTATAGGGCTCCCAGGTCAGTGTTATCTCAGTGCCTGTCGACAACGCGGGAAACAACGTGCTCAGATTCGGTACTTCCAGGCGGAAGGCAGGTTCGGCATTTTCGTCATTCGGATCTTTAAGCGAGGAGCAAACCAAGCGGCCATCTGGCGTTAAGCCTTGGAAGGTAGGTGTCGGCGCAACCAGGATTACCGCTTCAACCTTTACCTCGGTAGGCGGGGAGTGTTGGGCGTTAGTGGAGTCTTTGGCACTGATCTCATAGTGCACGGGGAGTGCCGGGTGATTGCCGGCGTCGTTGATATATTTCCAGGGGATGGTCACGGAAATGGTTGGGCCATGGGTGGTAACGACGGTGTAGTCGGCTTCGACAACATGCTCGCCATCCCAGAAGAACTTCACCTGCTCCCCATCGTTTGCAGGGGTGTATAGTTCAAATTTAAGTGTTGCATCCTTGCCGTTGTCCGCCTTGAGCAGCACATTGGGCGTTGACGAGCCCTGAGCGTATATCTCACAAAGAGACAAGTTGGGGTTTTCTGGGTGTGGCCAGGTGGGGTCAGGGTCGGGGCGTTCTGGCCCGATGTAGCTGAAGTCGACTTTGACCAGGGTCGATCTGGCCGGGTCAGGTGGGGTAGGGATTGCAAGCCCTCCGCGCTTCACTCGGTAGCTGACTGTTGTATCGACCGGAGCAGGGCCTGTTCCGTAAGCTGCCTTGAGCACTTCCCTGGGCACCGGCACCAAGTAAGGTATCTGCCCAGCGACTGGGTGCTCGAAGGATTGGTCGCCCCACTCTAAGACGAATGTATCCTCTAGGGGGTCGCCATTCTCGAACGCGAGTATTTTCACGTCTATGCCACCCCTTGCGGCGTTCAGATCGATCAGCTTGCTGTTTGGGTCGGCCTTGGGCACTGTTGGGTCGCTTAAGCCAGCAGGTAGCTTGCCCAGAGCGGCGATTACGCTTTTGTAGGTGGAAAGCTTGCTCTCGTTGCCGGCAATGTCCCAAAGGATGTACAAGGCGTAGCAACCGCCGTTACCCACATCCGTGATGGCCTGGACGGGAATCGTTAATGTGCGGTCGTTTGGCACGTCCACATAGAGTACGGGAGGGGGGAGATGCGCAGGGTTATCTGGAACGTGATTAAGATAGAACACAGCAACTTTGTCGTTGTCTTTCTGCCCGTCGTAGGGTTCAAGCTCGATGGCAAGGCCCAGGGGGTTGGCCGCGAGGTAGTCGTCGGTTACCGGTGTTTCGGCAATAATCAATGGATCGGGTGTAAATCGGCCCCATGGCGGTGTACGGTCGACGCGCAAGCTAATGCTAGGCCCCTCGTCAGGGGGGTTGTCGACCGTCAATTTGTAGCGCAGTTGAAGTGCGGCATCAGCGGCGAGGTAAGACTTCGGTAGTTTCAGTGTTAGCGGGAACGGGGTGTCGTCATCAATGAGCATGTGCGCACCGACGTTGGTCCAGGCACCCTCGATTTCAAGCTGTAACTGTACGCCGTCGCCCGCGTATGCGTTCAGCCATTTATCGACTTCTACCGGAAGATCATCATCCACAACCTCCCTTTTTAGTGTGCCGTCGCTGAGGTCGATAATCGAGTCGACACGGGGGGGCGTCAAACCGGTTTTCGATTGGCGACGGTGTGCTGTGCTCGACTTATTTGCGGATTTGGCCATGGGGCGATAACTCCTGTTAAGGAACGATCAGTGCACGGTGTGCATGGCCGGGGTGAATTAAGCGTTCGCGGCGGCCATGGGTGAGGTGGCATTTAATGCCTGGCATACGTAAGAAGCTACTGGTAAAAACTCCAGGTAAGTTGGTGTTTGTAACGGTAAGGGTGGGCGTCAACCGCGATGTCATTCGCAGTTGACGGGGGTGAATGCTAGTTGGACACTGATGGTGAGCGGATTGGTTTGTTTTGTGGCGTTAGGGGTGAATTGAAGCGAGCCTCATATTGCCTAAGTAAAAAGGACTTATCTAGGCCAGTAGGTTCATTCAATCTCCTCGTCTGGGTTCGACTAAGTAATGTTTTTGATCGGGCATTGAATTGATTTGCTGGGTCTTGCATTCGCATAAGCAAATGATTTGACCGGGCATTGAATTGATTTGCTGGGTCTTGGCTTCGCTTAAGCAAAAATTTTGAGGGTGCATCAATAGGTATGCGCGGGGTCTTGGCCCACTTGGCAATCGCACGTACCGCGTTGTAACCCTGAATGAGCGCAGCAGGCGCGCCAACCGCGATGCCGACATACATCGCAATTTCCCCCGCTTTCATCAACCCTTCATTCTGAGTGGTGTACCCGGCGATGTTCATCGTCAGAGCTGCGGCATCAGCCACCACCGACGCACCGAGCGAAACAGCCGTTATCGTAGCTGCCGTCGTAGCTAAGGCCCCCGGCAGAGCAGCCCCCAAGCTGATGACACTAAACGCCAGAAACGCAGCGGAAAGACCAATGCTCAGCCACGCGCCGCTTGAGCCGCTGGAATTGTTGCGACCCATCACGCCGTGCGGGTTGTCTTCGTCATGACGGCGTAAGCGGCCGCCGTCCCAGCCCTCGGCTGTTCGGCCGGTGGGGTCGCGGAAGGTGACAGGGTTGGCGTTGCAATAGGCATACGGGTTAAGCCCACCACCGTCGAAGGGGCTTAGCGCGTCAGGGCTGTGGAAGCGCATCAGCACCGGGTTGAAGGCACGGTAGCCTCGGCCCAGCAGGTACCAGCCAGTGGCTGTTTCACGCAGTTCACCATTATAGCCGAGCAAGCCCTGCTCGGACGGGGTGGAGTCGCCGTACGCCCCGTAACTGAATGTGGTCATCTTGCCGTTACGCAACTCACACAGCACGCTGCCACTTGCATTGGTTTGCAACAGCGCGGTGTCGTTGGCGACGCCGAGCGTTTGCTGCGCCACGGGCTGGTCGGCGGCATACAGCAAGTGAGTCCTTTGGGCGCCGCGCACGGCAACGCACAGGCGGTTTTCCTCGAAGAACAGCAACTGCTGCGCTGCGCTAGCAGACTGGCTGGCATAGAGGTGGCTGTGGGCGTCGTAGTGGTAGGTTGCGACGGTAAGGCCTGTATCATCCGTAACAGCCGTCATTCGCCCGCGCGGGTCATGTACCGGTTTGAAGCCCCGCTCATCGTGGTGCAGGTTACCGTTGTTATCGTAGGTAAAGGTAAGTTTCGGCTTGGCGGGCACGTAGGCAATGCTTTCCAGCTGGCATGGGTCGGTATCGTGGTATTTGTATTGAGCCCTCTGCAGCTGGGGGTTACCTTCGAGCATGTAGCTCGTGGTCTTGACGTTGTCGTAGCCATCCAGCGTCATGGTCAAATCGGTATAAGCTTGGCCAAAAGGGTCTTTGGGTAGCCTGGAGCCACTGCACTTATGGCCCGTGAGGCGGCTGCGGCTGTCGTAGGTAAAGACCTCGTGCAGCACATCCGTGCCGTCTTGCTTGACGCGGCGTTCATGCAGCAGTTCATCCTTGCCCCACTGTTGCGTAACGATGTGGATCGGGAGACCGGCGATTGTCTCGGTCCGCTTGTTTTCGCGGCCATAATCGTCGTATTCGATTTCGGTTACCTGGGTTTCGCCATCACTGGCCGTGTTCTGGGTGGTGATCTTCCAGGGGCGGCCCAGCGTGTCGTACTGGTAGCTCACCTTCACCTGGCCTTGAACCGAGGTTTCCAGGCGCAGGTGGTCGTCATACGCGTACGTGGTCTCGACCGTGTTCGCGCGGGTAAGGCGATAGGGTAGGCCGCCTGATGAAATTGTATGCACTGTCTCCCACTGTGTGCCATCCGGGCCTGTCCACGTTTCAGAGGTCAGCTGGCCGACGTTGTTGTAACCGTAGGCGCGTTTTCCGCCTTCGTCGGTTTTGGTATTGACAGCTTCTAGCAGATTGCCGGTGATCTTGTGGTACTTGAACGTGAGATCGTCACCGACCAGCGTGCTCTTTTTCGGTGAAAGGGTTAATGCCAGGTCGTACTCAAACGCGATTGTGTCGCCTGCTGGCGTAGTGTGGCTATCGGGCTGGCTGCGGCCACCCGTGAACGCGTACGTCTCTGTACGTTCACCCACCGTGCGTGAGACCAGGCGTTCGAGGCTGTCGAATTTTTGGCTTGCGATCACCTTGCCTGCCGCCCTTACCCCTTGTGGCGTCACGGTGAGCGAAACAGGGAGTTCTTTGCTACTGTGGCTGGCATAGGCCCATTCAAGCCGGGTTGAGTCCGGCAACAAGGTGCTGGTCATGCGGTCGTGGGCATCGTAGGTGTAGGTGGTTTTGTATTGGCGTTCATCGGTATCCTGGATGCAACGGCCCAATCCGTCATACACCTGCACCCGCTCTTGCCCAGGCAAGAGCTTCCATTCGCTATCCGTGCGCCGAGTGCGCTCAGGTTTTTCGAACAGGTTCATCCACAGCTCCACCCTAGACGAAACCTTGCCGTCGCTGCCGCTGGTCCAGCGGCGGATCACCGGCCCGTTGGGGTGTTCGACGGTGCCAATCGGGTTGGTGTGTTCATGCTGGGTGACGCCTTCCGGGCTGATGGTCTTGGTGAGTTTGTTCCAGTCATCGTAGTGATAGCGGGTACGCCGCGATTTCTGCTCGTCAAGGTACCAGTCATGAGTGGTTTCGCTGGCTTTGTTTCCGAACACGTCGTAGCTAAGGGTGTGGGTGTCGAGCAGGCGTTTCGGCACTTCGCTGTGGATGTTGTCGCGTGCTATGCGTACCGGGCGGCCCAGGCCATCCACATAGGTCCGAGTGATGACCCCGAGTGCATCTGTCAGCTGCTGCCCGGGCGCTTCGGCCACGGCGTCATAGGTGCGTATGAAGGCGCCCAATGCACTATCCAGTTGTTGCCCATACCACTCGCCCATGCCCTCTGCTGAACTACCCCGCAAGAAATAGGCATACGTGCGTTCAGCTGGATACTCATCGTTTTCAGAGGCGATGGATTCACGCGTCACTCTGCCCAGCTTGTCGTATTCGTAACGTGTGATGGTATTGTCCGCGTCTTGCTCTTCGTGAAGCAGGCCGGTGTAAGCCGACTCTTTGCGTATTTGGGTTGCCCCCTGGCGATCGAAACCTATTGTTGTTTCAGTGGTTTGCACCAGTGGGGGAGTGCCGAACTTCGGTTCACCGGGTTTCGGGGCGTCAAGTTTTTCGTATTTGAAGGTGCTCGTGATCGTGTCGGCATTGCGCTTGGTCCTGAGTATGCTGACCCGGCCGTGTTGGAAGGGATTGTCGAGATCATCCGTGTAGCTGTATTGAAGCTCTTGCAGTTCGGTCTCTGTTTTGCGCTTGACGTCTACTGCAACCATCGTTTCTTTGTCGACCAGGTGGCAGGGGTCGAGGCTGGGAAACCCGGACGTTTCCAGCGCATTACGCGTGACGTAGGTATACCGTTGCACCACGGTGGCGGCATTGTCGGTGGCCGGAACAACTTTGCGTTCGCGCAAGTGGCGCACAAAGCCTTCCGGGTCTTCCGGGTGACCTTCGCTTGCCGTCGCTGGGTACCATGTGTTGTGTTCTTGTACCTTGTTGGCCTTGATTTTTACCAGCACGTTGCCTTGGCCATCGTAGGACGTGCTCTCGACCTCGCTACGCCTTACGGCAGTCTGGTTTTTTTCCCACCAGGTGCCGGTGGTCTTGGTGGCGAGCTGGAATGTGCGAGGTTGTTCGTCGAATGTCACATTCTTTCGCATCGATTCGTATGCGGTTGTCGTTTGCTGGATGCTTTTTCCCTGGGTGGTTTTTTCCAGCGTTTGCAAATGGAACTGGTTGAAGCGCCGCTCGATAGTGCGCACCGGGTTGTTATCTTCGAACAGTGTTTCCACTGAACCGTAGCTGTAGTCGCCCACATGCTGATAAAGCGCGTCCAGGCCAGCCCCCTCTGCACGCGACCAGTCGACATCTGACAGGCCGTAACCCAGGAAGTTGTGCTTATCAGGTGCTTCGGGGTCGTTGGGGTAGGTATAGCGGGTATCGACAGTCGGTTGCCCGAGGCCAGGCGTATTTAGGTGCTTGGTAACACGTGGGATTTGCACCACTTCTTTGCCTGGGAGCAGGTGGCCCTCGTCGAGGTAGTACAACTGCTCCTTACCGCCGTTTGGCGTGGTGACGTGCTCCATGCACCAGAGGCCGTGTACCTGACGATAGCGAAAGTCCCAGGCGCCCTTGTCGTCGCTGGGTAATTCGATGCGAGAGACCAGGTTGTCGGGCCCGGTGACGTGCATCTTGTAGGATGCGCCAGGGGCCCCGGGCGCGTCGGGGTAATAGTTCAGCGATAAAATTGCACCGTCCAAGCGGACAGTGAACACGGGTTCGCCATCGGCCTGGAAGATGTTTTTCAGGCGCGGGAAGCCGCCGTTGACCGGTTCGTATTCCAGTCGTAACACATGCCCCAAGGGCGATGCAACCCGCACAGGCACCGCTGCCCGGTTGCTGCCGCTGCCTTGTACTTTAAGCACTTCGACCAGGCCTGAACGGTGCACGACGCGGTAGTCGTCGCCATGGCGGTACAGGTGAAAACTGTCCAGTTTTTTCTCGCGCATCAGCAACTGCTTAGTGCTGGTGTCTTCATCGGTGACTTTGAACGTTTCGCCGCTGGCCAGCGTCAGCATGTTGTCGTTGGGCGTGAAACGGGTCTGCTGCAACTGCCAGCTGGTGCCGTAGCCGATATTTTCATTGCCCATGCTGTTGAACAGAAATACCAGCGGAACGTCGATGTCCCTCAGGTCGTTGGCGTGCACTGGCGGCAGTTCCAACCTCATCGAGTATTGCCCGGTCCGTGCATCCACGCCGTGGGCGAGGAAACTCATGAAGTTCATGGCGTTGGATTGAAGAAACGTATCGTTGGCAAGTTTGGCAATCATGGTTATTCCGTCCGGGCTTGCATGCGCCCTGCGTGGCAGATGGCTGTTGAAGGGCGTGGGTCAAGTAAAGATTCACAACCGTCTAGCTAACCGTATCAGCCACAACGCTCTGCAGCACCTAGCAGTTTTGTCAGTATTCGAGTGGGGGAAAGGCGAGTAGAACGTAGTTGAAAATCAGCCGGCAACCACCGGACGACGACGGGTGAATACTGATGAAAACTGATCGACCGGCGAGTGAGATACCGCCCAATCCCAATCTGCCGATGCCGGGGGTGGCGCACGTATCTAACGAGAACCTGAATTTGGATGACCTGGGTGACCGGGACCTGGAAACTTATATAACCTACCCTGAAATCGCAGTGGGCCAGGAAGTTGCGCCAAACTTTCGTGGGCGAGCGGAACACGGGATGTCGCACGATTTGTTGACAGATAAACGAGTTATCACCAACCTTGACAGTGAAAACCGTTTCACATTGGAGATTCCCAACAGCCTCGTGAAGCAGCTGAAAGGAGGTCAGGTGTTTTACTCGTTCTATCGAGTGAAAGACGACAACTTTGTTGATCAATCGCTACGGACTTTCTTTTTTGTCCACAGGGAACAACAGGGCGGGCTTCCGGTAGGCTTGCCTGTCCTGCAGTTGCAACAGTCCCATGAATTAAAGGTTGACCTCAAGGCACTGGGCAGTGATGACGGCGTGCTGGCGGTATTGCCCTACCGCGCCATGGCCGAAGGCGACGAAGTAACGTTTATTTACCAACAATTTCTTTTCGAAGGCGACGATGAACCCTTCGATGAATGGACCTTTACCGAAGTCATTAAACAGGAGCAGGTCGGTCAGGCCGTGTTGGCAGCGCTGCCAAACGCCGTATTGTTCAGCGCGCAGGAGCTGTTCTGTACGATGTTCTACCGCATTACTTATAAAGACATTGAGCAAGTAACCGAGTCCCCGGTACAGGTCAACCTCCCGAGCCTCGAAGTGCCCGCCCCTGCCTTGCTCGCCCCGCCCATTATCAACGGCCTGGTGGGCAGTAACCTTGACCCGGATGAATGGCCTGATGGCGTCACTGTGCACATTCCCTTTCATGAGGACATGCTGGCGGGCGCCGGTGTGGTGCTCTTTATTGGAGGCAAAGAGTCCTCTATCCAGGCCGTACAACTGGACCCCAGTTCCGCCGACAGCCAACGGGTCGAGTTCCATCTCTCGCACCAATGGTTGCGCGACAGACGCAACCAAGACGTTAGCCTCCGTTACCAGTACGGTATCGCTGGCAAGGATGGTCGCTCTGAAGCGCTCGACTTGACGGTGCAGGCGGAGTTGATGCTTCAGCCAGCCAGTGTCGATAATGCGCTCATCGATGAAGATGATAATACACAATCCTTTATTTCTGGGTGGAACATTCGGGACGGGGCGAAAATCATTTTGCCGAGTAAACAGGATCTGCCAGCAGACCCCATGTTCACCGTGTATTGGGATGGCCATGAAGTTTTCAAGACCAGTACGCCCACCGGAAGTCCTAATCACTACTTGGTGCCCAAGCAATACATACCTGCAAACCTGGGCAAACGCGTGCGAGTTTATTACGAGGTCCAGTTTGATGAGGGTAAACCTCAGCCTTCACCTGACCACTTTTTAGTGATAAATGATTTCCCCACAAGCCGTTGGACTACCCTCATAACACCTGATCATGGTAGCACTCTCTCGTTGGGGGAAATAGAGGATGCTACGGGGGTGCCAATGCGCCTGGACTACTGGTTTTTTATGGATACAGGTCAGAAAGTCCATATCGAGGCAGTAGCGAGTGTGGGAGGGGAGAACAAGACATTTATCATTAGGAACGAATCCGGGGTGACGGAAGAGGAGGCGGATCAGGAGAGAATCCATGCCGTACTCACCAAGGCTGACCTGAACAAAATTGACCATTATACAGACTTTGAAATTCGAGTTCGTGTCAGCTTTGACGGCGAGACCTATAAGGACTTTCCGTACGTGAGAAAGACTTTAGTTCCGTAAGTAATGCTGTTCACCTGCCGTCGCGCAGGCCAGTCCAAGACTGAACCGATAGGCCGTTCTAATTAAATGTGCGCTGTACCGGCCACTGCCAGCTGCGGCTGGCTGCGGCTGCCAACTTACGAGGGATTACATCATGGCTGAGACAGTTAAAGAGATTGTTGATTGGATGCGGGATAATCCACAGCTGCTTGACTGGGATGTCATCGCGGCGGTGGATATCACCGAACTTGATTCCGGTTTCGCCGAAGCGCATTTGACGCGCTGGCGCAATGGGCTCGACCTCGGCGAGATTGAAGGTGATTTCCGGATTGGTACCTTTAATACCTACCACTATCTAAGTGGCTTGCGCCTTGGCGCTGTAAGGGTCGATGTGGATTTCAATAATGCGGATCGGCCTGTCATCAAATGGCGCATGGCCGTTGAAGGTGGGACCCGTACCATTGTCCAGAACCCCCGCAAGGTGCGTTCTATGTCGCGCTTTGATTTGCTGAGCCCAGCCCACTTGCTATCGCGCACACCCCTTGAGAACCAGAATGGACAGCTGGTGATGGACGTGAGCGTGGGCGAGGAATACAAGTTCGACGAGTCGCTCGGCGATTTGGAGCAACTTGAAGGGGGGCGTTTTTTTGGGGCGCTGTTCAAAGACAACGACCCTGAGCGCGTGCGTTATGTGATTGCCGGCGCCAACCCCTCGGCTGATAACCCATTCCTGGCGAGCCAGCACATCGTCGCTTCGACGTGGACAAGTGCTGATGGAAAACGGGTGGCACTGCTGTTGCGGGTCACACTGAAGCACGGCGTGATAGGTAAACCGCTGGGGCCGGGGGGGGATTTCCCGTTCCCACTGCCAGCAGAAATCGCCAACGATACGCGGGGCACTCTGTTGCTGAACTATGAAGGCATGCAGCGTGCGGCGTTCGGGTTTGCCGTGGAGCAGATGCTTGAAGGAGGCGTGTTCGAATACGCATCAGCCACTAACGGCAAGCTGGTGATGAACGCTACCGCTGGCACGCTACCGGTTTCGGCTATAGATCACGAGAACGCGGGGTTCAATTTTGAATCCGACGCCTTCGTACTGAAGGCATTCGACCTGGAAATCGACTTCCAGGATGCTGAGCCGATCATGCGTTGGTCGGGAACATTCGATGCCACATTCAGGTATTGGCGCAGCGGGAGTGGCGATAGACCTCCCCATAAAGCTACGTTCAACATTGACCTGGATTACAGATTCCAGCTCTTTCATGACAGCGTGCAGACCTACCTGGCGCATGGGGCGTTTTTCCCGTTTGTGCGCGAACAGGATGAAGTCATCCACGTATCCAGCGTGGAAGGTGTTATCGCCCCTGACGAACTGGCCCATGTGCAAGCGTTCTTTGCCTACGCCATCTACCGCGAGGTTTCTCAAGCACTCGCCCGCAAGCTGACTGCACGCAGCCCAGAGCGGTTCTTGGAGCAGTTTGCCCTGGCCGACGTCAAGCATTTCGTCGCACAGCAGGCACAGGTAGAGGCGCCCAATAATCTTGCGCTGTTTGCACCGCTGAGCAGCCAGCCCGTGCAGTTCTCTATCAAAGAACAACACGTGATGCTCAAACCCCGGGACGAAAAGCAATTCAACCTGGACACTGAGATCCCCAACGTCCAATGGACGGTGGTGCCTTTGCCTGGCAGTTCTGGCGCGTGGGGGACCATCGATGCAAACGGGAAGTATAAGGCGCCCAGTGCGAACAATATGGGGCCTCTGGAAACACGCGTGCTGGTGGTAGCTACCGACCCGGCGACGAATGCGCAAAGCATGTCCAAAGTGACGGTGCTGGTAAACGCCGTCTCGGTCAACCCGCTGATCTATGTCACAAACGCTGGCACCGAACAATCGTTCACGGTGGAGCTCAGCGCGGGTGCGCTGGAGGGGGGGGAACTTACATGGACGCTGAACGGCACCGGGAGCCTAGCCCCCGGGAAGGATAACCAGAACTACATCTACACACCTCCGGCCGAGCCCGATTATGACGTCAGTTATACCGTCGACGAGGTCGAGGTCACCAGTAAAAGCGGTGAGCGCTTTACTAGCTTGGTACTGGTCGAGCACATGTCGCCTCTCCTGGACGTAGTCATTGCCGCCGAGACGGAGGCCGGGGTGCAGCTGGAGGCGCGTTATAAAGGGAAACCCAAAAGCCCAATCACCTGGAGCAAACATCATAAAAGCCCGGGCAATCTCACTGAGGCTGGAGTGTACGAACCTGACTTCAATGCTGCGGGACGCTTTGCACTGCTCTTCGCCGAGTATTACGACGAAGACGGCGACTTATCTGATGGCTACTTGATCCTGCCCCTCCCATTGGCAGAAACCAAGGCCGTGCGCGCACTTCTCACCCCGAGACGCGCAAACCTCAATCATCAGAACTGAACGAACCTTATCCATTCTGGAGGACAGCATCATGGCTGGCTACTCGCGCGCACAAATTGTCGAGGGCATGAAAGGCAAGGCCATAACCTTAGGCTGGGGCGCAGTCTCCGCCTTCAGCCGGGCCCGGCTCAACCACTTACTGGATCAGCAATACCTCAGCCGGTTACACGAGTTGCGCTATCTGCCGCCTTTCGACGGCGACGTGGAGGCCGACGGCGTATCTGGCTGGGTAGAGCAATTGCGGATGATCGAATTCGGCGCCCCGCGTCTGTCGTTCCACACCGCCTCGATGGATGATTCCAAGGCCATGCTGACCATGGAAATCATCGGCGGCAGACGAGGTAAGCGCAACACGCTGGACGGCAGTGTACAGGGGCAAGGCGACATCGTCCGAAACCCAGAGGAGCCCTACTATGTGGAGCTCGAAGTCGACCTCACCATGGCCTTGGGCATTGTCGACCGCCGTGGGCGGGTCACCCTGGACCTGGCCAAAGGCGTAAAATTCAACAGCAACCTATTGACAGGGGAAGCGGCTAAAAAATTGAACCTAGCGCTGGAGCAATGGTTCGCCCAGTTGCCGGCGCATCGAACAGTCTTCGAGCTGGGGTATATCGATTACGACGGCTTTACCTACCTGGCCCCTGAGCGTTTCATTCTGCGCACCCAACCGGCGCCTGGCGCCCTCATCAAGGGTACTGACAGTTATGGCGATGGTGCTGTGCTGGCATTCATGCGTCTTGCGGGCAATACGAGCGATGGCCAGCAGCCTACCGCCAGCTTCCCGTACCTGATTCCAAATGACAGCACGCCCAGCGGCGAGGGCTACTCTGCCACCCTGGTGGTTGCCAATAACCTGCTCGAACACGTCCGGGACGATCGCCTGGAGGTACTCAACAGCCTGCTGTTCCCTGGCCAGCAGGTGTTTCGTGAGGTGGGCAGGGATATACCGCACGACCTTGCCGTGTTTGGCGAGATTACGGCGCATCCTGCGTTACTGACCGTTTCTCCGGCCACCGTAACCCTGCCCGCGGGCGGCAAGCATCGGTTTGAATTGCACGATTACCAAGGCAACAAATTGCCCGTCAAGGCGTGGAGAGCCCTTAGTGTCAAGAGCCATCGTGACGAGGGCGATGGCACGATGGAAAACAACGAGTATACCGCCGCCAGCGCATCGGCCATGGGGCATGAGACGCTGACGGTGATAATAACCGCCCAATACGAGGTCAGACCGGGCGGCCCTGGCATCGAGCCTATCTACGATTATGCCAGTGCCCGGGTCACCGTCATGCGCGAGGATGTCGAACTTGCCACGCGTCTGGTTAGCCTTCTGCCTGACACCCAGTCGGTAGACTTGGTCGGGGCCCATGTGGCTGGCGAGACGTTGCCATGGAAGTTGTCGGGGCCTGAGCTGGGGACGTTGCAACCCAGCGGGGCAGGCGCCGTCTTCACCCCGAGTAGCACCCGCCGCAAAGCGCCAATTGCCCTGCAGCAGATTCAGGCCGACGCAGATGGCCAAGTGCGCGCCAGTGTCTTGTTGCTCAGATCGCGCTATCCAGTGGAGATGAAATCGGCGACTGAAAACAATTCCTCTCGTATCGACGGTACGACCCAGCAACGGGTCAAGCCTGGGCAGTCGGTGAATTTTACCTTCAACGCAGACGAGTTTATTCCCGCAGCAACAAACAGTTGGCGGGCACTGGGCGACGGAACAGTCGATGCGAGCGGGAACTATACCGCACCCGACACTTTTTCGTCGGGGGGCGATGCCGTGGTATGCGACCGGGAATATGACGGGGTGCGTTACAGCGGTGCCTCCAGGGCGCTGCAAATAACGACACTGGAAGAAGAGAGTAGTTGGAACACGTTGATAGCCTTCAAATTATCGCGGTCCGTCAAGAGGCCTTTTGTGTATGGCAATGGTTATCAGCAGCAGCAAATCGACATCGAAGTGGAAACGGCGGACGTGGATGGCAAGCCATGCCGATTGACGCCCACTGAGCAAGCCAGTCTCGTGTTGGTTGAAGCAGGATCGCACAGTGGCGTACCCGCACTGCTCGAAACATCTCAGGGCATTGAAGACGGAACGACATATGCGACACGTACAACGCGTAATGCCTTCAGGCAGTATCCGTTACCGAGCGTAGACGATGAGCCCTATGAGCAGCGCCAGAAAGCCACTGACGGGCGAGTCTCCCTAACCCGCTTTTTACATGTTAACGACACAACTGCCACGAAAGCCAGCTTCTATGCCAGGTTTAGAAAGGACAACGGCGGGGAGTTTACGTCCCTGGAAACAGATCCCATCAATGGGACAGTAGATGTAGATGTAAAAGAGCTGCCGAAATACGTAGAAAGCCGTTATACGATGACACGTAAGCGGGTGATGGGTACGGAGCCGCCTGTGGAGTCGCCGCCGAATGATGAATATTACTTTCACTATCGCACGCGGGATTACTGGCAGTTTGCGTTCGACAGCGCCCCTTTCATGATGGCTAAAATCACCACGCTAAGGGATGTAGGGAGTAATAATAAAATCCCGGTTACATCGATGATCCGCTGGGAGAGCGAACACCGCAATGAAATCATGGCCAGTTATACCGGTTTTATTTTTGAGGACAGAGTGAAGCCGCTCAGGGCGCATAAGGAGTCTGAGCCTCTGGCTAAATTTATTGAATTTGACGAGGAACTGGACAAGGTGATTGGTAGTTCTATTAAGGAGTGGGGGAAAGAAATTGACCACACTCAATTCTCATCTGGGACGGCAGTGATCTGCAATGATCGCTATGACGATATCCCCTACAAACCGTTGGGTGATCGGGCTTATCTGGCAGGGCCGATTGGGGTCATGTTCGTCGATGAAGACGGAAACCCGCACTACGTTGAGTTTTCCCATGGTGCCAAAGGTACCGCAGGTAACCGGAATATCGTGTCATGGAAGCTGAATTGGCCAAAGCTGTGAAGTACAGAGTTTGATTAACTATTCTTTCTGTTTTGTGGAGAGTGCAGTGATGAAAAGACAATTTCTCATGGTTGTGTGGGCGGTGCTGTGGGGGGCAGGGTTTACCGGTGCTGCCCTGGCAGGTGACACAGGGGGGATGATAATGTTTGCGGAAAGAGTAGAAGATGAAGTGCCTGAAGGCAAACGATGTGAGATTCCGATTGAAACTAATGATGCGCCGGTTCAGTACAACTTTCGGGCGTTGGGTAGTCGTTGTAAAAATGATGAGTATAGCTGGTTTCGGCTGGATAATGCGCCTTCTGCGGTGGTTTTTTCGTTAGGGTCGGATGCGTGGTCTGACAGTAATGAACATTTAGGGTGTAAACCGCTTAGTATGTCTAGGTGGGTCTTTGAATTGCGGACCATAAGAGAAAGAACTAATACGAAGTGGTATAGAATCAGTGAGTTAGAAGAGAAAAAAAATGGTTCTATTCTCGATAGTGGTGGGTTGCGGCTCGAAAAGAATTACTTTGAGCATGGCCAGATCGACGGGAAACTTTCTTGTGTGATAATTGATCACTGAGCGCGGGAGGTAAACATGGCAGCTTCAACTGCAGTTTCATCCAATGCATTCAATTTCATGAGCTACCTGCGCAACGGTGTCGATCCGCGCACAGGCCAGTACACCATGGCGATTGAACTGCCGGAAATCAAATGCAATTACCTGCAAGGCCCTGCGTTCCCCTTGCGCCTGTACTTCAGCCCGCTTAACCGCCAGGATTCGGGATATGGGCTGGGCTGGAACTTGCAATTGACTCAATTTTCCCCTGCCAGTCAGGTAATTACCCTCAGCAGTGGCGAAACATTCAAGGTCACCGGTTCGGACTCTGTGACCAAGCGCCTGATCATGGCAGAGCAGAAGCTGGAGAGTTTTCACCTGTATCCCCACGACAGCAATGCCTGGCGTGTAGTGCATCGCTCGGGCCTGGTGGAAATTCTCGAGGTACGCGGCGCTAGTGACCAGGCGCTTGCTGTGCCCGTGCACATCTATTCGCCGGAGGGGCATGGGGCACACCTGAGTTACACGACCTTCGACGGTAGCCCTCAACTTCAGTATGTTCACCAGGACGACGGTGAACCGGTGGCGCAGATTATCCGTAACGGTTCCTCGATCCAGTTGCTGGGTTACCCGGATGGTTTGGGGGGCGGGCTGGCGGAGTACCGGTTCGCCTTGGGCGCGGAGGGGCGGGTGGAGCGTATTGTCGTGCCTTCCGACCCTGATGTGAAAAAGCGCGGCAGTTGGCGGATGGCGTACACGAAGAAAGACGGCTTCACCTGCATCACCCAGGTGGAAACACCGACCAATGGGGTGGAAAAAGTCGAATACGGAGATGAAGGCCACCTGTTCCCAACGAACAGCAACAACCCCTTCCCAGCATTACCCAGGGTCACCAAACATACACGGGACCCTGGGCATGACCAGCCTTTGGAAGACGTGCGTTACACCTATCCGAACGACCCTGAAAAGCCGGTCAAGCATAATTTCCTCGGTTACGGCCTGGCTATCGACTGGGGCAGGCACGATGCCCAGGATGCCCTGTATCAGTACGTTGGTAATTACAGCTACGGTTCGGTGGAGTCACTGTACGAAGACGGCAAACTGGTGCGTAGCATCGAGCGCCGCTTCAACCAGTTCCATTTGTCGACGTTGGAAAAGACCACCCAAGGCAACAATGTCCGCCAGACCACGCTGAAGTACAACTTGCCTGCGCAGCCTACCGCGTTCAAAGATTTGCCAAACAATTTCCAATTGGCAATCGAGACCAACCGTAACTGGTGGGAGAGCGGTACAAACCCTAATCGCCCGGCAGAAGTCGAGAAGACCAATTACGACAGCCAGGGCAATCTGCTGTCTCGTGTGCAAGCCAATGGTGTGGAAGAGAAGTACGTCTGGTATGCCCCGGACAAGGCAGTCGAAGGCCATCCGGTGGACCCGGAAGGTTTCATTAGGCACCTGCAGGAAAAGTATGTCATTCCCGCCGAAAGCGCAGCTGGCAAGGCTGCCACTGTTATCAACCGTTACTTTTACGAGACGTTGCCGACGTTGCCGAGCGGTGGTAGCGCAAACCTGGAACCTTGGTTTGCTGTCAAGTACGACACACTGGTGGAAACCGGCAGTTCGGACAAAGAATGGCAACGTACAGATTATGTGTATGAGCGCTCTATCACTACGCCTTGGAAGTTTGGTCGGGTCATCAGCAAAAAAATGACCATGGGCGGTAAAGCCATTACCTCCACCTACGCTTACGCTCTGAAACCGTATGCACCGAAGGGGCGCAAGAACCGTAATGCCGCCCAAGTCGCCAGCCCCCGACCTCCCGTAGACAAGCAGCTGTTGCAGAATAACAAGAACCTTGGCGCGGCCCATGTTGCTCATCTTCTTGCAGGCGAAATGGTGCTGGAGACCATCGAGACGCTGACGGGTTTCGATAATCATAAGAAGGTGATCACCACCGAGCATTCGGTCCTGCATGACCTGCCACTGCTCAACCGCGATGACAACGACGTCGAGATTCGTTACGAGTACAACGCCCTGCGGCAAACCGTGCGAGAAATTGTGGCCCCTGATAAGCCCTACGAAGCCGAACGTCGCTACGAATATGTACTGTGCGCCGAGCTTGACCAGCAGGCCAGTCAGACATCCTGGGACGTCAAGGATGTGGAAACCCAGACACTGTTCGAAGGGCTGAATCGCCCAATCAAGGAGTTTCGGCTGGACAGCGATAACCTGATGGGGCAGGGCAAAGACAAGTTCCACCTGCGCTACGAGGCCCGCCACAATGTGCTCGGTGACATCGTCAGTGAAACCGAAGTCGACTGGCTGGATAAAAAACTGCTCAAACTGACCAGCACGTTTGAGTACGACGACTGGGGGCAACAGTTGTGCGTTATCTCGCCGGAGGGCGTCAAGACCTACGAGCAGACAAACCCCACCGGCAATGATAAGCACAAAGGAGGGCCGGTACAGCGTGCCTGGCGCGAGGATGCCAAAGGCAACAAGTCAGGCGTTACGGAAACCTGGCTCAACCTGTTCGAAAAGCCGGTGCAGGTTGAACGGTTCGATCGCGCGGGTAAAACCAACAGCCTGACGAAAAGTGATTACGATGGCTTGGGTCGGTTGGCGAAAGAGACGGTAGGGGTGACCAAGAGCCGCGTCAACGATTACGAATATGACATCTTTGATCGCACGACTAAGCATACGCTTCCAAGTAAAGATCAAGTCATCCGCGAATATGCCACCCATAGCGCTGAAGACCTGCCCACCAAGATCTCGGTTGCCGGCAAAGTGCTGGGGTTGCAGACCTTCGATAGCCTTGGGCGGCGAGACAGCGAGACGACCGGTGGGCGCAAGCAAAGCTTCGAATACCGGCAAGGCGAACGCCAGCCCTGCAAGGTGACTAAGTACAAGCGAGACTATGACCCGATCACTAATCCTGAAGCGTTCGACATCATTGAATACGACTACGTCCTGGCGTTGGGGGAAGAACCCACCAAGCGTGTGCTCGAAGGCAAGGAGTCGACATTCACCTATGACCCGCACAACGCCCGCCTGACCGATTTTGGCATACCAGGCCATACGGTGCATCGCAGCTACTTTACGACGGGGGAAGTCGAAAACGAAACCCGGACCATCGACGGCGTGCCGTTTAAGATGAAGTATCGCTACAGCCTGCTCGGTCGGCTGGAGGGTTATACCGATGTATTGAATCAGGAGCAGGTTTACAGCTATGACGCCTATGGTCGGCTCAAGGAGACGAGCCTGGCAGGTGTCAAGGCAACCTTCACCTACAACGACTTCGGCCTCATCGAGTCCTACACCACCGAGGAAGGAGGACGCAAACTGATCACCTCGCTCGCCTACAACGAGTTTGATCTGGAAACCCGCCGTTCGTTTGACTTCGGCGATAAGATTCAGACGTTGGAGCAGTGGTATAACGATGTGGACGGGATGAGTCAGCGTACGTTGACCGAGGGGCCAACAGGGAGCGAAACAGTGCTGCGTGACGAGCACTATGTCTACGATTTAAACGATCGCCTGACAATCTACACGTGCAAGGGCAAGGATGACGACACCATGCCGGAGCAACCCCCTGAAGATCCATGGGGCAACAAGATCTACAGCCAGACGTTTACCTTCGATGCGGTGAACAACATCAAGACCCTGACGACGACGGATACCGACAAGGGGCTGCACAGGACCCGGTACGATTTCAATAATACAGCTGACCCTGCGCAACTTACTGGCTTTATACATGTTCCCGCAGGCAAACCCCAGCAGCAATATACCCTGGAATATGACGACTACGGCAACATGATCTCTGACGGGCAAGGCCTTACCATGAGGTATAACGCTTTCAATCAGTTGACCAGCGCAAAACGTGACGGTGAGGAGCAAGCCTATCTGTATGACGCCAAAGATATCTTGAGTGGCACCGGCCCAGAGCTCGATGGTGCAGCGCAAGCCTATCATGAAGACTTGGTCTTGAAGATCAAATCAAAACGTGATGCTGAAGCCTATGATGAAGCCTTGATCAGGCTGATCAGGCTGATCGGTGAGCAGTGTGACGATGAAGTGCAAACCTATCATGACGCCTTGACCAAGCTCATCCGCGGGAAACGTGAAGGCAAATTGCAACCCTATCACGTTGCTTTAATCATGCTGATCAGGCTTATCGGTGAGAAGTGTGGCGGTGAAGAGCAAACCTATCATGACGCCTTGATCAGGCTTCTCAGCGAGACACGTGCCGGTGAAGGGCAGATTCACCTGTGTCATGACGAGGATGTTTTGAACGGTACTCACAGAGCGTGATGTTCGCGTGAATGCCCCGGCGCCTGTTCAGGGCGCCGGGGCGTTTCAGCGGTAACGCAAGGTGAAATTCACCGCACCTTTGGCATCGCCCCCCTTGACCTGCGCAGCGGTCTGAATGAAATGCGCACCAAACCTCAGGGCCATGTTGCCAGGGGTAAGCGACAGCAGGGGCACCTCGCGGTTCAGCGGCAGTGGGCTGCCATCCTCCATGACCACCTGAATGCCAACGCCAGCATCGTCGTCAGCATCATCGCTCAGGCTGAATATGCCCTGGTCTGGGTCGATCGCGCGTGAGCCATTGGCAGGGTCCAGTTCGATGGAGACCTGGGTGAGGCCTGCGGGGTCGGTCTGGCAACTGGTCAGGGCAATTTCGAAGACTTCGGTGCGGGTGGTGAACGGCGGGCCGGTAAAATCGCTGCGCTCCCATGCCCCGAGGTCTATTGGGTTGGGTTTCACCGGGTCGCCAATGATCTGGCACTGTGACTGCACCACGTTGGCGGTTACCCGGTAACTGAACACTTCGCCAATGTTGTCGTAGTCCTGGTAGCTGCGAAACAGCAGGGTATCGACGGCATGCGCGCCTGGCGCGATGTTGCCGGTCTTGATCAAGGTTATATCGTTGAACAACAGGCCTTCGATAACGGTGCCCAGGCCGTTCGGCCTGTTCAGGCTGCTGGTGAAGGGGACCATGGTGTGCCCTTGATCTGGGTCGAAGTGATTGGAAGCGCCGCCGTTGAAGGGCCTCGACAGCACCACGCGGGCGCCAATGCCTTCGATATTGGTCTTGAGGACGTGGCCGTCTTCGAACGGTGGCAGGGGGGTTGGGACTATCGGTGTCTCTGCAACGAACCTGAAACGCATTGGGTTTGGAGGGCCGTAGTGGCTGAAGCAGCTCAGCCTTGCGCGATTGCCCCCTTCGACAAGTGTAAAACCGCCTTTGAATTCACCTATTACGCTGCCCGGTGGGGCGTCCTTGGGCACGTGAACGGTGTTGAGCTTTTGCACGAACACCAGGGGGGGGCTGCCCTCGCTCGACCAAGTGCAGTAGTTTTGGGGGTCCGCAGGGGCAATGGCAAGTGCAGGGGCAGCGTGCAACGCAAGCACAGTGAGCAGGCCGGTGTAAGTAGCACGACTTGGAAATTTCATTGAAGCGGTCCTTCCGCTGCGGGGCGAATAAGATCGCCGCACAGGGTGTTGCGGGATGGGGAAGTCATAGGCACGTCAGGGTCTGTAAACGGTAGCCCTGGGCTTCGAGCATGGTTGAAGGGTCTAGAAGCACGCTGCAGCGGGCGGAAGTTTCGTCACCCCAGTGGGCGGTGGCCTGTTGTGCGTCTAGGCCCGTCGTCACGATGGCCTGGCCTGCCTGGCCAACCATGCCAAGCACCTCGCCTGAAGCATCAAGCAGTTGGGCTCCGAAGGGCAGCGGTTGACCGTTTGGCAGTAAGGTCGTGAGCACCATGCGGTTCACCCGGCGGGCCTGGAAGCTCGCCTTTACCACGGCACCCCGTCGCGGGACGACCTGGGCGGTGCCGTTCTCTATTTCCACATCCGGGCCAAGGCGGTCGGTGTTCAGCACCAGCGCGTTGTTCTTGTAAGGGCGCAAGTAGGGGAGCAGTGCATAGCCTTGCGCGTTGGTGCGTAGGGCGGCAGCGTTCTGCAAGCCCACGTCGGCGATGCCGGGCACTTCCACCAGAGCCATGGTTTCACCCAAGTAAGGGCCCGCCTCGATGCCATCTGCGTGCACCAGCAGGGCGCCGTTGGCGTTCAGTGACAGGCTGTGGTAATCGTCGCCTTTACTCAGGCCGGCACCCAGCGTGGCGTGTGCCGCCTGATAGCCGGTGCCGACCGTGAAGTCGTGTTGCTGGCGTTCGTTGCGGCTGGCACTGAGGTTGTAGCTCAGTTGCTCGTCGTAGCTGCCGCTCAAGTTGGCTTGCTGTCGGGAGCCGTCGCGGGTGTGCTGCGTATTCATGCTCATGGTGCCGCTGCGGCCGAATGCCAACGGGAACGACAGGCTCAGGCCGATCTGGCGGTCTTTGCCGTAGCCGTTGTCTTCCAGCGACTGCGAGGCATACAGGTGATAGCTGATACCACCGTGCGAGGTGCTGAGGTTGACCTGAAATTGGCGCTCCACGCCCTCGCGTTGCCAGTAGTCTTGTTGCGTCAGGTTCAGGCTCACTGAACTGCGTTCGCCGAATGTCTGGTACAGCGAGGTTTCCAGCCGGCTGCGCTGGCCACCCCGAAAGCGATGGTCCTGGCTGCGCTGGCGTACCCATTGGTCGAAATCGCGGTAGCCTTCGGTGGAGTAACGGTAACCGGCAAAGCGCAGGTTGGTGCCGCCAGCGAAGGCCTTGCTGTACTTGAACGAGTAGCTCATGCCTTCGAGGTCGTTACCCTGCGCATTGGCAAATTCACTGCCCGAATGGGTCACGTCGAATGCCACCGCGCCCAGGCTGCCAAGGTCGCGAGCGATACCCAGCGCTTCTGCGCGGTAGCCCTCGCTGGCCATCAGACCGCCGTACAGGGTGGTGTTCCAGGCGGTACCCAGCGCCAGGGTGCCCTGCCACAACTGGGGGGTAAGCAGGTCGCCCGTCGGGTTGTAGCGCCCCGCGGTGGCACTGTAGCGTGCCACGCCTGGGCGCAGCAGGTTGCCGATGTTGGCATAGGGCTGAATGAAGCGCCGCACTTGGCCGTCAGCCTCGGTCAGCACGACTTCCAGCTCACCCGTACCGCCGACCGTCAGGTCATCGATGGCGTACGGGCCTGGGCTGACATAGGTGGAATAGAGTGGGTAGCCATTTTGCCAGATCTCCAGCTTGGCGCGTGTCTGGGCGACGCCGCGGACAGTGGGGGCATAGCTGCGATGGGCATCGGGCAGCATGTCGAAGTCTGAAGCGAGGCGCACGCCTTCTACCGGGATGCCGCGGAACACATCGCTGTCGGTAAATGTTTCGCCGATCGTCACGTTGCCCCAGGTGCCGGGCAGGTCGGTTTGCGCATAGGTGTAGGCGCGGGTCCACTCGCGTTGCCCTTGGCTGTCCTGGCGCCACGTCTGGTTGCTGCGCAGCCGCCAGCCTCCCAGGTTCACACCACTGTTGAGGTACAGGTCGTGGCTGTCGAAGCGGCCTTGCCCCCGATTCTCGCCCTGCAGGGTCGACGCCTGGTAGTTGACGAAGGCCGCATTGATGCCGCTATCCCACAGTGCTGGGTCGACTTGCCCTCGGACATCGCGGCGCAAGGCAATCTGCGGGATCGATACCGCCAGGCGCAGCTGGCTGCCGTCGAAGTCCACGCGAGCCCCTGGTACCACGGCGGCTAGGTCAAGGCAAGGTTGCTCTAGCAGCGCCGGGTCTGGCAGGGCTTCCAGGCGCAGGCCCAGCTCACCGAGCAAGGTGGGCGAGAGGCAGGGCTGCAGATGGTCGCCGGTGTTGTCGAGCTCGAAGCGCAGTTCGCGCTGGCCCACGTATTCCAGGTTTACCGATACATCGACCCGGTAGATGCCGGGTGCAAGGTCAACCGTGGTCGCCAGTTGGCGCAAGGCCAGTAACGCACTGTCGGCAGGTTGGTCCGGGTGCTGGAACATGAAGCCGGCCTGAAATTCGATTTCGCCGGGCGCTTCTGGCTCGGCAATGGCCGCCGCCGGAATAGCGGCCAGCAACAGGCAAGCGCGGCGCATGCGAATGCGGCCGCGGCAGAGGGGAAAGCGAGGCATACGGGTGCTCCTTGAAGCGTACCGCCGGGTGTCAGAGCGCGTCGAGAACGGGCAGGGTCAAGGGCTGGCTGGTGCCGCCGTAGTCGTTGATGATGCTGACAACTATCTGTTGGGCCGCGGCGGGTAGGACATACAGCTCTTCGCTCAGCGGGGCGAGCATGTCGGCGTTGGGCAGCGGGCGGTTGTGCTTGCCATCGACTGCCTCCAGGCGGCTGAAGGTGTAGTGATAGGGGGTAGGGTTGTGGATGCGCAGGTGGGGCACGCCGGCTACCAGGGTTTTAAAAACCTGCAGGTCTTTCAGATGCCGAACAGGGTCGCCGCTGACCTGGCTTGGGCGATATAACAGCTTGATACGGGTGCGCAGGGCAATATTCAGGGCATTGCGTTGGCCGTCAGTAGCTTGAGGGATTTCCTGCAGGTTGAAGAAAAACAGGGTTTCCCGGTCTTGTGGTAGATCGTTAGGCAACCCGCTGATCTGAACAGTCTGTTCCTTGCCGGGGTTCAGGCGGAACAAGGTTGGCCCGGTGGCGAAGGGGACCGCTGTGGTGGTGTCATCGGCTGCGGTATTGACCCAGGCCTGGGCTGCGTAGGGGGCTTTGCCGGGGTTGGCAATCACGACCGACGCACTGCGTTGGTTGCCATCGTAGACGATGCGGGTGCTGCTGATGGTCAGCGCGGCATGGGCATTGCCGAGGGTGCTGAACAGCGCCAGCAGGCAGCCCAGACGCACCCAGGTGCGAGAGATGAGGGACATGTGGTGTGACCGAATAAATCAAGGCAGCAGGAACCAGGTGCGCAAGGCACCTGGTAACGGGATCAAGGCAGGGCGACGGTGAAGTTCACCTGAGTCTGGGCCAGGCCGTCGGTAACAGTGGCGGCAATCGATTCGAAGTTCGCGTAGAACTTCATGTCAGTTGGCGTATTTGCGAACAGGTCGTATTCTTTGGACTCTGTATTCGGCACGATTTTGGTGTGGGTATCGTCTTTGATTGCGATACCTACGCCCGTGGCTGCCCCTCCGCCCTGGCGAATGCCGTAAAGGTCGGCGTTGGGGCCAACGATTTGGTGCAGAGCGTCGAACTTGACAGTGGCCTTGGCGCCACTGGGAATAGTACAACCATTACCGGGGGTGACCCGCAGAGCAAATACAACTTCTTCACTGGTGTCACCGATGGAGGCAAATTTATTGGCATTGGGAGTGCCCAGCGAGACCTCTGGCAAACCGCCTAGGCCCGGACTGACCAAGTCGATCGGGCATGTGCCACCTGGATTGATGAAACCGATGAATTCGATCCGCCCAGTTTCATCTGCAGCGAAAGCTGTGCCAGCTGAAAGTACCAGGGCCATGGCCAATGTGAACTTTTTCATTGATATATCCAAACCGTCGAAGTGTTGACTGTGGAAACGTTCCACAGATCATCGAAAGCGGCGTCAAGCCGGGTGAGCTTTCGTGACAGCGACAGGCTATGGATGTCGTGCAGGTGAGGCTGTAAGGCAATTCTTTAAATGCCAGGGTTAAAACGGATGATTGCCGCACACCCGGTACGGCAATACGTCGCGCTTAGTGGCCTGGCGTTTGAATCGATGCACTCAGCAGTTGTTTTTGCTGATGCCAGTCGAAGGGTTCACCGTTCTGCTCGGTTTCGTAACGGCGCTCTTCAAGGTGCTGGTAAAGTTCCAATTCCTCATCGGGCATGAAGTGCAGGCAGTCGCCGGCAAAGAACCACAGCAAGTCGCGGGGTACCAGGTGGGCGATTTGCGGGTAACGCTGGATCACCTGGCAGAGCAGGTCCTGGCCCAGGTACTGGCTTTCGAGTGGGTCTTGCGGCAGCAGGGTCAGCAGTTCGTCGAAGCGTTCGAGGAACAGGGCGTGGCTTTCCTCTGGTACCTGCTCGGCTTCACCCAGGGCCACCAGGATGGTGCGCAGGTGGTTTAGCAGTTGCAGGTGGTATTCCAGGTGGGGGTTGGCCATGGCGGCGGTCCTCGGGGGTGATTAAAACGGGCGCGGAGTATACGCCGGTCGGGGAGGGGGCCGCAAAACGACCCCCCCTGCCTCAGCGTACCTTGCCCGCTTCTGGCAGCAACTGCGCCTTGTCGAATGCATCCACGTCGATCACTGCCCGGCGTGCTTGCTCCGCCGCCTGCAGGCGTTGCCCTTCGCCGGGCTGCAGTACACCGTTTTCGACTGCTGCGTCGATCAACGACTGCCCGGGGGCCGGCCGCACCTTGCCCTCCTTGACTGCCTGGTGCAGTGTCTTGTGCAGGGGCACAGCCTCGTCCAGCAAATCGCAAGCCCGTTGCAGGGCGGCCACCGAGTCGCCTTCAGCTTGTGGCCTGAAGCAACCGGCGAGCAGCTCTTCCAGCGCCGGGTCGCCTTTGCTGCGGCCAATCAGCGCTGCCACTTCGGCATCCAGTTCATCGCTTGGCCCGGTATGGCGGCGGCCGAAGGGGAACACCAGCACGCGCAGCGCACAACCAACAAAACGATTGGGGAAGTTGTCGAGCAGGCGGTCCAGGGCGGTTTCGGCCTGACCCAGGCTTTCTTCCATGGCCCAGCGCAGCAAGGGCTGCATGTGCTCGGGCGAGCCGAGGTCGTGATAGCGCTTGAGCGCGGCACTGGACAGGTACAGGTAGCTGAGCACATCGCCCAGGCGTGCACTCAGGCGCTCACGGCGCTTGAGCGCGCCGCCCAGCAACATCATCGACAGGTCCGCCAGCAGCGCGAAGGCGGCGGCCTGGCGGTTGAGGGCGCGGAAGTAGCCTTGGCTCAAGGCATCACCTGGTACGCGCTCCAGGCGGCCCAGCCCAAGGTTGAACACCAGCGTGCTGGCGGCGTTGCCGACGGCGAACATGATGTGTTTCATCAACAGATCGTCGAACTCGTGCAGTGCCTGGTCGTGGTCTTCGCGACCCGCCAGGGCCATCTCCTTTAGCACGAATGGGTGGCAGCGGATCGCACCCTGGCCGAAGATCATCAGGTTTCGCGAGAGGATGTTCGCCCCCTCGACCGTGATGAAGATCGGCGCCCCTTGCCAGTTGCGGCCCAGGTAGTTGTTCGGGCCCATGATGATGCCTTTACCGCCATGCACGTCCATGGCGTGCTGGATGCATTCGCGGCCGCGCTCCGTCAGGTGGTACTTGAGGATTGCCGACAGCACCGAAGGCTTTTCACCCAGGTCGACGGCCTTGGCCGTCAGCAGGCGGGCGCTGTCCATCAGCCAAGCGTTGCCGCCGATGCGTGCCAGCGATTCCTGGATGCCTTCGAAGGCCGCCAGCGGCACGTTGAACTGTTCGCGGATGTTGGCGTATTGGCCGGTGACCAGGCTGGTGTACTTGGCCGCGCCGGTGCCGACTGCCGGCAGGGAGATCGAACGGCCCACCGACAGGCAGTTCATCAGCATCATCCAGCCCTTGCCGAGCATGGCTTGGCCGCCGATGAGGAAGTCCAGCGGCACGAACACGTCCTTACCGCTGTTGGGGCCGTTCATGAAGGCGGCGCCGAGCGGCAGGTGGCGCTTGCCGATTTCTACGCCGGGCGTGTCGGTGGGGATCAGGGCCAGGCTGATGCCCAGCTCTTCCTCGTCACCCAACAGGTGGTCTGGGTCGTAGGCCTTGAATGCCAGGCCCAGCAGGGTGGCAACCGGCCCCAAAGTGATGTAGCGCTTTTCCCAGTTCAGGCGCAGGCCGATGACTTCTTCGCCTTGCCACTGGCCTTTGCAGATGATGCCGGTATCCGGCATGGCGCCGGCGTCCGAGCCCGCCAATGGGCCGGTCAGGGCGAAGCAGGGTATTTCATCGCCGCGGGCCAGGCGCGGCAGGTAGTGGTTGCGTTGTTCATCGGTGCCGTAGTGCAGCAGCAGTTCGGCCGGGCCAAGCGAGTTGGGCACCATCACCGTCGAGGCCAGGTCGCCGCTGCGGGTCGCCAGTTTCATCGCGACCTGCGAGTGGGCGTAGGCCGAGAAGCCCTTGCCGCCGTATTCCTTGGGGATGATCAGGGCGAAAAAGCCATTCTCTTTTATGTGCGCCCAGGCCTCGGGCGGCAGGTCCAGGTCCTGGCCGATCTGCCAGTCGCTGACCATGGTGCACAGTTCTTCAGTGGGGCCATCGATGAAGGCCTGTTCTTCTTCTGTCAGCTTTGGTGCCGGGTAAGCCAGCAAGGTGCGCCAGTCGGGGCGGCCGCTGAACAGTTCGCCATCCCACCAGACGGTGCCGGCGTCGATGGCTTCGCGCTCAGTCTGCGACATGGGCGGCAGAGTACGCTGGAACCACTTGAACACTGGGCCAGTGAACACCTTGCGCCGCCATTCCGGCAGGGCCACCAAGGCGATTTTCACGGCCAGCACAACCCACAGCAGGGCCAGCAGCCAGCCGGGTGCGCGGCTGAAAATACCCATCAGCAGCACGTAGGCTGCCATGATGCCCAGGATCTGCAAGGGCGCCAGGCGCCGGTGCGTGAGGTATGCCGCGCCGATCACCAGTACCACCAACCACAACAGCAACATAATCGGTCCTCCTTGGAACCAAGAGCTTGAGCCGTCCCAGACAGCTTAGACGCAACGCTGTGAACGGCCTGTTCAGAACAGTGACAGGGTGTGGCGGTGGGAGTTTCAGATCATTATTCGCCTGTGCCGGCCCTTTCGCGGGCAAGCCCGCTCCCAGAGGGATACCGGTGGCTTGAAGATTGTGGTGACCCTGCGGGTGCGGGCTTGCCCGCGAAGAGGCCAGTACAGGCAATAAAACTCTGGAGTAGACTGTTCACCCTCTGCATTCCATAAGGACGTTGCCATGCTGAAGATCTGGGGCCGCAAGAATTCGAGCAATGTGCGCAAGGCGCTGTGGATCGCCCACGAACTGGGCCTTGATTTCGAGTCCATCGACGCCGGCGGCGCCTTCGGCGTGGTCAACGAGCCGCATTACCGCGCCCGCAACCCCAACGGCCTGGTACCGATGCTCGAAGACGGCGACCTGACCCTGTGGGAGTCCAACACCATCGTCCGCTACCTGTGCGCCGAGTACGGTGCCGAGCAGGGCTGGTACCTGGAAGACCCGCGCCAGCGCGCCTTGGCCGACAAGTGGATGGACTGGACTACCTCGTCCTTCGCCACCCCCTTCCGCCCGCTGTTCTGGGGCCTTCTGCGCACGCCAGAAGACCAGCGCGACTGGGTTGCGATCAACGCCGCACACAAGCAGTGCGCACAATTACTGGCGATCGCCGACGAAACCCTGGCCCAGCAGCCGTACCTGTCCGGTGACCAGATTGGCATGGGCGACATCCCACTGGGTAGCTTCATCTACGCCTGGTTCGAAATGCCCATCGAGCGCCCGGCCATGTATCACCTGGAGGCTTGGTACGCGCGCCTGAAGCAGCGCCCGGCCTACCAAGCGGCGGTGATGACTGCGCTGACCTGAACCTGCCTCGATAGTCATTATCAATACATGTGACTGTACTTGTGTGGCCGGGCCTTGCACCATGGCCGCACTCACTGCGCCAGTGACTTTGCCTGGCGTGTCCTGAACCTTTTTTTCTCGGTAAATGGCCCGCTATGAGTTCCGCCCTGTCCATTCGACAGCTGACCAAGACCTACGGTAATGGTTTCCAGGCCCTCAAGGGCATCGACCTGGACGTTGCCGAAGGCGACTTCTTCGCCTTGCTCGGCCCCAACGGCGCCGGCAAATCCACCACCATCGGCATCCTCTCGACCCTAGTCAACAAGACCAGCGGCACGGTGAACGTATTCGGCCACGACCTGGACCGCGAGCCCTCGGCGCTCAAGCGTTGCCTGGGCGTGGTCCCGCAGGAATTCAACTTCAACCAGTTCGAGAAGGTCTTCGACATCGTCGTGACCCAGGCAGGCTACTACGGCATCCCGCCCAAGCTCGCCAAGGAGCGCGCCGAGCAATACCTGACCCAGCTGGGGCTGTGGGACAAACGCGACGTGCAGTCGCGTTCACTGTCGGGTGGCATGAAACGCCGCTTGATGATTGCCCGTGCCTTGATCCATGAACCGCGCCTGCTGATTCTCGACGAACCCACTGCGGGTGTGGATATCGAACTGCGTCGCTCGATGTGGAGCTTCCTCACCGAGCTCAACCAGAAGGGCATCACCATCATCCTGACCACGCACTACCTCGAAGAGGCCGAGCAGCTGTGCCGCAACATCGGCATCATCGACCACGGCACCATCGTCGAGAACACCAGCATGCGCCAGTTGCTGGGCAAGCTGCATGTCGAGACTTTTGTGCTCGACCTCAAGCAGGACCTGCCGGCAGCCCCTGCGTTGCAGGGTTACCCGTGCCGCCTGATCACCCCGCACACCCTGGAAGTGCAGGTGGATAAAGACATCGGCATCACCGCGCTGTTCGGCCAGTTGGCGCTGCAGAGCATCGAGGTGCAAAGCCTGCGTAACAAGACCAACCGACTCGAGGAGCTGTTCGTGTCCCTGGTGGAAAAAAACCTGTCGAAGGTGGCCGTATGAGTGTGGAACTGCGCACCAACTGGGTCGCCCTGAATACCATCGTCTACCGCGAAGTGCGGCGCTTCTTGCGTATCTGGCCGCAGACCCTGCTGCCGCCAGCGATCACCATGGTTTTGTACTTCGTCATCTTCGGAAACCTGATCGGCCGGCAGATCGGCGACATGGGCGGCTTCACCTACATGCAGTACATCGTGCCGGGGCTGATCATGATGTCGGTGATCACCAACTCCTACGGTAACGTGGTGTCTAGCTTCTTCGGCAGCAAGTTCCAGCGCTCCATCGAGGAGCTGATGGTGTCCCCGGTGTCGCCACACACCATTCTCGTGGGGTATGTGCTGGGTGGCGTGCTGCGAGGCTTGGCGGTCGGAGTGATCGTCACCATCCTGTCGATGTTCTTCACCGACCTGCAGGTGCATCACCTGGGTGTGACCGTGGTCGTGGTGCTGCTGACGGCAACCATCTTCTCGTTACTGGGCTTCGTCAACGCGGTGTTCGCGCGCAACTTCGACGATATCTCGATCATTCCAACCTTCGTGCTGACGCCGCTGACCTACCTGGGCGGGGTGTTCTACTCGATCAACCTGCTGCCGCCGTTCTGGCAGACCGTGTCACTGGCCAACCCGGTGCTGCACATGGTCAATTCGTTCCGCTACGGCATCCTAGGGGTGTCGGATATCAGTATCGGGACGGCGATCACCTTTATGTTGGTGGCTACCGCAGTGCTGTACACCCTGTGCATCCGCCTGCTGGTCAGCGGCCGCGGCATGCGCGCCTGAGCCTTTGAGTTTGCGCCGGCGCCACTGCCGGCCCACCCACCAACGCCAGTACAGCAAGGTGGTGAAGTAGGCGAGGATGCCCAGCACCACGCCACACACCACCGAGCCGAGCAGGAAGGGTTGCCACAGGGTCGACAGCTGGTCGGTGATCCATTCGAAGGTCAGGTCGTCGGGCAGGGTGCGCGGCGGTATCTGCAGCAGCCAGGCGCCGGTCATGTAGGTGACGAAGAACACCGGTGGCATGGTCAGCGGATTGGTCAGCCACACCAGGCTGACCGCGATCGGCAGGTTGCCGCGCACCGGGATTGCCAGCGCAGCGGCCAGCAGCATCTGCATGGGGATGGGGATCAGCGCCGCGAACAGGCCCACGCCCATGGCCCGGGCCACCGAGTGCCGGTTCAGGTGCCAGAGGTTCGGGTCGTGCAGCAACGTGCCGAAAAAGCGTAAGGACTTGTGTTCCCGAATGCTGGTCGGATCCGGCATGTAGCGTTTGAAAAGTCGGCGCGGCATGTAGGCTCCCGGGGCGTTGATCGGGGCAGTATGCCTTGAATCCTTAACGGTCTCGTTTAGAGTTTGTGACAATTGTTGAGCAAGCTTTGCCGGCATTTGCGCTATGCCTGAGAAGGTCATTTCGCAGCGGAGCTCTACCTCATGCGCACAGGGATGTTTGCGCTCGCGCTCGGGCTACTCAGCCTGGGTTTTCTCCCCGTATTGCCATCGGTCGGATGGCTACTTCTGCTGTTGGTCGGCGGTGTCGCCTGCCTGTTCACGCGGTTTTGGCCAGTGGGCTGCTTTCTGTTGGGCCTGTGCTGGGCGTGCGGGTCGGCCCAGCGAGCGCTGGATGACCGACTCGCGCCTGAATTGGATGGCCGCACGTTATGGCTGGAGGGCAAGGTTATCGGCCTGCCGAGCCGCACTGCGCATGGCGTGCGCTTCGAGCTGGAGCAACCCTACTCACGGCGTGCCGAACTGCCGCGGTGCCTGCAACTGAGCTGGTTTGACGGGCCGCCGGTGCGTGCGGGCGAGCAGTGGCGCTTGGCAGTGACCCTGCAGCGGCCTGCCGGGCTGCTCAACCCCCATGGGCCTGATCGAGAGGCACAATTGCTGGCACGGCGGGTGGGGGCTACTGGCACGGTCAAGGCCGGGCAGGTGTTGAGCGCTGTAGCGGGCAGCTGGCGAGACGAACTGCGGCAACGGGTGTTGGCGGTCGAGGCCAATGGCCGGCAAGCGGCGTTGGTGGCCTTGGTGCTTGGCGACGGTGCGGGCCTGGCCCGCGAGGACTGGCAGACGCTGCAAGCCACGGGCACGGTGCACCTGCTGGTGATTTCCGGGCAGCACATCGGCCTGGTGGCGGGTTTGCTCTATGGCCTGGTTGCCGGGTTGGCACGCTGGGGCCTGTGGCCCGCGCGGCTGCCCTGGCTGCCCTCGGCTTGCGGCCTGGCGATGGCAGGCGCGCTGGCCTACGGCTGGCTTGCCGGTGGCGGAGTGCCGGTGCAGCGGGCCTGCCTGATGCTGGCAGTGGTGTTGCTTTGGCGTCTGCGCTTTCGTCACCTTGGCGCGACGCTGCCGTTGCTGCTGGCGCTGGTCGCCGTGCTGTTGTTCGAACCCTTGGCGGCGCTGTTGCCGGGGTTCTGGCTGTCGTTTGCCGCTGTGGCGACCTTGATCTACTGCTTCAGTGCCCGCCTGGGTGGCTGGCGGCCCTGGCAGGCCTGGACGCGTGCGCAATGGGTGATCGCCATCGGCTTGCTGCCGGTGCTGCTGGCCACTGGCTTGCCGGTGAGCCTGAGTGCGCCCCTGGCCAACTTGCTGGCGGTGCCGTGGGTCAGCCTTGCGGTGTTGCCGTTGGCTTTGCTGGGGACGCTGCTGTTGCCCGTGGCGGGTGGAGGAGAGGCTTTGCTGTGGCTGGCCGGGGGCTTGCTGGAGGTGCTGTTCAGGGTCTTGGCCCTGGCCGCGAGCTGGCGCCCAGCGTGGGTGCCGCCGGCCTTGCCGCTATGGGCCTGGTCAGTGGTGTGCCTGGGCGCGCTGCTGGTGCTGCTACCCCGTGGCGTGCCCTTGCGAGGGTTGGGCGGGCTCATGCTGCTGGCGTTATGGGTGCCTCGGGAGTCGGTGCCCTTGGGGCAGGTGGAGGTCTGGCAGTTGGACGTCGGCCAGGGGCTGGCGGTGCTACTGCGTACCCGCAATCACAGCCTGCTCTACGATGCCGGACCAGCAAAAGGGGAGTACGACGCGGGGGCGCGTGTGGTGCTGCCGACCCTGCGCAAGCTGGGCGTAAGCCACTTGGATGCGATGCTGATCAGCCACGCCCATGCCGACCATGCCGGGGGCGCGCCGGCCATTGCGCAGGGCATGCCGGTCACGCGGGTGCTCGGTGGCGAGGGGTTAGAGGGCCTTGGGCTGCAGCCGTGTGTCACGGGTGAGCAATGGGAGTGGGATGGCGTGCGTTTTTCCCTCTGGCATTGGGCTGAAGGGCAGAGCAGCAACGACCGCTCATGCGTGCTGCTGGTCGAGGCGCAAGGGGAGCGCTTGCTGTTGGCCGGCGACCTTGAGGCCGCAGCTGAACGGGCTTGGCTGGCGTCTACTGAAACAGCCCGCATCGACTGGCTGCAGGCCCCGCACCATGGCAGTCGCAGCTCGTCCACCGAGGCATTCATCCGCGCCACGGCGCCACGTGGAGTGCTGATTTCGCGGGGGCGCAACAATGGTTTTGGTCATCCGCATGCCCAGGTGCTCGAGCGCTATCGGCGGCATGGGCTGGCGATTCATGATACGGCGCTGGAGGATGCGTTGCGCTTGGTGCTGGGGCGTCAGGGTGACGTTGAGGGTGTGCGGGGGCAGCGGCGCTTCTGGCGTGAAGCGGGCAGTGGCTGATCGGGCCCTATCGCGGGCTTGCCCGCGAAAGGGCCCGCCAAGGCAACCGAGAGCCCAAGGTGGCAACTGAGTCCGGCCAACTCCCTGACCTTCGGCAGATGAGCCCCCTGCGCTCATATGGTAGAGTGGCGGCCTTTTTCCGAAGGGGCGTTTACTGTGTGGGAATTGGTCAAGTCCGGTGGTTGGATGATGCTGCCGATCATTCTGAGTTCCATCGTTGCCATGGCTATCGTTGTCGAGCGCCTGTGGACCCTGCGCGCCAGTCGCGTGACCCCGCCACACCTGTTGGGCCAGGTCTGGATGTGGATCAAGGACAAGCAACTCACCAGTGACAAGCTCAAGGCCCTGCGCGCCGATTCGCCGCTGGGCGAAATCCTTGCCGCAGGCCTTGCCAACTCGCGCCATGGCCGCGAAATCATGAAAGAGTGCATCGAGGAGGCCGCATCGCGCGTCATCCACGAGCTGGAGCGCTACATCAGCACCCTTGGCACCATCGCTGCGATGGCCCCGTTGTTGGGCCTGCTGGGCACCGTGCTGGGCATGATCGATATTTTCAGCGCCTTCATGGGCTCGCAGATGACCGCCAACGCCGCCGTATTGGCCGGGGGTATTTCCAAGGCCCTGGTCACCACTGCAGCGGGCTTGATGATCGGTATCCCGGCGGTGTTCTTCCACCGTTTCCTGCTGCGCCGCATCGATGAGCTGGTGGTCGGCATGGAACAAGAGGCGATCAAGCTGGTGGAAGTGATCCAGGGCGACCGTGAAGTCGAAGTGGCCGGAGGCAAGGCGTGAAGTTTCGGCGCAACCGCCAGCGGGAAAACGTCGACATCAATCTGGCGTCGCTGATCGACGTGGTGTTCGTCCTGTTGCTGTTCTTCGTGGTCACCACCACCTTCACCCGCGAGACGCAACTGCGCGTCGAACTGCCCGAGGCCGCCAGCGCCGAGCATCCGCCGGCCGATGAGCGCAAGCTGGTGGAAGTCACCATCAGTGCCGAGGGCGTGTATTCGGTCAACAACAACCTGCTGCCCAAAAGCGACCTGGCTACCTTGAGCGAGGCCATTGAGCGTGAGTCGGGCGGTGATCACACGTTACCGCTGGCGATCAGCGCTGACGGCAAGACACCGCACCAGGCCGTGGTGACCGCGATGGATGCGGCCGGCAAGCTCGGGTTCAGCCAGCTGCGCATGACCACCGTCGAGGCAGCCCAGGGGACGCCTTGATGGCCTTTGCCGACCGTTTGCTCGCCGCCTGGTACGCCGGGCACCCGGCCCTGGCGCTGCTGCGCCCGCTTGAAGCCCTGTACCGCCGCGTGGTGACGCGCAAGCGTGCGCGTTTTCTCAGCGGCGAAAGCCCTAGCTACCGCGCGCCGGTGCCGGTGATCGTGGTGGGCAACATTACCGTGGGTGGCACTGGCAAGACGCCGATGATCCTCTGGCTGATCGAGCATTGCCGCCGGCAGGGGCTCAAGGTCGGTGTGGTCAGCCGCGGTTATGGCGCCAAGCCAGCCCACCTGCCTTGGCGCGTTGAGGCCGACCAGGCTGCCGACCAGGCTGGTGACGAGCCGCTGTTGATCGTCCAGCGCACGGGCGTACCGTTGATGATCGACCCCGATCGGTCGCGCGCGGTGCAGGCGCTGCTGGCCAGTGAGCCGCTTGACCTGGTCCTGTGCGATGACGGCATGCAGCACTACCGCCTGGCGCGAGACCTGGAGCTGGTGCTGATCGACGCCGCCCGCGGCCTGGGCAATGGCCGCTGCCTGCCCGCCGGGCCGTTGCGCGAGCCGGCCGAGCGCCTGCAAGAAGCCGACGCGGTGCTGTTCAACGGTGCCCCCTCCGACTCACCAGCAGGCTTTGCCTTCAGTTTGCAGCCCTCTGCACTGGTCAACGTGCGCAGCGGTGAGCGGCGTGGCCTCGATCTGTTCCCGGCTGGCCAGCGCCTGCACGCGGTGGCGGGCATCGGTAACCCGCAACGTTTCTTCAATACCCTGCAAGGGCTAAACTGGCAGCCGGTGCCGCATCCGTTCGCCGACCACGCGCAGTTCAGCGCCGAGCGGCTGACGTTCACGCCGCCGTTGCCGTTGGTGATGACCGAGAAAGACGCGGTCAAATGCCGTGCCTTCGCCGCTGACGACTGGTGGTACCTGGCCGTCGAAGCGCAGCCGTCGCCTGCCTTCAGCGCCTGGTTCGACAGCCAGTTGCAGCGCCTGCTGCCTGGGCACCGAACGCCCTGAGCCCCTTTTCAATTTCCGGCCACCTGGCCTCAAGGAAGCTTTCATGGACACCAAACTGCTCGATATCCTGGCCTGCCCGATCACCAAGGGCCCGCTCAAGCTCAGCGCCGACAAGACCGAGCTGATCAGCAAGGGCGCGGGCCTGGCTTACCCGATTCGCGACGGCATCCCGGTGATGCTGGAAAGCGAAGCGCGTACCTTGACCGACGATGAGCGCCTGGACAAATGAGCCTGGACTACACGGTAGTGATCCCCGCCCGCCTGCGCTCTTCGCGCCTGCCGGGCAAGCCGCTGGCGCTGATCGCCGGTAAGCCGATGGTCCAGCACGTGTGGGAACAGGCGCGCAAGAGCGCGGCCAGCCGAGTGGTCATCGCCACGGATGACGCCAGCATCGTCGAGGCCTGCCAGGCATTTGGCGCCGAAGTGCTGCTGACCCGCGCCGACCATGAATCCGGTACCGACCGCCTGGCCGAAGTGGCGGCGCACCTCGGGTTGCCCGCCGACGCCATCGTGGTCAACGTGCAGGGCGACGAGCCGCTGATTCCTCCGGTGATCATCGACCAGGTGGCGGCCAACCTGGCGGCCCACCCTGAAGCCGGTATCGCCACTTTGGCCGAGCCTATCCACGAGCCGCAGGTGGTGTTCAACCCTAATGCGGTCAAGGTGGTCTGCGACAAGAACGGCCTGGCCCTGAGCTTCAGCCGTGCGCCGCTGCCCTGGGCGCGTGATGCCTTCGCCGCCAACCGCGAGCAATTGCCAGAAGGCGTGCCTTATCGTCGCCACATCGGTATGTATGCCTACCGCGTGGGCTTCCTTCAGGACTTCGTCGGTTGGGGCCCGTGCTGGCTCGAGCAAACCGAAGCCTTGGAGCAGTTGCGTGCCTTGTGGCATGGCGTGCGCATTCATGTCGAAGACGCCCTTGAGGCACCTGCGGTGGGCGTCGATACCCCTGAAGACCTGGAGCGCGTACGGCGCTTGCTGGAGGCTTGATGCGCGTCCTGTTCGTTTGCCTGGGCAACATCTGTCGCTCGCCTACCGCCGAAGGCGTGCTGCGCCATCAGTTGCAGGCCGCGGGGCTTGCCGAGCAGGTGCACGTGGCGTCCGCCGGTACCGGTGACTGGCATGTCGGCAAGGCGCCCGACAGCCGCACCTGCAAGGCCGCTCTGGCGCGGGGCTACGACCTTTCGCGGCAGCGCGCCCAGCAGGTCAATGTGGCCCACTTTGCCGAGTACGACCTGATCCTGGCCATGGACGAAAGCAACTTGAGCCATTTGCGTGCCATACGCCCGCAGTCTGCACCCGGCGAGCTCGACCTGTTCCTGCGTCGCTATGGCGCGAAGCTGGATGAAGTGCCAGACCCGTACTACGGCGGCGCGGAGGGTTTCGAGCAGGTCCTGGACCTGATCGAGGAAGCGTGCGAAGCGTTGGTCGTGGAAATCAAGGGGCGGTTATGACAGCGCTGTGGCAGGAGCACGTCTCGCTCAAGCCTTACAACACCTTTGGCATTGACGTCAGGGCCCGGCATTTCAGCCAGGCGCATGATGACGACGAGGTGCGTGAGGCGCTGGCCGAGGCGCACCGCCGTGGCGTGCCAGTGCTTGTCATTGGCGGTGGCAGCAACCTGCTGCTGACCGGTGATGTCGACGCGCTGGTGCTGCACATGGCCAGCCGTGGCCGCCGCGTGGTCAGCGATGACGGTGAACACGTTGTGGTCGAAGCCGAGGCGGGCGAGCCTTGGCACCCGTTCGTGCAGTGGACGCTGGCACAAGGTTTTTGCGGGTTGGAGAACCTCAGCCTGATCCCGGGCACGGTGGGCGCTGCACCCATGCAGAACGTGGGCGCCTACGGCGTCGAGATCAAGAACGTGTTCGCCGGCTTGACTGCGCTGGACCGCCAGACCGGTGAGCTGCGTGACTTTGGGCTGGAAGAATGCGCCTTTGGCTACCGCGACAGCCTGTTCAAGCGTAACCCTGGGCGCTGGCTGATCTTGCGCGTGCGCTTCATGCTGACCCATACGCTGCAAGCCCACCTGGACTATGGCCCTGTGCGCCAGCGTTTGGTGGAGCAGGGCGTAGCGCAGCCGAGTGCGCAGGCGATCAGTGATGCTATCTGCAGCATTCGCCGCGAGAAGTTGCCGGACCCAGCCGAGTTGGGCAATGCCGGCAGCTTTTTCAAGAACCCTGTGGTGTCTGCCGCGCTTGTCGAGCGTATCCGGGGGCAGTTCCCGGGTGTCGTGGCTTATCTCCAGGCCGATGGCCAGGTGAAGCTGGCGGCAGGGTGGTTGATCGAACAGGCGGGGTGGAAGGGCTATCGCGATGGCGATGCCGGCGTGCATCGGTTGCAGTCGTTGGTGCTGGTCAATTATGGCCAGGCGAGCGGGGCGCAGCTGCATGACCTGGCGCGGCGGATTCAGGCAGATATCCACGAGCGATTCGGGGTTGAGCTGGAGATGGAGCCTAACCTTTACTGAGGCTGCTCCTACCTGATCCGGGTTGAGGCCTGAAATAGAGGCAAGCAAGAAAAAGCCCCGCCAGTTCGCACTGGCGGGGCTTTTTCATTCAGCCTTGGCTATCAGCCGTGATGAGGTTTGTGCTCATCAGCGGTTTCCAGGGCAGTTTCCTGCGTCGATGCAGCAGCTTCCTGCGCGGCTTTGGCAGCAGCCTCGGCTTCACGCTTACGGCGACGCACTTCACGTGGGTCGTTAGGCGCGCGGCCGTTTGCCAGCATTACAGTGGCGGTTTCGACCACCGCAGGTGCTTCGACCGGTGCAGGCTCTACCGCAGCTGGAGCAGGCTCAACGACCACTTCCGGCTGGGCTTCAACAACCGGAGCAGGTGCTTCGATGACCGGTGCTTGTTCGATGAAGGCCGGGGCCTTTTCGATTTCACCGGCTTCGACCGCTGCAGCTTCCGCTGGGGCTTCGGCAACCACTGCAGCTTCCGCCGCAGGGGCTTCTTCCACGACCGGCTGTGGCGCAACTTCAACCACAGGTTCGGCAGTCGCTTCCACCACTACGGGTTCGCTGACAGGTTGTTCGACCACCGGGGCAATGGCGACTTCCTCGGCCTGTGCAACGGCTTCGACCTGCTCGGCGGGCTTGGCGACTTCGCGGGTGTCGGTTTCGGCGACTTCGGCGGTAGCGCGCTCGGCCTGCTGGTTGGCTTGAGCTTCGGCATCGGCACTGATGCTGCTGCTGGCAACAGCCGCGGTTACAGCCAGGCCGGCAGCCAGGTCGGCACCCAGCTCGCTGGCCTGGTGCTGTTGTGGCTGCTCTTCGCTGCCGTCGTCTTCGCTACCTTCGATCAGCTCACCGTTGGCATTGCGCTGACGCTCGCGACGGTTGCTGCGACGACGCTGACCGCGGGAACGGCGGCGCGGACGCTCGCCATCGGCGCCTTCCTGCTCGTCTTGCAGCAGTTCTTCGTTCGGCAGTTGCTCTTCGGCAAGCTCTGCAGCCTGCTCGGTGGCTTCTTCGCTGGCACGTGGCTGGCGCTCTTCACGTGGTGGGCGTGGGGCACGCTCTTCACGTGGGGCGCGTTCTTCGCGAGGGGCGCGTTCTTCACGCGGAGCACGTTCTTCACGTAGCGCGCGCTCTTCGCGAGGGGCACGCTCTTCACGTGGTGCGCGTTCTTCACGCGGTGCACGCTCTTCGCGTGGTGCGCGTTCTTCACGGGCTACACGCTCTTCGCGTGGCTGGCGCTCTTCACGGGCAGCGGGTGCCGGCGTGGCTTCCAGCGGCTCGCGCAGTTCGCGTACCGGGCGTTCTTCGCGGTTGCCACGACGGTCTTCGCGAGGCTGACGTGGTTGGCGCTCTTCGCGCGGTGCACGTTCTTCGCGCGGGGCACGTTCTTCACGTGGCGCGCGTTCTTCGCGAGGCTGACGCTCTTCGCGTGGGGCGCGCTCGGCACGCTCTTCGCGTGGCTTGCGCTCTTCATCGCGGCGGCCGTTACGGTTGCGGGTCTGCTGGCGGCCGTTGCGACGCTCTTCGTTGCGCGGGGTGCGTTCAGCAGCTGGTTTTTCGGCAGTGACGGCCGGTGCGGCGACCGGTTCGTCCTTGCCGGCGAACAGGCTGACCAGCGACTTGACCAGGCCTTTGAACAGGCTTGGCTCTGGGGCGCTTGGTGCTGGGGCTACCGGTGCGGCAGGCTGCTGCGGCTCTTCGACAGTGCTCGGCACCGGCGCGTTGGCGCGGGCCGGGGCAGTCTTGACTGCGGCTTCCTGGCGAACCAGGGTGCGGGTGGCGGTCGGCTGCGGCGCTTCTTCGGTTTCGGTGGCGGCGATCTCGTAGCTGGACAGGTTGTTCAGCACTTCCGGGTTGTCGTCGCGCAGGCGCTGGACTTCGAAGTGCGGGGTTTCCAGGTGATCGTTCGGCAGGATGATGATGCGTGCGCGGGTGCGCAGTTCGATCTTGGTGATCGAGTTGCGTTTCTCGTTCAGCAGGAAAGCAGCAACCGGGATCGGCACCTGAGCGCGAACTTCGGCAGTGCGGTCCTTCAGCGCTTCCTCCTCGATCAGGCGCAGGATAGCCAGCGACAGCGACTCGACGTCACGGATGATGCCGGTACCCGAGCAGCGTGGGCAGACGATGCCGCTGCTTTCGCCCAGCGATGGGCGCAGGCGCTGACGGGACATTTCCAGCAGGCCGAAGCGCGAGATGCGGCCAACCTGGACGCGGGCGCGGTCGGCCTCAAGGCACTCACGCACACGCTCTTCGACGGCGCGCTGGTTCTTCGCCGGGGTCATGTCGATGAAGTCGATGACGATCAGGCCGCCGATATCACGCAGACGCAGTTGGCGGGCGATTTCTTCGGCCGCTTCCAGGTTGGTCTGCAGGGCGGTTTCCTCGATGTCGCTGCCTTTGGTAGCGCGCGCCGAGTTGATGTCGATGGAGACCAGGGCCTCGGTCGGGTCGATCACGATCGAACCGCCGGACGGCAGGTCGACGACGCGCTGGAAGGCGGTCTCGATCTGGCTTTCGATCTGGAAGCGGTTGAACAGCGGGACGCTGTCTTCGTACAGCTTGACCTTGCTGGCGTACTGCGGCATCACCTGGCGGATGAAGGTCAGGGCTTCTTCCTGAGCGTCCATGCTGTCGATCAGCACTTCGCCGATGTCCTGGCGCAGGTAGTCGCGGATGGCGCGGATGATGACGTTGCTTTCCTGGTAGATCAGGAATGGCGCGGCGCGGTCAAGGGAGGCTTCCTTGATGGCGGTCCACAGCTGCAGCAGGTAGTCCAGGTCCCATTGCATTTCTTCGCTGCTGCGGCCAAGGCCGGCAGTGCGCACGATCAGGCCCATGTCGCCCGGCACGGTCAGGCCGTTCAGGGCTTCGCGCAGTTCGTTGCGCTCTTCGCCTTCGATGCGGCGGGAGATGCCACCAGCGCGTGGGTTGTTGGGCATCAGCACCAGGTAGCGGCCGGCCAGGCTGATGAAGGTGGTGAGGGCGGCGCCTTTGTTGCCGCGCTCTTCCTTCTCGACCTGGACGATGACTTCCTGGCCTTCGCTGAGGACGTCCTTGATGTTGACGCGGCCTTCGGGGGCTTTCTTGAAGTACTCGCGGGAGATTTCTTTTAGCGGCAGGAAGCCGTGACGTTCGGAGCCGAAGTCGACGAAGGCGGCTTCGAGGCTAGGTTCGATGCGGGTGATCTTGCCTTTGTAGATGTTGGCCTTTTTCTGCTCACGGGCACCGGACTCGATGTCCAGGTCGTAGAGGCGTTGGCCGTCCACCAGGGCTACACGCAACTCTTCGGGTTGAGTTGCGTTAATCAGCATTCTTTTCATGTTGTACCGTCGGTTTCCGGGCTGCCGGAAACGGCGTTCGGCACACACGACGTCTCATGGTCGGTGCCAAGGTGCGCAAAGGGTGGCGGGGCCACCCCCGTGTCGAGCGACGTTCGGCACCAGCCGGTTGCCCAGCCTGCCGTTGTCACGACGACGCGTCCTGTTTGCTGCGGTGCCTACCAGGCCCTTGTGGCTTTCGAATAGGTATCCGAATCAACCCAGCGGGCCAAGTGCACTCAGTCAGGAGGAGGAATCAACCTTCAGCCGTGGACGCCCGGAGGCATCTGTTTCAGGACCTTATCCGCTCGCCGCCCATGTCAGTGGGCCGGTGGCCGGACGCGGTGCTACACGGTCCGAGGGCTGTGCATCTCCACCCTGCACGTATCCCTGATAATTCGGGTGCTGCCGCGCGCTGAATCCGCAACGGGTTGCATTTTTCGTCAGCGCGGGTTCCGCGCTGGCGCCATTCATGTCCAAGGCAGGTATTTCCGAAGCATTCGCCGTGCGTTGCGTGGAAGCGACGAGGCGGGCAGAGGTGCAGCGAAAAGAATCGGGTAAGCAGGTGAAACACCGCACTTGTCGTTTTTTTTCGGTCTTCTCTACACAGCGCTGGTGGCGATTCCAGGCAATTCGGTAAACTGGCGAAAACCCCGTAGGACGGCCTCGCGTCCTGGAGAATTGCGAAGGTCAGGGACCGGCGAAGAGCCTGGTGCCGCTGGCCTGCCGCTTTTGGCGGCGTTCGCGACTATAGCAGCAATGATTAAGTGCTTCAATTCCATAAAAAATTGTTATGATCCCTTGATGACGACCAATACCCCTCCGACTTCCGGCGTTCAGCTGATCGAAGTCGCGCCGGAGCTTGCCGGCCAACGCATCGACAATTTCCTCATCACGGCCCTCAAGGGCGTGCCCAAGACGCTTGTCTACCGCATCCTGCGCAAGGGTGAAGTGCGGGTCAACAAGGGTCGGGTCAAGCCTGAGTACAAGATTCAGGCCGGCGATATCGTGCGGGTACCGCCCGTCCGCTTGCCCGAGCGTGATGCGCCTGCGCCGGTGGCGCAAGGCCTGTTGCAGCGTCTGGAAGCGGCGATTGTCTATGAAGACAAAGCGCTGATCGTGATGAACAAGCCGGCCGGTATCGCCGTGCATGGCGGCAGTGGCCTGAGCTTCGGGGTAATTGAGGCGCTGCGCCAGCTGCGCCCGGACGCGAAGGAACTTGAGCTGGTGCACCGCCTGGACCGCGACACGTCTGGCCTGCTGATGATCGCCAAGAAGCGCAGCATGCTACGCCACCTGCATGCCGCGTTGCGTGGCGACGGTGTCGACAAGCGCTACATGGCCTTGGTGCGCGGCCATTGGCCGACTGCCAAGAAACAGGTGAACGCACCGTTGCTCAAGAGCAACCTGCGTTCTGGTGAGCGTATGGTCGAGGTCAATGACGAGGGCAAGGAAGCGCTGACCCTGTTCCGTGTGCTGCGCCGTTTTGGCGACTTCGCGACCATTGTCGAGGCGCGCCCGATCACCGGTCGTACCCACCAGATTCGTGTGCACACCTTGCATGCCGGGCACATGATCGCGGGCGACAGCAAGTACGGTGATGAAGACTTCAGCCGCGAAATCCGCGAGCTGGGCGGCAAGCGCTTGTTCCTGCATGCTTACGCCCTGACCGTGCCGCTGCCTGACGGCGGTGAGCTCAAGCTCGAGGCGCCGGTGGATGAGGTATGGGCTAAGACGGTTGAGCGTTTGAGTGTGTCCTGAGCGATGAAAAAGCCGTATGAACTGCTGATATTCGATTGGGATGGCACCCTGGCCGATTCCATCGGGCGCATCGTCGAGGCGATGAATGCCGCCGCCGAGCGTGCCGGTGAAGCACCATGCCATGAAGAGGCGGTCAAGGGCATCATCGGCCTGGCCCTGGGCGAGGCGATCCATACCCTGTACCCGCACCTGACGCCGGCAGCGCTGGAGCGCTTCCGGCAGCACTATGCCGACATCTACATGGCGCTCGATCAGCAGCCCTCGCCGTTGTTTGAGGGCGTGGTCGAATCGCTGGATGCCTTCCGTGCAGAGGGTTACCGCCTGGCGGTGGCGACCGGCAAGGCGCGTCGCGGCCTGGATCGGGTGCTCAAGGCTAATGGCTGGGAGCAGTTTTTCGACATCACCCGTGCTGCCGACGAGACCCGTGGCAAGCCGCACCCGCTGATGCTCGAGGAAATTCTCGGCCATTGTGGTGTCGAACCAGGACGTGCGCTGATGGTCGGCGATTCTGCGTTCGACCTGCAGATGGCCAGCAATGCTGGTATGCATTCGGTGGCTGTCGGGTATGGCGCGATGTCGTTGCAGGCATTGGCCGAATTCGGCCCGCAGCTGTGCATCGATCATTTTTCCCAGTTGCGTGAGTGGCTGGGCCGTTCCGCGTAATTTCACGCCCAAGGCAGGTAAGCATGGCAGACGAATGGAAAGCCCCTGAGTCCGAACCCGAGGAGCGCGAAGAGCGCAAGAGTTGGAAGCTGTTGGAAAAGACCCTGCTGGCGGGCGTCCAGGAGCAGCGTCGCGCGCGGCGCTGGGGGATCTTCTTCAAGCTGCTGACCTTCGTCTACCTGTTCGGCATGCTGGTGCTGTTCACGCCGCTGATGGACATGGACAAGGCGGCTTCGCGCAGTGCCAGCCATACGGCGCTGATCGAAGTGCGAGGTGTGATCGCCGATCAGGAGGCTGCCAGTGCCGATAACCTCGTCAAGAGCCTGCGTGAGGCGTTCAAGGACACCAAGACCAAGGCGGTTGTGCTGCGCATCAACAGCCCAGGCGGCAGCCCTGTGCAGGCGGGTTATGTCTATGACGAGATTCGTCGCCTGCGTGCCGAGTACCCGGCCATCAAACTGTATGCGGTAATTACCGACTTGGGCGCTTCTGGTGCTTACTACATTGCCAGTGCGGCGGACGAGATCTACGCCGACAAGGCTAGCCTGGTTGGCTCCATCGGGGTGACGGCAGCGGGTTACGGGTTTGTAGGGTCGATGGAGAAGCTTGGGGTCGAGCGACGCACTTACACTGCAGGCGAGCACAAGGCCTTCCTGGACCCGTTCTCGCCAGAAAAGCCGGAAGAGCGGGCGTTCTGGCAGGGTGTGCTGAACACCACGCACCAGCAGTTTATCGCCATGGTCAAGCAGGGGCGGGGTGACCGCCTGAAAGACAAAGAGCACCCGGAGCTGTTCAGTGGCCTGATCTGGACCGGCGAGCAGGCCAAGGCGCTGGGTCTGGTGGATGGCCTGGGCAGTGCCAGCTATGTCGCGCGGGAGGTTGTCGGCGAGAAGGAGTTGGTGGATTTCACGGTCGAGGAATCGCCGTTTGATCGCTTCTCGAAGCGGCTGGGCGCCAGCGTGGCGGAGCATCTGGCGATGTATATGGGGTTCCAGGGGCCGTCGTTGCGCTGAGGGTTTGCCGTCGCAGTTTTGGTGCCTGTGAGATCGAGCGCCGCATGGGCGGCGCTCGAACTCATAAGCGCCACAAATGTTAAGCCTAAGGTATCTCCAGCCCTTCCTTCATCAGCATATCCACCAGCCGAATCAGCGGCAGCCCCACCAGGCTGGTCGCATCGCACCCGTGCGTGCTTTGGAATAGGCTCACCCCCAGCCCTTCCGCCTTAAAGCTCCCGGCGCAATCTAGCGGCTGTTCTGCCGTCACATAGCGCTCGACCTGTTTGCGGCCCAGTTCACGCATAGTGACAGTAAAAGGCACGCAATCGACCTGGCAGTGCCCCGTGGCGCTGTTCAGCAGTGCCAGCCCGGTCAGAAAGGTCACCTGCTGCCCGCTCGCCTCTAGCAGCTGCTCGCAGGCGCGGGCGAAGGTGTGTGGCTTGCCCAGGATCTGTTCACCCAGCACGGCGACCTGATCAGAGCCGATGATCAGGTGCCCAGGGTGGCTGCCCGCTAATGCCTCGGCTTTTTGCCTGGCCAGGCGCCGTACCAGCTCCACGGCAGGCTCGTCACCCAGTCGCTGCTCGTCTATATCGGGGCTTGCGCAGGTAAATGGCAGGCGCAGGCGGGCGAGCAGTTCGCGTCGATAAGGGGAGCTGGAAGCCAGTAATAAGGGAAGCATGGTAGACTCCTGGTCAGTTGAACCAAATTCTAACATGCAACATGCCGCCTAATTTCCTTTGACAGGTGCGGGGGGCATCCCTAGAATGCTGCGCCTATGTTGAATGACCCGATTCCACCTCACGTTGACCCGCGCAAATTAGCCGATCGTGGCGTAACCCTTAACGGTTCGCTGCAACTCGCTGATTTGGAAAGACTCTGCGACCCGCTTTCCGACAATGTCGGTACGGTGCAGGCGAAGTTAAATTTTGAACGAGATGAACAGCACGTGGTGGTTATCCACAGCGAGCTCGACGTCGAGGTCAAGATGGTTTGCCAGCGTTGTCTTGAGCTGGTCACCCTGCCGATCCACAGCGAATGTACTTACGCCGTGGTGAAGGAGGGTGCGAATACCCAGTCGTTGCCGAAAGGCTATGACGTGCTGGAACTGGGCGAAGATCCATTGGATCTGCAGGCGCTGGTCGAGGAGGAGCTTCTGCTCGCCTTGCCAATCGTGCCTGCTCATCATCCGGAAGAATGCCAGCAGCCGGCGGGCGCAGACGAGCCCGATTCGAGCAAGGACGAGGTATCGCGGTCCAACCCGTTCAGTGTTTTGGCGCAGTTAAAGCGTGACCCAAACGTTTAGGAGTTAATCAATTATGGCTGTTCAGCAGAACAAAAAATCCCGCTCTGCCCGTGACATGCGCCGTTCGCACGACGCTCTGTCGGAAAACGCGCTGTCGGTAGAGAAAACCACCGGTGAAGTTCACCTGCGCCACCACGTATCGCCAGAAGGCGTATACCGTGGTCGCAAAGTGGTCGACAAGGGCGCTGACGAGTAATCCTTGTCCGCTCAGATCATCGCGATCGACGCAATGGGCGGGGACTTCGGTCCCCGCAGCATTGTCCAGGCTAGCATTGCCTGCCTTTCGGCTACTCCCTCGCTGCACCTGACCCTCGTCGGTCAACCCTCCCTCCTTGAAGATCTTGTCAGCGGCCTTGCGGCGGCGGATCGCGCGCGCCTGCAGATTGTCGCGGCCAGCGAGGTGATTGGCATGGACGAGCGGCCATCCCAGGCGTTGCGTGGCAAACCGGATTCGTCGATGCGCATTGCCCTCGAACTGGTGCGTGACGGCAAGGCCCAGGCCTGCGTGAGTGCCGGCAACACCGGTGCGTTGATGGCGTTGTCGCGTTTCGTGCTCAAAACCCTGCCGGGTATCGATCGGCCGGCCATGGTGGCGGCGATCCCGACCCAGGCGGGGTACTGCCAGTTGCTCGACCTGGGTGCCAATGTCGATTGCAGTGCCGAGAACCTCTTTCAGTTCGCCGTGATGGGCTCGGTGGCCGCTCAAGCGCTGGGTGTGCATCGGCCGCGCGTGGCGTTGTTGAACATCGGCACCGAGGACATCAAGGGCAACCAGCAGGTCAAGCTGGCGGCCACCTTGCTGCAGAACGCCCGTGGGCTTAACTATGTGGGCTTCGTCGAAGGCGATGGCCTGTACCGCGGCGAGGCTGACGTGGTGGTGTGTGACGGGTTTGTCGGCAACATCCTGCTCAAATCCAGCGAGGGCCTGGCGACGATGATCGCTGCGCGCATCGAGAAGCTGTTCAAGGGTGGCGTGTTGTCGCGCGCCGCTGGCGCGCTGGCCATGCCATTGCTCAAGCGCCTGCAGGCCGACCTGGCGCCGGCGCGGCACAACGGTGCGAGTTTCCTGGGTTTGCAGGGGATCGTCATCAAGAGTCACGGTTCGGCGGGGGTGCAGGGCTTTCAGAGTGCGATTCAGCGGGCGCTGATCGAGATTCAGGAAAACCTGCCGCAGCGGCTGCATGGCCGCCTTGAAGACCTGTTGCCTTAGGCAATTCGCCGATGAAGTGCTTAAATGTGACCGCTTGGTCCGCGTCTCCATCCAAGTTTTCAGATTCCGCGTCAGGCTGATGCCCGGCGCACCCTATCCGACGACAAGATCATAAGGGCTTGTTCAATGTCTGCATCCCTCGCATTCGTCTTTCCCGGTCAAGGTTCCCAGTCGCTCGGCATGCTCAAAGAATTGGGCGCCGAAAAGCCGGTGATCGTTGAGACCTTCAAGGAGGCCTCCGAGGCTCTGGGCTATGACCTGTGGAAGCTGGTCCAGGAAGGCCCGGAAGAACAACTCAACCAAACCGACAAGACCCAGCCGGCCATCCTCACTGCCTCGATCGCCCTGTGGCGCCTGTGGTTGGAAGAGGGTGGCGCGCAGCCTGCGTTCGTTTCCGGCCACAGCTTGGGTGAATACAGCGCCCTGGTTGCCGCTGGCAGCCTGTCGCTCAAAGATGCAGTGAAGCTGGTCAAGCGCCGTGGCGAACTGATGCAGGAAGCTGTGCCAGCTGGTCACGGCGCCATGGCCGCGATTCTCGGCCTGGACGACGCTGTGGTGGTCGATATCTGTGCCAAGGCCGCCGAAGATGAAGTGGTCAGCGCGGTGAACTTCAACTCGCCAGGCCAGGTCGTGATCGCGGGCAACAAGGCTGCCGTGGACCGTGCCATGGAACTGTGCAAAGAGGCCGGTGCCAAGCGTGCCCTGCCGCTGGCGGTCAGCGTGCCGTCGCACTGCGCCTTGATGAAACCGGCTGCCGAGCGTTTCGCCGAATCGGTCAACGCCATCGATTGGAAGGCCCCGCAGATCCCGGTGGTGCAGAACGTCACCGCCGCTATCGCCGCCGACCTCGATGCGCTCAAGCATGACCTGCTGGCACAGCTTTACCAGCCCGTGCGCTGGGTCGAGTGCGTGCAGACGCTGGCCGCCAATGGTGCGGTCAACCTGGTCGAGTGCGGCCCGGGCAAAGTCCTCGCCGGCCTCAACAAGCGTTGCGCCGACGGTGTCACCACTTACAACCTCAATACCCCTGACGCCGTCGCCGCCACCCGTGCGGCGCTGGCCTGAATTGGAGAAGCTTGCATGAGCCTGCAAGGTAAAGTTGCACTGGTCACCGGCGCTAGCCGTGGCATCGGCCAGGCCATTGCCCTCGAACTGGGCCGCCAGGGCGCGACCGTGATCGGCACCGCCACGTCGGCTTCCGGCGCCGAGCGCATTGCCGCCACCCTCAAAGAGCACGGCATCGCCGGCACCGGCATGGAGCTGAACGTGACCAGCGCCGAGTCCGTCGAAGCGGTGCTGGGTGCCATCAGCGCACAGTTTGGTGCGCCGACCATCCTGGTCAACAACGCCGGCATCACCCGCGACAACCTCATGCTGCGCATGAAGGACGACGAGTGGTTCGATGTGATCGACACCAACCTGAACAGCCTCTACCGTCTGTCCAAGGGCGTGCTGCGCGGCATGACCAAGGCGCGTTGGGGTCGTATCATCAGCATCGGCTCGGTTGTCGGTGCCATGGGCAACGCCGGCCAGGCCAACTACGCGGCGGCCAAGGCCGGCCTCGAAGGCTTCAGCCGCGCCCTGGCGCGTGAAGTGGGCTCGCGTGGTATCACCGTCAACTCGGTGACCCCGGGCTTCATCGACACCGACATGACCCGCGAGCTGCCAGAAGCACAGCGCGAAGCCCTACAGACCCAGATTCCGCTGGGCCGCCTGGGTCAGGCCGAGGAAATCGCCAAGGTGGTTTCCTTCCTGGCCTCCGACGGTGCAGCCTATGTGACCGGCGCTACGGTGCCGGTCAACGGCGGGATGTACATGTAACAACTGCAACTCAATGTGACGGATTTCGTAAAAAAAGAGTCATACTGCGAGCCTAAAATCCGTTATAAAGCTGCAACCAGATTCCAGGCAGCGGGTGCGGTGACTAATCCGAAGGTGCGTTTAGCTTGAAAAGCGAACGTCTTTCTATAAAATTGGTCACCGGCCAGCTGCCTGACATATGTCCATTAGGAGTGAAAACTAGGTATGAGCACCATCGAAGAACGCGTCAAGAAAATCGTCGCCGAGCAACTGGGCGTCAAGGAAGAGGAAGTGACCAACGAGAAGTCCTTCGTCGATGACCTGGGTGCCGATTCGCTTGACACCGTTGAGCTGGTGATGGCTCTGGAAGAGGAATTCGAGACCGAAATCCCTGACGAAGAAGCCGAGAAAATCACTACCGTTCAAGCCGCTATCGACTACGTCAACAGCCACAAGGCCTAAGACGCTGTAGTCGTCGCTTCTTGACGAGAAAAACCGCACTGCCTTTGCCGGCGTGCGGTTTTTTCTTTGCGAACGTGCTGCTTTTTGGCGAGCCGGCTTCGCTCACCGCGCACCAAGAGCCTGTTGCCATTCCATTCCAGCGCTTGAATGTAATCGCAAGAGACTCTGTTATTAGAAAAGGAGAGTACTGTGTCGCGTAGACGCGTCGTGGTCACCGGTATGGGTATGCTGTCGCCACTGGGTACCGATGTACCGAGCACCTGGCAGGGCATTCTGGCTGGCCGCAGTGGCATCGGTCCGATCGAACATACGGATCTGTCTGCCTACTCCACCCGTTTCGGCGGCTCGGTGAAAGGCTTTGAGGTCGAACAGTACCTGTCGGCCAAAGAGGCCCGCAAACTTGACCTGTTCATCCAGTACGGCCTGGCGGCCGGGTTCCAGGCCGTGCGTAATGCGGGCCTGGAGGTCAACGACAGCAACCGTGAGCGCATTGGCGTGGCCATGGGTTCGGGCATTGGTGGCCTGACCAACATCGAAGAAACCAGCCGGACCCTGCACGAGCAAGGCCCGCGGCGTATTTCGCCGTTCTTCGTGCCGGGTTCGATCATCAACATGATCTCCGGTTTCCTGTCGATCCACTTGGGGTTGCAGGGCCCGAACTACGCCATTGCCACCGCCTGCACCACGGGCACCCACTGCATCGGCATGGCTGCGCGCAACATCGCCTATGGCGAAGCCGACGTGATGATCGCCGGTGGCGCCGAAATGGCCGCCTGCGGCCTGGGCATGGGCGGCTTCGGCGCATCGCGTGCGCTGTCGACCCGCAACGATGAGCCAAGCCGTGCCAGCCGTCCTTGGGACAAAGGCCGTGATGGTTTCGTGCTGTCTGACGGTGCCGGTGCCCTGGTGCTCGAAGAGCTCGAGCACGCCAAGGCCCGTGGCGCGACCATCTATGCCGAGCTGGTCGGTTTCGGCATGAGCGGTGACGCTTACCACATGACCTCGCCACCCGATACCGGCGAAGGCGCTGCCCGTTGCATGGCCAATGCCCTGCGCGATGCGGGTATCCAGCCTGAAGAGGTCAGCTACATCAACGCCCACGGCACTTCGACCCCGGCCGGCGATATTGCCGAAGTGGCGGCGATCAAGCGTGTGTTTGGTGAGCATGCCTACAAGCTCGCGGTCAGCTCGACCAAGTCGATGACCGGCCACCTGCTGGGTGCCGCAGGCGCGGTGGAAGCGATCTTCAGCGTACTGGCGATCAACAGCCAGATGGCGCCGCCGACCATCAACCTGGACGAGCCGGACGAAGGGTGTGACCTGGACTTCGTGCCGCACCAGGCACGCAGCATGCCGATCGATGTGGTGCTGTCCAACTCGTTCGGCTTTGGTGGCACCAACGGCTCGCTGGTGTTCCGCCGGTTCGCCGGTTGATGCACAGTTGGGTCGACGGCCAGCCGGCGGATGCAGTCAACCTGCAAAACCGCGGCCTGGCATACGGCGATGGTCTGTTCGAGACCATCGCCGTGCGCGGTGGCCGGCCCAGTTTGCTGGCGGGCCACCTCGCACGCTTGGCGTTGGGTTGCCAGCGCCTGGCAATCGACGTCGACCTGGCGTTGGTTGAAGAGGAGCTTCTGCGTTACGCCAACCAGCTCGGTGATGGCGTCGCCAAACTCATCCTGACCCGTGGCGACAGCCAGCGCGGCTATGCCCCGGTTGCCGGTGCCGCGCCGCGGCGCATCCTTCAGGGCAGCCCGCTGCCCAGCTATCCTGTCGAGCATGCCGAGCGTGGCGTGCGTTTGTTCCCGTGCCAGACCCGGCTTGGGGAACAACCGCTGCTGGCCGGGCTCAAACACCTCAATCGCCTGGAGCAGGTGCTGGCGCGTGCCGAATGGCAGGACAGCGAGCATGCCGAAGGCCTCATGCGAGATGGGCAGGGCAGGGTGGTCGAAGGGGTGTACAGCAATCTTTTCCTGGTGCGTGACGGCGTGCTACTGACCGCAGACCTCAGCCGATGCGGCGTCGCGGGAGTAATGCGTGCCGCGTTGTTGCAGCAGGCCCAGGCGCTGGCCATTCCCGTCCAGGTTCGTGACCTGGCATTCGATGAACTGCAGCAGGCGGATGAAGTATTCGTTTGCAACAGTGTCTATGGGGTCTGGCCTGTGCGGGGAATTGCCGCGCTGAACTGGTCGCCAGGCACACTCACCCGTAAACTGCAGGCCGTTGCCCGTACGTTACTGGATACCTGAATTCGTGAGACGCAAATTCCTGCTGCTGCTGGAAATGGGGTTGATCCTGGCTGGCCTGGCATTCGGCTGGTCGGCCTGGAAGGTCAACTCGGTCCTGGAGCAGCCCTTGCACGTGACGCAGGAGCGCCTGCTCGATGTGCCCAATGGCACCAACCCCAACCGCATGTTCTACCGCATGCAGAACGAGGGGTTGCTCGATGACGCCTTTTGGCTGCGGCTTTACTGGCGCTTCAACATGGCCGGTACGCCCCTGCACACCGGTGAGTACCGCCTGACCCCGGGCATGACGGTCGAGCAGTTGTTCGATGCGTGGCGCCGCGGCGATGTCGTGCAGTACAACCTGACCCTGGTCGAAGGCTGGACCTTCCGCCAGGTACGCTCGGCGATCGCCAAGCACGAAAAGCTCAAGCACACGCTGGATGGCCTGTCCGACGCCGAGGTCATGGACAAGCTTGGCCACACCGGGGTGTTCCCTGAAGGCCGCTTCTTCCCAGACACCTATCGCTTCGTGCGTGGCATGAGCGACATCGAATTGTTGCAGCAAGCCTACATGCGCCTGGACGAAGTGCTGGCCAAAGAGTGGTCGGAGCGCACCACCGACCTGCCTTATCGCGACCCCTACCAGGCGCTGATCATGGCTTCGCTGGTGGAGAAGGAAACCGGCATCCCGCAAGAGCGTGGGCAGATTGCCGGCGTGTTCGTGCGGCGCTTGCGCCTGGGCATGATGCTGCAGACCGACCCGACAGTGATCTATGGCATGGGCGAGCGCTACAACGGCAGAATCACCCGTGCCGACCTGCGTGAGCCAACGCCTTATAACACCTACACCATTACTGGCCTGCCGCCGACGCCCATCGCCATGGTCGGCCGCGAGGCGATTCACGCCGCGCTCAATCCGTCCGATGGCACCAGCTTGTATTTCGTCGCTCGCGGCGATGGCAGCCACGTGTTCTCCGACGACCTGGACGATCACAACTCGGCGGTGCGCGAGTTCCAGCTCAAGCGGCGGGCGGATTACCGCTCCAGCCCGGCTCCGCAGGCCCAGCCGGGAGCGGGGGAGGCCGTGGAGCCCGAGACGCCCGCAGCGGACCAGCCGACTGCGCAGCCTGAGCCCGATGAGGCGCCCGCGCAGGATGCCGCCCCGGCCAGCGAACCTGCCCCCGTCGATGCGCCGGCCACTGCGCCGGCGCCCGACGAACAACATTAAGGACTGCCTGTGAGCGGCTTGTTTATTACCCTGGAAGGCCCCGAAGGCGCGGGCAAAAGCACCAACCGTGAATACCTGGCGGCGCGCCTGCGCGAGCAAGGCCTGAATGTGTTGCTGACCCGCGAGCCGGGCGGTACGCCGCTGGCCGAGAAGGTGCGTGAACTGTTGCTGGCACCCAGCGATGAAACCATGGCGGCCGATACCGAGCTGTTGTTGGTGTTCGCTGCACGTGCCCAGCACCTGGCGCAGGTGATCCGCCCTGCGCTGGCCCGTGGCGCCGTGGTGTTATGTGACCGGTTTACCGATGCCACCTACGCTTATCAGGGGGGTGGTCGTGGGTTGTCCGTCGAGCGTATCGCCACCTTGGAGCAATTCGTCCAGGGCGACCTGCGCCCTGACCTGACCCTGGTCTTCGACCTGCCCGTGGAAGTCGGCCTCGCCCGCGCCGCTGCGCGTGGCCGCCTTGACCGTTTCGAGCAGGAAGGCCAGGCGTTCTTCGAGGCCGTGCGCCAAGCCTACCTGCAGCGTGCCCATCGTGAGCCGCAGCGCTACAGCCTGCTGGACGCCGCGCAACCGCTGGAGGCCGTGCAGCGCGCCATCGATGCGCTGCTGCCGGGTATTCTGGAGCGTTGCCGTGGCTGAAGCCTACCCCTGGCAGCAGGCCATCTGGCAGCAGCTGGCCGGTCGCAGTCAGCACGCCCACGCCTACCTGCTGCACGGGCCGCAAGGCATCGGCAAGCGGGCCCTGGCCGAGCGGCTGATGGCGCGCCTGCTGTGTCAGCAGCCGCAGGGCCTGGATGCCTGTGGTAGCTGCAAGTCCTGCTTGCTGCTCAAGGCCGGTAGCCACCCGGACAACTATGTACTGGAGCCAGAAGAGGCCGACAAGCCGATCAAGGTCGACCAGGTGCGTGAGTTGGTGGCTTTCGTGGTGCAGACTGCGCAGTTGGGTGGGCGCAAAGTCGTGTTGATCGAGCCGGTCGAGGCGATGAATATCAATGCCTCCAACGCCCTGCTCAAAAGCCTTGAAGAGCCCTCCGGCGACACCGTTCTGCTGTTGGTCACGCACCAGCCCAGCCGCCTGTTGCCGACCATCAAGAGCCGTTGCCAGCAGGTCGCTTGCCCGCAGCCTAGCCTGGCCCAGAGCCAAGCCTGGCTGGCCCATGCGCTGGCCGACAGCGATGAAGCGGAGCGCGATGAGTTGCTGACCCTGGCCGCTGGGTCGCCATTGATGGCGGTGAGTTTGCAGGCGCAGGGCGTGCGCGAGCAGCGTGCGCTGGTCACCGACGGGGTGAAGAAACTGCTCAAGCAGCAGCAATCGCCCAGTCAGTTGGCAGAGGCTTGGAATGGCGTGCCGTTGTTGCTGTTGTTTGACTGGTTCTGCGACTGGTCGCACCTGATCCTGCGCTATCAGTTGACCCAGGACGAAGAAGGGTTAGGCTTGGCCGATATGCGCAAGGTTGTGCAGTACCTGGCGCAAAAAAGCCGCCAGGCTAACGTGCTTCAGGTGCAGGCGTGGATCCTGGAACAGCGCCAGAAGGTGCTGGGCAAGGCTAACCTGAACCGCGCCCTGCTGCTCGAAGCGCTGCTGGCGCACTGGCAGCAGTTGCCAGGCGCTCGCTGATTTCCCCTTTTTTTCATGTGTGCCGTTATCCCATGCTCGTAGATTCCCATTGCCACCTTGACCGTCTTGACCTGAGCGCCCACCAGGGCTCCCTCGATGCCGCCCTGCAAGCCGCGCGTGAGCGCGGGGTAGGGCACTTTCTGTGCATTGGCGTCAGCGCCGAGAACGCTGGTGCGGTCAAAGCGCTGAGTGAGCAGTACGCCGATGTCGATTGTTCAGTGGGTGTGCACCCGCTCGACCTGGCACCGGGCGAAACCCCGGCGCTGGAGTGGCTGTTGCGTGAGTTGGCGCATCCGCATGTGGTGGCGATCGGTGAAACCGGCCTGGACTACCACTACGAGCCGGAAGCCGCCGAGTTGCAGCAGGCATCGTTTCGCCTGCACCTGGAGGCCTCGCGCCAGACCGGCAAGCCGGTGATCGTGCATACCCGTGCTGCGCGGGCCGACACCCTGGCGCTGCTGCGCGAGGCGAACCTGCCCCAGGCCGGTGTGCTGCACTGCTTCACCGAAGACTGGGACATGGCCAAGGCGGCGCTGGACCTGGGCTACTACATCTCGTTGTCGGGCATCGTCACCTTCCGCAATGCCGATGCCTTGCGTGAGGTGGCGCGCCAAGTGCCTGTCGACCGCTTGCTGGTGGAGACCGATTCGCCATACCTGGCACCGATACCGCACCGGGGCAAGCCTAACCTGCCGCAGTATGTGCGTGAGGTGGCCGAATACGTCGCCTCGTTGCGAGGGGCCAGCTATGAGCAGTTGGCGGAGCAGACCACCGCCAACTTCAAGCGGTTGTTCCCGCTGGCTCGCGTGGCCGGGTAGCGCGACAGGCAAAAAAAACCCGGGTTCTGGGGGAGGGAATCCGGGTTAAGACCATTAGGAGTAAAACAAAGGTACGCGGTCCCTGAGCACCTTTATCGGCGCGCCACTTGGGGGGGATGCGCCGCGCCAACACTTCAAGTATTGGTCAGGTTTGGCGCAGTGCCAGTGGCTGTTGGTCGTTTTTTAAACAGATTTGGAATACGCCCGCGTTCCGTTGCACTCTCAGTGCATGGCCAGACGCCGCACCTGCTGAACAGTTTCGTCGATCAGCTGCTCACTGGTATAGAAATGCGGTGAAAATCGCACACAGCCGCCACGCAAGGCGCAAATTGTGCGCTCGGCCATCAAAGCCTGGTAGGTTTGCTCGCTGGCCCGCCCTTTGATACTGAATGTGACGATGCCCGCCCGTCTGTCCGGGTCAGCCGGGGTGTGCAGTACAACATGGGGCACTGAAGCCAAGCCTTCATACAGCTGCGCCACGCGCTGCTGCAATTGCTGCGCGACCGTGCCGATACCGACGTCCTCCAGCAGTGACAAGCTCGCCTCCAGCGCATGGGTGCCGAGCAAGTTCGGGCTGCCACACTCGAAACGCCGTGCGCTGTGTGCGGGCTGCCATTGGCGTCGGTCGAAGTCGCCCAGGTGTTCAAGCATGTGCCAGCCATAGGCATTGAGTTCAAGTTGCGGGCGGAGCGCGGCGCGGCAATAGAACATTCCCAGCCCCTCAGGGCCGAGCATCCACTTATGGCCATCGGCCACGGCAAAATCACACTGAAAGCGTTGTACGTCGAAGGGCAGGGCGCCGACCTGCTGAATGGCATCGATGCAGAACAGTACATTACGCGCCCTGCAACCTTCACCCAGGCGCGCCAGGTCCAGGCGCAGGCCGCTGCCGAACTGCACCGCGCTGACCGCCAATAACCGGGTGCGCGGGCCGCAGGCCGTCAGCAAGGTAGCTTCGGGGTCTGGGCCGGCCAGGTTGGCCTCGATCACCTGCACGCCACGGTCGGCCAACGCCTCCCACACCACGCGGTTGGAAGGGAACTCCTCGTCGCTGATCACCACCTGGTCGCCCATTGCCCAGTCCAGGCCAAAGGCGACCAGCGACAGCCCTTCGGAGGTGTTTTTCACCAAGGCGATATCGCCAGGCGAGGGCGCATGGATAAGCCGCGCCAGCCGCGCGCGCAGGCGTCGCTCGGTGGCCAGCCAGGATGGGTACTCGCTGGCACCTAGGCAAACGTTGTCGCGGGCGAAGCGGGCCACTGCCTCGGCAGCCCGCCGTGGCCAAGGGGCGATGGCGGCGTGGTTCAGGTAGCGCAGCCCGGGGGCATGGTCGAACTCATCGTGAAACATAGACATGGTTGGATGATCCGTGCAATTTCCCGCAAGTTAGGCATAATAAACCGCTTCGATTGTCATCCAGTCCTTCCTATGCAGAAAGAACCTCGTAAGGTCCGTGAGTTTCGCCGTCGCGAACAGGAAATCCTCGATACCGCGCTCAAGCTGTTTCTCGAACAGGGTGAAGACAGTGTCACCGTCGAGATGATCGCTGACGCGGTAGGTATCGGCAAAGGCACGATCTACAAGCACTTCAAGTCCAAGGCGGAGATCTACCTGCGCCTGATGCTCGACTACGAGCGTGATTTGAACGAGCTGTTGCATTCGGCCGACGTCGACCGTGACAAGGAAGCCCTGTCGCGCGCCTACTTCGAGTTCCGCATGCGCGACCCGCAGCGCTATCGCCTGTTCGACCGCCTGGAAGAAAAGGTGGTCAAGGGTAATCAGGTGCCGGAGATGGTCGAGCAGTTGCACAGCATCCGCGCCTCCAACTTCGATCGCCTCACCCAGTTGATCAAGGGCCGTATCAGCGAAGGCAAGCTCGAAGACGTACCGCCGTACTTCCACTACTGCGCGGCCTGGGCGTTGGTGCATGGCGCCGTGGCGCTCTACCACTCGCCGTTCTGGAGTAATGTGCTGGAAGATCAGGAAGGTTTCTTCCAGTTCCTCATGGACATCGGCGTACGCATGGGCAACAAGCGCAAACGCGACCCGGAACCCACCCACTGACCGCACCGGTGGCTCCAGCATGAACAAGGTGCTTGCCAAAACCTGATTTATGAGTCAGGTTTTGCCAGCCCCGCTTCATCCATGCTGGAGTCATCCATGATCGTCGATCGTCAAGGCAGGCGTTTTCGCAACCTGCGTGTCAGCCTGACGGCTGCCTGTAACTACGCGTGCACTTACTGCGTGCCCAATGGCAAGCGCCTGGTAGCGGCGCAGGACGAGCTGTCCGCGCAAGCCCTGGCGCGGGGCGTTGCTTACCTGATTGAAGCCGCAGGTATCGAGCGTTTACGCATTACTGGTGGCGAGCCGCTGGTCAGCCCCCGCCTGGATGGCTTTCTGGCTGCCATTGCCAAACTCCCCCTCGACGATATCTCGCTGACCACCAATGGCCAATTGCTCGCGCGCAAGCTGCCAGCGCTTCATGCCGCCGGCATCCGCCGTTTGAATGTGTCCCTCGATACCCTCGACCCGCTAGCGTTTCGCCGCATCGCCCGCGGTGGCGACCTGGCCAGTGTGCTGGCAGGCATGCAGCACGCCAGCGAGCAGGGCATGCGCATCAAAGTGAACATGGTGCCGATGCGTGGGCAAAACCTCGACCAGGTGTTGCCGATGTTGGATTACTGCCTCGAGCGGGGTTTCGAGCTGCGCTTCATTGAGCTCATGCGCATGGGCCACCTGGCCAGTGATCGCAACGCATTTTTGCAGCAGTTCGTGGGCCTTGATCAGTTGCTCGGGCTGATTGGTGCCGAGCATGCATTCGAGCAGGTCGATGTGCCGGTGGATGCTACGGCCCTGCGTTACCAGATCCCGGGTAAAGGCCATTTCGGCGTAATAGCCAACGAGAGCGTGCCGTTTTGCCGCGGTTGCTCGCGGCTACGTTTGTCATCCACGGGTTGGCTGCATGGCTGCCTGTCGTCGAGCAACCGCCACTATGTCGGCGATCTGTTAGAAAAGCCGCGTCATCTAGCGCTTCCTGCCCTGCAGCGGCTGCTGGTCAAAGCCCTGGCAGACAAGCAGGATGTGGCGTTTTCCGGGGGTGTTATGGTGATGAAGGTAATCGGCGGCTGAGTCTGGCGCAAAAGCTGCATCCGCCGGCTATTCGCCGGTTTTTCGTCGCCGGCCACTGGAGGAAAGATGCGTAGCCTGGTCTTGCTGCTGGCGCTGATGGCGTTGGGCGGCTGCATGAATGTCAGCGATATGGGCGAAGGCGTCCGTTACCACATGAGCGACGCCGGTCTGCTCGACCACAGCGATACCCGCAGGACACTGTCGATCCGCCTGCAGCCCGACTCGTTCATCTTCATTGGCCAGGGTGCCTTCGTGCCGCCCGGTAAAGGGCCAGTACCGCACCAGAACGTGGTGGCCGACCAGGCCTTCAAGAGCTTCGTCGAGTATTTCCCCCTGGTACGCCGTGCCCAAGGCCCGCTCGGCTTGGAGGACGCGATCGCCCAGGCGCGCTCGGTGGGCGCGGACTACGTGCTGTACACCCGTTTTGCACGTACCGACGACCGCATCGGCAACGGCGACGAATGGTATGACGAACAGGCTGTCGACCGTCTCGGCTGGGACACTGGGGTGGTGCAGATGATGCTGATTGAAACCAATACCCGCTACTTGATCGACACCGCACGCATCAAAAGCCGTGGCGGTTTGTTGACGTTCCACGACAATACGCCGGAAGATTTGCTTGCCGCGCCGATGCGCGAGTACGCTCGGAGCCTTCTGGGCATGAGCGAATGAGGCAAGCGTGATGAGCGACTCCGGCAAGGCCAATGACCTTCTGGCGCAAATCCCCAAGGCGCAGGGCCTGCCGCCCGTGCACCTGTGGAACCCGGACTTCTGCGGCGACATCGACATGCGCATCGCCCGCGACGGCACCTGGTATTACCTGGGCACGCCGATCGGGCGCAAGCCGATGGTGCGGTTGTTTTCCACGATCATCCGCCGCGACGGCGATGACTATTTCCTGATAACCCCAGTGGAGAAGGTCGGCATCCGTGTCGACGATGCGCCCTTTGTCGCGGTTGCCCTGGAGGTACAGGGCGAGGGTGAGCAACAAGTGTTGCGCTTCACCAGCAATGTCGACGACCAGGTCGAGGCGGGGCCGGATAACCCATTGCGGGTCGAGCTTGATCCTGTCACGCAAGAGCCATCCCCCTACGTACTGATGCGTAGCAACCTTGAAGCGCTGATTCATCGCAATGTGTTCTACCAACTGGTCGAGCTGGCGGTGCCGCGCATTATCGACGGTGAAGAGTGGCTGGGGGTATGGAGCCGGGGCGAGTTCTATCCGATCGGGCGTACCGGCTGAGACCTTGTGGCGGCTGGCATGCGCCTGTCTTGGGCAGTGCGGTGTGATTAGGATCGAGTGCCGCGCGGGCGGCGCTCGGTCTGCCAGGCGCTGCAGATTCCAGCCGTATAACGAAAAAGCCCCCGGTTGCTTGCGCACCCGGGGGCTTTTCAGTGTTTGGCTCCGCGACCTGGACTCGAACCAGGGACCCAATGATTAACAGTCATTTGCTCTACCGACTGAGCTATCGCGGAATCTGCGCATATCTTACTGATCACCAAAGGGAAGTCAAGCTTCCCCCCTGGTAAATCAGAATCGAATCAAGCAGTTACAGCACTTCGACGATGGCCTTGGTGACCACGTGGATGTTGCTTTGATTCAGTGCGGCGACGGCAATGCGGCCAGTGTCCAGCGCGTAGATGCCGAACTCGTTCTTCAGGCGAGCCACTTGCTCGACGGTCAGGCCGGAGTAGGAGAACATGCCCACTTGGCGGCCAACGAAGCTGAAGTCGCGCTTGGCACCGTAGGTGGCCAGCAGCTCGACCATCTGCTTGCGCATGCCGTGGATGCGCTGGCGCATTTCGCCCAGTTCCGCTTCCCACATCTGACGCAGCTCGTCGTTGTTGAGCACGGTGGCGACGATGGTCGCGCCATGGGTCGGCGGGTTGGAGTAGGTGGTGCGGATCACGCGCTTGACCTGGGACAGCACGCGGGTGCTTTCGTCCTTGGAACCGGTCACGATCGACAGGGCGCCGACGCGCTCGCCATACAGCGAGAACGACTTGGAGAACGAGCTGGAAACAAAGAAGTCCAGGCCAGACTCGGCGAACAGGCGCACGGCGAAGGCGTCTTCAGCGATGCCGTCACCGAAGCCCTGGTAGGCCATGTCGAGGAATGGCACGTGGCCCTTGGCCTTGACCACTTCCAGGACGTTTTTCCAGTCGTCCAGGTTAAGGTCGACGCCGGTCGGGTTGTGGCAGCAGGCGTGCAGAACGACGATCGAGCCGGACGGCAGGCTGTTCAGGTCTTCGAGCATGCCGGCGCGGTTAACGTCGTTGCTCGGCGCGTCGTAATAGCGGTAGTTCTGTACCGGGAAGCCCGCGGTCTCGAACAGGGCGCGGTGGTTTTCCCAGCTAGGGTCGCTGATGGCAACCACGGCATTGGGCGACAGGCGTTTGAGGAAGTCGGCGCCAATTTTCAGCGCACCGGTGCCGCCAACGGCTTGCACGGTGACGACACGGCCAGCGGCCAGCAGCGGCGATTCGGCGCCGAACAGCAGTTTTTGCACGGCCTGGTCGTAAGTCGCGATACCGTCGATCGGCAAGTAGCCGCGCGAGGCATGCTGGGCAGCACGCTGGGTCTCGGCTTCGATCACGGCGCGCAGCAGCGGAATGCGGCCTTCCTCATTGCAGTAGACGCCCACGCCCAGGTTGACCTTGTCAGTACGTGGATCGGCGTTGAATGCTTCGTTGAGGCCCAGAATAGGGTCGCGGGGTGCCAGCTCGACAGCGGAAAACAGGCTCATTGTTACCTTGGCTCTGATTGGAGAGTGATAGGACGTACACGCTCCAGCCGAATGCACTGAAGCGGTGCACAAACGGGGAGTCAGTATAGTGATACCGACCGGTCACTGCGACACTCTGGCGCAGCTTTTCCGGCCATTTACGCAAATATTTTTTGACCATTGGTCTTATTGCCGTGTCCACAGCAATAAGCGTTCACACCTGGGGCTTGAAACCGGCCCCGAGCGAACGCATTTGGGTATAGACTACTGGCTAAATTTACAGTTGCTGCGACACCGCGAGGTCCCTCATGTCCGAGTTCCAGCTCGTCACCCGTTTCCAGCCGGCCGGCGATCAGCCCGAAGCCATTCGCCAGATGGTCGAAGGCATCGAGGCGGGGCTTTCGCACCAGACGCTGCTCGGCGTGACCGGCTCGGGCAAGACGTTCAGCATCGCCAACGTCATTCAGCAAGTGCAGCGCCCGACCTTGGTGCTGGCGCCGAACAAGACCTTGGCGGCGCAGCTGTATGGCGAGTTCAAGGCGTTCTTCCCGAACAACGCGGTCGAATATTTCGTTTCCTACTACGACTACTACCAGCCCGAGGCCTATGTCCCGTCGTCCGATACCTTCATCGAGAAGGATGCATCGATCAACGACCATATCGAGCAGATGCGCCTGTCGGCGACCAAGGCCTTGCTCGAGCGGCGCGACGCGATCATCGTCACCACCGTGTCGTGCATCTATGGCCTGGGCAGCCCCGAGACCTACCTGAAGATGGTCCTGCACGTGGACCGCGGCGACAAGCTCGACCAGCGCGCCTTGCTGCGCCGCCTGGCTGACTTGCAGTACACCCGCAACGAGATGGATTTCGCCCGCGCCACCTTCCGTGTGCGCGGCGACGTAATCGACGTGTTCCCGGCCGAATCCGACCTTGAAGCCATCCGCATCGAGCTGTTCGATGACGAAGTGGAGAACATCGCTGCCTTCGACCCGCTCACGGGGGAAGTCTTTCGAAAGCTGCCGCGCTTCACGTTCTACCCCAAGAGCCACTATGTGACCCCGCGTGAGACGCTGCTCGACGCTGTCGAAGGCATCAAGGAAGAGCTCAAGGACCGGCTCGAATACCTGCACAAGGGCAACAAGCTGGTGGAGGCGCAGCGGCTGGAGCAGCGCACCCGTTTCGACCTGGAGATGATCCTGGAGCTGGGTTACTGCAACGGTATCGAAAACTACTCGCGCTATCTGTCTGGGCGCCCCTCCGGCGCGCCGCCACCCACCCTTTACGACTACCTGCCCGCGGATGCGCTGCTGGTGATCGACGAGTCACACGTCAGCGTCCCCCAGGTCGGCGCCATGTACAAGGGCGACCGCTCGCGCAAGGAAACCCTGGTGGAATACGGCTTCCGCCTGCCTTCGGCGCTGGACAACCGGCCCATGCGCTTCGATGAATGGGAGTCGGTCAGCCCACAGACCATTTTCGTTTCGGCAACCCCCGGTCCCTACGAGGCCGAACATGCTGGCCGCGTGGTCGAGCAGGTGGTGCGGCCTACCGGCCTGGTCGACCCGCAAGTGGAGATACGCCCGGCGTTGACCCAGGTCGACGACCTGCTGTCGGAGATCCGCAAGCGTGTCGATGCGGGTGAGCGGGTGCTGGCGACCACGCTGACCAAGCGCATGGCCGAGGACCTCAGTGATTACCTGGCCGACCACGACGTGCGGGTGCGTTACCTGCACTCGGACATCGACACGGTCGAACGGGTGGAAATCATCCGCGACCTGCGCTTGGGCACCTTCGATGTGCTGGTGGGCATCAACCTGCTGCGTGAGGGGTTGGACATGCCTGAGGTGTCGCTGGTGGCGATTCTCGATGCCGACAAGGAAGGCTTCCTGCGTTCCGAGCGGTCACTGATCCAGACCATTGGTCGGGCTGCGCGTAACCTCAATGGCCGGGCCATCTTGTACGCCGACCAGATGACCGGCTCGATGCAGCGGGCCATCGATGAGACCGAGCGGCGCCGGGAGAAGCAGATTGCTTTCAACCTGGCCAACGGTATCGTGCCCAAGGGGGTCGTCAAGGACATCACCGACATCATGGAAGGCGCTACCGTACCTGGCTCGCGCAGCAAGAAGCGCAAGGGTATGGCCAAGGCCGCGGAGGAGAGCGCCCGCTACGAAGCCGAGCTGCGCACGCCGGGTGAGATCACCAAGCGTATCAAGCAGCTGGAAGAGAAGATGATGCAGTTCGCGCGGGACCTGGAGTTCGAAGCCGCGGCGCAAATGCGCGACGAGATCACCCAGTTGCGGGAGCGGCTGATCACCAGCTGATCCTTTGCTCCCGGTTAGGCCTCTTCGCGGGGCAAGCCCGCTCCCACAGACACCTCACTTTTCACAAGGGCCGTGAGGTGCCTGTGGGCGCGGGCTTGCCCCGCGAAGAGGCCGGTACAGGCAACAAACAAATCAGCTCAATGAGCCTCCCCAGCCTTCAACCCCTCCGGCAGCTTGCGCGTCAACAGCACCGCCACCATGCTCACCGCCAAGCCGATGCCGACAAAGTGGAAGGCATCGTTGTACGCCATGATCTGCGCCTGCTGATGGGTAATCTCGCTCAGCTTGCCAAGCGCCGCCGTCTCACTGCCCAGTCGCTCCGCCAGTTGCGCCAGGCGCTCTGCCACCTGTGGGTTGCTGGGCACCACCGATTCGCGCAGGTAGTCGAAGTACACCTTGGTCCGCGCATCCAGCAAGGTGGCAAGCAAGGCAATGCCAATGGCCCCACCCAGGTTGCGCAGGATGTTGAACAGGCTCGATGCCGACCCGGCATCTTGTTGCTGGATATAGGCCGTGGCAATCAACGAAATGGTCACCATGATCATCGGTTGCCCCAGTGCCCGAATGATCTGGATGTGGTTGAACTGCGGCCCCGCAAAGTCCGGGTTAAGCACCCCCGAGCCAAAGCTGGCGGCCCCGAACAGGCAGAAGCCTACAGCGCACAGAATCTTCGGCGAGACCACTTTCATCAGCTGCGGCACCAGCGGAATCAGAAACAGCTGTGGTACCCCCATCCACATGATCACCTCGCCGATCTGCAGGGCGTTGTAGCCCTGGATCTGCGCCAGGTACAGCGGCAACAAGTAGATTGAGCCATACAGCCCGACCCCCATGCCCAGGCTGGCAATACTCGACAGGCCAAAGTTGCGGTTGCCGAGGATGCGCAGGTTGATCAAAGGGTGCGGCTTGGAAAACTGCAGGATGACAAAGGTAATCAGGCTGATCAGGGCGACGGTGCCCAGGCTGACGATCAGGTTCGATTCCAGCCAATCCTTGCGATGGCCTTCCTCGAGAAAGACCTGCAGGCAGCCCAGCCCCAGGCCGAGCGTGACGATGCCGGCATAGTCGGTGCTCTTCAGCAGCTCCCAATGCGCCTCTTTTTTCTCTAGCCCGTACAGCAGCCCAGCGATCATCACCAAGCCTGGCGGGATGTTGATGTAGAAAATGTACTCCCAGCCCCAGTTCTCCGTCAGCCAGCCACCCAGGGTCGGGCCGATCGAGGGCGCGAAGGTGGCCGTCATGGCGAACATGGCCATGCCCTTGGCGCGGTGGTGCTCGGGTAGCTTGATCAGGGTCAGGGTGAAGGCCAGGGGGATCAGCGCGCCACCGGTAAAGCCCTGCAGGGCACGGAACATGATCATACTCTCCAGGTTCCAGGCCATGGAGCAGAGCAGGGACGACAGCAAAAAGCCGGCTGAAACCCACACCGCCAGGCGTCGGGCGGACAGCAACTGCACCAGCCAGGCGGTCAGCGGGATCATGATGATTTCCGCCACCAGGTAGGAGGTGGAGATCCACGAGCCTTCTTCCAAGGTCGCGGAAAGTGCGCCCTGGATGTCCTTCAGCGACGAGTTGGTGATCTGGATGTCGAGCACGGCCATGAAAGCGCCGAGCATCACGCTCATCACCGCAATCCAGTCGCGCCGGCTGGGCTCGGCAGTGGGCCGGAGCAATTGATCACCGGCCATTGCGGCCTTCATCCTCGGTGCGGATATCGACAGTGGCGGTGACCGACATGCCGGGGCGGATGCGGCCATGCAGCGGGTTGTCGGCGCTGAAGGTCAGCTTCACCGGGATGCGCTGCACCACCTTGGTGAAGTTGCCGGTGGCGTTGTCCGGTGGCAGCAGGCTGAACTGGGCGCCGGAGGCTGCGAACAGGCTGTTGACCCGGGCTTCGATGGGGGTGTCTGGGTAGCTGTCGAACAGCAATTCGGCGCGCTGCCCTGGTTGCATGTGGCCAATCTGGGTTTCCTTGAAGTTGGCCTGTACCCAGATGTCTTCGTCGGGCACGATCGACAGCAGATAGGCGCCAGCCTGTACCACCTGACCGTTGCGTGCGTTGCGTTGGCCGATGGTGCCGCTGATCGGGGCGCGGATCTCGCAGCGGATCAGGTTCAATTCGGCCTGGGCAAGGTCGGCACGGGCATTGGCGATCTGCGCATCGAGGCGTTTGAGCTCGGCAGTCAGGGCATTGACCTGTTGGCGCTGGCTTTGTAGGTCAGCGCGGGCCTTGTCGACCTGGGAGCTGGCGACGTGGCTTTCTGCCGAAAGGGTGGTCACCCGCTCCTCGGACACGAAGCCAGGCTTGCGCAGGGCTTCTGCGCGGTTGAGGTCCAGGCGTGAGCGGTTGAGCGTGGCCTGGTTGGCGGCGACCTGGGCCTGGCCTGCAGCGATCAAGCTGCCTTGTTGCGTTAGGCGGCTTTCAGCCTGCACGTGTTCCGCTTCACGGGTTGCCAGGGCGGCTCGCGCGCGCTCGACGGCGAGTTGAAAATCGGCGGCCTCCAGGCGTACCAGCAGTTCGCCTTTGACCACGTGCTGGTTGTCCTGCACCCGTACATCTTCTATACGCGCGCCAAGTTGGCTGGAAATACGGGTGATTTCGCCCTGAACGTAAGCGTTGTCGGTGCTTTCGTAAAAGCGCCCCTTGAAGTACCAGTGGGCCAGGAAGGCGAGGGCGATGGCCGCAACCACGACAAAGAAGATCAGCAGGCGGCGTTTGAGTTGAGCAGGCATGAGGACTATGGTTCCAGAAATGTAAACAAATTTAACAGCGACGGGCGGCAATTCGACAAGTGTCGTTCGCGCCATTGCTGGAGCCGGGTGCCTGCTCCCTGCTAACATCCCGCCTTTGTTTCATCTTTCGTTCGAGACCTTCCATGACCACCGTACGCACGCGTATCGCGCCATCGCCCACGGGCGACCCCCATGTCGGCACCGCCTACATCGCCCTGTTCAATTACTGCTTTGCCAAGCAGCACGGCGGCGAGTTCATCCTGCGCATCGAAGATACCGACCAACTGCGCTCCACCCGCGAGTCGGAACAGCAGATCTTCGACGCCTTGCGCTGGCTTGGCATCGAGTGGAACGAAGGCCCGGACGTCGGTGGCCCGCACGGCCCTTACCGGCAGAGCGAGCGTGGCGAGATCTACGCCAAATACGCCAAGCAACTGGTCGATGCCGGTCACGCGTTCTACTGCTTCTGTACCGCTGAAGAGCTGGAGCAGATGCGCGCCGAGCAAATGGCCCGTGGCGAGACCCCGCGTTACGACGGCCGTGCCCTGTTGCTGAGCGCTGAAGAAGTGCAGCGCCGCCTGGACGCCGGCGAGCCCCACGTGATCCGCATGAAGGTGCCGAGCGAAGGCATCTGCGTGGTGCCAGACATGCTGCGCGGTGACGTCGAAATCCCATGGGACCGCATGGACATGCAGGTGCTGATGAAGAACGACGGCCTGCCGACCTACTTCCTGGCCAACGTGGTCGACGACCACCTGATGGGCATCACCCACGTTCTGCGGGGTGAAGAGTGGCTGCCGTCGGCGCCCAAGCTGATCAAGCTGTACGAGTACTTCGGCTGGGAGCAGCCCAAGCTGTGCTACATGCCGCTGCTGCGTAACCCGGACAAGTCCAAGCTGTCCAAACGCAAGAACCCGACCTCGGTCACCTTCTACGAGCGCATGGGCTTCATGCCCGAGGCGATGCTCAACTATCTCGGCCGCATGGGCTGGTCGATGCCGGACGAGCGCGAGAAGTTCTCCCTGGCCGAAATGGTCGAGCACTTCGACCTGTCGCGCATCTCCCTGGGTGGGCCGATTTTCGACATTGAAAAACTGTCCTGGCTCAATGGCCAGTGGCTGCGCGAGCTGCCGGTCGAACAGTTCGCCGCGCGCTTGCAGAAATGGGCGTTCAACAGTGACTACATGATGAAGATCGCCCCGCATGTTCAAGGCCGGGTCGAGACCTTCAGCCAGGTTGCGCCGCTGGGGGGCTTCTTCTTCGAGGGTGCGCTGAAGCTCGATGCCAAGCTGTTCGAGAGCAAGAAGCTGTCGGCTGATCAGGTGCGCCAGGTCATCCAGTTGATCCTGTGGAAGCTCGAAAGCCTGCGCCAGTGGGAAAAGGACCGCATCACCGGTTGCATCCAGGCCGTGGTCGAGTCGCTGGAGCTGAAACTGCGTGACGCCATGCCGCTGATGTTCGCCGCCATTACCGGCCAGGCCAGCTCGGTGTCGGTGCTCGATGCCATGGAAATCCTCGGCCCGGACCTGACCCGCTACCGCTTGCGCCAGGCTCTGGACTTGCTGGGTGGTGTGTCGAAAAAAGAAAACAAAGAGTGGGAAAAGCTGCTGGCGAACATCGCCTGATTAGGTGTTGATCGCCTGTGTAGGAGCGGCCTTGCGTCGCGAAAGGGGTTGCGAAGCGGCCCCCGCGATAGCGCAGCCCCGCAAATCGGGGGGGGGCGCTTCGCGCCCCTATCGCGACACAAGGCCGCTCCTACAACGGCCGTGTATGCCATGAAAAGAAGGGCAGGGCGGTAAGTGATTGTTATCTGTGAAAAAACTTTTGAATATTTTCAAGAATTCGTTTGACAGCCGTGCAATCCGATCTTAATATGCGCCCCGTCCACAGCGATGAGCGAAACGAAACGCCAGGCACCCAGCCAGCGATTCTGCTCAGAGCGACATAGTGGGGCTATAGCTCAGCTGGGAGAGCGCCTGCATGGCATGCAGGAGGTCAGCGGTTCGATCCCGCTTAGCTCCACCAAATTCCGCTTAGCAGCCACGGCTGATAAGCAAGACCGGGTCCAGCAACCGGGTCTTGAAGGTAAGAAGGTTCGTCCCCTTCGTCTAGTGGCCTAGGACACCGCCCTTTCACGGCGGTAACAGGGGTTCGAGTCCCCTAGGGGACGCCAGTTTTACACAAGCGATGTTTCACGATGTCGCTGGGCCGCGAGGCTAAAAATCTGGGGCTATAGCTCAGCTGGGAGAGCGCCTGCATGGCATGCAGGAGGTCAGCGGTTCGATCCCGCTTAGCTCCACCAATTTGCCGCGGTACGTGAAAACGGACCGGCACGAAGGTTACGTCCCCTTCGTCTAGTGGCCTAGGACACCGCCCTTTCACGGCGGTAACAGGGGTTCGAGTCCCCTAGGGGACGCCACTTTTACCCGCGTTTTGCGGGGCTTAAAGAGGCTCATTCGTCTATTGGATGAGCCTTTTGTTTTCGGGGCTATAGCTCAGCTGGGAGAGCGCCTGCATGGCATGCAGGAGGTCAGCGGTTCGATCCCGCTTAGCTCCACCAATTTTGCCGCGGTTTGTGAAAATGAACCGGCACGAAGGTTACGTCCCCTTCGTCTAGTGGCCTAGGACACCGCCCTTTCACGGCGGTAACAGGGGTTCGAGTCCCCTAGGGGACGCCATTTTTACCCGCGTTTTGCGGGACTTTAAAGGCTCATTCGCTTATTGAATGGGCCTTTTGTTTTTCTCCCTTTCCCATTTTTTCGGGCACCGACAGGTGGTCGCTAATTTCGCTTGCCAAAAAATATGATGCTTATAATATTACAAGCATCATATTCGAGGTGGCCATGAACGACAAAAAGAGCAAAACCCGCGAGCGGATTCTCGAAGCTGCGCGCAGCGCCTTGATCCAGCACGGGCCGGCTGAACCGAGCGTCAGCCAGGTCATGGGGGCTGCAGGCCTTACGGTAGGGGGGTTCTATGCCCATTTCGAGAGCAAGGACGAACTCATGCTGGAGGCGTTTCGCCAGTTATTGGGCGAGCGGCGGGACTTGCTGGCGCAGGTCGACCCCAGCCTGGATGGCGAGGCGCGCCGGGCGTTGGTGACGGCGTTCTACCTTTCGCGCAAGCACCGCGACGCGCAAGTGCATGCCTGCCCGCTGCCCAACGCCCTGGGCGAAATGCAGCGCCTGCCAGAGGTGTTCCGCGAGGTGCTGGCCGAGCACATCGAGCTGATGACCGCGAAAATGGTCGACCGCCCCGAAGACATCGACAAAGCACTGGCCGACCTGGCGCTGATGGTCGGTGGCCTGGCCCTGGCGCGCGCCTTGGGCACGGGCGAGCTTTCTGACCGTGTATTGCGTGCCGCCAAGTCGGCGGTGATCTGAATAACCACAATGCTGGAGCAAGGTGATGACTACCCTGAGCTGGATTCGCGGCATCAATGGCACCCTTGGCCACCTGGCGCCTGAGCATGTGGCCGGCAAGATGCGCCGCGCATTCATGACCCCGCGCACGCTGCCTCCCAGGGCGTGGGAGTTGCCGCTGCTGGCCAAGGCCGAACGCATCACCTTGCGCTTTGGGCTTTCGGCATTGCGCTGGGGCAAGGGGCCGACGGTATTGCTGATGCACGGTTGGGAAGGGCGCCCCACCCAGTTTGCCGCGTTGATCGAGGCTCTGGTCCAGGCCGGGCATACTGTGGTGTCGTTGGAGGGGCCGGCACATGGTCGCTCTCCAGGCCATCAAGCTCACGTGGTGTTGTTCGCCCGCGCGCTGCTGGAAGCGGCTGCCGAGTTGCCGCCGTTGCGCGCGGTGATAGGCCACTCCATGGGCGGAGCCAGTGTGTTGCTGGCGTTGCAGATGGGGCTGCGCGCGGAGGCGGCAGTAAGTATCGCTGCACCCGCCCGGTTGCTCGGCGTGTTGCGCGGCTTCGCGCATCGCCTGGGGCTGCCGGCGCGCGCACGAGCCGCATTCATTCGCCAGGTGGAGCGCGATGTGGGGATGCAGATCACGCGCCTGGATGTCAGTGGTTACCAGTTGGAACTGCCAGGCTTGGTGGTGCATGCGGCTGACGACGGCCTGGTGGCTGTCGATGAGGCCCATATCATCCATAAGGCCTGGTTCGACAGCCGCTTGCTGCTGCTGGAGGAGGGCGGGCACCAGCGAGTGCTGGCCGACCCACGTCTGGGCGAGGCGGTGCTTGAATTGCTTGCACGGGCCAGCGCGCCGGCCCGGCAAAGGGCCTGAGCATCCGTTACACTGGCTTTCAGTTGTGTTTTTGTTATTAGGAGCGTGCATGAGCTGGGACTTGGCAACACCCTTCATCATCGACCTGCGTGTCGGCAGCGAGGACATCGACGGCCTCGGCCACGCCAACAATGCTACCTATGTCACGTGGCTCGAACGCTGCGCCTGGCGCCACTCTCAGCGCCTTGGCCTGGACCTCGCCGAGTACCGGCGCCTGGACCGGGCCATGGCTGTGGTGCGCCACGAAATCGACTACCTGGCTGCGGGCTATGAAGATGACGAGCTGCAGCTGGCGACCTGGATCATCGAGTGGGACCAGCGCCTGCGCATGACCCGCCGCTTCCAGCTCAAGCGCCCGCGTGATGGCGTGACCCTGCTGCGCGCGCAGACCACCTTCGCCTGTATCGAATTGTCCAGCGGCAAGCCCAAGCGCATGCCAGCGGAGTTCATCGAGGGGTACGGCCAAGCGCTGATCGGTGCCTGAAGGGCTGTGGTTTTTTGTTAGACTGCCGCCTTTTCCCGCCGAGACCCACACATGCAAATTGCCCTGGCCCCCATGGAGGGGCTGGTCGACAACATCCTGCGCGACGTCCTGACCCGAGTGGGTGGCATCGATTGGTGCGTCACCGAGTTCATCCGCGTGTGCGACCGCCTGCTGCCGCCATCCTCTTTCGATAAGCTGGCGCCTGAATTGCGCCAAGGCGCGCGGACCGCGGCTGGGGTGCCGATGCGTGTGCAACTGCTGGGCTCCGACCCGGTCTGCCTGGCCGAGAACGCAGCGTTGGCCTGTGAGCTGGGTGCACCGGTGATCGACCTGAACTTCGGTTGCCCAGCCAAGACCGTGAACAAGTCACGCGGCGGCGCGGTGCTGCTCAAGGAGCCAGAGCTGCTGCACGCCATCGTCCGCGAAGTGCGCCGTGCGGTGCCGGCGCATATCCCGGTGACGGCGAAGATGCGCCTGGGCTTCGACAGCCCCGATGGCGCGTTGGATTGCGCCACGGCTCTGACCGAAGGCGGTTCGGCGCATCTGGTGGTGCACGCCCGCACCAAGGTCGAGGGCTACAAGCCGCCGGCTCACTGGGAGTGGGTGGCGCGGGTGCAGGATGTGGTCAAAGTGCCGGTGTTCGCCAATGGTGAAATCTGGACCGTGGACGACTGGCGCCGCTGCCGTGAAGTCAGTGGTGCTGAACACATCATGTTGGGGCGTGGGCTGGTGTCGCGGCCCGACCTAGGCATACAGATTGCCGCTGCCCGCGAGGGGCGCGACTACCAGCCGATGAGCTGGGACGACTTGCTGCCGCTGCTGCGCGAGTTCTGGCGCCAGGCCCAGGCCAAGCTGTCGCCGCGCTATGCGCCGGGGCGGATGAAGCAGTGGTTGGCGATGCTGACCCGAAGCTACCCGGAGGCGGTTTTGCTGTTTGCCGAGCTGCGTCGCGAAGATGATTGCGCGCGGATCAGCCGGTTGTTGGGGGTTGAGGTGCAGGCATTCGAGGCGTGTGTTGCCTGATCACGGGGAATTGCCCGATTCACGGTAGGAGCAGCCTTGTGCTGCGAAGAGGCCGGCGACCCCAGTGACTTCTCGCTGCGAGCACTGGCCCCTTCGCAGCGCAAGGCTGCTCCTACACCGGTTGTGTTGGAACGCAAACCCGCTCAAAAAAAATTTTCGTGGTGCCTCTTGAAAGCCATTTCACCGACCCTATCTTTTGAGTACGCGATGCCGAACTCGGGTCGCGCAGTGACTTACTTGCTGAATCTCAGGAGTTTATGACCATGACCACCGCTTTCTCTCTCGCTCCCCTGTTCCGTCATTCCGTTGGTTTCGACCGTTTCAACGACTTGTTCGAATCTGCGGCACGTAACGAGGCCGGTAGCAGCTACCCGCCCTACAACGTGGAAAAACATGGCGAAGACCACTACCGCATCGTGGTTGCCGCAGCCGGTTTCCAGGAGCAGGACCTCGACCTGCAAGTCGAAAAAGGTGTCCTGACCGTCTCCGGTGGCAAGCGCGACAACGGCGCCGCTGAAGTGACCTACCTGCATCAGGGCATCGCCCAGCGCGCCTTCAAGCTGTCGTTCCGCCTGGCCGACCACATCGAGGTCAAGGCTGCGGGCCTGGCCAATGGCTTGCTCAGCATCGACCTGCTGCGCATCGTGCCTGAAGAAGCAAAGGCCAAACGCATCCCGATCAATGGCGACAAGCCAGCGCTGAACTGAGTGTAAGGCTGTGACAAAAAGGGCACCTTCGGGTGCCCTTTTTTGCGTGCGTGCAGTCAGTAATCCGCAGGCGCTTCCAGCAGCATCTGCCGGAATTCCTGCAACGGCAGTGGCCGGCTGTGCAGGTACCCTTGATACAAATGGCAGCCCAGTTTCTCCAGAAACTCCAGTTGCTCGGTCAGCTCCACCCCTTCGGCAATCACCGCCAGGTCCAGGCTGTGGGCCATGGCGACGATGGCGCGGACGATCTCGGCGTCGTTAGGGTCTATCGGTGCGTCACGCACGAAGGTCTGGTCGATCTTCAGTGCATCCACCGGCAAGCGCTTGAGGTAGGTCAGTGACGAATAGCCGGTACCGAAGTCGTCCATGGCAAAACTCACCCCGTAGCGCTTCAGCTCGCGCATCTTGCTGATGGTGTCTTCCAGGTTCTGGATGACGATGCCTTCGGTGATTTCCAGCTTCAGCATCCGCCGTGGCAAGCGGTAGTCGTCCAGGCTGCGCAGCACCCGCCCGACGAAATCGTTCTGGCGGAACTGCCGCGGGCTGATGTTCACGCACAGGCTGAAATCATCGGCATCGATCAACCCGTCTGCGAGCATGCGCGCGCAGGCGTCGCAGGCCTCGTCGAGGATCCAGCTGCCTACTTCGAGAATCAGGCCGCTTTCTTCCAATACCTGGATGAACTGTGCCGGTGGCTGCTGGCCGAGCTGCGGGTGGTGCCAGCGCAGCAGCACCTCGGCACCGACAATACGGTTGTCGCGGGCATCCACCTGGGGCTGGAAGTGAAGGGCCAGCTCACCCCGGGCGAGCGCCAGGCGCAGGTCGTTTTCCATGCGCAGGCGCTCGCTGGCAGCTTTTTGCATGGTGGTGTGGAACAGCTGGGTGGTATTGCGCCCGGAATCCTTGGCCCGGTACAGGGCGATATCGGCACGCTTGAGCAGGTCGGCAGGGGTGGTGCCGTGGTCGGGGATCAACGCCACGCCGATGCTGGGGGTTACCTGCAGGCGCTGGCCATCCAGCGACATCGGTTCGGCCAGCAATTCGCGCAGGGTATCGGCCAGCTCGCGCACTTTGCTTTCGACCTGTTCGCGGCTGCCTTCCAGGCCACTGAGCAGCACCACGAATTCATCGCCCCCCAGGCGCGCCACGGTGTCTTCCAGGCGTACGCTGGCCTCCAGGCGCGCGGTGATGATCTTCAGTACCGTATCGCCTACCGGGTGGCCCAAGGAATCGTTGATGTGCTTGAAGTGGTCGAGGTCAAGGAACAGCAGCGCGCCACGCAGGTTGTGGCGCTTGAGCAGGGCGATCTGCTGGCTCAGGCGGTCCATCAGCAGGGCGCGGTTGGGCAGGTTGGTCAGGGGGTCGTGGTACGCCAGGTGGCGGATCTGCGCCTGGGCATTTTTCAGTTGGCTGACATCGCGGGCGGTCAGCAGCAGGCAGTCGGTCTCGTTGAGGGTGATCGGTTCCACCGACACTTCGACGGTGAGGATGTCGCCGCGTTTGTTGCGCCCGAGCATCTCCCGATGGTGCACCCGGCCACGCTCTTTGAGCTCGGCGAGCAGGGCGCTGCGCTGCTTGTCATCGGCCCAGATGCCCAACTCATACACGCTGCGCCCGACCACCTCGGCCGCGCTGTAGCCGGTGAGCCGGCAGAAACCATCGTTGATTTCCAGGTAGCGGCCGCTGTGGCGCTCGGTGATGGTGATGGCATCAGGGCTGGAGTGAAAGGCCTTGGCGAACTTCTCTTCGCTGGATTTCAGCGCCGCCTCGGCCCGTTGCTGCTGGGTAATGTCGCGCAGGGTGGTGACGCTGCAGGGTTGGTCGTCGACGCTGATCAGGCAGCTGGAAATCACACAGGTCAAGGGCGCGCCGTTGCGGTGGTTGACTACCACCGCCACGTTGCTCAAGGCTTGTTCGCGGATGACTCGCTCGATGCGTTGCGCACGTTCGATGGACTCAGCCCACAGGCCGATTTCCTCGGCGGTGCGGCCGATCACCTGGTCGGCGCTCCAGCCGAAGGTCTGGGTAAAGGCCGGGTTGATCTCGATGAACTGGCCGGTGTCTTGGCGGGTCACGCAGATAGGGTCCGGGCTGACCTGGAACAGGCTGGCGAATTTTTCTTCCGAGGCGCTCAGGCGTTGCTCGCGCTCGACCTGGTCGGTGATGTCCAGCAGGGTGCCGGCCATGCGCAAGGGGTTGCCCTGGTCGTCCCGGTACAGCCGTGCACGGCTTTCGATATAGCGTGACGCGCCGTTCTCCAGCTGCACGCGGTAAGTGATCTGGTAATTGCCCGCAGGCCCTTCGCGCAGGCTGCGGTAGGCTTGGCGCATGACATTGCGCTCTTCCTCCGGTACGCCCTCGAAAAAGGCATCGAACGATTCGTGAAAGGGGATCGGGTCCAGCCCGTGCAGTTGCGCGGCACGGGCCGAGCCGTAGAGCATGCCGCTGGGGATGTGCCAGTCCCAGGTACCCAGCTGGGCTGAGTCCAGGGCCAGGTCGAGGCGTTCCTGGCTGTCCTTGAGGGCCTGTTCGGCACGCTGGCGTTCGGTAGTGTCGACGAAGGTGCTGAGCAAAAATGTCACCCCCTCCAGTTCGATGGCCTGGGTGCAGAGGATGCCGTCGTGCACCTTGTCGTTGCTGGCCCGGAACTGCACTTCCATGATCAGTGGGCCTCCGCTGGCGCGGGTAGCGTCCAGCAGTTGCGGGCGCTGCTCGGGGTGCACCCACAGGCCCAGCTCCAGGCTGGTCTTGCCGATCACTTGGTTGCCTGGCCAGCCGAACATGTCTTCGAAATGCTGGTTGACCTCGAAGATCATGCCGTCGTGGCGGCGGGTCAGGAGGATCGCATTGGGGCTCAGGTGAAACAGCGTGGCAAAGCGTTTTTCCGAGTTGATCAGCGCCGTTTCGCGCTCGCGCTGGCGGGTGATTTCACGGATGACCCCGATCATCTGCGGTCTGCCGTGGCGGTCGTGGGTCAGGCTGCCGTTGATTTCCAGCCAGTGCAGGCTGCCATCCGGCCAGCGGATGCGGTGGCGCATGGCTTGCTCCACGGGCTCGCCGTTGACCACCGCCTGGAACAGCTGGCGGGTGCGTGCGCGGTCTTCTTCGGGCAGCAGGTCGAGGTAGTCGATGTCGTTGGGCAGCGGGCGTAGCGGGTCGAAGCCGAACAGCGCCTGGGTACCGCGTGACCAGCTGACCCGGCCGGTTTCGATGTCCCACAGCCAGGCCCCCAGGCGGGCGCCATTGAGCGCGGCGAGCAGTTGCGGGGCGTTTTGCCAGGCCTGCTCGGATTCCTGTGGGTCGGCCGCAGGAATGCGCGGCAGGCGCGGAAAGCGGTTTGCTGATTTGGGCATTGGTACCAGACCTTTGGCGTTTGACGAGTCCTTGAGTTGGAAATGCCGTACTGACGACCGGTCAGGCGGACCCTGCATGGCTGTCGAGCAAGGCCATGAAGGCCCTCGCCGCATTCGATAGCGTTCGCTCCGTGTGCAGAATGTAGCCTAGCTGGCGCGACAGCTGTATGCCGGGTAAAGCGATGGGTGCAACCTGCTCATCGAGCATGGTGCGCGGCAGCACGCTCCAGGCCAGGCCAATGGAAACCATCATCTTGATGGTTTCCAGGTAGTTGGTGCTCATGGCGATGTTCGGCGTCAGGCCCTGGCTTTCGAACAGGCGCTGGACGATGTGGTGGGTAAAGGTATTGCCACCCGGGAATACCGCCGGGTGGCGCGCCACATCGGCCAGGCTAACCGCGTGGTTGTTGGCCAGCGGGTGTTCCGGGGCTGCCACGAAGTCCAGCGCGTCGTCCCAGACCGGGATCGCCTTCATCAGGTGGTGGGGCTCTGGCGCCAGGGTGATAACGGCAATTTCAGCGCGGCCATGGAGTATCTCGTCGTAGGCAGCTTCTGAGTCCATGAACTGAATATCCAACGCCACCGAAGGGTATTGCCGGGTGAAGGCCCGTAAAAGCGGGGGCAAGCGGTGCAAGCCGATATGGTGGCTGGTGGCCAGGGTCAACCGACCACTCACTTCCCCGGTCAAATTGGTCAGCGCGCGTCGGGTATCATCAAGCACGTTGAGAATTTGGTAGGCCCGTGGCAACAGCGCCCGCCCGGCCTCGGTCAGGGTCACTTCACGCCCCAAGCGGTCGAACAGGCGCACATCCAATTGCTGCTCAAGCCCGGCGATGCGTTTGCTGATGGCGGGCTGGGTCAGGTGCAGGCGTTCGCCGGCCCCTGAGAAGCTGCCGGTCTCGGCAATGGCGATAAAAGCGCTGAGGTTGGCCAGATCCATCTTTCAGATTCCTGGTGGTTATGCAAAGCATAAAAATTATGAATTTGAGTTATTCAATCTATCGCCATAGCATCGTCCGTACAAGCCAAGGGGTCTTTGGCATAGAAAGACGCTGATGAGGAACAGTCTGATGGCTGGCAAAACGCTCTACGACAAACTCTGGGAAGCCCATGAGGTCAAGCGCCGTGATGACGGCTCGTCCTTGATCTACATCGACCGCCACATCATCCACGAAGTGACGTCGCCCCAGGCCTTCGAAGGCCTGCGCCTGGCGAACCGCAAGCCATGGCGCATCGATACCAACATCGCCACGCCCGATCACAACGTGCCGACCACGCCAGAGCGCAAAGGCGGTATCGACGCCATCGTCGACCAGGTGTCGCGCCTCCAGGTGCAGACCCTCGATGAGAACTGTGACGAGTACGGCATCGTCGAATTCAAGATGAATGACGAGCGCCAGGGCATCGTCCACGTCATCAGCCCAGAACAAGGTGCCACCTTGCCGGGCATGACCGTGGTCTGCGGCGACTCGCACACGTCCACTCACGGCGCTTTCGGTGCCTTGGCTCACGGCATCGGCACCTCCGAGGTCGAGCATGTGCTCGCCACCCAGTGCCTGGTCGCCAAGAAGATGAAGAACATGCTGGTGCGCGTCGAAGGCGAATTGCCTGCAGGCGTCACTGCCAAGGACATCGTCCTCGCCGTCATCGGCAAGATCGGCACCGCGGGTGGCAACGGCCACGCCATGGAATTCGCCGGCAGCGCCATCCGTGGCTTGTCCATGGAAGGCCGCATGACCATCTGCAACATGTCGATCGAAGCCGGTGCCCGCGTGGGCCTGGTGGCGACCGATGCCACCACCGTCGCCTATGTCGAAGGCCGCCCCTATGCACCGAAGGGCGAGCAATGGAAGCAAGCCGTCGAGTCGTGGAAAGACCTCGTCTCCGATGAAGACGCCGTGTTCGACACCGTGGTCGAACTGGACGCCGCGCAAATCAAGCCACAGGTCAGCTGGGGTACGTCGCCCGAGATGGTGTTGGCCGTTGACCAGCGCGTACCGGACCCGGCTGCCGAAGCCGACCTGGTCAAACGGGGCTCGATCGAGCGTGCCTTGAAGTACATGGGCCTGACCGCCAACCAGGCGATCACCGATATCCAGCTGGACCGCGTGTTCATCGGCTCGTGCACCAACTCGCGGATCGAAGACCTGCGCGCCGCGGCCGAAATCGCCAAGGGCCGCAAAGTGGCCGCTACTGTCAAGCAGGCCATCGTCGTCCCAGGCTCGGGCCTGGTGAAGGCGCAAGCCGAGCGTGAAGGCCTGGACAAGATCTTCCTCGAAGCCGGCTTCGAGTGGCGCGAGCCTGGTTGCTCGATGTGCCTGGCGATGAACCCGGATCGCCTGGAAAGCGGCGAGCATTGTGCCTCGACGTCCAACCGCAACTTCGAGGGCCGCCAGGGTGCCGGTGGTCGTACCCACCTGGTCAGCCCGGCCATGGCCGCCGCTGCTGCGGTGACCGGCCACTTCATCGATGTCCGCGAGTTGATCCAAGGGAGCGCAGCATGAAAGCCTTTACCCAGCACACTGGCCTCGTCGCGCCATTGGACCGTGCCAATGTCGACACCGACCAAATCATCCCCAAGCAGTTTCTCAAGTCGATCAAGCGCACCGGCTTCGGCCCCAACCTGTTCGACGAGTGGCGCTACCTGGACGTGGGCCAGCCCTACCAGGACAACAGCAAGCGCCCGTTGAACGAAGAGTTCGTGCTCAACCACGCGCGCTACCAGGGTGCCAGCGTGTTGCTGGCGCGGGAAAACTTCGGTTGCGGTTCGAGCCGCGAGCACGCGCCTTGGGCATTGGACGAGTACGGCTTCCGCAGCGTCATCGCACCGAGCTTTGCCGACATCTTCTTCAACAACAGCTTCAAGAACGGCTTGCTGCCGATCATCCTCAGCGATGAGGAAGTCGACGAGCTGTTCAAGCAGGTCGAAGCCAACCCTGGCTATCAGCTCACCATCGACCTGCAGGCCCAAGCCGTGACCCGTCCTGATGGCAAGGTGCTGCACTTCGAGATCGACGCGTTCCGCAAGCACTGCTTGCTCAACGGCCTCGATGACATCGGCCTGACCCTGCAGGACGGCGATTCGATCAAGGCCTTCGAAGGCAAGCACCGCGCCAGCCAGCCTTGGCTGTTTCGGGATGCCTGATAGGCGTAGGTGACAGGGCTGGCCCCTTCGCGGGGCAAGCCCGCTCCCACAGAAGCTCCTCTGCCTCAAGTCTTGTGCAGTACCTGTGGGAGCGGGTTCACCCGCGAAAAGGCCGGTAAAGGCAACAAGAAACCAAAAGGATTTATACATGACCAGCACCACCCACACCGACGTGGTCCAACGCCAGTTCGGCGAGCAGGCCAACGCCTACCTCAGCAGCGCCGTACACGCCCAGGGCACCGAATTCGCACTGCTGCAAGCCGCCCTGGCCGGCCAGGCCGAGGCCCGCGTGCTGGACCTGGGCTGCGGTGCTGGTCATGTCAGTTTCCACGTTGCGCCCCTGGTCGCCGAAGTGGTCGCTTACGACCTGTCGCAGTCCATGCTCGACGTGGTGGCCAGCGCCGCCACCGACCGTGGCCTGGGCAATATCACCACGCAACGCGGCGCCGCCGAACGCCTGCCGTTCGCCGACGCCTCGTTCGAGTTCGTCTTCAGCCGCTACTCGGCACACCACTGGAGCGACCTGGGCCTGGCCCTGCGCGAAGTGCGCCGGGTACTGAAACCGGGTGGGGTGGCGGCCTTCATTGATGTCATGTCGCCGGGCAGCCCGTTGCTCGACACCTACCTGCAAACTGTCGAGGTGCTGCGCGACACCAGCCACGTGCGTGACTATTCTGCCGCCGAATGGCAACGCCAGGTCAGCGAAGCCGGCCTGCATGTGCGCAGCCACACCCGTCAGCCGCTGCGCCTGGAGTTTGGCACCTGGGTCGAGCGTATGCGTACCCCCGAACCCATGCGTGTGGCCATACGCCAATTGCAGCAAGCCATGGGCGAGGAAGTGCGGCAGTATTATCAGATCGAAGCCGACGGCTCGTTCAGCACCGATGTACTGGTGCTGTGGGCTGAGCGCTGAGTTTTTTTCGGTGTGGCCGAGCTGGCCGCACCGCTTGAATGGATAGAGGAAAGCATGAGCAAGCAGATTCTGATTCTCCCAGGTGATGGCATTGGTCCGGAAATCATGGCCGAGGCGGTCAAGGTGCTGGAACTGGCCAACGACAAGTTCCAGCTCGGCTTCAGCCTGGCCCACGACGTGATTGGTGGCGCGGCTATCGACAAGCACGGCGTGCCGCTGGCTGACGAGACCCTGGAACGTGCGCGCCAGGCCGATGCCGTGCTGCTGGGCGCTGTGGGCGGCCCGAAATGGGACAAGATCGAGCGTGACATCCGCCCTGAGCGCGGCCTGCTGAAAATCCGTTCGCAACTGGGCCTGTTCGCCAACCTGCGCCCGGCCATCCTTTACCCGCAACTGGCCGATGCCTCGTCGCTCAAGCCGGAAATCGTCTCGGGCCTGGATATCCTCATCGTTCGCGAACTGACCGGTGGCATTTATTTCGGCGCGCCACGTGGCCAGCGTGAGCTCGAAGGCGGCGAGCGCCAGGCTTATGACACGCTGCCCTACAGCGAAAGCGAAGTACGCCGTATTGCCCGCGTCGGCTTCGACATGGCCCGTGTGCGCGGCAAGAAGCTGTGTTCGGTGGACAAAGCCAACGTTCTGGCGTCCAGCCAGCTGTGGCGCGAAGTGGTCGAAGATGTGGCCAAGGATTACCCGGATGTCGAGCTGAGCCACATGTACGTGGACAACGCCGCCATGCAGTTGGTGCGCGCGCCCAAGCAGTTCGACGTGGTAGTGACCGACAACATGTTCGGTGACATCCTGTCGGATGAAGCTTCCATGCTGACCGGTTCCATCGGCATGCTGCCGTCGGCGTCGTTGGATGCCAACAACAAGGGCATGTACGAGCCATGCCACGGCTCGGCGCCGGACATCGCCGGGCAGGGCATCGCCAACCCGCTGGCGACCATTTTGTCGGTGTCGATGATGCTGCGTTACAGCTTCAACCAGCACGCTGCCGCCGAGGCCATCGAGCAGGCAGTCAGCCTGGTGCTGGACCAAGGGCTGCGCACCGGTGACATCTGGTCAGCCGGGTGCGACAAAGTAGGCACGCAGGAAATGGGCGACGCAGTAGTCGCAGCGCTGCGGAATCTGTAATCTCTCTGGCCCGCCACCGTTTTTGGTCGGTGGCGGCCCACTTTTAGCAAAGGTGTAGTTGCGATGAAACGTGTAGGTCTGATCGGTTGGCGCGGTATGGTCGGTTCCGTGCTCATGCAGCGGATGCTGGAGGAGCAGGATTTCGACCTTATCGAGCCGGTGTTCTTCACCACCTCCAATGTCGGTGGCCAGGGCCCGAACGTGGGCAAGGATACGGGTCCGCTCAAGGACGCTTATTCGATTGAAGAACTCAAGACCCTCGACGTGATCCTGACCTGTCAGGGCGGCGACTACACCAACGAGGTCTTCCCTAAGCTGCGTGAAGCGGGCTGGCAGGGTTACTGGATCGATGCCGCCTCGTCCCTGCGCATGCAGGATGACGCGGTGATCATCCTCGACCCGGTCAACCGCAAGGTGATCGACCAGCAGCTTGATGCTGGTACCAAGAACTACATCGGCGGCAACTGCACCGTCAGCCTCATGCTGATGGGCCTGGGCGGGCTGTTCGAAGCTGGCCTGGTCGAGTGGATGAGCGCCATGACTTATCAGGCGGCCTCCGGTGCCGGCGCGCAGAACATGCGTGAGCTGATCAAGCAGATGGGCGCGACCCATGCTGCAGTGGCCGATGACCTGGCCAACCCGGCCAGCGCCATTCTCGACATCGACCGCAAGGTTGCCGAGACCATGCGCGGCGAAGCGTTCCCGACCGAGAACTTTGGCGTCCCGCTGGCCGGCAGCCTGATTCCGTGGATCGACAAGGAACTGCCGAACGGGCAGAGCCGTGAAGAGTGGAAGGCTCAGGCCGAGACCAACAAGATCCTCGGCCGTTTCAAGAGCCCGATCCCGGTCGATGGCATTTGCGTGCGCATCGGCGCCATGCGTTGCCACAGCCAGGCGCTGACCATCAAGCTGAACAAGGACGTGCCACTGGCCGATATCGAAGGCATGATCAGCCAGCACAACCCTTGGGTGAAGCTGGTGCCGAACCAACGCGAGATCAGCATGCAAGAGCTGACCCCGACCAAGGTCACTGGCACCCTGAACATCCCAGTGGGCCGGCTGCGCAAGCTGAACATGGGTTCGCAGTACCTGGGCGCGTTCACCGTCGGCGACCAGCTGCTGTGGGGCGCCGCCGAACCGCTGCGCCGCATGCTGCGGATTCTGCTGGAGCGTTGATCGCTTTGCTGTGACCGAAAACCCGTGCTGGTGACAGCACGGGTTTTTTTATTCAAGGCACGGGCTTTACCCGTTCTGAAGGCCTTCGCGTCGGCTTCGTTGGCCACGCCTGGGCAATGCGAGTAAAGTGCCGCTCCCGTTTCGCCTGAGGCAGCCTGCAGCATGAACCCTTCTATCGATATCGCCGTCGTCGGCGCCACCGGCAGCGTCGGTGAAACCCTTGTACAGATTCTCGAAGAACTGGCGTTCCCGGTCGCCACGTTGCACCTGCTGGCCAGCATGGAGTCTGCTGGGAGCAGCGTGATGTTCGCCGGCAAGAAGCTCAAGGTCCGTGAAGTGGACAGCTTCGATTTCGCCCAGGTCAAACTGGCATTCTTTGCCGCTGGCGCTGCGGTCAGCCGCAGCTTTGCCTGCAAGGCGCTGCAGGCTGGTTGCACGGTCATCGACCTGTCCGCAGGCCTGGACGATGCCCTTGCGCTGGTCCCTGAAGCCAACGCCGAACGCCTGGCCGGCCTGACGCTGCCAGCGCGCATTGCCAGCCCCAGTTCCGCCGCCGTTGCCTTGGCTGTGGCGCTGGCGCCGCTTAAAGACCTGCTGGACATCGAGCGGGTGCAGGTAATGGCCTCACTGGCGATCTCCGCACAGGGGCGCGAGGCGGTCAGCGAGCTGGCCCGGCAGACCGCCGAGCTGCTTAACGCCCGCCCACTGGAGCCGCGCTTCTTCGATCGGCAGGTGGCCTTCAACCTGCTGGCACAGGTCGGCCCCGCCGACGAACAGGGCCATACTGCGCTGGAGCGGCGCCTGGTCAGCGAGCTGCGTGTGCTGCTGGGCCAGCCTGAACTGAAGATTTCCGTGAGTTGCGTTCAAGTCCCGGTGTTTTTCGGCGATAGCTTCAGTGTGGCTGTGCAGAGCCGTCGCCCGGTCGACCTGGCGGCGGTCAATCAAGCCCTTGAGGCTGCCGACAGTGTCGAACTGGTGGAGCGCGACGATTATCCGACGCCGGTCGGTGACGCAGTGGGCCAAGACGTGGTCTATGTTGGACGTGTACGCCATGGTGTCGATGACGACCAGCAGCTCAACCTCTGGCTGACCACCGACAACCTGCGCAAAGGCGCCGCGCTCAATGCTGTGCAAGTGGCGCAATTGTTGATTAAACACAGGCTGTAAAAGATACTGCGAGCACTTTTGTCCTGCTCTGCATGCAGGTTTCGGGACGATTCATACAAGGGAAGAGGTCATGCTTCGAATTCGCAAACTGGTCCTGGCCATGGCTGCTGCCTCGGCGCTGTCGTCGGGCATGGCCAATGCGTTGGGCTTGGGGGAGCTGACCCTCAAGTCGGCACAGAATCAGCCGCTGGACGCCGAGATCGAATTGCTCGACGTGCGCGACCTCACTGCCGCCGAAGTGGCGCCCAGCCTGGCGCCGCCGGAAGAGTTCAGCAAGGCGGGGGTAACCTTTGCGACTTACCTCGAAGACCTGACATTCACGCCGGTGATCAACCCCAACGGCAAGAGCGTGCTGCGCGTCACCTCCAGCCAGCCGCTGCCGGGGTCTGTAGTCAAGTTTCTGGTGCAGGTGATGTGGCCGCAGGGGCGACTGCTGCGTGACTACAGCGTCCTGCTCGACCAGGCCAAGGCCCAGGGCAAGCAGCCGGCGCCAGGCAATGTTGCACCCGCAGTGACGGGTGCCAGCAGCTACACCACTCAGCGCCGCGACACCCTGTGGCAGATTGCTGCGCGCAACAGCCAGGGCGGCTCGATTCAGCAGACCATGATTGCGATCCAGGCGCTGAACCCGGACGCCTTCATTGGCAACAACATCAACCAGTTGAAGGTGGGCCAGGTACTGCGCCTGCCCGACCAGCAACAAATCCAGGCCATTGCTCAGGGCGAGGCGGTTCGCGACGTGGCCGAGCAGTATGCGGCCTGGCGTGAAGGCCGGCGCCTGGGGCCGCGTGCCCGTCAGCTCGATGCCACCCGCCGCGGTGCCGCCGAGGCCGCGCCAGAGCGCATTGCCCAAGGTGACAACCTGCGCCTGGTCAGCCCCGGCAACCAGGCAGGCGCTGCGCCGGCCAAAGGGCTGAACGACAAACTGGCCGTGGCCCAGGAAAGCCTCGATACCACCCGTCGTGACAACGATGAGCTCAAGAGCCGCATGGCGGACCTGCAGAGCCAACTAGACAAACTGCAGCGTCTGATCGCGCTGAAAAACGACCAGTTGGCCCGGCTTGAAGCCCAGGGCGCGGCAGGTCAGGCGCCAGTCGCCGCTGCTCTGCCAGGCGAGCCTGCGCCGGCCAATCCGGCAGCTAATGCCGAGCCGGACGTAAAACCTGCACCGGCAGCCGTCGATACCGCGCCGGCCAGTGTGCCTGACGCCCAGCCGCGCGCTGACGGCGTGCTCGGCAACCCGTTGCTGCTGTGGCTGATTGCAGGGTCTGCGTTCCTCGTGCTGTTGCTGCTGCTGGTGCTGCTGATGCGCAAGCGCAAGGCCCAGGAAGAAGCCGAGAAACACCTGCGCATGGCGCGGGCCTTGGCGGAGGAAGAGCAGGGTGCGGGCCTGGATATGGATGCCGACAGCTTTGAAGGCCTGGAGGTCTCGGCGCCGAGCGTAACGCTGTCGCCAGCGGTGGTCGCGGCGTCTGCCGCTGCCGCCACTGCTGCAGAAAAACCCGCGGTCGCGCTCGCCGAGCCAGCGCCGCAGCCAGACACGACGGCCGCCCTGTTGGCGGAAGTCGAGCAAAGCCTGCAAAGCGGCCGCCTGAATCATGCCGCCGAGCTGCTTGAGGCGGCCCTTGCCGCAGAACCTCAGCGTGACGTGCTGCGCCTGAAACTGATGGAAGTGTATGCCCGTCAGGGTGATCACAGTGCGTTCGTCGAGCAGGAGCGTGTGTTGCCGGCGACTGAGCAGAATGTTGCTCAGGTCGACGAACTCAAAGGCCGCTTCCCAGCGATGCTGGGGCTGGCCGCCGCTGGCTTGGGTGCGGCAGCGTTGGCTGCCGAGATGGATGAGCAGTACGTGCAGGGCCTGCTGCAGGACCCGCCTGAGGCGCCGGTGGTTGAAGACACCGTGCCCGAGGGCGCCTCAGAGGCCGAGCCAGAGGTGCTGGTAGAGCCCGATTTTGTCGCAGAGCAAGCGCTGGACGACATTGTCGAGCCTGAGGGCGAGGCCATCAGCGAGGTGCCATCGCTTGATGCGTCGGACCTGGACAGCGACTTCGACCTCAGCCTGGGCGAGGACCTGCCCGAGGAAGACCCGTTGGCAGCGCCGCTGCTGAACGAGCCGGTGCTGGACGAAGTGCAGGTAGAGGAACAGCCCGCTGCCGTGGAGGCTGAGCTGCAAGCTGATGCTGAAACAGACGCTGAAACAGACGTTGCAGCCGATGCCGATGCTGATGCTGATTTCGAGGCGATGCTGGCGCAGGCCGAGCCGCAGCCCGTTGCCGATCTGGATGACTTCGACCTCGACGTCAGCGAGCCCGTAGCCCCGGCTGTCGCCGAAGAGACGCCGGTTGACGTTGCCGACGAGCTGGCAGCCTTCGACAGCGTGCCGGCGTTTGACCCGACCACCGAACTGGACCTGCCGTCGGACTTCGACCTTTCGCTGTCGCTGGAGGATGATTCGCCGGCTGCCAAGAGCTTTGCTTCGGAGCTGGATGACGTCAACGCGGAGCTGGACAAGCTGTCCCAGAACCTCGAGTCGCCTTCGCTGGAGCCACACTTCACCGCTGAAGACGCCGTTGAGCAGCCTGAGCCCGAGCCGCTGGACGACTTGGACTTCGACTTCTTCTCTGGCAGTGATGAAGTCGCCACCAAGCTCGACCTGGCGCGCGCCTACATCGACATGGGTGACCACCAGGGCGCCCGTGACATCCTCGATGAAGTCGTCAAGGACGGCGACGGGACGCAACGTCAGGAAGCCGAGGACATGTTGTCTCGGTTGGTCTGAGCCCTGTTTTGAGGTTTCGCGGCTAAACAGATGTAACCACCCCCAACGGCAGCCCAACAGGGCTGCCGTTGTCGTTATAATCCCGCCATTGCGTAATCACCACAGGTTTCATGCTCTTGGACATCATCGACACCGCCGCCGAATCCGCGGCTGAAGGCTACTCCCGCATCGCCCTGGGCGTGGAATACAAGGGCTCGCGCTACCGCGGCTGGCAGCGCCAGGCCAGCGGCGTGCCCAGCGTCCAGCAAGCCCTCGAGCAGGCGTTGTCGAAAGTCGCGAACGAGCCGATTTCCGTGATCTGCGCCGGGCGCACCGATGCCGGGGTTCACGGTTGCGGGCAGATCGTGCACTTCGACACGCGCGCCATCCGCGATGAGCGCGCCTGGACCCTGGGCACCAATTTCAACCTGCCCCACGACATCAGCGTGGTCTGGTCGCGCCCGATGCCGGCGGACTTCCATGCCCGCTTCAAGGCCACCGCCCGGCGTTACCGCTACGTCATCTACAACGACTCGATCCGCCCCGCGCACCTGGCCGAGGAGGTGACCTGGAACCATCGCCCGCTGGATGTCGAGCGCATGGCTGAAGCCGCCGAGTTCCTGCTCGGTACCCACGACTTCAGCGCCTTCCGCGCCAGCCAGTGCCAGGCCAAGTCGCCGATCAAGCACATCCATCACCTGCGCGTCACCCGCCATGGCCAGATGATCGTGCTGGACGTGCGCGCCACGGCGTTCCTGCACCACATGGTGCGCAACATCGCCGGTGTGTTGATGACCATCGGCGCGGGTGAGCGGCCCGCCACCTGGGCGCGGGAAGTTTTGGAAGGGCGTAACCGCCGCGAGGGTGGGGTGACGGCACACCCGTACGGTTTGTACCTGGTGCAAGTGGAATACCCCGAAGCCTTCCAACTGCCCCAGCGTTACATCGGCCCACACTTTTTGACCGGCTATGAGGCATTGGCAGACTGACGGGCCAAAAGCCTTTTGCTAACATCCGGCCTTCACCGAAACAGCAGGGTTCGCAGTCCATGAGCAACGTTCGCAGCAAGATCTGCGGGATTACCCGCATCGAAGACGCGCTGGCTGCCGCCGAGGCGGGGGCCGATGCCATCGGCTTCGTCTTCTATGCCAAGAGCCCGCGTGCCGTGGACGTGCGCCAGGCGCGCGCGATCATTGCCGAGCTGCCGCCGTTCGTGACCACCGTCGGGTTGTTCGTCAACGCCTCGCGTTGCGAGCTGAACGAGATCCTCGAAGTGGTTCCCCTGGACCTGCTACAGTTCCACGGCGACGAAACCCCGCAAGACTGTGAAGGCTTCCATCGCCCCTGGATCAAGGCCCTGCGCGTGCGCCCGGGTGATGACCTGGAAGCGGCCTGTCGGCTTTATGCTGGCGCCCGCGGTATCTTGCTGGACACCTATGTGCCCGGCGTGCCCGGGGGCACGGGTGAAGCCTTCGACTGGTCGCTGGTGCCGGCGCGCCTGAGCAAGCCGATCATCCTGGCCGGTGGCCTGGACGCGCAGAATGTCGGCCGGGCCATTGCCCAGGTCAGGCCTTATGCGGTGGATGTCAGCGGCGGTGTGGAGCAGGCCAAGGGCATCAAGGATGCGGCAAAGATCGAAGCCTTCATGCGTGCGGTGAAACAGGCGTGACGGTGGATGTGACGGTTGGCGGCGCACCATCGTCCATAGCTATCGCAGCCCCTGCGGGGCGCCCGCCGATACGGTGGGCGAACAACACATTAACGGTGGCGCGCCGCGCCGGAAGCCCCGGCGGCCGTTCCATCATCGTTTCATAAAAGATTTTGAGCTCAAGGGCAGGGCAGGCCGGTTACGCCGGCCCCCGCCCGCCGATACTGGAGAAAGAAAGCATGAGCAACTGGTTAGTCGACAAACTGATCCCTTCGATCATGCGTTCCGAGGTGAAGAAGAGCTCGGTGCCTGAAGGCCTGTGGCACAAGTGCCCGGCTTGCGAGGCCGTGCTGTATCGTCCGGAGCTGGAAAAGACCCTCGATGTCTGCCCTAAGTGCAACCACCACATGCGCATCGGCGCACGTGCGCGTATCGACATCTTCCTTGACGCCGAAGGCCGTGCCGAACTGGGCGCCGAACTGGAGCCGGTCGACCGCCTGAAATTCCGCGATGGCAAGAAGTATAAGGATCGCCTCACCGGTGCGCAGAAGCAGACCGGCGAAAAAGACGCGCTGATCTCCATGAGCGGTACCCTGATGGGCATGCCGATCGTGGTCAGCGCGTTCGAATTCTCCTTCATGGGCGGCTCCATGGGGGCCATCGTCGGTGAGCGTTTCGTTCGCGCCGCCAACTACGCCTTGGAAAACCGCTGCCCAATGGTTTGTTTCTCGGCCTCCGGTGGCGCACGTATGCAGGAAGCGCTGATCTCGCTGATGCAGATGGCCAAGACCTCGGCTGTGCTGGCGCGCCTGCGTGAAGAAGGCATTCCGTTCATCTCCGTGCTGACCGACCCGGTCTACGGCGGCGTTTCCGCCAGCCTGGCGATGCTGGGTGACGTCATCGTCGGCGAGCCCAAGGCTCTGATCGGCTTTGCCGGCCCGCGCGTGATCGAGCAGACCGTGCGCGAGAAGCTGCCAGAAGGCTTCCAGCGCAGCGAGTTCCTGCTGGAACACGGCGCTATCGACCTGATCATTTCCCGTGGCGAACTGCGCCCGCGCCTGGCCCGTCTGCTGGCACAGATGACTGGCCAGGAAACCCCGGAGCAGGCACGTGAGGCGGCTGCGGTCGCGTGATGACACAACGAACCCTGGGCGAATGGCTCGCCTACCTCGAGCAGTTGCACCCTTCGGCCATCGATATGGGGCTGGAGCGTTCGCAGAACGTGCTTGCCCGCCTGGCGCTGGGCAAGTTGGCACCGCGCGTGGTGACCGTCACCGGCACCAATGGCAAGGGCTCCACCTGTGCCTTCGTCGCCGCGATGCTGCGTGCCCAGGGGCTCAAGGTGGGCGTATACAGCTCGCCACACCTGTTGCGTTACAACGAGCGGGTGCTCATCGATGGCCAAGAGGCCAGTGATGAGCGCCTGTGCGAAGCCTTCGCCGCCGTCGAGGCGGCGCGAGGCGACATTTCCTTAACCTATTTTGAGATGGGCACCCTGGCGGCGTTCTGGTTGTTCTACCAGTCGAAGCTGGATGCCGTGGTGCTCGAAGTGGGCCTCGGTGGCCGTCTGGACACCGTGAACGTGGTGGATGCCGACCTGGCGCTGGTGACCAGTATCGGCGTCGACCATGTCGATTATCTGGGTGATACGCGTGAGCTTGTCGCCTTCGAGAAGGCCGGCATCTTCCGCGCTGGCAAGCCGGCGCTGTGTGGCGACCTTGACCCGCCGCAGCCCTTGTTGGACAAGGCCCATGAACTGGCGGCGCCGTTGTTCTTGCGTGGGCGTGACTTCGACCTGGAAAGCACAGGCGACAGCTGGCACTGGCGTGGGACCACAGCCGAAGGTGCGCTGGTAGCATTGCGCGATCTGCCGTTGCTAGACCTGCCCATGGAAAACGCCACCTTGGCCCTGCAGGCCTACCTGTTGATGGGCCTGCCCTGGGATGCCAGTCAGTTGCGCCAGGCGCTGCTCGATACCCGTATCACCGGTCGCCTCGATCGCCGTGAAGTGTGCTGGCAGGGCAAGCGTGTGGAGCTGTTGCTGGATGTCGGGCATAACCCGCATGCTGCGGCGTACCTGGCGCGGCGCCTGGCGGCAAGGCCGGTCAAGGGGCGCCGTCTGGCGGTGTTCGGCCTGCTGGCCGACAAGGACCTGCCGGGCGTTGTCGAGCCTTTGCAGGCGCTGGTCGACGACTGGGCGGTCGCACCGCTGGACACGCCGCGTAGCCGTCCGGCCGCAGAACTGGCTGACGCCTTGACGAACCTCGGCGCCGCGGTGAAGTCTTATGCCAGCGTCGACGCGGCCCTCGAAGGGCAATGCGCGCAGGCGACGGCGGATGATCAGGTCCTGCTGTTCGGTTCGTTTTTCTGTGTCGCCCAGGCCCTGGAGTGGTTGGCGCGGCAGGCCCCGGAGGGTTGAGTAGATGGCAGTGCTGGATAAAGGGATGAAACAGCGCATGGTAGGTGCGTTGGTGCTGGTGGCGCTGGCGGTGATCTTCCTGCCGATGCTGTTCACCCGCGAGGACGAGATGCGCCAGGTGCGTGTCGAGGCCCCGCAGGCGCCGGCCATGCCGAGCCTGCCAGAGGTGCAAGTGGAGCCGGTCGCCGTGCCGGAGCCGCAGGTCCTTCCGGAAGAGCCGCAGCAGCCACCGGTGGTGGTTGACGAGTCTACCGCGCCAGCCAGCACGCCTAGCCAGCCGATTACGCCATCCCCGCAGACGCAAACGCAGGCCCAGGCTGCCAAGCCGCCAGCGCCCAAGGTTGAAGCCACACCGGCCGCCACGCCTGCGCCTGCCGTTGCCGCCGCCAAGCCGGCAGCGCCGTCTAAGATCGACGTGAATGGGTTGCCGGTCAGCTGGTCTATCCAGCTGGCCAGCCTTTCCAATCGTGCCGGGGCTGAAAGCCTGCAGCAGACGTTGCGAAGCCAGGGCTACAACGCCTACATCCGCTCGGCGGGTGGTATGAACCGGGTGTATGTCGGGCCACTGATCGAGCGCGCCGAGGCCGAGCGCGTACGTGATGCAATCAACCGCAAGCACAGCCTCAAAGGCTTTGTGGTGCGCTTCCAGCCCGAGCGCGGCTGATAGCGCTGCCTCTTTGTAGGAGCGGCCTTGCGTCGCGAAAGGGCTGCGAAGCGGCCCCAGGCTCCTGGCTTAGATACAAGAATCGCAGGGGCCGCTTCGCAGCCCTTTCGCGACGCAAGGCCGCTCCTACAGGTATCGCGCAGTTGTTAATCGACCCGACATTCCGCTTACCCCCAGCCCGCCGCTCTGGTAAAATGCGCCGCCTCAAACGTCTGCAGGCAGCACCGTGGCATTTACCTGGGTTGATTGGGCGATCATCGCGATCATCGCCGTCTCCACACTGATCAGTCTCAAGCGCGGCTTCGTCAAGGAAGCCTTGTCCTTGCTCATCTGGATCATTGCCGGTGCGGTTGCCTGGATGTTCGGTGGCTCGCTCTCGGTGTATCTTGAAAGCTACATCCAGACGCCATCGATGCGCATCATCGCAGGCTGCGCCATTCTTTTCGTCGCCACCCTGCTGGTGGGGGCCATGGTCAACTTCCTTGTCGGCGAGCTGATCCGCGTGACCGGGCTGTCGGGTACCGATCGTTTCCTCGGCATGGCCTTCGGCGCCGCGCGCGGGGCCTTGCTGGTGGTAGTGGCCATCGGGCTGCTTAGCCTGGGGCCGGTTCAACAAGACACCTGGTGGCAGGAATCACGCCTGATACCACAATTTCTCTTGGTCGCTGACTGGTCGAAAAACCTGATTCTGGGTTTCACCAGCCAGTGGATGTCCAGTGGGGTGATCAGCACACCGGCTGATCTCCCGTTCAAGGAACAGTTGCTCGGGCCGGCAAAGCCCTGAGCGCTATTCACTCAAGTTTCGTCAAAGTAGGGGTTGCGTCGCATGTGTGGCATCGTCGGTATCGTCGGTAAGTCGAACGTCAATCAGGCGCTGTATGACGCGCTTACGGTCCTCCAGCACCGCGGCCAGGACGCTGCCGGTATCGTGACCAGCCATGACGGCCGGTTATTCCTGCGCAAGGATAATGGCCTGGTGCGCGATGTATTCCAGCAGCGCCACATGCAGCGCCTGGTCGGCCACATGGGTATCGGCCACGTGCGTTACCCAACGGCGGGCAGCTCGACCTCGGCCGAGGCCCAGCCGTTCTACGTCAACTCGCCGTACGGCATCACCCTGGCGCACAACGGCAACCTGACCAACGTCGAGCAGTTGGCCAAGGAGATCTACGAGTCCGACCTGCGCCACGTCAACACCAATTCCGACTCGGAAGTGCTGCTGAACGTGTTCGCCCACGAGCTGGCCGTACGCGGCAAGCTGCAGCCGACTGAAGAAGATGTGTTCGCTGCGGTTTCCCACGTGCACAGCCGCTGCGTGGGTGGTTATGCGGTGGTGGCGATGGTCACCGGTTATGGCATCGTCGGTTTCCGTGACCCGAACGGTATTCGCCCGGTGGTGTTCGGCCAGCGTCACACCGACGAAGGTGTGGAGTACATGATCGCCTCCGAAAGCGTCGCCCTGGACGTGCTCGGCTTCACCCTGATCCGCGACCTGGCGCCAGGCGAAGCGGTGTACATCACCGAAGAAGGCCAGCTGTACACCAAGCAGTGCGCACAAAACCCGAAACTGCAGCCGTGCATCTTCGAACACGTCTACCTGGCCCGTCCGGACTCGATCATGGATGGCGTCTCGGTGTACAAGGCGCGCCTGCGCATGGGCGAGAAGCTGGCTGAGAAAATTCAGCGTGAACGCCCTGAGCACAACATCGACGTGGTCATCCCGATCCCGGACACCAGCCGCACTGCGGCCCTGGAGCTGGCCAACCACCTCGGCGTCAAGTTCCGCGAAGGTTTCGTCAAGAACCGCTACATCGGCCGTACCTTCATCATGCCCGGCCAGGCCGCGCGCAAGAAATCGGTACGTCAGAAGCTCAACGCCATCGAGCTGGAATTCCGCGGCAAGAACGTGATGCTGGTGGACGACTCGATCGTGCGCGGCACCACCTGCAAGCAGATCATCCAGATGGCCCGCGAAGCCGGCGCCAAGAACGTCTACTTCTGCTCCGCAGCCCCTGCGGTGCGCTACCCCAACGTCTACGGCATCGACATGCCGAGCGCTCACGAACTGATCGCCCACAACCGCACCACCGAACAGGTGGCCGAGTTGATCGGCGCCGACTGGCTGATTTACCAGGACCTGCCGGACCTGATCGAATCGGTCGGTGGCGGCAAGATCAAGATCGAGCACTTCGATTGCGCGGTGTTCAACGGTGAATACGTTACCGGCGACATCGACGCAGCCTACCTTGATCGTATCGAGCAGGCCCGTAACGACCTGGCGAAGGTGAAGACCCAGGCGGTCAGCGCGATCATCGACCTCTACAACAACTGATTAGGGAGCGACGGCATGACGGATCAATGGGATGCCGGACGACTGGACAGTGACCTCGAGGGTGTCGGCTTCGACACCCTGGCGGTGCGCGCCGGGCAAAACCGTACACCAGAGGCCGAGCACAGCGAAGCGCTGTTCCTGACCTCCAGCTATGTTTTCCGTACGGCCGCCGATGCGGCTGCACGCTTTGCTGGCGAAACGCCGGGTAACGTCTATTCGCGCTACACCAACCCGACTGTGCGTGCCTTCGAGGAACGCCTGGCGGCCATGGAGGGCGCCGAGCAGGCTGTAGCGACGTCCACCGGTATGGCGGCGATCCTCGCCGTGGTCATGTCGCTGTGCAGCGCCGGTGACCATGTGCTGGTGTCGCAGAGCGTATTTGGCTCGACCATCAGCCTGTTCGAGAAATACTTCAAGCGCTTCGGCGTCGAGGTGGATTATGTGCCGCTGGTCGACCTGTCGGGTTGGGAAAAGGCCATCAAGGCCAACACCAAGCTGCTGATCGTCGAGTCGCCGTCCAACCCGCTGGCCGAGCTGGTCGATATCACTGCCCTCAGCGAAGTCGCCCACGCGCGTGGCGCCATGCTGGTGGTGGACAACTGTTTCAGCACCCCGGCACTGCAGCAGCCACTCAAGCTGGGTGCCGACATCGTGTTCCACTCGGCAACCAAGTTCATCGATGGCCAGGGCCGTTGCATGGGCGGTGTGGTGGCTGGGCGCAGTGAGCAGATGAAAGAAGTGGTGGGCTTCCTGCGTACCGCAGGCCCGACCCTCAGCCCGTTCAATGCGTGGATCTTCACCAAGGGTCTGGAAACGCTCAAGCTGCGCATGCGTGCGCACTGCGAGAGCGCTCAGCAACTGGCGGAGTGGCTGGAGCAGCAAGACGGCATCGAGAAGGTGCATTACGCCGGCCTGCCGAGCCACCCGCAGCACGAACTGGCCAAGCGCCAGATGAGCGGCTTTGGTGCGGTGGTCAGCTTCGAGGTCAAGGGCGGCAAAGAAGGCGCCTGGCGCTTCATCGATGCCACGCGGGTCATCTCGATCACCACCAACCTGGGTGACAGCAAGACCACCATCGCGCACCCCGCCACCACCTCCCACGGCCGCTTGTCGCCGCAGGAGCGTGAGGCAGCAGGTATCCGCGACAGCCTGGTCCGCGTTGCCGTGGGCCTTGAAGATGTGGCCGACCTGCAGGCAGACCTCGCGCGTGGGTTGGCGGCACTGTGATTGAAATCAGCGGCAGTAAGCCAGGCCATAACGGCCGGGTAGCCTTGGTGACCGGTGCCGCTCGCGGCATCGGCCTGGGGATTGCCGCCTGGTTGATCTGCGAAGGCTGGCAGGTGGTGCTAAGCGACCTTGACCGCCCGCGCGGCGCCAAGGTGGCCAAGGCGTTGGGTGACAACGCCTGGTTCATCACCATGGACGTTGCCGACGAGGCGCAGGTCAGTGCCGGGGTGTCCGAGGTACTGGGGCAGTTCGGTCGGCTCGACGCGTTGGTGTGCAATGCGGCGATCGCCAACCCGCACAACCAGACGCTGGAAAGCCTTAGCCTGGCGCAATGGAACCGCGTACTGGCGGTCAACCTCAATGGCCCGATGCTGCTGGCCAAGCATTGCGCACCTTACCTGCGTGCGCATAACGGGGCGATCGTCAACCTGACCTCGACCCGGGCACGGCAGTCCGAACCGGACACCGAAGCCTATGCGGCAAGCAAGGGCGGCCTGGTTGCGTTGACCCATGCCCTGGCCATGAGCCTGGGCCCGGAGATCCGCGTCAATGCGGTGAGCCCGGGCTGGATCGATGCACGAGACCCTTCCCAGCGCCGTGCCGAACCGTTGACCGATGCCGACCATGCCCAGCACCCGACGGGCAGGGTAGGGACGGTGGAAGACGTGGCGGCCATGGTGGCCTGGCTGTTGTCGCGCCAAGCGGCTTTCGTCACCGGCCAGGAGTTCGTGGTCGATGGCGGCATGACCCGCAAGATGATCTACACCTGAGCTGTCAGATGTTAAGAAGGGGACCGAAAGGTCCCCTTTTTGTTTCCAGCGATTATTCATCGCGCGACCGCTTGGTGCAGGGGTAGCCTTATGCTGCGAAGAGGGCAGTGAGCTCATGCTGAATCATCGGTGCTTTCATCGGCCTCTTCGCAGCACAAGGCTGCTCCTACAGTGAAGGCAGCATTGATCCGTTGGCCTCACACCGGCAAACCTCTTTTTTGCCCTTTTTGAAAAAAAATTCAATGGGGGTATTGACTTAGCATCGGTACCTGCGTAAATTTCGCGGCCTCAGCGAAGCAAACGCAACAAGCAACATCGCGGGGGTGATTAGCTCAGCCGGGAGAGCATCTGCCTTACAAGCAGAGGGTCGGCGGTTCGATCCCGTCATCACCCACCACTTCCTGAGCGTTCCTGGTGCAGGAAGCTTCGAAAGAAGCAGATAGCCAGAGAGGAACAAGGCCTGATAAGCCACGACGTAAGTCACTATGCGCAGCGGTAGTTCAGTCGGTTAGAATACCGGCCTGTCACGCCGGGGGTCGCGGGTTCGAGTCCCGTCCGCTGCGCCACTTTTTAGTAACAGATGGGTGCCTTGCACCGGTCTGAGACCGAAAGGCAAATATGCCTGAGGTCGATCCCAGTTTCAATCGGGCGCAAGCCTGAACGATACGCAGCGGTAGTTCAGTCGGTTAGAATACCGGCCTGTCACGCCGGGGGTCGCGGGTTCGAGTCCCGTCCGCTGCGCCATCTTAGCTTCGAAGCCCCTTGAACGCTTCGAAGCAACAAAAAGAGCGATCAACGTGTCGCTTTTTTTGTGCCTGACTTCACTGTGCTCTTGGCCGGTAAGCAGGCAACAGGTTTCAACTGGGCGCAAGCCCAAGCGATACGCAGCGGTAGTTCAGTCGGTTAGAATACCGGCCTGTCACGCCGGGGGTCGCGGGTTCGAGTCCCGTCCGCTGCGCCATCTTCGCCTCGAGGCCCCTTGAACGCCTCGAAGCAACGTGAAAAGCGACCTTAGGGTCGCTTTTTTCGTTTTCACGCCCCGCCAGCCCACATTTACACGAAGCTGACAGACTCTTCACGGATGAACGGTTTCAGTGCCCGTGCGCAGTGATGCACAATAGGCACCTTCTCGACTTACCCGGAATTCGCAATGACCAGATCATCCGTCTTTGGTGCGCTCGGGCTGGCCCTGGTGCTGGCGGGCGTGACCGGTTGTTCCTCAAAAAAAGCTGCCATCTACGAACATGAGAACTTCGATGACTCGGGCACCTTCTCGCGCAGCTTCCCGGTGACCGATGCCGGCTCCTGCGAGGCCGCTCGCCGCGCCTTGCTCAGCCAGGGTTACATCATTACCAGCAGCGGTGCCAACCAGGTGACCGGCAACAAGAGCTTCCAGCAGAATAGCGAAAACCACCTGCAGATCAGCTTCAACGTTACCTGCGCACCCGACGTGAGCGACGAGCAGCGCTCGACCATGTTCGCCAACGCCCTGCAGGACCGCTACAGCCTGAAGAAATCCAACACTTCCGCCAGCCTTGGCGTGGGCGTGCTGGGTTCTGTGTCCATGCCGATAGGCTCCAGTGATGACTCGATGGTCAAGGTCGCCAGTGAGACGGTGACGGCGGCGCAGTTCTACGACCGTTACTTCGCACTGGTAGAGAGCTATCTGCCGAAACCGAAAAAAGCCAGTAAGGCTAAGGCCAAAGTCGAGCCTGAGGCGCCCGCCCCCAAGGTTGAAAAGCCAGCGGTCGACCTGGGGCTGCCGGAGCAGGCGGCTGCAGCGCCTGTGGCCGCTCCTGTAACGCCCGCGGCTGAAGCCACACCAGCGGCTGAAAACACGCCTGTACCTGCCCCCGTTGCCCCCGCCAGCGAAGTGCCAGCAGCGCCAGCGGCAAATGACAGCCAGGGGTCACAGCCTGTAGCGCCGCCCGCCGAACCTGCGCCTATCCAGGTGCAACAGGAGACACAGCCTGCAGAGCCCGTACCCGCGGCGCTCTGACACATTCCCTGTTACAGACAGGCGGCGATAACGCCGTCGATTCCTGCTACGTTTACTTCTCATGAGCTTGTCATCATTCCTTCACCCAACCTGCTTAGGTTGAAGGCGACATCTACGAAGACAAATGAGAAAAGAGGACGCAGGGCAATGGATGAATATCAGGAAGAGCTGCTCGAGTTCCAGGCATACGAACTGGACACCCCGGAACCCGCCGACGACGCCACCGAGCTTTAGCCGGCCTGCCGCTGACTGCGGCGAAACTCCCCCGGCGTGAGGCCGGTCCAGCGCTTGAATGCGCGCTGGAAAGCCTCTGCCGAAGCAAACCCCAACAGATAAGCGATTTCGCCGAAAGCCAGCTCCGTGTCACGGATGTAGGTTTCGGCCAGGTCGCGCCGTGTCTCGTTCAACACGTCGCGAAAACGCGTTCCTTCTTCGGCCAGCTTGCGCCGCAATGTCCAGGTCGGAAGTTGCAGGCTCAACGCCACTTCGTCCAGGTCCGGTTCGCGGCCGCCATTGAGCAGTGGGCCGAGCAGGTGCGTGATGCGTTCGCCCAGGCTGCGTACCCGCGTGCGCTGTTGCAACTCCGCTTCGCAAAGTTGCAGCAGGTGCTGCCAGGTGCTCGGGCAGTGCTGCGGGTTGGCTATCTGCAGGGTGGCGCGGCTCAGGCGCAGTTGATTGCCGTCGGCGCCGAACTGCACCGGGGTGCTGCACAGCGCCTGGTACTGGGCGGCATAGGGCGGCGCGGCAAATTCGATTTCAAGCCGTTCGGCCTGCAGCACAGTCCCCGCCAGGCCGCCCAGTTGCGCCAGCCAGCCGGCGAGCAGTGAGTCGACCACGAAGCGGTTGTAGGTGTTGTAGGGGCTGATGGAGTAAAAACGCAGCCAGGCGCCTTGGGCATCTTCCTGAAAGCGCGAGTGGCCCCGGTAGTTGGCAGCGTACAGCGGTTCGAAGCGCAACAAGGTGCGCGCCGCTTCGCCCACGGTGGGCGCCTGGGCCGCGGTGATGCCCGCAAGGCCTGCATGGGCCATGCGGCTGAGGCGGCCCATGTGCAGGCCCAAGGCCGGCTCGGCGCACAGCGCGATGGCGGCATGCCCAAGGTGCATGTAACGCGGGATCGACAGGCGTGCACCGGCTTCGGCCAGGCGTGCCCCATCAAGGCCATAGCGTTGCAGCAGGGGCGCAGGGTCGTGGCCCAGAACGCGCAGTGCCTCGGCCAGTGGCTGGACAAACCCTACCGACAGATCACCCAGGCGCACGCGGGGGCGGGCCACGGGGTTACAACCAGAGGTTCAGCAGGCGGGCGCCATGGCTGGGGTTGCCCGCCAGCAGTTGACCCGACTGATGGGCGAAGCCCTGGCCATCGCTGGCCTGCTCCCAGAACTGCCCACGCATGAACACGCTCATGCTGCTGACGTCTTCGCCAGCGGCCTGGGTCAGGCGTTGCCAGGCGTTTTGTTCGCTGACTTCGCCACGCTTGAGGGCGAGCTCCGCCGCCGCGTCCTGATGGCGATTGCCACGCCATGGCGCCTCCCAGCTGCCTTTGCCACTGAGGAATACCGGGTTGGCGATCAATTGCACGGATTGTTGTGTCAGTTGCTGGTGGTTTTCCGGGTACCAGCTGTCACTGCCGACCAGTACGCCCAGGCGCCCGGCCGGGGTTTGCAGTACTTGCAGCGGTTGCTGGCGGCCATCATGGATGAAACGGCGCGTTTCGCTGTCCGGGTACTGCTGACGCTGTGGCTGGCCCAGCAGCGAGCCGTCGCCAGCAAACACCACGCTGCTGTTGTACAGCGGGCCATTACCGGCGTGCAGCACACCTTGTTTGACATAGGGGGCCGGCAGCACGATGGAGCCGGCCACCAGGGTGACACCAAACTCCTTGGCCAGGCCACCGAACAACTGCTGATAATCGGCGGCCATCTGCTCGGCCTTCATGCGCAGGTGGGCATCGCTGCGCCAGTCGTCGGCGTTGGCGCGCAGCATGGCCAGGCCATAGCGCAGCGGGTTGCTCAGCTCCAGCCATTGCAAGGCCTCGCGGCTCTGCGTGACTTGGTACAGCTCGTTCTTTTCACCCCGTGCCCACAGCCAGGTACCGATGTGCTCGGGCAGCACCACCACCGTGCGTGGGCCGATCAGCCCCTGTACGCGAGCCTGCTGCAAATAGGCCGAAAGCTTGCGGTGCAGGCGTTGCAGGTTCTGGTAGTCACTGGGGTAGAGCAGCGGTTCGACGCCAAGCAAATTGCCTCGCTCACCGGGCACGCCATGGTTGAGCGCCAGCTCGATGCGCAGGTCGGAAAGGTAATGGCCTTCCGGGCGCTGCTGGGTCCAGAAGCCGTAGCCGCACAGGGCGGCAATCATCACCAGCGCCAAGGCGCTTGCCAGAAGTTTTTGCATGAAGCGGTACAGCGCCTTGGAAGTTGGAGTTGTCTAGGGTAGCCCTGCTGTACGGGAGGATCAATAAGTTGTCAGTTTCGATCATTGAGGCTGTTCAAACAGCTGTTTAATGTCAGTGGCAGATAAACGACGGGGCCCGCCAGCTGGCGAGGCACCCGCATTCCGTGATCACGCCACAGGGGGACATTCCATGGCTGCCGACCATTATCCGCACCTGCTCGCACCGCTCGACCTGGGCTTCACCACCTTGCGCAATCGCACCCTGATGGGCTCGATGCACACCGGTCTTGAAGAACGCCCCGGCGGCTTCGAGCGCATGGCGGCCTATTTTGCCGAGCGCGCCCGTGGCGGCGTCGGCCTGATGGTCACCGGCGGTATCGCACCGAATGACGAGGGCGGCGTCTATTCCGGCGCTGCCAAGCTCAGCACCGAGGAAGAGGCCGACAAGCACCGCATCGTGACCGAGGCGGTGCATGCCGCTGGCGGCAAGATCTGCCTGCAGATCCTCCATGCCGGGCGCTATGCCTACAGCCCGCGCCAGGTAGCACCCAGCGCGATCCAGGCGCCGATCAACCCGTTCAAGCCCAAAGAACTGGACGAAGCAGGCATCGAGAAACAGATCGCCGACTTCGTCAACTGCGCCGCGCTGGCCCAGCGGGCCGGCTATGACGGCGTCGAGATCATGGGTTCGGAAGGCTACTTCATCAACCAGTTCCTGGCCGCCCACACCAACCACCGCACCGACCGCTGGGGGGGCAGCTATGAAAATCGCATGCGCCTGGCCGTCGAGATCGTCAGCCGTGTGCGTGAGGCGGTGGGCCCGAACTTCATCATCATCTTCCGCCTGTCGATGCTCGACCTGGTCGAAGGGGGCAGCACCTGGGACGAAATCGAGCTGCTGGCCAAGGCCATCGAGCAGGCGGGGGCGACCCTGATCAACACCGGTATCGGTTGGCACGAAGCGCGTATCCCGACCATCGCCACCAAAGTGCCGCGGGCGGCGTTCAGCAAGGTCACGGCCAAGCTGCGCGGCACCGTGAGCATTCCGCTGATCACCACCAACCGCATCAACACCCCGGAAGTGGCCGAGGCGGTGCTCGCCGAAGGCGATGCCGACATGGTCTCGATGGCCCGGCCGTTCCTGGCCGACCCGGACTTCGTCAACAAGGCCGCTGCCGGGCGCGCTGACGAGATCAACACCTGCATTGGTTGCAACCAAGCCTGCCTGGACCACACGTTTGGCGGCAAGCTGACCAGTTGCCTGGTCAACCCGCGCGCCTGCCACGAAACCGAACTCAACTACCTGCCTGTGCGCACCGTGAAGCGTATTGCCGTTGTCGGTGCTGGCCCGGCCGGCCTGGCTGCGGCCACCGTGGCCGCCGAGCGGGGCCACCAAGTGACTTTGTTCGATGCCGCTGGCGAGATCGGCGGGCAGTTCAACGTGGCCAAGCGGGTGCCGGGCAAGGAAGAGTTCTTCGAAACCCTGCGCTATTTCCGTAACAAGCTGAGCAGCACTGGCGTAGACCTGCGCCTGAACACCCGCGTCGATGTACAGGCGCTGGTGGACGGCGGTTTCGACGAGGTTATCCTGGCCACCGGCATCGCGCCGCGTACGCCCGCGATCCCGGGAGTCGAGCATGCCAAGGTGCTCAGCTACCTGGACGTGCTGCTGCAGCGTAAGCCAGTCGGCCAGGCGGTCGCGGTGATTGGCGCGGGTGGCATCGGTTTCGATGTGTCCGAATACTTGGTGCACCAGGGCGTGGCCAGCAGCCAGGACCGCGAGGCGTTCTGGAAAGAGTGGGGCATCGACACCCAGCTCGAGGCCCGCGGTGGTGTGGCCGGCATCAAGGCTGCACCCCACGCGCCGGCGCGCCAGGTGTATCTGCTGCAGCGCAAGCAGTCCAAGGTCGGCGACGGGTTGGGCAAGACCACCGGCTGGATCCACCGGACGGGGCTGAAGAACAAGCAGGTGCAGATGCTCAACGGCGTGGAGTACCTGGGTATCGATGATGCCGGCTTGCATATTCGGGTCGGCGGCGGTGAGCCGCAATTGCTGGCAGTGGACAACGTGGTGATCTGTGCCGGGCAGGAGCCGCTGCGAGAGCTGCAAGAAGGCTTGCTGGCCGCAGGCCAGTCGGTGCACTTGATCGGTGGCGCGGATGTGGCGGCCGAGCTGGATGCCAAGCGGGCGATCAACCAAGGCTCGCGGTTGGCTGCCGAGCTTTGAGATGGCCGGGGGCCGCGAAGCGGCCCCCGATGTTCACTGATAAACTGAAGCCTTCGCTTCAGGCCCCGATCCATGTCTATCGATTTTTTGGACCTGCCCCAGGCTCCTCTACACCCCCTGAACCTGCCCTGGCTACAAAACGCCAAGGTCGAAGTCGCCATCCTGCGCTTGGACTTGATCGACCCCCTGATCAGCGGCAACAAGTGGTTCAAGCTGCGCCACCACCTCCAGCACGCCCATGAGTCAGGGGCCCCTGGCCTGATCAGCCTCGGCGGCAGCCACTCCAACCACCTTCATGCCCTGGCCGCTGCCGGCAAACGCTTCGGCTTCGCCACGGCCGGCCTGCTGCGTGGCCACCCTCAGGACACGCCGACGGTGCGCGATCTGCAGGCGTTTGGCATGCACGTGCATTGGCTCGGCTATGGTGGCTACCGCGCCCGTCATGAGGCGGGTTTCTGGCAACCCTGGCAGGCACGCTACCCCGGTTGGCACTGCATCCCCGAAGGCGGCGGCGGCTTGGCCGGCGCGCAGGGTTGCGGGTTGATCGTCGCGCAGGCGCGCGCGCAATTGGCCGATATCGGTTGGGACGATTACAGCGCCTGGTGGCTGGCCGCGGGTACCGGTACAACGTTGGCCGGCCTGGTGCTGGCAGAGGCGGGCGCGCATGACGTGCATGGCGCGCTGGCGGTGCCCCGCGATCACGGCGTGCCGGACGTTGTGAGGGATCTGGCCGGCGGCAGTGGCTATCAACTGCATGATGCCTGCCGGGGCGGCTTCGCTCGGATTGACGACGAGCTGCTGGCGTTCATCGACGCTTGCGAGCGGCACACAGGCGTGCCGCTAGAAGCGCTCTACACCGGCAAGGCCCTGCTGGCGCTGCGCGAGCAGGTCGAGGCCGGCCTGTTCGCGCCCGGCACCCGCCTGATCGTGCTGCATACCGGTGGCCTGCAAGGCCGGCGCGGTTATTTGTAGGGCAGCATGCGCAGCAGCGTGTTGTCGCGCTGCACGTAGTGGTGATACAGCCCGGCCACTGCATGCAGGCCGATCAGCCAGTAACCCCAGCTGCCGATGCGTTCATGCCAGCCTTTGATGAATTTGGCCTGGTCTGGGTCCGCGCCGATGAGGTGCGGCAGTTCCAGCCCATAAAAGGGGACTGGCTTGTCGGCGGCACTCAAAATCAGCCAGCCGGCGAGGGGTAGGCCGATCATCAGCAGGTACAGCGCCAGGTGCATCAGGTGGGCAAGGCCGGTCTGCCAGGCCGGTGGCTTGGGCAGGATGGGCGGGGTGGGGCGGCTCAGGCGCACAGCCAGGCGCAGCCAGACCAGCACGAACACGGTCAGGCCCAGCATGAAGTGCAGGTCCTTCATCAGATTGCGCTCGGCGCTGTCCTTGGGGAACAGGCCGCGAAACTCGATGCAGGCGTATACGACGGCCAGTAGCACCAGCATCAGCCAATGCAGGGCGATGGACAGGCGCGCGTAATGTTGCGTGGGGGTGGATGAAACCATGGTTGATCCTCATCATCAGGTCTTGAAGTGGCGCTCTTGGTGGCGCTCAGTAGTCACTGTATCCGCTTGAGGGAACCAATCTTTGCTCCAGGTCGGTGAAAATTGTGTTGCTTGTACCGGCCTCTTCGCGGGCAGAATCATCGCTTGGGCAAAAGTGGCCAGCTATCAGCCACCAAAAACACCCGCTCCACTTCATGCCAGGCACCCTCGGCTTCCTGCTCCAGCCTGACCAGCATCTGCGCCGGCGCATGCTCATCCAGCCCCCGCAGCCAAGCCCCGAACTGCAGTGCCGTCCAGCATTCATTCGCCTCGACCCGCGCCGGTGCCAACCAGGCATCGCGGGGCAAAGGCTGCCAGCGTTCGCCAGTGGCCATCGACCAATCCCGCCGCCGCAACCAGCGCCCGCGCAGGTGCAGTGGGTTGGCCCCCGCGGGCGGTTCTGCCTGCCCAGGCCATGGGTAGAACAGGTAACCGGCCAGCCACAGGTGCGCCTGCACCTGCTGTACGCCAAGCCCGGCCAGGGCCGCGCGGCTCTGCGCGCCACTGGACATCGGCAATTGATGCCCAGTCAGGTGCGCCAGTTTGATCCCCAGCCGGTCATGGCAACCTGGGCCAAGCCACTGCGTCGGGTCTCGGCCATCGCTGTGGGTCGGCCCCAGGTAAAACTTGATGGCCAACTCGAAATGCTGCACCCCCTCGTCATCCCGCAACAGAATGTCCAGCTCACCCAACGTCTGCCCGCCTGCGCGAATCGCCAGGTTCGCTGCCAGCAACTCAAGGCCCGGCGCCTGGCCCAGGGCGAACTGCCAGAGGCATTCGTAGTACAGGCCCAGCCGCCGACTGGTCAGCCGTGCCAGCCTGTCGCGCAGCGCTTGCTCGTCGGCATCCAGGGCCAGCAGCCAGGCTTTAAGGCGTTGCGGATCATCGGCCCAGGCGCTACCGGCCAGCGGGTGGCGCTGGGGGCAGGGCGGGGCGCTCAGCAGCGGGGGCGACAGCAATGCCCAGGCCAGGTCGCGCACGGCAGGGCGGCGCAACTGGCGAGGCAAGTCGTGGAGTTCGGCGAAAGGCATCATCCAGCGAGCATAGCCGGTTTGCCGCTACCCGGTCGTTTCGCCCATAATCGGCGCATAGTCACCCGCCGCAGAGCCTCGCAGGAGCCCCATGGAGCAATTTCGCAATATCGGTATCATCGGACGCCTTGGCAGCTCGCAGGTGCTCGACACCATTCGCCGACTGAAAAAATTCCTCCTCGAGCGCCACCTGCACGTGATCCTCGAGGACACCATCGCCGAAGTCCTGCCCGGCCACGGCCTGCAGACGTCCACGCGCAAGCTGCTGGGCGAGGTCTGCGACCTGGTCATCGTCGTCGGCGGTGACGGCAGCCTGCTCGGCGCCGCCCGCGCGCTGGCCCGGCACAATATTCCGGTGCTCGGCATCAACCGCGGTAACTTGGGCTTTCTCACCGACATCCGCCCTGACGAGTTGGAAGAAAAGGTCGCCGAAGTGCTCGACGGCCACTACCTGGTGGAAAACCGCTTCCTGCTGCAGGCCGAAGTGCGCCGTCACCACGAGGCCATCGGCCAGGGCGATGCGCTCAACGACGTGGTCTTGCACCCCGGCAAGTCGACGCGAATGATCGAGTTCGAAATCTACATCGACGGCCAGTTCGTCTGCAGCCAGAAGGCCGATGGCCTGATCGTTGCCACCCCAACCGGCTCGACCGCCTACGCCTTGTCGGCCGGCGGCCCGATCATGCACCCCAAGCTCGACGCTATCGTCATCGTGCCGATGTACCCGCATACCCTGTCGGGCCGGCCGATCGTGGTGGACGGCAACAGCGAGCTGAAGATTGTCGTGGCCAAGGACCTGCAGATCTACCCGCAGGTGTCCTGTGACGGCCAGAACCACTTCACCTGCGCCCCTGGCGACACCATCACGGTGAGCAAGAAGCCGCAGAAACTGCGCCTGATCCACCCGCTGGACCATAATTACTACGAAGTGTGCCGTACCAAACTCGGCTGGGGCAGCCGCCTTGGAAGCAGGGACGACTGATGCTCGATCCGGCGCGAAGTTTTGACATCATCGGTGACGTGCATGGCTGTGCGCTGACCCTTGAACGCTTGCTCGACGCCCTCGGTTACAAACGTGTGGCCGGCGTCTGGCGTCACCCGCGGCGCCAGGCATTGTTCCTGGGCGACATCGTCGACCGTGGGCCGCGCATCCGCGAGGCATTGCACATCGTGCACGACATGGTCGAGGCCGGCCAGGCGTTCTGCATCATGGGCAACCATGAGTACAACGCCCTGGGCTGGGTCACCCCGGCGCTGCCAGGCAGCGGCAAGGCCCATGTGCGCGAACACACGCCACGCCACGCCCGGCTGATCGACGAGACCCTCACGCAGTTCGCCCACCACCCGGGCGACTGGCATGACTTCGTCAACTGGTTTTACGAACTGCCGCTGTTCGTCGACGCCGGGCGTTTCCGCCTGGTGCATGCCTGCTGGGACCCACGGCTGATCGAGCCGCTGCGCCAGCAATACCCGGATGGGCGCATCGACGAACATTTCATCCAGGCCTCGGCCGTGCCCGGCAGCTTTGCCGCCACCGTGTGCAATCGCCTGCTGCGGGGCACCGACATGCGCCTGCCGGACGGCTTGACCCTAACCGGTGGCGATGGCCTGACCCGCGCGTTCTTCCGCACCAAGTTTTGGGAAGAAGACCCGCAAACCTATGGCGACATCGTGTTCCAGCCAGATGCGCTGCCTGAAGCCGTCGCCAGCACGCCACTGAGCCATACCCAGAAGAACGCCTTGCTGCGCTATGCCGAGGACGAACCTTTGTTGTTCGTTGGCCACTACTGGCGCAGCGGCCGCCCAGCACCGATCCGCGACAACCTGGCCTGCCTCGACTACAGCGCGGTGCTTTACGGCAAGCTGGTCGCCTATCGGCTGGATGATGAAACCCGTATCGACCCGCACAAGTTCGTCTGGGTCGACGTCGACCGCCCACAGGCCAATCAATGAACATAATCGAAGTGATGCGCCTGCCGCTGTCGGTCGACCTCAGCGGCTTCGTGCACCTGCTGCAACGCTTGCAGGTGCCACACCGGGTCAGTGAAGAAGGTGAAGTCCAGGTCCTGTGGGCCCCCGACACGCTGGCCCAGGATGTGCTGCAACTCTACCAACGCTATCCCGACGGTAACGCCGACTTTGAGCTTGCGCAGGCCCCTGTGGAAGGGGATTCAGCCGCGAGTGCCCCCACACAGCCCTCCCTCAAAGACCAGGTAAAAGCCTGCAAGGTCACCGCCGCTGTCCTGCTGCTGTGCTTCATCGTTGCCGGCATCACCGGCCTTGGCGACAACTTCTCGACCATTGGCTGGTTCACCTTCCTCGACTTCCGCGTGCAGGGCGACTACCTCTACTTCACCCCGCTGGCCCAGGGCCTCGCCGAAGGCCAATGGTGGCGCCTGGTGTCGCCGATGCTGCTGCATTTCGGCGTGCTGCACCTGGCCATGAACAGCCTGTGGTACTGGGAACTGGGCAAGCGCATCGAGCTGCGCCAGGGGCCCTGGCTGTTGCTGGGCCTGACCCTGTTGTTCAGCCTGGTTTCCAACCTGGCCCAGCACTACACCAGTGGCGCGAGCCTGTTCGGTGGCCTTTCTGGGGTGCTGTACGGGCTGCTCGGGCACATCTGGCTGTACCAGTGGCTGGCGCCCAACCCGCACTTCAACCTGCCCAAGGGCGTGCTGGTGATGATGCTGATCTGGCTGGTGGTGTGCCTGACCGGCGTAGTCGGCCAGCTCGGCTTCGGCCAAATCGCCAACGCCGCCCACGTCGGCGGCCTGCTCATCGGATGCCTGACAGGGCTCTTGGGTGGCAGCATGGCCCGGCGTAAACTGTCGGCTTGAATTAGGAGACGCTATGTCCACTTTCGCGCAAATGATCGAAAACATTACTCCCGAGATCTACGAGAGCCTGAAAACGGCCGTGGAAATCGGCAAATGGTCCGATGGCCGCAAGCTCACTGCCGAGCAGAAAGAGCTGTCGCTGCAGGCGGTGATCGCCTGGGAAATGAAAAACCTCCCGGAAGACCAGCGTACCGGCTACATGGGGCCGCAAGAGTGCGCCTCGAAGTCTGCGCCGATCGCTAACATTCTGTTCAAGTCGGACTCGGTACATTGATCGAACTCGCTCGTGGCTCTTTGAGCAAGATGGCGGTGCGCCTTGAAGCACCGGTCGTGCAATACAGCTTTCGCCTGGGTGAAGAGCAGGTACCGGTCAACCCGTTGATCGGCCAGCGTCTGCGCCTGGAGTACCTCGGCGCCATTCACTGCAGCCATTGCGGCAAGCGCACCAAGACCAGCTTCAGTCAGGGTTACTGCTACCCGTGCATGACCAAGCTGGCCCAGTGTGACGTGTGCATCATGGCCCCGGAACGCTGCCACTATGACGCCGGTACCTGCCGCGAACCGTCCTGGGGCGAGCAGTTCTGCATGACCGACCACGTGGTCTACCTGGCCAACTCGTCAGGGGTCAAGGTCGGCATCACCCGCGCCACCCAGCTGCCCACCCGCTGGCTTGACCAGGGGGCCAGCCAGGCGCTGCCGATCATGCGCGTGGCCACCCGCCAGCAGTCGGGCCTGGTCGAAGACGTGCTGCGCAGCCAGGTACCGGACCGCACCAACTGGCGCGCCCTGCTCAAGGGTGACGCCGAAGCGCTGGACCTGGTGGCCATTCGTGAACAGATTTTCGATGCCTGTGCCGATGGCCTGCGCGACCTGCAAGCGCGCTTCGGCTTGCAGGCGATCCAGCCGCTGCCCGATGCCGAAGTGGTGCAGATGCGTTACCCGGTCGAGGCCTACCCGACGAAGATCGTCAGCTTCAACCTGGACAAGAACCCGGTAGTGGAAGGCACGCTGCTGGGCATCAAGGGCCAGTACCTGATCTTCGACACCGGCGTGATCAACATTCGCAAGTACACGGCCTACCAGTTGGCCGTGCTCCAGTAAAAAGGACCTGCACATGCGTACCGAACAACCGCAAGTGATCTACCTCAAGGACTACCAGGCGCCCGAGTACCTGATCGACGAGACGCACCTGACCTTCGAGCTGTTCGAGGACCACACCCTGGTCCATGCGCAACTGGTCATGCGCCGCAACCCGGCACGCGGTGCCGGTCTGCCGCCGTTGGTGCTCGACGGCCAGCAGCTTGAGCTGCTGCGCGCTTCCCTTGACGATACCGAGCTGCAGGCAAGCGATTACCAGCTCGAAGCCGATAGCCTGACCGTGCAGCCCAAGGCCGAGCGTTTCACCCTCGACACCAGCGTGAAGATCCACCCCGAGAGCAACACCGCACTGGAAGGCCTGTACAAGTCCGGCAAGATGTTCTGCACCCAGTGCGAGGCCGAGGGCTTCCGCAAGATCACCTACTACCTCGACCGCCCGGACGTGATGAGCACCTTCACCACCACGGTGATCGCCGAGCAGCATCGCTACCCGGTGCTGCTGTCCAACGGTAACCCCATCGGCAGCGGGCCGGCAGAGGGCGGCCGCCATTGGGCGACGTGGGAAGATCCGTTCATGAAACCGGCCTACCTGTTTGCTCTGGTGGCTGGTGACCTGTGGTGCGTCGAGGACAAATTCGTGCGCCAGTCGGGCCGAGACGTGACCCTGCGCATCTACGTCGAACCCGAGAACATCGACAAGTGCGACCACGCCATGGTCAGCCTGAAGAAGTCCATGCGCTGGGACGAAGAAGTCTATGGCCGCGAGTACGACCTGGACATCTTCATGATCGTCGCGGTCAACGACTTCAACATGGGCGCCATGGAAAACAAGGGCCTGAACATCTTCAACTCCAGCTGCGTGCTGGCCCGGGCCGAAACCGCCACCGACGCCGCCCACCAGCGTGTCGAAGGCGTGGTCGCCCACGAATACTTCCACAACTGGTCGGGCAACCGCGTCACCTGCCGCGACTGGTTCCAGCTGTCGCTCAAGGAAGGCTTCACGGTGTTCCGCGACGCTGAGTTCAGCGCCGACATGAACTCGCGCACGGTCAAGCGCATCGAGGACGTCGCCTACCTGCGGACCCACCAGTTCGCCGAAGATGCCGGCCCCATGGCCCACCCGGTGCGCCCGGACAGCTTCATCGAAATCTCCAACTTCTACACCCTGACTGTGTACGAAAAGGGCGCCGAGGTTGTACGCATGGTCCGCACCCTGTTGGGTGCCGAGGGCTTCCGCAAAGGCAGCGACCTGTACTTCGAACGCCACGATGGCCAGGCGGTGACCACCGACGACTTCATCAAGGCCATGGAAGATGCCAACGGCGTCGACCTGACCCAGTTCAAACGCTGGTACAACCAGGCGGGCACGCCGCGCCTGGAAGTCAGCGAAGCCTATGATGCAGGCGCCCAGACTTACAGCCTGACCTTCCGCCAGAGCTGCCCGCAGACCCCCGACAAGGCCGAGAAGCTGCCGTTCGTGATCCCGGTCGAGCTGGGCCTGCTGGATGCCCAAGGCAACGACCTGCCGCTGCGCCTGGCGGGTGAGGCTGCGGCTGGCGGCACCAGCCGCGTGCTGTCGGTGACCGAGGCGGAGCAAACCTTTACCTTCGAAGGCCTCACGGCCAAGCCGCTGCCCTCGCTGCTGCGTGGCTTCAGTGCGCCGGTGAAGCTGAGCTTCCCGTACGGCCGCGACCAGCTGATGTTCCTGATGCAGCACGACAGCGATGGTTTCAACCGCTGGGAAGCGGGCCAGCAGCTGTCGGTGCAGGTGCTGCAAGAACTGATCGGCCAGCATCAACGTGGCGAAGCGTTGAAGCTCGATCCGCGCCTGATCACCGCCCTCGGTACCGTGCTGGGCAACGAATCGCTGGACGCCGCCATGGTCGCCGAGATGCTCTCGCTGCCAGGCGAAGCCTACCTCACCGAAATCAGCCAGGTAGCTGACGTCGATGCCATTCACGCCGCCCGCGAGTTCGCCCGCCAGCAGATCGCCGAGCAGCTGTTCGATGGCCTGTGGGCCCGCTACCAGGCCCACCGCGAGGTCTCGCGCAGCACGGCCTACGTCGCCGCAGCCGAGCACTTTGCCCGCCGCAGCCTGCAGAACATCGCCCTGTCTTACCTGATGCTCAGCGGCAAGCCGCAGGTGCTGGAGGCGACCCTGGAGCAGTTCGACCAGTGTGACAACATGACCGAGCGCCTGACCGCCCTGGCGGTGCTGGTCAACTCGCCGTTTGAAGCCGAGCGGGCCAAGGCCCTGGAAACCTTCGCCGAGCACTTCAAGGACAACCCGTTGGTCATGGACCAGTGGTTCAGCGTGCAGGCCGCCAGTTCGCTGCCAGGCGGGCTGGCCCGGGTCAAGGCGCTGATGCAGCACCCGGCGTTCACCCTGAAAAACCCGAACAAGGTGCGGGCGCTGGTGGGGGCGTTTGCCGGGCAGAACCTGGTCAACTTCCATGCGGCCGATGGTTCTGGTTATCGCTTCCTGGCGGACCTGGTGATCGAGCTGAATGCGCTGAACCCGCAGATTGCCTCGCGCCAATTGGCACCGCTGACCCGCTGGCGCAAGTATGACGACGCGCGTCAGGCATTGATGAAGGGTGAGCTGGAGCGGATTCTGGCTTCTGGGGCGCTGTCCAGTGATGTGTATGAGGTGGTGAGCAAGAGCTTGGCGTGAGTTCTCGATAGCCTGAACGGGCCCTTTCGCGGGACAAGCCCGCTCCCACAGGTACTGTGCACTACCTGTGGGAGCGGGCTTGTCCCGCGAAGCTTTTGGGCGGTTAACAAAACATAACGTCCCGCTCGTTGTATTCCCGCAACCTTCCCCGCTACGATCCCCTCAAGCTATTGCAGGCCTCTACCACAGGCATTTCGCAGTACCTGCAAGGCATTGACCCACTAAGAACAACAAACAGGGGACGGTCATGAGGGAGCAGCTGATGACGCAGGCCAGGCGCGGTGCCTGGCCGCTGGCCGCCGGTGCGATGCTGGCGCTGGCATTGGGCATGTGGACGGGCAGTGTCGAAGCCGCTGCCGCCGACGAATACTCGACCGAATCGGCCAAGGCCAGTCAGAGCCTGCTGATCGACGCCGCCCAGGCCGGCAAGCGTCTGGTCGTGGTCGGTGATCGCGGTCATATCCTGTTCTCCGACGACCAGGGCAAGACCTGGACCCAGGCCCGGGTACCCACCCGGCAACTGCTCACCGCCGTGTTCTTCCTCGACGACAAGCGCGGCTGGGCCGTCGGCCACGATGCGCAGATCCTCGCCAGCACTGATGGCGGCGCGACCTGGAGCAAGCAATTCGAAGACCTGTCCCGCGAAGCCCCGCTGCTCGACGTCACCTTCCTCGACGCCCAGCACGGTTTTGCCGTGGGTGCCTATGGCGCACTGCTGGAAACCACCGACGGCGGCCAGCACTGGCAGGACGTCGCCGAGCGCCTGGACAACGCCGATCAACTGCACCTTAACGGCATCGCCGTAATCAAGGACGCCGGCCTGTTCATCGTCGGCGAGCAGGGCAGTATGTTCCGCTCAGGCGACAACGGCCAGACCTGGGCCAAGGTCGACGGCCCTTACGAGGGCTCGCTGTTCGGTGTGATGGGCACCGCCCAGCCACAGACGCTGTTGGCCTACGGCCTGCGTGGCAACCTGTTCCGTTCTACCGACTTCGGCGACAGCTGGCAGCCGATCGAACTCAAAGCCGCGCGCGGCACGCTCGAATTCGGCCTGGCAAGCGCTACGCTTGTCGAGGATGGCAGCGTGGTGCTGGTCGGTAACGGCGGCAGTGTGTTGCGCAGCCATGACGACGGGCAGACCTTCAGCGTCTACAACCGTGCCGACCGCATCGCCCTGGCCGGCGTCACTGGCCTGACAACCGGCGGTTTGCTGCTGGTGGGGCAGGGTGGCGTGCACCTGGCCACCGCCCAAGGCGCCGACCAGGCTGCCAAGGAGGCGCGTCCATGACCAGCAGGGAGAGCATCACCATGCACCCGCATCACCAGGACAAGGCCACGCTGCTAGAACGCCTGATCTTCAACAACCGCCCCGTGGTCATCGCCCTGTGCGTGCTGGTCAGCATTTTCCTGTTCTGGCAGGCCACGCAGATCCGCCCCTCGACCAGTTTCGAGAAGATGATCCCGCTCGAGCACCCGTTCATCGAACAGATGATGGAGCACCGCAACGACCTGGCCAACCTCGGCAACACCGTGCGTATTTCGGTGGAGGCGGTCAACGGTGACATCTTCGACAAGGACTACATGGAGACCCTGCGCCAGATCCATGACGAGGTGTTCTACATCCCCGGCGTCGACCGCGCCGGGCTGAAGTCGCTGTGGAGCCCCAGCGTGCGCTGGACCGAGGTGACCGAAGAGGGCTTCTCCGGTGGCGAGGTGATCCCCAATACCTACAACGGCTCGGCCGAAAGCCTCGATGCCTTGCGCGACAACGTGCTCAAGTCCGGCCAGGTCGGGCGCCTGGTGGGCAACAACTTCAAGTCCAGCATCGTCGATGTGCCGCTGCTGGAGAGCTACCCCGACCCGCAGGACCAAGGCAAGCAGGTCAAGCTCGACTACCAGCAGTTCTCGCACCTGCTCGAAGAGAAGATCCGCGACAAGTTCCAGGCGCAGAACCCCAACGTGAAGATCCATATCGTCGGCTTCGCCAAGAAGGTCGGCGACCTGATCGACGGCCTGGTGATGGTGGCGATGTTCTTTGGCGTGGCCCTGGGCATCACCTGGGTGCTGCTGTACTGGTTTACCTGGTGCATCCGCAGCACCATCGCTGTGCTTATCACCACCCTGGTGGCGGTGGTCTGGCAGCTGGGCTTGATGCATGCGGTGGGCTTCGGCCTCGACCCGTATTCGATGCTGGTACCCTTCCTGATCTTCGCCATCGGCATTTCCCACGGGGTGCAGAAGATCAACGGCATCGCCTTGCAGTCGAGCGGCGCCGACAACGCACTGACCGCTGCCCGGCGCACGTTCCGCCAGCTGTTTCTGCCGGGGATGATCGCCATCCTTGCTGACGCAGTGGGCTTCATCACCCTGCTGATCATCGACATCGGGGTCATCCGCGAGTTGGCCATCGGCGCCTCGATCGGCGTCGCGGTGATCGTCTTTACCAACCTGATCTTGCTGCCGGTGGCGATTTCCTATGTCGGCATCAGCAAGAAGGCGGTCGAGCGCAGCAAGAAGGACGCGACCCGCGAGCACCCGTTCTGGCGCCTGCTGTCCAACTTCGCCAGTGCCAAGGTGGCGCCGGTGTCTGTTGCCGTGGCCTTGGTGATGTTCGCCGGTGGCCTCTGGTACAGCCAGAACCTGAAAATCGGTGACCTCGACCAGGGCGCGCCGGAGCTGCGCCCAGACTCGCGCTACAACCAGGACAACAACTTCATCATCAGCAACTATTCGACCAGCTCGGACGTGCTGGTGATCATGGTCAAGACACCGTCGGAAAGCTGCTCGATCCATTCGACCATGGCACCGATAGACGAGCTGATGTGGACCATGGAGAACACCCCGGGCGTGCAGTCGGCGATCTCGCTGGTGACCGTGTCCAAGCAGGTGATCAAGGGCATGAACGAAGGCAGCCTGAAATGGGAGACCCTGTCGCGCAACCCGGACATCCTCAACAACTCCATCGCCCGCGCCGACGGCCTGTACAACGCCGACTGCTCGCTGGCGCCGGTGCTGGTGTTCCTCAACGACCACAAGGCCGAGACCCTGGAACGCGTCACCGCGGGCGCCAAAGCCTTTGCCGACAGCCACAACAAAGAGGGCTTGCAGTTCCTGCTGGCAGCCGGTAACGCCGGGATCGAGGCGGCCACCAACGAGGTGATCAAGTCGGCCGAGCTGACCATTCTGGTGCTGGTGTACATCTGCGTCGCGGTGATGTGCCTGATCACCTTCCGCTCGTTCGCCGCGACCCTGTGTATCGTCCTGCCACTGGTGCTGACCTCGGTGCTGGGCAATGCGCTGATGGCCTACATGGGCATTGGCGTGAAGGTGGCGACGTTGCCGGTGGTGGCCTTGGGCGTGGGCATCGGCGTGGACTACGGCATCTACATCTACAGCCGCCTGGAAAGCTTCCTGCGTGCAGGCCTGCCGTTGCAGGAAGCCTATTACGAAACCCTGCGCTCGACCGGCAAGGCGGTGCTGTTCACCGGGTTGTGCCTGGCCATTGGTGTGTGCACCTGGATCTTCTCGGCGATCAAGTTCCAAGCCGACATGGGCTTGATGCTAACCTTCATGCTGCTGTGGAACATGTTCGGTGCGCTGTGGCTGTTGCCGGCGCTGGCGCGGTTCCTGATCAAGCCTGAGAAGATGGTGGGCAAGGAGGGCGGGTCCATTTTTGCCCATTAAGTGAGGGGGCTGTAGAGGGCCTGTGGGAGCGGGTTCACCCGCGAATACGGTGGTGCATTCGCCGACGCATTCGCGGGTAAACCCGCTCCCACAGGTGCCATGTCGCTATACTGTCGCTCTTTTCCCAATTGGTACCCTCATGTCCCCCCTCGCCACCGCCCTCCAAACCTGCGACATGCTGCTGATCGATGGCCTGCACGCCTTCGATTTCACGTCCAACGAAACCGGCCTGACCGTCGAATGCATGGACGGCCGCCAGCTGCGTCGCTGGAACTTCACCCCCGAGCAGATCGCTGCCGCCACCACCACGGGTGACGAGTGGACGCTCAACGGTGCCCAGGGCGAGCATCGTCTAGTCTGTATGAGTGCCTTTCGCGCCCCGGATGAAGACCACGATGAACCGGATCTGGACGAGCCTGCTGACCGCTAGCCTGATGAGCCTGACAATCAACGCCCACGCCGCCACGCTGCTGGTGGGCAGCTACACCGATGGCCAGAGCCAAGGCATCTACCGCTACCTGTTCGACAGCAAGACAGGCCAGATCGCGCCGACCCCGCAACAGGTGGTCAAGAGCGAGAACCCTTCCTGGCTGGTGCTCTCGGCCGACCAACGGCAACTGTTTGCAGTCAACGAAACCGCGCAAGGCCACGTCAGCAGTTTCAGCGTGAGCCGCAAAGGCGAGATCAAACCGCTCAACCAGGTGGCCACCCGAGGTGACGAGCCGACCCACGCCAGCCTCAGTCGCGACCAGCGCTTCCTGTTCGTTGCCAACTACGCCGTCAAGCCAGACCCCGGCGGCAGCCTGGTGGTGATCCCGGTGGCCAAGGACGGCAAGCTCAAGGACGTGGTGCAGCAAGCCCGCCATAAACCAAGCGGCGTAAACCCCGAACGCCAGGCCGGCGCCCACGTGCATTCGCTGGTGCTGTCGCCGGACGGGCAGCACCTGTATGCCTGCGACCTGGGCGCCGACAAGGTGTTCATCTACCGTTACGACGGTGCCAGCACAGACCACCCGCTGACGCCGGCGATTCCGGCGTCGGTGGCCCTGCCGCCGGGCAGCGGCCCGCGTCACCTGCTGTTCGACGCTAAGGGGCGACACGCCTACCTGACCCTGGAAATGAGCGCCGAGGTGGTGGTGTTCGATGTGCAGAACGCCAGCCTGGTCGAACGCCAGCGTCTACCCCTGACGGACCACCAGGACGCTGCGTCCAAAGCGGCTGGCGGCCTGCACCTGTCGGCGGATGGGCGCTTCTTGTACGTGAGCAATCGCGGCACGGCCAATGAGATCGTGGCCTTCAGCGTGGGCAAGGACGATGGCCAGTTGGCGTTTTTGCAACGCCGTTCGGTAGAGGGCGATCACCCTCGGGAATTTACCCTCGACCCTAGCGACAAATTCCTGTTGGTGGCCAACCAGAAGAGTGACCAGATCGTGGTCATGCGCCGTGACCCGCGTAGCGGCAAGCTCGGTGAGACAGTACAGACGCTGCCGCAGGCTGCGCCGTCGGACCTGAAGTTCATCGAGTGACCGTTTCGAGCGACTATCGATCAGCGTGATAATGGTTACTGTCGCAATGAATTTCTACGCGTGACCTTGGCGGCGTAAGTTTGACCCAAGGCCCAAACGGGCCAACGTCAAACCACCGCCGTCGAGGTCAGCCCACATGAACTTCAATCTCTTCCCGGTCATCGCCGCATCCGCCATTTCCGCTTCGGTCGTGTTGCCGACGCATGCCCATGCCGACACCCGCAGCAAGGCGTCCTCTACCCACAGCTATACCGAGCAGTACCTGCGTCAGAGCGCGAATTTTTATGCGGCGTTGAGTGGCAAGCACAGCCACTGATACGCCTGTGAGCGCTCCCACAGGTTTCGCGCCAAGTCTGATAGCTATCGCGCCATCACTGCCTTGAACAGATCCGACTCCAGCCAGCCCTCCAGCCAGCTCCGCACCCGCGGATAAGCCGCCTCGGCGAACCACTGCGGTTCGACCCCGGCAAACTGGCGCATCAGGGGCAGCAAGGCGGCATCGGCAAGGCTTGGGTGATCGGCCAGCAGGTAAGCACGCCCTTCGAGCAACGCCTCGAGCTCCGCCAACCAGGCTTCGGCCTGCTGGCGGTAGTGCTCGCGGGTATGTTCGGGGTAGCGCTCGGCGTACTTGTACAGGTTCACCTGCGCCTTGAACGTGCTGTCGTTTCGGGCGATCAGCGCCTCAGCCTGTTGCGCCGCCGCAGGGTCGGCCAGTAGCTGCCAGTCCTGCGGGTCGTTGCGTTGCAGTGCCCAGCGCATGATGTCCAGGCTTTCTTCCAGCACACCCGCCCCGGTGTCCAGCACCGGCACCGTGCCCTTGGGCGACAAGGCCAGCAGCGCGGCGGGCTTGTGCTTCATCGCCACTTCTTCGATCTGCACCTCGCACCCGGCGTAGCGCAACGCCAGGCGCGCGCGCATGGCCCAAGGGCAGCGGCGGAACGAGTAGAGGATCACCCGCACACCTCGACGTCACTCAGGCCGTTGCCCTGGCGGCGTACCTGGATCTGCACCGGGATCCGCTCATGCATCTCCTGCACGTGGGAGATCACCGCAACCTTGCGGCCCTGGGCCTGTAGGCCGTCGAGGGCATCCATGGCCAGTTGCAGCGACTCTGGGTCGAGGCTGCCGAAGCCTTCGTCGATGAACAATGATTCAATGCGCAAGGTGCTCGACGCCATCGACGCCAGGCCAAGGGCCAGGGCCAGCGAGACCAGGAAGGTTTCACCGCCCGACAGCGAATGCACCGAGCGCAGCTCGTCGCCCATTTCGGTGTCCAGCACCAGCAGGCCGAGGGCGCTGCCGCCACGTTTCAGGCGGTAACGACGCGCCAGCTGGCGCAATTGGCTGTTGGCGTGGTGCAGCAGCAGGTCGAGGTTGTAACCCTGAGCGATCTTGCGGAACACATCGCCAGAGGCCGAGCCGATCAGCGCATTGAGCCGTGCCCAGCGCTGCCACTGCTGATGGGCGTGCTCGATTTCCGTGGCCAGGGCCTGGTACGCCTGTTGACGGCGTTGGTCTTCGGCCTGGGCGGCGCGCAGCTCGGCGCACTGCTGTTCATGGTTGGCCAGCACTTCGCGTAGCTCAAGCAGTGACTGTTCCAGGTCTTCGGCCGTGGCCTCGACACTGGCTTGCGCGGCATGTTGCTGCAGCCGCTGTTCACGCTCCTGCAACAGCACGCGGCCTTGTTCGATAGCCTTTTCCGCCGCCTGCAGGTGCTGGCGCAGTTCGGCCATTTGCGCGTCGTCCATGGCCAGCAAGCGGTCCAGGCCACTGTCGTCCAGCTCGGGGTGTTCAGCGCGCCATTGGGCGATTTCCCCCTGCAACTGCTGGTGCTCCTGTTCGAGCGCCTGTTGGCGGGCGATGTTGGCCTTGAGTTCGCCGGCCAGTTGCAGGGCTTGGGTGCGGGCGTGTTGCAGGCGCTCGGCTGTTTCGGCCTCGCTGGTGCGGGCCTGCTCCACCTGCTGTTCCAGATGGCGCTGCCAGTCTTCGGCGCGCGGGTGGTCACCCAGCAATTCGGCCAATGCGGCGCGGGCTTTTTCCATCTGCTCAGCCAGCCCGTTGATCTGCTGCTGCAGGTCTTGCTGGCGCTGCACGCGGGTGTGTTGCTGATCGTGCAGGCGCTCCAGCTGTTGCTGGCGTTGCTGTTGTTCCTGCAGTTCGTCCTTTTGCTGGTCCAGCTGTTGCTGGCGCTGGGCGATCTGCTGGTCAAGGCTGAGGAAGGCGTGCGCTGGCTCATCGTGCAGTGCCTGCAACACAGGCGCTGGCAGCAGGGTGGCGAAATCAGCCAGGGCCTGTTCGAGGCGCTCTTGGTCGGCAGCCAGGGCTTGATGCTGTTGGTCCAGGCGGCGCTGGGCCTGCTGTTGGGCTTCGCTGGCAGCCTGCAACTGCTGGTTCAGGCGGGCGGCATCGCGTTGCAGGGTCAGCAGGGTGGACTGGCGTTTTTCGTCGCGGGCGATCTCTTGGTCGAGGCGCTGCAACTGGCTGTCCAGCCAACCACTGCGGGCCTTGCCTTCATGGGCGCTGAGGGCGGGCCACAAGGCATGGGCGGCGAGTTGGCCGGCCAATGGCTGCAATTGCTCGTTCAGTTGCGCCTGTTGGTGCTGGTACTCCTTGATCTGGCCGTTGACCACACCCACCTGGGTGCGCAGTTCGATCAGGCGGGTATTGAATTGCTCAACCTGGGCCAGGGCTGTGGCTTCTTCGGCCTGGTCATGCCGGCCAAGGCTCTGCAGCAGCGCTTCAGGCTGGTGGAAGGGGTGCTCGGCGCTGCCGCAAACCGGGCACGGTTCGCCATCGTGCAACTGCGCACGCAGTTCTTCGACGCTGGTGTTGCGTGCCAGGCGCTGGCGTTCCAGCAGTTGCCGGGTCAGTGCCAGCGCCTGCTCGGCAGCTTCCAGCTCGGCCTTGGCGGCAGTACCTTCGCCAATCAATTGCTGGCGTTGCTGCAGGGCCTGTTGCTGGCGTTCGCGCAGCGACTCGATACCCTGTTGCAGCTCCTGCTCGCGGGCGTGCAGGCGCGACAGTTCTTCCACGGCGCGTTGTTGCTTACGGTTTTCTTGCAGCATGCCACCCAGCAGGTCGAGCTGCTCGGCCAGGGCCTGGGGCTCTGCTGCGGCTTCACGGAACAACACGTCGAGGGCGTCGCGCTGCTCCTGCAGTTGCGCATTGGCCTGGCTGGCCTGGGCCTGCAGGCCGGGCAGCTCTTCGCGACCCTGGTTCAGGCGGTTGCCGATTTGCAGCAACTGTTGCAGCTGCGGGCGATAGGCCTGCCAGGCGTTGGTCAGGGCGGCCAGGGGCGCACTGTCAGCCAGGGCTGCTTCAATGTGGGCCAGCTGCTGTTGGCCGCGCTGCTGGTGCTCGCCCAGCTGCTGCAATTGTTGCTGCAGCTCGGCCGCGGCCAGGTCGGCCTGCTGGCCGGTTTCGCGCGCCTTGCCCAGTTCCTGTTCCAGGCGGGTGAGGGTGTCTTGCTCGGCGAACGCCTGGCGCAAGCGTGGGGCGTTTTCGCCTTGGCTGGCCTGGGCCTGGTTCAGCGCCTGGCGGGCTGATTCGAGGGCCTGCTCCAGTTCGCCGGTGCGGTTTTGCAGGTCGCTTTGCTGGCGCTGTTGTGCGTCGAGCTCGGTGGCCAGTGGCGCGCGTTGCGCGGCCAAGGCCTGCTGCCGGTGGAACTGGTGGCGCTGTGGCGCCAGGCGCTCCAGGCGTTGCAGGTCCAGGCGCTGTTCGGCCAGTTGCTGCCAGGCCTGTTCGGCGGCCTGCAGGGTTGCATGGGCTTCGGCCTGCTGCACCTGCAGCAGGCGCTGCTCATTGAGCCAGCCACGCTGTTGCTCCAACTGGCGCTCGCGCGCCTGGTCGGCCTTGAATTGCTGTTGCGCCTGCTCCAGGCGCTGGTCGAGCTCGGCGCGGGCTTCGGCCAGCAGCGGCAGCAGGTGGCTGGCACGGTCTTTCAGGGCGTTGTGCGTTTCACCGGCCTCGCGCGCCTTGCTAAAGGCGCGCTGGCCGAGGCGGGTGTAGATCGCGGTGTTGGTGAGCTTTTCCAGCAGCTCGCTGCGTTCCTTGTCGTCGGCCTTGAGGAACGCACCGAACTCGCTCTGGGCCAGCATCACCGCACGGGTGAACTGCTCGAAGTTCAGGCCCAGGCGTGCTTCGACCAGTTGCTTGTATTCGTTCTTGCCGCTGGCCAGCACCTGCTCGCTGTCCAGGTCATAGAAGCTCTGGCGGCTGTGTTGCAGCTTGCCATTGGCCTTGTCGCGGGCGCGGTTGGCCTCCCAGCGGGCGCGGTAGCGACGGCCATCGATGCCGACGAAGTCGACTTCGGCAAAACCGCTGCCCGTGCCGCGGCGCACCAGGTTGCGCGGGTCCGAGGTCGGGATCTCGCCGTCGGCGTCCGGTACCTTGGCTTCGCGGCCGATGTCGTTGAGCCGCGGCACGGTGCCGAACAGGGCCAGGCACAGGGCATCGAGCAACGTGCTCTTGCCGGCGCCGGTTGGCCCGGTGATGGCGAACAGGCCGGCGCTGGCCAGGGGCTCGGCGGTGAAGTCGATGTCGATCGGGCCGGCCAGGGATGCCAGGTTCTTCAGGCGGATGGCGAGAATCTTCATGGCTGTTCCTCTTCCAGCTGGACGTCCTGCAAGAGCAGGGCGAAATCGGCCAGTGCCTGCTCATCGGCGGGGTTGCCGTAAGCCTGTTCCCAGGCGCGGCTGAACAGGTCCTGCGGGGTCATCTGGGACAGTTCGACGAAGGCCAGGTCGTCGTCCTCGGCACTAGCGCGCCCGGCGTATTCGGCGCTGATGCGGATCAGCCGCACGGCCTTGCCTTGCAGCGCGCCCTCCACTTGCTGGCGCAGGTCGGGTTGCGGTTCGTCCAGCACCACGCGCACTTCGAGCCAGGGCTGACGATTGGGGTCTTCGAGCAGGTCGATCACCGGCAGCTCAGCCAGCTGTACCAGCAACTCGCCGAGCGGCGCCGGGCCGATGCGTTGCAGGGCCACGGCGCGGGGCACCAGGCGCGGCTCGACGCTGACCAGCTCGGCGCCGTCCAGCTCCACCTCCAGCACCTGGTGCGGGTAGTTGATTTCGGCAAACGACAGCGGGATCGGAGAGCCGCTGTAGCGAATGCGCGCTTCGCGGTTGACCTTCTGCGGCTTGTGCAGGTGGCCCAGGGCGACATAGCTGATGGCCTTGTCGAACAGCTTGGCTGGCAGGGCCTCGGCGTTGCCGATGATCAGGCTGCGCTCGGAGTCCTCAGACACCGCACCCCCGGCCATGTGGGCATGGCTGATGGCGACCAGCGCCTGGTCCTTCTTGCGCTTTTGCTGGGCAGCGGCAATCAGTTGCTGGTGCACCTGGGTGATGCCTTGCAGGTAATCGTCACCTAACTGCGGGCCGGTCACTTCTGCCGGGCGCAGGAAGGGCAGGGCCAGGCACCAGGCGCTGACCTTGCCGCGGGCGTTGGTCAGCGGGATCAGCAGGCGCTCGGCATCCAGCTGGCCTTCATCGAGCCAGTGCACACGGCCCAAGGCGTGGGTGCGCAGGCGGCGCATGAGCGCAGCGGGCAGTTCGATGCGTGAGCCGGAGTCGTGGTTGCCGGCGATCATCACGATGTCCAGCTTGGGCTGTTGCTCATGGGCTTGGACGATGAAGTCGTAGAGGCGCTCCTGGGCTTTGACCGGTGGGTTGACCGTGTCGAAGATGTCGCCAGCGATCAGCAGCGCATCCGGCTGGCGCAGGTGCAGCTGGCCGAGCAGCCAGTCGAGGAAGCAGGCGTGTTCGAAGTCGCGTTCCTGGCCGTGCAGGCTTTGGCCCAGGTGCCAGTCGGAGGTATGAAACAGACGCATGGATGACCTGTTGGTGTCGAGTCGAGCAAGCGGGGGCTTGGCTTGGATGATGGGCGTTGCGCAGGGGGGTATGGTAACTCAATGGTGGGGGTAGGGGGCATGGCTGGGGGGATGTTGGCGGATTGCGTGTGGGGCGCATGTCTTGAGTTTTGCAGCGCCTATGAGATCGAGCGCCGCCCGCGCGGCGCATCGCGAGCAACGCTCGCTCCTACGTTTGTTTCGGGCCAGTTATTCCTGGGGCAAATGCGCGCGACCGCTTTGGCGCATGGCGCGATATCGCGTCGACCAAACAAGGCGGTCGCGCGCGCCTGTCACAGGCGTTATTGGCCAAAAACAAACGTAGGAGCGAGCGTTGCTCGCGATGCGCCGCGCGGGCGGCGCTCGATCTGATAGGCGCTAAAAATACCCATGGCATGCACCCCAACCCCACCCCTCATTTCGGATACAACGGCGGCAAGCTCCCGGTCTCCCCCGACGGCAGCAACACCTGCTCAGCCGGCGGAATCGTCCCGATCGCTCGCCACAAATCCTCACCCTGCCAATACTGCCCAGTCTCGCTGTACAACGCCCCGTTCAACCCATCCAGCGCATCTGACAACGGCACGAACCGCGCTGCCATCTCCGCCAGGGTCTCCGGCTGCTGCCGCGCCCAGGCGTCGAGCGCTTGGCGTGTGGTCTGCGGGTCGTTGGCCTGGCAGGCGCGCTTGAGGTCGTCCAGCAGCGTGCGGGGGCTTGGGCCTTGTTGCGCGGCGCGCAGTACCGCGGGTTGTGAACGGGCCCGCCACCACAAGGCGAAGCCCAGCAGTGTGGTCAGGGCAAACACCAGCGTGGCCAGCTGCCACGGCCACAACAGGCTATTGCCCGAACGGGTGTCGCCAACCGGCGTGTCGGCGCTCAAGGCCGGGTTGTCCTGCACGCTCAGGGTACGCGCTGGCAGGCTGGTGTGCTCCAGGTGGTCTTCGCGGGTGTTCCACCAGGCCACCTCCAGCGCTGGCAAGGCCAGTTCGCCGCTGTGGGTCGGCACCAGCGCTTCGCGCTCTTCGCGGTTGGCGGTCATGCCGCGCTCGTTGATTTCGTTGCGCAGCAGCGGCTGGTCGGGGTAGCGGCGCAGGCCGGTGATTTCGGTGGCCGGCAGCGGTGGCAGCTGGGTGCTGGACAAGCCGTCGGCGCGCAAGGTGATGTTGCGGGTGAGCGAATCACCGATCTGCGTCTGCTGGCTGCCCGGGTCGGGGTTCCAGTGTTCTTCAAGGGTCAGGCTGCGTGCCGGCAGCCAGGGCGCACCGGCTGGCCAGGCCGCTGGAATCGGGCGCACGTCCAAGCGCAGGGGCAGCGAGCTGACCTGGATCTGGCGGCCGGCACGCGGGGCGGCCGTGGCGGATTGTTCGTTGTCGGCGCTGGCAGCCGCGGTGGCGGTGAAGGTCAGCGCCGGCACTTCGAGGCTGCCACTTTGCTGCGGGTAGACGGCATAGCGGGTTTCGATCACCCCGTGACGCACGCCGTTGATTTCTTTCTCGTAGGTGCGCGACTCGCCCAGTGGCTCGACCTTGGCGTTTTCCAGCTGCAGTGGGCTGAGGCTGCTGTCGTCATACAGCGCCACCGAATGGTAGATGCGCAAGGTCAGCACGGCCTGGGCCTGAACATAGACCTCGTTGCTGTCCAGGGTCGCCTCGATGAACACCTGGGAGGCGCTTTCCTGGCGGCTGGCATCGGCTTGCAGCACTTGCAGGTCGATGGCCTGGCTGCGCGACTGGCCCAGTTGCAGCTCTGGGATGCGCAGGCTGCCGCTGCGCCGTGGCAGCAGGGTGATGATCCAGCGGGTGCTGGCGCGGGTCTCGCCATCAAGGGTGTGCAGGCTGTTCAGCTGGCGTGTGCCGCGTACTTCGAAGTCGCCTTCGAGGGCACGCAGGTCGGGTTTGCCAAACTGGGTCACGTCCTGGCTTTCAAGGGTCAGCTCTAGGCTTTCGCCGGCCTCCAGGCGGGTACGGTCGACGCTGGCTTGCAGCATGGGCTCGGCCTGGGCCATCAAGGCCCATGAGACACCGAGCAGAAAGACGCCGAAGCGACTCATCGTGGATTGTCCTGATGCAATTGCTGTTCATACCAGAATTTGCGCCGCAGCAGCTCCGCCGGGTTATCGGGGATCTCCCGTAGCCATTGTTCAAGGGCCTGACGCTGTTCGGCGTCTAGGTTGGTCGACACCGGGCGTTGGGGGGGCACGGTGACGTTGTCGTCGGCGCCCCCCTGGTTGCCGGGTGTGGCCTGGCTGTTATTGCTGCCTTCGCCGGGTTGTTCGGCGTTGGCGGGTTCGTCATTGCCAGGGGGGCCCTGGGCCGGGCTGCTGGCCGAACTGCTGTTGCCTTCGGTTTCGCTGCCGGGTGTGCCTTGGGCCTCGCTGCTGGCGGGTTGTTCTTCGGCCTTGGCCTCGCGCTGTTGCAGCAACTGCTGGACCAGTGCCTGGTTGTCCAGTGCCGGTTGCAGGTCGGGTTGGCGCTCCAGGGCCTGCTCGTAGGCATCCAGGGCGGCTTCCAGCTCGCCACTGCGGGCCAGGGCATTGCCTCGATTGTAGTGGTCCGCTGCCGTGTTGCCTTGGGAGAATGCCTGGGCGGCACCGGCGTAATCGCCGGCCTGGTACAACGCCATGCCGCGCCACTGTGGGTTTTGGAAATGGCGTGCGGCGCTGGCCGGGCGGCTCTGTTCGAGCAGGCGCTGGCCCTGCTGGTCGGGGCGCAGCCATAGGTCGTTGAACTCGAAGGCCTGGCTTGGTTGCGGCAAGGCCAGCAACAGGGGCAGGCAGAACAGCCAGCCGCGACGACCGGCGCAGGCCGCCAGCAGCAACAGCGGAATCAGCAGCCAGTAACCCTGGTCGGCCCAGCTGTCCAATTGCAGGGTCTGGCCGTCGCTGCGTGCAGTGCGCGGGGTGTCGAACAGGCCCAGGCCGCGCAGGTCGAGGTCGTCGACCCGGGCATTGCGGTAGCGCCCGCCGGTGCCGCTGACAAATGCCTTGAGGCTGGCGCTGTCCAGGCGCGGCAGCAGAATACCGCCTTGGTCGTCCTTGAGGAATTCGCCGTTGGCTTGTCGCACCGGTGCCCCGTCTCGGCTGCCGATGCCCAACATCAGCAGGCTTGGGCCTTGGCGGCCAAGAGCCTGCGTGATGCCCTCGCGCTCCGCTGCGCTGAGCGAGGAACCGATCAGCAGCAGGCGGCCTTGCCCCAGGCCGCTTTGGGCCAGCAGGGCCAGGCCTTTTTGCACGGCCAGGTCGGCGCGCTGGCCGGGTTTGGGCATGATCGAAGGGTCGATCGCCTCCAGCAGGTTGCGGGTGGTGCCCAGGTCATCGGACAGTGGCACCAGGGTGTGGGCGGACCCTGCGTAGACGATCAGCGCGGTCTGGCTGTCGTGGCGGCGTTCGAGCAGGTCGAGGACCTTGCGCCGGGCCTGCTCCAGGCGGTTGGGCGGGCTGTCCTCAGCGAGCATCTGCGGGGTCAGTTCGAGCAGGATGACCAGCGGGTCGGCAGGGCGCTGCCGGTTTTCTTCCACACGTTGCCAGCTGGGCCCGAGCAGGGCCAGCACCACCAGCGTCCAAGCCAGGCCCAGCGCCACCCAGGGCAGTTTGCTGGTGCTGCCGCTGCCGCCGCCGAGCAGCACGGCGTGGAACGCGGGCGGCAGGATCATTTGCCAACGCCCGGCGCGTTTGCGTCGGTGCCACAGCTTGAACAGCAGCCAGCCGAGCAGCGGCACTACCAATAGCCAGAGCGGGCGCAACCATTGTGGCCACAGGTCGATCATCGCCGTTTCCTCAGGCGCAGGCGTTTGAGGCGCTGGCGCCATTCTGGGTGCGGCTGCAGAAAGCGCGGTTTGCGCAGCAGGCGCTGCAAGCGGTTGTCTGGCCACTGCACGGCCACCACTAGCAGCACGCTGAGCAGCAGTGCCAGGGCCAGCGGCCAGGCATACAAGGCCTTGGCGGTGCGCGCCTGGGTCGGCTGCTGAGCCACCGGCTCCAACTGGTCGAGGGCGTCGCCGATGGCGTTCAGTTCGGCGCCGTCGTGGGCGCGGAAGTAGACGCCGTGGGTCAGCTCGGCGATTTCCTTGAGCGAGGCTTCGTCCAGGTCCAGGCTCGGGTTGAGGCCCAGCAGGCCGGGGGTGCCGCTGGCCTCGGGGTTAGCGCCGATGCCGATGGTATAGATGCGCACACCTTCCTGGGCGGCCAGGCGGGCGGCGGTAAGCGGGTGGATCTGCCCGCCGTTGTTGGCGCCGTCGGTGACCAGCACCAGCACGCGGCTTTGTGCCGGGCGTTGGCGCAGGCGCTTGACCGCAAGGCCTATGGCATCGCCGATGGCGGTGTTCTTGCCGGCGATGCCGATCTGCGCTTCGTCAAGGAAGGTGCGCACGGTACGCCGGTCGAAGGTCAGCGGCGCCTGCAGGTAGGCCTGGCTGCCAAACAGGATCAGCCCAACCCGGTCGCCTTCGCGGTCCTGAAGAAAGTCGCCAAGCAGCGCCTTGACCAGGTCGAGGCGGCTGATTTCGTCGTTCTTCCACTGCATGTCGGGGAAGTCCATGGAACCGGACACGTCCACCGCTACCAGCAGGTCGCGGCCGCTGGCGGCCACCGGTACTGGGTCGCCAAGCCATTGCGGGCGGGCCGCGGCCAGCAGCAGCAACAGCCAGATGATGACAAATGGCGCCTGCTGGCGCCAGGTGGGCAGGTTGAGCCGTGCCCGGCGCCCGGCCAGGCCTTCCAGCTCGTTCAGAAAGCCCACTTTGAGCACCGGCTCGCCACTGTCGGCGGCTGGCAACACCAGGCGTGCCAGCCACGGCAGCGGCAGCAGGGCGAACATCCACGGCCAGGCCAGTTCAAACATGCTTGCGGATCCAGGTTTCGACGGCCTGGCTAAGCCCGACGATGGCTTTGTCGTCGAGCTTGCACTCAGGCTTGTAGGCGCCTTCGACCAGCACCATCCAACGCGTGAGGCCGGCGGCCGGGCAGCGGTTGTCGAGAAACGCCAGCCACTGGCGGCCGTTGAGGGTATGGCTGTTGGCGCCAGGGTAGTGGCTGCGGCACAGGCGCTTGAGCAGGGCATTGATCTGTTGCAGCCAGGCGCCGGCCGGGGCGCCGTCGTACGGGCGCGGCAGTTGGGCAAGTTCGGCCAGGGCGGCCACGCGTACCGGGTCGAGCGGTTGCTCGGCGCGCACGATGCGGCGTTTGCGCGGGCGCCAATGGCGTACGCGCCACAAGCCCCAGGCAAGCAGCGGCAGCAAGGCCAGCAGTACCCACCAACCTGGTGCCGGTGGCCACAGGCCGACTGCCGGCGGGGCAATCAGCGGTTGCAACTGGTCCAGCGGGGTCATTTGCTGCTCCCCGGGCGCTGGGCGTTCAGGTATTCGCGCAGTTGCTCGATCATCTCGCTTTGCGTACTCAGCGGCATCAGCACCACGCGCAGCTTCTGTGCCATCAGCTCCCAGCGGGCGATACGTGATTCGGCCTGCTGGCGGTAAGCCTGGCGCAAGCTGGCGTCGAGGGTGTCGAGCTCCAGTTGCGCGCTGCGCTGGGCGAAGCGCAGCAGGCCGGCTGCGGGCAGGGCATGGTCGAGCGGGTCGGAGACCGGCAGCAGCAGCAGGTCGCAGTGGCGCGAGAGCATGGCCAGGTGCTGCTCGACCTGGTCGGTCAGCGAGCGCTCGTCGCAGATGACGATCGCCAGGCTGCCAGGGCGCAGCACCTCACGCGCTCGGCGCAAGGCCAGGCCCAGGCTGTCGGCCTGTGGCGTGGCTTCGGTGTGCAGCGCCTGGTTGACCTTGGCCAGGCGGTTAAGCAGCTGCAGCAGGCTTTGCTTGCTGCGTCGGGGTTTGATTTCGTGGTGCTCGTTGTCGCCAAACACCAGCCCGCCGATGCGGTCGTTGTGGCCCAGTGCCGCCCAGCCGAACAGGGCCGCAGCCTGGGCCGCCAGCACCGACTTGAACATCAGCCCCGAGCCGAAGAACAGCCGCTGGCTCTGTTCGACCAGGATAAAGATCGGCCGCTCGCGCTCTTCATGGAACAGCTTGGTGTGCGGCTCCTGGGTGCGGGCGGTGACCCGCCAGTCGATGTTGCGCACATCGTCGCCGGCCTGGTACACGCGCACCTGGTCGAAGTCCACGCCGCGACCGCGTAGCTTGGAGTGGTGCAGGCCCACCAGCGGGCTGCGCTGGCCAGGCCGGGAAAACAGCTGGATTTCGCGCACGCGGTGGCGCATGTCGATCAGCTCGGCTAGGCCGATGCGGATGCCGGGTTCGGCCAACTGCGCGGTGGGCATGGGGTCAGGCAACGGCGACGACGTCGAGGATGCGCTGGACCACACGGTCCTGGTCGATCCCCGCAGCCTCGGCCTCGAACGACAGGATGATGCGGTGGCGCAGCACATCGAACAGAACCGCCTGGATGTCCTCGGGGCTGACGAAGTCGCGCCCGGCCAGCCAGGCGTGCGCACGCGCGCAGCGGTCCAGTGAGATCGAGCCACGCGGGCTGGCGCCGTAGGCGATCCAGTCGGCCAGTTCGGCGTCGAACTTGGCCGGCGTGCGCGTGGCCATGACCAGTTGCACCAGGTATTCCTCCACGGCATCGGCCATGTACAGGCCGAGGATTTCCTTGCGCGCGGCAAAAATGGCCTGCTGGCTGACCCGGCGCTCGGGCTTGGTCTCGCCGCCCAGTGCCTCGCCGCGTGCCTGCAGCAGGATGCGCCGTTCCACCGCAGCGTCGGGGAAGCCGATTTTTACGTGCATCAGGAAGCGGTCGAGCTGGGCTTCGGGCAGCGGGTAGGTACCCTCCTGCTCGATGGGGTTCTGGGTGGCCATGACCAGGAACAGCGGTGACAGGTCGTACGTGCTGCGGCCCACGCTGACCTGGCGCTCGGCCATGGCTTCGAGCAGCGCCGACTGGACCTTGGCCGGGGCGCGGTTGATTTCGTCGGCCAGCACCAGGTTATGGAAGATCGGCCCCTGCTGGAAGACGAAGCTGCCGGTTTCCGGGCGGTAGATTTCGGTGCCGGTAATGTCGGCCGGCAGCAGGTCGGGGGTGAACTGGATGCGATGGAACTGCGCCTCGATGCCTTCGGCGAGTTCTTTGATGGCTTTGGTCTTTGCCAGCCCGGGGGCACCTTCGACCAGCATATGGCCGTCGGCCAAAAGCACGATCAACAGCCGCTCGACCAGCTTTTCCTGGCCTAGGATCTGGGTGGAAAGAAAGGTGCGCAGCGCGATCAGCGCTTCACGGTGTTCCATCGGCGACGGTTCCTGGTATTAGGCCGCAGGCGCGCTGGGAACAGCTGCCTCGGCAAGGGGTGATACTTTAATCTATCCGGGGGGGTGGCGACCAATGGCGGCTGGCAAATTTATCCAGGCCGTCGGGCGTGGGCTTGTCGACAAGTCCTGCGCAACGTTCGGCGTTGGCTGATAGCCGGCCGCTGTGCCCTGGCGCCTGCTGATGCTCTTTGAGCAAGCAGGACGCACGATGATGCAAACCCACCGCAGTAGCTTCGATACCATTGCGCCAACGACTTTGCGTGTTGGCGTGTTCTTTGATGGCACCGGCAACAACCTGGGCAATGCCACGGCGGCGGGTCAGGCTTCGGGGCCGCTAGCCGGTACCAGCTATGGCAATGCCTGGAGCAATGTGGCTTTGCTGCACGCGCTGTACCCGGCCGTCGGTAGCCCTGCGCCGGGCACGATGGCCTTTCTCAAGCTGTATGTCGAGGGCATCGGCACTACCGCGGGGGCGGCGGATTCCAGTTTTGCCTCGGCCACCGGGCGTGGGTGTACCGGCGTCGAGGCGCGCGTTGCCGAAGCCGTGACAATGATTGCCGACCAGTTGCGGGGCTGGTGCTCGGCGTATCCGCAAACGCGGCTCGCGCGGGTCGAGCTCGACCTATTCGGCTTTAGCCGTGGCGCCGCTGCCGCCAGGCACCTGGCCAATGTGCTGTGTGATGACGCGAGCAACCTGTTGGGCACCTCGTGTGCTGTGTGCATCAATTTCATTGGCCTGTTCGACACCGTGGCGGCCATCGTCGCGCCGTTGCTGGGGGACTTCGACCCTGCCGACGATCGCCACGGCGGCTTGCGCCTGGGCCTGGGCAAGGGCATTGCGCGGCACGTGGTGCAATTGGTGGCCGGTGACGAGCGCCGGCATAACTTCCCGCTGGTGCGCAGCGAGGGTGACATTGTCGTGCCGGGCGTACACTCGAACATTGGCGGGGGCTACCTGCCGTGCATGCAGGAGCAGGTGCTGCTGTGCAAACCCCAGTCGCAGCGGGTGCCCGTGTGCACGAAGGCCGAATGCACCCGCGCCTACTCGGCGGCCAGCGCCTTGCTGACATCGGCATTTGCCGAGCTGGGGGAACCACGGCCGTGGGTACTGACTTGGGAGCAGCCAATTGCCGGCGGCAAGCCGGACGAGGCGCAAAAGCAGGTGTATGCGGCGGTTTATCGGGAGAGGGACGTGGCTGGCCATCTTTCCCGGGTGTACCTGAGCATCATGCGTGAACTGGCAGTGCGTGGTGGGGTGCCGTTTGCCGAGCTGGGCGGCGATGAAGCCCATCGGCTGCCCGATGACTTGCTGGAAATCAGCCGCAAGCTGCATGGCTTTGCCTTGGGTACCCGCCCCGATGTTGGCCTGACCGAGGGCGAGCAGCGCCTGCTGCGCGACAAGTACATTCACACCTCGGCGCACTGGAACCCCGTGAAGGGCCTGCGCAACAGCACGCTGGACGTGCTGTTCGTCAATCGGCCTGGCGAAGCGGGGCGGGTGGAGCATGCAGACCCGATGGGGTGATTACGGCTGAGTACGTTTGAACCCAGGGGCGCGCCCGTTCAGTACCGCGTAGGCCAGCAGGCCGATGACCAAGCCCCAGAAGGCCCCGCCGATGCCCAACAGGGTGATGTTGGCGGCGGCTGCCAGAAAGGTGATCAGCGCGGCTTCGCGTGACTTCGCGTCGGCCATTGCACCGGCAAGGCTGGTGCCAATGGTACCCAGCAGCGCAAGGCCGGCGAGGGTGGTGATGAAGGTGGCGGGGAGTGCCATGAACACGCTGGCAAGTGTGACGCCGAATACCCCCACAAGGATGTAGCAGATCCCTGCGGCGATCCCCGCGATCCAGCGTTTGGCCGGGTCTTCATGGGCTTCCTTGCCGGTGCAGATAGCGGCGGTGATGGCCGCAATGTTGAACGCGTGCGAGCCGAACGGCGCCATAAGCAAAGAGCCCAGGCCGGTGACTGCGACAATCGGGTTGGCGCTGGTCTTGAAGCCGTCGTTGCGCAGCACCAGCATGCCGGGCATGTATTGCCCGGTCAGGGTAATCAGGAACAACGGCAACGCGACGCTGAGGGCTGCATTGAGGGTAAAGGCCGGGGCAGTGAACACCGGTGTCGCGATTTCCAGCGTGAGTTGCGAAAGGCCGGCCTGCCCCTGGACCAGCAGGTAAGCAAGGCCGAGGACGAGAATGCCTACGACCGCGTAACGGGCAGTAAAGCGTTTGAACACCGCGTACGCTGCGATGAGCAACCCGGCCAGCACCGGGTCGACCGACAGGCCGGCAAATGCGCCGATGCCGAACTGTAAAAGAATACCGGCCAGCAACCCTGCCGCGACCCCGGCTGGGATGATCCGTACCAGCCTTTCGAAGTACCCGGTCAGGCCCAGCACTACGAAGCCGGCAGCGGACAGCAGGTACGCGCCAATGGCCTCGGCGTAGGGCACGCTGGCCAGTGCCGTGACCAGAAACGCGGCAGCCGGGGTGGACCAGGCCGTTATCAAGGGTTCGCGGCTGTACCAGGACAAGACAAGCCCGGTGATACCTACCCCGATCGACACCGCCCAGACCCATGACGAGGTCAGCTCCGGGCTTAGCCCGGCGACCTTGGCTGCCTGGAACACCAGGATGAACGTGCCGCCGTAGTTGACGATGACCGAAACCAACCCGGCGATGGCGGGGTGCAGGATGTCGGTCAGCCCAAGCGATGCCGATGGGGGTTGAGCAGGCGTTGTCACAGGTGGCCTCCGTGCTTATGTGATTGATGAGTGCCTCTGCGCGTGTTCGCACAGAACGATGATCGCCAGCGTGGCGCACGCCGGGTAGGAGCAGCCTTGTGCTGCGAAGAGGGCCGTAATAGCAGCGACGATTTACGGTGTTGTCACCGGCCTCTTCGCAGCGCAAGGCTGCTCCTACACGGTGCTGCTAGGTGCGGGCAGCTGATGCGTCCAGCAACCCTTTCAGGTAGGCACTGCCTTGAGCGTCCAGTGGTTGCAGCGGCAGGCGCGGCGCCCCCGCGTCCAGGCCAAGCATTTTCAGCCCGGCCTTGATGGTGGTAGGCAGGCCGCGCTGGGTGATGTACGCCAGCAACGCGTATTGTTGGTAGAACAGTGCCCGTGCTTCAGCCAGCTCGCCCTTCTGCACGGCGTCCCACAAAGCCAGGTTCAATGCGGGGATCAGGTTTGGCGCTGCGGTGCACCAGCCAGCGGCGCCGGCAACCAAGGCTTCCAGGGTGAGCGGGTTGCAGCCGTTGTAGAACGCCACCTTGCCATCGGTCGCGGTGTACAGGCGGTGCATGCGCTGAATGTCGCCGGTGCTTTCCTTGACCATGGTCACATTGGCCACCTCGCCGAGGATGCGCAAGATCAGCTCCACCGACAGGTCGGTGCCGCTGGTGCCCGGGTTGTTGTACAGCATGATCGGGATGTCGATTGCCGCGCCGACCGCCTTGTAGTGGTCGACCACCTCAGCCTCGGTCAGCTTCCAGTAGGAGATGGGCAACACCATCACCGCCGTGGCTCCGCACGCCTGGGCCAGGCGGGCGCGCTGCACGGTACGTGCGGTAGTCAGGTCAGAGACGCTGACCACGCTGGGCACGCGGCCAGCGATTTTCTCCAGGCTGTAGCGCACCACAGCTTCCCACTCGGCCTCGGACAGGTAGGCACCTTCGCCCGTGCTGCCCAGCGGGGCGATGGCGTGCACACCGGCCTGGATCAGGCTGTCGATGGATGTGCCCAGGGCGTCCAGATCGACCGAGCCGTCTGCCGCGAAGGGAGTGATGGTGTAGCCGATGACGCCGCGAATTACAGGTGTAGACATAACCAGGCACCTTTGCCGTTGTTCAGGAAGGGGGACAGCTGCAATCAGCCCAGGCACTCGCCATGGGCACGCAAGGCACGGCGCGCGTAGTAGCTGAACGCGGCGCCATGGCGTTTTGGCGTGGAAATCCAGTCATGGGCCTCTTTGCCAAGTGCTTCGGGGATCGGGCGGATTTCACCGGCGCCCATAGCCAGCAACTGCATCCTCGCCGCACGTTCGAACAGCAGGGCGAGTACGCAGGCTTCTTCGATCGATCGACCGGCGATCAGCAGGCCATGGTGAGAAAGCAGAATCGCCCGCTTGTCGCCGATGGCGCTGGCGATGATCTCGCCTTCTTCATTGCCCACCGGCACGCCTGGCCATTCTTTGAGGAAGGCGCAATCGTCGAACAGCGGGCAGAGGTCCATGTGCGAGATGGCCAGCGGCACTTCGAGCATCGACAAGGCCGCGCTGTGCAGCGGGTGGGTATGGATGATGCAGTTGACGTCGGGGCGTGCGCGGTACAGCCAGCTGTGGAAGCGGTTGGCAGGGTTGGCCATGCCCTGGCCTTGCAGCACCGTCAGGTCTTCGTCCACGACCAGCAGGTTGGAGGCCGAGATCTCATCGAAGCCCAGGCCAAGCTGTTGCGTGTAATAGGTGCCAGGTTCTGCAGCGCGTGCGGTGATCTGCCCGGCCAGGCCCGAATCGTGGCCGCCGTCGAACAGAATCCGACAGGTCAGTGCGAGCTTTTGCCGCGCGGTGTAGGTGTTGTCGGCCAGCGCAGTCAGCATTTGCTGTTGGGCACGTTTGACGAGCTGGTCCTTGGGGGTCTGCATGGTCGTGGTCACAGTGGGGTACCTGCACGGGATAAGGGCGATGACGTCCTGGTTGCCGTGGCTGGCTTGAGGACACACGTCGATCTTAATGACACTTTGTGTCATATGCAAGCGAAGTGTCATCGCGCCATGGCTCACCCCATGACGACCTGCGCAGGTATCCCTTACACGTGCTTGGCGGTGGCCTCTTTTTCCAGAATCCTCGCCCCTGCACCGTCCTTGCCCAGCACATCCTCGGGGTTGCGCAGCGGGCAGTCTTCCAGCGACAGGCAGCCGCAGCCAATGCAGTTGTCCAGGCTGTCGCGCAACGCTTCCAAGGTGCGGATGCGTGCGTTCAGGTCTTCTCGCCAGGCCGATGACATCTCACCCCACTGCGCTGCCGTGAGTTTGCTGTTCGGCGGGTAGCGGCCAAGGGCACGTTTGATGACCTCGAGGGGGATACCGGTGCGCTGGGCCACCTTGATGATGGCGATGGTGCGCAACACCAGCGCGGGGTAACGCCGCTGGTTGCCGGCGGTGCGCGTGCCGGTGATCAGCCCCTTGGATTCGTAGAAGTGCAGAGCGGACACCGCAACGCCGCTGCGCTTGGCGACCTCGCCGACAGTCAGCAGCCGCGTGCTGTTGGTGGATGTTTTGGCTGTCACACCTGTTGACCTCAAGTTAAGTTGAGCTCTTATAGTCCTGCCCGATCTTTCCTGCAACCACCCCGCTGATCGGAGCAAGGCATGAACAAAAGGATGTTACTGGCCATGACTGTCGCCGCTGTCGGTGCCTTGGTCGGCGTCTACGCATTGACGGGCAGTAGGGTAGCGGCCCAACAGGCTGCGGCGTGGCCGGTCACCAAAGTTGCGCTGGCCACTGCCGAGCCGGTCGACCTGGCGCGGCAACGTTTTGCATCGGGGGAGCTGGAGGCGGTCAACCAGGTGCAGGTCGCGGCCGAGGTGGCAGGGCGCATCACCCACATCGCCTTCGCGTCGGGGCAGGCCGTCCGTGCCGGGCAGTTGCTGGTGCAGCTCAACGATGCGCCCGAACAGGCTCAGCGCGTGCAATTGCGGGCGAAGCTGCGCAATGCGCAGGTTGCGGCGCAGCGGGCCAGTAAGTTGCGCGCGCTGAATGCCGTTTCGCAAGAGCTGCTGGATAACGCGAGCACAGCGGTGGATGTGGCCGCGGGTGAGCTGCAGCATGTCGAAGCGCTGATTGCGCAAAAAGCCATACGCGCACCGTTTGCAGGCAATGTGGGTATTCGCCGTGTTCACCAGGGCCAGTACCTGGGCGCTGGCGAGGCGATTGCCAGCCTGACGGATACGCGCCAGTTGCACGTCAATTTTTCCCTCAGCGAACAGGCGGCCCCCGAGGTGAATGTCGGGCAACTGCTGGAACTGACCGTTGATGCTGTGCGCGGGCGGGTGTTCCAGGCACAGGTAGTGGCGGTCGATCCGCTGGTCAGCAAGTCGCGCCTGGTCCAGGTGCAGGCTGCCCTGCCGAACCTGGATGGGCAGCTGCAGCCGGGCATGTATGCCGGGGTCCGTCTGCCTGCCGCGCAGCCGTCGAGGGTGCTGGCCGTGCCGGAAACGGCGATCACCTACACCGCCTACGGGCAGACGGTGTTCATTGCCAGCCAGGATCAGCAGGGCGTCATCAGCGTCAACCGGGTACCGGTAACGACCGGTGAGCGCTGGCAGGGGCGTGTGGAAGTCACCTCGGGCCTCGCGCCGGGCGACAGGGTGGTGGTTTCCGGCCAGCTGAAATTGAGTGATGGCATGCAGGTCGAGCAGGTCGCAGAAGACAGCCTGCTGGACGTGGCCGGGGGGCAGCAACCGTGAACTTCACCGATACCTTCGTGCGTCGCCCCGTGCTGGCGCTGGTGGTCAGCAGCCTGATCGTGCTGATGGGGCTGTTCGCCCTGGGCAAATTGCCGGTGCGCCAGTACCCCTTGCTGGAGAGCGCGACCATCACCATCAGTACCGACTACCCCGGCGCCTCCGCCGAACTCATGCAAGGCTTCGTGACCCAGCCGATCAGCCAGGCTGTTTCATCGGTTGAGGGCGTTGACTTCATGTCGTCATCATCGCTGCAGGGGCGCAGCCTGATTACCCTGCGCATGCTGCTCAACCGAGACTCGACCCAGGCGCTGGCCGAGACCATGGCCAAGGTCAACCAGGTGCGCTACCGCTTGCCCGAAAAAGCCTACGACCCGGTGGTGGAGCTTTCTGCCGGTGACTCTACGGCGGTGGCGTATGTCGGCTTCTCCAGCCAGACACTGTCTATCCCGGAACTCAGTGACTACCTGTCGCGGGTGGTTGAGCCGCTGCTTTCGGGGATCGACGGCGTGGCCAAGGTGCAGACCTTCGGCGGGCAGAGCCTGGCCATGCGCCTGTGGCTCGACAGTGAGCAGATGGCCGGGCGCGGGGTGACGGCTGCCGACGTCGCGCAAGCGGTACGGGCCAACAATTACCAGGCGACACCAGGGCAGGTGCGCGGGCAGTTCGTGCTGGCCGATATCCAGGTCGACACTGACCTGACCCGCGTCGAAGACTTCCGTGACCTGATCATCCGCAACGACGGCACCGACCTTGTGCGCCTGCGTGATGTGGGCACTGTCGAACTGAGCGCGGCGGCCACCCGCACCAGTGCCACCCTGGATGGTAAACCCGCTGTGCACTTGGGGTTGTTCCCCACGCCATCGGGTAACCCACTGGTCATCGTCGACGGCATTCGCGAATTGTTGCCGCAGATCCAGCAAACGCTCCCGCCCGGCGTGAAGGTGGCCCTGGCCTATGAGACGGCGCGGTTCATCGAGGCTTCGATCGAGGAAGTGTTGCGCACGCTGGTGGAAGCGATGCTGATCGTCGTGCTGGTGATCTGGCTGTGCCTGGGGTCACTGCGCAGCGTGGTGATCGCGGTGGTGGCCATTCCGTTGTCGATGCTGGGTGCAGCGGGGTTGATGCTGGCGTTCGGCTTCAGCCTCAACCTGTTGACCTTGTTGGCGATGGTGCTGGCCATCGGCCTGGTAGTGGACGATGCCATCGTGGTGGTGGAGAACGTGCACCGTCACATCGAAGAAGGGCAAACACCGGTGGCGGCGGCGTTGGCCGGTGCCCGGGAAATCGCCGGGCCGGTGATCGCCATGACCCTGACCCTGGCCGCCGTGTACGCGCCCATCGGCTTGATGGGGGGCCTGACCGGCACGTTGTTCCGTGAATTTGCCTTGACCTTGGCGGGGGCGGTGATCGTTTCGGGTGTCGTTGCACTGACCTTGTCGCCGGTGATGAGTTCGTTGCTGCTCAAACCCGGCCAGCAGGATGGGGCCATGGCCCAGTTCGCCGAAAGGGTGTTCGCTGCGCTCACAGCGGCCTATGCCCAGGCCTTGGCGTTTACCTTGGCGCGGCGCTGGCTCAGTGCTGGTGTGGCCCTGCTGGTTTGCCTAAGCCTGCCCTGGCTGTACCTGTTGCCACAGCGCGAGCTCGCACCGCCGGAGGACCAGGCGGCCGTGCTGACGGCAATCAAGTCGCCGCAACAGGCGAGCCTGGACTACGTCGAGCGTTTTGCCAGCAAACTCGACCAGGTGATGAAATCGATTCCCGAAACCACCGACACCTGGATCATCAACGGCACCGATGGCACGGCGGCCAGCTTCGGTGGCATCAACCTCAGTGCATGGCAGCAGCGCGAGCGCTCTGCCGCACAGATTCAAGCGCAACTGCAACAGGCGGTCGCGGACATCGAGGGCAGCAGTATCTTCGCCTTCCAGGTGGCGTCGTTGCCAGGTTCCAGTGGTGGCTTGCCGGTACAGATGGTGTTGCGCAGTGCCCAGGATTACCCGGTGCTGTACCAGACCATGGAAGTGCTCAAGCAGCGCGCCCGCGAGAGCGGTTTGTTCAGCGTGGTGGACAGCGACCTGGACTACAACAACCCGGTGGTCAAGGTCAGCATCGACCGCGCCAAGGCCGCCAGCCTGGGGATCAGCATGCAGGACATCGGCGAGTCGCTGGGCGTGCTGGTGGGTGAGCAGTACCTGAACCGCTTTGCCCTGTTCGGCCGCGCCTATGACGTGATCCCGCAAAGCATCCAGGACCAGCGCCTGACCCCGTCGGCACTGAACCGCCAGTACGTGCGGGCCGAAGATGGCAGCCTGGTGCCGTTGTCCACGGTGGTGCGCCTGGACATGCGGGTCGCGCCAAACCGCCTTTTGCAATTCGACCAGCAGAACGCAAGCACCCTGCAGGCCATCCCCGCGCCCGGTGTTTCGATGGGCAAGGCGGTGGCATTTCTGCAGCAGCTTGCCGCCGAGCTGCCGCCCGGTTTCAGCCATGATTGGCAATCGGAATCGCGCCAGTATGTGCAGGAAGGCTTTGCCCTGATGTGGGCCTTTCTTGCCGCCTTGGTGGTGATCTACCTGGTGCTGGCCGCGCAGTATGAAAGCCTGGTGGATCCGCTGATCATCCTGGTGACGGTGCCGTTGTCGATCTGCGGTGCGTTGCTGCCGCTGGCGCTGGGCTGGGCCACGTTGAACATCTACACGCAGATTGGCTTGGTCACGCTGATCGGGCTGATCAGCAAGCACGGCATCCTGATGGTGGAGTTCGCCAACGAGATTCAGGTGCGCGACAACCTTGACCGTGCGGCGGCCATTGTGCGCGCCGCGCAGATTCGACTGCGCCCGGTGTTGATGACCACGGCGGCGATGACCTTCGGTGTGATACCGCTGTTATTTGCCAGTGGCGCAGGGGCCAACAGCCGCTTTGGGCTGGGTGTGGTGATCGTCTGCGGCATGTTGATCGGTACGCTGTTCACCTTGTTCGTGCTGCCGGCGATCTACACCTGCCTGGCGCGAGATCACCGGCTGACCACCCTGCGCCAAGCGCAACTGGTAGACGCCGAGCGGAGCGTTGGGGTGAGTGTGTCTTGAGTGATCATGTGGCGCCCCGGTGCCATATACCGCGGCGCCTGCATCGCCGGCAAGCCGGCTCGCACAGGATTGTGGGCTCGCTTGCGATGTTTGTTCTCTGCGTGACAGCCCAGCCCAGAGGAACAGTCGCGCAGATGCCCGATAAGGCACGTTCTGGTTTAAGGTGCGCGTAGACAAAATGGACTCTCACTGGAAGGACACGACACTGATGGACACTGCTTTTTCACCCGTCGCCGAGCGCCTGCACAATCGCCGATTCGCGGTAGCGAACAATGCACAAGGGCTCTCCGGTGCTGGCACGGTCTTTCATTACGTTGTCGATGGAGGCGCCATCATCAGCCATTATCAGGGCGGCAGGATCCGGGTTGGCAATCAGGTAGGCCGTGTTACAGGCCCCGACACGATCGAGCTTCTTTTTCAGTGTTTGACCACCGAAGGTGAAATGCTGGCCGGCTGGTCGCGCGGTACGGTGGGGCTCGATCAAGCCGGTCGCACCACGCTGCACTTCGTTTGGGGCTGGTTGTCGGGTGCGACGGGGGGTGGCGAATCCCGCTACGTCGAGCTCGTCGAGTAGCAGCAGCCCCCCGCAGCGCTCACTTGCCGCTGATCACCCGGGTCCACAGCCGGGTGCTCAAGCGCATGCCTGCCGGTGACAGGGTCTGGATCGGGAATAGCGTATCCAGCACGGCCTGGGGTGGGTACACCGCCGGGTTGTCACGCAGCGCCGCGTCTACATAGGGTAATGACGCCGCATTGCCATTCGGGTACTTCACCGCGTTGCTGATATGCGCCATGACTTGGGGGTCGAGCAGGTAGTTCAGGTAGGCGTAGGCCGCGTCCAAGTGCGGCGCAGCTTTGGGAATCACCACCATGTCCACCGCCACCGTCGAGCCTTCATGGGGAATGCTGTAGCCCAGGTGCACGCCGTTGTTCGCCTGTTGTGTGCTGTTCATCGCTTGCAGCACATCGCCGCTGAAACCGATCGCAACGCAGATGTTGCCGTTGGCCAAGTCGCTGACGTACTTGGATTGGTGGAAGTAGCTGATGGAAGGGCGGATCGCCATCAGCGCCGCCTCGGCTTTTTTCAGGTCTTCAGGGCGCTGGCTGTGTGGGTCGAGCCCCAGCACCTTGAGGGTGATCGGCAACACCTGCGTCGGGTTGTCGAGGAACGCCACGCCACAGGCGCTCAGCTTGCGGATGTTGTCCGGGTTGAACAGCATCTGCCAGGACTGAGTGACATCGGTAGTGCCGAAGATGGCCTTGATCTTGTCGACGTTGTAGCCGATGCCCGTGGTCACCCACATGTAGGGGATGGCATAGCGGTTACCGGGGTCGCTGGTTTCCAGCAACTGCATCAGCTTGGGGTCGAGGTTGTGCCAGTTGGGCAGCTTGCTGCGATCGAGTTCCTGGATGGCACCGGCCTTGATCAGCCTGGGCAGAAAATGGTTGGACGGGCTGACCAGGTCGTAGCCGCTGCCGCCGGTCATCAGCTTGGCCTCGGTCGTCTCGTTGCTGTCGATAAGGTCGTAGGTGGGCTGGATGCCCGTGCGGCGGGCGAACGCTGCCAAGGTGTCATCGGTAATGTAGCCGCTCCAGTTGGCGATGTTCACCGATTCGGCGGCCTGGGCCGTCAGGCTGAACAGCGCCGCGGACAGCACGGCCATGCAGGTACGTTTCATCATCTTGCCCTCTGTTGTTGTAAGTGTGCGCAAGTGCTCATGGCGGTCAACGTTCTAGCCGCGCGCGGCGTACTTCCCAGGCCATGCGCAGGGACGCGCCGATATCGAAGAACGGGCGTGGCGGCAGGTAACCGGGTTGGGCCTGGCCAAGCACGTCGCTGAGCAGCGTTGACGACGATGCGCTGGCCATGTCGACCAGCAGCCTGCCCCACAAGGTGCCGCGGGCGACCCCCGAGCCGTTGCAGCCGGCCACGGCATGCAGCCCTTCGTCGATCCGCGCGAAGCACGGCTCGCCAGAACGGGTGCCGCTCAGGTGGCCGGTCCAGGTGTATTCGAGGTCCTTGGCGGACAGCCCGGGGAAGCGCTTTTCCAGGCCTTGCAGATGCTGCTGTCGGCGGGCCTGCAACTGCGCGCCATTGAGGTCGCGCTGGCGGTATTCCACGGTGTTGCGAATCAGCAGCCGTCGGCCTGGCAGCAGGCGCAGGGTAGCGCCGCCCGGCAAGGTCGACAGCACGCCCCAGGTGTGGTCGCCGAACTGGCTTTGCCAACGCGCCTCGGTCAGTGGGCGGGTGATGCTGGCGCTCAGTTCCAGCGGGAAGGTGCCGCTGTGGTGCACGCCCACTCTGGGCAAGAATGCGCCGACGCAGGCCAGCACTTGGGGGGCATTGATCACGCCGGCTTCGGTTTTGGCTTGCCAGCCACGCCCGGCACGGCGCAGGCTCCGTACCGCACTGTGCTCGTAAACCTCCACCGCCTTGGGCAGGCTGTCTGCAAGGCCCCGTACATACTTCGCCGGTTGCAGCAAGGCGTTGCCCCCGGCGCAATGGATGGCGCGGGTATAGAAGCCGCTGCCAAGGCGCTGCTGCAGCGCTTCGCCTTCCAGGTAGCGTGCATGAGCGCCTACCGCCTCGAGCGTGTGCATCACGGCTTCGGCCCGCTGAAGGTGTGCGGGCCGATGCACGGCGAAGTGATAGCCACCGTCGTCGTACTCGCAGGCGATGCCCAGTTCGCCAATGCGCTGGCGCACTTCCCGAGCAGAGGCCACGCCAACGCGCGACGCCACTTCAAAACCTGCAAAACCAGGGTTGCCGAGCAGTTCGTTCGGCGAGGGCAGTTCATGGCTGACGGCAAAGCCCGAGTTGCGTGCCGAAGCCCCTTGGGCTACCCGCTGCCGATCAAGCAGGACGATGCGTTGCCCCGGGAAGCGTGCCGCCAGTGTGTGGGCCGCGGCGAGGCCGGTGATGCCACCCCCGATGACCAGCCAGTCGCAGGTGTGCTGGCCTTCGAGGCGCGGGTGCGGGGCAGACTCGCCCGCCAGTGCGATCCATCCACAGCGGTTGTCGATTGCCATCAGCTTCTCCACAATCAATGCGCACGGTTTATCGGTGTTCGTTGTCAGTGCGCGTTCAAGGCTTAATCTACGAGGGCTGTGGCCGTGTTTCTAACGCTAATATTTCATTCAGCTATTCTTGAAACGCATGGATAAAATCTTTCGTGTGCCCTCGCTTCAAGCCCTTCAGGCGCTCATTCACGTGGCGGACAGCAGCAGCTTTACCGAGGCTGCCCGGCAGTTGCACCTGACCCAGAGCGCGATCAGCCGCCAGGTTCAGCAGTTGGAGGAGCATTACGGGGTCGCGCTGTTCGACCGCACCAGCCGCAAGGTGGCGCTGACGGAACACGGCCGTGATGTCTATGCGGTGGCGTGTGAAACGCTGAACGATCTGCGCGCCCTGGCGCAGCGGCTTTCGCCAGCGCCCGTAGACCGGCCGTTTCGCATTCGCATCTTCGTGTCACTGGCGGTGCGCTGGTTACTGCCGAGGTTGAGCAGCTTTTATGCGCTGAACCCGGCGTTGTGCCTGTCCATCGAAACCGTGAGCGGGGAGGTGGTGGAAACCAGCGGCGATTGCGATGCCTATGTACTGTATTTGCGAGATGGTCTTGATGATCGGCCGCTGACGGTGTTGTTCGATGAGTACCTGGTCCCGGTCTGCGCACCGCGCCTTGGCGACGGACAGTTACCACCACACTCGCTGGAAACGCTGGGTGATCATGCCTTGATCCATGGCTCGACCGCGCGCCACGAGTGGAACCTGTGGTTGCAAGCGCATCAGGATCGCCCCGGGCGCAGTTACAAACACCTGATGTTCAACCTTGACGACCTGGCGCTGGATGCCGCTGCCCGCGGTTTGGGCGTGGCCATGACGGACCAGGTGCTGGCGCACGACGCCCTGGCCCGGGGGGATTTGATCGTGCCGTTTGGCGAGCCGCTGAAGACTGGCGGCGTGTATGCACTGTGGTTGCGCGACAGCGGGGCAGCGCACCCGGCCTGCACGGCGGTGTTGCACTGGTTTGAGGCGCAGTTGGAGCGGACTGGCGTTGGCATAGCGGTCAGGTAAGAGCCGCTTTCTTGCTCGCCCTATTTAAAGCCCGCTCCCACAGGGGGCGCGCCGTCTTTACAAACCCGAGCTAAACAGTTGCTCCCATCGGGCTGCGCCCTCAAACCTCGCAGAAAAACGTCCCCGTCCCCTCAAGAATGTTCTGCAGCGTCTCCTTCACCTCGTCCAGGTCGCTCAGTTCGCTGGTCAGGATGATCTCCAGCGCTTCATCCCCCCTCAGCGCATCGCGGTCCCCGGCCGCCACTTCGATCAGCAGGCGCTGCGCGCTCAGGGTCACTTTCAGCCCGTCCAGCGTCGACGGCTCGTCATCCAGGGTCAGGTCGACTGTGTCCTCATCCGGATAGCGGGTAAGCAGGAACATCTGACCCTTGTCGCTGTGGCAGCAGAGGGTCGCCATGTTGTCTTCCTCGTCATCGCAAGGGGTGGCGAAGAGCAGGGCGGTGTTGATTTGCATGGACACGCTCAGGTCAAAGGAAACGGAAGGGAATTCTGACAGTCTTGCACGTATCCATAAACGTAAAGTTACCCCCCCTTGACCGAAATTGTCGCAGCGCTGCAAGCGTTGGTGACTACTCAGTCGTTAAGCTTCGGCGAGCCCTGGGCGTGCTGTGCACGTCCAACGCCTGGTTATAACCGTCCGCCATGCCACGGGTTGGCTATTGTTGATCCGTACACGGCGCACGCGAGCGACGCTTCAATTATTACAAAGCCCAAGCGGAGTACCACAGATGGCGTTTTTCACCGCAGCCAGCAAGGCCGACTTCCAGCATCAACTGCAAGCGGCTCTGGCGCAGCACATCAGCGAACAGGCACTGCCACAAGTGGCGCTGTTCGCCGAACAGTTCTTCGGCATCATCTCTATGGACGAACTCACCCAGCGCAGGCTTTCCGACCTGGCTGGCTGTACCCTTTCTGCCTGGCGCATCATCGAGCGCTTCGACGCCGAACAACCTCAAGTGCGGGTGTACAACCCTGATTACGAACGCAACGGCTGGCAATCGACCCACACCGTGGTCGAGGTTCTGCACCACGACCTGCCATTCCTGGTCGACTCGGTGCGCACCGAGCTCAACCGCCGTGGCTACAGCATCCACACCCTGCAAACCACGGTACTGAGCGTACGCCGCGGTGCCAAAGGCGAGCTGCTGGAGCTGCTGCCCAAGGGTACTCATGGTGATGGCGTGCGCCATGAATCGCTGATGTACCTGGAGATCGACCGCTGCGCCAACGCCGCCGAGCTGACCGTGCTGGCCCGTGAAATCGAACAAGTGCTGGCCGAAGTGCGGGTAGCGGTCGCCGATTTCGAGCCGATGAAGGCCAAGCTGCGCGAAGTCGTGGCGCTGGTGGAACAAACCGCGTTCGGCCCGGCGCAGCATGACAAAGGCGAGGTGAAGGCGTTTCTCGAGTGGCTGCTGGACAACCATTTCACCTTCCTTGGCTACGAAGAATTCACTGTCCAGGGCGGCAGCGATGGCGGCCAGATGGTCTACGACGAACAGTCGTTCCTCGGCCTGCCACGGCGCCTGCGCGTGGGGCTGACGGCTGAAGAGCTGCGTATCGAAGACTACGCCGTAGCCTACCTCAACGAGCCGCTGCTGCTGTCCTTCGCCAAGGCCGCGCTGCCTAGCCGCGTGCACCGCCCGGCCTACCCGGACTACGTGTCGATCCGCCAGCTGGACGCGGATGGCAAGGTGGTCAAGGAACACCGCTTCATGGGCTTGTACACCTCCTCGGTGTATGGCGAGAGCGTGCATGCCATCCCGTACATCCGGGTCAAGGTTGCCGAAGTTGAGCGCCGTTCGGGCTTCGACCCCAAGGCTCACCTGGGCAAGGAACTGGCCCAGGTGCTCGAAGTGCTGCCGCGCGACGACCTGTTCCAGACCCCGATCGACGAGCTGTTCAGCACGGTCATGGCCATCGTGCAGATCCAGGAGCGCAACAAGATTCGCGTGTTCCTGCGCAAAGACCCTTACGGCCGCTTCTGCTACTGCTTGGCCTATGTGCCGCGCGAGGTCTACTCCACCGAAGTGCGGCAGAAGATCCAGCAGGTGCTGATGGAGCGCCTCAAAGCCAGCGACTGCGAGTTCTGGACCTTCTTCTCCGAATCGGTGCTGGCGCGCGTGCAGCTGATTTTGCGGGTCGACCCGAAGAACCGCATCGACATCGACCCGCAGCAGCTGGAAAACGAAGTGATTCAGGCCTGCCGCTCGTGGCAGGACGATTACTCGACCCTGGTGGTAGAAAACTTCGGCGAAGCCCAAGGCACCAACATCCTGGCCGACTTCCCCAAAGGCTTCCCAGCGGGCTACCGCGAACGCTTCGCGGCGCACTCGGCCGTGGTCGACCTGCAGCATGTGCTGGGGCTGTCTGAAAGCAAGCCGCTGGCCATGAGCTTCTACCAGCCGCTGACCCAGGTCGGCGAGCGTACCCTGCATTGCAAGCTGTACCACGCCGACACCCCGCTGGCGCTGTCCGATGTCTTGCCGATTCTGGAAAACCTCGGTTTGCGCGTGCTTGGCGAGTTCCCGTATCGCCTGCGCCACGCCAATGGCCGTGAGTACTGGATCCATGACTTCGCTTTCACCTACAGCGAAGGCCTGAGCCTGGATATCCAGCAGCTCAACGACACCCTGCAGGACGCCTTCATCCACATCGTTCGCGGCGATGCCGAGAACGACGCCTTCAACCGCCTGGTGCTGACCGCCGGCCTGCCGTGGCGCGATGTGGCGCTGCTGCGTGCGTATGCCCGTTACCTCAAGCAGATCCGCCTGGGCTTCGACCTGGGCTACATCGCCAGCACCTTGAACAACCACACCGGTATCGCCCGCGAGCTGACCCGGTTGTTCAAGACCCGCTTCTACCTGGCGCGCAAACTGACCCAAGACGACCTGGACGACAAGCAGCAGCGTCTGGAACAGGCGATCTTGACGGCGCTGGACGATGTTCAGGTGCTCAACGAAGACCGCATCCTGCGTCGCTACCTGGACCTGATCAAGGCCACCCTGCGCACCAACTTCTACCAGCCCGATGCCAACGGCCACAACAAGTCGTACTTCAGCTTCAAGTTCAACCCCAAGCTGATCCCCGAGCTGCCAAAGCCGGTACCCAAGTTCGAGATCTTCGTTTATTCGCCACGGGTTGAAGGTGTGCACCTGCGCTTCGGCAACGTCGCCCGTGGCGGCCTGCGCTGGTCGGACCGCGAGGAAGACTTCCGCACCGAGGTGCTCGGCCTGGTCAAGGCCCAGCAGGTGAAGAACTCGGTCATTGTGCCAGTCGGCGCCAAAGGCGGCTTCCTGCCGCGCCGCCTGCCCCTGGGCGGCAGCCGTGACGAGATCGCTGCCGAAGGCATTGCCTGCTACCGCATCTTCATTTCTGGCCTGCTCGACATCACCGACAACCTCAAGGACGGGGGCGTGGTGCCGCCGGCCAACGTGGTGCGGCACGATGAAGACGATCCGTACCTAGTAGTGGCCGCCGACAAAGGCACCGCGACGTTCTCGGACATCGCCAACGGCATCGCCATCGACTACGGCTTCTGGCTGGGCGACGCCTTTGCCTCGGGCGGCTCGGCCGGTTATGACCACAAGAAGATGGGCATCACCGCCCGTGGCGCCTGGGTGGGTGTACAGCGCCACTTCCGCGAGCGCGGCATCAACGTGCAGGAAGACCCGATTACCGTGATCGGGGTCGGCGACATGGCCGGCGACGTGTTCGGCAATGGCTTGCTGATGTCCGACAAACTCAAGCTGGTGGCGGCGTTCAACCACCTGCACATCTTCATCGACCCGAACCCGGAGCCGGCCAACAGCTTCGCCGAGCGCAAGCGCCTGTTCGACCTGCCGCGTTCGGCCTGGAGCGACTACGACACCAGCATCATGTCCGAAGGCGGCGGGATCTTCCCGCGCAGTGCCAAGAGCATTGCCATCAGCCCGCAGATGAAAGAACGCTTTGCCATCGAAGCCGACCGCCTGACCCCGACCGAACTGCTCAACGCACTGCTCAAGGCACCGGTCGACCTGCTGTGGAACGGCGGCATCGGCACTTATGTGAAGGCCAGCAGCGAGAGCCACGCCGATGTCGGCGACAAGGCCAACGACGCCCTGCGCGTCAACGGCAATGAGCTGCGCTGCAAGGTGGTAGGCGAGGGCGGCAACCTGGGCATGACCCAGCTTGGCCGGGTCGAGTTCGGCCTCAATGGCGGCGCGACCAACACTGACTTCATCGACAACGCCGGCGGCGTGGACTGCTCGGACCACGAGGTCAATATCAAGATCCTGCTCAATGAAGTGGTGCAGGGTGGCGACATGACCGAGAAGCAGCGCAACCAGTTGCTCGGCAGCATGACCGAAGAAGTCGGCGCGCTGGTGCTGGGCAACAACTACAAGCAGACCCAGGCGTTGTCCCTGGCGGCCCGCCGCGCCCGCGAGCGGATTGCCGAATACAAGCGCCTGATGGCGGACCTGGAAGGGCGTGGCAAGCTCGACCGTGCCATCGAGTTCCTGCCGTCCGAAGAGCAACTGGCCGAGCGCCTGGCGGCTGGCCAGGGCCTGACCCGTGCCGAGCTGTCGGTGCTGATTTCGTACAGCAAGATCGACCTCAAGGAGCAGCTGCTGAAGTCGCTGGTGCCTGACGACGATTACCTGACCCGCGACATGGAGACCGCGTTCCCGCCGTCACTGGTCAGCAAGTTCGCCGAGTCCATGCGCCGTCATCGCCTGAAACGCGAGATCGTCAGCACCCAGATCGCCAACGACCTGGTCAACAACATGGGCATCACCTTCGTCCAGCGCCTGAAGGAATCGACCGGCATGAGCCCGGCCAACGTGGCGGGCGCCTATGTGATCGTGCGCGATATCTTCCACCTGCCGCACTGGTTCCGTCAGATCGAAGCGCTGGACTATCAGGTGCCGGCCGAAATCCAGCTGACCCTGATGGACGAGTTGATGCGCCTGGGCCGCCGTGCCACGCGCTGGTTCCTGCGCAGCCGCCGCAACGAGCAGGATGCTGGGCGTGACACCGCGCATTTCGGGCCGAAAATCGCGCAACTGGGGCTCAAGCTCGACGAACTGCTGGAAGGCCCGACCCGCGAGCGCTGGATGGTTCGCTACCAGGGCTTTGTCGACGCCGGTGTGCCGGAGCTGCTGGCGCGCATGGTGGCCGGTACCAGCCACCTGTACACCTTGTTGCCGATCATCGAGGCGGCAGACGTAACCGGCCATGACCCGGCGCAGGTGGCCAAGGCGTTCTTTGCCGTGGGCAGCTCGCTGGACCTGACCTGGTACCTGCAGGAGATCAGCAACCTGCCGGTGGAAAACAACTGGCAGGCCCTGGCCCGCGAGGCGTTCCGCGACGATATCGACCTGCAGCAGCGGGCGATCACCATTTCTGTGCTGCAGATGGTCGATGCACCGCAGGACATGGATGCCCGCGTGGCGCTGTGGGCTGAGCAGCACCGGGTGATGGTCGAGCGCTGGCGCGCGATGCTGGACGACCTGCGCAATGCCACCGGGACTGACTATGCGATGTACGCGGTGGCCAACCGCGAGCTGGTCGACCTGGCCATGAGCGGGCAGTCGGTGGTGGTGCCGTCCTGATCGGTGATCTGAAATGAAAAAGCCCCGGCAGTGATGCCGGGGCTTTCTATTTGTAATTGTCCCAACTAGCAGGTGATCGCGGTCCCTGTAGGAGCGGCCTTGTGTCGCGAAAAGGCCGCATAGCGGCCCCGGCAATATCAGCCTGATGCGCAAATCGTGGGGGCGCTTCGCACCCCTTCGCGACACAAGGCCGCTCCTACAGGCTTACTTGAACCTGCGCTCCACGCCTTTTTCCACCAGAATCTTCGCCGAAATCTCTTCCACCGAAAAATGCGTGGAATTGATATTGGGAATGTTCTCCCGCCGGAACAGGCTCTCTACCTCGCGCACCTCGAACTCGCACTGGGCAAAGCTCGAATAGCGGCTGTTGGGCTTGCGCTCGTGGCGGATGGCCGTCAGGCGGTCCGGGTCGATGGTCAGGCCAAACAGCTTGCTGTGGTGCTTTTTCAGCACCGCCGGCAGTTGCAGGCGCTCCATGTCATCTTCGGTCAGCGGGTAGTTGGCCGCACGAATACCGAACTGCATGGCCATGTACAGGCAGGTTGGCGTCTTGCCGCAGCGCGAGACACCCACCAGAATCAGGTCGGCCTTGTCGTAGTAGTGCGTGCGCGCGCCATCATCGTTGTCCAAGGCGAAGTTGACCGCCTCGATACGCTCCATGTAGTTGGAGTTGCCGCCAATCGAGTGGGATTTGCCGACGGAATACGACGAATGGGCGGTCAATTCTTGCTCGAGCGGGGATAAAAACGACGAAAAGATGTCGATCATGAAGCCATTCGAGGTCGCCAGGATCTCGCGGATGTCCTGATTGACGATGGTGTCGAAGATGATTGGGCGCATACCATCGCGCTCGGCGGCAGCGTTGATTTGCTGCACCATGGTGCGCGCTTTGTCCGGCGTATCGATGTAGGGACGGGTGAATTTGTTGAACGGAATGCTTTCGAATTGAGCGAGCAAGCTTTGCCCCAGGGTCTCGGCGGTGATGCCGGTGCCGTCGGAGATGAAGAACGCGGTTCTTTTCATTTGCACCCTGGGCCTTAAGCTGATGACGTTTCTTGGATATGATAAGTTCGGTTTGCCGAATGCGGCTGTCGGCATTCTCACTTATTTTCCAGGTACAGGCCACAAACGCCCGGCCAAGTCAAAGCAGACAGGCGGGCGCCTTTGAGCTTTTCCAACACAGTTAGTGGAGAGATCACCTTGGTAGAGTACGTAGTTTCCCTCGATAAGCTCGGCGTCCATGATGTGGAGCATGTGGGGGGCAAGAACGCATCCCTGGGCGAGATGATCAGCAACCTTGCGGGTGCTGGTGTATCGGTGCCGGGCGGCTTTGCCACTACGGCGCAGGCGTACCGCGATTTTCTCGAACAGAGTGGTCTCAACGACCGGATCCATGCCGCACTCGATGCGCTGGACGTGGATGACATCAACGCCTTGACCAAAACCGGCGCGCAGATTCGCCAGTGGGTCATGGAAGCCGAGTTCCCGGCGCGTCTGGATGCGGAAATCCGTACGGCCTTCGCCGAAATGGCCGCTGGCAACGACAACATGGCCGTAGCCGTGCGCTCTTCGGCCACCGCCGAAGACCTGCCGGACGCCTCGTTTGCCGGTCAACAAGAAACCTTCCTGAACATCCGCGGCGTCGACAACGTGATCCGCGCGGCCAAAGAAGTGTTCGCCTCGCTGTTCAACGACCGCGCCATTGCCTACCGCGTACACCAGGGCTTCGACCACAAGCTGGTGGCCCTGTCGGCCGGCGTGCAGCGCATGGTCCGCTCCGAGACCGGCACCGCCGGCGTGATGTTCACCCTCGACACCGAGTCGGGCTTCCGCGACGTGGTGTTCATCACCGGCGCCTATGGCCTGGGTGAAACCGTCGTGCAGGGTGCGGTCAACCCTGACGAGTTCTACGTACACAAAAACACCTTGCAGGCAGGCCGCCCGGCCATTCTGCGCCGCAACCTGGGCAGCAAGGCGATCAAGATGATCTACGGCGACGAGGCCAAGGCCGGTCGTTCGGTCAAGACCGTCGAAGTCGACCGCGCCGAACGCGCCCGCTTCTGCCTGAGCGACGCCGAAGTCAATGAACTGGCCAAGCAGGCCATGATCATCGAGCAGCACTATCAGCGCCCGATGGACATCGAGTGGGCCAAAGACGGTGACGACGGCAAGCTGTACATCGTTCAGGCCCGCCCTGAAACCGTAAAAAGCCGTTCCAGCGCCAATGTCATGGAACGCTATCTGCTCAAAGAGAAAGGCACCGTACTGGTCGAAGGCCGCGCCATCGGCCAGCGCATCGGCGCCGGCAAGGTCCGCGTGATCAACGACGTGTCGGAAATGGACAAGGTCCAGCCGGGCGACGTGCTGGTTTCCGACATGACCGACCCGGACTGGGAACCGGTCATGAAGCGCGCCAGCGCCATCGTCACCAACCGTGGCGGGCGTACTTGCCACGCGGCGATCATTGCCCGTGAGCTGGGTATTCCGGCCGTTGTCGGTTGCGGCAACGCCACCCAACTGCTCAAGGATGGCCAGGGCGTAACTGTCTCCTGCGCCGAAGGCGATACCGGCTTCATCTTCGAAGGCGAGCTGGGCTTCGACATCAAGCAGAACTCGGTCGATGCCATGCCGGACCTGCCGTTCAAGATCATGATGAACGTCGGCAACCCGGATCGTGCCTTCGACTTCGCCCAGTTGCCCAACGCCGGTGTCGGCCTGGCGCGCCTGGAGTTCATCATCAACCGCATGATCGGCGTGCACCCCAAGGCGCTGCTGAACTATGCCGGCCTGCCGGCAGAGCTCAAGGACAGCGTCGACAAGCGCATCGCCGGCTACGACGACCCGGTCGGCTTCTATGTCGAGAAACTGGTCGAAGGCATCAGCACCCTGGCGGCAGCCTTCTACCCGAAAAAGGTCATCGTGCGCCTGTCGGACTTCAAGTCCAACGAATACGCCAACCTGATCGGCGGCAAGCTGTACGAGCCGGAAGAAGAAAACCCGATGCTGGGCTTCCGTGGCGCTTCGCGTTACATCAGCGAATCGTTCCGTGACTGCTTCGAGCTCGAATGCCGCGCGCTGAAGCGCGTGCGCAACGAAATGGGGCTGACCAACGTCGAAATCATGGTGCCGTTCGTGCGCACCTTGGGCGAAGCCAGCCAGGTCATCGACCTGTTGGCTGAAAACGGCCTGGCCCGTGGCGACAATGGCCTGCGCGTGATCATGATGTGCGAGCTGCCGTCCAACGCGATTCTGGCCGAAGAGTTCTTGGAATACTTCGACGGCTTCTCGATCGGCTCCAACGACCTGACCCAGCTGACCCTGGGCCTGGACCGTGACTCGGGTATCATTGCGCACCTGTTCGACGAGCGTAACCCGGCCGTCAAGAAGCTGCTGGCCAACGCCATTCAGGCATGCAACAAGGCTGGCAAGTACATCGGCATCTGCGGCCAGGGCCCATCGGACCACCCGGACCTGGCCAAATGGCTGATGGAGCAGGGCATCGAAAGCGTGTCGCTGAACCCGGACTCGGTGCTCGAGACCTGGTTCTTCCTGGCTGAGGGCCAGGGCGCAGCCTGATGCAGTGAATTGCGGGGGCGCGTCTGGCGCGCCCCCGCCTGGTTTTATCCAGGGCGAGTTCCAGTAATGGTTCCCGCCCTTTTTTGTGCACCAAGCAACCTTATGCATAGCAGCAGCACTTTATTTCCCGTGGCCTTGCTCAGCGCAGAGCGCCGAGGCGACTTGAGCGAGGACGTGTACCGGATCAAGGCTGGCAACAGCCCCGACCCGAGCGTCGAGCTGGCCGTGACCCGCCTTGGGTTGGCCGACCAGCCAGGCGCCCAGGGCGTACCGGTCATTCTCTTGCACGGCAGTTTCTCCAACCGCCGTTTCTGGTATTCGCCCAAAGGCATCGGCCTGGGCGCGTTTCTCGCCCGCGCAGGTTTTGATGTGTGGATCCCAGAAATGCGTGGCCATGGCCTGTCGCCGCGCAATCGCCAGTGGCAGCACAACCGTGTCGCCGACTATGCCCGCGATGACTTGCCCTTGGTTGCTGCATTCGTTCAGGAGCAGGCCGGCCAGGCGCCGCACTGGGTTGGCCATTCCCTGGGCGGTACCACCCTGGCCGCCGCACTGGGTGGCGGGTATTTGCCGCCTGAGCAAGTTGCCAGCGCGGCGTTCTTCGGCACCCAGGTCAGCCGCGTGTACTGGCCCTTGAAAGTGCCGCCGGTGGTGTGGGGGGCGAAGTTTTTGCTCAAGCGCTGGCGGCAGATTCCGGGGCAGCGCTTAAAGCGTGGCCCCGAGGACGAGCCGATCGGCCTGGCCCTCGAAAGCATGCGTTGGCATGGCCTGTTCGGGCGCTTTGGCGACAAGGACAATGACTGGTGGGCCGGGCTTGCACGGGTCGATGTGCCGGTGCTGGCCGTGGCCGGCGCGGGCGACTTCCAGGACCCTGTATGGGCTTGTCGCAAGCTGTTCGAGCAGTTGGGCGGGGCGCGCAAGCAGTTTCTGCGGCTGGGGCGCGAGGAAGGCTTCGAGGCGTTCGGGCATGTCGACATGCTGGTCAGCAAGGCGGCCCAGGCTCAGGTCTGGCCGTTGGTGGAGCGCTGGTTGAGGGACCCCTTGGTGCCCGTGCATGCATCGATTGTGATGGCGGAGCCTGTGTTGGCCAGCTGATTCTGTGCGGCCTTTACTGGCCCTTTCGCGGGCAAGCCCGCTCCCACAGGATCACTGCAGCTCCTAGGCCAGTGGTATTCCTGTAGGCGCGGGCTTGCCCGCGAAAGGGCCGTACAGGCACAAGCTGACCACTCAGTCCTGGATGACTGCGACAGCCTCTCCGGTGTAGCCTTGGCCCACACCCGCTTTCGTTGTGACTGACAGGAGCTTCCCATGCAGCATTACGTAACGCCCGACCTCTGCGACGCCTACCCAGACCTGGTCCAGGTGCTCGAACCCATGTTCAGCAACTTCGGCGGCCGCGATTCGTTCGGCGGCCAAATCGTCACCCTCAAATGCTTCGAAGACAACTCGCTGGTCAAGGAGCAGGTCGAACTCGATGGCAAGGGCAAGGTGCTGGTGGTCGACGGCGGCGGTTCGCTGCGCTGTGCGCTGCTGGGCGACATGCTGGCCGAGAAGGCTGCCAAAAATGGCTGGGAAGGCCTGGTGATCTACGGCTGCGTACGCGACGTGGACATCCTGATCCAGACCGACGTCGGCGTGCAGGCCCTGGCCAGCCACCCGAAAAAGAGCAACAAGCGCGGCATCGGCGAGCTCGACGTGCCAGTGACCTTCGCCGGTGTGACCTTCCGCTCGGGTGAATACGTATATGCCGACAACAATGGCGTGCTGGTCTCGCCAAGCCCGCTGAAAATGCCGGAGTGATGCGCCGCACGCGCTGATGGAGCTTTGATGTTCGAGGAAGACAACGCGCAGTGGGGGCTGGTGCATGCCCTGGTGCTCGATGGCAAAGGCGGCGCGCGCTCGATTGCCCGTACCGAACTGGACGACCTGCAACTGCACCCCCAGGAAAGCCTCTGGTTGCACTGGGACCGCAGCCACCCGCAAACCCGTACCTGGCTGCTGCGCGACAGCGGCCTGAGCGAGTTTGCCTGCGATTTGCTGCTGGAAGAAAACACCCGGCCGCGCTTGCTGCCGCTGGTGGATGAACAGTTGTTGCTGTTTTTGCGCGGGGTCAACCTCAACCCGGGCGCCGAGCCTGAAGACATGGTTTCGGTACGCATTTTCGCCGAGGCGCAGCGGGTCATCTCGCTGCGCCTGCGGCCGCTGCGGGCCAGCGACGAGATTCTGCAGTTGCTCAGCGAGGGCAGGGGGCCGAAGTCGGCTTCCGAGTTGTTGCTGTTGATGGGAGAACTGCTGACCGAAAAGGTCCAGGGCCTGGTCAGCGACCTGTCCGAACTGGTCGATCTCGAAGAAGAAAAGGTCGAATCCGACGAACGGTACACCCCAGAGCAGGGCAGCCTGCAGCAGATCCGCCGCCGGGCTGCTGGCCTGCGGCGTTTTCTGGCGCCGCAGCGTGAAATCTACGCCCAGCTGTCACGCAGCAAGTGGAGCTGGTTCGCCGATGCCGACGCCGACTACTGGAACGAGTTGAACAACAGCCTGATCCGCTACCTCGAAGAGCTCGAGCTGACCCGCGAGCGAGCCGCGCTGGTGCTTGAGAGCGAGGACCGGCGCCGCAGCGAGCGGATGAACCGGACCATGTACCGCTTCGGCATCATCACCTGTATTTTCCTGCCCATGAGCTTCGTCACCGGGCTGCTCGGCATCAACGTCGGCGGTATTCCGGGGTCGAACAGCCCGTATGGCTTCCTGTTCGCCAGCCTGCTGGTGCTGGGCTTGGCTGTGGGGCAGTGGTGGCTGTTCCGACGGTTGCGGTGGGTGTGAATGGCTATTGACCTGTACTGGCCTCTTCGCGGGCATTGCACTGATTTATCTTGCAGCGCGATCCCTGTGGGAGCGGGCTTGCCCGCGAAGAATCCAACGCTTGTTCATTTTGAAACATTCGTCCCAAGGCGATGTGTGACCCATCGCTGTGCCATCTCGTCTCTTGCTGATACTGCGCGAGGTGCCCATGCACGATCCGTTTGAAGAATCCCTGCGCGACCTGCTCAAGGCGTCACCGTCCGGCCAGGACCGAGATGACGCCGCCTGCTTGGGTCGTGTGCTGAAAACCGCCAACCGCCAGGTCGGTGCGGGTGATCTGTTCAGCCTGCTTGGCCGTTGGAGCCAGGCGCTGCTGATTGCCGTCAACAATGGCTCGGCGCATGTTGCGCCCGTGCGTAGAAACTCTACCCGCAACGCTGCCACCGGCAGCAAAGCAGATAAGGCCGATTGAATATGGAACTGGATCTCTGGACCCAAAGCCTGGTCACTGCCATGACGGCCCTTTGGACCAAGGTGGCGAACTTCATCCCTAACCTGTTCGGCGCGCTGGTGGTGGTGCTGCTCGGTTTCGTGGTGGCCAAGCTGCTTGATGCGCTGCTCTCCAAATTGCTCGCCAAGCTTGGCCTGGACCGCCTGATGGCCGGTACCGGGCTGACCAAGATGTTGAGCCGGGGTGGCATCCAGGTGCCGATATCGACCCTGATCGGCAAGATCGTCTACTGGTTCGTGTTGCTGATCTTCCTCGTCTCGGCCGCTGAATCGCTGGGCCTTGAGCGGGTGTCGGCGACCCTCGACATGCTCGCCCTGTACCTGCCTAAAGTGTTCGGCGCGGCGTTGGTGCTGCTGGCCGGCGTGCTGCTGGCGCAGGTGGCTAATGGCCTGGTGCGCGGTGCTGCCGAAGGCATTGGCCTTGAGTACTCCGCAGGCCTTGGGCGTATCACCCAAGGCCTGGTGATCATCATCAGCATTTCGGTGGCCATCAGCCAGCTCGAGGTCAAGACCGACCTGCTGAACCACGTCATCGTCATCGGGCTGATTACCGTTGGTCTGGCCGTTGCCTTGGCCATGGGCCTTGGTAGCCGCGAAATCGCTGGGCAAATTCTGGCCGGCATCTACGTGCGCGAGCTGTACCAAGTCGGCCAGCAGGTGCGGATTGGAGAGGTCGAAGGGCATATCGAGGAAATCGGCACGGTGAAGACGACGCTGTTGACCGATGATGGCGAACTGGTGTCGCTGTCTAACCGCGTGTTGCTTGAGCAGCGTGTCAATAGCCGCTAACCGCACAAAAGCTGTTAATGTATGCCGCCGCGAAATCGACCCCACGGGGTCGAGCGGCGACATTGACCTGACTGTCGGCCAGATCCGTTTTGAATAAAGTTCATTCGCCGCCCATGCGTTATGACCCCCGCGAGCTCACCGACGAAGAGTTGGTGGCGCGTTCGCATGAGGAGCTGTACCACGTTACCCGCGCCTATGAGGAGCTCATGCGGCGCTACCAGCGGACCCTGTTCAACGTCTGTGCACGTTATTTGGGGAACGACCGGGATGCCGACGATGTCTGTCAGGAAGTGATGCTGAAAGTGCTGTACGGGCTGAAGAACTTCGAAGGTAAATCGAAGTTCAAGACCTGGCTCTACAGCATCACCTACAACGAGTGCATTACCCAGTACCGCAAGGAGCGACGCAAACGTCGGTTGATGGATGCCTTGAGTCTGGACCCTATTGAAGAGGCGTCCGAAGACAAGGCACCCAAACCCGAAGAAAAAGGCGGGCTGGACAAATGGCTCGTGCATGTGAACCCGATCGATCGGGAAATCCTGGTGCTGCGATTTGTCGCGGAGCTGGAATTTCAGGAAATCGCGGATATCATGCACATGGGCCTGAGCGCGACGAAAATGCGTTACAAGCGCGCGCTAGACAAGCTTCGAGAGAAATTTCACGGGCTGGATGAAACTTAAGCGCGTGCAATAATCTCTAACGAATCGGCGAGTTCTGCTAGACTAGCCGTCGAGTTGTCCCCCTTGTTGTTGGTGGGACTGCTTAACTATCACCAGATGGGGATTTAACGGATGAAATTGAAAAACACCTTGGGCTTGGCCATTGGCTCGCTCGTAGCCGCTACTTCGTTCGGCGTTCTGGCTCAAGGCCAAGGCGCAGTCGAAATCGAAGGTAACGTTACCAAGCAGTACTACGACAGCGAGCGTAACTTCAAGAACGACGGCACCAATCCTGGTGTTCGCCTCGGTTACTTCCTGACCGACGACGTCTCCCTGGACCTGGGCTACAACGAGACTCACAACGCTCGTGGTGAAGTCTTCAACAAAGACATCAAAGGTTCCAAAGCCAAGCTCGACGCTACCTACCACTTCGGTACCGTAGGCGATGCTCTGCGTCCGTACGTTTCTGCTGGTTTTGCTCACGAGAGCCTGGGCCAAGCTACCCGTAGCGGCCGCGACCACTCCACCTTCGCCAACGTTGGCGCTGGCGCCAAGTGGTACATCACCGACATGTTCTTCGCCCGTGCTGGCGTTGAAGCCATGTACAACATCGACAACGGCAACACCGAGTGGGGCCCATCCGTTGGTGTTGGTCTGAACTTCGGTGGCAGCGGTGGCAAAGTTGCTCCAGCTCCGGCTCCAGTAGCTGAAGTCTGCTCCGACAGCGACAACGATGGCGTGTGCGACAACGTCGACAAGTGCCCAGACACCCCGGCCAACGTTACCGTTGACGCCGACGGCTGCCCGGCTGTTGCCGAAGTCGTTCGTGTTGAGCTGGACGTCAAGTTCGACTTCGACAAGTCGGTCGTCAAGCCAAACAGCTACGGCGACATCAAGAACCTGGCTGACTTCATGAAGCAGTACCCACAAACCACCACCGTGGTTGAAGGTCACACTGACTCCGTAGGTCCAGACGCTTACAACCAGAAGCTGTCCGAGCGTCGTGCCAACGCTGTTAAGCAAGTCCTGACCCAGCAGTACGGCGTAGAATCGAGCCGTGTTGACTCGGTTGGCTACGGTGAGACCCGTCCGGTTGCTGACAACGCCACCGAAGAAGGTCGCGCTGTTAACCGTCGCGTTGAAGCGCAAGTAGAAGCCCAAGCCAAGTAATTGGTTCGATGCTTCATGAAAAACCCGGCCTCGGCCGGGTTTTTCTTTGCCTGCGATTTCATGGGTGCTGGCTTGCCAGCGAAGAGGCCAGCACAAGCAACACGCCGCTAGCCAGCGGCTGACCATTCCATCAGTTGTGCCTGAGCAACCCCAACCACCTCGCCAATCACCAGAATTGCCGGGCTGCAGAGCCCGAATGCCCGCGCATCGTCAACCATCCCCTGCACATCACTGCGGCACTCACGCTGCTGCGGCAATGACGCATTCTCGATCATCGCCACCGGCATATGGGGCGCCATGCCACCTTGCAGCAGCCCTTGGCGAATTTGCTCCAGCCGCGCAACACCCATGTACACCACCAGCGTCGTACCACCCTGCGCCAGCGCCGCCCAGTTCAGTTCGCTGTCATCCTGGGTATGTGCGGTTACCAGCGTCACGCCGCGGCTCACCCCGCGTGACGTGAGTGATATGCCGCATTGCGTCGCCCCCGCCAAGCCTGCTGTGATGCCGTTGACCAGCTCGACCTCGATGCCATGGCCTTGCAGCCAGGCGGCTTCTTCGCCACCCCGGCCGAAGATGCACGGGTCGCCGCCCTTGAGGCGTACCACGCATCGCCCCTGGCGCGCATGGCGCAACATCAGGCGCTGGATGAAGGCCTGCGGCGTGGAGCGGCAGCCACCGCGCTTGCCCACGGCAATCACCCGTGCCTGTGGGCAATGCTCCAGCACGGCGGGGTTCACCAGGTCGTCGATCATCACCACCTGGGCGTGCTGCAGTGCACGCACGGCCTTGAGGGTCAGCAGTTCGGGGTCACCAGGGCCAGCACCCACCAGCCAGACTTTTGCATTCATCAACGTTTCCTCATCGGCAAGGCGGCTCAGCCTTTGAGCAGGGTGAGCAGCAGTATCAGGTTACACAGCAGGGACAGCAGGGCCAGGGTGCGCCAGACTTTCAGCGGTTCGCGCTCCAGCAGCGGCCGGGGGCGATTGGGCGCATCCTGGCGGTCGCCGCGTTCGAGCAGCAGCAACCAGTGTTCAGCGGTTTCAAAGCGGTGCGCCGGATCGGCCGCCACCGCTTGCAGCAGGTTGTGCTGCAACCATTCCGGCAGGTCAGGGCGATAGCGCGAGGCATTGACCGGCTGGCCGAAGCGTGGCCGCTGGAACGGCTCCACTTCGCCATAGGGGTAGTGCCCGGTCAGCAGGTGGTAGAGCGTCACGCCGGCGGCATAGAGGTCTTGCCGCGGGCTGGGGGGCTGGCCTTCGAAGGCTTCCGGGGCGATGAAGGAGGGCGTGCCGGGCAGCTCGTGCTGCGGGTCTTCGGACAGGCCAGGGCAGTAGGCCAAACCGAAGTCCAGCAGGCGCAGTTGGCCATCGGCGCCCAGGTGCAGGTTTTCTGGCTTGATGTCGCGGTGCAGCAAGTTGCGCCGATGCAGCACGCCGACGGCTTGCAGCAGTTGACGGGCCATTTCCAGCCACTGCGCCAGCGGCAGCGGCCCGTGCTCGTTGAGCAGCGCCGAAAGGCTTTGGCCGGGGTATTCGCGCATCACGTAGTACAGGTGCTGGCGCTGGCTGGCGACGTGCAGTTCAGGGAAGTGCCGCCCGGCCACCCGGCGCAGGAACCACTCTTCCATCAGCAGCCCTTGCGCCGCCCCGGGCTCCTGCTCGCGGGCAGCGGGCAGGGTCTTGAGCAGCCATGCGTGGCCGTGGCCGTCGCGTGCCCGGTACAGCAGGGATTGGCGGCTGTGCGAGAGCAGCGTCTCGATCTGCCAGCCATCGATCACTTGGCCTTCGCGAAGGGGGCCGGGCACAGGCCACTGCTGCAGCTGTGCCAAGGTATCGCCCAGGTTGGTCGGCCCCAGTTCTTCAACCTGCACCAACAAGGCGCTGGCGTTGTCCTGGCTGCCATTGAGGTGGGCGCTGGCAACCAGAGTGTCGGCCGCCTGTTGCAGGTCGGGCTGCTCGCGCAAGACCGACTGGATGTGCTGGTCACCCAGGCTGGCCCAGACCCCATCGCTCAAGAGCACGAAGCACTCGCCTGCCTGCAGTTCGCCTTCCAGGTAATCGACCAACAGGTGCTGGTCCAGCCCTAGCGCGCGTTTGAGCACATGCTGCATGCCCGGTTGATCCCACACGTGGTCTTCGCTCAGGCACTGCAGGCGGCCGTGGTGCCAGCGGTAGACGCGGCAGTCGCCGACATGCGCCAGGGTAAAGCGCCGACCGCGCAGCACCAGTGCGCTGAGTGTGGTCAACAGCGGCTGGCCGCTGCCCTGGGCGCGCAGCCAGCGGTTCTGCGCCAGCAGCAGGCGGTCCAGCGCCTGTGCCACGCTCCACGTGGCGGGGGTGGCGTAGTAGTCCAGTGCCAGCGCCTGCAGGCTGGCCCGTGCGGCCAGGCCGCCATCGGCGCATTGGCTGACACCGTCGGCGAGGGCGAACAGGTAGCCCTTACTGGCGGCCAGCTCTGGCGCCGGGGTGACCAGGCGCAGGGCATCCTGGTTTTCCGCGCGGGGGCCGGTGGCGCTGGCGTGGGCAAAGCTCAGTTGCAGGCTCATGGGGGCGCCTCAGACCCGCGCCGCGGTCACGGCAGCCGAGCCCCAAGTGGTGCGCCAGCGCTGCTTGACGCCATGCAGGCCGAACCAGGCCAGCAAGCCGAGGCTGGCGAACAGCCACAGCCCCAATTGATAGTCGCCGGTGTGTTGCTTGATGGTGCCAAGGCCCGCGGCCAGCAGGAAGCCGCCGATGCCACCGGCCATGCCGATCAGCCCAGTCATTACCCCGATTTCCTGGCGGAAACGTTGTGGCACCAACTGGAACACGGCGCCATTGCCAGCGCCCAGGCCGAGCATGGCGCTGACGAACAGCGCCAGCGCCGCCGCCGCGCTGGGCAAGTTGAAGCCTACGGCCGCGATGCAGATGGCGGCCACGCTGTACATGCCCAACAGGGTGCGAATGCCGCCAAAGCGATCGGCCAGAGCGCCGCCGAGCGGGCGCATCAGGCTACCGGCAAACACGCAGGCGGCTGTGTAGTAGCCGGCGGTAACCGGGCTCAGGCCATACTGGTCGCTGAAGTAGCCGGGCAGGGCACTGGCCAGGCCGATGAAGCCGCCGAAGGTAACGCTGTAGAAGAACATGAACCACCAGCTGTCGCGGTCACCGAGGGCCTTGAGGTAGTCGGCCATGGCTTTGCGCTTGGGCCGCTCGGGCGCGTTGCGCGCCAGCAGCGCGAACACCACCAGGGTCAGCGACAGCGGGATCAGGGCGAAGCCGAACACGTTGTTCCAGCCAAAGCCTGCAGCCAAAGCCGGTGCCAGCAAAGCGGCGAACACCGTGCCGGAGTTGCCGGCCCCGGCGATGCCCATGGCCTTGCCTTGGTGCTGCGGCGGGTACCACTGCGAAGCCAGCGGCAGCGAAACCGCGAACGAGGCGCCGGCAAAGCCCAGGAACACCCCCAGCAGCAAGGCCTGTTCATAGCTGTGCACGCCCAGGTACCAAGCGCCAGCCAGGGCGACGATGACGATCACCTGGCCGATCAGGCCGGCGGTCTTGGGCGAAAGGCGGTCAACCAGAAGCCCCATGGCAAAGCGCAGTATTGCGCCGGCCAGGATCGGCGTGGCCACCATCAGGCCCCGTTGCTGTGCACTCAGCTGCAGGTCGGCAGCGATTTGCACCGCCAGCGGGCCGAGCAGGTACCAGACCATGAAGCTCAGGTCGAAATACAGGAACGCGGCGAACAGCGTGGGCACATGCCCGGATTTCCAGAAGCTGGTACTCATTGAACACCTCACTCGGCAAAGCAACGGAACGAAAAAGACGCCGCTACCCGGTCCACGGTTGTGGAAGGGTGAGCGACGTCTTTGTCGGGATTTAAGTGGGGCAACCGCCGTTGGCTACCGGTGATGTTTGTTCAGCAAGAGATGGGCCAAGAATTGGCTGGGACTGTTTTTAGATTTTTGGCGCCTGTCAGATCGAGCGCCGCCCGCGCGGCGCATCGCGAGCTTTGCTCGCTCCTACGTTTGTTTTTGGCCAGTAACACCTGCTATGGACGCACGCGACCCCTCGTTTTTACGACGCGATATCGCGTAATGCGCCAAGGCGTTCGCGCGCAAATGGCGCAGGAATCATTGGCCCGAAACAAACGTAGGAGCGAGCAAAGCTCGCGATGCGCCGCGCGGGCGGCGCTCGATCTGACAGGCCCCAAAAATCTCATGTCGAGCACATCAACCCAGCATCTCGTGCATGGCGATGATCTGCTCGGCCACCTGGATCAGCTTCTGCTGGCGGCTCATGGCCTGGCGGCGCATCAGGGTGTAGGCCTGCTCTTCGTTGCAGTCTTTCATCTTCATCAGCAGGCCCTTGGCCTGTTCGATCCGCTTGCGTTCGGCCAGTTGCTGGTCACGCGCCAGCAACTGCGCCCTAAGGGCCTGGTCGCTCTCGAAGCGGGCCATGGCCACATCCAGGATCGGCCGCAAGCGCGCAGCATGAATGCCCTCGACGATATAGGCGCTGACCCCCGCCTGGATCGCCTGGCGCATTACGCCGGGGTCATGTTCGTCGGTAAACAGCACGATGGGCCGCGGTCGGTCGCGGCTGACCAGTACCACGTGTTCCATCACATCGCGGTCCGGTGAGTCGGTATCGATCAACACAACGTCCGGATGCACCTTTTCGACGCAGGCGGGCAAATCGATCGTCAGCCCAGGGGCTTCGATCACGTCGAAACCGGCCTCGCTCAAGGCGGCCTTGAGCCGGCCCAGCTTGTTTTGAGTGTCGTCGATCAGCAGGATACGCAGCATGTTCATCCCCCTCACAGGCCAACGCGGGCTTCGGGTGTGTCGCCCAAGGCGTGCAGGCTGAAGCTGCGTGCATAGCCGTAGGGGTCGCTGCCGTCCCAGCGGGTGCCGTCGATCAGCAGGCTGCTACGCATCGGTTGGTCAAGTCGCGCTATGCCTAGGGCGTCTGCCGCTTCGTGGTAAAGCGCCAGTTGCTGAACCTGGCTGGCCACGCCGAGGTAGTCGGGGTCGTCTCGCAGTAACCCCCAGCGGCGGAACTGGGTCATGAACCACATGCCGTCGGACAAATACGGCAGGTTGGCCCGGCCTTGGTCGAACAGGCGCAAAGCGTGGGGGTCTTGCCACTGGTTGCCCAGCCCGTCTTGGTAGTCACCCAGCAGGCGGGGCTCGACAGTGCTCGTCGGCGTGTCCAGGTAAGCACTGCCGCTGAGCAACTGTGCTGTGCTGCGGCGGTTCTCAGGGCTTTGCTCGATGAAGCGGCTGGCTGCGAGGATCGCCTTGATCAGGGCGCGGGCGCTGTTGGGGTACTGCTCGGCGAAGGCGCGGGCGCAAGCGAGCACCTTCTCCGGGTGGTCTGGCCAGATCGACTGGCTGGTTGCCAGGGTAAAGCCCTGGCCCTTGGCGACGGCATCCGCCGCCCAAGGTTCGCCTGCACAAAACCCGTCGATGCGGCCAGCCTGGATATGCGCGGCCATCTGCGCGGGCGGCACCACCACGCTGTCGACATCGCGCAGCGGGTGGATGCCCTGGCTCGCCAGCCAGTAGTACAACCACATGGCGTGGGTGCCGGTGGGGAAGGTCTGGGCAAAGGTCAGGCGTGCGCCCTGCTGGTGCACCAGGCGCGCCAATGCCTCAGGGCTGGTCACGCCTTTGCGTTGCAAAGCCGGGGACAGGTTGATGGCCTGGGCATTCTGGTTCAGCCCCATGAGCACAGCCATGTCGCTGGCGGGCACACCGCCAATGCCGAGGTGCACGGCATACGCCAGGCCATACAGGCAGTGCGCGGCATCCAGTTCGCCGCTGACCAGTTTGTCGCGCAGCCCCGCCCAAGAGCCCTGGCGCTTGAGGTTGAGGGTCAGGCCGTGTTGCTGGGCAAAGCCCTGGGTGGCGGCGACCACGACCGAGGCGCAGTCGGTCAGGGCCATGAAGCCAATGTTCAGGCTGGGTTTTTCCGGTGCGTCGCTGCCGTTGACCCAGGCCAGGGGCGTTGCTCGGGGTGCTGTGTTCACAAGGATCCTCGCCCGTACTGAAAAGGCAGTGTGCGGTGAGCGAAGCAACGCATGTGCCAAGCGGCCCCAGGATTTACTGTCATGCCAGCCGTGCGCTGGCTATAATCGCCCCCTCATTCACCCCGAGCCTTGCCCGCCCATGTATACCCTGGCCCGCCAGCTGCTGTTCAAGCTTTCCCCGGAAACCTCCCACGACCTGTCCCTGGACCTGATCGGTGCCGGTGGCCGTCTCGGCCTCAACGGCATGCTGTGCAAACAGCCGGCAGCGTTGCCGGTGTCGGTCATGGGCTTGAACTTTGCCAACCCGGTGGGCCTCGCCGCTGGCCTGGACAAGAACGGCGCGGCAATCGATGGCTTCGCCCAACTGGGCTTCGGCTTCGTCGAGATCGGTACCGTCACACCGCGCCCGCAACCAGGCAACCCGAAGCCGCGGATTTTCCGTCTGCCAGAGGCAACGGCAATCATCAACCGCATGGGCTTCAACAACCTGGGCGTCGATCACCTGCTCGAGCGCGTGCGGGCATCGCGTTACAACGGCGTACTGGGCATCAACATCGGCAAGAACTTCGACACCCCGGTCGAGCGGGCGGTCGATGACTACCTGATCTGCCTGGACAAGGTCTATACCGAAGCCACCTACATCACCGTCAACGTCAGCTCGCCGAACACACCGGGCCTGCGCAGCCTGCAGTTTGGTGACTCGCTGAAGCAGTTGCTCGATGCCTTGGCTGAGCGCCGTGAGCAGTTGGCAGTCACGCACGGCAAGCGCGTGCCCTTGGCGATCAAGATTGCCCCCGACATGAGCGACGAAGAAACCGCACTGGTGGCTGCTGCGCTGATGGAGTCGGGCATGGACGCGGTGATCGCTACCAACACCACCCTGAGCCGCGAAGGCGTCGAGCACTTGCCTTATGGCGGCGAAGCCGGTGGTTTGTCGGGTGCGCCGGTGCTTGAGAAGAGCACCCACACGGTGAAGGTGTTGGCCGGTGAGCTGGGCGGCAAGCTGCCTATCATTGCGGCGGGTGGCATTACCGAGGGGCGTCACGCCGCCGAGAAAATCGCTGCGGGTGCCAGCCTGGTACAGATTTACTCGGGCTTCATTTATAAGGGGCCGGCGCTGATTCGCGAATCGGTCGATGCGATTGCCGCTCTGCCACGCGCATAAATCGCGGGCATAAAAAGGGCCCCATCAAGGGGCCCCTGGGCCTTCGCCCGCCGCCCGGATGGGGCGTGCTTGGTAAATCGAATTCAGTGTCCTCGATCAGCCAACGGCGTGATTTTCGTTGAGTCTATGGATGCCAGCGGTGCCAGTCATGCCGTCCCAGTTATCACCGCGACCTTCGCGCCAGCCGTTGATCCAGGCTTGGCGAACAGAAGGAAGATTGAAAGGGCAAAGTTCGCGGGATTTGCCGGTGACCCCGTATTGGTAGCCACGTGAATATGCTCTTTCCAACGGATCACGCTTAAGTCTTCTCATAGGGTGTTGCCCTCACTTGTTGACTGTAATGTCCCGTCGGCCTCTCCGAGGCCGGGCAGAGTCTTTCTGCCGGTTTGCGCTCGCTGCCGGCGTGGCGAGCGGAAGGTGCCGCCTCGTTGCGAAGCGGCCTGAGACCAGTTCTAACGAATGCGCGTCACAGTGTGAATGATCGATTTGTCATAAGGACGTAACGTTTCTAAGGGTGAAGGGATAAGTAAATAAATGCGACTCAACCTTATTTGTCGCTGAGCCCGCAATGATCGGGGTTTGCCGATCATTGATGTCATTTCGCCAGCGTCGCTGCGCCATGACAGAATTATTTTGAAATGCGACGAAGGGTCACATCGGCCCCTGCATCGCTCGAATTTTTAATACTGCCTGATGATCTAAGCTGTCTTTGCCCCTGGCGAAGTGCTGGTCGGTCAGGCGGCCCGGTCGTTGCGCTGCGCAATTGCGCGCAGGCAATGGCCACTCGGATGCCTGCTGGAAGGGTGTTCGGGCAAACATCGCGGGGCGATGCGTCGCCTCGTCAGTCAAATAGCCTAAGGCTCTGGAATACTCATGTCGGACCGTTTCGAAATTTACCTCACCTGCCCCAAAGGCCTGGAAGGCCTGCTCGCTGAAGAGGCCAAGGGCCTCGGCCTCGATGAAGTGCGTGAGCACACCTCGGCCATTCGCGGCGCCGCCGACATGGAAACCGCCTATCGCCTGTGCCTGTGGTCGCGCCTGGCGAACCGGGTGTTGCTGGTGCTCAAGCGCTTCAACATGAAGAACGCCGACGACCTCTACGACGGCGTCAACGCGGTTGACTGGGCAGACCACCTGGCGGCCGACGGCACCCTTGCGGTGGAATTCAGTGGCCATGGCTCGGGCATCGACAACACCCACTTCGGCGCGCTCAAGGTCAAGGACGCCATCGTCGACAAGCTGCGCAACCGTGAAGGCCTGCGCCCGTCGGTGGAAAAGATCGACCCCGATGTGCGCGTGCACCTGCGCCTGGACCGTGGCGAGGCGATTCTCTCGCTCGACCTGTCTGGCCACAGCCTGCACCAGCGCGGCTATCGCCTGCAGCAAGGCGCCGCGCCCCTCAAGGAAAACCTTGCGGCAGCCGTGCTGATCCGCGCCGGCTGGCCACGCATCGCTGCCGAAGGCGGCGCCCTGGCCGACCCGATGTGCGGTGTGGGTACCTTCCTTGTTGAAGCCGCCATGATTGCCGCCGACATCGCCCCTAACCTCAAGCGCGAACGCTGGGGCTTCAGCGCCTGGCTTGGCCATGTCCCAGCTCTGTGGCGCAAGGTTCACGACGAGGCGCAAGCGCGTGCGCAGGCCGGCTTGGCCAAGCCACCGCTGTGGATCCGTGGCTACGAGGCCGACCCGCGTCTGATCCAGCCGGGGCGCAACAACGTCGAGCGCGCGGGCCTGAGCGACTGGGTCAAGATCTACCAGGGCGAGGTCAGCACCTTCGAGCCGCGGCCTGACCAGAACCAGAAAGGCCTGGTGATCAGCAACCCGCCATACGGCGAGCGTCTGGGTGACGAAGCCAGCCTGTTGTACCTCTACCAGAACCTTGGCGAGCGTCTGCGCCAGGCGTGCATGGGCTGGGAAGCCGCAGTGTTCACCGGGGCGCCGGAGCTGGGCAAGCGCATGGGCATTCGTAGCCACAAGCAATACGCCTTCTGGAACGGTGCATTGCCGTGCAAGCTGCTGTTGTTCAAGGTGCAGCCTGACCAGTTCGTGACTGGCGAGCGCCGTGACGCCCAGGCTGAACCCACCGATGCCCGTCGTCAGGAGCCGCAGGCCAGCGAACCGGCGCGTTTGTCGGAAGGCGCGCAGATGTTCGCCAACCGCCTGCAGAAGAACCTCAAGCAACTGGGCAAGTGGGCCCGTCGCGAGCAGGTCGACTGCTACCGCCTGTACGATGCCGACATGCCCGAGTACGCCCTGGCAGTCGACCTTTACCACGACTGGGTGCACGTGCAGGAGTACGCCGCGCCCCGTTCGATCGACCCAGAAAAGGCCCAGGCGCGCCTGCTCGATGCACTGGCAGCGATCCCGCAGGCGTTGGGTATTTCCCCTCAGCGCGTGGTGCTCAAGCGCCGTGAGCGGCAGAGCGGCACCCGCCAGTACGAGCGCCAAGCCACCGAGGGGCGCTTCCAGGAAGTCAATGAAGGCGGCGTCAAGCTGCTGGTCAACCTCACCGACTACCTCGACACTGGCCTGTTCCTCGACCATCGCCCGATGCGCATGCGCATCCAGCGCGAAGCCGCCGGCAAGCACTTCCTCAACCTGTTCTGCTACACCGCCACGGCCACCGTGCATGCGGCCAAGGGCGGTGCTCGCAGTACCACCAGTGTCGACCTGTCGAAAACCTACCTGGACTGGGCGCGGCGCAACCTTGCGCTCAATGGCTTCTCCGAGCGTAACCGCCTGGAGCAGGGCGATGTGATGGCCTGGCTGGAAGCCAACCGTGACAGCTATGACTTGATCTTCATCGACCCGCCGACCTTCTCCAACTCCAAGCGCATGGAAGGGGTGTTCGACGTTCAGCGTGACCATGTGCAGCTGCTCGACCTGGCGATGGCGCGTCTGGCGCCGGGTGGCGTGCTGTATTTCTCCAACAACTTCCGCAAGTTCCAGCTCGATGAGCACCTGATGGCGCGCTACGCGGTGGAGGAAATCAGCGCCCAGACCCTGGACCCGGACTTCGCCCGCAACAACCGCATCCACCGGGCGTGGCGCCTGCAACTGCGCTGAGGCGACGAGGTACATTGCGCAGCTAGTGGCCAATAGCTATAACTGATGCCAGGGCAAGATAATCCGCAGGACGCTGACGTGACGAGATGGGTGTATGTCCAAGTTTGGCGTGCGTGCGAGGTTACTTGGCCTGTGCACGGAAGGCGTGTCCGCGTGGGCGGTGGCGCTGGTGGCATTGGTGGCCGGCTGCCTGTTGTCGGCCGTTCTGGCCCTTGCCGCGCAGGCGTTCTACAAACAGCAGCTGCGCCAGCGCTTCGAGTTGCTGGCCAGCGAGCGCTTCAGCCGCATCGCTGAGCGCTTCGACGATCAGCAGCAGCGCCTGGACGGGCTGCGGCGGTTCTTCAGTTTCTCCAACGAGGTTACCCCCCGCGAATTTGAGGGTTACGCACGGCCTTTGTTGCGCCGCACCCTGGCGTACGCTTGGGCGCCGCGGGTTGAGGCCGCGCAGCGCGCCGCATTCGAGCACAGCACCGCTACCTGGTTGGGCCAGGACTATGTGATCCGCGATCAGGATGCACAGGGCGCTTGGCAACCTGCGCCCCTGCGTGATCACTACTTTCCTGTGCGCTTCACCCAGTCGACCGACGCGCCTGCGCTTCCTTACGGGCTTGACCTGGCTGGCAAAGGTGCGCGGCAGGCCACCCTGGCGCGTGCGTTGGAACCTGGCAGCATGGCGGTGTCGGAACCTCTGGCCATATTGGAGACTGGCGCTGTTCGGCCGGCAGCGGATGCACGCGGCCTGTTGATGGTGGCACCGGTGTTCTCCGACGCCGCCCCCCAAGGCGCGGCGGTGGGCTATGTGATGGCGTTGCTCAACCTGCGCGATCTCATCAGCGATGGCCTGCCGGCGGCGTCCGATGACAACCTGGTCGTGCGTATCGAAGACCCGTCCGGGGTGAAAGGACCTGAAGTGGTGTTCGACTCACGGAATGAGGCCGCGCCCCTGGCCCTGGCCAGCAGCCAGTTGCTGTACTTGGCCGATCACCCTTTCCAGTTGCTCATTCGGCCGAGCCAAGCTTTTCTGAAGGCCAATCATTCTTCGGCGGCACTGACTGTCGGCCTGTTGGGTGGGCTGTTGAGCGTGCTGCTCAGTGCTTTGCTCTACAACCTGTTCAGCCAGCGCCAGCGCGCCTTGACCCTGGTCGAGCAGCGCACGGCCGAGCTGCGGGTCAGCGAGCAGTCCTTGCGCGGCACCCATAACCAGCTGCGCAGCGTGCTGGATGCAGCGACCCAGGTGGCGATCATTGCCACCAACCTCAAGGGGGTGGTCAGCACCTTCAATGCCGGTGCCGAGCGCATGCTCGGCTACTCGGCCAACGAGGCGATCGGCCATTTGCGCCTCGAGGACCTGGTGTTGCCCGACGAGCTCAGCCAGCGCGCCCACGCCTTGAGCCTGCGCTACGGGCGCCACATCGCCGGCGGCCAGGCCATGTTTGCCGAAACGGTGCAGGAAAGGGGTGAAGAGCCTGGCGAGTGGACCTTGGTACGCACCGATGGCAGTCACCTTGTCGCCAACATGCTGGTCACCGCCATGCTCGATGAACAAGGGCTGTGGGTTGGCTACCTGGCCATCTGCATCGACGTCACCGAGCGGCGCCGGGTGCACGAGGCGCTGGCCGCGCGTGACCGGCTGCTGGAAAAACTCAGTGCCGAAGTGCCGGGCGGCATCTACCAGTACCGCCTGGATGCCAATGGCCATTCCTGTTTTCCGTATGCCAGCAAAGGCCTTTACGACATTTATGAGGTCGACCTGCAGCAGTTGCGTGAGGATGCCACGGTGGTGTTCGAGCGCATTCATCCCGATGACCTGGAGCGCGTGCGCCGTTCGGTGGGCTATTCCGCCGACCACCTTACGCCGTGGCGCGAGGAATACCGGGTGTGCCTGCCGCAGGCGGGGTTGCGCTGGGTGCGTGGCGAGGCGACCCCGGAGGTGGGTGAGGCGGGGTGTACCCTGTGGCATGGCTACCTGACCGACATCTCCGACCTCAAGGGGGTGGAGGAGGAGTTGCGTGCCCTCTCGGTGACTGATTCACTGACCGGTATCCATAACCGGCGCTATTTCCAGGAGCGGCTCAAGGCCGAGCTGGACCGCGCCCAGCGCGATGGCCTGGCGCTGGCGGTGATCATGCTCGATATCGACCACTTCAAGCGCATCAACGACCAGTTCGGCCATGCCGTGGGCGACTTGGTGCTGCGCAGCCTATGCCAGCGCATCGGCCATCGCCTGCGGCGGACCGACGTGTTCTGCCGGTTGGGTGGGGAAGAGTTCATGGTGCTGTGCCCGGGCAGCGATGCCGAGCAGGCGCGGTTGCTGGCGCTTGAGCTGTGGCAAAGCGTGCGTAACGTCCCGATTGAGGGCGTGGGCGAGGTGACGGCGAGCTTTGGTGTGGCGGGCTGGCGGCCAGGGGAGGGGGCGGATGCGTTGCTGTTGCGGGCGGATGCCGGGGTGTATGCGGCCAAGCAGGCAGGACGGGACCGGGTCGAAGCGGAGTTGACCTGAGCGTCGTGTAGGAGCGGCCTTGCGTCGCGAAAGGGCCGCAACGCGGCCCCCGCACTTAATGTGTTAAGAGTGGGATCAAGGGGGCCGCTGCGCAGCCCTTTCGCGACCCAAGGCCGCTCCTACCCTCAGTTGGCCGCAGCGCTCGCACCCAGCTTCGGCTGGCGATACAGGTCCAATAGCACCTGGTCCAGCACCTGCGATGCCCCCCACGGTTTCGGGTCGTTCAAAATCGCTGCCACTGCCCAGGTATGCCCATTGCTATCACGGCTGAAGCCCGCGATGGCGCGCACGGTGTTCAACGTGCCGGTCTTGATATGGCCTTCACCGGTCATTGCCGTGCGCTTCAGGCGCTTGCGCATGGTGCCGTCCATACCCACCAGCGGCATCGAACTGATGAACTCGGCGGAGTAGGGGCTCTTCCAGGCGGCCTGGAGCAGCGCCGCCATCTCGCGGGTGCTGACCCGCTCGGCGCGCGACAGGCCGGAGCCGTTTTCCATCACCAGGTGTGGCGCGGTGATGCCCTTTTTCGCCAACCACTGACGCACTACACGTTGCGCCGCGCGGGCGTCATCGCCATCGGCATCGGTACGGAACTGCGCGCCTAGGCTGAGGAACAGCTGCTGGGCCATGGTGTTGTTGCTGTATTTGTTGATGTCGCGGATCACTTCCACCAGATCAGGCGAGAAGGCCCGTGCCAGCAGGCGTGCGCTCTTCGGGACGTTCTCGACGCGGTCGTTGCCCTGAATGCTGCCACCCAGCTCGTTCCAGATCGCCCGCACGGCACCGGCGGCGTAGGCCGGGTGATCGAGCAGCGACAGGTAGGTCTGCGAGTTGCAGCCATCACCCAGCTGGCCGCTGACCACCACGCTGACACCATCGGCCTGTTGCACAGGGTTGTAGCGCACGTCACCGGTGCACTGCTTGGACGCCACGGCCTTGACCTGGTTGTCGATGCGAATGTTGGCAATCGGCGGTTCGACCGCGATCGTCACCTTGCCGCCATCGTTGCGGGCAACGAAGCGCAGTGCCTTGAGGTTGACCAGCAGCGAGTCGGGTTTGACCAGGAAGGGCTTGTTGACGTCACCGCCGTCATCGTTGAACTGCGGCAGGTTAGGCTGCACGAAGTGGCTACGGTCCAGCACCAGGTCACCGGTGATGGTGCGCACGCCGTTGGCGCGCAGGTCACGCATCAGCAGCCAGAGTTTTTCCATGTTCAGCTTCGGGTCGCCACCACCTTTGAGGTACAGGTTGCCGTTGAGCACACCGTTGCTCAGGGTGCCGTCGGTGTAGAACTCGGTTTTCCACTGGAAGGTCGGGCCGAGCAGTTCCAGGGCCGCGTAGGTGGTGACCAGCTTCATGGTCGAGGCCGGGTTCACCGACACATCGGCATTGAACACCGTCGCCGCGCCAGGCCCATCCAGTGGCAGCATCACCAGCGACAGGGCGGTGTCCTGGAGTTTGTTGGCTTTCAGCGCCTGCTGCACCTTGGGCGGCAGGCTGGTATTGACGGCGGCGGCCTGGCTGGGCAAGGCGAAGGGCAGGAGCAGGCCGGCGAGAACGAGAGGACGGAGCGTTTTGATCATATTCAGTAAATACCCTGCGGCGAGGGAAAAGGACATTGGGGCTGTAAGAGATGATGGCCCCAGAACGTAATAGAACGCGCATTATGCCCCAAGCGTAGCCACGATGGGCCACGTTCGACGGAAAACGCCACCCACAAAAAAGGCCACCGCAAAGGGTGGCCTTTTCAGCGTTCAAGCCGCTGGGTACCGCGCAGGTATCACTCAGCCGCGTTGATCGGCTTGTCCGGATACCAGGCGTCGAGCAGTGGGCTGACTTCGATCTTGGTCAGTTCGCCACGGCCTTTGAGCCAGGCTTCGACGGCAGCGCGTTGTTCTTCGCTGACCGAACCGCGTTTGGCCGAGCACACCAGGCCGAAATCGTCACCGCCTACGTAGTCGAGGCCATTGGCGTCCATGGCTTCTTCCAGGAAGGCATCGAGGAATGCATCGATTGCCTGGTCATCCAGATCTTCCTTGAAGTCCAGGTTCAGCTCGAAGCCCAATTCCTGAAACTCGTCGACACACAGCTTTTTGCGCAGGCGACGGGAGCGGTTAGTGGCCATGAAACAATCCTCTTAGGTAATATCGCCGCGCAGTCTACCAGCTTCGGCGTTTGGCTGCCTTCCTGATTCAACTTCGTCGGTACCTGCAAGCTCTCCAGCCAGGCCCATTTCCACGCGGCGCATGTGCCGCGCCAGCGCCTGACGCCTTAGCTGCCGTTGCGGGGTTGTTAAACCAATGTTCTCCAGCGCTTCGCACGCCGCCATCAGCTGCGTGGCTTCCAGCAGGCGCGCGGCACTGAGAACCTTGTGCGCCTGGTCGGCAACGGCGGCGGCGTCTTCGGGTGGCAGGTCCATCAAGATCATCAGGTCGGTACGCAGGCTCTGGTGCAGCGCCGTGAGAAAACGCTTGCGGTCCTTTGGGTCCGCCCCGACGATTGCGCCCAGGCCATTCAGATCAAAGGGCTTGCGCCGCCACGGCTGCCGGCCCTGCGGCTTGATGCCAGCCAGGCGCTGGCTGAGCGTAGTTAGGCTGATGGGTTTGAGCAGGCAGTCATCCATGCCGGCATCCAGGCACTTGCGCATGACCTCGGGTTGCGCGTTGGCGGTATAGCCGAGGATGGTGCAGCGCGGTCGCCCGCGTTGCCGTTCTTCGGCACGTACCGCACTGGCCAGCTGATAGCCGTTCATGTGCGGCATGTTGCAGTCGAGCACCAAGACATCGAAGTTGCCGGCACGCCAACTGCTCAGGCCTTCACGGCCATCCCTGGCGCACGTGTGGCCAAGGCCCAGGTAGCCCAGCTGCTGGGCCATCAACTGCAGGTTGGCGGGGTGGTCGTCGATCACCAGCACATTCAAGCGTGGATCGGGCACGTCGATGTTCTCAATAACCGGCATCCCGACCGATACGGCGCTGACGGTTTGCAAAGGCATCTTAAGGCGAACCTGGGTGCCGACATCCTCCAGGCTTTTGATCGTCAAGGTGCCGCCCATCATGTCGCACAGGTTTCGGCAAATGGCCAACCCAAGGCCGGTACCCGCACGGGCGCCTGGGCTGTGGGGGTTGGCCTGGATGAAGGGGTTGAACAGGCGTTGCAGGTCATTGGCGTGAATGCCGATGCCGCTGTCACGCACCTCCAGTTCGAGCGTCGGGGAGGAGGGTGTACCTTCGTCCCGCAAACAGACGCAGATGCGCACCTGGCCATGCTCGGTAAACTTGATGGCGTTGTTGACCAGGTTGGACAGCACCTGCTTGAAGCGCAGCGGGTCGAGCAATGCATGGCAGCGGGCCGACGGCTCGATGATCACCTCCAGCGCCAGGCCTTTTTGCCGTGCCTGGCCATCGAAGATGCGCCCCACCGACTCGACCAGTGCCGCCAGGTCGACCGGTTCTGGCGCGAGTGACAGGTGCCCGGATTCGATGCGCACGATGTCGAGGATATCGCCAATCAGCCCCAGCAGGTCCTTGGCCGAGTGATGGGCCAGCTCGAGCGCAGAGCGGTCCACCCGCCCTTGGTCGGCGCGTTTGACGGCCAGCTCCAGCATGCCGATGACCGCGTTCATCGGGGTGCGAATTTCATGGCTGATGGTCGCCAGGAAGGTGCTCTTGGCACGGTTCGCATCCTCGGCTTGCTGCTTGGCCTGGCGCAGCTCCAGCACCAGCTGGCGACGGTCGCTGATATCGATCCAGCCGCCGATGATGCCTTGTACTTCGCCCAGCGAGTCACGGTACGGCAGTATCCAGTGGTAGATGGTCATTTCTCGGCCTTTGACCCGCAACGGGCGATCGATGATCAGCGGGGTGCCTGCCGCCATGACCTTCAGGTAGTCAGCGTGGATCTGGCGGGTCTGCTCGCGGTCAGCGAACAGGCTTTCTTCCAGGCGCTTGCCCATGACTTCCTCGTTACAGGCCTGTACAGCCTCCAGGTAACTGTCGTTGCAGCTTTGCAGGCAGCCCTCACGGTCACGCACATACATGGGGTGGGGGGTGCCGTTGAGCAGCGCGCGCATGAACGCCAGTTGGTCGTTCAATGCCCGCTCGGCGCTTTGCCGCTGCCTGATCTGCAGGCGCAGGCGGGCATTCCAGATCAGTGCCAGCAGTAACAGAAGCGCTGTGCCCAGCAGCACTTGCCAGGCAAGCCGGCGAAAATTCTGCCAGGTGCTGTCGTCATGCAAGCCGTAACCACGCCATCGGTTATTGATCACCCCCAGCTCTTCTGGCGAAATGCTCATCAGCGCTTTGTCGAGAATCGAAACGAGTGTGGGCGACTGGTCGCTGGCTGCCATGGCGTAGCTGGCAGGCTCGCTGCCAACCGTGGTGCGTATGACCAGGTCGGGGTTGGCGGCCACGGCATGGTTGGCATCGATCAAGGTGGTGATCACGGCATCGACAGCGCCGCTTTTGAGCAAGGCCATGGAATAGAAGGTGCTCTCGGTTTCGATCCGGCCAATGCGCGGATAGCGCGTGGAGAGCATGACGTCCATCGCGCTGTATCGGGTAATCGCGACACGTCGGTCCCTCAGTTGTTCCAGGGAGGCGAATTGCCCCTTGTCAGCGAGGCTGACCAGCACATAGACGCTGTCCAGGTAGGGTCGGCTGATTTGCAGGGTCTGCTTGGCTACGCCATCGGTGGTGAGCGCCGCAATCACATCCGCTCGGCCGTCTTCGAGCCGGGCGATCATGTCGGCGATACCGCTGGCGCGCTGCACCTCGAAGCGCAGGCCGGTGCGCAGGCGGATGAGCTCCAGCAGGTCGGCGGTGATGCCCCTGAAATAGCCTGAACTGTCGAAGAAGGACACCGGGGCTGCTGTGTCGTCGATCGCCACGCGCATGACCGGGTGGTGTTGCAGCCAGATTTCTTCAGTCTCCGTCAGTTGCAGCTTGCGGTCGGTCAACAGCAGGTCGCTGCCCGCACTCCAGCGCTTGAAGATGCTGGTGCGCAAGGTGGCGCTCTGGCTGTCGAGTGTGGCGTTCACCAGCTCCATCAGCAGCGTGTCCTGCTGGCGCACGGCGAAGCTGAAGCCGATGGCTTCGTGCTTGCTGAAATTGGCAATGCGCAGGCCAGGCAGGTGGCCGCGGTTGAGTTGATAGTGGGTGGAGATGGTGTCGCCGATGAACACGTCGGCCTGGCCGAATGCCACGGCATTCAAGGCTTGGGAAGACGAGCCGAACGCCAGCAGATGGGCTTTCGGGTAGGCGCTGCCAACCTCCTGTCTTGGCAGGTAGTGGTAAAGCATGCCCAGGCGCATGTCTTCCAGGCCCATGTCCAGTGCGCGGCCTTCGTTTTCACGGGTGACCAGCACCGGCTGGTCAACCGCATAAGGGTGCGAAAGTGCCAGGCCGTCCGTGGTTGCCTCATAGCCATTCGCACTGCCGAGCAGGTCGATGTCGCCGCGTTTGAGTGCTTCCACGGCAGCCTGCCGGTTTGAAAAGCGCAGCACCCGTACCGGCAACTGCAAGGCGAGGCCGATCAGGTTGGCATATTCGGCGGTGAGGCCTTGGTAGTCACGCCCGCCACTGGTGATGTCGAAAGGTGGGTAGTCGGGTGCTGAGGTGCCCAGCACCAGCTCGTGACGGCTTTCGAGCCACTGGTGTTGCTGGGGCGTGAGCGAAAGCGGAGCTGGCGTTGCCGGTGAGCGTGCCAGCAGCGCGTAGGCAGAAGCGCTGTGGTGGTTGGCCTGGGCCCCGCCGCTGAACAGCGCCAGGGCAAGTAACAGCCGGGCGAGAAGACGCGCCATGAAAACCCTCAGACCAGCGCGTTGCGTTTGGCCATTTCGATCAGGTCCACCAAAGTGTCGACCTGGAGTTTGTGCATCAGGCGCTTCTTGTAGGTGCTGACCGTCTTGTTGCTAAGGAACATACCCTTGGCGATTTCCTTGTTGCTTCGGCCTTGAGCGAAGAGTTGCAAGACCATCAATTCACGGTCATTGACCTGTCGGAAAAGTTGCAGGTCTGCATTGACCGTCTGATTGTGTTTGATGGCCTGGCTGGGGAAATAGTTATACCCAGCCAGCACGGCTTTGATTGCACTGAGCAGTTCGCTAAGGTCTTCTTGTTTGCATACATAGCCTGCAGCGCCCGAGTGCATGCAGCGCACGGCGAACAACGCCGGGGACTGGGCGGTCAATACCAGCACCTTCAGTGGCAGGGACATGGCCTGGAACCGGGAAAGTACCTCTAGCCCGTCTAGCTTGGGGATGCTGATGTCGAGGATGACCAGGTCGGGTGTGGTCTCTCGAATCATCTGCATGGCATCTACGCCATTGTCCGATTCGCCGACGATCTTGTAGTTCTGATTCTCCAGCAACATACGGACGGCCAGGCGGATAACGGGGTGGTCGTCGACTATAAATACGGAATGCATGTTCAACTTCCCTGCGGGCGAGTGAGGGTGACGGCTGGCACCTTATCCCAGTTGGAAGTCATCGGGCATGCGAGGAAGGGCTATTAGCCCTATATGGGAAATGGCTTACAAGATAAAACAAATCGGGCTACGCAATGAGCGCATGAAACTGGATGTCAAACGTTGTTTGGTAACTTTTCGTTGATTGTTATTCGTGGTGTTTAATCAGTGACGGGCATGGGTAGGAAGTTTCCTAGGTAGACAGGTGCAGCAAGCGCGTGCGCGCAGGCTGCACCTGCCTGGTTCAGGTCGGGCTGGAGCGCCCGGTCATTTCGCGGGCCATTTCGCTGGCATAGCTGTCGGTCATCCCGGCGATGAAGTCGATCATGCGCAGGAACGCGCTGTGCAATGACCCGTGGGGGTCCGGTGCATTGTTGCCGATCAGGTCGAGTACACGGCGGCTCTTGAACGAGGGTGTGCGGCCGCCGTGCTGTTCGAGGGCCGCGCCGCAGAAGGTGTTGAGGAGGATCTCGAGCGTGGTGTAGGCGCCGATCTCGTGCAGGGTCTTGCGTTTATCCTGGAAGATCTTGTTGCGCGCCATGTCCTTGGCTTGCAGCACGCAGTGCTTGGCCGGGCCGTGCATGTGCTCGACCAGGTCGCCGCTCAGGTGCCCGCCAAGCAGTGCCGTTTGCTGCTCGACGAAGGCGCGGGCGGCGGCGTTGGTCAGGTGTTCGATGGCCTTGCCGCGCAAGATCGCCAGCTTGCGCCTGCGCGAATCGCGCGGGCCGAGTTGACGATAGGTCTCCGGCAGGTCGTCGCCGACCAGGTCGAGCAGCAGCGCCTCGACTTCCGCATACTGCAGTAACTCCATTTCCACGCCGTCTTCCAGGTCGATCAGCGCGTAGCAGATGTCATCTGCGGCCTCCATCAGGTAGACCAGAGGGTGGCGTGCCCAGCGCTGATGTTCCAGTTGTGGCAGGCCGAGCTTGCGGGCGATCTGTTCGAGCAGTGGCAGTTCGCTCTGATAGCTGCCGAACTTGTGTTTCTTGTAGCCCAGGGCATCGGCATGACGGGCGCTCCAGGGGTACTTCAAGTAAGTGCCGAGGGTGGCGTAGGTCAGCCGGGTACCGCCATCGAACTGGTGATACTCCAGTTGGGTGAGGACGCGAAAGCCTTGGGCATTGCCTTCGAAGTTGAGGAAATCGGCACGCTCGTCGTCGCTCATGTCGTCCAGCCAGCCACGCCCTGCTGCCTGCTGGAACCAGTGGCGGATGGCGTCTTCGCCGGAATGGCCGAAGGGTGGGTTGCCGATGTCGTGGGCCAGGCAGGCCGATTGCACGATCATCCCCAGGTCACTGGGCTCGCACCAGTCCGGCAGGCTGTCACGCAAGGTTTCGCCCACCCGCATGCCGAGCGAGCGGCCGACGCAGCTGACTTCCAGTGAGTGGGTCAGGCGCGTGTGGATATGGTCGTTGCTGGAGACCGGGTGTACTTGGGTCTTGCGCCCAAGCCGGCGGAAGGCGCCGGAGAAGATGATTCGGTCGTGGTCTTTGTGGAAGGGGCTGCGCCCGAGTTCTTCGGGGCTATACAGGGCTTTGCCCAGGCGTTCGCGGGTCAGCAGGGTATGCCAGTCCAAGGCTCGATCTCCTGTCGGTCGATGGGCATAGCTTCCTGTGTCGAGAGGCACCATGCAAGCTGAAGGTTGACGCGGTTTTTGTAGGAGCAGCCTTGTGCTGCGAAGAGGCTGCTCCTACAAGGGGCGTGTTGAGGGTTAAATGTCAGGGTCGCCGGCCATTTTGCAGGTACAGCCGGACCAGCGGCAGCAAGCTGCTGCCCAAGCGCACCAGCCGTGTCAGGTTGCCACTGCGTACGCCCTTGCCGGTCAAAAAGCCCAAGGCGACCACGGCGCCAATCCCCCACAGCGGGGCGTGCTTGATGCCAAGCCCCCCGTGCAGCGAACTGCCCATGCCGCGTATGCGCTGCAGGGGTTCGAGCAGTTGCCCCGACTCGTGGCGGATTTCCTGGCGGTGCATCTCCATGCGCAGGCGCAGCAGCGCTTTGCGCAGTTCGCGTGGGTTACGGGTGTTGGGGAGTTCAGGCAGGCTCATGGCAACAGGCGCTCCCGGTCCTTGGCGAGTTCTTCGAGGGTCGCGCCGAATGGCGATGACTCGTCGAACACTGCCGCTTTCAAACGCAACCCGCAGTACAGCGCGGCTAATCCATAGAACACGCACAGGCCGATGATGCCCGCCAGGCGATAACTGTCCCACAGCAGCACCAACAGCAACCCTGACAGCGCTGTCAGCAAGAGCAGGGCGAACACCAGGGCCAGGCCTGCGAACAGCAGCAAGCTCAAGGTGCGGCCCTTTTGTTCCTGCAGCTCGATCCCGAACAGTTCGATGTGGCTGTGCAGCAGCCCGAGCATGGCTGCGCCCAGGCGCTTGCCCGAAGCGCTGGTGCCGATGGCGTCATTCTCCATGGGTGACCTCTCAGCGCCTGGCCAGCAGGCCGATCAACAGACCGACGCCTGCGGCAATGCCGATGGCCTGCCACGGGTTCTCCTGAACGTACTGCTCAGCGCTGCCGAGGGCCGCCTGGCCACGGTCGCGCACCGATTCCTGGGTCAACTGCAGGGTTTCGCGGGCTTGGGTCAGGCGGTCGTGGATCTGCTCGCGCAATTCATCCGCTTGGTCGCCGGCCAGGTTCGCCGTGTCGGCAAGCAGCTTCTCGGTATCGCGGACCAGGGCCTGGAAGTCAGCCATCAATATCTCTTGCGCAGTCTTTGCCGATTTGCTGGCCATGGGGTCTCTCCCTGTCGATGTGTGATGGTAGTTCGAGTGATAGCACGCGCGGAAGGTTCAAGTGCCTGTGCTGGTATGGGCTTTGCTAAGTCTTTGCCACGTTGCGGGGCGCTACCGGCGGGCATTGCGCCGATTCAGGGCGCCCTGCGTGACGTGTACCGTTAAACCTTAACCCAATCCACGACAAACCCAAGAAAAAACCACGCAGGCCTCGCCCAAGTCATCCGATGGGGCAGGGGGTTGGCACCGATTCGGTGCAGGGATGCAGGTTCTTGAACTGTCCTGGTGCCTTTTCAGCAGGTCTGCCTATTTCATGGAACACATGCACAGCGCGATGGACTCTCTGGTCCACGGTTCGAATACCCTGTTCATCCTCATGGGCGCCATTCTGGTGCTGGCCATGCATGCTGGCTTCGCTTTTCTCGAAGTGGGCACCGTGCGGCACAAGAACCAGGTCAATGCGTTGTCGAAGATTCTCAGCGACTTCGCCATCTCGGCACTGGTGTACTTCTTCATCGGCTACTGGATCGCCTACGGCGTGAACTTCTTCCAGCCGGCGACGGCACTGGCGGCCGACCATGGTTATGCGCTGGTCAAATGCTTCTTTCTGCTGACGTTCGCGGCGGCCATCCCGGCGATCATCTCTGGAGGGATTGCCGAGCGGGCGCGTTTTGTCCCGCAGCTGTGTGCCACGGCGTTGATCGTGGCATTTGTCTACCCGTTCTTCGAGGGCGTGGTGTGGAACGGCAACCTGGGCGTGCAGGCTTGGCTGCAAGCACGCTTTGGCGCGCCGTTCCATGACTTTGCCGGCTCCGTCGTGGTGCATGCCATGGGCGGCTGGCTGGCGCTGGCCGCCGTGGTGCTGTTGGGGGCCCGGCGCGGGCGTTACCGCGATGGGCGCCTGGTGGCCTTCGCACCGTCGAGCATTCCGTTCCTGGCGCTGGGGTCGTGGATCCTGATCATTGGCTGGTTTGGCTTCAATGTCATGAGCGCGCAGACCTTGCAGGGGGTCAGCGGCCTGGTGGCGATCAACTCGCTGCTGGCCATGGTCGGGGGTACCCTGGCGGCGCTGCTGGCCGGGCGTAACGACCCAGGCTTCTTGCATAACGGGCCGTTGGCCGGGCTGGTAGCGATTTGTGCTGGCTCCGACCTGATGCACCCGATTGGCGCGCTGGCCACCGGCCTGGTGGCCGGGGTGCTGTTCGTCTGGAGTTTTACCGCGGCGCAGAACCGCTGGAAAATCGACGACGTGCTGGGCGTGTGGCCGTTGCACGGCCTGTGTGGCGTGTGGGGTGGCATTGCCTGTGGGGTGTTTGGCCAAGCGGCGCTGGGCGGTATGGGTGGCGTCAGCCTGGTCAGCCAATTGCTGGGCAGCTTGATGGGCGTACTGGTGGCATTGCTGGGGGGCTTTACCATCTATGGTGCAATCCGCGCAGTGCACGGCTTGCGCTTGAGCCACGAGCAGGAGTTTCAGGGCGCGGACCTGTCACTGCACCGCATCGGTGCAACCAGTCAGGATTGAGCGAGGTCAGGTGCGCGCCGGGCGGTACGGACCTAGAATAGGCTTTTCCAAAGCCAAACCGAGATCCGCCCCATGCTGCCTGAATGCCAACTGTTCGGCACCCTCGGCTGCCACCTGTGCGAAGTGGCCGAGGCCGTGCTGATGCCTTTCGTCGACCATGGCCTGTTGGTGGAACTGGTCGACATTGCCGATAACGAAACCATGGTCGAGCGCTACGGCTTGATCATTCCCGTGCTGCGGCGGTGTGACACCGGCGCTGAGCTGCACTGGCCGTTCGATGCCGAGCAAGTGGTGGCGTTTCTCGCACCATGAAGGCTTCAGGGGAGTGATTTCCTCACGCCATGGTTAACAGAGCAGGTCGATGATGGGTGCCCGGCGCACCGCTGCCGGTGTCCTTACACTGTCATCGAGAATTCAACCATGTTCATCACCCCTCATTTCACCCTTGATGAAATGACCGTCTCACAGATTGCCGCAAGGGAAGGGCTCGACAACACCCCAACGCCCGAGGCACTGGCCAACTTGCAGGTGCTGTGTGGCGCACTTGAAAGGATACGGGCGCTATTCGGCGCACCGGTCATCGTCAGCAGCGGGTACCGCAGCAGTGCACTCAACCAGCGTATCGGCGGCTCACCGAAGAGCCAGCACGTTCAGGGCCTGGCTGCCGACTTCACGGTGATAGACGTCAGCCCTCGGGATGCGGTACGCAAGATCTGCGGCAGCGACGTGTCTTTCGACCAGTTGATCCTGGAGTTCGACCGGTGGGTGCATCTGTCCGTGGTCAATGGCGCCCCACGGCGCCAAGTGCTGACTATCCGCAAAGGCACCGGCTACTTGCCCGGGCTTCAATGAGCCGAGGGTGAATTGACGGCGGCGAGGGCAAGCCCGTATGCTGTATATAAATACAGTATCCGAGGTAAAGCCATGCTCAACGTCGAGCAACTCAAGTACAGCGTCAACCGCATGCCCGTCGAGCGGGTATGCGACGCCGTTCTGGAACTGCGCCTCGAGGGCCTGGTGACCGATGACCGCACACCGTTCGGCAAGGTCCACTTCAACACCTGTTTTGCCGAAATCGAGGCCTTGTTCCAGCGTGCCGGCTACCACCGTGGGCTGGATGTGGTGGGTTATCAGGGGTTGTTGTATGCCTTGTATGACCCCGGCCGCTGGGAGGCGGTGCAGGTGCTGCGCTGGTTGAAGGAGCGTAGCGAGGCGCGGGATCAGGCTGGTTGAGGTGGCGGGCTTGGGGGATAATACGCGGCCTTGTACCTTTCGAGCGCTGCCATGACCCCGCCTTTCGACCCCGCCCGCCAGCAAGCCAGCACGGTGTGCCTGCCACCCGGCAACTGGGCGACGGTGCTCGATTGCCTGTGTGACCATTTCAAGGCTATCGATCGTGCGCAGTGGCTTGACCGCTTTGCCCGTGGCCGGGTGCTGGATGCCCTGGGGCAGCCCATCCCTGCCGAACTGGCTTACCGACGTGGCATGCGCTTGCATTATTTTCGCGAGGTGCCGAACGAACGGCCCATCCCAGTACAGGAGACTGTGCTGCACGTGGATGAGCACCTCGTGGTCGCCGATAAACCGCATTTTCTGCCGGTTACGCCCACCGGTGAATATGTCGAGCAGACCCTGTTGCGCCGGCTGATCCGGCGCCTGGACAATCCGCACCTGGTGCCATTGCACCGTATCGACCGGCATACCGCAGGGCTGGTCCTGTTCTCGGCCAACCCGCAGACCCGCAGTGCGTATCAGCGCTTGTTCCCCGAGCGACGGATCGACAAGCGCTATCAGGCTATCGCCGCGGCCATGCCGCAGCATGAGTTCCCGCTGGTGCATAAAAGCCGCCTGGTGCATGGCGAGCCGTTTTTTCGCATGCATGAGGTCGAGGGCGCGGACAACAGCGAAACCTTTGCCCAAGTGCTGGAAACGCAGGGCGATTTGTGGCGTTACGGTTTGTCGCCTGTAACCGGCAAGACCCATCAGTTGCGTGTACACATGGCGGCGTTGGGGGCGGCGATCTGCAACGACCCGTTCTACCCCGAACTGCTTCAGGTCGAAGACGATTACCAAAAGCCATTGAAGTTGCTGGCGCAGAGCTTGCGTTTTGATGACCCGTTGACGGGGGAAGAGCGCTACTTCGAGACCCGGTTGCGCCTGGACTGGTAACGCCCCAACCTGCCATCCGCGGTCTCTGTAGGAGCAGCCTTGCGCTGCGAAGAGGCCGGTACAGGCAGGGCAGGTATCTGCAGCCCACCCCGGCCTCTTCGCAGCACAAGGCTGCGCCTACAAAAGCGCCGCGCCTCAGCGGTTGAAGCGCTCCACCAGCGAGTACTGGCTCCCCGCCGTGCTGGTCAGCTCTTCGCTGAGCTGTGCCGAGTGCTGAGCCTGTTCGGCGGTCTGGTCGGCCAGTGTGGCGATGGTGCTGATGTTGCGGCTGATCTCGTCGGCCACAGCGGTCTGCTCTTCGGTAGCGGCCGCAATCTGGGTCGCCATGTCGGTGATGTTGGCCACCGCTTCGCTGATCCCGACCAAAGCCTCATCGGCCTGCATCACCCGGTCGACCCCTTCCTGAGCCTGGCGATGGCCGGTTTCCATGGTCAGCACCGCGTTGCTGGCGGTCTGCTGCAGTTTGGCGATCAGGTTGTGGATTTGCCCAGTGGACTCGGCGGTGCGCTGGGCCAACTGGCGGACTTCGTCGGCTACGACGGCAAAGCCACGGCCCATCTCACCGGCGCGGGCCGCTTCGATGGCAGCGTTTAGCGCCAGCAGGTTGGTCTGGTCGGCGATGCCTTTGATCACATCGACCACACCGCCGATTTCGTCACTGTCCTTGGCCAGTTGCGTCACCGTCTGGCCGGTTTCACCCACGGCGGCCGACAAACGCTCGATGGCCTCGCGGGTCTCACCGGCAATCTGCCGGCCCTGGCTGGTCAGGCGATTGGCTTCCTGGGTGGCGTCGGCGGTGCGCTGTACGTGGTTGGCCACTTCCTGGGTGGTGGCGGCCATCTGGTTGACGGCGGCTGCCACTTGTTCGGTTTCCACGCGCTGGCGCTCGAGCCCGGATGAGCTCTGATGGGCCAGGGCGTCGGATTGCCGTGCCTGTTCGCTGAGGTGTTCGGCACTGTCCTGCAGCCGCGTCAGGCAGGTCTTCATGCGTGCATCCTGGCTGAGCATGGCCATTTCCAGACGGGCCTGAACCCCACGGCTGTCGGTGTACATCTGCGCGATCAGCGGGTCGGAGGTGGTTTGCTCGGCCAGCCGTAGCAAGCGCTTGAGGCCACGCTGTTGCCAGGTCAGGCCGAGCAGGCCGAGTGGGACCGACAGGGCGGCGGCCAGGCCGAAGCCCCAGGAGTGCCCCAGCCAGTTGCCGATCAGGAAGCCCACCTGGCTGACCAGAATGAACGGCAGCCAATCCTGCAGAATCGGCAGCCACTGATCGCGACGTGGCACCGCCGACTTGCCCTGGTTGAGGCGCTGGTAGAGGGCTTCGGCACGGCGGATCTGTTCGGCGGTGGGCTTGACCCGCACCGACTCGAAACCGACCACCTGGTTGTTGTCGAAGACCGGCGTGACATAGGCGTTGACCCAGTAGTGGTCACCGTTCTTACAGCGGTTCTTGACGATGCCCATCCACGGCTGACCTTGCTTGAGGGTCTGCCACATGTGCGCAAACACCGCGGCCGGCACATCAGGGTGGCGCACCAGGTTGTGCGGCGCGCCGGTCAGCTCCTCGCGGGTGAAGCCACTGATGTCGATGAACGCGTCATTGCAGTAGCTGATCACGCCCTTGGCGTTGGTGGTGGAGATCAACCGCTGCTGGGCAGGGAAAGTCCGTTCTCTCTGGGTAATCGGCTGGTTGTTACGCATGGGTCGGTAATCCGCAAGAATCCGCAAGGCTTTGGTGAGGTATCGGCAAGCCACTGGTTTTATTGAATGGATATTTAATGTGCTTGATTTGTGGCAATGAGCCATCTTCTGATTTCAGTTAGAGAGCGGCTGATTTCGATGAAGATAGCGGCATTATTGCTAATTTATGACGGGCGGGTCGGATGATGACTTAATGGGCGGCAAAGAGCCAGTATCCTAGTGGTGCGTGATTGGGGAGGGGTGTAGTGTGTACGCCACCAGAGCGTTGTCGCCTGTGAGATCAAGCGCCGCCCGCGCGGCGCATCGCGAGCAACGCTCGCTCCTACGTTTGTTTCGGGCCAATTATTCCTGGGGCAAACGCGCGCGACCGCCTTGTTTGTTCGACGCGATATCGCGCCATGCGCCAAGGCGGTCGCGCGCGGCTGTCACAGGCGTTATTTGCCAAAAACAAACGTAGGAGCGAGCGTTGCTCGCGATGCGCCGCGCGGGCGGCGCTCGATCTCAAGAGCGCCGCAGAACCACCGTCATACCTACCCCCCAGCAATCAGCTGACGTAACACGTAATGCAAGATCCCCCCGGCCTTGAAGTACTCGACCTCATTCAAGGTATCGATCCGGCACAGCACGTCGATCTGCTCCTGTTGCCCGTCCTCACGAGTGATGCGCAGTTTCAGGCTCATGCCCGGCCGAATGTGCGCGTCGTTCAGGCCCAGCACATCGATCTTCTCTTTTCCGGTCAACGCCAGTTGCTTACGATCATGCCCGGCGTTGAACTGCAACGGCAGCACGCCCATGCCCACCAGGTTTGAACGGTGGATACGCTCGAAGCTTTCCGCCAGCACTGCTTTGACCCCCAGCAGGTTGGTCCCTTTGGCGGCCCAGTCGCGGCTGGAGCCGGTGCCGTATTCCTGGCCGGCGATCACCACCAGCGGTGTGCCGTCTTTCTGATAGCGCATGGCGGCATCGTAGATCGACAGTTTTTCGCCCGTGGGCACGTACAGGGTGTTGCCGCCTTCCTCGCCCGCGAGCATCTCGTTGCGGATACGGATGTTGGCAAACGTGCCGCGCATCATCACCTCATGGTTACCCCGCCGCGAACCGTAGGAGTTGAAGTCCCGCGGCTCCACACCCTTGTCGCGCAGGTAGCGCCCGGCAGGGCTGTCGGCCTTGATGTTGCCGGCCGGGGAGATGTGGTCGGTGGTGACCGAGTCGCCCAGCAGGGCCAGGATGCGTGCCCCTTGGATGTCCTTGATCGCTGGCGGTGGCCCGCCAATGCCGTCGAAGAACGGCGGGTGCTGGATGTAGGTGGACGCGTCCTGCCAGACATAGGTGGCCGCTTGCGGCACCTCGATGGCCTGCCACTGTGCATCGCCCTCGAAGACTTCGGCGTACTCCTTGTGGAACATCGCAGTGTCGACCTTGGCCACGGCGGCGGCGATTTCCTGCTGGCTGGGCCAAATGTCGCGCAGGTACACCGGCTGGCCGTCCTTGCCGGTACCCAGCGAATCGCGGGTAAGGTCCACGCGCACACTGCCGGCCAGGGCATAGGCCACCACCAGCGGCGGCGACGCCAACCAGTTGGTCTTGACCAGTGGGTGCACGCGGCCCTCGAAGTTTCGGTTACCCGAGAGCACCGAGGCCACGGTCAGGTCGGCGCTGCCGATGGCTTTCTCGATCGCCTCATCGAGTGGGCCGGAGTTGCCGATGCAGGTGGTGCAGCCATAGCCCACCAGGTCAAAGCCCAGCTTATTCAGGTACGGCGTCAGCCCGGCGGCCTCGAAGTAGTCAGTCACCACCTTGGAGCCAGGGGCGAGCGAGCTCTTGACCCAAGGTTTGCGCTGCAGGCCTTTTTCCAGGGCCTTTTTCGCCACCAGCCCGGCGGCCATCATCACGCTTGGGTTGGAGGTGTTGGTGCACGAGGTGATCGCGGCGATCACCACCGCGCCATCACGCAGGGTGTGGGTCTGGCCAGCGTGGCTGTAGTCGATTTCGCCCGCCTGGTCGGCGTTGCCCACCGCCACACCACCGCCGCCTTCACTTTCCAGGCGGCCGACTTCCTTGGCCAGCGGCTTGGGCTGCAGTTCGATGAAGTGGTTGAACGCTTGGCTGACCTGGCCCAGGGCGACGCGGTCCTGAGGGCGCTTGGGCCCGGCCAGGCTGGCCTCGACCTCGTCCATGTCCAGCGCCAGCGTGTCGCTGAACAGCGGTTCCTGGCCTGGCTGGCGCCACAGGCCCTGTGCCTTACAGTACTGCTCGACCAATTGTACCGTTGCCTTCGGGCGGCCAGAAAGCCGCAGGTAGTCGAGGGTCACCTCGTCGACCGGGAAGAAGCCGCAGGTGGCGCCATACTCCGGAGCCATGTTGGCGATGGTGGCGCGGTCGGCCAGGGGCAGGTCGGCCAGGCCGTCGCCGTAGAATTCGACGAACTTGCCCACCACGCCCTTCTTGCGCAGCATCTGCGTCACGGTCAGCACCAGGTCGGTGGCAGTGATGCCTTCACGCAGCTTGCCGGTGAGTTTGAAACCGATCACTTCCGGGATCAGCATCGACACCGGCTGGCCAAGCATGGCCGCCTCGGCCTCGATGCCGCCAACGCCCCAGCCCAGCACGCCCAGGCCGTTGATCATGGTGGTGTGCGAATCGGTGCCGACCAGGGTGTCGGGGAAGGCGTAGGTGCGGCCGTCTTCGTCGCGGGTCCAGACGGTGCGGCCCAGGTATTCCAAGTTGACCTGGTGGCAGATGCCGGTGCCCGGTGGCACGACGCGGAAGTTGTCGAAGGCGTTCTGGCCCCAGCGCAAAAAGGCGTAGCGTTCGCCATTGCGCTGCATCTCGATGTCGACGTTCTGGGTGAAGGCCTCCGGGGTGGCGTAGCGGTCGACCATCACCGAGTGGTCGATCACCAGGTCGACCGGCGACAGCGGGTTGATCCGCTGCGGGTCGCCACCGGCCTTGGCCATGGCGGCACGCATGGCTGCGAGGTCGACCACGGCGGGCACGCCGGTGAAGTCCTGCATCAGCACCCTGGCCGGCCGGTACTGGATTTCCCGGTCGGAGCGGCGCGCTTCCAGCCATTGGGCGATGGCGCGCAGGTCGTCGCCGGTGACGGTCTTGCCGTCCTCCCAACGCAGCAGGTTTTCCAGCAACACTTTCAGCGACATGGGCAGGCGTTGCAGGTCGCCCAGCTGGCTAGCGGCCTCGGTAAGGCTGTAATAGTGATACGTAAGGTCATCGACCTTGAGGGTTTTGAGCGTGTTCAGGCTATCGAGCGAGGGCATTGCCAACTCCTTCTGCGCCGGTGCCCGGCAAATCAGGTGTTTGCCGGCGTCACCGCTCTGTTTCGATCCGCACGGTACGGACCTGGCTGAATGGTCAGGTTAGACCGGTTTGGCTTGGCTGACCCTTTTCTGGACCGGCGGGACGTGTCGCAGGTTCCGAACTTCCTTTATTATCGCCGCCCTGCCGGCGCCTGTTGCGCGCCCGCCGTCGTGGAGTGAGAGATGAGTACCCTGTTCATGCATTGCCGGCCCGGTTTCGAGGGCGAGGTCTGCGCCGAAATCAGCGAACACGCTGCCCGCCTGGGGGTTGCCGGCTATGCCAAAGGCAAACCGCAGAGCGCCAGCGCCGAGTTTGTCTGCACCGAGGCCAACGGCGCCGAGCGACTGATGGGGGAACTGCGCTTCGCTGAGCTGATCTTCCCGCGTCAGTGGGCCCGCGGCGGTTATGTCGAGTTGCCAGAAAGCGACCGCATCAGCGTGTTGCTGGAGCACCTGGCCGACCTGCCTGTCTTCGGCAGCCTGTGGCTGGAGGTGCTCGACAGCAACGACGGCAAGGAACTGTCGACGTTCTGCCGCAAGTTCGAAGTGCCCCTGCGCAAGGCCCTGGAAAAGGCCGGCCGCCTGGTCGAAGACGCCAGCCGCCCGCGGCTGTTGCTGACCTTCATCACCGGCCGGCGTGTGTTTGTCGGCCTGGCCGCAGGCAACAACAGCGCCCTTTGGCCGATGGGCATCCCGCGCCTGAAGTTTCCCCGTGAGGCGCCCAGCCGTTCAACCCTCAAGCTGGAAGAAGCCTGGCATCAGTTCATCCCCCGCGAGCAGTGGGAGCAGCGCCTGGGCGACGACATGACCGGGGTCGACCTGGGCGCCTCGCCGGGTGGCTGGACCTACCAGCTGGTGCGCCGCGGCATGCTGGTCACCGCCATCGACAACGGCCCGATCGCCGAAAGCCTGATGGACACCGGGCTGGTCCAGCACCTGATGGCAGATGGGTTTACCTGGCAGCCGAGGCAGCCGGTGGACTGGATGGTTTGCGACATCGTCGAGAAGCCGGCGCGGACCACTTCGCTGATCGAAACCTGGCTGGGGGAAGGCCTATGCCGCGAGGCGGTGGTCAACCTCAAACTGCCGATGAAGCAGCGTTACGCCGAAGTGCGGCGCTTGCTCGACCGCATGGAAGCCACGTTCAAAGCGCGCAAGATCCGGGTTTCGATCGCCTGCAAGCAGCTGTATCACGACCGTGAGGAAGTGACCTGCCATCTGCGCAGGCTGGACCTGAAGCCGCGTTGAGTGCAGGTGCGGCGCGTGGCCCTTGGTCCGCGCCGCGCGATGCGCGACAATGACGATCATTTTTGGAGCCACCCATGACTGACTTCACCCCAGACGCCGTCCTCGATGCCACCGGCCTGAACTGCCCGGAGCCTGTGATGATGCTGCACCAGCACGTCCGGGACCTGGCTGCCGGTGGCCTGCTCAAGGTCATCGCCACCGACCCGTCGACCCGCCGCGATATCCCCAAGTTTTGCAACTTCCTCGGTCACGAGCTGCTGCAGCAGCAAGAGGACGCGGGCACCTTCCTGTACTGGATCCGTAAGAAAGCCGACTGACCCGCTCTGGAACACGCCGCGCGTAGCGCCTACACTGCGTTCCCCTGACAGGAGAGCGCCATGCTGATAGTTGCCGACGAGAACATTCCGCTGCTCGATGCCTTCTTTGAAGGTTTCGGCGAGATCCGCCGCTATCCGGGCAGAAGCCTCGATGCCGCCAGCGTCAAGGACGCCGACGTACTGCTGGTGCGTTCGGTGACCAAGGTCGACCGCCAACTGCTCGAAGGCAGCCGGGTGCGTTTTGTCGGCACTTGCACCATCGGCACCGACCACCTCGACCTGGACTACTTTGCCGAAGCGGGTATCCACTGGAGCAGCGCGCCGGGCTGTAATGCCCGCGGTGTAGTGGACTACGTGCTGGGCAGCCTGCTGACCCTGGCCGAGCTGGACGGTGTGGCGCTGCCCGCGCGCACGTATGGCGTAGTGGGCGCAGGGGAGGTCGGTGGCCGCCTGGTGCGTGTACTGCATGGCCTGGGCTGGAAGGTGCTGGTGTGTGACCCGCTGCGTCAGGCCGCCGAAGGGGGCGATTACGTCAGCCTCGAGACGGTGCTTGAACAGTGCGATGTCATCAGCCTGCACACCCCCTTGCAGCGCGGCGGCGAGCACCCTACCTGGCACCTGCTGGGCCAGGCGCAACTGGCCCAGCTGCGCCCCGGCGCGTGGTTGATCAACGCCAGCCGTGGCCCGGTGGTAAACAACGCGGCCTTGCGTGAGCTGCTGCTGGACCGTGAAGACGTGCACGCCGTGCTCGATGTGTGGGAAGGCGAACCGCAGGTCGACCTGCAACTGGCCGACCTGTGCACGCTGGCGTCGCCGCACATCGCCGGCTACAGCCTTGATGGCCGGCAGCGTGGCACGGCGCAGATCTATCAGGCGCTGTGCCGTTTCCTCGGCCAAGCTGAGCGCGTGAACCTGGCCGACCTGCTGCCCAAGCCGCCGCTGGCGCAGATCGAGCTCGATGCCAGTACCGACCCGGCCTGGGCCTTGGCCACCCTGTGCCGCGCCGTGTACGACCCGCGCCGTGACGACGCGGACTTCCGCCGCAGCTTGAGCGACGACCCGGCCGAGCAGCGCGCGGCGTTCGATCAGTTGCGCAAGCAGTATCCGCCGCGGCGTGAGGTCGAAGGGCTGGCGGTGCGGATTCGTGGCGAGTCGCCGCAACTGGCGCAGTTGGTCAGTGCGTTGGGTGGGGTGTTGGTCTGAGTGACGGGCAATAAAAACCCGGCGCACGCGCCGGGTTGTAATGAATTCGCCGATCAGCCCTTCTGGGCTTTTCCGACCCGGCTTTGTTCCAGCTTCTCGCAGGCTTTCTGGATCATCTGCTCGGTGATCGGAACCTCGCGCCCCTGGGCGTCGATGATCGAACCGCACGCCTGAGGTTGCGGGGTGTTCTGCGGTTTTGCGGTGTCGCTGCCATGCTGCAAGCTCATATCGGTCTCCTCATCAGGTTCAAACTCAGGGTAACCCTGTGCGATGACTGGCCAGTGACAGCCCCTTGGGCGTCACGGCAGAAACAGTCCAACAGAAACGGCGCTAAAGCTCCAGAGGCTGTTTAGATCGAAAAGCTATAGCCACCCTCGGGCGCTCCTCACGTGCCGATGAGTGGTAGTCTGCTGCATCCTCGCCGTTTTGGTTGCCGCCATGCCCGAATCCGTTTCTGCAGGTCAACGTCGCGCTTTGCGCCTGAGTTGGCAGTTCGTTCGCCCGTACCGCCGGCAGATGCTGCTGGCGTTGCTGGCGTTGGTGGTCACCGCTGCTATCACGCTGTCGATGGGGCAGGGCATTCGCCTGCTGGTGGACCAGGGTTTCATGACCCGTTCCGCGCACCAGCTCAACCAGACCATAGGCCTGTTCCTGCTGCTGGTGTTGGCACTGGCGGTAGGGACGTTCAGCCGCTTCTACCTGGTCTCGTGGATAGGCGAGCGCTGTGTGGCTGACATTCGCCGCGCGGTATTCGATCATCTGGTCGGCCTGCACCCAGGCTTTTTCGAGGACAACCGCAGCTCCGAGATCCAGTCGCGGCTGACGGCCGACACTACGTTGTTGCAGTCGGTGATCGGCTCTTCGCTGTCGATGTTCCTGCGCAATGCCTTGATGGTGATCGGGGGTGTGGTGCTGCTGTTTATCACCAACCCCAAGCTGACCAGCATCGTGGTCGTAGCCTTGCCACTGGTGCTAGCACCGATCCTGTTGTTTGGCCGTCGTGTGCGCAGCCTGTCGCGGCAGAGCCAGGATCGGGTGGCGGATGTCGGCAGCTACGTGGCCGAGACTCTCGGGCAGATCAAGACCGTCCAGGCCTACAACCACCAACCGCTCGATCGCGAGCTGTTCGCGGGCACTGTCGAGGCGGCCTTCAACGTGGCCAGGCAGCGAATTGCCCAGCGCGCCTGGCTGATCACCCTGGTCATCGTGCTGGTACTGGGCGCTGTGGGCGTCATGCTCTGGGTGGGCGGCATGGACGTGATCGCCGGGCGTATTTCGGCAGGCGAACTGGCCGCCTTCGTGTTCTACAGCCTGATCGTCGGCAGCGCGTTCGGCACCCTCAGCGAGGTGATTGGCGAGCTGCAGCGTGCCGCAGGCGCGGCCGAGCGCATTGCCGAGTTGTTGGCGGCCCGCAGTGCGATTCTGCCGCCCCCCGTAGCGGCTTCGCTGCCGCACGGCCGTGTGGCTGGGCATATCGACTTACAGCAGGTGCACTTTGCCTACCCGTCACGGCCCACAGTCGCTGCCATCGACGGCCTGAGCCTGACAATCGAGCCTGGGCAGACGGTGGCGCTGGTCGGGCCTTCGGGCGCTGGCAAATCCACCCTGTTCGACCTGCTGCTGCGGTTTTACGACCCTCAGCAGGGGCGCATCCTGCTCGACGGGCAGGCTATTACCGAACTCGACCCCGCCGCCCTGCGCCGGCAGTTCGCCCTGGTGGCGCAGAACCCTTCGTTGTTTCGCGGCACGGTGGAGGCCAACATTCGCTACGGCCGGCCAGAGGCAACGCTGGCGGAAGTCGAAGCAGCGGCCCGTGGTGCGCATGCCGACGGGTTTATCCAGCAGTTGCCGCAGGGTTACCAGACACAACTGGGGGAGGGCGGCATTGGCCTTTCTGGCGGGCAGCGGCAGCGCTTGGCAATTGCCCGTGCGTTGCTGGTAGATGCGCCGATCCTGTTGCTGGACGAGGCCACCAGCGCTCTCGACGCGCAAAGTGAACACCTGATCCAGCAAGCCCTGCCCAGCCTCATGGCCGGTCGCACTACGTTGGTGATCGCCCACCGCCTGGCCACGGTGCAGCACGCTGATCGCATCGCGGTGATCGACAAGGGACGCGTGGTGGCAGTCGGCACGCATCGCCAGCTGATCGAAGAGAGCCCGCTGTATGCCCGGTTGGCCTCGTTGCAGTTCACTACCGGCTAGCCTGTCTTGGTTCTGTAACATTTCTGTAGGAATTGCCTGACACTATTGGCTTCAACTGTTGCGCAAGTGCTCAAGCTGGCTGCTATCAAACGATGGCAGCCTTTTTTTTGCGCGAGCGCTGCCGGTGTGCGCTGTTCCTTCCCTACTGGTCTTGAGATCTGCGATGTTGCGTAAATCCCTCAGAGTGCAAATTCTCTCCCTGCTTGGCGGCAGCCTGGCAGCCATGCTGCTGATCGCCCTGGTGTGTTTCCAGTTTCTGTCTTCCAGCGTGCGCGGCTATGCCGAGTTGGTCGATGGCCCGCTGCGCGCATCGCAATTGATCGATGAAGCCAACCTGCAGTTCAAGATCCAGGTGCAGGAATGGAAGAACGTGTTGTTGCGCGGTCGCCAGCCCGCCGAGCTGGACAAGTATTGGCAGCAGTTTCAGGCGCGCGAGCAGCAGGTTCAGCAGTTGCTGGGGCAATTGATCGACAGCAGCGACGCCAGGCTCAACTCCCCCTTGCAGCAACTGCGTGACAGCCATCGGCAGTTGGGCCAGGCCTATGCGCAGGGCCGCCAGGTGTTTATCGCTGCAGGGGGTGACCCGGTGGCAGGCGACCTGGCGGTCAAGGGCGTAGACCGTGCCGCCAGCGAGCAGATGAGCGAGCTGGTCGAGCAACTGCGCGGCGATGCCCGCGAACGGGCCGCGGCCATCAATGCCAGCGCCGAGCGCACCGTGTGGCTGGGCCTGCTGGTGATGCTGGCGTCGGCGGTACTGGTTGGCCTGTTCAGCCTGTGGCTGATCAACCGCAGCCTGATCGAACCGATCCGCCAGTTGATCGACTATGTCGCGCAATTGAGCCAGGGCCGCTTCGGCGCCCGCGTCGACAGCCGCCGCGAGGATGAGCTGGGGCGTTTGGCTCGGGCGGCCAATACCCTGCGTGACTTCTTGGCCGAGACCGTCGGCCGGCTGCAGGACAACGCCCAGGAACTGGAAGGCGCCAGTGGCCAGTTGCGCAGCATCGCCGCCGACATGGCGCGCGGCACGCATGACCAGTTCCAGCGCACCGACCAAGTGGCGACGGCCATGCATGAGATGTCCGCCACTGCCCAGGAAGTGGCCCGCCACGCCGTCGACGCCGCCCGCGCTGCCGATGATGCCGACCACAGTGCACAGGCTGGTGAGCAGGTGATGCAGCAGACCATCGACATCATTGGCGTGGTCAACCGCGAAATCGCCGGCACGGCGGCGGTGATTCGCGACCTGGAACATGACAGTACGCGGATCGGCAAGGTGCTCGAAGTCATCCGTGGCATTGCCGAGCAGACCAACCTGCTGGCGCTCAACGCGGCCATCGAAGCAGCCCGCGCGGGCGAGGCCGGACGAGGCTTTGCGGTGGTGGCGGACGAGGTGCGCAGTTTGGCCCAGCGCACGGCCGCGTCGATTGCCGAGATCAACCAGATCATCGAGGCGGTGCAGTCGGGTGCGGTGGAGGCGGTCAAAGCCATCGAAAGTGGTCAGCAGCGCAGCGAAGAGGGGGCCGAGCAGGTCCAGCAGGCCGGGCAGATGCTGCAACGCATCACCTTGGCGGTGGAGGCCATCCGCGACATGAACCGGCAGATTGCCACGGCGGCCGAAGAGCAGACCAGCGTGGCCGAGGATATTTCGCGCAACCTGATCGAGATCACCCGCATCGCCACCACCAACCAGGAAGCGGTGCAGCAGACCGAACAGGCTGGGCAGCGTTTGCATGGGTTGTCGGGGCAGTTGGGCGAAGTGACGTCGCGGCTGACGGCCTGACCTGCTGTTCAGGGACCTGTAGGAGCGGCCTTGCGTCGCGAATGGGCTGCGAAGCGGCCCTAGCAATTTTGCGTTAGTGCTGAAATTTTGGGGCCGCTTCGCAGCCCAATCGCGACGCAAGGCCGCTCCTACACGGGGAAACCCGCCACTAGCACGGGAAATCCAGGGGTAAGTGTGGCGGATTGTCGCCATGCGACCCGCTGCCTCACCCCTTAGCCATTGGTCTAAGTCAAGTTGGCACATTCCCTGCTTAAGCGCGCCCGGGCCACGGCCCGAGGCGATCGTGCCCCGATCCCGCGAAACAGCCAACTAGAACACAACAACATCCGGGCGTGCATGCCGGGGGGCAACGACTGCCAATCCTTCACATCAATTGGATTGAGCTAATGAAAAAAATACTGCTGACGCTCCTTTGCCTGAGCGTCATCGGCTGCTCCAAACCCGCGGAGCCGGAAAAGACCGTCGACGTCCTGCTGATTGGCGGCGGCATCATGAGTGCAAGCCTGGGCACTTACCTCACGGAGCTTGAGCCGAACTGGAAGGTCGACGTCTACGAGCGCCTGGACCAGGTCGCCGAAGAAAGCTCCAACGCCTGGAACAACGCCGGCACCGGCCACTCCGCGTTTTGCGAGCTGAACTACACCAGCGTCGGCAAGGATGGCAGCGTCGACATCAGCAAGGCCGTGGGGGTCAACGAGCAGTTCGAGGTGTCCAAGCAGTTCTGGGCCTACCAGGTCGAGCAAGGCGTGCTGAGCAACCCGAAGTCGTTCATCAACAACGTGCCGCACATGAGCTTCGTCTGGGGTGACGACAACATTGCCTTCCTCCACAAACGCGTCGATGCCCTGCAGCACAGCTCGCTGTTCCGTGGCATGGAAATCAGCGAAGACCACGAGCAGATCCGCCACTGGGCACCGCTGGTGATGGAAGGCCGCGACCCTGCGCAGAAGGTCGCCGCCACGCGCATGGCGATCGGCACCGACGTGAATTTCGGCGAGATCACCCGTCAACTGTTCGCATCGATGACCCGCAACCCCAACGTCACCCTGAACCTCAGCCACGAAGTGCGTGACATCGTGCGCAACGACGATGGCACCTGGCGTGTGGTGGTGGCCGACCTGGCCAAGGGCGGTCACGAGGTCGCGGTTAACGCCCGGTTCGTCTTCATCGGTGCCGGGGGCGGCGCGCTCAAGCTGCTGCAAAAATCGGGCATTCCCGAGGCCGAAGGCTATGCCGGCTTCCCAGTGGGCGGCCAATTCCTCATGACGGATAACCCGGACGTGGTTGCACGTCATCAGGCCAAGCTATATGGCAAAGCCTCGGTCGGCGCACCGCCGATGTCGGTCCCGCACCTGGACACCCGGATGATCGACGGCAAGCAAGTGTTGCTGTTTGGGCCGTTCGCGACCTTCTCCACCAAGTACCTCAAGCAGGGCTCGCTGTTGGACCTGTTCGCCTCGCTGAACAGCCACAACGTGCTGCCGCTGGTAAATGCCGGCATCGACAACATCGACCTGAGCACTTACCTGATGGGGCAGTTGATGCTCAGCTTTGATGACCGCATGAATGCGTTGCGCGAGTACTTCCCCAACGCCAAGAACGCTGACTGGAAGCTGCTGCAGGCAGGTCAACGCGTGCAGGTGATCAAGAAGGACCCCGTGCTCGGTGGCGTGCTGCAGTTCGGTACTGAAGTGGTTGCCGCCCAGGATGGCAGCATTGCTGCATTGCTGGGGGCTTCCCCGGGTGCCTCGACCGCCGCGCCGATCATGCTGACCGTGCTGGAGAAGACCTTCAAGGACCGCCTCAAGACCCCTGAATGGCAGGCCAAGCTGAAGCAGATCGTGCCCAGCTATGGGCAAAAACTGAACAACGACCTGGCGCTGACCAACCAGACCCGAGCGTGGAGCAGCGAGCGCCTGCAACTGCTGTATGTGCCGGTACAAGCCGAGCACTAAGTAGCGTTGCAGGTCACTGACTGTAGGAGCAGCCTTGTGCTGCGAAGAGGCCGGTACAGACGCCGACTGATGGGTAGGCCTGCGCCGGCCTCTTCGCAGCACAAGGCTGCTCCTACAAGTCAGGGGGATTTTCTTACGCACAACAAAAAGCCCGCGCAAGGCGGGCTTTTTGAATAGGATTTGGTCGGAGAGACAGGATTCGAACCTGCGGCCTTCTCGTCCCGAACGAGACGCGCTACCTGGCTGCGCTACACTCCGATGAACGAAATCCTACTGCATCCCTTTTTCGCACGCAAGCCCTTGTTGTTAAAAGGGCGTTTGCCAAAAAGGGTGGCTGAATCACAGCTCTTTGACGGTACGAATCTGGTCTTTGTTCAGGCGCGTACGCTTGCCATCGAGTTGCTCGAATTCGTAGAAACCAGAGTCCTCGTCAAAGGACGGGGTGTCCACTGCCTGGATCTCGCGGCCATCGTTCAGGGTAATGACGGTCGGCGATGCGCAGCCGGCGAGGGCGCCCAGGCCCAAGGCAAGCAGAAAGGCGGGAAGGGTCCGTTGAATCATCGTGTTTCTCCAGTGCGACAGTGCTAGATGACTTTAAGACGCAGGGCGTCCACGCAAGTTCCTTTCCAGTGCAGCATAGCGGTAAAGCCAGGGTATTGACCAAGGGCAAGCCATAGGGGCACGAGGTTGTATCGGGGGGCGCTGTGTTATAAATGCGCCATCCCATCTTCTTGTGACGGACCCCCATGAAAGCCAAGGCAGATACCCCCTTCGTGCCCCTGAACATCGCCGTGTTGACGGTCAGCGACACGCGCACCTTCGACAATGACACCTCCGGTCAGCTGTTCGTCGATCGCCTGACTGCGGCCGGCCACCAGCTGGCATCGCGGGTATTGCTCAAGGACGACCTGTACAAGATCCGCGCCCAGGTCGCCACCTGGATCGCCGATGACACGGTGCAGGTGGTACTGATCACTGGCGGTACCGGCTTCACCGGCCGCGACAGCACCCCGGAGGCGGTGGCCTGCCTGCTGGACAAGCAGGTGGACGGTTTCGGTGAGCTGTTCCGGCAGATTTCCGTGGCCGACATCGGTACCTCCACCGTGCAATCGCGGGCCCTCGCTGGCCTGGCCAATGGCACGCTGGTGTGCTGCCTGCCAGGCTCGACCAATGCGGTACGCACCGGTTGGGACGGCATCCTGGCCGAGCAGCTCGATGCCCGCCATCGCCCGTGCAATTTCGTGCCCCACCTGAAGCAGGCAGCGGCCTGTGAAAGCCGTGGTTGAGTCTACCCAGGCCCGGCCCCTGATGCCGGTGGAAGACGCATTGGCGCGGCTGCTGGCCCTGGCAGAAGCCGCACCCATCCAGGACATCGAAAATGTGTCGCTGGCCGACGCTGAGGGACGCGTGCTGGCGCGTGACCTGGTGGCCTCGCTCGACCTGCCGCCCTGGCCGAACAGCGCCATGGACGGCTATGCCCTGCGCCTGGCGGATTGGCAGGGTGAGCCCTTGCCGGTCAGCCAGCGGATTTTTGCCGGCCATTCGCCGCAGCCGCTGCAGCCGGGTACCTGTGCCCGCATCTTCACTGGTGCGCCGGTGCCGGCTGGCGCTGACTGCGTGGAGATGCAGGAAAACGCCGAGGTGGCCGACGACGGCCGGGTGCGTTTTCTCGAGCCGCTGAAGGTCGACCAGAACATTCGCCCGCAAGGCCAGGAAACACGCCAGGGCGAGCAGGTGATGAGCGCCGGCACACGCTTGGGCCCGATCGAGCTGGGCTTGGCCGCGACCCTCGGCCAGGCCCGTCTGGACGTGGTGCGCAAAGTGCGCGTGGCGGTGCTGTCGACCGGTGACGAGCTGATCGAGCCTGGCCTGCCCCTGGGGCCAGGGCAGATCTACAACAGCAACCGCCGCTTACTGGTCAGCTGGCTGCAACGCTTGGGTTGTGAGGTGCGGGATGCGGGGATTTTGCCTGATGACCTGGCGCGCACCCGTGAATGCCTGGCGGTATTGGGCGATGTCGACTTGATTTTGTCTACCGGTGGCGTTTCCGTGGGCGAGGCTGATTACCTGGGTGCCGCCCTGCGCGAGGCTGGCGAGTTGGCCTTGTGGAAGCTGGCGATCAAACCGGGCAAGCCGCTGACCTTCGGGCACTTTCGTGGCGTCCCGGTGATTGGTTTGCCGGGCAACCCGGCGTCCACGCTGGTCACGTTCGGGTTACTGACCCGGCCGTATCTGTTGCGCCGTCAGGGCGTGGCTGATGTCACGCCGCTGCGCTTCGACATGCCAGCGGGCTTCGACTGGCCCAAGCCAGGTACGCGTCGCGAGTACCTGCGCGCACGCATCGAGCAGGGCCAGGTGCGTATCTACAAAAACCAGAGCTCTGGCGTGCTGCGCAGCGCGGCCTGGGCCGAGGGTTTGGTCGAAGTGCGTGAAGGCAGTACGCCGAAGCAGGGCGACAGCGTGCCGTTCATCCCCTTCAGCGAGCTACTTGGTTGATCGCCCAAGCCAGCCGCCCGCCAGTGGCGTGGCGCTGGCGGGCTGCACCTGGTTGAGGCGCATGTGCACGTTTTCCAATTGCTGGGCGGCGATGCTCCAATCGTGACGCTGGCGGGCGAATTGCCGGCCGGCTTCGCTCAATTGGGCCATGCGCCAAGGCTGGTTGAGCAGTTGGGTGATCAGCAGGGCCAGTTGGTCGCCATCGTCACTGCCCAGGTAGTGTTCGCCGTTGTTCACGGCCAGCCCTGATATCCCCTTGCTGGTGGTGATGACCGGCAGCCCCGCAGCCATCGCTTCGAGCAGCTTTACCTTGGACCCTCCGCCGTACAGCAGCGGGGCGAAGAACAGTGCCGAACGACGTTGCAGTTCACGCAGGTCGGGGCGGTAGCCGACCCACTCGATCCGTGGGTCGTTCCAATGCAGCTTCCAGCTGGCCGGCAGGGCGTGGCCGGCTATGGCCAGGCGCACGGCCGGGTTACTCATCCACACCTGCGGCATGATTTCTTCCAGCGCCCATTCGATGGCCTCAAGGTTCGAGCCATATTCGAAGTTGCCGACAAACAGCAGGCGCTGGCTGTGCAACGCCGGTTGCACGTGCTGGTAGAAATCGCAGTCCACGCCACTGACCACCACGTTTACCGGGCGCCCACTGATCTGGGCGATCAGTTCGGCGTCGTGGCTGCTGACCGCCACCACTTCGCTGGGTTGGCGCAGCACCCGCTGCTCCCAGCGCCGATAGCGCCAGCGGTCGAATGCATTGAGCGGGCGCAGCCACAGCGGCAGGCGGTCATGGCAGGCGCCGCCCATCACCGATTCCAGGGTGTGCTCGCTGAGCATGAAGGGCAGCCCGCGCGCCTGCAGGGCTTTTTCGAACGGCTGGAAACTGTAGCTGTGCTCGATCTGGATAACGTCCCAGGGTTCGTCGAGCAGTTGCTCGAAGCGGTGCCTCAGGCAGGGCGCCAAACCATTGATGATCGCCCGCATGGGGTAGTCGATGATGGGTGACGCCAGCAGGTTGAGTGGGCTGTGCAGGGCGCGCCTGGGCAACACGATCAGGCGTTCGACCCAGGGTTCAAGGGCTTCACGGGCCGCATCGCTCAGGGGGATCTTGGACTGCACCAACAGGGTGATCCGGTGCCCACGCTGGGCGAGTTCGCGCAGCAGGTGGTATTGCCGAGTCTTGCCGCCGCTGGTGGTCGGCCAGGGTAAGTAGGGCAGTGTCCAGAGAATGCGCATGACCCGGAACCCTCGTAACAGATCGCGGATAAAAAGACGCGCCCGTCGGCAGTCAGCCGATCACTGCTGCCGGGGCGCGTCCATGGCTGTCGGTGAAGCAGGCCTCAGGTGATAAGAGTCAATAGATTGACTCTTTGGGTGATTTATTCACCTGGGTCAAATACTTGTCAAAGGTGGCTTTCCTGAGCATAGTCGCGCATTCGCGGGCGTGTAAAAAATGGGTGAAATCCGCTGTTATTGTGCTCGGCATGCAACGATCGGTGTGTGAAGGTGGTCGAGATCTGGGTGACCTATTTTTCATGGAGAAGCGCAATGCAAGGGCGCAAGGCAATGTTGATCCTGCACGGCAAGCAGGCGATGAACGAAGCGCTGCGCAGTGCCGTGCTGGCGCTGCGTGAGAGCGGCTGGGTGCTGGATGTGCGGGTCACCTGGGAAGCCGGGGACGCTCAGCGCCTGGTGGGCGAAGCGCTGGCCGCTGGCTACACCCACATTGTCGCGGGCGGCGGCGATGGCACGTTGCGCGATGTCGCCGAAGCCATGGGCCTGGCAGCGGCCCAGGCCAGCCTGGCGCTGTTGCCCTTGGGCACCGCCAATGATTTCGCCAAGGCCGCGGGCGTGCCGCTGGAGCCGGACGCCGCACTGGCACTGCTGAACACCCCGGCGCGGCCTATCGACCTTGGCCAGGTCGGTGATCAGCTGTTCCTCAACATGGCCACCGGTGGCTTCGGCAGCCAGGTCACGGCCAATACCTCGGAGGACCTGAAAAAGGTCCTGGGGGCTGCGGCGTACCTGTTCACCGGGCTGTCGCGCTTCAGCGAGTTGCAGGCGGCCTCAGTGGAGCTGCAGGGCCCCGACTTCCATTGGCAGGGTGATCTGCTGGCGCTGGGTATTGGCAATGGCCGGCAGGCCGGTGGCGGGCAGGCACTGTGCCCGGAGGCGCTGGCAGACGATGGCCTGCTGGATGTCGCCATACTGCCAGCGCCGCAGGAAGTGGTGGGGGCCTTGCGCGACCTGCTGGCCGGGGATGGGTTGTTTGTCCGGGCCAGGCTGCCCTGGGTTGAAATCAAGAGTTCGCAGGGGCTGGACATCAACCTCGACGGTGAGCCGCTGCAGGCCGACAGCCTGCGTTTCGAGGCAAAGCCCGCCGCGTTGCAGGTGCACTTGCCGGTCGATTCGCCGTTGCTCAGTCGTCCAGGCTGATGATTTTTTCGCGCACCGCGTACAGTACCAGGCCCGCCACATCGTGAATTTGCAGGCGTTTCATGATTTGCGAACGGTGGGTTTCCACGGTTTTGATTGAGAGCCCCAAGCCACTGGCGATCTCCCGGGTGGATTTGCCGCGCACGATCAGGCGCAGGATTTCCAACTGGCGTGCGGTCAGGTTGTGGCGGTCGCGGTTCGGTTGCTTGCGGTGCTGGGTATGCAGCAGCGCCTGGTTGATGACGGTGTGGGCGATCGCCGGGCTGAGGTAGCGCTCGCCGTTGCGCAGGGCGCTCAGCGCCTGCTCCAACTCGGTCGCGCTGGTGTCTTTGAGCAGGTAGCCATGGGCGCCGCTTTCCAGGGCCCGCATGATCAGGTCGGGGTCGGTGTGCATCGACAGGATCAGCACCTTGCAGGTGCTGCCGCTTGCGCGCAGCTGTGTCAGGGCATCGAGGCCGCTGGTCGAGCGCATGGAAATGTCCAGCAGGACGATGTCGGGTGCCAGGTTGCGCACGTGCTCAAGCAGCAGGTTGCCGTCATCGGCTTCACCGGCAACGCAGTAGCCCGGGATGTCGGAGACCAGTGCACGGACCCCGGCGCGGATCAGCGAGTGGTCGTCCACCAACAGCAGTCTACAGGTCATGGGCGGTAAAGCTCCTGGCGCGTTCCTGGGTGCGTGGCGGCCACGGGAACAGCGCTTCGATCTGCGTGCCCACGCCAAGCTGGCTGGTGATGTCGAGACGCCCCTGCAAGGCCGTCACCCGTTCCTGCATGCCGGCCAAACCGCGTTGCCCTGCTTCGGCCGGATGCCTGGCGGGAACAAAGCCGCGGCCATCGTCCTGAATGGTCAAGGCAAGCCCAGCGGGGCTACGTTGCAGGCGGATCGACAGATTGCGCGCCTGGGCATGACGCAGCATGTTGGTCACGGCTTCCTGGGTGATGCGAAACACCGCCATGGCGACGGCTTCGTCAATGCCGCCCAGGCGTTGATTGCAGACCAGGCTCCAGTGCACATCGGTTTTTTCCAGCGTGCGCAGCAGGTGCGCGCGCAGGCTGGCCTCAAGGCCCAAGCTGGCCAGTTGGCGAGGGTTGAGCAAGGCACAGACATCGCGCACGTTGCTCAGCGCGTTGTCGAGCGTGATGCGCAGGGTGTCGCAGTGGCTGTGCAATTCATCGGGCATACGCCGTTGCAGCCATTGCAACTGAAGCTTGGCTGCGGTGAGCAGTTGCCCGATGTCGTCATGCAGTTCGCGGCCCAGGTGCTGGCGCTCGCTTTCCTGCACGATCAGCATGCGCTTGGCCAGTTCCGCCGGGTGCAGGCGGATCGACCCGGCCCCCAGGCCCACGTGCAGGCCTACGCCAAGCATCGCAGCGACCTGCAGCAGTAACAGGCTGGCCGGTATCGCTTGGCCGGCCATGTACAGCAGCAGGTTGGCGACCACGGAGGCCACGCACAGCACGATCGTCATCCAGCGCAGCAGGGCAGTGCGGGAGCAGCAGCGCAGAAGAGTCTTCAAGCGTGGGAGCATAGATAGAAAAGCCACTGAAGTATTGCTGATGGAGGCCTTGCACAAGTCTTAGCAGAGGCTTTGGCGCAGTACTTTATATGTTTTGCGGGGCACGTCCTCAATCAGCCTTGATGCCGGCTGCAGGCGGTCGCTGGCGAGCATGGTAACACTTCACACGGCGTTGGTCGCTGTTGGGCAATGCTTTGGAACCTCATGTTTACGGGGTGTTTCGGCACGTTCGTCCGACTCGAGTCAATAGCAAAGTGCCAGCCGCTATTCGGCTGTCAATCATGCCGAGTGTAACTAGGGCAATAATCACGCGCGCAGTGCTAGCGACAGTTGGCGAAACTTCCAAGTTTGGCCAACAACGCCCTTAGTTGCTCTTTTGTTAGTTATTGTGAAACGCGGGGTGCGTGCCTTGGGCGGCTGTTGTGGCTGTATGCGGGTGAGTGCAGTGGCTGCCGCGCTCATCGCAGGCGGCACAGGCTTGCGGTAATGGTTGATCGAGCACGCTGGCCAGTTCATTGAGCAATGTGATTTGTTCGCCGGTATCCAGGTTCAGTTGCCCGGTGCGCGGGTCGATCAGCTCGAGTTGCCAGGCCAGCAGGGTCAGGCAAGCGTCGGTTGCGGGCAGGGCTTCACGTTGCAGGCGCTGCTGCTGGCAGGCCGGCGCGAGCAATTGCTGCAGAACGGTGGCGTAGTGGGCAACTTCGAGCAGGTCCAGCCGGGTGGCGCGCCTCGCGAGCGTGTCGAGGGCGGTGTTCAGGCAACCGCAGGCGTCTGCGTCGTTGTCGATCAGTTCCAGGTGCTGCAGGCATTCCTGGGACTGGCTCAGCAAGACTTGCGCATCCAGCAGAAAGTCTTGCAACGCACCTTCAAACGATAAGGCACTGTCCATCAGGACGCTCGGGCGCGTTGGGCGCGGGCAAGGGGCGGGCACGGCGATACGATAGCGAACAAAAGCCTGACTCCATTCATGCAATGAGAATGGCGTCACATTAATGGCTAATGGATATCGCGAACATCAGGTTGCACCCGATTGCATCTAAGGGTTTCCCTGATGGGAGGCCAGGGTGCAACAAGGTGCTAACGGGCACTGGCCTGCCTCGATGTGCCCGCAGTAAAGCATGATGGTAAAGTGATATCAATTACCTTCGCGGCATTTTCCCGCAAGGGTCAAGGTGCGCGTGAACCCGCCGATACAGGGTGGATGAATACACTTTTCCGACTCAAGCCTGGGGGTTTCCAATGGCTGGCATTCTCGACACAGTAGACCAACGCACGCAATTGGTGGGCGAGAACCGCCTGGAAATCCTGATGTTCCGCCTGGCAGGTCGGCAGCTGTTCGCGATCAACGTGTTCAAGGTGCAGGAAGTGCTCCAGCTGCCCAAGCTGACCCTGATGCCGCAGCGCCATGCCTTTGTCTGCGGCGTAGTCAACCTGCGTGGGCAGACCCTGCCGGTGATCGACCTGTCCCAGGCGATCGGCATGCGGCCCCTGCAGCCCGGGCCGGACAGCACCATCATCGTGACGGAATACAACCGCTCGGTGCAGGCCTTCCTGGTGGGGGGCGTCGACCGCATCGTCAACATGAACTGGGAAGCGATCATGCCGCCGCCGACCAGTGCCGGGCGCCAGCACTACCTGACCGCCATCACCAAGGTCGACGAGAAGTTGGTCGAAGTGATTGATGTGGAGAAGGTCCTGGCAGAAATCGTGCCGTACAACGCCAAGGTCTCAGGCGAACGGCTTGCCGACCCCGTGCTGGCCCGCGCCAGAGGCCGTGAAGTATTGCTGGTGGACGATTCCAGCGTTGCCTTGGCACAGCTGCGTGACACCCTGTCGCAATTGGGCATGAAGCTGCACGTGGCCAGTGATGGCTTGAAGGCGCTGCGCCTGCTCAAAAACTGGGCTGACGCCGGTGAGAATGTGTGCGAGAAGCTGCTGATGGTGTTCACCGACGCCGAAATGCCGGAGATGGACGGTTACCGGTTGACCACCGAGATCCGTAGCGATGCCCGCTTGCGTCAGCTCTACGTGGTGTTGCACACCTCGTTGTCGGGCAGTTTCAACGAATCCATGGTCAAGAAGGTGGGCTGCGATAACTTCTTGTCCAAGTTCCAGCCGGATCGCCTGGTCGAGGTGGTCAAGCAGCGCCTGCTGCTGGATACGGCTACTGCGTGATCCCTGGCCCTGCCGGGTATAAGCTTGGCGTTTCGAATGACGCGAGGCGGCAGGGATGTTTCTGAGTGAGTTGTATCGATACCCGGTGAAGTCGGGGCAGGCGCAAAGCCTGCAGGCTTCGCCGGTCGGCCAGTTGGGGTTGCTGGGCGACCGCCGCTGGATGGTGGTGGAGGCAGAAAACGGCCGCTTCCTCACCCAGCGTGCCTGGCCACAGCTCGGCCAGCTCAGGGCGAGCGATGACGATGCTGGGCAGTTGCTGCTGGAGGCCCCAGGGCAGGTGCCGTTGCGGGTGCCTGTACCGCTTACCGACGATGACTTGCGGGGCGTGACGATCTGGCGGGACACCCTGCGGGTGCCCGATGCTGGCGAGGCGGCGGCGAGTTGGCTGTCGGTGCTGCTGGGCAAGGACGTGCGGTTGGTGTATTGCCCGGAGCAACGGGCGCGCTACCTGCCCAATGGTTATGGCTTGAACAGTGACCGTGCGGCGTTTCCGGATGGTTTTCCGCTGCTGTTGATCGGCCAGGGGTCGTTGGACGAGCTTAGTCGGCGTGTTGGTCGGCCCATGGAAATGCTGCGGTTCAGGCCCAACCTGGTGGTACAGGGCGCAGAGCCATTCGCCGAGGACGGCTGGAAACGGATACGTATCGGCACCCTCGAGTTTCGCGTGCTCAAACCCAGCGTGCGGTGCATTTTCACCACCATTGATCCACGGACCGGCGAGCGCAGCCCGGACCGCGAGCCCATGACCACGCTCAAGACGTTCCGCGAGAGGGAAGGGGATGTGTTGTTCGGGCAGAACCTGGCGGTGGATGGCAGTGGCGTGCTGGAAGTGGGGATGAAAGTCGAAGTCCTGTAGGAGCAGCCTTGCGCTGCGAAGAGGCCGGTAACAACACCGAAGATCCAGGGTGTTTTTACCGGCCTCTTCGCAGCGCAAGGCTGCTCCTACAAGGGGTAGCTTACATATCGTCGAAGTAGCGCTCGTGCCAATCCACAAGGGGCTGCGGCGAGTTGAGCTTCTGCCCGTAGATCACCGAATACGACAGCACGTTTTGTACGTACTGGCGCGTCTCGTCGAACGGGATCGATTCCACCCACACATCGAAGCTCAGGTGTTTGGCGCCCTTGAGCCACTGGCGTACCCGCCCGGGGCCGGCGTTATAGGCCGCCGAAGCGAGTACCCGGTTGCCATTGAACTGGCTGTGCACCTGGCTCAGGTACGCGGCCCCCAGCTGAATGTTCTTGTCGGGGTTGAACACCTGCGCCGGCGAGGCCAGCGGGATGCTGAACTTGCGCGCGGTTTCCTTGGCGGTGGCCGGCATCAGCTGCATCAAGCCGCTGGCACCCACGCTGGAGCGCGCATCTTCCATGAAGGCACTTTCCTGACGGGTAATGGCGAACACCCAGCTTGAATGCAGGCCGCGAACCTTGGCCTCGCGCACCAGGGTGTCGCGGTGGGCCATCGGGAAGCGGATGTCCAGGTCGTCCCAGTACTGGGCCTGGCTGATGGTCCGAATGGCCGGGAAGTACCAGCGCAGTTCGTAGGCCAGGCGTGCCTGGGCGACCATCTCGTCACGGGTGAAGTGGCGGCTGACGTGGTACCACTCGCGGCGCCCTTCGACGATCTGCCCGCGGGCATGGAATTCCAACGCGCGCTGAATGCCCGGGGTATTACGCACTTTAGTGACCAACTGCTGGCTCAGCACCAGGGGCTTGTTGTTCAGCTGGTAGGGGGTTTGTGCGCGGTCGGCGGCGAGGAAACCGTAGAAGTCACGCTCGCGCGCCACGGTCTTGTACAGCAGTGGAATTTGCGGGTTGTTCGGTTGGGCCAGTTCGAGGCTGCGTGCCTGCCAGTACTTCCAGCGGTTGCTGCTGGCCAGGTCCTGGGGCAGGCGCTTGGTCAGCTCGTAGGCATCTTCCCAGCGGCCCAGGCGCAGCAACAGGCGCAGGCGCCATTCGCTGACGGTGTTGTCGCGCAGCTCGGGGTCGTAGCGGGTCATCAGGTCGAGCGCGCGTGGGTCGTAACGGCGCGCCAGGGTCAGGCCGATCTCGCGGGCGATGGCGACTTTCTCGTCGCGCGAGAAGTGCATGCGCTGGGCATAGTCATCAAGCAGGGCCATGGCCCGCTCCGGGTCCTGCCGGGCCAGTCGGCGCAAGCCGAGGCTGACCACGTCGGACATGGCCTCGTTGACCGGGGTGAAGCGTGACGGCTGGTTGAGCAGCTCGGGCTTCTGTGCCACATCGATCAGCAGCCGCCCTTGCGGGCCGAGGGTGGTCAGGGTTTTGACCAGGTTGTTGGCCAGGCCGTAGTTGCGCGCCTGGGCCGCCAGCTTGGTGCGGTTCCAGCGCTTGGCCTCGGTCAACTGGCCCTCGGCGGCCCACATGCCGAACAGTGTGTCACAGGCCGCCGGTTGCGACTTGCCGACATTCCACAGTTTATCGGCCGTGGCATAGCCTTCGGCGCGCAGGCCGTGGCTGAGCTGGTACTGGCCGTTGAGGCAGTCCAGTTCGGTGAAATTGAGCTTGGGGTCGTAGTACTTGACGAAGGTGTTCCATTCGCCGCGCTCGGCCAGCCAGCGCAACCAGCGCAGTTTCATCCAGTTGGCCTGGGGCAGGTCGCCGTGTTTGGCCAGGAACCCTTCGATTTCTTCGTTGCTGGCGCTCTTCAGGCGTGCGGTCAGCTCGTCGTAGGTCAGGTAGGGCGTCAGCGGGTAATCACGCAATTGCTGGGCATAGCGCAGGTACGGGCCTTTGTCGCCCTTGGCGAGAGCGCGCTTGGCCTCGTCGTAGTACTGGCGCTGTTGAGTGAGGTCGAGGGCCTGCGCCGCGCTGGCGGTGGCGGCGGTAAGCAGCAAGCAGGATGCAATCTGTAACAGGCGGCTGCGCATGATACGTCCGGGCAGTTGAACCATGGGGAAGTGACGGCGAAGCCAGCACTGATGGAAGCTATGCCTTAGCTTAGCCGTTTGCCGGCGGCAGATGAAAGCACAGCGCTTGTATCAAGACATTATGTTCGACCAGATGTCGTAAAGCCCTCACCGGGTGGTCAACTTAATGCCGTGGGGGCCCAAGTCAGGTAGAATGCGCGCCCGATTTATGGAGACCAACATGACCCTGCTCAAATTCAGCGATGTGTCCCTCGCATTCGGCGCCATGCCGCTGCTGGACAAAGTGTCCTGGCAGATCGCTCGTGGCGAGCGGGTGTGCATCATCGGCCGCAACGGCACCGGCAAGTCGAGCATGCTGCGCCTGGTCAAGGGCGAGCAGAAGGGCGACGACGGCGAGATCTGGCGCGCTCCGGGCCTGAAGATCGGCGAGCTGCCGCAGGAATTGCCGCTGGCCGACGAGCGCAGCGTGTTCGATGTGGTGGCCGAGGGCCTTGATGGCGTTGGCGCGCTGCTGGCCGAGTTCCATCACCTGAGCCAGAACATCCAGGGCGACGACGACCTGGAAAAACTCATGCACGTTCAGCACGAGCTCGAAGCCCGTGACGGCTGGCGCCTGCAGCAGGTGGTTGAAAGCACCCTGAGCCGTCTGCAGCTACCTGCCGACAAGACCCTGGCCGAGCTGTCCGGTGGCTGGCGACGCCGCGTGCTGCTGGCCCAGGCGCTGGTGTCGGAGCCTGACCTGCTGCTGCTCGACGAGCCGACCAACCACTTGGACATCGGTGCGATCGCCTGGCTTGAAGAGGCGCTGCGCGGGTTCAATGGCGCGGTACTGTTCATCACCCACGACCGGTCCTTCCTGCAGAACCTGGCCACTCGCATCCTCGAGCTGGACCGCGGCGGGCTGATCGACTGGAACGGCGATTACGCCAGCTTCCTGGTGCACAAAGAAGCGGCGCTGGCCGCCGAGGAAACCGCCAACGCGCTGTTCGACAAGCGCCTGGCCCAGGAAGAAGTGTGGATCCGCCAGGGCATCAAGGCCCGGCGTACCCGTAACGAAGGGCGCGTGCGTGCCCTCAAGGCCTTGCGCGTCGAGCGCGGTGAGCGCCGTGAGCGTCAGGGCAAGGCGAACATCCAGATCGAGGCGGCGGACAAGTCCGGCAAGCAGGTCATGGTGCTGGAAAATATCAGCTTCGCCCATGCCGACGGCCCAATGTTGGTCAAGGACTTCTCCATGGTCCTGCAGCGTCAGGACCGTATTGGCCTGCTGGGTGCCAACGGTACCGGCAAGACCACCTTGCTCAAGATGATGCTCGGTGACCTGGAGCCTATCTCGGGCAAGGTCGAGCGTGGCACCAAGCTGGAAGTGGCCTACTTCGACCAGATGCGCCATCAGCTCGATCTGGAAAAGACCGTGATCGACAACCTGGCCGAAGGCCGCGATTTCATCGAGATCGATGGCCAGAACCGCCACGTGCTCAGCTACCTGGGCGACTTCCTGTTCAGCCCCCAGCGTGCCCGTACGCCGGTCAAGGCGCTGTCGGGTGGCGAGCGTGCGCGCCTGCTGCTGGCCAAACTGTTCAGCAAACCGGCCAACCTGCTGGTGCTCGACGAACCGACCAACGACCTGGACGTGGAAACCCTCGAGCTGCTTGAAGAGGTGCTGTCCAACTACAAGGGCACCGTGTTGATGGTCAGCCACGACCGGGCCTTCCTCGACAACGTCGTCACCAGCACCCTGGTGTTCGAAGGCGAGGGCAAGGTGCGCGAGTATGTCGGTGGCTATGAAGACTGGATCCGTCAGGGCGGTTCGCCCAAGCTGCTGGGCGTGACCGAAAGCAAGGGCGGCAAGTCCGAGCTCAACAGCGCGGTGGTGGAGAAGCAGGACGTGCAAGCCGCACCGGCGCCAGCGGCAGCCGTGGCCGACGCCTCGAAGAAGAAACTCAGCTACAAACTGCAGCGTGAGCTGGAGATGTTGCCTGGGCAGATCGACGCGATCGAACAGCGCATGGCTGAGGCGCAGGAAGAAGTGAATGCGGCGGGCTTCTATCAGCGGCCAATCGCCGAGACTTCGGCGGTGCTGGCACAGATCGAGAAGCTGCAAGGCGAGCTGGATGTGCTGGTAGAGCGCTGGGCTGAGCTGGAAGGCTGATCAGCGGTTAACCTGAGCCGGCCGTTTCGCGGGGCAAGCCCGCTCCCACAGGTACGCCACATGTCTCAAGACCTGTAGCGTACCTGTGGGAGCGGGCTTGCCCCGCGAAGCGGCCGGTAAGGGTCACATCATTCTTTCTTCTGTAGCCGCACCGCCAGCACGTCACATGGCGCGCCATGCAGCACGTCGTTGGCGGTGGAGCCCAGCAGCAAAGCCAGGCCATGTCGGCCATGGCTGCCGACCACGATCAGGTCGCATTTCTGGTCCTTGGCCAGCTGGTGGATTTCCTGGCGTGGCTGGCCGTAGGTCAGGTGGGAATCGCCGCGGTTGATGTCCGGGTATTTGTTGAACAAGCGCTCCATTCGCTCCTTGGCCTGATCGAACTGCTGCTGTTGCAGCTGTGAGAGGTCCATGGGCACGTCGCCGCCAAATGCCATGGCCATCGGTTCGACGATGTGTACCAGGGATACCTTGGCGCCTGAGGGTTCCGCGAGCTTCATGGCGCGCTTGATCACCGGGTCGCATTCTTCGGTCAGGTCGACGGCGACCAACAAATGTTCGTATTGCATGAGCGGTACTCCTGACAATCGCGATAGAAGAAGTATGGTCGCTTTCGGGCGGGTCTTCCGTGAAAAATGGCTAACCAGCTCATTTGCAACGCTTTATGGGGTCTACTGATATGACGGTATTGCTGGTGGTGTCAATCCTTGCGCTGATTCTCAGCCCGCTTTCCTGGTTGCGCACGTCGCGCAAGCAGGGCGAGCAGATGAACCTGCGCCTGGAAGCGCGGCGCATGGGCCTGGCCATGCAGCTGGCGCCCCAGCAATGGCCGCACTGGCTGGAAAAGGAGCCGCCAAGCCCCTGCCCGCAGTACCACCGTGGGCGGCGCAAGGGGCGCGAGGACAGCTTCTGCTACTGGCAGGTCACGCCAGGCGTGTGGTGGAACCAATGGCGCGAGCCGTGTGAGGACCCGCGCCTTGCCGAGGCTTTTGCGCGCTTGCCGGCCAGTGTCTACAAGGTTGAAGCTGACCCCCGCATGATCGCTTTGTACTGGACCGAGCGGGGCGATAAATCTGTATTGCAGGATATTGCGCACGTTCTCGAAACCCTCGCCTGACCTCTCGCCAATTAAAAAGCGGCGTTAAACGACAAAGCGGCGGCTTGGCAGAGCCCCTGAAGGGGTGGGGTGCCAAGTCGCCGCTTTGCGTTCTGCTGCGCAGAAAAGGCCAGGCAGGCCGGGAATGCTTGAAGCCATTGGCAGTGTAGTCGGCTGCCAGCGATCTGCTGAAAAAATCTTCCACTGGCAGGCACGGGCCTGTTTTCCCATGGTCAATTGCTGACATGAATGTGCAGCGATCACTGACGTCATGCTTTGTACCCAGACCCTACAAAATGACCGGAAAGTCGCGTTTTCACTCAGTGCGTGAGCATTTGACAACGCTGATCTTTTCGGAGAATGTGTGCACACCCAAATCAAACGGGCGTATGAATTGAGCGTTTGTATGTCACACGGCTCGTTCATAGTCCCGACTAGCGCGCTGACGGGTGTGCCTGGGGCAGGGCGGCATGGCCTGCCTGATGCAGCAGCGACCGGCGTGTACAGTTAGCTTCCATATCGTGGAGATCAGTTGATGATTTACGAAGGTAAAGCCATCACGGTTAAGGCTCTTGAAAGTGGCATCGTCGAACTCAAGTTCGATCTCAAGGGTGAGTCCGTCAACAAATTCAATCGCCTGACCCTGAACGAGCTTCGCGAAGCGGTCGATGCCATCAAGGCCGACGCTTCGGTCAAGGGCGTAATCGTCAGCAGCGGCAAGGACGTGTTCATCGTCGGCGCCGACATCACCGAGTTCGTCGACAACTTCAAGCTGCCTGAGGCCGAGCTGGTAGCCGGCAGCCTGGAAGCCAACCGTATCTTCAATGCCTTCGAAGACCTCGAAGTGCCGACCGTTGCCGCCATCAATGGCATCGCCCTGGGCGGTGGCCTGGAAATGTGCCTGGCGGCCGATTACCGGGTCATGGCCAGCACTGCCAAGATTGGCCTGCCTGAAGTCAAACTGGGCATCTACCCAGGCTTCGGCGGTACCGTGCGCCTGCCGCGACTGATCGGTTCGGACAATGCGGTCGAGTGGATTGCCGCCGGCAAGGAAAACCGTGCCGAAGACGCCCTCAAGGTCGGTGCCGTCGACGCCGTGGTCGCCCCTGAGCTGCTGCAAGCCGGTGCCCTGGACCTGATCAAGCGCGCCATCAGTGGCGAGCTGGACTACAAGGCCAAGCGCCAGCCGAAACTGGAAAAGCTCAAGCTCAATGCCATCGAGCAGATGATGGCGTTCGAGACGGCCAAAGGCTTTGTCGCAGGCCAGGCTGGGCCGAACTACCCAGCGCCGGTCGAAGCCATCAAGACCATTCAGAAGGCCGCCAACTTCGGTCGTGACAAGGCCCTGGAAATCGAAGCCGCAGGCTTTGCCAAGCTGGCCAAGACGTCGGTTGCCCAGAGCCTGATCGGCTTGTTCCTGAACGACCAGGAGCTCAAGCGCAAGGCCAAGGCCCATGACGAAATCGCGCGTGACGTGAAGCAGGCTGCCGTGCTCGGCGCTGGCATCATGGGTGGCGGCATTGCTTACCAGTCGGCGGTCAAGGGCACGCCGATCCTGATGAAGGACATCCGCGAAGACGCCATTCAGCTGGGCCTTAACGAAGCCTCCAAGCTGCTGGGCAATCGCGTCGAGAAAGGCCGCCTGACCCCCGCCAAGATGGCTGAAGCACTCAACGCCATCCGCCCGACCCTGTCCTATGGCGATTTCGCCCACGTCGACATCGTCGTCGAGGCCGTGGTCGAGAACCCGAAGGTCAAGCAAGCCGTGTTGGCAGAAGTCGAAGGCCAGGTGAAAGAGGATGCCATCCTCGCCTCCAACACCTCGACCATCTCCATCAACCTGCTGGCCAAAGCGCTCAAGCGCCCAGAAAACTTCGTCGGCATGCACTTCTTCAACCCTGTTCACATGATGCCGCTGGTCGAAGTCATTCGCGGCGAGAAGTCCAGTGAAGTGGCGGTTGCCACCACCGTGGCGTATGCCAAGAAAATGGGCAAGAACCCAATCGTGGTCAACGACTGCCCGGGCTTCCTGGTCAACCGCGTGCTGTTCCCGTACTTCGGCGGTTTCGCCAAGCTGGTCAGTGCTGGCGTCGACTTCGTGCGCATCGACAAGGTCATGGAGAAGTTCGGCTGGCCCATGGGCCCTGCCTACCTGATGGACGTGGTCGGCATCGACACCGGCCACCATGGCCGCGACGTCATGGCCGAAGGCTTCCCGGACCGCATGAAGGACGAGCGCCGCTCGGCGGTAGACGCCCTGTACGAGGCCAACCGCCTGGGCCAGAAGAACGGCAAGGGCTTCTACGCCTACGAGACCGACAAGCGTGGCAAGCCGAAGAAGGTGTTCGACCCCGCCGTGCTCGAGGTGCTCAAGCCGATCGTGTTCGAGCAGCGTGAAGTCACTGACGAAGACATCATCAACTGGATGATGGTCCCGCTGTGCCTGGAGACCGTGCGCTGCCTGGAAGACGGCATCGTCGAGACCGCTGCCGAAGCCGATATGGGCCTGGTCTACGGCATTGGTTTCCCTCCCTTCCGCGGCGGTGCATTGCGCTACATCGACGCGATCGGTGTCGCCGAATTCGTCGCCCTGGCCGATCAGTACGCTGACCTGGGGCCGCTGTACCACCCGACCGCGAAGCTGCGCGAAATGGCCAAAAATGGCCAGCGCTTCTTCAACTGAGCGTAGAGCGAGAGATTTGATATGAGCCTGAATCCAAGAGACGTGGTGATTGTCGACTTCGGTCGCACGCCAATGGGCCGCTCCAAGGGTGGCATGCACCGCAACACCCGCGCCGAAGACATGTCTGCGCACCTGATCACCAAGCTGCTGGAACGCAATGGCAAGGTCGACCCGAAAGAAGTCGAGGACGTGATCTGGGGCTGCGTCAACCAGACCCTCGAGCAGGGCTGGAACATTGCCCGCATGGCGTCGCTGATGACGCCGATCCCGCACACCTCGGCGGCGCAGACCGTCAGCCGCCTGTGCGGCTCGTCGATGAGTGCGCTGCACACCGCCGCCCAGGCAATCATGACCGGCAACGGCGATGTGTTCGTGGTTGGCGGCGTCGAGCACATGGGCCACGTCAGCATGATGCATGGCGTCGACCCTAACCCGCACCTGTCCTTGCATGCTGCCAAGGCTTCCGGGATGATGGGCCTGACTGCAGAGATGCTCGGCAAAATGCACGGCATCAGCCGTGAACAGCAGGATCTGTTCGGCCTGCGTTCGCACCAGCTCGCTCACAAGGCGACGGTCGAAGGCAAGTTCAAGGACGAGATCATCCCGATGCAGGGCTATGACGAGAACGGCTTCCTGAAGGTCTTCGATTTCGACGAGACCATTCGCCCGGAAACCACCCTCGAAGGTCTGGCCTCGCTGAAGCCTGCGTTCAACCCGAAAGGTGGCACCGTCACCGCGGGTACTTCGTCGCAGATCACCGACGGTGCTTCGTGCATGATCGTCATGTCTGGCCAGCGCGCCATGGACCTGGGCATCCAGCCATTGGCGGTGATTCGCGCCATGGCCGTGGCCGGTGTCGACCCTGCGATCATGGGCTACGGCCCGGTGCCATCGACCCAGAAAGCCCTCAAGCGTGCCGGCCTGAGCATGGCCGATATCGACTTCATCGAGCTCAACGAAGCCTTCGCCGCACAAGCCTTGCCTGTGCTGAAAGACTTGAAAGTGCTCGACAAGATGGATGAGAAGGTTAACCTGCACGGCGGCGCCATTGCTTTGGGCCACCCGTTCGGTTGCTCGGGTGCACGTATTTCCGGCACCCTGCTCAACGTCATGAAGCAGAATGGCGGTACTCTGGGGGTGGCGACCATGTGCGTCGGCCTCGGCCAGGGCATCACCACTGTCTTCGAACGCGTCTGATCGCGTCGCGGGACAGCAGCCGGGGCCTTGTGCCCCGGTTTTTGTTTTTTACAGGTTTATTAGAAAGGGTGAGCGACATGCAGATACAGCCAGGCGTATACCGGCACTACAAGGGGCCTGAGTACCGTGTCTTCAGTGTTGCGCAGCACTCCGAAACTGAAGAGTGGATGGTCTTCTACCAATGCCTGTATGGTGAATACGGGTTCTGGGTACGGCCCCTTTCGATGTTCCAGGAGTCCGTCGAGGTTGACGGCGAGCAGGTGCCACGCTTTGCTTTGGTCAAGGCCGAAGAAGGGTTGCCTGGGCTGCTGGCCAAGTCGCACGAGTGATCGACCGCGCTTGACCTCACTGTTTTGCCACTATATATAGCGGTGCCGCGTCTGGCACCTGACGCGTTTTTCATCTTCAGATTCAGGAATACTCCGATCCATGGGCAAATCGCTGGTCATTGTGGAATCCCCGGCCAAGGCCAAGACCATCAACAAGTACCTGGGCAACCAGTACGTGGTGAAGTCGAGTATCGGCCATATCCGAGACCTCCCCACCAGCGGTTCGGCCAGCGCTAGCAAAGAGCCGGCCGCCAAGCGTGGTAAGGCTGCGGGTGAGGCGCCGGCCCTTTCGCCGAAAGAAAAGGCACGCCGCCAGCTGGTGGCACGCATGGGTGTCGACCCCGACCACGGCTGGAAGGCCAAATACGAGATCCTGCCTGGCAAGGAAAAGGTGATCGAAGAGCTGCGCCGCCTGGCCAAGGATGCTGACACCATCTACCTCGCAACCGACTTGGACCGCGAAGGGGAGGCCATTGCATGGCACCTGCGCGAAGCCATCGGTGGTGACGACACCCGTTACAAGCGCGTGGTGTTCAACGAAATTACCAAGAAGGCTATTCAAGAAGCCTTCTCGCAACCGGGCGAGCTGGACATCGACCGCGTCAACGCCCAGCAGGCGCGGCGCTTCCTCGATCGCGTGGTGGGCTACATGGTTTCGCCACTGCTGTGGGCCAAGATCGCCCGTGGCCTGTCTGCAGGCCGTGTACAGTCGGTCGCGGTGAAGCTGGTGGTTGAGCGCGAGCGCGAGATCCGTGCCTTCATCCCCGAAGAGTACTGGGAGATCCACGCCGACCTGGGCACCGCCAAGAACGCCAAGGTGCGGTTCGAAGTGGCGCGCGAGAAAGGCGAGGCCTTCAAGCCGCTCAACGAAGCACAGGCCATGGCAGCGCTGGAGAAGCTAAAGGCTTCCAGCTACAGCGTGGTCAAGCGTGAAGACCGCCCGACCAGCAGCAAGCCGTCGGCGCCGTTCATCACGTCCACCTTGCAGCAGGCCGCGAGCAATCGCCTGGGCTTCGGCGTGAAGAAAACCATGATGATGGCCCAGCGTCTGTACGAAGCGGGTTACATCACCTACATGCGTACCGACTCCACCAACTTGTCGGCCGATGCCCTGGACATGGCGCGCAGCTACATCGAGCGCGAGTTCGGCAAGCAGTACCTGCCGGAAAACCCGCTGGTGTATGGCAGCAAGGAAGGCGCCCAGGAGGCGCACGAAGCGATTCGTCCTTCTGACGTCAACACCCACCCGACCAAGCTCAGCGGCATGGAGCGCGATGCAGAGCGCCTGTACGAGCTGATCTGGCGCCAGTTCCTGGCCTGCCAGATGCCGCCAGCGCAGTACCTGTCCACCAGCGTCACGGTGGCGGCTGGCGACTTCGAGCTGCGTGCCAAGGGCCGTATCCTCAAGTTTGACGGTTACACCCGCGTGCTGCCGCAACAGAGCAAGCCGGGCGAAGACGATGTGCTGCCGGAAATGGTTCAGGGTGAGGCGCTCAAGCTGATCCAGATCGACCCGAGCCAGCACTTCACCAAGCCGCCAGCGCGCTTCACTGAAGCCAGCCTGGTCAAGGAAATGGAAAAGCGCGGCATCGGTCGCCCGTCGACCTACGCGGCGATCATCTCGACCATCCAGGACCGTGGCTATGTGACGTTGCACAACCGCCGCTTCTATTCCGAGAAGATGGGCGACATCGTCACCGAGCGCCTGTCTGAGAGCTTCTCCAATCTGATGGACTACGGCTTCACCGCCGGCATGGAAGAGAACCTCGACGACGTGGCCCAGGGCGAGCGTGACTGGAAGAACGTGCTCGACGAGTTCTACGGCGACTTCAGCAAAAAGCTGCAGACGGCCGAGTCGGCCGAAAACGGCATGCGTGCCAACCAGCCGACCATGACCAACATTCCGTGCAAGGAATGTGGCCGCCCGATGATGATTCGTACCGCCTCCACTGGCGTGTTCCTCGGCTGCTCGGGCTACAGCCTGCCGCCCAAGGAGCGTTGCAAGGCAACCGTCAACCTGGTGCCAGGTGACGAGATTGCCGCGGATGACGAGGGTGAGTCGGAGTCCCGCGTGCTGTTGGGCAAGCACCGTTGCCCGATCTGCGCCACGGCGATGGACGCTTACCTGCTGGACGAGAAGCACAAGCTGCACATCTGTGGTAACAACCCGGATTGCGCCGGCTACGAGATCGAAGAGGGCAGCTACCGCATCAAGGGTTACGAAGGGCCAAGCCTGGAGTGCGACAAGTGTGGCAGCGAGATGCAGCTCAAGACTGGCCGTTTCGGCAAGTTCTTCGGTTGCACCAACCCTGCGTGCAAGAACACCCGCAAGCTGCTCAAAAGCGGTGAGGCGGCGCCACCGAAGATGGACAAGGTGGAAATGCCAGAGCTGAAGTGCGAGAAGGTCGATGACACCTATGTGTTGCGCGACGGTGCTTCGGGGTTGTTCCTGGCGGCCAGCCAGTTCCCGAAAAACCGCGAGACGCGTGCGCCGCTGGTGCTGGAGATCGTGCCGCACAAGCATGAGATCGATCCGAAGTACCACTTCCTCTGCGATGCCCCGCAGAAGGACCCGGAAGGCCGCCCAGCGGTGATTCGCTACAGCCGCAAGACCAAGGAGCAGTACGTGCAGTCCGAGGTCGATGGCAAGCCGACGGGGTGGAAGGCGTTCTACGACGGCAATGCGTGGAAGGTTGAAGACAAGCGCTGATTGGCGTTGAACTGGGGCCGCTTTGCGCCCCATCGCCGGCAAGCCGGCTCCCACAGGTACAGCGCCATTTCAACGGTGGCGCTCCCCCTGTAGGAGCCGGCTTGCCGGCGATGGGGTGCAAAGCGGCCCCAGTTGTTTATGTGACATTCAGCTTGCGGCCAGCCAGGCCATCCCTGAAACTGATCCTAATCGCTTACCAGCCTTCAGGGAGGTCACTCGAGATGGCCCAGGAACTCTACACCCGCACCAACCAGAAACTGTTCTTCGCCGGCCTCGCGCTCGAGTCCATGGCCAAAGCCGAACAAGGCCAAGCCATGAACGCTCAGGGCCTGGTCCAGGCCGAACGCGAATCGGCGCTGTTTCACTTGTACGGCGCGCTTCTGGGCCTGTGCCATGAAATCGGTGGCTACTACCGCCTGCCAACGGCGTCGAGTGTTGAGCAACTGCTTGAAGGCGATGCGCTGAATGGCATCGCTATCCCCGAGGTGGCCGAGCTGCTGGAATTGGCCCGTCAGCGCGAAACCTGGCTGGCGCAAATGCTGGGTGCTTATGCCGATTTGTTCCGACCACCGGTCGCGAAAAAAACGCCTAAAACCGATGTCACCCAGCCGCTGATTCAGGCCGTCAATCTCGATGAGCCCGAGCAGCCTGCGCTGTCGCGAGAAGAACTGGAAAGCTGGCGCAGCAACCTTAAAAGCTTGGTGAGACGTTTCCGTGACGCGTTGAGTGAGTGCTGATAGGCGCTGCGGCTGATACAATGCTCGCCTTTCGTGGAGAACAGCCTTTTATGTCTACGTCTTTTTTGGAAATTGTCGAGTTGCCTGATGGCCGGATCGAACTGCGTCGTGCGGAGGATGAGGGCTCTCTGGTAACCCTGGATTTCTCGGAAGACGCCAAGGCCTTCCTGCAGGGTCAGCATGTAGAAGTGGCCAAGGCCATGCTCAGTGTTGGTGTGCAGATGGCTGGCCGCCTGATGGACGGCGAACTCGAGCGCGACGAAGGCCCTCGCGTTCTGCATTGATCGCGTTGCGTGGTATCAGTGCTTTTGAAGTAACAGGCAAAGCCTGAACATCAGCCGAGGCGGATGTTCAGGCTTTGTGCGTTTCCGGTGCTGGCTGAGCGCAGCAGCAGTTGACGTGCACTGGCATTGACACTGCCAAGCCAGCTGACCACGGTGTGGCTGCGGCCAAGGCGCAGCGCTTCGCAGGTCAGTTGCAGCGGGCTCTGATTGCCACGAGGGTGCAGCAGCAGGATGCGTTCGCGGTTGAGGCCGGCATCGCGCAACCAGGCCTGGGTCAGGCTCGAGGGTGGGGCGATCAGGGTCAGCCAGCGGGCGTCTTCCTCTTCGCTCAGTTCGCGCAGGACCGGGGCCAACAGGCTCTGGCAATGCTCGGCAGCGCCGCGCAGTGACAGCTCGCTGAACAGCTCGGGGTGGCTGCTCTTGCGCGTCTGCTCGCTGGCCTTCAGGCCCGGCAGAATGGGCTGGGCAAGGAATGCTTCGAACAATGGCAACTGGGCTTGCTCGGGTGCGTGAATGAACTGCTGCATGGCGCCTCCTGGATCAGCGGCGTATGACGCCGACGCTCAAGCCCTCGATCACCAGCTCCTGTTCTTTCAGGTCGACTTCGATGGGGGCGAATTCGGGGTTTTCGGCAACCAGCCAGACCTTGGTGCCTTCGCGCTTGAAGCGCTTGACGGTCACTTCGTCACCGATGCGGGCGACAACGATCTGGCCATTACGGGCCTCGCGGCAGGTGTGCACTGCCAGCAGGTCACCGTCGAAAATGCCCACATCCTTCATGCTCATGCCGTGCACGCGTAGCAGATAGTCGGCGCGAGGGTGGAAGAAGGCAGGGTTGATGTTGCAGGATTGTTCGATGTGCTGCTCGGCGAGGATCGGTGCGCCCGCTGCGACCCGGCCGATGATCGGCAGGCCGCTTTCGTCGGCCTTGGCCTCGAACCCGGGGATACGGATGCCGCGGGATGCGCCGGGGGTCATCTCGATGGCGCCTTTGCGAGCAAGGGCCTTCAGGTGCTCTTCGGCGGCGTTGGGCGATTTGAAGCCCAGCTCCTGAGCGATTTCAGCGCGTGTCGGTGGGAAGCCGTTGTCTTCAAGGCAACGTTTGATGAACGCGAGAATTTCAGCTTGGCGTGGCGTCAGTTTCAACATGGTGAGCGCTCTGTCTTTTTATACAGTGACTGGGATTATATACAGTACTGGATGAGCTGCAAGCACCCTGTACGAAGAAACAGCGAGAATGGCGCTTGCAGCGCGATCATTGGCGTTTTTAAATGGCGACCGCCCAGTCACCGCGCCTTGACAGACGCAGGCCTGAAACGTATGTTTCAAACACCTGTTTGTCTGGCGGAATAATCATGGCCCAATCGGAAACCGTTGAACGCATTCTCGATGCTGCCGAGCAGCTGTTCGCGGAAAGAGGCTTCGCTGAAACCTCGTTGCGGTTGATCACCAGCAAGGCCGGGGTGAACCTGGCGGCGGTCAACTACCACTTCGGTTCCAAAAAGGCCCTTATCCAGGCGGTCTTCTCGCGCTTCCTCGGCCCTTTCTGTGCCAGCCTCGAACGTGAACTCGAGCGTCGCCAGGCGCGCCCGGAGCAAAAGCCCAGCCTTGAAGAGCTGCTCGAAATGCTCGTCGAGCAGGCCCTGGCCGTGCAGCCGCGCAGCAATAATGACCTGTCTATCTTCATGCGCCTGCTGGGGCTGGCTTTCAGCCAGAGCCAGGGGCACCTGCGGCGTTACCTGGAAGACATGTACGGCAAGGTGTTCCGCCGCTACATGCTGCTGGTCAACGAAGCCGCGCCACGGGTTCCGCCGCTGGAGCTGTTCTGGCGCGTGCACTTCATGCTCGGCGCCGCAGCGTTCAGCATGTCCGGGATCAAGGCGTTGCGCGCCATCGCCGAAACCGATTTTGGCATCAATACCTCGATCGAACAGGTCATGCGCCTGATGGTGCCGTTCCTGGCAGCAGGCATGCGCGCCGACAGCGGGGTCACCGACGAAGCCATGGCAGCCGCCCAACTGCGCCCGCGCAGCAAGACCAGCAGCACAGCCACCGCCAAGGCCTGAAGGCTGGGCGGGGCAGGGCGCTTCGGCTAAGCTAGCGCCCATGCCCGATCTCGATCTATTGCACATCTCCCTTGCCGACCAATGCCTCTATGGGTTCGCCCAGGGCCGCTTGTGCCTGCGCCTGGCGGTGTCCACGGCGCGTAACGGCGCCGGCGAGCGCAAGGGTTCGGGCTGCACGCCGCGTGGCCTGCATCAGGTACGGGCGAAGATTGGCGCGGGCCTGCCGCTGAACGCAGTGTTGCGTGGGCGGCGCTGGACCGGTGAGGTCTGGTCGCCTGAACTGCAGGCGCGGTTTCCCGGGCGGGACTGGGTCCTCACCCGCATACTCTGGCTTAGTGGCTGCGAGCCGGGCGTCAACCGCCTCGGCGCCGTCGACACCTTCCGCCGCTATATCTACTTGCATGGCACACCTGAGACCGAACCTTTGGGCGTGCCGCTGTCCCATGGCTGCATACGCCTGCACAACACCGATTTGCTTGGCCTGTTCGACCGCGTGCCGGCCCATTGCCGGGTGCGCATCGGAGAGGCGGCTTGCCCCCAGTGGGCTTTTTTAAGTCTTCAATGAAGGATTTCCCATGACCGTCAGCCTGCAAGGCTCCTTGATGGTGGACATCGCCGGTAAATGGCTGACCGCCGAAGACCGTCACCTGCTGCGCCAACCTGAGGTGGCCGGCCTGATCATCTTTGCCCGCAATATCGACAGCCCTCGCCAGGTGCGCGAACTGTGCGCATCCATTCGCGCGATTCGCCCGGACTTGATCCTGGCCGTCGACCAAGAGGGCGGGCGTGTGCAGCGGCTGCGCCAAGGCTTCGTGCGCCTGCCGGCCATGCGTGCGCTGGCCGACAACGACAACGCCGATTACCTGGCGGAGCAATGCGGCTGGTTGATGGCCACCGAGGTGCTGGCGGTAGGCCTGGACCTGAGCTTCGCCCCCGTGCTCGACCTGGACCACCAGCGCAGTGCGGTGGTCGGCAGCCGCGCCTTCGAGGGTGACCCACAGCGCGCCACGCAGCTGGCGGCGGCCTTCATTCGCGGCATGAACGCTGCGGGCATGGCGGCCTGCGGCAAGCACTTCCCGGGGCACGGCTGGGCCGAGGCCGACTCGCACGTGGCCATCCCCACGGACGAGCGCAGCCTTGAACAGTTGCGTCAGGCGGACCTGGTGCCCTTCACCCGGCTCAGCGGCCAGTTGGCAGCGGTGATGCCGGCCCACGTGATCTACCCGCAGGTCGACAACCAGCCGGCCGGGTTCTCGCGGCGTTGGCTGCAGGACATCCTGCGCGGTGAGCTGGGCTTTGACGGGGTGATTTTCAGTGACGACCTGTCCATGGCCGGTGCGCATGTGGTCGGGGACGCGGCCAACCGCATCGAAGCAGCGTTGAGTGCTGGCTGCGACATGGGCCTGGTGTGCAACGACCGGGCGGCGGCAGAGCTGGCATTGAGTGCGGCGCAGCGGCTGAAGGTCAAGCCTTCGCCGCGCATTGCACGGATGCGCGGGCAGGGCTTTGCGCGCACCGATTATCGCCAGCAGCCGCGTTGGCTGGAGGCGTTGGGGGCGTTGAAAGAGGCGCAGTTGGTCGATTGACTGATCCGGCCTCTTCGCGGGGCAAGCCCGCTCCCACAGGACTGCACCGCTCTTGAGGGCTGTACACCACAGGGCTGCACTGCTCTTGAGGGCTGTACATTTTCTGTGGGAGCGGGCTTGCCCCGCGAAGAGGTCGGCACTGGCTGCTAGCGGCCGCGCTTCCCTGGCAAGGGGGCAAACAGCGCCTCGATCTCATCATCCCCCAGCCGCCACTGCCCGGCCTGCCCGCCATCGAGCAGGCTTGCCGCCAGGGCCGCCTTCTCTTGCTGCAACAGCTGAATCTTCTCTTCCACCGTGCCGCGGGTAATCAGCTTGAACACGAACACCGGTTTGTCCTGGCCGATGCGGTAGGCGCGGTCGGTGGCCTGGTTTTCGCTGGCCGGGTTCCACCAGGGGTCGAAGTGGATCACCGTGTCCGCAGCTGTCAGGTTCAACCCGGTGCCACCCGCCTTGAGGCTGATCAGGAACACATCGCTGTCACCCTGCTGGAACGCTTGCACCGGCGTGCGGCGGTCGCGGGTGTCGCCGGTCAGCAGGCTATAACGCACCTTGCGCTTTTGCAGTTCTTGCTCGATCAGTGCCAGCATCGAGGTGAACTGAGAGAACAGCAGTACCCGCCGGCCTTCACTGAGCAGCTCTTCGAGCATTTCCAGCAGTGCGCCGAGCTTCCCTTTATCGGCCTGGTTGCCCTTGGTCTCGACGCCCTTCACCAGGCGCAGGTCGCAGCACACCTGGCGTAACTTGAGCAGGGCATCAAGGATGACAATCTGGCTGCGCGAGGCGCCGTTGCGGGCGATTTCGTCGCGCACTTTCTTGTCCATCGCCACCCGCACGGCCTCGTAGGTATCGCGCTGGGCATCGCTGAGTTCGACCCAGTGCACCATCTCGGTCTTGGCGGGCAGTTCGGTGGCCACCTGTTCCTTGGTGCGACGCAGCAGGAATGGGCGGATGCGGCTGACCAGGTGGGCCATGCGTTCGGCGTCGCCGCGGCGTTCGATCGGGGTGCGGTAATCCTGGTTGAAGCGCTTGAGGTCGCCCAGCCAGCCCGGCATCAGGAAGTGGAAGATGGACCACAGTTCGCCGAGGTTGTTTTCCATCGGCGTACCGGTCAGGCACAGGCGTTGCTCGGCCTGCAGCTCGCAGACGGCGAGGGCGGCTTTGCTGGTGCTGCTTTTGATGTTCTGCGCCTCGTCGAGCACCAGCACGTGCCAGTGCTGCGTACGCAAGTGTTCGAGGTCACGGGGCACGAGGGCATAGGTGGTGAGCACCAGGTCGTAGTCGTGCAACGTGGCGAAATGCTTGCTGCGCCCTGGGCCCTGCAGTGCCACCACGCGCAGGTCGGGGGCAAAGCGTTTGGCCTCGTCGAGCCAGTTGGGTATCAGGCTGGTCGGCATCACTGCCAGGGCGGGAGTGGTCAGGCGGCCGGACTGTTTCTCCAGCAACAGGTGAGCCAGGGTTTGCAGGGTCTTGCCCAGGCCCATGTCGTCGCCGAGGATGCCGCCCGTGCCCATTTCGCGCAGGGCTTGTAACCAGTTCAGGCCTTGTTGCTGATAAGGGCGCAGGGCTGCGTTCAGTTGCGCGGGCGGCTCGACCTGCAGGTCGCGTGCGTCACGCAGGCGCTTGCCCAGGTCGCGCACGTGCGCGCCGCCTTCCCAGTGCAGCGGCAGGTGATCGAGCTCGTTCAAGCGCGCGGCATCGGCCCGGTCCAGGCGCAGTGAAGGGCCTGCGGCGTCTTCATGCAGGTAGAGCTCACCAAGGGTGCCCATCACTGCCTTGATCCGGCCGTAGGGCAGGGCGACGCGCAGCGCGGGGCTGTCGAGGCGGCCGCGGTTAAGGTCGATCAGCAAGTGTTCGTCGTCACTGCGCCGGGCCAGTTCGCTGGCGCGCAGCAGCTCGGGGTTACTGCGCAGCAACTGCAGCACGATCGGCAGCAGGCTGTGGCGCTGGCCATCGACCACGATGCCCAGTTCCAGGTCGAACCACTCATGCCCGGGGGCTTCGTCGATGCTGGCGTACCAGTCGTCCACCTCGTGCAGGTTGAAGGAAAAGTCGCGGTGGATGTCGATCACCCAGCCGGCTTCACGCAGTTGTGCCAAGCCGTTACGGGCGAAGTGCAGCCAGGCCTCGTCATCGGGCAGTTGGTACATCTCGCCCGCACTGTCGGGCAGCGCCTTGCTCTGCCGGGTGGCGGCCTTGAAACCGAGGTCGCGTAGCGTCTTGCGCAGCGCCTGTTCGGCCTTGGGCTGGCGGCGAATGCGCTGGCTGGTGGCATCCACCAGGCGGGTCAACGGCTTGTCGTCGTTGCCGCTGGCGCGCAGGCCGTCGTAGTCGAACGACAGCGCGGCGCGGTGCTGCATCTGGCGCTGCATGCGGCCGGTCTTGGGCATGTAGGCGCTGTACTCGAGGCTGCCCAGGGTCAGGTGAGGGCGAGGCTGGATCGTGTCGATCTGTTCGCTGCGGACCTTGGTGGGGGTCGGAACCTGGCGGTTCAATGCGTTCAAGCGATGGCTCAGGGGGATGATCAGGTGCTCGGGAACCGTCGGGGCGCTGGCCAGTTGGCTGGCAATGAACGGGTCAAGGTCATGCAGCAGTTTGCCGGTCTGCCCGCTTTGTGGGTCGACGTAATAGAGGGGGTCGACCGGCAGTGCCAGCATGTGGGTATTTTCAGCGTGGTGCCAGGCGCCGCGGTAGCTGCCGTTGTCCAGCCGAATCCAACGAAACTCGGCGTGCAGGTCGGGGCCTTGGGCCAGCGGTGTCCGCTGTTGGTCGTACAGCAAGCGGCCGGTGGCGAGGGCATACTCGTAGAGTTCGGCGCCCTTTTTACCTTCCAGGCGTGCGATGGGCAGGCTGTAATCCTTGCTAAGGGCATCCATCAGCCGCAGCGCACGCAAGTCTTCATCGGTCACGTACTTGGGTGTGTAGTAGATGAGCTCGGGCATCGAATTGGGCCGGCCCAGCTTCAAGCTGTCATCGGGCTGACGGGTGCCTTTGAACACGCTGAGCATGCACTGGCCCTGGTTATTGCTCACCACATAGTAGAGTGCGGGGCCTTTGCGCTTGGCGGGTTCTGTGGCAACGCTTGCCGGTACTTCCAGGGCCTCGACCCAATGTGCGAGTTCTGGGGGCAGTTCTAGGGACTGCTGCGCTGCTGGCGTAACGGCAAGGGGTTCGTCAGGTGTGCCTTCGACCCAGTCCGGGCCGCGTTCAAGCAGATAGAGCGCCGCTGCACAGTGCTTGCAATTGTTACCGACCGGGCACGAGCAAGTGCCCTCGCACTCAAAGCTATCATCGCTCAAGTCCAGCGTGATGCGTTGATAGTAGGTGCGGCCGCCAGAGCCTGTGCACTGCGCTCGGATGGTCAGGTCCAGGATCGATACGATTTCGCTCCTGCCTTCCTCTGCATAGTCGAAGCCGCGTTGCAACGTAGTGCGGTCAAACGCGAACCTCCAGGTGTCAAGCCCGCGGATAAAGAACTGCGCATCGGTCTCGCTCACATCACTGCTCCATCATCTCCGGGTCCATCTCTGGCAGCTTACGCATCCCTGCCGGTGTCACCTTCAGCAGCACCGCCAGGTGCCCGCCGTCGAGGAACGTCAGCTGGCCGCCCTTGACGTTGCTGTTGCTCTGCTTGAATTGCTCGCTGCGCAGCACGCTGCCGTTGCCGTCGAGCTGGTTGACCCAGAAGTTGGCCTCGACCGCGATGAAGCGGCCTTCGGCGATGCTCAGGTTGCCTTCGATGGGGAAGTGGCCGAACTGCTCTTCGCCTTCGCCCAGGGCGATGCGGCTGGGCTCGCTGCCGACCTGCTGCTGCCAAGCCTTGTGCATCAGCACGGTGTAGTCGGCGGTGGCTTGCAGGCGGGTGGTTTCATCGTCCAGCCCCAGTGGGCGTTCGGCGGCCTTGTCCAGGCGCGGCGCACCGGCACTCCAGTCTTCGGGGGCGAACGGGCTGGTGAAGGCGGGGACGCTGTTTTGCCGCACCAGGATCATTTCTACCTGATACAGGCCTTCGGCGAAGGCGGCTGGCGCGAACAGCGCCAGCAGCAGGGTCAGGCAACGGATGGCACGCATGGATCTTCCTTAGGCAGGCTGTGGGGTCAGGCGCTCGAACAGCGCCTCAAGGGTGTTGAAACGTTCGTCGGGGCGTTCCATCGGTACCAGGAAGCGGAACTGGGTGGCGCCTTCGAACTTGTAGCGTTTGGGCTGGCCCTGGATCAGCTTGATCAGGGTCAGCGGGTCGACCGGTGTCTCGGCCTCGAACTCAAGCTTGCCGCCGTTGGGGCCAGCATCGACTTTCTTGATGCCGAGCTTTTCCGCCTGCAGCTTGAGCGAGGTCAGGCGCATCAGGTTTTTGGTTGGCTCCGGCAGCAGGCCGAAGCGGTCGATCATCTCGACTTGCAAGTCCTTGAGGCCTTCTTCGTCGGCGGCCGAGGCGATGCGCTTGTAAAGGATCAGGCGTGCATGCACATCGGGCAGGTAGCCCTCGGGGATCAGGGCCGGCAGGCGCAGGTTGATCTCCGGGCCGCCACCCAATGGCTGTTCGAGGTTTGGCTGGGCACCCTTGCGGATCGCCTTGACCGCGCGTTCGAGCATTTCCATGTAAAGGGTGAAGCCGACCGCCTGGATCTGCCCGCTTTGGCCTTCGCCCAGCAGTTCGCCAGCGCCGCGTATTTCCAGGTCGTTGGTGGCCAGCACGAAGCCTGCCCCCAAGTCCTGGGTGTTGGCGATGGCTTCCAGGCGCTTCTCGGCGTCGCTGCTGACCTTTTGACGTGCTGGCGTCAGCAGGTAGGCGTAGGCCTGGTGGTGGCTGCGGCCGACCCGGCCACGCAACTGGTGCAACTGGGCCAGGCCGAACTTGTCGGCGCGCTCGATGACAATGGTGTTGGCGCTTGGCACGTCGATGCCGGTCTCGATGATGGTCGAGGCGATCAGCACATTGAAGCGCTTGTGGTAGAAGTCGCTCATCACCTGTTCCAGCTCGCGCTCGCGCATCTGGCCGTGGCCGATGCCGATACGCGCTTCCGGAACCAGTTCGGCAAGGTCGGCGGCGCACTTCTCGATGGTTTTCACGTCGTTGTGCAGGTAGTACACCTGGCCACCGCGCAGCAGTTCACGCAGCAGGGCTTCTTTGACCGTGCTGTTGTTGTGTTCCATGACGAAGGTGCGCACCGACAGGCGTCGTGCGGGCGGCGTGGCGATGATCGACAGGTCGCGCATGCCGGCCACGGCCATGTTCAGGGTGCGCGGAATCGGTGTGGCGGTCAGGGTGAGAATGTCCACCTCGCTGCGCAGGGCTTTGAGCTGTTCCTTCTGGCGTACGCCAAAGCGGTGCTCTTCGTCGATCACTACCAGGCCCAGGTCTTTGAAGCGCACATCGTCCTGCAGCAGCTTGTGGGTGCCGATGAGGATGTCGATCTTGCCTTCGGCCAGGTCCGCCGCCGCGCTGGCGACTTCCTTGGCCGATTTGAAACGGCTCATCACTTCGACGGTTACCGGCCAGTCGGCGAAGCGGTCGCGGAAGCTGTTGTAGTGCTGTTGGGCCAGCAGGGTAGTCGGCACCAGCACCGCCACTTGGCGGCCGCTGTGCACGGCGATGAAGGCCGCGCGCATGGCCACTTCGGTCTTGCCGAAGCCCACGTCGCCGCACACCAGGCGGTCCATCGGCTTGGCCGCCAGCATGTCGGCGCGCACGGCTTCGATGGCGTTCTGCTGGTCGGGGGTTTCTTCAAAGGGGAACCCGGCACTGAAGGTGGCGTAGTCGGCAGCAGGGTCGGCAAAGGCGTAGCCCTTGCGCGCGGCGCGGCGGGCATAGATGTCGAGCAGTTCGGCGGCGACATCACGCACCTGTTCGGCGGCCTTGCGTTTGGCCTTCTGCCAGGCCTCGGAGCCGAGCCGGTGCAGCGGCGCCAGGGCGTCATCGCTGCCGGTGTAGCGGGCGATCAGGTGCAGGTTGGCCACCGGCACGTACAGCTTGGCGCCCTCGGCGTATTCCAGGGTGAGGAACTCGGCGGCCTGGCCGTCGATTTCCAGGGTAGCCAGGCCCAGGTAGCGGCCCACGCCATGGTCGATGTGCACCACCGGCGCGCCTTCGCGCAGTTCGGTGAGGTTCTTGATTACCGCATCATTGGCGGTCTCGCCGCGCTTGTCGCGCCGCCGGCGCTGCATCACGCGCTGGCCGAACAGCGGGCTCTCGGCGATCAGGGCCAGGGCCGGGTCGTCCAGCACCAGGCCTTCATCAAGCGGGGCAATGGTGATCGCCAGCCGCTCGGAGCCGGTAATGAAGTCGGTCCAGCCTTCGACGGTGTGCGGGCGCAGTTTCAGGCGTTCGAGCAGTTCCAGCAGCACTTCGCGACGGCCCGCAGACTCGGCGGTAAACAGTACGCGGCCAGGGAACTGGTCAAGGAAGCTGGACAGCGCCGCCAGTGGCTGGTTGGCCTTGGCCTCGATGGCAAGCTCGGGCAGGGCGCGTGCCGGGAAGCGTTCACGGCCGGCGCCAGCCTCGACGTCGTCGGCGCTGACCACCACCCGCGGCCATTGCTTGAGCCGGGCGAAACAGTCTTCCACCGGCAGGAACAGCTCGGCAGGCGGCAGCAGCGGGCGGCTCAAGTCGCCACGGCGGTCTTCGTAGCGCCCGCGCACGTCGTTCCAGAAGTGCTCGGCGGCCTGCTCGACGCCCGGCAGGGAAAACACCTGGGTGTCGCTGGGCAGGTAGTCGAACAGCGTCGAGGTGTCTTCGAAGAACAGCGGCAGGTAGTACTCGATGCCGGCGGGAATGATGCCGCTGGCCAGGTCCTGGAAGATTGCGCTGCGGCGGAAGTCGACGTCAAAGCGTTCGCGGAAGCGCGCCTTGAAGCGGGTCACTTCCTCTTTTTGCATCGGGAATTCGCGTGCTGGCAGCAGGCGCACCGAGTCGACCTTGTCGATCGAGCGCTGGGTCTCGGGGTCGAAGGTGCGCAGCGTCTCGATTTCGTCATCGAACAGGTCGATGCGGTAGGGCAGCTTGCTGCCCATGGGGTACAGGTCGATCAGTGCGCCGCGCACGGCGAATTCGCCATGTTCATAGACGGTGTCGACGCAGCGATAGCCGCTGGCTTCAAGGCGCGTGCGCATTTGCTCGACGTCGATGGTCTGGCCGATGTCCAGCACCAGGCTGCTGCCCAGCAGGAAGCGGGTCGGCGCCAGGCGGTGCAGGGCGGTAGTGATCGGCACGACGAGAATGCCGTGGCTCAGTTCCGGCAGCCGGTACAGGCTGGCAATGCGCTGGGAGATGATGTCCTGGTGTGGCGAGAACAGGTCGTAGGGCAGGGTTTCCCAGTCGGGGAAGGGCAGCACCGGCAGGTCTGGAGCAAAGAAGCGCAGCTCCTGTTCCAGACGGTCGGCGGCCTGGCTGTCGGCGGTCAGCAGCAGGGTAAAGCGGCCAGCGCTGCTGGCGGCTTCGGCAATGGCAAGGCTGAGGGCGGCACCGGGCAGGTTGCCCCAGGTTTGTTTGCCGGCCGTGGCCGACAGTTGCGGTAGGCGCAGAACTGACACGGGAGATTGCACTCCAAGCGTTGCGGCAAAGACACCGATTGTACCGGTGCTGGTGCCTGCTGTCAGGCTCCAAAGGCCATGAACACTGGCTCTGGCTGCTGCGACAGGCGCTCATTGCCCGTTCCGCGTTGGGGCGTCATAATGTAGCCCCTTTTTTCTGTCCCTACATGTGGAAGGTTCCCGTGACTCAGAAGCCCGACCAGTGTCTTGGTGAGTGGATTGATCGTGAAGCATTGGCTGAAGCGATGATCCCGCTTATCGGTCAGCTCTACCGCAACAACAACGTGGTGAGCTCGATTTATGGCCGCAGCCTGATCAACCGTTCGGTTATCTCGATCCTCAAAGCGCACCGCTTTGCGCGTCATCGTCAGACCGACGAGACCGAACTGTCTGTCCACGAGACGTTCCCCCTGCTCAAGGCCATGAGCGAGCTGAAACTGGGCGCCGCTTCGGTCGACCTGGGCAAGCTGGCCAACAAGTTCAAGCAGGAAGGCAACGGCCGCAGCGCCGAGCAGTTCGTGCGTGAAGAGCTGGCTGACGTAGTTGGCCAACAGAACGCTTCGGCCCGTAAAGGCACCGACGTCGTCCTGTACGGTTTCGGCCGCATCGGCCGCCTGCTGGCGCGTATCCTGATCGAGAAGACCGGTGGTGGCGACGGCCTGCGCCTGCGTGCCATCGTCGTGCGCAAAGGCGCTGAGAACGACCTGGTCAAGCGTGCCAGCCTGCTGCGCCGTGACTCGGTGCACGGCCCGTTCGATGGCACCATCACCATCGACGAAGCCAACAACACCATCACCGCCAACGGCAACCTGATCCAGGTTATCTACGCCAAGAACCCGAGCGAAGTCGACTACACCCAGTACGGCATCGACAACGCGCTGATCGTCGACAACACCGGTGTATGGCGTGACGCCGACGGCCTGGGCCAGCACCTGGCCTGCCCGGGCGCTGCCCGCGTGATCCTCACCGCACCTGGCAAGGGCGCGCTGAAGAACATCGTGCACGGCATCAACCACGGTGACATCACTGCCGATGACAAGATCATCTCGGCTGCTTCCTGCACCACCAACGCCATCGTGCCGGTGCTGAAGGCTGTCAACGACAAGTACGGCATCGTCAACGGCCACGTCGAAACCGTTCACTCGTTCACCAACGACCAGAACCTGATCGACAACTTCCACAAGGGCAGCCGCCGTGGCCGTGCCGCGCCGCTGAACATGGTTATCACCGAGACCGGTGCCGCCACTGCAGCCGCCAAGGCACTGCCAGTGCTGAAGGGCAAGCTGACCGGCAACGCGATTCGCGTACCGACGCCGAACGTCTCGATGGCCATCCTGAACCTGAACCTGGAAAAGGCCACCACCCGCGAAGAGATCAACGAGTACCTGCGCCAGACGGCCATGCACTCGGAGCTGCACAAGCAGATCGACTTCGTCAGCTCGCAGGAAGTGGTTTCGACCGACTTTGTCGGCTCGCGCCACGCCGGTGTGGTTGACGCAGAGGCGACCATCGCCAACGACAACCGCGTTGTACTGTACGTTTGGTACGACAACGAATTCGGTTACAGCTGCCAGGTGGTTCGTGTGATGGAAGACATGGCCGGTGTGAACCCGCCAGCGTTTCCACGCTGATTCGCTTGTAAGGCAATGAAAAAACGGGAACCTTCGGGTTCCCGTTTTTTTTGCCTAGCATTTATGTTGTCTCTACTGGCCTCTTCGCGGGTAAACCCGCTCCCACAGGTTCGCCTGCGTCCTTGAGGGCGGTGCAATACCTTGTGGGAGCGGGTGTACCCGCGAAGAGGCCAGTATCGGCGACCGAGAGTCCGAATTTGCGCACAGCCCTCCTGTTCATCCTGATGCTCCTCACCGCCTGCAATCAGGGTCCGACCCTTGAGCGCCTGGGCGGCCCGACCATGGGCAGCAGCTACAGCATCCAGTACGTTCGCGCCCCCGGTGGCCCAGCCCCAGCCCAGGTGCAGGCTGCCGTCGAAACCATCCTCCAGGACATCGACCAGCACTATTCCACCTACCGCAGCGATTCCACCGTCAGCCAGTTCAACCAGCTGCCGGCCAATCAATGCCTGGCATTGCCATCAGACATGCTCGACCTGGTCCGCTTCGGCCAGCAGTTGGCGGCGCAAAGTGCCGGCGCCTTCGACCTCACTGTCGAGCCGCTACTTGACCTCTGGGGCTTCGGCCCCCAGGCCCGCCACGAGCAGGTGCCCGACCCGCGAGCCCTGGCCCAGGCCCGCCTGCGCGTGGGCTACCAGCACCTGCGCATCGAAGGCCAGGCATTGTGCAAGGATGCCCCGGTGGAGCTGGATTTCAACAGCATCGCCGCCGGCCACGCGGTTGACCTGATCGCCCAGCGCCTGCAGGCCATGGGCATCAGCAGTTTCATCGCCGAAGCCACCGGCGAGCTCAAGGCGGTTGGCCGCAAACCCGATGGCAGCCCGTGGCGCATCGCCCTCGAGCTGCCCCGTGAAGACCGCCAGATCGCCCGCCAGGTCATCCCGGTGGATGGCCTTTCGGTATCGACCTCGGGTGACTATCGCCACTATTTCGAGCAGAATGGCCGGCGCTATTCGCACACCTTCGATGCCCGTCTCGGGCGCCCGGTCGCGCACGACCTGGCTGCGGCCACTGTGCTCGACGCCTCGGCGCTGAAGGCTGACGGGTTCTCGACCCTGCTGCTGATTCTCGGCCCCGAGCGCGGCTGGGATTTCGCTGTCAGCCATAACCTTGCCGCCGTACTGGTGACTCGGGCCGAGGGTGGCTTCGTCTCCCGAGCGACCCCAGCGTTTTCGCGGGCAATGAAAGGCGAGTGAAAGCGCAAGGATGGATGATCGCCAGGGAATCGGTGAACCACATGTAGTGCAGGCAAAATTGGCCTACGACGCGACCAAGGGTTAATGTGCGCGGCGTTCACGCTTGATTAGACTGCAACCGAATTTTCTCATGGCGCCCCGGCGACATGATCGCGCCCCGCGAGCCACCGTGACTCGCGGGCCAGTTCTGAAGGAGTACGCATGGCTGTCTACAACTACGACGTAGTGGTGCTGGGTTCCGGCCCGGCCGGAGAAGGCGCGGCAATGAACGCCGCCAAAGCAGGGCGCAAGGTGGCGATGGTCGACAGCCGTCGCCAGGTCGGCGGCAACTGCACCCACTTGGGCACCATCCCGTCCAAGGCACTGCGTCACTCGGTGCGGCAGATCATGCAGTTCAATACCAACCCGATGTTCCGCGCCATCGGCGAGCCGCGCTGGTTCTCCTTCCCGGACGTGCTCAAGAGCGCCGAAAAGGTCATTGCCAAGCAGGTCGCTTCGCGCACCGGCTACTACGCCCGCAACCGTGTCGACCTGTTCTTCGGCACCGGCAGCTTCGCCGACGAGCAGACCATCGAAGTGGTCTGCCCCAACGGTGTGGTCGAAAAGCTCAACGCCAAGCAGATCATCATCGCCACCGGCTCGCGCCCGTATCGCCCGGCCGACATCGACTTCCACCACCCGCGCGTCTATGACAGCGACACCATCCTCAGCCTCAGCCACACCCCGCGCAAGCTGATCGTTTACGGCGCCGGCGTGATCGGTTGCGAATACGCCTCGATCTTCAGCGGCCTGGGTGTGCTGGTCGAACTGGTCGATAACCGTGGCCAGTTGCTGAGCTTCCTGGATTCTGAAATTTCCCAGGCGCTGAGCTACCACTTCAGCAACAACAACATCACCGTGCGCCACAATGAGGAGTACGACCGGGTCGAAGGCTTGGACAACGGTGTAATCCTGCACCTGAAGTCGGGCAAGAAGATCAAGGCCGACGCCTTGCTGTGGTGCAACGGCCGTACCGGCAACACCGACAAGCTGGGCCTGGAAAACATCGGCATCAAGGTTAATAGCCGCGGCCAGATCGAGGTCGACGAGGCTTACCGCACCACCGTGTCGAACATCTACGGTGCCGGTGACGTGATCGGCTGGCCGAGCCTGGCCAGTGCCGCCCATGACCAGGGCCGTTCGGCAGCGGGCAGCATCGTCGACAATGGCAGCTGGCGCTTCGTCAATGACGTGCCGACCGGTATCTACACCATTCCGGAGATCAGCTCGATCGGCAAGAACGAGCAGGAACTGACCCAGGCCAAGGTGCCGTACGAAGTGGGCAAGGCCTTCTTCAAGGGCATGGCCCGCGCGCAGATTGCCGGCGAGCCACAGGGCATGCTGAAGATCCTGTTCCACCGCGAAACCCTGGAAATCCTCGGCGTGCATTGCTTCGGCTACCAGGCTTCGGAAATCGTCCACATCGGCCAGGCAATCATGAACCAGCCGGGCGAGCTGAATAACCTGAAATACTTCGTCAACACCACGTTCAACTACCCGACCATGGCCGAAGCCTATCGGGTAGCTGCCTACGACGGCCTGAACCGGCTTTTTTAAGCGGCTCCGACCGGTGGCCTGAGCCGGTCGGGGATACCGATTTCAGCCCTACCCGAGGGTGGTCTTGGCCAAACCGGGAAAGTCTGTAATCAGGCTGTCCACGCCAAAATCAGCGAGCCGGCGCATCAGTGCCGGTTCGTTGACTGTCCACACCGACACATGCAACCCCTGGCCCTGGGCTTTGAGCAGGCGCTCTGGGGTGCACAGTGTCCAGTTCAAGGCCAGCAACTCGCAGCCGTAGTTTTGCGCGACCTTCAGTGGGTCGAGCCAGGCGTATTCGGCCACCAGCCCGCGAGACACGTCGGGTACCAGCTCTTGTGCGGCGCCCAGCACGTCGCGTGAGCTCGAGGTGATGGTGACCTTGTCCAGCAGGCCGTATTGCTGGGCCAGTTCACGAATGGCCAGCACCGTGGTGGCGGCGCGGGTGCGCGAGGCACTCTTGACCTCCAGCTGCCAATGCTCGAAGGCGCATTTTTCGAAGAGTTCTTCCAGTTTTGGGATAGGGCAGGGCTGCACATGGCCCGGGCCGCCTTTGCGTGCGTCGTAGGTGACCAGGTCGGCTGCCGGGTGCTCGACCACCTTGCCGCGTCGGCCGGTGGTGCGCTTGAGCGTCGAGTCGTGGATCACCATCAGTTCGTTGTCGGCCGACAGGTGCAGGTCCAGTTCACAGCGATTGACGCCGTGGGACAGGCACTGGCGGAAGCTGTTCAGGGTGTTCTCGGGCGCTTCGCCCTTGGCGCCGCGATGGCCGTAGATCAGGGTCACGTTCGTTCCTTCAATTCAAGGGGAAGAGGCTCAGGAGGCAGGGTCATTCTGCTCCAGCTGCTGGCGCCGTTGTTGTTGCTGGCGCTGCAGGATGTATCGGGCCAGCAGTTGGCGCTGGGCGTCGGTCATGTCGATGAATTCGGTGCCGACCTCAAAGCCGCCGCCCGGGCGTGGGTCGCAGTGGGTGACCTTGCCGCGCAGCAGCAGGCCGTGGGCGCGGGGCATCAGCACCATCTTCACCTTCACGCGGGTGTCGGGGGCGATGGCCTGGGCCTGGGTGAACTCGATGCCGCCTTCGGAGATGACCACTGCCTGCGGCTGGCCGACCTCACCGATGAGGGTTTGCGCGACCACGGCGCTGAGCAGGTCGAGGCGTTTGCTTTGCGCGCGCAAAAACGCCGCCAGGGTGCGGTCCTTGTCACTCAGCTGGCGCAGCAGGTGCTGGGCTTCGAAGTCGGACAGGTGCAGCTCGCTGAGCAGGTTGAACAGCGGCGAATCATCCTGCAACACTTCTGGGTCAAGGGCTTCAGCCGCGCTCAAGGGGTTGATTTGAAGTGCGATCCGATCTGCGATGCGGTAGTATTCGCGGCGATCTTCTTCGTCTAATGTCGTCATGGCGAACCCATGGTAGCGGCGGTGGTCCGAGTGTAAAGCCGCCGTAAGCGCCCCGCCACAAGGACGTTCCCTTTCATCCGAACAAGCCCCGACATGTTCAGACCTCTTTTCGCATTCATCGGCACGCGTTATACCCGTGCCAAACGTCGCAATCACTTCGTCTCGTTCATTTCCCTGACCTCGATGATCGGCCTCGCCCTGGGCGTGGTGGTGATGATCGTGGTGCTCTCGGTCATGAACGGTTTCGACCACGAGATGCGTACCCGCGTGCTTGGCATGATTCCCCATGCCACGCTCGAGAGCGGCCAGCCGCTTGACGACTGGCCGGCGCTTGCCCAACAAGTAAAGCAGAATCCGCAGGTGGTGGCGGTAGCGCCCTTCACCCAGATGCAGGGCCTGCTGACCCATGAAGGCAAGGTGCAGAAGGTGCTGCTCAACGGCATCGACCCGGCCCGCGAGCGCGAGGTGTCGATCATCGACAACTTCGTCCAGCAAGGCCGCCTCGACCAGCTGGCACCGGGCGAGTGGGGCATCATGATCGGCGACAAGGCCGCCGCCAAGCTGGGTGTGGCCATCGGCGACAAGCTGACCTTCGTCGCCCCTGAGGTCAGCGTGACCCCGGCCGGCATGTTCCCGCGCATGAAGCGCTTCACCGTGGTCGGTACCTTCCACGTGGGCGCTGGCGAAATCGATGGTTACCTGGGCCTGACCAACATCAGCGACCTTTCCCGCCTGCACCGCTGGAAGCCGAACCAGGTACAAGGCCTGCGGCTGAAGTTCGACGACCTGTTCCAGGCGCCGCGCGTGGCCTGGTCTATCGCCCAGCAGCTGGGCGAGCAGGAGTTCTACAGCCGTGACTGGACCCGCACCCATGGCAACCTTTACCAGGCGATCCGCATGGAAAAGGCCATGATCGGCCTGCTGTTGCTGCTGATCGTGGCGGTGGCGGCGTTCAACATCATTTCTACCTTGGTGATGGTGGTCAACGACAAGCGCGGCGACATCGCGATCCTGCGCACCCTCGGCGCCACGCCTGGGCAGATCATGGCCATCTTCATGGTGCAGGGAACGGTGATCGGGGTGATCGGCACCTTGATCGGCGCCGGCGTCGGCATTCTTGCCGCGCTCAACGTGAGTGCGGCGATTGCCGGCATCGAGAAGCTGATCGGGCACAAGTTCCTCAACGCCGACGTGTATTTCATTGATTACCTGCCGTCGCAGATCATGGCCAATGACGTGTACATGGTCTGTGCCGCGGCACTGGTCCTGAGTTTCTTCGCCACCCTGTACCCGGCCTGGCGTGCGGCCCGCACCCAGCCTGCAGAGGCGCTACGTTATGAGTGAGTCGCGCATGAGTGATAAAGCCGTTCTGAGTTGCCGCAACCTGGGCAAGTCCTACGACGAGGGCCCGGAGTCGGTGCAGGTGCTGTCTGGCTTGCAGCTGGAGCTGCACCCGGGTGAACGCGTGGCCATCGTCGGCAGCTCGGGCTCTGGCAAGAGCACCTTGCTCAACCTGCTTGGCGGCCTCGACACGCCTACCCAGGGCAGTGTCTGGCTGGCGGGCGAGGAGCTGTCGGCCCTGGGTGAGCGCGCGCGTGGCCTGTTGCGCAACCGGGCACTGGGCTTCGTTTACCAGTTCCACCACCTGCTGCCCGAGTTCACCGCCATGGAGAACGTGTGCATGCCGCTGTTGATCGGCCGCACCGCCATCCCTGAGGCGCGTGAGCGCGCCGAGGCCCTGCTCAAGCGCGTCGGCCTTGGCCACCGCCTGCACCACAAGCCTGCTGAGTTGTCCGGCGGTGAGCGCCAGCGTGTGGCGATTGCCCGCGCCTTGGTCAACCGCCCGGGCCTGGTGATGCTCGACGAGCCGACCGGCAACCTCGACCATCACACCGCCCAAGGCATCCAGGAACTGATGCAGGAGCTGTCCAGCGCTTCGCGTACCGCGTTCCTGGTGGTGACCCACGACCTCAACCTGGCGCGCCAGATGGACCGTGTGTTGAAACTCGACGACGGTCACCTTGTGGCGATCTGAGCCGCTTGCACGGGGTGGCCTGAGCCGCCCCGCAACTCTTTCATTGGGTGTTTTACATGTTCAGACCCTTGCCCTTGTTCATTGGTGCTCGCTACACCCGTGCCAAGCGCCGCAACCATTTCATCTCGTTCATCTCGATGACCTCGATGATCGGCCTGTCGCTGGGCGTGCTGGCGATGATCGTGGTGCTGTCGGTAATGAACGGCTTCCAGCGCGAGATGAGCTCGCGCATTCTTGGCCTGGTGCCCCATGCCAGCATCCTGGGTGTGCAGCCGCTGGATGACTGGCGCACAGTCGCCGATGCCGCGCTGAAGGACCCGGCGGTGATGGCCGCGGCGCCAATCACCGAAATGGAAGGCATGCTCTCTTACAAGGGCGCGATGCAGCCGATCCAGGTCAGCGGCATCGACCCGGCAGAGGAAGGCAAGGTTTCCATTGTCGGCCAGCATATTGTCCAGGGCCGCCTGCAGGACCTGAAACCAGGTGAGTTCGGCGTGGTGCTCGGTGAGCTGAGCGCGCGGCGTTTTCGCTTGAACACGGGCGACAAGCTGACCCTGATCGTGCCGGAAATCAGCAAGGCGCCGGGTGGTATCACCCCGCGCATGCAGCGCCTGACCGTAGTCGGTATCTTCAAGGTCGGTGCAGAGCTGGATGGCTCGCAGGCGTACATTCACGTCGCCGATGCGGGCGAAATGCAGCGTTGGGCGCCAGGCCAGGTACAAGGCGTGCGGCTCAAGCTGCATGACCTGTATGCGGCGCCGCAAGTGTCCAAGGCCATCGCGGCCGGCCTGGGCGATGCCTACCGCGCCGATGACTGGTCGCACACCCAGGGCAGCCTGTTCAGCGCCATGAAGATGGAAAAGACCATGATCGGCCTGCTGCTGATGATGATCATCGCGGTGGCGGCGTTCAACATCATTGCCACGCTGGTGATGGTAGTGAACGACAAAGGGCCGGATATCGCCATCCTGCGCACGTTGGGTGCCACGCCTGCGCAGATCATGGGTACGTTCATGGTCCAGGGCAGCTTGATCGGTATTGTCGGGACCTTGATCGGCGGTGTGCTGGGGGTGATTGCCGCGTTCAATGTCAGCCAGATCGTTGGCTGGCTGGAGCGGGTCAGCGGCCAGCATATCTTCACCTCGGACGTGTACTTCATCAGCAGCCTGCCGTCGGAACTGCAGTGGGGCGATGTGGTGATCATCTGTGCGGCGGGGTTGGTGATGAGCTTCTTGGCGACCATTTACCCGGCGTACCGGGCATCGCAGGTGCAGCCGGCGATTGGTCTGGCGGTTTGAAGCGCTGATCCGCGTTCATTGTAGGAGCAGCCTTGTGCTGCTCCTACACGCCGATGCAGGAGCTGCGGTTCTATTGATTGCCAGGTAACTCGATCACAAACCGCGTCCAGCCACCCTCGCACTCTGCCCGAATACTCCCACCATGCGCCTGCACGATCGACCGGGTAATCGCCAGCCCTAACCCGGCGTGCTCTGTGCTGCCTTCGCGTCGCGCCGGGTCCACCCGGTAGAACCGGTCAAACAAGCGGGGCAGTGCAGCCGGTGCGATTGCCGCCCCGGTATTGGCCACGCAAACCCGTAACCCAGGCTCCAGCGTCACGCGTACCTGCCCACCGGGTGGGGTGAAACGCAAGGCATTGTCGAGCAGGTTCGACAATGCGCGGCGCAGCATGGGCCGATCCCCCTGCAACAGCAGCTGGCCTTCGCGTAGCAGCGTCACGTCGCGGTCCTCGGCCAGCGGCGCGTAGTATTCCAGCAATGCATCCACATCCTCATGCAGCGCCAGCGCGGCTTGCCCAGGCACCAGAAGGCCATGGTCGGCCTTGGCCAGGTACAGCATGTCGTTGATCATCTGCGCCATCCACTGCAGCTCCTCCAGGTTGCCATGCAAGGCCTCGCGGTATTCCTCAAGGCTGCGCGGGCGGGTGAGGGTGACCTGGGTGTGGGTCAGCAGGTTGGACAATGGTGTGCGCAGTTCGTGAGCGATGTCGGCGGAGAATGCCGACAGGCGCTGGAAGGCATCGTCCAGGCGCTGCAGCATGGCGTTCACGGTGGTGGCCAGTTCGGCCAGCTCTTCCGGCATCTGCGCCACCGGCAGGCGGGTGGTCAGCGAGCGGGCCGACACGCTGGCCGCAACCTGGCCCATCTGCCGCAGCGGCCTCAGCCCCCGGCGTACGGCCCAGGCACCGAGCAGGGCGGTGGCCAGGGCCGAGAGGCCGACCGTTAGCCAGATCAGGCGCTGCATGCCCTGCAAGAAGTGTTGATGGTGGGTGATGTCGAGGTACAGGGTCAGCTGCGCAGACTGCGGATCGGCCGGGTTCAGGGGCATGGCCAGGCTGCGGTAGTCGGCGCCGTCGGTGTGCAGAGTGGCAAGCCCAGAGGGTGGCGTGGTGTCGGGCAATTGCGTGCGGCTGTCGAACCACGGCCTACCGTCATGGCCGCTGATGCGCAGGGCCAAGTCAGCCTGGTGGCTGAGTTCATCGCGCAGGGCAGGGAGGCGGGCGCCCAGTTCGGCGGGCCCGACGACGCCGGCCAGCTGCGTGCGAAACAGCGACAGGCGAGATTCCAGCAACTGTTGGTCGAGTTCGATGAAGTGCTGCTCGCTGGCGCGGCTGAACAGCACGCCAGCCCCCAGCGAAACGGCAGCGGTGCAGGCCGCGAACAGCAGCGCCAGGCGGCTGCCGAGGGAAAGTCGGCGCATCAATCCTGACGCTCCTCCAGCACATAGCCCATGCCCCGCACGGTGTGGATCAGCTTGCTGGTGTGCGGGTCGTCGATTTTCAGGCGCAGGCGGCGGATGGCCACTTCGATGACGTTGGTGTCACTGTCGAAATTCATGTCCCAGACCTGCGAGGCAATCAGCGATTTGGGCAGCACCTCGCCCTGGCGCCGCAGCAGTAATTCGAGCAGGGCGAACTCTTTGGCGGTCAGGTCGATGCGCTGGCCGGCGCGCTCGGCGCGGCGGCGGATCAGGTCCAGGCGCAGGTCGGCCAGGCTCAAGGTGGTGTCCTGGCTCGGGCTGGCGCCACGGCGCAGTAGGCTGCGTACACGGGCCAGCAGTTCGGAAAAGGCAAACGGCTTGACCAGGTAATCGTCGGCGCCCAGCTCCAGGCCGTGCACACGGTCTTCTACCGCATCGCGGGCGGTCAGGAACAGCACGGGGGTGTCCAGGCCGGCCTGGCGCACTGCTTGCAAAATCTGCCAGCCGTCGCGGCCTGGCAGCATCACGTCGAGGATCAGCAAGTCATGGTCGCCGGTCAGTGCCAGGTGTTGGCCTGTTTCGCCATCGGCTGCCAGTTCGGTGGCGAAGCCCGCCTCGCTCAGGCCCTGGCTCAGGTACTGGCCGGTGCGGGCCTGGTCTTCAACGATCAACAGTTTCATGCAGTGTCCACAGTTCTGGAGGGGGCGCGGCTGTTACCGGAAATGATACGTGACGATGTCGGCGCTCGCCCAAACTGACAAAGTTGTAATCTTCCCGTCAGGTAGCCGCCAGCCCCGCCTGATTAAGGTGCTCTCATCACGTTGTGTATTTTGGAGTCATCATGAAACGCCTGTTCATCGCTGCCGCCCTTGCCGTGGCAAGCCTGCCCAGTTTTGCGGGCAGTGCCGACAGTTTCGCCTTTGGCGAGCCTGCCCCGGTTGGCAAGGCCACCCGTACGGTCGAGGTGGTGCTCAAGGACATTGCCTTCGAACCAAAAAGCCTGGAGGTCAAGGCGGGCGAGACAGTGCGCTTCGTGTTGATCAATGAGGGCAAGTTGCCCCACGAATTCAACCTGGGCGACAAGGTCATGCATGCCGAGCACCAGAAAGAAATGATTGCGATGCAAGGCAAGCTGTTCACCGCAGGCATGAACCATGAAGGCATGAACCATGAAGGCATGGACCACAGCCAGATGAACCACGGCGAAGGCCACGGCCACGGCGGGGGCAACACCGTACTGGTGCAGCCTGGCCAGCGTGCCGAACTGACCTGGACGTTCCGCAAGTCGGCACCCATCGAGTTTGCCTGCAACGTACCTGGGCATTACCAGGCAGGGATGGTCGGGCCATTGACCATCGAGTGACATCAGGCCCAAGGCGGGGCGCAAAAACGGTAGACTAGGGGCATTTCGAACCTTCAGGTCAGTTTCCATGCATCCCGCCGCCGAACACTCCCCGCTGGGCAAGTCCAGCGAATACATCGCTACCTACTCCCCTGAGCTGCTGTTCCCGATCCCGCGTACCGCCAAGTGGGCCGAGTTGGGTGTTACTGCCCAAACCCTGCCGTGGCAGGGCGTGGATTATTGGAACTGCTTCGAGCTGTCGTGGCTGCTGCCGACGGGCAAGCCGGTGGTGGCGATCGGCGAGTTCGCCATTCCTGCAGACTCGCCGAATATCATCGAGTCCAAGTCGTTCAAGTTGTACCTGAACTCGCTGAACCAAACGGTTTTTGCCTCGATTGGCGAGCTGCAGGCCTGCCTGGAGAAGGACTTGTCTGCGGCGGCTGGCAAGCCGGTCGGCGTCAAGGTTCGCACGTTGGCCGAGGTGGAGGCTCAGGGCGTTGTGGCATTGCCGGGGCAGTGCATCGACGCGCTGGATGTGACCATCAGCAACTATGAGCAGCCGCAGCCGGAGTTGCTGCGTTGCGATGCGCAGCGTGTAGTTGAAGAGACCCTGCACAGCCATTTGCTCAAGTCCAACTGCCCCGTCACCGGCCAGCCGGATTGGGGCAGTGTGGTGGTCGAGTACAAGGGCAGGGCGCTGGACCCTGCCAGCCTGCTGACTTACCTGATCAGCTTCCGGCAGCACGCCGACTTCCATGAGCAGTGCGTGGAGCGGATTTACCTGGACTTGAAGAACCTGCTGCAGCCGGAGCATTTGACGGTGTATGCACGGTATGTGCGCCGGGGTGGGCTGGATATCAACCCGTACCGCAGCATGGGGGCGATCAGCCCCGTGAATGGGCGGTTGGTTCGGCAGTAAGGTCACCGCCGTTGGGGGCGCTTCGCGCCCCATTCGCGGGCAAGCCCGCTCCCACAGGTTTTAGCGCAGCCCTTAGACTGCGCTGTCCTGTAGGAGCGGGCTTGCCCGCGAAAGGGGTGCGAAGCGCCCCCGACTATTCAGATACCCATACTGTGCAGCGAGTTGGCAATGCTGCGCAGGGTAGCGGTCAGGTCCGGGTGATCGGCTTCGAAGCGCTCGATCGCCAGGTTCACGCCATCCACCAGGTTGTTGTCCGGTGTGGCTTCCTCAAGCTTCAGCTGCGCTTCAATTTGTCTGGCTTCCTCATGCAGCGCGGCCAGCTCCTCTTCCGAAAGCGGCACGTTACGGTCCAGTTGCTCGCGCAAGCTGTTCAGTCGCTCTTGCAATTCGCGGGCAGGCATTGGCTTTTCTCCATCAATGGCTTGGCAAGCCATGGACCTCAGCGAAGCGGCAAAGGTTCTGGCCTGCTTTCAATGTAATCCACTCGCAGCCGCTTTGCATGATCCGCGTCAAAGGTGCTGTATCAGGGTTTTTCACCCTTGCGCCGCCGCTGGGCGATGTCCTGCAGGCAGGTGTCCAGGGCTTCGAGGTGATCGATCACCGAGTGCACGCCGAGGCTGAACAGCTCGAGGGTGGCCTTGCCACGGGCCAGGTCTTGTTCCTGTTGGCTCATGGCTTGCCAATGCCGGGAGCTGAGGTCGCAGTAGGGGCTGCAGGCGGCCAGGCCCACGGTCCATAAGCCGGCGTTCAGGCCCGATTGCAGCAGTGCAGGGTCGCCGCTGACCAGTACGCAGCCATCCAGGCGTGCGCTGTCCAGCGCCATCAACGCCTGCCAGCAGGCGTTTGGTGCGGGCCAGCGCACGCCATTGACCGCATGCCCCGGCAGCCAGTCGGGCAGCACAGTGGCCAGGCGTTTGCCTTGTGTGGCAGTCAGGTCGTCCAGCCAGATGCAGGGCACCTGGCGCTGGCGCAGGCTGGTGAGCGTTGCCAGGGCGCCGGGCGCGGGCAGGGGGTTGCCGTTAGCACCCTGGACCAGGCAGCCACGCAGGCCAAACAGCACAGCAGTGAAGGCGGACGCATCGTGCATGGCAACTTCCCTGAAATAGTCCGCAGGCTAGGCCGCTATTGTTACCAGCCGATGACGAGGCAACATACGTTCACAAAATCTTGAGCAAAAATGTGTAATGCTGGTGATCAGCCCGCAAGCCCTTATACTTGCGCCTTATCAGCAGCACGCCCGGTGCGGCTGCGGCCAAGAAATTCGATGGAGAGACATCTATGCGTAGGATCGGTGCCGGTGTGATCGAGCGAGTCACCCAGGCCTGTGTCTGCGCCAGCTTGTTGCTGGCGCCCGTGGCGGCCACCCAAGCGGCCACCGAGGAAGACCCTTGGGAGGCGGTCAACCGCCCGATCTTCAGGTTCAACGATACGGTCGACACCTATGCCCTCAAGCCATTGGCCAAGGGCTACCAGGCAGTGACGCCGCAGTTCCTCGAAGATGGCATCCATAACATCTTCCGCAACCTGGGCGATGTCACCAACCTGGCCAACGACATTCTGCAGCTCAAACCGCATGCGGCGGGCGTGGACACGGCGCGGCTGATCGTCAACACCACCTTCGGCCTTGGTGGCTTCTTCGACGTCGGCACCAAGATGGGCCTGCAGCGCAACGACGAAGATTTCGGCCAGACCTTGGGTTACTGGGGCGTGGGCAGCGGCCCTTACGTGGTTATCCCGTTGCTGGGCCCTAGCACCGTGCGTGACGGCCTGGCCAAGTACCCGGACAGCTACACCGAACCCTACCGCTACATCAACCACGTACCGACGCGTAACACGAGCCTTGCGGTTGACGTCGTCGATACCCGTGCCAGCCTGTTGTCGGCTGAGAAGCTGATGCAGGGTGACAAGTACATCTTCATTCGTAACGCCTACCTGCAGAACCGCGAGTTCAAGGTAAAGGACGGCGAAGTCGAAGATGATTTCTGATTGTTTCTGATTTAAACCACTGGGGCTGCCACGCAGCCCCAGCGTCAATGCATCGCCAGGATGCGCAGGCCGAATTTCTGCTGCCCGTCGGGCTGGTCGGCGATCCACACCACCTCGGTGCTGGCATGCAGGCCTTTCAGCGCCTTGTGATCGGAATCGATCCTCACCTCAAGCGTATCCCCTACCTGAAAACGCTGCGGCGCCTGCACCTGCATGCCCCCGCTGGACAGGTCCAGGCACACGGCTGCAATCACCTGGCCTTGGTGCAACAGGCTGATGTCGGTGTCGATGCGCATGCGGATGAAATCGCGTTTTTCGCTGTGGTTAGAGGGTGTCTGGGGCATGCTGCATCCTTCCCTTTAGGTTGCGCGGGTCGGCTTTCTTATAACTCTCGGTGATTTGCCCTGTAAAGAGCAGCGAGGTCGACCCTTGCACGCTTGAAACGCCTGGCGGATGGGAGTACCGTCTGCGCCTTACAGGGTACCTCTGACAGTTGCCGGGCGGGTCTTCTTGTCCTACAACTCAAGTAGAGTGTTACCACAGAGTATTCCCGTAGCTGGCCGTCAGCCTTGCCGACACCGCTGCACCAACCTAAATCGGCGCCGTTCGCCCACATGCAGAAAACCAGTGCAACGCTGCTGATCATCGATGACGACGACGTGGTCCGTGCGAGCCTCGCCGCCTATCTTGAAGACAGTGGTTTCAGCGTCCTCCAGGCCGGTAATGGCCAGCAGGGGCTTCAGGTCTTCGAAGAACACCAGCCCGACCTCGTGATCTGCGATCTGCGCATGCCGCAGATGGGCGGGCTCGAACTGATCCGCCAGATCAGCGACCGCGCGCCGCAGCTGCCGGTGATCGTGGTGTCGGGTGCCGGCGTGATGAGCGATGCGGTCGAGGCCTTGCGCCTGGGCGCCGCCGACTACCTGATCAAGCCGCTGGAAGACCTTGCCGTGCTCGAGCACTCGGTGCGCCGGGCCCTCGACCGTTCGCGCCTGGTGCTGGAAAACCAGCGCTACCGCGACAAGCTCGAAGCCGCCAACCGCGAGCTGGAGGCCAGCCTGCACCTGTTGCAGGAAGACCAGACCGCCGGCCGGCAGGTGCAGATGAACATGCTCCCGGAAAGCCCCTGGGTGGCCGGCGAGTTTGCCTTCGAGCACCAGATCATCCCGTCGCTGTACCTGTCCGGCGATTTTGCCGACTACTTCCGCGTGGATGATCGACGCATTGCCTTCTACCTCGCCGATGTCTCCGGGCACGGCGCCTCGTCGGCGTTCGTCACGGTGTTGCTGAAGTTCATGACCACGCGGCTGTTGTTCGAATTCAAGCGTGGGAGCAAGATGCGTGAGTTCAAGCCCTCGCAAGTGCTCAGCCACATCAACCGCGGGTTGATCAACTGCAAGTTGGGCAAGCATGTGACCATGGTGGGCGGCGTGATCGACGAAGACACTGGGCTGTTGACCTATGCCGTGGGCGGCCACCTGCCGCTGCCGGTGCTGTACACCCCGGGCAATACCCGCTACCTGGAAGGTCGCGGCCTGCCGGTGGGGTTGTTCGACGAGGCCAGTTATCAGGACCTGGTGGTAGAACTGCCGCCGGTGTTCAGCCTCAGCTTGATGTCCGATGGCATTCTGGACCTTTTGCCAGGTGACACGCTCAAAGATAAAGAAGCCGCCTTGCCAGAAATCGTCAAGGCAGCGGGTGGCAGCCTGGATGGGCTGCGGCAACGATTTGGATTGGCTACGCTTGGGGAGATGCCGGATGATATCGCCCTATTGGTGTTGAGCAGGAACCTTCAATGAGTACCGGTAGAATTCAGTTCGCCGAGCAAAGCGGTACCTTTGTACTGAAATTTGTCGGTGAAGTGCGCCTGACCCTGTGTTCGGCGCTGGATGCGACGATCGAGAAGATTTTCACCGCGCTGAACTTCTCGGCCATCGTCATCGATTTGACTGAAACCGAGAGCATCGACAGCACCACCTTAGGCCTGCTGGCCAAGTTGTCGATCCTGTCGCGCCAGAAAGTGGGGCTGCTGCCGACTGTGGTCACCACCAACCCGGACATTTCCCGGTTATTGCAGTCCATGGGCTTCGATCAGGTGTTCAACATCGTCGATCGCCCGATACCGTGCCCAGAGTGCCTGACCGACTTGCCGTCCCAGGACCAGAACGAAGAAGTGGTGCGTTCCAAGGTGTTGGAGGCGCACAAGATTCTCATGGGGCTCAATGACTCCAACCGCGAAGCGTTTCATGACCTGGTAAATGCGCTGGAGCGGTCCTGATTTATTGCCTGTAGCGGCCTCTTCGCGGGGCAAGCCCGCTCCCACAGGGTTACCGAAGTTCCTGATGCAGCGCTAACCCTGTGGGAGCGGGTTTACCCGCGAAGAGGCCGGCACAGGCAATCCTTCATTCCGGCCCAACAAACTCCGTCACATCCCGCCCACCGGCATCCAGCTGAAACACCCGTGCCGGCCGCCCCTGCTCATCAAAAAACACCTGCCCCAGCCCCGCACCATTCCACAACCGCTCACCCGCCTTGCTACCGCTGGGCGTACGCGGCACCACTTCCATCTCCCGCCGTTTGGTAAACCAGTTCAGCGGCGAACGTGGTGAATACAGCCAGCGGTTAAGCCGGTCGAGCACATCCAGCAAGCGTCTGGGGAATTCGTTCTTGATCCCGCTGCTGGTGATTTGCCACAAGTGCGGGCTGCGCTGGCGGTGACGAATCAGCACCTCATAGACGAACGAATAGTGCACATCCCCTGAGAGCACCACGTAATGCCCCGGCGTGCGCGAGTGGCGGAAGATATTCAGAATCACCTGTGCCGCGCCCCTATGGGCCATCCAGTTCTCGGCATCCACCAGCAACGGGTAGCCCATCCAACTGAACACCTTTTGCACAGTCTCTATCAGCTTTACCCCGAAGATCGGCGCTGGAGACACGATAATCGCCGAAGGATGATCGAGCAGCGCCTGCTGCAGCTCGCTCAGCGCCTCCCAGTCGAGCAGCCCCGAAGGCTTGGCTAGGCTGGCTTCGCTGCGCCAGCGCCGGGTGCGGGTGTCGAGCACCAGCAAGGGTGGATGACTGGGCAGGCTGAACTGCCAGCCCTGGAAGCGCAGCAGCTCGCCGATCAGTTCATCCTGCGCCTGGCTGGCCAGTGGCGCACCGGTCAGCGCCTGGCAGCGTTCGACCAACGGCCCGCAGCCATCCGGGTCGTTGCCCCAGGCCTGGCACAACAGGTAGCCGAGCAGCGCATTGCCGATGATCCGCCGCGAGAACGGGTGGCCATAAGCAGTTTCTTCCCACTGCGCCGAGAGGTTCCAGTCGTCGGTGATGTCGTGGTCGTCGAAGATCATCAGGCACGGCAGGTGTGCCATCACCCGCGCCACCTGGCCGAGGTTGTCGGCGAAGGCCTCGATCAGTGGCACCTCCTGCCGATAACGCGCCTGGCGTTCATCGGTGAGCCCTGCGGGCATGTCCAGGTTGACCAGCCGCCAGGGTTCGGGTGACCACACCAGCAGGTACATGGCCATGACCTCGGCGAAGGTTACCAAGTGGTTGTCGGCGTTGCTGGACGAGAAGATCAGCTTGCGTTTACCCCCGAAAAAGCGCTCGCGCAGGCTGTCGTTACGTTCCTGCGCGGGCAGCAGGTCGGCGCGGTGGTAGTAACTGGCCGGGTGGCGATAGAGCGCCGCGCTGTCGGCGACGACTGCACCGTCCAGCTGTTCGTCGAACAAGCCCAGGCGTTCGATCAGGACGTGGATCGCGCGCAGCATGGGCCCGGCGACATCATCGGCATACACTTGGTCGCCGGTCATCAGCAGCACCGCAGGGCGTTGTTCGGGGTGTTGGCACTGTTGCAGCAAACGGTCGGCGCAGAGCAGGCCGTCAGCGGCGGGGTGGTGCGGCTTGCGGCAAGAGCCGTGCAGCAAATGGTCCAGGCGATCACGCAACACGAAGTGTGGGCGCGTTTCGCCGGGGTAGAGCATGTGGGGTGCCCAGTCTGCGATGCCCTGGCCATTGATGCGCAGGTCGTAGCCCAGCGTCTGGTTGCAGGGGAGCGGCTGGGCAACGTGGATATCCAGCAAATGAATAAACGCGTGCTGGCCTATCGGGATCACCTGGCAAGCGACCTTGGCCGAGTGTTCTACGCCATCAAGGGCAAATTCAGGTTGCAAGGGTTGCGTTGCGACCAGCCAAATGGCCAGGCGCTGTGGCTCCAGGCGGCGCAGTACCGGGCCGGCGAGAACAAGGGGTAGGGAAGAGGTCATCAACAGCTCTGGTGGCTAGACAGCTCATTCACGCAGCACGGTACCGGTGGGAGCGGGCTTGCCCGCGAATAGGCCATCGAATTCAAAATACCTCGGAAGCCTGGCGCAGCTTAGCGCCAAACCAAAAACGGGCAGAAAATGCTGAACATTTCCCGCCCGTCAGGCAAACCCAAAATGTATCAGGCCTTTTCAGCCATCAACTTCTCCAGCTTCTCCTGATCCCGCGCGAACTGGCGAATACCCTCGGCCAGCTTCTCGGTGCCCATGGCATCTTCGTTCATCGCCCAGCGGAACTGGCTCTCGCTCAATACCTGCTTGGCCTCGCCCGTGTTACCCGGCTTGAGCACGCGCGGCAGTTCGCCCTGGTCATCGCTCAGCTGCTGCAGCAGTTCGGGGCTGATGGTCAGGCGGTCGCAGCCTGCCAGTTGCTCGATCTGGCCGATGTTGCGGAAGCTGGCACCCATGACCACCGTGTTGTAGCCATTGGTCTTGTAGTAGTCGTAGATGCGCGTGACCGACTGCACGCCCGGGTCCTCGGCACCGACGTATTCCTTGCCAGTGCTCTTCTTGTACCAGTCGTAGATACGGCCCACGAACGGCGAGATCAGGAACACCCCAGCATCGGCGCAGGCTTGGGCCTGGGCGAAGGAGAACAGCAGGGTCAGGTTGGTCTGGATGCCTTCCTTCTCCAGCTTCTCGGCGGCGCGGATGCCTTCCCAAGTCGAGGCCAGCTTGATCAGCACGCGGTCTTTGCCGACCCCGGCTTTATCGTACAGGGCGATCAACTGGCGGGCCTTGGCCAGCAGGGCCTGCTCATCGAACGACAGACGCGCATCCACTTCAGTGGAGATACGGCCAGGGATGACTTTGAGGATCCCGGAACCGACCGCGACCGCGAACTTGTCGCAGGCCAGGTCCACATCGCCCTTGGCATCACCTTTTACCTGCTTGAGCAGGTCGGCATAGCCGGGGATGGCGGCGGCTTTGAGCAGCAGCGACGGGTTGGTGGTGGCATCGACCGGTTTCAGGCGGGTGATGGCGTCCAGGTCCCCGGTGTCGGCGACCACGGTGGTGAACTGCTTGAGTTGTTCCAGCTTGGAGGTCATGGGCGTGCTCTGTCCTGTGCAATGACTCGACATTACCCGAGCCCCGGCGGCCGCTCAAGGCCCGTCGAAGCCGCTCGGGTAAACCGCATGTGAGCGCGGCGTTGCGTCGCGAATGGGTTGCGCAACAGCCCCAAGGTCTCAGCCCAAAACGGCAGGCAAGCCCCTGAAGTTCTACGCAAGGTGATGATTCGATTCACCCACAGCCCCGAGGTTCCCAAGGCTGCCGACTACCTGCTTTTCAGGGCTTCGCCCAAGGTGCCCGATTGCCCTTCCTGGAGCCGTTTGCCGTCGGGCATGATGATTTCCAGCGTGGTCCCCGCAGGGCGAGGCGCCGGCTGTGCCGCACGCGCCTGCGCCTTTCTCGCTTCAACCCTGCGCTCGATCATCGTCGGGTATTGCGAGGCGACCGCCAGAATGATGCCCACCGGGGCAAAGATCGCCACTGCCACGCCCAAGCTGCCCTGCGAACGCGTGCGCCTTTTCTTCATTGCCAGTCCATCCCTGGTTCATTGATCAATGACCCTGCATCAACTCCGCCGCCTGATCAAACACCACCAACGGCTCTGGCGCCTTGTGAATATCCGCCGACAGCAACTGCCGGAACCGCCGCGCCCCCTTGAAGCCCTGGGCCAGCCCCAGAATATGCCGGGTAACGTGATGCATGGCCCCACCGCTCTCGATGTGCGCCACGATATAAGGCCGCAACAACGCCAGCGCCTCACTGCGGCTGATCACCGGCGCCTCGCTGCCAAACAACTGCTGGTCAACCTCGGCCAGCAGGTAAGGGTTGTGATACGCCTCACGCCCCAGCATCACCCCATCGAACGTTTCAAGGTGCGCCTGGCATTCCGCCAGCGTCTTGATCCCGCCGTTAAGCACGATCTCAAGGTCCGGGAAGTCCGCTTTCAGCTGCGCCGCCACGTCGTAGCGCAAAGGTGGCACCTCACGGTTCTCCTTGGGTGATAGCCCTTCAAGAATCGCAATGCGCGCATGCACGGTAAAACTCCGGCAGCCAGCCTCGCGCACCTGGCCGACGAAATCGCACAGCTCGGCATAGCTGTCACGGCCATTGATGCCGATACGGTGCTTCACCGTCACCGGCGTCGACACCGCATCGCGCATTGCCTTGACGCAATCAGCCACCAGCGCCGGGTGGGCCATCAGGCACGCACCGATCATGTTGTTCTGCACCCGGTCGCTCGGGCAGCCAACGTTAAGGTTGACCTCGTCGTAGCCCGCCTCCTCGGCCAGGCGCGCGCAGGCCGCCAGGTCGGCCGGCACGCTGCCGCCCAGTTGCAGGGCCAGCGGGTGCTCGGACACGTCGTGGCGCAGGAAACGGTGGGCGTCGTTGTGGAGTAGGGCGCCGGTGGTGACCATTTCGGTGTAGAGCAGGGTGTGCTTGGAGAGCAGGCGCAGGAAGAAGCGGCAGTGGCGGTCTGTCCAGTCCATCATGGGTGCAACGCTGAAGCGGCGTGACGGCTCAGGGTGCGTGGATTGTGGCTTTGAAACTGATTCTAGGGACATTCTGGTCTACGCATTGTTGTACCATTTTTCGGGGAATTGGAGCGTTTTCGGTGTGGCGGTGGTGCGATGTACCACGCTAACCCCGCTTGTACCACCAAAAATCATGGCAACGATCAGAGCAAGGAAAAAGGCGGATGGGGCGGTCAGCTATACAGTCCAGATCCGCCTCAAGAAAAAAGGTGTCTTAGTCTACCAAGAAGCTCAGACCTTCGCCCGTAAGCAGGCGGCCCAAGCTTAGGCGAAGCGACGAGAAACAGAGCTATCTGAATCTGGTGCAATCGAACGGGCAGTCTTTAGATGTAAATTCATTTCCTTTCGTATATTGGCTGGTTCTCCATTACGTGCCCGCGTAAACACGAGGGATACAGAAGCTAACTCCCATAATCGGTTGGTTCGTATTATTGAATGGAGAGGAGGGGAATTAAAAAAGGTAGTGATGGTTTGCTAGCCACGTCCTGATTGCGTTCAGTAGGTATTGTCTGAGTCAGAAAAGGCAGCTATCACGTCCCCAATCGGAATGTACATCGGTGTGCTGCCATCTGCCCCCGCAGCATCAAGCGCGATAAACCCGAATGCATCCGAGTAGAAATCTTCCTTTCCAGGTGCCGCATCAAGATAGATGCCTTTCAAGGGAATAGTCTTGTGCACGGTCATAGCTTTTTCAAAGGCTTCCAGCATAAGGTCGGTGCCCAACCCGCGCCGCTGATGCGCCGCATCCACCGCGATCATGATCACCTTGGCAACAGCAAGCAGTGGAGGCTGGTTCCCCTTCGATAACGACTGCACGCGCGCCTTGTCTAGCGATGCAAAGCCCACGGTCATAAATGCAACCAAATTTTCAGCATCGTCGAAAATGCCCGTGGCATGCAGGTTTTCCGACTTGATCGCGCGCTTGAGGTTGCCGGAGTTTATATATTTATCGAGCCTGGTATCCCCACAGTTAAATGTCTTCGGCAGCTTTATCTCGTCCAGAGCTTCATTCAGGTTTATCTGTGCGTAGATGAGTTCTGGATCGTTCATTCCTACTCCTGAATAGTTTGACCAGATTTTTATGTGCCGTCGGAGACGCTTCACTTTGCTCGCTCAGCGCGTGAGCCCTCGCAAAGGCTTTTTCGGAAAGCTCGATCCGGTGGTAAGTTTCCATCACCGCTTCAGCTTTTTCGAACGCGGAAGCGAGAATGAACGAGGTCATGTCAAGGCCGGAAATGGTTGCTGCCTTGCGTATGAATTCTTTTGCAAACTCCGTCGTTTTAAGATCAAGCCTTGCAGTTTTTGCACCTTGTAAAGTCTCAGTGGCTGTAGACATAGTGCTGTTCCTCATAGGTGTTTCGTGTGTACGGTTACAGGCAGGTAATTCTAGGGTTGGGCAGCAGGTAGATTCGGCTGATCTTGCAGTGGTGTACGTATGATAGCCGTACACAGAAAAGCCTAACCATGCAGTGAAAGCTTGTCAAGATATACGGCTATTGTACGTACAGGGCGCTAGGGGTGCACGGTACACGGGGAAGGCCGCGGATGCCCTAGCTCCGCAAGCCCAGCTGCCCATCAAGCTCGACCGTTTAACTCGGCAAACTCATATGCAACAACGGAAACGGCCGCCCCTCACCATCCACCTCAGAGCGCCCCGTCTGCACAAACCCATAATGCAGATAAAACCCTACAGCCTCAGGGTTCTGCTCGTTCACATCCACACTCAACGTGTGCCGCGAATCGCGTGCGTAATCCAGTAGCGCACGCCCAATGCCACGCCCACGCAGGTCGGGGTCGATAAAGAGCATTTCCACATGCTCCTGATTCAGCCCGATGAAGCCTAACGGGCAATCTTCAGCATCGACCGCGACCCACAACTCGACAGCGGGAAGGTAAACATCGCGCAACTGCGGCAGCAGCGCGTCTATGTCGGATGCCTGCAAAAAATGGTGAGTGGCGCGAACGGCGCGTAGCCAAATGTCGAGCAGCAGTGGGTGGTCTGCGGCGTTGGCCTGACGAATGATCATGTAATCAACCTTGTTCACTTGATAACGGAGTAGCGGCACGCCATTAGGCGACCGTATAAGTGTCGGCATCTTGAATGCCCGCTTCGCGAATTAACGCCTGGGCGGTGCACTGCAGAGGGGGCCGAAAAGGAAGGGGCTGAAAACGTACTGATACCCGCAGGTTGCGTCAAGGGCCGGGGACGGCTTCAAAGCCGCGCCGTCCCCGGTAATCACTCAGATCGAACGTTGGTTAACCCGCGCCGTAAGCTGCTCGGCGCTTTCTTTGCGCTCGGAATAGCGGTCCACCAAAAACTCGGTGCGGTCGCGCAGCAACAGGGTGAACTTCACCAGCTCTTCCATCACGTCGACCACCCGGTCGTAATAGGGCGATGGTTTCATGCGGCCGGCATCGTCGAATTCCAGGTACGCCTTGGGCACCGAGGACTGGTTGGGGATGGTGAACATGCGCATCCAGCGGCCCAGTACGCGCAGTTGGTTGACCACGTTGAACGACTGCGAACCCCCGCACACTTGCATCACGGCCAGGGTCTTGCCTTGGGTGGGGCGTACGGCGCCGAGGGCCAGGGGGACCCAGTCGATCTGCGCCTTGAACACGGCCGACAGGGCGCCGTGGCGTTCAGGCGAGCACCAGACCTGGCCTTCGGACCACAGCACCAAGTCACGCAGTTCTTGCACTTTGGGGTGTTCTACCGGCACGTCGTCAGGCAACGGCAGGCCGGAGGGATCGAAGATACGTGTCTCGGCACCGAAATGCTGCAGAAGGCGGGCGGCCTCTTCGGTCAGCAAGCGGCTAAAGGAGCGTTCGCGGGTCGACCCGTACAACAGCAGAATGCGCGGTTTGTGCTCGCTGGCACGGGGCGCGGCTGGGGCTGCGTCGAACAGGGACAGGTCGAGGTTGGGCAGTTGCTCGGACATGGGGCCTCCTTAAAGCGTGCCGATGCGGTCCAGCTCGCGCTGGAGCTCGTCGTGGCCGAGGGTATTGAAGGGGAGGGCGAAGAGGACGTTGCAACGTCGCTCGATGATGGCCAGCGTGGCGTTGAACGCGGCGTCAATCGCGGCCTCGTCACCCTCGACCTCGGAAGGGTCTTCCAGGCCCCAGTGGGCTTTTAAGGCCGGGCCGAAGTACACGGGGCAGGGTTCACCGGCGGCTTTGTCGCAGACGGTGATGACGATGTCTGGCGGGTTGGCGGCGAAGGCATCGTTACCTTTGCTGCGCAGGCCCTCTGTGGAAATGCCGGCCTGCTGCAGGGTGGTGAGGCTGCGCGGCAGCACCTGGCCTTTGGGAAAACTGCCGGCACTGACGGCTGCGAAGCCTGGCGGTGCCAGGTGGTTGAACAGCGCTTCGCTGAGGATGCTGCGGCAGCTGTTGGCGGTGCACATGAACAGGACTTGCATGGAAGGCTCTCTCGCGGGGTGGCGGCTTCAGCAGCAGGCGGCTGCGCGGACGGGGCGGTCGGCCATGTGCTGCAGGCGTGCTGTGTTCGCCAGCAGCCAGGTGGCGTTGGCCTGCAACGTCACCTGCAGCATGTCGTGCACCCACGTGGGCAGGTTCGGGTTGAGGCGGTAATACACCCATTGGCCTTGGCGGCGATCCAGCAACAGGCCGCTGCTTCGCAGTTGGGCGAGATGGCGGCTGATTTTCGGCTGGCTGTCGTCGAGCGCGCACATCAGCTCGCAAACGCAGAGCTCGCCTAGGTTGGCGATGAGCAGGGTGGCACGAGCGCGGGTCTCGTCGGCCAGGTTCTTGAAGACCTCGGGTGGGGTGATCATGGAGGTGCTCTTTACATATGGATAATCGAATATACGGATTTCCATATGTATTAGGCAAGCGGGAAAAATGCGGCACGAAATTGATACAGAGCTACCGGAAATGATCAGATTTTGGCTCTTCCTTGTAGGGCGTTTCTGAATAACTCTTTGCAGGCCATTGCGTCATTGAAGTGAGGTGGAGAGCCTTCTAGTCTGGCCGCGTCGGTGAGAAATCAACGACCAGGTCTGCAAGCCTGTAGGGTCAACTAGGAAGAGTCCACCATCAGCCACAGACGCTTTGCGTCCGGCTGCGCTTTATGGTGGCTACGTACGGGTGGTCCTCGGACCAGCCGGGCATTCTCTCTAGTTGCCCCCGGCCTTGCAGGCCTGTATGTAGCCGCCACCCAATCATCTGCAAGTGAGCAGGTGGCGATCTGAATAGTGCAACTAGAGAGAATCGCCATGCTCAAGATCGTCCCCGACCCACCATGCTCCGCCGATACACCTCATCACCTCGAAGACACCCTGATCCAGGCCTCGGAGTACGTACTCTGCGCCTTGGCCGTCGCCCACCACGCCGTCTCCACGCTCCCCAAGTCGCCTGCCTCAATCATGACCCTGGCCGTCATGCACGAAATGGAAGCTGTGCGCACATTGCTGGAATCGGCGGTTGCGCAGGTGCAACTCGCGGTTACGCCACACATGCAGACGCTGCATTGACATTCACCGATGCCGGGGCTGCTTTGCAGCCCTTCGCGGGCAAGCCCGCTCCTACAGGGGCGTCGACGCGCTTGCGAACGTTGTTTTCAGCGCGACAGCGCAGGGGGATAGGCAATGGACAAGGTATTACTAGAACGCACCGGCACGCTGGGTTTGACCATAGGCTCCGCGTCGTGCCTGGACGGCGTGATACAGGGCAAGCGCCTGTTTCGCGTAGAACCCGGCAACTGCTGCGACCATGCCATCGAGCAGGCGTCGGTGCTGATGGACTGCTCAAGACGAGCCTCGTTCATCGGCGTGATGGACGACGAACCTGCGCTGGTCTGGGCCTCGCACTTTCTTTGCGAAATGGCCAAGGCGTTGATGGACGATGCGCACATGGGCATGCGCAAGCATCGCTGCTGCGTCAGCGCTCAACAGTGAGGATGTAAACAATGAAGATCTTTGCCGAAGGTGATATCGGCAAGAACCCTCCCATTCGCTGCTAGCCGTGTTGCCCCCGCAACAGTGTTTCGACAGTCTGCTGCGCAGAGGGCACCGCGCCCGGTCTGCGCTGTTGGCTATCCCATTGAGGCTCAACGCTATTTTCGTTTGGCACGGTTGCTGCGTTGTCTCCTTCAACCCTTCGAGGACAGCCAAGGAGCCTCCCCATGAGCCAAGCCCCTATCAAGTTCGCCTACTGGGTCCCCAACGTCAGCGGTGGCCTGGTGGTGAGCACCATCGAGCAACGCACCAGCTGGGACATCGACTACAACCGCAAACTGGCGCAGATCGCCGAAAAGGCGGGCTTTGACTACGCCCTGTCGCAAATCCGTTTCACTGCCGGTTATGGTGCCGACAACCAGCACGAGTCGGTCACCATCAGCCATGCGCTGCTGGCCGCCACCGAGAAGCTCAAGGTCATCGCGGCCATCCTTCCAGGCCCATGGAACCCGGCGCTGGCGGCCAAGCAGCTGGCAACCATCGACCAATTCACCCACGGGCGGATCGCCATCAACCTGGTGTCGGGCTGGTTCAAGGGCGAGTTCCACGCCATCGGTGAACCGTGGCTGGACCATGACGAGCGCTACCGCCGTTCAGAGGAGTTCATCCGTGCGCTGAAGGGCATCTGGACCCAAGACAATTTCACCTTCAACGGCGATTTCTATCGCTTTCGGGACTACACCCTCAAGCCCAAGCCCCTGCAGCAGCCGCACCCGGAAATCTTCCAGGGTGGCAGTTCGCGTGCTGCGCGGGACATGGCGGCGCGGGTGTCGGACTGGTACTTCACCAATGGCAATACCGTGGAGGGGATCAAGGCCCAGGTCGACGATCTGCGTGCCAAGGCAGCCGCCAACGGCCATTCGATCAAGGTGGGCGTGAATGCCTTCATCATTGCCCGCGACACCGAGGAAGAGGCACGGGCGGTGTTGCAGGAGATCATCGACAAGGCCAACCCCGAGGCGGTGAAGGCGTTTGGGCATGAGGTCAAGAACGCCGGGGCGGCCAGCCCGGAAGGCGAGGGCAACTGGGCCACGTCCAGCTTCGAGGACCTGGTGCAGTACAACGATGGGTTCAAGACCAACCTGATCGGCACACCGCTGCAGATTGCCGAGCGCATTGTTGCGCTGAAGGCGGTGGGGGTGGATTTGATCCTCTCAGGGTTCCTGCATTTCCAGGAGGAGGTGGCGTACTTTGGTGAGCATGTGTTGCCGCTGGTGCGTGAGCTGGAGGCCGGGCGCCGGGTGGAAAAAGCGGTGGCGTGAGGCCTGCCAGGTGCGGCCCTACTAGGGCCGCGCATGACATCAATGCAAACAGTGCTTGAATTGGCTCAATCGGCCAAACCCGTTAAGGTATCGCCCCTCGCAAGGATTGCCCCGCTTCCGGATAGGTTCGATGCCGCTTTCGCCCAGTACCAACCCGCCCTTCGGCCTGCTCAACGGCCGCCGGTTCATACCCGACGCCTCACTCAAGCCACTGCTCGAGGGTTATTCAGCGTTGCAGATTCCCAGCCCGGAAACGGTCTGGGCCGTCGGCGAGGTCGACCTCGGTGATTCGGTCCACCTGCTGCGTTTCTATCTGGACAACGAAGACTACTGGCTGCAAGTGCTGATGAACGGCGACAAGGTGGGCGATAGCGTGCTGTTCGGTTATCACAGCGCTGTACCGATCCACGACGAAGCGCACCTTCAGCGCCTTGTCGGTAGCCAGTCCAAAGTCGGCCTGCCGATCTATGAACACGACGGCTGTCTGTATTCCCGCCAGTGGGGCCGTGAGCCGGGTCAGGCCAGGTTGGTGCCGTTGTACGAGCGGGTGGTCAGCCCCGACGCCCGTTATGGCATCCAGCACCTCTCAATGCTCTACGCCCGCGACACCGGCCTGCCTGAGCGCCGCGAATTTCTGCTGTTGTCGGCGGAGGAAGACGAGGCGGGCAAGGCCACCCTCACCACCTCGCTCGGCATCACCCTGCTCCCCACGGACTTTCACGTAACCTGACAAGGACTCACCATGCTCGACGCGCTACGCCTGTCGCTCAATGCCTCTGCAGTGACCGGCTTCATCCTCTATATCAGCGTGGCACTGTTGCTGTTCTGGCTGTTCCAGTTCATCTACACCCGCCTTACCCCGCACCGCGAGTTCGCGCTCATTCGTGAGAACAACCCGGCCGCGGCCATTGCCTTGGGCGGCTCGCTGATCGGCTTCTCGCTGCCAGCCAGCAATATCATTGCCTACAGCGTTGGCATTCTGGACTTCGTGGCCTGGGTCGTGATTGCCGCTGTGGTTCAATTGATTGCCTTTGGCATTACCAGCCTGGTGCTGCGCGACCTGTCCAGGCGTATCGCCGCCGGCGAGCTGGCCGCGGCCATCTACGCTGCCAGCGTGGCGATCAGCGTCGGCTTCCTCAATTCGGCCTGCATGACCCCGTCGGCCTGACGCCCAAGGAGCCCCCATGAAACCCCCAATGAGACGCAGCTCCGTCAAGCTGGTGCTGGCCAGCTCGCTGCCTTTGGCCCTGACCGCGTGCAGCCCGCAAGAGGAGACCTACACCGTCAGCCAGCAGGTGAACTACGACAGTGTCGAAGCCTGCGTCAGCGACAAGGTGCCGGAGAAGGCGTGCAACGATGCCTACAAACAGGCGCTGGCCGAGTACCGGCGTACCACGCCGACCTATGTGTCCAAGCCCGCCTGCGAAGCAGAATTTTCCCCTGATGGCTGCCAGATCAGCACCGGTGGCCGTTACATGCCGCGCATGAGCGGGTTCGCGTTAGAGACCACCGGCGAGGTGACCCAGGCCCAGGTCGATGCGGCGCACGTCCAGGGCGGCGGTTATGGCCATGTCGCAACCGCCGTAGTGGCTGGCATGCTCTGGGGCAGATGGCCAACAGCGCCGACCGCCGTTACCGCGCGCAGCCGCTGTATGCGTATCGAGAGGGTGCCGGGCAGCGCAATGGCCTGCTTGGGCAGCGCTACGGCACGGCAGGGGGCATTCAGCGCAGCAACAAAGACGAGCAGAGCAGCAGCGGCGGTGCCTCCGGCGGCGGCGGTAGCTATGGCGCCTCAGGCCGCAGCGCGTCGCGCTCGGCGGTGTCTGCGTCCATCTCGCGGGGTGGGTTTGGCAGCCAGGCGACGGCTCGAAGCGGCTGGGGCGGCAAGTCCGGTAGCTTCTTCGGGGGGTGATCATGCGCAAGGTCGCACTCGCAGAGCGCCCAGGCTGGCGCAAGACAGCCCAGCAAGAAGGCTTTGCCTTCCACACCCTCGACGGCGAGCGTTACTGGGATGAACGGGGTTACTACCAGTTCAGCCAGGCCCAGGTCGAGCGGGACCTGCAGGCCCCAACCGAGACGCTGCACGCGATGTGCCTGGAGGCTGTTGGGCGCATCGTCGACAGCGAGGCGCTGATGGCACGCCTGGCGATTCCACCGGCATTCTTCGACCTGGTGCGGCAATCGTGGCTGGCGCGGCAGCCGCACCTCTATGGGCGTTTCGATTTCAGCTATGACGGCCATGGCCCAGCGAAACTGATCGAGGCCAACTACGACACGCCGACTTCGTTGTACGAAGCCGCGGCGTTTCAGCTGATCTGGCTGGAAGAACAGATCCTGCGCGGCGTTCTGCCCGCGCAGGCCAGCCAGTTCAATACCCTGGCCGAAGACCTGGTGCAGGCGTTTGCCGCGCAGCCGGGGCAGGGCACGTTCTACTTCTCGACCATCTCGGGCTCGGTGGAAGACCGTGGCACCACGGATTTTCTGCGCAAGATGGCCGCCCACGCAGGTATTCATACCCGGCACATCGACCTGGAGGACATCGGCCTGAATGGCGAGGGGCGTTTCGTCGACCTGGAGGGGCGGCCGATCCCGCGGCTGTTCAAGCTGCATGCCTGGGAGCATATCTTCCACGAGGACTTCGGCAGGGCTATCTCGGGGTGCGACACGCAGTTCGTCGAGCCACCCTGGAAGGCGCTGATCTCCAACAAGGGCATCTTGCCGTTGCTGTGGGAGTGGTACCCAGGGCACCCCAATCTGTTGCCAGCCTTCGTCGATGACAACCCTTCGCGGCCAGTGCCTAGAGGGTGGGTGCGCAAGCCGTATTTCTCGCGGGAAGGGGCCAATGTCGATATCCGCACCGGCGCGGGGCAGCGGGTATTCGAGGACGGCCCTTATGACGACGCACCGTACATCCTGCAAGGGTTTGCGCCGCTGCCCAGGTTTGGCGACAGCTACACGCTGATCGGTTCGTGGGTGGTCGGCGACAAGGCGGCAGGGATGGGGATTCGTGAAGATGATTCGCTGATTACCAAAGACAGTTCGCGGTTTGTGCCGCATGTGGTGCTGGGCTGACGGACTGCAAAGCGGGGCAACTGAAACAGCCTGAACCTCACGTCGGTTTCAGGATGCGCCTGGTCGTTCGCATGCAACCCTCCGGCGCCACAAGTGCCATGCTTGCAGGATGCTCCTGGACCAGTGCGCGCAGACGCACGGCCATGGGCAAGGAGGCTGCCGACACCCCGCAACCGTGACGTGGCCGGCACGCCGCAGCAGAACACGCCGGACACCTGCCCCTACAACAACACAGGCAGGGTCCGTGATGCCGAGGTCCGCTGTATGCCTGATGAACTGCTCCACCTGCCTTTGATCCACAGCATCCTGGGCCGTGAAAAGGACACCCCCGGCGCCCTGTTGCCGATCCTTCACGCCATTCAGCAAGACATCGGCTTCGTGCCGGATGCGGCCGTCCCTGAAATTGCCCATGCCCTGAACCTCAGCCTGGCCGAGGTGCGCGGGGTGATCAGCTTCTACCACGATTTCCGCACCACCGCGCCGGCACGCCATACCCTGCGCCTGTGCCGGGCCGAGTCGTGCCAGAGCCGTGGCGCCGAGGCCCTGGCCGCGCAACTGCGCGACCAACTGGCACTGGACGACCATGGTACCAGCGCCGACGGCGCTATCAGCCTGCGCCCGGTGTATTGCCTGGGCGCCTGCGCCTGCTCGCCCGCGCTGGAACTGGACGGCCAACTGCACGCGCGGCTCACGCCTGAGCGCCTGCGTGCCCTGGTGAACGGTTGCCTGGAGGGCGAAACATGCTGAAGGTGTACATCCCCTGCGATTCGGTGGCCCGTGCCGTGGGTGCCGACCAGGTTGCCGAGGCCCTGCAACGCGAGGCCGAGCGCCGGCAGTTGGCGGTCGATATCCAGCGCACCAGTTCGCGTGGGCTGTATTGGCTGGAGCCGCTGGTCGAATGCGACAGCGCCCAAGGGCGCCAGGGTTTCGGCCCGGTGACTGCGGACGATGTGCCGGCGCTACTCGATGCCTTGGCCGGCCAGCCCCAGGCCCATGGCCTGGCCTTGGGGCTGGTTGAAGACATCGCTTATCTGAAATCCCAGCAACGCCTGCTGTTCGCCCGTGCCGGCGTGACCCGGCCGCTGTCGCTGGACGACTACCGCGCCCATGGCGGTTTTGCCGGGCTGGAGCGCGCCGTGGCCTTGGACGGTGCCGAGGTGGTCGCTGCCGTACTTGATTCTGGCCTGCGTGGCCGGGGTGGCGCCGCCTTCCCGGCGGGTATCAAGTGGCGCACCGTGCGTGATGCCGGGGCTGGGCAAAAGTATGTGGTTTGCAACGCCGACGAAGGCGACTCCGGTACCTTCGCCGACCGCATGCTGATGGAAGGCGACCCGTTCCTGCTGATCGAAGGCATGATCATCGCTGGCCTCGCCGTGGGTGCCGACAAAGGCTACATCTACGTGCGCTCGGAATACCCGGACGCCATTCGTGTGCTCGACCAGGCCTTTGCCATAGCCCGCGATGCCGGTTACCTGGGCGATGACGTGGCCGGCAGCGGCCAGGCCTTCGACCTGGAAGTCCGGGTCGGTGCTGGCGCTTATATCTGCGGCGAAGAGACCGCGTTGCTGGAATCGCTCGAAGGCAAGCGCGGGATCGTCCGGGCCAAGCCGCCACTGCCGGCCCTGCAGGGCCTGTTCGGCTTGCCGACGCTGGTGCACAACGTGCTCACCCTGGCGTCGGTGCCAATCATTTTGGCCAAGGGCGCGGCGTTTTACCGCGATTTCGGCATGGGCCGTTCGTTGGGCACCATGCCGTTCCAGCTGGCGGGCAACATCCGCCACGGTGGCCTGGTGGAGCGCGCGTTTGGCCTGACCCTGCGCGAGCTGGTGGAAGGCTACGGGGGTGGTACCGCCAGCGGAAGGCCATTGAAGGCCGCACAAGTCGGCGGCCCGCTCGGGGCCTGGGTGCCGCCCAGCCACTTCGACACGCCGCTGGACTATGAGGCCTTCGCTGCCATGGGCGCGATGCTCGGCCACGGCGGTGTGGTGGTGGCGGACGACACCCTGAACATGGCCAGCATGGCCCGCTTCGCCCTGCAGTTCTGCGCCGAAGAATCGTGCGGCAAGTGCACACCGTGCCGCATCGGCTCGACCCGTGGCATGGAGGTGGTGGACCGGCTGATCGCCACCACCGATTTCACCGAACGCCACGACCAGGCCCTGCTGCTGCGCGACCTGTGCGACACGATGCAGTACGGCTCGCTGTGCGCCATGGGCGGGATGACCGCTTACCCGGTGGCCAGCGCGCTCAAGTACTTCCCCGCCGATTTCGGGCTGACCCACACGGAGGCCGCGCAGTGATCAATTTCTTCGACCCCGAGACCGACCTTGGCACCCCTGCACGCGACAGCGAGGTGCAGGTCAGCCTGAACATCGACGGCCGTGCCATCAGCGTGCCTGCTGGCACCTCGGTCATGCGCGCCGCCGCCATGCTTGGCACCAGCATCCCCAAACTGTGCGCCACCGACAGCCTCGAGGCGTTCGGTTCGTGCCGCATGTGCATGGTGGAAATCGAAGGCATGCGCGGTTACCCGGCGTCGTGCACCACCCCGGTCAGCGAAGGCATGGTGGTGCGCACCGAAACCCCTCGCCTGGCGGGGTTGCGGCGCAATGTGATGGAGCTGTATATCTCCGATCACCCGCTCGACTGCCTGACCTGCTCGGCCAACGGCAACTGCGAGCTGCAGACCGTTGCCGGCCAGGTCGGCCTGCGCGAGGTCCGCTACGGCTATGACGGCGCCAATCACCTGGCCGAAAAAAAGGACGTTTCCAACCCGTATTTCGACTATGAACCGAGCAAGTGCATCGTCTGCAGCCGCTGCGTGCGCGCCTGCGAAGACATCCAGGGCACCTTCGCCCTGACCATCACTGGCCGCGGCTTCGACTCGCGGGTGGCGGCCGCTGGCGGGGACAACTTCCTGGCCTCGGAGTGCGTGTCGTGCGGCGCCTGCGTACAGGCCTGCCCGACCGCGACCCTGACCGAAAAAAGCCTGGTGCAGCTCGGCCAGCCTGAGCGTGCGGTGATTACCACCTGCGCCTATTGCGGTGTCGGTTGTTCGTTCCGTGCCGAGATGAAGGGCGACCAGCTGGTGCGCATGGTCCCGGACAAGAACGGCGGCGCCAACCATGGCCACGCTTGCGTCAAAGGCCGCTTCGCCTGGGGGTATGCCACCCACCCGGACCGCATCACCACACCAATGATCCGCAAGCGCCTCGAAGACCCGTGGCAAGAAGTCAGCTGGGACGAGGCGGTAACCTACGCCGCCAGCGAGTTCCGCCGCATCCAGCTCAAGTACGGGCGTGATTCCATCGGCGGCATCACCTCCAGCCGCTGCACCAACGAAGAAGCCTACCTGGTACAGAAGTTGGTGCGTGCGGCGTTTGGCAACAACAACGTCGACACCTGCGCGCGGGTGTGCCATTCGCCCACGGGCTATGGCCTCAAGCAGACCCTCGGTGAATCGGCGGGCACGCAGAGCTTCGATTCGGTGATGCAGGCCGACGTGGTGCTGGTGATCGGCGCCAACCCCACCGATGCCCACCCGGTGTTTGGCTCGCAGCTCAAACGCCGCCTGCGCCAGGGCGCGCGGCTGATCGTCATCGACCCACGGCGTATCGACCTGGTCGATTCGCCCCACGCCCGCGCCGAGCTGCACCTGCAACTGCGCCCCGGTACCAACGTGGCCATGCTCAACGCCCTGGCCCATGTGATCGTCAACGAAGGCTTGCTGGCCCAGCGCTTTATCGACGCCCGCTGCGAGACCGAGGACTTCGCCCGCTGGCGCGACTTCGTCAGCCTGCCAGAAAACGCGCCAGAAGTGCTCGGCCCGGTCTGTGGCGTGCCTGCCGAGCAGATCCGCGCCGCCGCGCGGCTGTACGCCACCGGTGGCAACGCGGCCATTTACTACGGCCTGGGGGTGACCGAGCACAGCCAGGGCAGCACCGCCGTGATGGGCATCGCCAACCTGGCCATGGCCACCGGCAACATCGGCCGCGAAGGGGTAGGGGTGAACCCGCTCCGCGGGCAGAACAACGTGCAGGGCTCGTGCGACATGGGCTCGTTCCCGCATGAACTGCCCGGCTACCGGCATATTTCCAACGAAGGTGTGCGTGCCGAGTTCGAGCAGGCCTGGGGGGTAACGTTGCAGCCAGACCCAGGCCTGCGCATCCCCAACATGTTCGAGGCGGCCCTGGATGGCAGCTTCAAGGCGCTGTACTGCCAGGGTGAGGACATCGCCCAGAGCGACCCCAACACCCAGCACGTCACGGCCGCCTTGCTGGCCATGGAATGCGTGGTGGTGCAGGACATCTTCCTCAACGAGACGGCCAAGTTCGCCCACGTGTTCCTGCCGGGCAGTTCGTTCCTTGAAAAGGACGGCACCTTTACCAACGCCGAACGCCGTATCTCGCGGGTGCGCAAGGTCATGGAACCCCTGGCCGGCAAAGCTGACTGGGAAGCGACCGTGGCCCTGGCCAACGCTTTGGGCTACCCGATGCAGTACCGCCACCCGGCCGAGATCATGGACGAGATCGCGCGCCTGACGCCGACCTTCCACCGCGTCAGCTACGCCGAGCTCGACCGCCATGGCAGCCTGCAGTGGCCGTGCAACGATGCCGCGCCCGATGGCACGCCGACCATGCATATCGACCAGTTCGTGCGGGGCAAAGGGCGCTTCATGCTCACCGGCTACGTGCCGACCGACGAGAAGGTCAACAGCCGCTACCCGCTGTTGCTGACCACCGGGCGTATCCTCAGCCAGTACAACGTCGGTGCCCAGACCCGCCGCACTGGCAACGTCGCCTGGCATGACGCCGACCGCCTTGAGCTGCACCCCACCGACGCCGAAAGCCGTGGCATCCGCGATGGCGATTGGGTCGGTATCGGCAGCCGCGCCGGGCAGACGGTGCTGCGTGCCAAGGTCAGTGCGCGGGTGGCGCCGGGGGTGGTGTACACCACGTTCCACTTCCCTGAGTCGGGGGCTAACGTGATTACCACCGACAACTCCGACTGGGCCACCAACTGCCCTGAATACAAAGTCACGGCGGTGGAGGTGGTGAAAGTGTTCCACCCGTCTGAATGGCAGAAGCGTTACCAGGACTTCAGCGACGAACAGCGCCGCCTGCTCAAAGAGCGCCGTACTGCCGAGCAGCAAGAGAAAGCCGAGGTGCGCCGATGAGCAGTGACAACCTGGTCAAGATGGCCAACCAGATTGCCCATTATTTTGACAGCGAACCGAACCGGCAGCTGGCGGTGCAAGGGGTAAGGCAGCACATTCAGAGCTTCTGGACGCCGGCGATGCGCCGGCAGTTGCTGGCGTGGAGCGAGGCCAATGCAGGGGAGGGGCTGGACCCGAAAGTGCGCGAGGCACTGGTGTAAGCGCGCCGCCCTTTGTATTTGTAGGAGCAGCCTTGTGCTGCGAAGAGGCCGGTGATAGCAGCATAGATTTTCTGAGCTGTCACCGGCCTCTTCGCAGCGCAAGGCTGCTCCTACAAGGGCGGCGCATGCTTCAGCCGCGGGCCAGCTCAGTCAGGTGGGCAATCGCTTCTTCGCTCTTGAGCACCAGCACATCCCCTTCGAGCGAATCGAGCACCACCTCGGAGGTATTACCGATCAATGCTCCGGAAATACCGGTGCGGGCCACCGTGCCGATCACCGTCACCACAGCATCGTATTTTTTCTCGGTGTAGGGAATCAGCACATCCGCTGGGCCTTCGGCGACATGCAGGCGGTCATCGCTGATGTCGAACTCGGCCTGAAACGCGCGGCAGGCTTCCCGGTAGCGTTCGGCGATGGTCTCGCTGAGCTGGTAGGTCGGGTCCGAGGCGGACAGCATGGGGGAGGGGTGTGCGCTGATGACGTGTAAATCGCCTTTGGCCAGGCCGGCAATCGCATAGCCATGGTCGATGATACTCGCGTGCAACAGGCGGTGGTCCTCATCCTGGTTACCGACATCCACCGCCGCCAGAACCACCCCGCCGGTCCACGGCCGCTCGCTTTTTACCATCAGCACCGCGCTGGGGCACAGGCGCAGCAGCTTCCAGTCGGAGGGGGTCAGCAATGCCTTTTTCAGTGGGTTGTCTGGCCGATGCTCCTTGATGACCAGCTCGCAGCCCTCGGCTTGCTGCACATAGATGATGGTGTCGTGCAGGTTGTCACGCCAGGCTGCCTCATGCGTGACGTTGTCGTATCCGTCATCGTGCAACTGGCTGCTCAGCAGGCTGAGCAACGCACTGTGATCCTGCTTTTTGTCGCACATCAACAGGTGCAGGCGCGCGCCGGTCACGCCTGCGATCAGCTTGGCACGGGTCAAGGCCCGGCTGTGGGCATGCGCGGGGTCGAGGACGACGAGGATGCTGCGGACGGCTTGCATGGGCGTGAGCTCCCTTCAAAGATGGCGACCAGTGCCTGACTATAGTCGGCGTCTCACCCGTCGCCGCTTGATGTACATCAAGCATAGTCACTGGCGCTGCCGGTTGCCGCCGGTATAATCGCCGGCCCTGCCTGTTCTGTCTGGTTGCACGCTTATGTCCTTGATCCCCGAAATCGACGCCTTTCTTGGCTGCCCGACCCCAGATGCCTGGATCGAAGCGGCGCTTGCCGACCAGGAAACCCTGCTGATCGACCACAAGAACTGCGAGTTCAAGGCCGCCAGCACCGCCCTGAGCCTGATCGCCAAGTACAACACGCACCTGGACCTGATCAACATGATGTCGCGCCTGGCCCGTGAAGAGCTGGTGCACCATGAGCAGGTGCTGCGCCTGATGAAGCGCCGGGGCGTGCCCTTGCGGCCGGTGTCGGCCGGGCGTTATGCCTCCGGCTTGCGCCGCCTGGTACGTGCCCACGAGCCGGTCAAGCTGGTGGATACCTTGGTGGTGGGGGCTTTTATCGAAGCACGCAGTTGCGAGCGCTTTGCCGCGCTGGTGCCGCACCTGGATGAAGAGCTGGGCACGTTCTACCACGGCCTGCTGAAGAGTGAAGCGCGCCATTACCAGGGCTACCTGAAGCTGGCCCATCAGTACGGCGAAGAAGCGGACATCGCCCGCAGGGTTGAGCTGGTACGTGAGGCAGAAGCCGAGCTGATCCAGTCACCGGACCAGGAACTGCGCTTTCATAGCGGTATTCCAATGGCGCAGGCCGCCTGAAAACCTTCAGGCGGCACTGCGTTCATTAAACGGGCTTAGTAGCGGCGACCCAGCAACAGGCCGACCACCAGGCCGAAGCCTGCGGACACCGCGACGGTCTGCCAAGGGTGGCCGCCGATGTAGTCCTGTGTGGCATCCACCACCGGTTGAGCCTTGTCACGTACGTTGCTCGCGGCCTGGCGAGCCTGACGCAGTTTGAGGCTGACTTGCGCGCGCAGGGTTTCGGCCTCCTCGCCAACCAGGGCAGCGCTGTCGTTGAGCAGCTTTTCGGATTCTTCGATCAGTGACTGCAGTTCGCTGAAGACCTGATCCTTGATCTGATCGCTGGCGGCTTGTGCGGCGTTTTTTCGGGCCATGAACTCATCCTCGTCAATGGGGGGGTGAACAATGGATGCCGGTGCGTCGGGAAAGTTGCGCCGGCTTTCCGATGACGCGTCGCTACGGTGTAAGATAGCGGCCATTTTCAGCAGGCAGGTACCTTCATGAGTTTCAATCTGGCCAACAAGAGCTTCGAGGAACGGGCGCAGATCGAGGCAGAGAAGGCGCGGTTGTTCGAACTGTGGCAGAGCAACCTGGGCAAGGCCAAGGGCGAAGCCGCCCGGCTTATCTCCGAAAAGCCACGGCGCAAGGGTAAATGGGCGGAATGGGTGCGGGCTGAACTGGAGGCCATGTCGCCGCCTGAGTACGCCAGCATGGTGCGCAGCGAAGTCAACAAGATGATGGCCGCCGCCAACAGCAATCGCTGAGTGTTCTACCAGTAAGTCCCGGCTGCCTTGGGCAGGTCCAGCGTGCCCTCATCGGTGAAGCGCACGGTGCCCAGCAGCCCACCGGCCAATTTGCCGCGCAGTACATAGGGTAGCCCTTGCAGCGAACTCCGCTGGCCCAGGCCATAAGCCTGGCGCAGGAAAGAGAACGCGGTCACGCTCACCGGCACCACGATTACCGCCTCGTCGAAACGGCCTATGTGGCCCTGCTGGTCACTGACACCGGCGGCCAGCGGCTGGCCGTTCACCTGCAGGTCGAGCGCGATTCCGTTGTAGTCGATCGCGGTTTCGTTGGGGTTCTGCACACGTATTTTCACCGCCATGCGCAATTCCAGCTCCTGCCCGGGCAGTGGCTCGATGCCAATCACGTTGATATTCAGTGGGTCACGCGCCTGAAACAAGGCGCAGGCACTGAGGCCGTAAGCCATCAGCAGTATCAGCAACCAGCGGTGCAATCGGGCAGTCATGGGTTGCAACCTTGCCTGAAAAATTCAACCGCCAGTGTGGCAAATGCGCGGTGACGTTGAAAGTAGCGCGTCTAATGAAAGATACTGTTTCTCATTAACGCCCGACAATCCCTCTTACTGGCCTTTCTCCTACCCCATGCTGACGTCTCCCGTGTCTGGTCTGCTGGCGAGTTTCCAGGAGCACTACGACGACCTCTTGCTGTTCCTGACTCGGCGCATGAGCGACCGGCAGCGTGCTGCCGACGTCGCGCAGGAGACGTACCTGAAGCTGGTGAAGATCGACGAGCAGGCGGTGCCGGTGCTGCATGCACGCAGCTTCATCTTCCGGGTGGCGGGCAACCTGGCGATCGATGCCTTGCGCCGTGAACAGCGTATCGCCGCCCGCCACGAAGATACCGATGGCACTGGCGAGGTGGCCTGCCCGGCGCCTGCGCCCGAGGCCACGCTGCTCGCCCGCGAGCGCTTGCAGATACTCGATGAGGCGCTGTTGCAACTGTCCAGCAATGCCCGCCAGGCCCTGTTGCTCAACCGCGTCGAAGGCCTGACCCAGGCGCAGATTGCACAACGGTTGGGCGTTTCCGAGAGCATGGTGGCAAAATACATTGGCCAGGCGCTGCGCCATTGCCGTGACTGGCTCAAACACAACCATGACTGAGCCTTACGCCATGCCAGCCGCCCAACCGCTCAGCGACCTCTCTGACGATGCCCTCGATTGGCAGGTGTTGTTGCATTCGGGTAACGCCAGTGCGGCGGACCACGCGCGCTACCAGCGCTGGTGCGCACTGAGCCCGGCGCATGCCGAGGCCGCGCGCGAGGCAGAGGCACTGTGGCTGGACATCGGCCATACCCCAACCGCTCAGGTTGTCGCGGCACCGCCTGCCCGACGCAAACGGCACTGGGCCGCAGGCCTGGCGGCATCGCTGGCGCTGTTGGTCGCGGGTTATACCGGTTGGCAGCAGGCGCCTATCTGGCTGGCGGACTACCACACAGGCCTCGGGCAACGGCAGGCGGTGACCCTGGCCGATGGCTCGCGGGTACTGCTGAACAGTGGCAGTGCCTTGACCGTGGCGTTCACCGACCGCGAGCGCCGCGTGGTGCTCAATGCTGGCGAAGCTTTGTTCGAGACGGCCAGTGACCCACGGCCCTTTGTGGTCGATAGTGCAGGCGAGGCGGTGCGCGGCACGGGCGCGACGTTCAGCGTGCGCCGCGATGGCCGCGTGGTACTGGCCCAGGGCGAGGCCACGGTGGGTGAGCGCAGCGTACCGGTGTCGCCTGACGCCAGTGCACAGACCGCCTGGCAGCGCGGCAAGCTGATCTTCAACGGCAAGCCGCTGGGGCAGGTGCTGGCGGAGCTCGAGCGCTACCAGCAGGGGCGCATTTTGCTGTCTGACACCAAGCTGGCCGCACTGGAAGTCAGCGGTGTGTTCGACCTCGATGAACCCCAGGCCCTCCTGCGCACCCTAGAGCAACGTTATGGCCTGCAGGTCACCTATCTACCCTGGCTGGCCGTGGTGCACTGAGCCTGTAAAAATAATCTAAATATTTTTCATCTGCCGCTGCAAGTTCAGCCAGGCCAGATCGTCGTAGTGGGACTGATCAGCAACCCATTCTCATTTACGACTTGTCTGGAAGCTCATTCGTGGCCCTTACGCTCAAGCCTGTTCACCGCCGCAGCGGTCCCCTTCATCACGCCTTGTTGTCTTGCACTGCCTTGGCCATGCTGGCTGGCCCCTTGCAGGCGATGGCCTCAAGTGGTGCGCAACAGGCCCCGGTGGAAGCCCGCCAAGTGCAGCTGGACCTGCCTGCCCAGGCGCTGGACCAGGCACTGACGGCCTTCGCCGACCAGGCGGGGTTGCACCTGCTGTACACCACCCACGATGTCGCGGGCCTGAACAGCCCGGCGCTGCAGGGCAGCTACAGCATCGAGCAGGCACTGCAGCAGTTGCTGGCGGGCAGTGGCATGAGCTGGCAGTTCAGCGATGCCCGCACGGTCACCCTGCGCAAGGCGGACGCCACGCCGCAGGCTGTCAACCTCAAGCCCATCGAGGTCAGTGTGGCCTCGCGCACCAGCACGGCGATCAGCGAAATCCCTGGCACCGTCTGGGTGGTCGACCAGCAGCAGCTGCGTGAGCAGATCGACAGCGGCGTGAGCCTCAAGGAAGCCATCGGCAAGCTGGTGCCTGGCCTGGACCTGGCGCCAGAAGGGCGCACCAACTATGGCCAGAACATGCGCGGGCGCAATGTGCTGGTGATGATCGACGGGGTCAGCCAGAACAGCTCGCGCGGCCTGTCGCGCCAGTTCGACAGCATCTCGCCGTTCAACGTCGAGCGTGTCGAAGTGCTGTCGGGGGCCAGCGCCCTTTACGGCGGCGGCGCCACCGGCGGCATCATCAATATCGTGACCAAGAAGGGTGAGCCCGGCCCGGCCCGCTTCGAGACCCAGCTGGGTGCCAGCAGCGGCTTCAACAACAGTGATGACCTGGCCACCCGCATCGCCCAGTCGATCAGCGGCGGCAACGAGCGGGTCAGTGCCCGCCTTGGTATTTCCGGCGAACAGAACGAAGCCTTCTATGACGGCGCTGGCGATCAGATCTTCATCGACAACACCCAGACCGACCTGCAATACAACCGCACCCTTGACGTGCTCGGCACCCTGGGGCTGAAGCTGACCGATGAGCAGAGCCTGGACTTGCTGGCCCAGTACTACGACTCGGGCAACCACGGCAGCACCGGCATCTACTTCCCCAACCTCAATTACAACGCCCCCTCGGACCTGGAAGACGCTGAGCTGCGCAGTGGCTATTCCTCTGACCTGGAGCCACGTACCCGGCGCCTGTTGCTCAACGCCAACTACCATCACAGCGATGTGCTGGGCCAAGACTTCTACCTGCAGGCCTCGTACCGCAAGGAAGACGACAACTTCTACCCGTTCCCGTACTACAACCGCGCCACACCCACCGGTTCGCGCGGGGTGTACTTCGCCGCATCACAACAGAACTTCGAAGTCACCAGCCTCAAAGGCCTGTTCGCCAAGCAGTGGGACACGCTCAAGCTGACCTACGGCGTCGACCTGGATCGCGAGCGCTTCAACGCCGAACAGACCACCTTCGATGCCCTGACCTCATCCGAAAGCGGTGGGCTGGACATGGAAAAGGCCAGTAAGGCCGCGCGCTACCCCAGCTACCGGGTTGACGGTGTGTCGGTGTACGCCCAGCTCGATTGGCAGGCCACCGACAACCTGACCTTGTCCGGCGGCGCCCGGCGCCAGCAGATGGACGTGGATGTCAGCGAGTTCAAAGGCGTACCCGGCGGCAGCAACGATTACCAGGTCAACCTGTACAACGTCGGCGCCATCTACGACTTCAAAAATGGCCATCAGGTGTGGACCAACTACGGTGAAGGTTTCGACCTGCCGGACCCGGCCAAGTATTACGGCAAGCCGGGTTTGAGCGTCGCCGACAACCCGCTGGCCGGCATCAAGAGCCGCCAGGTCGAACTGGGCTGGCGCTATGCCGACCTGGATTGGGACGCTCAGGCGGCGCTGTACTACATCTGGTCGGACAAGATCATCAATGTCGATTCGCAAACGCTGACCATCAATGTCGAAGAGCAGAAGAGCCGTGACTTTGGCTTCGAAGGTGCGTTGACCCGCCACTTCCAGAGCGGTTGGGAAGCCGGGGGTACGCTGCACCTGACCCGCTCCGAGGAAGAAGACGTCGACGGTGGCTGGATGAAACGCGATGCCCGTTACGCGTCGCTGTCCAAGTCCACGGCGTTTGTTGGCTGGAAGGGCGATGGCCGCAGTGCCCGCCTGCAAGCCAACCATGCGTTCACCCTCAAGGACGATGCCGACCACGAGATCGACGGCTACACCACCTTCGACCTGCTGGGCAGCCAGGAAACCGGCTTCGGCACCTTCAGCGCAGGCATCCAGAACTTGCTGGACAAGCAGTACAGCACGGTCTGGGGACAGCGGGCGACGTTGTTCTATGCACCGACCTATGGCCCAGCGTACCTGTATGACTATCAGGGCCGTGGGCGCACCTACACCCTGACCTGGAGCATGGCTTACTGACAGCTATGTGGGGATTCAGGTAGGAGCAGCCTTGTGCTGCGAAGAGGCCGGTGCAAGCAGCGGAAATCTATGCTGTTGCCACTGGCCTCTTCGCAGCGCAAGGCTGCTCCTACCCGAATCGAGTATGGCGCGAGTGGTGTGGGCTACAGTGACGGACAGCTCCCTTTGCCGAGGTGTCCGTCATGCGTCGATCGCTGTGCCTGCTGTCCCTGTGCCTGGCCCTGCCGCTGCAAGCCCAGGAGAAGGTCGTCAACCTCTACAGCTGGGCCGACTATGTCGCCCCGCAAACCCTCCAGCGCTTCGAGCGTGAAACGGGCTACAAGGTACGCTACGACACCTTTGACACCACCGAGGTGCTGGAGACCAAGCTGCTGACCGGTGGCAGCGGCTACGACGTGGTGGTGCCGTCATCCACCGTGCTGGCCCGGGCGCTCAAGGCCAAGGCCCTGCAGCCGCTCGATGCCCAGGCCATGCCCGGCTATGCCAACCTCGACAAGGACTTGCTGGCCAAACTGGCCGAGGCCGACCCCGGCAACCGCTACGCGGTGCCTTACACCTGGGGCACGCTGGGCCTGGGGGTGAATGTCGAGGCCGTGCGCCAGCGCCTGGGCGATGTGCCGCTGGACAGCCTCGACCTGTTGTTCAAACCGGAGTACGCCAGCCGCCTGAAGGATTGCGGCATCGCCATGCCCGACTCGCCGCAGGAAGTGATCGGCCTGACCTTGAACTACCTGGGCAAGGACCCTTACAGCCAGAACAAGGCCGACCTGGACGCCGCGCAGGCACTGCTGAACCAGCTGCAGCCCTCTGTGCGCTATGTTGCCAACGGCCGGCAGATCAGCGACCTGGCCAATGGCAGCGTGTGCCTGGCGCTGACCTACAACGGTGATGCGGCGATGGCCGCCGACCAGGCACGCCGTGCTGGCAAACCGTTCGAGCTGATCTACCGCATCCCCCAGGAAGGCACCTTGGTCTGGCAGGACAACCTGGTCATCCCCAAGGACGCGCCACACCCCGAGGCAGCCCGCGCGTTCATCGCCTTCATGCTCAAGCCGGACTCGGTCGCCGCGCTGACCAACACGCTGTTCTTCGCCAATGCCAACCAAGCGGCCACCCCCTTGGTCGACGCTGCCGTGCGAAACGACCCGGACATCTACCCGCCAGCCCAGGTGCGTCAACGGCTGTACGCCGACCGCAGCATGGCGCTGTCCGACTTGCGTCAGCGTAACCGCCTGTGGATGGCCTTCCGTAGCGGCCAATGAGCCCGGCGGGGCTGCGCTGCAGCCCCTTGGGGGCCATACTGAAACATCAGGAATTATCTCCAGCCGCTTTCACACTTTTGCCGCGAACCCCTCGCGCCTTAGGCTATCCAACGCACAAGGCGCGGCATTTCGTACAGGAGGTGAAGCATGAACCTAGCACTGCCAATCCTGGCCATCGGCCTGGCGTTGTGCCTGCCCGCGCGCGCAGCGCCGGTTGCGCCCTTGCAACTCGCGGCCAGCAACAACAACCCCTACAACAGCCCGATCCAGCGCGCCAACCCCAATAGCCGTCAGGGCAGCATGCCGGCCACACCGCCCGTGCGTGGCCCGTCCACCGACCCCTACCAGCGCACGCCCTCGCTGGACAACCGCGGCATTGGCAACGGCGACAACCTGCGCCGCCAACAGCAAGCGCCCAATCTGGAACCCATCCGGCCGCCGCGCGATAACCCACGCGCGCCGTAAGCCCCGTCGAAAGGAATTCTGCATGACCCGAGCTACCTGGCTGACCACCTTGACCGCTGCCGCGCTGCTGCCCCTGTTGGCGCACGCGGCTTCCGAGCAGCAGTTCCCCAGCGAAGAAGGGCCATTGACCGTCAGCACCGTCGCCGATGGCCTGCGCAACCCTTGGGCCTTGGCTTTCTTGCCAGGCGGCAAGGACATGCTGGTGACCGAGCGGCCCGGCAACCTGCGGGTAGTCAACGCCGAAGGCAAGGTCGGCCCGCCCATCAGTGGCGTGCCTCAGGTCTGGGCCGAAGGGCAGGGCGGGTTGCTGGACGTGGTGTTGTCGCCGGAGTTCGGCAAGGACCGCACCGTTTACCTGTCTTATGCCGAAGCGGGCAATGATGGCAAGGCAGGGACGGCGGTCGGCCGCGGTCAGTTGTCCGAAGACCGCGCACGGCTAGAAAACTTCACGGTGATCTTCCGCCAGCAACCCAAGCTCTCGGTGGGCAACCATTTCGGTTCGCGGCTGGTGTTCGACCGAGACGGTTACCTGTTCATTGCCCTGGGCGAGAACAACCAACGGCCGACTGCCCAGGACCTCGACAAGCTTCAAGGCAAGGTCGTGCGGATCTTGCCTGACGGCGAAGTGCCCAAAGACAACCCCTTCATTGGCAAAGACAACGTGCGCCCCGAGATCTGGTCGTTTGGCCATCGCAATCAGCAGGGCGCAGCACTCAACCCTTGGACTGGCAAGCTCTGGACTCACGAACACGGCCCGCGGGGCGGCGACGAGATCAACATTCCCCAACCCGGCAAGAACTACGGATGGCCGGTTGCCACCCATGGCATCAATTATTCGCTGCTGCCGATCCCGGAGGCCAAGGGCAAGCACGTCGATGGCATGGTCGACCCGCACCATGTCTGGGAGAAGTCCCCTGGCATCAGCGGCATGGCGTTCTACGACAGCCCGACGTTCAAGGCCTGGGACCACAACCTGTTCATTGGGGCGCTGGCGACCCAGCAATTGATCCGGCTGCAGCTCAACGGTGACAAGGTGGTGCACGAAGAGCGTTTGCTGGGGGACCTCAAGGCGCGTATCCGTGATGTGCGGGTAGGCCCGGATGGGTATCTGTATGTGTTGACCGATGACAAGGACGGGGCGCTGTTGAAAGTGGGGTTGGGCGAGGGCTGAAGCGCTGGCTTCTGCCATGCACGGTCGGTGTAGGAGCAGCCTTGCGCTGCGAAGAGGCCGGTGGTGATACTTTAGATAGTTGTGGCCTGCACTGGCCTCTTCGCAGCACAAGGCTGCTCCCACACAGGAGCGGCGTTGGCTTGCTGAGGATGGGGCCAGTACCGATAATGCGGCATGACCGCCCAACCGCAGACCCTCTACCAACAAGCCCTGACCGACCACGGCTATGTCCATGACCCCGCCCAGGCCCACGCAGTCGATGCGTTACAGGCCTGTTTCGAGGCGATCGAACAGGGCCGCCTGACCCAGGGTGTCTACCTCTGGGGCCCTGTCGGCCGGGGCAAGACCTGGCTGATGGACCAGTTTCACCGTTGCCTGCAACACCCCAGCCGGCGCCAGCACTTTCACCATTTCATGGCTTGGGTGCACCAGCGCCTGTTCCAGCTCAACGGCACCGCCGACCCGCTGCTGGCCCTGGCCCGTGAACTGGCCCGGGAGATTCGCGTACTGTGCTTCGACGAGTTGTTCGTCAATGATATTGGCGACGCGATTATCCTCGGCCGGCTGTTCCAGGTGTTGTTCGACCAGGGCGTGGTGATTGTCGCCACCTCTAACCAACCGCCCGACCAACTCTACCGTGATGGCTTCAACCGTGACCGCTTCCTGCCCGCGATTGCCGCCATTGAACGGCACATGCGGGTGTTGTCGGTGGCCGGCGAGCAGGACCATCGCCTGCATCCGGGCGCTGTGCGACAGCGTTACTGGGTCACTGAGGCCGGTGAGCGCGGCGTGCTGGGTGACGTGTTCCGCCAACTCAGCCCGGCTGACCCTGGCAGCGAGCAGCCGTTGGCCATTGGCTCAAGGCAAATAAACGTCATCCGGCGCAGCGCGCACGCCATCTGGTGCCGTTTCACCGACCTCTGCGAGCAGCCCTTGGCGGCGATGGAGTTCATGGCCCTGTGCGACCGTTTCCCCTCGATTCTGCTGGAGGGTGTGCCGGCGTTAGGTGGCGAGCAACGGGCCGGGCGGATTGCCCGCGGTACCGAGGATGGCGCGGCGCGGGTCGCGGCAGGAGACCGGGAGCTGCCGGCGCTGTCGCCCAAGGACGATGCGGTGCGCCGGTTCATTGCCCTGGTCGACGAATGCTACGACCGCCGGGTGGCGTTGTACCTGGAGGCGCAGGTGCCGCTTGACGCGCTTTATACCCAAGGGTACTTGGCGTTCCCGTATCAACGCACCTTGAGCCGCTTACGCGAGATGCAGTTGCAACGCTTCGGCTAAGCCCCTGTGGGAGCGACGCGATGGATGGCACGGGCTGCGCCCGTGTTCGCGGGCAAGCCCGCTCCCACAGTGATCGCGCATAAGTTTAGATTTTGCCCAAGGCAGTTGCGCCCGCTCAGTAGGTTGGGGGCTAGCCGACTCAGCGCCCCAACCACTCGATCAGCGTTCGGTTGAACCGCACCGGCTCTTCGATCTGCGGCGCGTGGCCCATACCCTCGAACGTCACCAGTTCACCCTGGGGGATCAGCTTGGCCACTTGCGGCCCCAGCACCTGGTACTTGCCCAAGCGTGCTTTGACCTCTGGCGGCGCGATGTCGCTGCCGATGGCCGTGGTGTCCTGGTCACCGATCAGCAACAGGGTCGGCATCTTCAGGTCCTTGAACTCGTGGTACACCGGCTGGGTGAAAATCATGTCGTAGATCAACGCCGAGTTCCACGCCACTGCTTCATGCCCCGGCCCTTGGTTGAGGCCCACCAGCATCTGTACCCAGCGCTCATACTCCGGCTTCCAGCGCCCGGCGTAATAGGTCTTGCGCTCATACTCACGCACCCCTGCGGCATCGAGCTTGAGCTCCCGTGCATACCACTGGTCCACCGTACGGTAGGGGACGCCCAGGGCCTTCCAGTCTTCCAGGCCAATCGGGTTGACCATCGCCAGGCGTTCGACTTGCTGCGGGTACATCAGCGCATAGCGGGTCGCGAGCATGCCGCCGGTGGAGTGGCCAAGCACAATGGCCTGCTTTACGCCCAGCTGGTCGAGCAAGGCGTGGGTGTTATGCGCCAATTGCTGGAAGCTGTATTGGTAATACGCAGGTTTGCTTGAGGTGCAGAAGCCGATCTGGTCCGGGGCGATGACCCGGTAGCCGGCTTTGCTCAGGGCATTGATGGTGGTTTCCCAGGTAGCGGCGCAGAAGTTCTTGCCATGCATCAGCACCACGCTATGGCCATTGGCCTGGCCTTGGGCGGGTACGTCCATGTAGCCCATCTGCAGGGCTTGGCCCTGGGAGCTGAAGTCGAAATGCTTGAGCGGGTGAGGGTAGCTGAACCCTTCGAGTTGTTTGCCGTAGGTGGGCGACTCGGCAGCAAGGGCCGGGCCGCCGACAAGGCAGGCAAGGGCCAGGGCGGTTGCGCGCAGCATGGGGGCACTCCGTGTAGGGCCATGTAGGAATAAGCGACTGTATCAGCCAGTTGACCGCCTGAAGCGGCAAAGGTGTTACCAGGCGTGAAACCAGCCCAGGGTGATCATCGCCACCACGGCGTAACGGCCGGCCTTGGCCAGGGTCACCAGCAGCATAAAGCGCCAGAAGGGCTCACGCATGATCCCCGCGATCAGGGTCAGCGGGTCGCCGATCACTGGCATCCAGCTCAGCAGCAGCGACCACTGCCCCCAGCGCTGGTAGCGTTGTTGCGCGCGTTCGAGCTGGCGGGCGCTGAACGGGAACCACCGCTTGTCACGCAGGTGCTCGATGGCCCGGCCCAATACCCAGTTGACCACTGAACCGAGCACATTGCCCAAGGTGGCCACCAGCAACAAGGTCGGCCAAGCGTCGGGCTGGCGCAGCAGCAAACCAACCAGCACGGCCTCCGATTGCAGCGGTAGCAGGGTGGCGGCGCCGAAGGCGCTGAGGAACAGCGCCCACTCGCTGAGCATCAGTAGTTGGCGACCACGGTGTCCTGGCCATCCTGGGTCACACCGATGACCTGGTAGGCGTCTTTGTGGTCACCCATTTCCATGCCCGGCGAGCCCATGGGCATGCCGGGGACGGCCAGGCCCTTGAGGTCGTTGCGTTTGGCCAGCAGGCGGACCTGTTCGGCCGGCACATGGCCTTCGACGAACTTGCCGTCGATCACCCCGGTATGGCACGACGCCAGGCGCGGTGCCACGCCCAGGCGTTGCTTGACTGCGCTCATGTTCGGTTCGACGTGGTCGTTGACGGTGAAGCCGTTGTCGCGCAGGTGGCTGATCCAGGCCTTGCAGCAGCCGCAGTTGGGGTCGCGGTAGACATCGATGGCCTCGGCGGCCTGGGCCAGGCCAGTGATAGCCAGCAGACCGAGGGTCAGCAGGTGTTTGTGCAGCATGGTGAAACACTCCTTTAGAAACGCAGGCGGATACCGGCCACCAGGCGGGTCTGGCCGGTGTCTTCGCCGTCTTCGCGGGCCTGGTCGGCGCGGTTGCCGTGCAAGCGATTGAAACTGACCCCGACGTACGGCGCGAAACCACGGCTGATTTCATAGCGCAGGCGCAGGCCTATTTCGCTGTCGGCCAGCCCCGTGGCTTGCTCGCGGCGCGCATCGTCGCGGCCAAAAACGTTAGCTTCCAGGGTGGGTTCGAGTACCCAGCGGTTGGTCAGCAGCATAGCGTAAGCGGCTTCCAGGCGCAGCGCGGTCTGTTGCCGCTCGCCGACGTAGGCAGTGGCCTCAAGCTCAACGCCATACAGCGGCGTCCCCTGGATACCGAAGGCGGCCCAGGCCTGGCCGCTGGCGGGCTTGAAGTCTTGGCGCAGGCCGCCGACCAGTTCCCACCAAGGGCTGATGGCGTGGCCCCAGAGCGCCTGCAGTTCGGCCTTGTGGGTTTTGCCCTGCTCGCGTTCGCCTTCGCTGCGCAGCCACAGGCGGTCGATGTCGCCGCCGACCCAGGCGTTTGCGTTCCAGTTCAACGCGCCGCTGCTGTCGAAGTGCTGGTATTCAAGCTGGTCGACGATCACCGCCCCGTTCAGCGCCCGGTCATGCACCTGGTGCCCTGGCAGCGGCGGGAAGGCTGCGCGACGGTCGGCGTCACTGAGCACCGGCAACGGCGTACGCGGTGGTTGCGCAGGCGGCGTTGTGTGGTTCATCTGGCTGTGGTCCATGGGCATGGCGCCGTGGCCCCTGTGCTGCTGGCCGGCGGCCATGGCGCGTTCACTGGCGAGCAGCGCCACCAGGGCCACACCGGTGACGATGCGACGGCTATTGAACTCATTCATCGACGCGTACCTCGCGGAACATGCCGGTCTCCATGTGGTAGAGCAAATGGCAGTGGTAAGCCCAGCGGCCCAGGGCGTCGGCAGTGACTCGGTAGCTGCGGCGGCTGCCAGGCGGGATGTCGACGGTGTGCTTGCGCACCAGAAAGCGCCCCTGTTCGTCTTCCAGGTCGCTCCACATGCCATGCAGGTGGATGGGGTGGGTCATCATGGTGTCGTTGACCAAGGTGATGCGCACCCGCTCGCCATAGGCCAGGCGCAACGGTTCGGCATCGCTGAACTTGACCCCGTCGAACGACCAGGCAAAGCGCTCCATGTGGCCGGTCAGGTGCAACTCGATGTCGCGTGAGGGTTCGCGGCCATCCGGGTCGGGGTAAGGGCTGCGCAGGTCGGCGTAGGTCAGCACGCGCCTGCCGTTGCCGCGCAGGCCGATGCCTGGGTCGGCGAGGTTGGGCTGTGGGGCCATGGTCTGCATGTCCACCAGTGGGTTGCCGGTTTCGCTGGGTGGGTGTTGCTGCAGGGTGGCCATGCTGGAATGGTCCATGCCTGCCATGTTGCTGTGGTCCATGCCTGTCATGGCGCCGTGGCCCATGTCGGCCATGCTCAGTACGGGGCGCGGGTCGGGTTGCGGCACGGGGGCCTGCAGGCCGTTGGCGCGGGCCAGGGTGCCGCGCGCGTAGCCACTGCGGTCCATGCTCTGGGCATACAGTGTGTAGGCGGGCAGGTCGCCGACGGTCACCAGCACGTCGTAGGTTTCGGCCACGGCGATGCGCAGTTCGTCCACGCTCACGGGTGTCACCGGCAGGCCGTCGGCGGCGATCACGGTCAGTGTCAGGCCGGGGATGCGGAAGTCGAAATAGGTCATGGCCGAGGCGTTAATCAGTCGCAGGCGCACGGTTTCGCCCGGCTGAAACAGGCAGGTGAAGTTGCCATCCGGTGGTTGGCCATTGAGCAAGTAGGTGTAGGTAGCTGCGCTGACATCGGCCAGGTCCGTGGGGCTCATGCGCATGCGCGCCCAGCTCATGCGTTCGGCGACGGTGGTGCTCCAGCCATTGGCGGCCACGTCATCGATGAAATCGCCGAGCGTGCGTTTGTGATAGTTGAAGGCGTCGGACTGTTTTTTCAGGGTCGCCAAGAGCTGTTCAGGGGGCTGGTCCGACCAGTCGCTGAACAGCAGCACATGGTCACGCTGGTACTGATGCGCCTCGGGTTCGCGGGGTTCGATCACGATCGCCCCATACACCCCGGCCTGCTCCTGCAGCCCGGAATGGCTGTGGTACCAGTAGGTGCCGCTTTGGCGCAGGGTGAACTGGTAAAGGTAGTCGCCGCCGGGCTCGATACCGGCAAAGCTCAGGCCTGGCACACCGTCCATGTTGGCCGGCAGGAGGATGCCATGCCAATGGATCGAGGTGCTTTGGGCGAGGCGGTTACGCACGCGCAGGCTGACGGTGTCACCTTCGCGCCAGCGCAGTAGCGGGCCGGGCAGGCTGTCGTTGACGGTCAGGGCGGTGCGTGGGCGGCCGGTGATGTTGACTGCGGTCTGGCCGACCGACAGCTCGAAGTGCTGGCCGGCCAGGTCGCGGCCGTCGGCGGCCTGGGCCAGTGGCCGCCAAAGCCCCAGGCCCGCCAGCGTGGTGGCGGCGCCCAGGCCTTTGACGAAGGTACGGCGGGAGGGGTTGCGCAACATGGCGTGGCCTCATGCGAGAGAGCCCCGATGTTGGCCGTTGCTGGCTGTCAGCCAGCTGAGCTGCGCATTACAGCGTTGTCAGGCGGCGGCCTCGTCGTGGCGCAGGTCACGCATCAGCAGGCCGTACTCCAGCGGGACCTGCTCCGGAATCGGCAGGTACACCACATGGCCGTCACCCGGAGCTACCTCGATGGCCTGCTGCTGGCGGTCGCACAGGCGGTGCAGGTCGAAATGGTAGTTGCCGCGCGGGGTCATCAGCTCCAGGTGGTCGCCCACGGCGAAGCGGTTCTTGACCTTGATCTCAGCCAGGCCGTCCACACGCGCGCCGGTCAGTTCGCCGACGAACTGCTGGCGCTCGGACACCGAGTTGCCACGCTGGTAGTTCTGGTACTCATCGTGCACATGCCGGCGCAGGAAGCCTTCGGTGTAGCCGCGCTGCGCCAGGGATTCGAGGTTGCCCATCAGGGCGCGGTCGAAAGGCCGGCCTGCCACGGCGTCGTCGATGGCCTGGCGGTAGGACTGCACCGCGCGGGCGCAGTAGAAGTGCGACTTGGTGCGGCCTTCGATTTTCAGCGAGTGCACGCCCATGCTGGCCAGCCGTTCGACGTGCTGGATGGCGCGCAGGTCCTTGGCGTTCATGATGTAGGTGCCGTGTTCGTCCTCGAACGCCGGCATCGCTTCCTCCGGGCGGTTGCTTCCCTGCAGCAGGAAGACCTGATCGGTAGGGGCACCGAGCCCCAGGGTCGGTTGCACTTCGCGCACGATGTCGCCGGTTGCATCCTCGCTGGCCGGCGTGGCGTCGTACTTCCAGCGGCAAGCATTGGTGCAGGTGCCTTGGTTGGCGTCGCGCTTGTTGAGGTAGCCCGACAGCAGGCAGCGGCCGGAGTAGGCCATGCACAGGGCACCGTGGACGAACACTTCCAGTTCCATGTCCGGCACGTGGTGGCGGATGTCTTCGATTTCTTCGAGCGACAGCTCCCGCGACAGGATTACCCGGCTCAGCCCCAACTGCTGCCAGAACTGCACGCTGGCCCAGTTAACGGTGTTGGCCTGCACCGACAAATGCACCGGCATCTGCGGGTAGTGCTGGCGCACCAGCATGATCAGGCCGGGGTCGGACATGATCAGCGCATCCGGCGCCATCGCAATCACCGGTGCGAGGTCCTTGAGGAAGGTTTTCAGCTTGGCATTGTGCGGGGCGATGTTGATCACCACGTAGAAGCGCTTGCCCAGGGCATGAGCCTCCTGGATGCCTAGCGCCAGGTTGGCGTGATCGAATTCGTTGTTACGCACCCGCAGGCTGTAACGCGGCTGGCCGGCATAGACGGCGTCGGCGCCATAGGCGAAGGCGTAGCGCATTGTCTTGAGGGTGCCAGCGGGGGCCAGCAGTTCGGGCTTGGCGGGAAGGGTCATGTGCGCACCGGGGCAAAAGGCCTGGATGCTAAGGCTTGGCGGTTTTGCTGACATTGACCTGAATCAACGGCGCGACGGCACTTTTACCCCTACGCCGCGCACTAACGTTAAGGACACTTGAGGATCCTTCATGAACGAAACCGCTTTGCAGAACAGAGCCTTGGCCGTGCTCCTGGCACTGGTGACCATCGCCTTCGTGTGGATCTTGCTGCCTTACTACGGGGCCATCTTCTGGGCGGTGATTCTCGGCATTCTGTTCGCGCCGCTGCAGCGCAGCCTGCTGATACGGTTTGGCAGGCGGCGCAACCTTGCCGCCGCCACGACGCTGTTGATTTGCCTGGTGGTGGCTGTACTGCCTGTGATCATCACCAGTGCCTTGTTGGTGCAGGAGGGGGCGACGTTGTACCAGCGCATCGAGAGCGGGCAATTGGACATTGCCGGCTACGTTGAGCATGGCATGAACATGCTGCCGGGGTTCGTGCAGCACGGCCTGGACAGCTTGGGCATCGGCAACCTGGAAGGGCTGCGCGAGAAGATCACCAAATGGGCCACCCAAGGCAGCCAGGCGTTGGCCAGCCAGGCCTACAGCTTTGGGCAGGGCACGTTCGAGTTTCTGGTGAGCTTCGGCATCATGGTGTACCTGCTGTTCTTTTTCCTGCGTGAGGGTGCGGAAGTCGCGCGCCGCGTACGCCTTGCGGTGCCCCTGCCCGAACACCAGAAGCGCCGCTTGCAGCTGAAGTTCAACCGCGTGGTGCGGGCAACGGTCAAGGGCAACGTGTTGGTTGCCATTACCCAGGGCGCGCTTGGCGGCTTCATATTCTGGGTGCTGGATATCCCAAGTGCGTTGGTGTGGGCGGTGATGATGGCGTTTCTGTCGCTGCTGCCAGCGGTGGGGGCGGGGATCGTGTGGGCGCCGGTGGCGGCGTATTTCCTGTTGAGCGGGGCGATTCTGCCGGGGGTGATCCTCACGGCATTCGGGGTGCTGGTGATCGGCTTGGTGGACAACGTGCTGCGCCCGATTCTGGTGGGCAAGGACACGCGCATGCCGGATTACTTGATTCTGGTGTCTACCTTGGGTGGGTTGGCGGTGTTCGGGCTCAACGGGTTTGTGATCGGGCCCTTGATCGCCGCCTTGTTCGTGTCGAGCTGGGCGATTTTTGTAGCCACCAAGCCGCAGGTGCAGTTGCCGCAGTAGGGCTGCTTTGCAGCCCATCGCCGGCAAGCCGGCTCCCACAGGTGCGGCGCTAACCTTGGCGTCTGCACAGACCCTGTGGGAGCCGGCTTGCCGGCGATGAGGCCTGAACAGGCTGCAACTTGGGTTGATTACAGCCAGATCGCATCCCAGTGTGAGTAATCCCCAATTCGCTCTACCAAACCCGCCCGCTTAGGGTTCAAGACGATGCAACGTGCCACTGCCTGCACATTCTCCTCCCTTCGCAAGGCTCGATCATGAAAGCCTTTCTGCAAGAGCCGCCCGCTGCGTCCTTGCAGTCTGTTGATCGCCAGCGTGCTACGAGACTTCACCCGGCTCATCAGGGTTTTCAGGCTCACCGGCCCCAGCTCAACCAGCCAATGAAAATGGTCAGGCATCACCACCCATGCCAGAGATTGAGCTGCGCCTTCGTCCTGCGCCTGGCGCAACTGAGCGACCAGCAAGCGGGCAGACTGAAGCTCATTCAGAAGCGGGGCTCTGTGTAGCGTTGTGCTGGTTAGTAGGTATAACCGGTTGGGCTCTGAAAACCGACCGAGTCTCAATTGGCTAGAGCGAGGACTGTCCATGTTGCCTACTCCTGATGGTTTGCTCATCAGGCTAGTGACAGTGGGCTGTTGGTGCAGGCTGAATTGAGACCCAGTATTTCAAATTTAATGGACGCCGCTCCCATCGCCGGCAAGCCCCCACAGGGATAGCGCTGGCCTTGAGCACTGCGCATTTTTTGTGGGAGCCGGCTTGCCGGCGATGGGCTGCAAGGCAGCCCCGTTTGGGTCGGGTCAGGATGCCTGCGGCATCTCGCCCTTGGCCAGGCGCCGGTTGATGTCGGCAATCACTTCGGGCAGTTCATTGATGGTGTCGATCAGGTAGTGCGGGCGGGAGCTGGCGAACAGCGCGTGAATGCGCGTGCGCTCGCGCTCCAGTTTCTCGGCACTCAACGCGCGGTAGCCTTCCCAGGTGAGCCCCAGGGCGTTGCCCGAGCACACCAGTGCCACCGTCCACATGCCTGCACGGCGGCCTTCGAGGATGCCCGGTACGGTGTCATCGACCTTCACGCAGGCGGCCACGTCATCGATGCCCAGGGCAATCACGTTGGCCAGGGCCTGGGCCGGCCAGGGGCGGCCGTTCGGGGTTTCGTCGGTGGCCACCACATGGTCGGCGACATAGCCGTTTTGGGCGGCTAGTTCCACCACTTTATCCATCACCACCTTCGGGTAGCCCGAGCACGAGCCGATCTTCAGGCCGTCCTGGCGCAGGCCGGTGAGGGTGTCCAGGGCGCCGGGGATAAGCGCCGAGTGCACGGCGATCTTTTCAATCTGCAGCGGCATGAAGCGGTTGTAAATGGCCGTGACGTCATCGTCGGTGGGGGTGCGGCCGAACACCTTGCGGTAGCGTTCGGCGATTTCCGGCACGTTGCACAGGGTGCGGATGTGGTCCCACTTGCCCATGCCCATCGGGCCTCGGGCTTCTTCGATGGACACCTGGACGTCGAACTCGGCGAAGGCTTCGACGAAGATCTGGGTGGGGGCGAACGAGCCGAAGTCGACCACGGTGCCGGCCCAGTCGAGGATGGCGGCTTGCAGCTGGGTAGGGTTGCTGTAGTTCATGTGCGCTATTTCCTGAATTAGGGTGGGCAAAGGGTCAGATGTCCAGCACTTCCATTTCCCGCAGCACCTCGGCCACGGCGTTGACCGCAGCCTGCATGCCATCCGGCCCGACCACGCCGATGCAGCCGACGCGGAAGGTCTCGACCTGCGTCAGCTTGCCGGGGTAAAGGATGAAGCCCTTGGCCTTGACCCGCTCGTAGAAGTCTTTGAACTGGTAGCGGGCATCGTTCGGGGCATGGAAGGTGACGATGATTGGCGCCTGGATATCGGCCGGCAGGAAGCTGCGCAGGCCGAGGGCGGCCATGCCGTCGAGCAGGGCCTTGCAGTTGTCGGCGTAGCGCTGGTGGCGCGCGGGCAGGCCACCTTCTTCGTTGTACTGCTGCAGCGCTTCATGCAGCGCCGCGACCACGTGGGTGGGCGGGGTGAAGCGCCACTGGCCGGTCTTGGCCATGTAGGCGTGCTGGTCATGCAGGTCCATGGCCAGCGAGTGGGCGTTGCCTTCGGCAGTGGCCAGGGCGGTTTTTTCGGCGAAGACGAAGCCCATCCCCGGCACGCCTTCCAGGCATTTGCCCGAAGCGGCGATCAGTGCGTCGAAGGGGACCTCGCGGGCATCGATCGGCAGCGCGCCGAACGAGCTCATGGCGTCGATGATCAGGCGCTTGCCGTGGCGTTTGATCACCTGGGCGATCTCGGCCAGTGGGTTGAGGATGCCGGTGCTGGTTTCGCAGTGGATCAACGCCACGTGGGTGATGGCGGGGTCGGCGGCCAGCAGGCGGTCGACATCGGCGGCGGTGGTCGGTTGGTCTTCGGCGGTTTCGAAGGTGCTGTAGGTGCGGCCCAGCACCTTGCAGATTTTCGCCAGGCGTTGGCCATAGGCGCCGTTGATCAGTACCAGCACCTTGCCATTGCGGGGTACCAAGGTGCCGATGGCGGCTTCCACGGCGAAGGTGCCGCTGCCTTGCAGGGGGACGCAGTGGTGGCTGACGCTGCCGTCGATGATCGCCAGCAGTTGCTCGCAGACGCTGGCGGTGAGTTGGTTGAAGGCGTTGTCCCAGGAGCCCCAGTCCACCAGCATGGCTTGGCGGGTGCGCAGCGACGTGGTCAGGGGGCCGGGGGTCAGCAGGATGGGTGCGTTGCTCATTCCGTGGTTCCTCACAAGCGGCGGGTGGTCAGCCGAAAAATCTGGCGCTGAAACTACGGGGGCTAGGTTGCAATTGGCTAAGCTATCAATCAAATTGTTTGTTGTTATGCCAGCCATAAGTCAGGCCGATAGACATGAACCTGTTCCAGCTCCGCGCTTTCGATGCCGTCGCCCGTGAGGGCAGCTTCACCCGTGCCGCCGCGCGGCTGTTCATCAGCCAGCCGGCTGTGACCGGGCACGTCAAGGCGCTGGAGGAGCACTACCAGATCACCCTGCTCAGGCGCACGGCGCGGCGGGTGGAACTGACCGAGGAGGGCACGCGGCTGGCGGCCATCACCCGGGCCATGTTTGGCCTGGCCGAAGAAGCCCAGGCGATGCTCGAAGCCAACCGGCAGTTGCTGACGGGTCGCCTTGAGGTGGCGGCGGACGGCCCGCACCGCGTGATGCCGATGCTCGCCCAGTTGCGCGAGCGCTACCCGGGCATTACCGTCAACCTGCGCTTGGGCAATGCCCAGGAAACCTTGGCCGCGCTGTTGTCCGAGCACGCCGATGTCGCGGTGCTGACCGAAATCGAACCGCGCAAGGGCTTGTACCTGCAAAGCCTGTGCGAGTCGCGGCTGTGCGCGTTGCTGCCAGCGGGACATGCGTGGGCGAACGGTGAAGGCGACTTGCCGTTGAGCGCGCTGAATCAGCAGATCATGGTGCTGCGCGAGCCCAGTTCGACCACCCGCCGTACGTTCGACAAAGCCTGTGCCGCTGCCGGGGTGCAGCCCCGTGTACTGCTGGAGCTCGACAGCCGTGAAGCGGTGACCGAGGCGGTGGCGTCGGAACTGGGGGTTGGCGTGGTGTCGTCGACCGAGGTGGCCCATGACCCGCGCGTGGTGGCGCGGCCGCTGGCGGGAGACGGCCTGGTCAATCAACACATGATCGGCTGCCTGGAGCGGCGCCGCGAACTGCGGTTGATCCAGGCGTTTCTGGGGTTGGCGGCCACCCTGTGAGGCAACGCTGGCGTTTTTCGTGCCCCGGCCTAAGATGGCCGGCATAAACCCACTTGGATGGCCGATGAGCGATAAAGACACCATCTCCATGCAACTGGTGCGTGAAGCCCTGTTGCAGACCTGCCCGGCCGGGCAGCCCGATGTCGGCGTGCTGCAGCGTGCCGGCATCGACCCGACGCAGCTCGAGTTGCCCCAGGCACGCGTCTCTGCCGATGCCTATGCGCGGCTGTGGCGGCTGCTGGCGCGCCGCTGCAACGACGAGTTTTTCGCCATGGACCCACGCGGGCTGCCGGTGGGCAGCCTGGCGTTTCTGACGCGTGCGGCCATGGCGCAGCCTACGCTCGGGGCTGGCCTTGAAATTGCCATGGGGTTTCTGTCGCTGATGCTCGAAGACTTGCAGCCAAGCGTGGTGCGCCAGCAAAGCCTGGCCGAAATCGTCATCAACGAGCCGCGTGAGCAACCGCGCCGGGCCTTTACCTATTTCACCTTCTGGATGATCGTGCACGGCGTCGCGTGTTGGCTGGCGGGGCGGCGCATTCCGATCCTGGCCATCGACCTGCGCTGCGCCGAGCCGCCGTTCTGTGACGATTACCGGGTGATGTTCTCGGAAAACCTGCAGTTCGAACGCCCGCGTTCGCGCATCATCATCGCGGCCGACTGCCTGGACCTGCCGCTTAAGCGCACACCGCAGGAATTGCAGCGTTTTCTGGCCGAGGCGCCGGGCAACATCCTGGTCAAGTACCGCGACCCGGCCAGCCTGGCCCGGCGCATCCGTGGCCAACTGCTGGCCCTTGACCCGGCGCAATGGCCGGATGCCGAAAGCCTTGCCCACGACTTGTGCCTGTCTGGCGCGACCCTGCGGCGGCGCTTGGCCGACGAGGGCCAGACTTATCAGCGGCTCAAGGACAGCGCCCGCCGTGAGTTGGCCATCGCTTGGCTGGCGCAAACGGAGCCGGCCCTGGGCGAGATCGCCGAGCGGCTGGGGTTTGCCGACAGCAGTTCGTTCTACAAGGCCTTTCGCAAATGGTTTGGTTGTAATCCGGGGCACTACCGGGCGCTGATCCAGGCAGAAGGCCTTGGCGGAGCGCGGGGCGATTGAAGCGTTTCCAGCTGATGGGAAGGGCATGCAGGCACAAGCATGTACGGCCCATCGCCTACCACAGGAACCGCCATGCCCACGCCAACTGCCACTCAGCAATCGCCTGCCGTGCAAGCGAAGCTGTCGACTGCAACGGATGACTTCATCAAGGGCCAGTTACCCGACTGGCTAAAGCGCGCCACACCCTCGCAGATCAATGCGCTGCGCAGCCTTTTCAGTGAGCACAAGAAAAGCCAGCAGTTACTGCACGACGCAATCGGTGGCTTGCCCCCGCTGCGGCAATTTGCCGAAACGCATTTTCAAACGCTGCTGCCGGACACCTTGCCCCCAGGTGTGCGACTGGCAGATTTGTTTTGGATCAAAGTGACCAACGCAGCCCAGCCGGATTTGAACAGGTTTGCCTACCCCCGCAAGTACACCTACGAACCCGCGTTGGCCCGCCTGATGCAGGGCTTGCAAACCGGCGCTGATTTTCTGTTGAGCAAGGGCCTTGGCTTTGAAGGGAGCACCTCCCTGCTGGTGGAGGCCGATGACGCGTTTATTGACCGCTGTCGGCAACTGGACGTGGGCAGGCGCTATCAGGATGAACTAGACCAGGTCTATAACCCGCAAAACCTGAACCTGCTTGCCGCGGACAAACGCAACGGTTTCAGCCTGGCTGTCGAGCTTGCTGCGCTAAAAGGGCACCTCACCGCGTGGGAGCATGCAGCCCTGCGCGATGTTGCGGCGTTTTCCCCGAATACCTATGGGCAGCCCAAACCTCACTTTGTCAGCACGCTCGAGATGCTCGGGCAGACACTTTCCAATACCTTGCTGATTGAGCTACGTACACCCGCCAACGTCAGCCAGGGCGTGCTGCTGTACCTGCCTGGCGATTCGCATAACGCCTTGCGCCGCTACGTGTCGATGGCCGAGATGCAGCAGACGCTTGCCGTCGAGTTGCAGCAAGCGGGCTTTCGCCAGGCGCTGGCGCAACAAGTGAGCCTGAAGCAGCGTACTGGGTTTACGCAGACACTCGGCTTGCGCTTGCAGGACACGCAGCCGGATCTGTCGCTGACACAGGGTGAAATGGTCGAGGACGCCTTTCTGACGTTGGCCAGGCTGCAGGTGCTACAGGCGAAGGCCGATGCCCGGTTGCTGCTGGTGCCCACCGTCGACGTCGACAAAGCGGCAACCGAGCATAGCTTGCAGATGTGGAAGGCGCTGGGCATCGGCGTGGTCAACTTGGCCGGGCTGTTCGTGCCAGCAGTGGGCGCGTTGCTATTGGGGCAACTGGTGGTACAGACCTTGTCCGAGGTGTTCGAGGGCGTCAGGGATTGGTCGCGGGGCCATCAGCATGAGGCGCTGCAGCATTTTCTCAGCGTCGCCGAAGTGGTGGCGCTCACCGGCGCGACGGTCGCCGGGGTGGCGGTGGTGCGCAGTGTGTTCGTTGACAAGCTCGAACCCGTCGCGCTGGGCACGCAGCAGGCGCGGCTCTGGAACAATGACCTGGCCCCTTACGAAACTACCCCTGAAGACCGAAGCCTGCAGCCGGATGGCCTGTATGGCGCGGGCAAGCGCCGCTGGCTGCGGTTGCAGGCCCGCTATTACGAAGTGCATCGCCCTGTGGCCAACGGTTCTTGGTGCTTGCGCCATCCGCTGGACGACAGTGCCTATGGGCCGGCGCTGGTGCACAACGGCGAGCGCGGCTGGCGCTTGCAGCTCGACCAGCCACTGGCGTGGGACGACAGCGCCCGCATGCTCGATTGCCTGTGGCCACAGGATCCGCCCGTCGACAGGCAGACGGCCGAGCAGATCCTGAAGGTGGCCGGTATCGACCAGGATGAGCTGCGCGGTGTGTTGGTGGAGAACCGTACGGCCCCCATCACCCTCGCCGACACGCTGCGCCGTTTTGCTGCGGATGCACGTATCGAGGCCTTCGCTCGCCATTTACGCAACGAAACGCGCCTGCCCCGTGATGAAGAGCTGCTGACCTGGCTATGCGCCCAACGTGAAGTGGCAGGCCCCCAAACCGGCCTACGCGACAGGTTACTGCAACAGCTACCGGGCATGCGCTGGCGGGCGTTCGAACATTTGGCCTACGCCCCGCGCTCCGCCGCCTCAGTGGCCGGCCTGGTGTTGCGCGAGTTCCCAGGATTGCCGAAGGGTTACATCCCTGAGGTGCTGAAAGATTGCAGTGCAGTCGAATACGCCATTGCCCGTCGCGAGCAGCGCTTACCACTGCCACTGGCGAGCAAAGCGCGAGCGCTGCTGCGCGCCGCACGCCTGACCCGTGCCATCGAAGGTTTCTACCTGGCCAGTGCCAGTTGCAGCGAAACCGATGAGCTTGCCGTCGCCTTGCTGCGCAAGCTGCCAGCGTGGCCCGCTGGCCTCGCGCTGGAGGTGCGCGAGGCGACGCCGCAGGGTCGGCTGGTGGCCAGCTTTGTTCCCGAGGGCCAGGGAACGGCGCGTGTTCAGCTGGTTCGCATCAATCGGTATTTCCAGCTGTACGATGCGCAAGGGCAAGCCCTGGCACAGCCCCACCCGGTGCCTACCACGGTTTTCGAAGCCCTGGTCGCGGCGTTGTCGCCAGCCCAATTGCAAGCACTCGGCATTGAAGGGGATGACCCGGCCCTGGCCTTGAGAGAAAAGCTGCGAGCACAGTTGCCAGCCTCACACCAGGATTGTGTGGCACTGCTTGGATGGACGCCGCAACAGCGCTGGTTCAATCCGGGCCAGCGCCTGGCCGATGGCCGCGTGGGCTATTTGCTCAGCGGTCGGGGTGCGGTGGTACAGACACCGCGGCAAACCTTGCTCACCGGCTTGCGCCGGCTTTTCTCGGGTCTGGACGACAACCAGCTGAACCAGGAACTGGAGCACCTGCTGCAGGGCGAGGACATGCCGTTTGCACGGCTGGCAGGTTTGCAGGATGACCATGAGCAATTGAATCGGGCGGTCAACCGTTGGGTATCCGCAGAGTTCAGCAACAGCAGGCGGGCCAGTAGGCAGTTGATCGCCGATCGGGTGCTCCGTGCCTGGCGTGGACAAGGGGAGCGCTTGTCACTGGGCTTCGGCGAACTGGCCAGCCTGCCGGCACTGCCGGGGCACGTGCACTTTCGCTTCGTGACGTCGCTGGTCATTAACGACACCGCCATCAGTAGTGTGCCGAGTGACTTTTTGCACAGCTTCACCCACGTGCACTACCTGAACCTCAGTGGTAACCGGTTGTTGAGTATTCCGCCCGGGCTCAGCTACCTGCCTCAGTTGCGGACACTGCGGCTGGCGCGCAACGTGATCCGTCTGAATGCGTCGGCTGTCGAGACACTTGCCGGGCTGGCCGAACTGACACGGCTGGACCTGAGCTACAACCCGCTGGGGGCGCTGCACTTGCGCTTCAATCGGCTGCAGCAACTGATGCATCTGAACCTGCGCCACTGCCGGTTGGGTATCTGGCCGCAGTACATCGAGCTGTGCCAGAACCTGCAGGTGGTGGACCTGCGTGACAATCAGCTCAGCGCGGTGGCTGATGAAACACTGCAGATGCCGCAAGCCTTCCGCCAGGTGTTCCTGGTGGGGCGCAACCGCTTGAGCAACCGCCAAGTCATGGCCCTTTACGCCCCCGAAACGATACCCGAGGTGCTGGAGACCACTGTGGACCCCGCGTACGTGCGCGACTTGTGGCTTCAGGCCTCGCCTGAGCCACTGCAGGACGAGCGAGCCTTGGCATGGGCAGCCATGGCCATGCATCGCAACAGCGACGCTTTCGTTCAATTGCTGGGGCAATTGGAACATGCCTCTGATTATGAGCTGGCACGCCCGCACATAGCCGGGCAGGTGTGGGCGCTGCTGGAGGAGATGCGCCTCAATGACACGCTGCGCAATGCAGTATTCGAGCAGGCTGTCGACACGCCGTCTGGCGAGAGACGGGCAGTGGATGTGTTCACACGGATGCAACTGCACAGCTTGCAGGTGCGCGCTCAGGCAAATGCCCATCGTCTCGAGCGGGTCAATGAGCATATCGGTTTGGGGCTCAGCCTGTTCCGTTTGGACTTCCTGGGCCTGTTTGCACGGCAGACGGCCGCTCAAGTGAATGAGGCACGGGAAAACGCCCGGCTGGCTGACCCTGCGTTAATGGGCTTGGCCGATGTCGATGTCCGGGACATCGACTTGCTCTATCGCGTCAGGCTGAGGGAGGCCCTGAGCCTGCCTGGCCAACCTCAAACCCTGCGTAATGCCGAGGCGCTGGGTGTCAGTGAGGCGTCGATAGAGGATGCCAGGCAACGTATCGAACGGGTGGGCGATATCGAGACGTTTGCCGAAGACTTGAGCCAACGCGGCTTCTGGCAGCGCTACTTGCGTAGCCACCACGCGGAAGATTTTCTCGCCTTGGAGCATGCTCATGGTGAGCGGGTCCGCCGGTTTCATGCCGAGCAGCCAGACGCACCTGCGCCAGTGCGTGCGCAGGCCTTGGAGAACCTGGAGATCGAGCATGAGTCTGCCATGCAGCGTCACAGCGTGGCACTGACGCGCTTCGAGTTGAGGACCAGCCTGGCCCGCCAGGGCTGACGCGAGTTGCGCTATCAACCCTTGAACCTGCCTGCAGGGGCGGTTTTCCGGGTTCAGGCAGGCGGTGGTGGGCCGCAGAGTTAGCGGCTCATCCACCACTGTGATCGACACCATGACCGATACGACCCCAGACCTCCCACGGCAACAGGCAACCGACGCGTTCATCGCGCAAACGCTGCCTGATTGGCTGAAAAACGCTGATCACGAACAGTTGCTGGCCCTGCGCAGCAGCTTTGATGAGCACATGCAGAGCCAACAGAAGATTCAGCAGACGTTTGCCCGACTGCAGCCGATCGACACGTTCGCCACCGCGTTGCTGGAAGAGCGGTTGCGCGTCGCCATGGCAGTGGATATCGCGCTGGCCAAGGCGCAATGGCGAGAGCAGCGTTTCAAGAAAGTCAACGATCTGCCAGCCCAGCAGTTCGAACCCTACTTCGTGCGCCTGCCGGCATTGCAGAGACTTATGCAGAACTTCAAGGCCGGTGAGTCGTTTTATCCAGATACTGGGCTGGTGTACCCATACGATTCTGCGACGGGCGAGGCGGAGGAAGTGTTGACCACCTCGGGTGAGATGCTGGTCGAGACCTGTCGAGCGCTGGATATTGGCAAGCAGTACCAGGAGCACCTCGACACGCTGCTTGATGCCGACTGTATGGCCCTGATTGCCGATGACAAGCGCTTGCAGCTAGTCCTGGCTATCGAAATCGCGACGTTGAAAGCGCAGTTGCCGGACGATGACTTGGCGATGCTGCGGCGGATCGTGCAAGGCAAGCCGCCGACTCATGCTCGCAGCAACCGCGCCTATGTAGGCGCGTTGACTGTGCTGGATTGCCGAGTAGAGGGTGCCATGGCATTCGAGCGGCTGGATGTGGCCCCGTTGTACGGCTCAAAGTCTTCCCGCGTCGTGACGGGTGTCATCTTGTATCTGCCAGACGATCATGAGCAGTCGCTGCGTGCCTATGGCACGTGGCGCGAGGCTAGCCTGGACCTTGGCAGGCGTTTGCGTGAGCCCGGCTATCAGCGGGCATTTAGCCAGCGCATCGCGTTAGCCGACCGCCCTGAATACCTCAATACCTTGGGCAAGCGTCTGGCCGATGCGCACACCGATGCCCAGTGTGCTTGCGAGGAGATCCATGAGGCGCTGTTCGCGACCTTGGCTGCACAGCAGGTGCAGCGGATCCGTGACAACGCACGGTTTATCGCGGTGCCCACTGCCCAGGTCGATGCCCGCGTCAGTGCCCAACGCTTGCGAACGCTGGAGGCGATAGGCATGGGCCTGCTCAACCTGGCCGGCCTGTTCGTACCCGTGATCGGTGAGGTGCTGGCGGCCGACATGATTGGCCAAACGCTGAAGGCTGTGTGTGAGGGGGTCGAGGACTGGCATCAAGGGCATCGCCATGAAGCCATCGAGCACCTGCTGGGCGTCGCCGAAACGGTGGTGGTCAGCGCTGCCTTGGTTGGCGGCACTGCCGTGGTCGCCCGAGGCTTCACCCGCAGCGCGCAGGTCGATCAATTGCTGCCGATACTCAACGATGGGGGAGCGCCGCGGCTATGGGACGGGGATATCAGCCATTACGAGGACAAGGCGCCGCCCACCGACCTGCTGGCGCTGGAGAACGGTTTGCTCGCCAAAGGGGAAGGGCGCTGGTGGCGTAACGGCGATACCTACTACCAGGTCAGGCCAGTGCTTGGCCGCAGTGGCTGGCAACTCTGTCACCCGCAACGCCAGGCAAGCTTCGGCCCTATACTCGAGTTTAACGGCGAGCGCAGCTGGCGCTTGCCGAGCGAGCGACCACTGGCGTGGCAAGGGGAAGGCCTGCTGTTGGGTCGCCTTTGGCCGCCAGCGGCAGCGCTGAGCGAGCAACGTATCGGGCAGATCCTCAAGGTGGCCGATGTCGACCAGGAGCATCTGCGAGGGCTGTTGGTGGAGGCACGGCCGTTACCGGTGGCATTGCGTGACACGGTCGAACGGTTCGCCGTGGAGGCGAGAATCGAGGCGTTCTTCACGCAATTGGCCGAAGGTCAGCCGGCAGACGCCCCGCTGTGGCAGTGGTGCATGGACAGCTTGCGCATCGAGACGTTGCCATTGGAAGAGCAGCGCCTGGAACTGCTGGATAGAGCGGCAGAGCTCAGGGAGCAACTGCTGGAGCATTTCTCGCGCCAATACCTGGCGACAGACCCTTTGTTGCAGTTGATCCAGAGGGACTTCAGCGGTCTGCCCGATGCCTATGCGCTCGATGTGCTCAGGTCGGCAACTGACACCGAGCGCGCGTGGATGCTCAGGGAAGACCGCATCCCCTTACCTGTTGCTGAAAGGGCCCGTGAGCATTTGCAAATGGCGCGGCTGACGCGCATGCGTGAAGGCCTTTACCTCAAAGGCAGCTATCACCCCGATACGGTCAAACTGGTGTTTGCGCTGTTGCGCCAGCAGGCCAACCTGAGCGGGGCGGTCGACCTGGAATTGCGTGAAGGCTCAGATGTCGGTCGGTTGTTGGCGCAGTTGCACCCGGGCAAGAGCTCGGCATATGTCAGCACCGTGCTGGTGAAGCGCCCAGGTGGCTTCAAGTGCTATGACGCGCAGGGGCGTGAACGGGATATCCACCTGCGCGACCCTGTCGATATCGCCGACGTGTTGGCCAGGCACCTGGCCCCTCGTGATCTTGCTCGCCTGACCTGGGACGGCAGCCAGGCCCCTGAGCAAATCCGCAATGCGCTGCGTAGCTGGCTACCTCGCGAGCGTCAGGCGCAGGCCGAACTCATAGGGTTGCGCGACATCAAACCTGTGCGCAGTCCTTTGCGAAGGCTTGCCGATGGGCGCATCGGGTACCTGCTCAATGGGCGTGATGAACTGCCTGATTCGCTCCGGCAAGACCTGGTCGGCGCGGTGGGGGATTTGTTCCCGTCTTTCCGCACACTGGAAGTGGACCGCTACGTGTCGGTATTGCTCGAATCGCCGGAGACCGCCTATGCCGCGATGATCCGGCTATATAGGGAATATATGGGAATGGACCGGGCTCTGCAGGCCTGGGTGTTGGACGTGCCGCCCGGCAACGTGCGTGGCGCGCGTCATCATGTGGCCAGCATGTTGCGCCGCAGTTGGCGTCTGGAAGGGCTGCGCATCGATGCCCAAGGCGCGAGTCGGGAGTATCGGCGCTTGAGCCTGGTCGGGATTGAGGTCGGGAGCTTGCCCACATTGCCTGTCGGCACACAGTTCGGTCATGTCACCGACCTGGGCTTGATCGGCCTGCGCCTGCAGACGTTGCCACAAGGTTTTCTGCGCTGCTTCACGGGGCTGCGATTACTCAATCTCAGCAATAATGCCCTGACTACGCTGCCAGCGGAGATCGCCGAGCTGAATCTGCTGAGCAGCCTGCGTGTGTCACACAACCGCATCCGCATGACCGAGGCGTTAGCGACCAGCCTGAGTGGGTTGTCGCAGTTGGACACGCTGGACCTGAGCTTCAACCGCTTGGGCGGCGTCAGCCTGCAATTGGGTGATTTGGCACACCTCAGGGTGCTGAACGTGCGGCGGACCAACCTGCAGACCGTACCCGTCGGGCTTGAGCGTTGTGTACAGCTGGAGTCGGCCAACCTGCGTGACAACCGCATCGCGCACGTGCGGCAAAGCCTGTTCGCCATGCCCTTGCAGCGTCGTCGCGCGGTATTGCTGGAGAACAACCCGCTGGCACTGGCCGACCGTGAACGTTTTCACGCCGTCGACCCACTGCCGGCCCTACCACCTGAGCCTGCCGAGAACTTTGCGCAAGCCCGGGCGCAATGGCTGGAGCAGTTGGATGGGCCCGCCAGGGCTGGCCGTGAACTGCAATGGGATGCATTGCAGGCCCTCGATGAAAGCTCTGAGTTTTTCAGTTTGCTGAGGGCGTTGACCCTGACCAGCGACTTCCGGCGCGAACCACAGGACCTGGCGCGCCGGGTATGGACGGTGATCGCGGCGGCCAGCGAGGATGCTGCCCTGCGTGATGAACTGTTTGAAACGGCCTCTTCACGTGGCTGTGTGGACAGCGTGATCTCGTGTTTCAGTGCGCAGGAGGTGGGGGTGATGGTGGCGCAGGCGATGCGCGCCGAAGGGGAACCAGCACAGCAAAGCGCCTTGCTTGAACTGGCCACAGGCTTGTTCCGACTGGATCAAGTCGAGGCACAGGCACGCTTGGACATCGAGCGGCGCGTGGCGCTGGAGGAGGACAGGTTGCGCGGCGCCGGGTTGGCAGAGGCTGATGCGGCACAGCGCGCCCGTGACAGCGTGGATGAGATTGAGGTCAGCTTGGCTTACCGCATTGGCCTGGCGCGTGTGTTGAGCCTGCCGGGTCAGCCAAAAACCATGCAGTTCGAGGCACTGGGTGGCGTCAACCAGCAGCAGCTCGACAATGCTGCGGCTTCAGTGCGTTGGGCGGAAAGTACCGATGCACTGGTGAATTACATCAGTGATCGGGATTTCTGGGTCAAATACCTGCGGGCACGCCATGACGATGAATTCGTCCAGATCAGGCAACCGTTCGATGAGCAAATGGAGGCAGAAAGCCCGCTTGATGAGGCACGTGGGATGCAGATCCAGCATGCCTACCTTGAGGCTGAACGCCGGCTGATCCTGCGCTCGACGCGCAAGGCCCTGAGCGAACAGGCCTCAGGCCAAACCGCTCATCACGATTGAGCAATTAGGCCATTGCCGAGCGGCAGGTGTAGCGACACCATCGTCAGATAACGGGTGCACTCCAACAATAAAAAGCCAGGAGTCTGATGATGCGTAACTACGCCGAGGCCGCTCGTGCTTTCGACCATGCCCAGGCCGCCGCTGATGCCCTGCAGGGCGATCTGTCTGCGCTCAACGCCTGCGTCGAATGCTGCGACCGCCATGTGGGCCGCGACAAGCTCGCCCTGCTGTGGGTGAACCGCGACGGCGAAAGCCAGCCATTCACATTCGATACGCTGTGCGAGCAGGCCGCGCGTTTTGCCAACGTGCTCAAGGCGCAGGGTGTAAAAGCGGGAGACCGCGTTGCCGGCCTGATGCCGCGTACTCCACAGCTGCTGGTGACCATCCTTGCCACGTGGCGCCTGGGTGCTGTGTATCAGCCGCTGTTTACTGCGTTCGGGCCCAAGGCCATCGAGCATCGCCTGGAGCAGTCCGGGGCCAAGGTGGTGGTCACCGACAGCCAGAACCGCGCCAAGCTGGATGAGGTGCACGGTTGCCCGACGATCATCAGCGTGCAGGCCCGCGCCGGTGAGCTGGACTTCCAGCAGAGCCTGGACAATGCCGCCGAGCACTGCCCGCCGGTCATGCGCACGGGCGACGACCCTTTCCTGTTGATGTTCACTTCCGGCACCACAGGCCCGGCCAAGCCTCTTGAAGTGCCGCTGCGCGCAATCGTCGCCTTCCAGGGTTACATGCGCGACGCCATCGACTTGCGGCCGGAAGACAACTTCTGGAACCTGGCCGATCCGGGCTGGGCTTATGGGCTTTACTACGCCGTCACCGGCCCGCTGGCGCTGGGCCATGCCACGACCTTCTACGATGGCCCGTTCAGCGTTGAAAGCTGCGCGCGGATCATCGACCAGTTCGGCATCACCAACCTGGCCGGTTCGCCAACCGCTTACCGCCTGTTGATCGCGGCAGGCAGCGAATTTTCGGCACCGATCAAAGGCCGCCTGCGGGTGGTCAGCAGCGCTGGCGAGCCGCTCAACCCAGAGGTGATCCGCTGGTTCGCCGACGAGCTTGGGGTAACCATTCACGACCATTATGGGCAGACCGAACTGGGCATGGTCTTGTGCAATCACCATGGCCTGGAGCACCCGGTGCACCTGGGGTCTGCCGGCTTCGCCATCCCCGGGCACCGCATCGTGGTGCTGGACGAGCAGGGCGCGGAGCTGCCGCCTGGCCAGCCCGGCATCCTCGCCGTGGACCGCGAGCAGTCGCCGTTGTGCTGGTTTGGTGGCTACCACGGCGTGCCGACCAAAGCCTTCGTCGGCAAGTATTACCTCAGCGGCGACACGGTCGAACTCAATGCCGATGGCAGCATCAGCTTTGTGGGCCGCAGCGACGACGTGATCACCACCTCCGGTTACCGGGTTGGCCCTTTCGACGTGGAGAGCGCGCTGATCGAGCACCCGGCAGTGGTCGAGGCGGCGGTGGTCGGCAAGCCCGACCCTGAACGCACCGAGCTGATCAAAGCGTTCGTCGTCCTGGCCAAAGGCGTGGAGGGCAACCCCGAGCTGCAAGAAACCCTGCGCCAGCACGTGCGCAAGCGCTTGTACGCCCACGCTTACCCCCGCGAAATCGAATTCGTCAGCGAGCTGCCCAAGACCCCGAGCGGCAAGCTGCAACGCTTCATCCTGCGCAACCAGGAAATCGCCAAACAACAGGCCCAACTGGCCGCTCACGCCAGTGCCTAAAGGAACGACACCATGCAAATAGCCAACAAACACTTTATCGTCAGTGGCGCCGCATCCGGGCTGGGTGCCGCCACCGCACAGATGCTGATCGAGGCCGGTGCCAAAGTCATGCTGGTCGACCTCAATGCCCAGGCGGTCGAAGCCAAGGCGCGCGAGCTGGGCGACAACGCCCGCTTTTCGGTCGCCGACATCAGCGACGAGCAGGCCGCCAAGGCTGCCGTCGACGCCGCCGTCAGTGCTTTTGGCAGCCTGCATGGGCTGGTCAACTGCGCCGGTATCGTCGGCGCCGAGAAAGTCCTGGGCAAACAAGGCCCGCATGGCCTGGCCAGTTTCGCCAAGGTCATCAACGTCAACCTAATCGGCAGCTTCAACCTGCTGCGCTTGACTGCAGCAGCGATGGCCGAGGGGCCGGCGGATGAGAATGGCGAGCGCGGGGTGATCATCAATACCGCCTCTATCGCTGCCTATGATGGGCAGATCGGCCAGGCCGCCTACGCGGCCTCCAAGGGCGCCATCGCCAGCCTCACACTGCCAACGGCTCGTGAGCTGGCGCGTTTCGGTATCCGCGTGATGACCATTGCCCCGGGCATTTTCGAAACCCCGATGATGGCCGGCATGACCCAGGAAGTGCGTGACTCGCTGGCCGCCGGAGTGCCGTTCCCGCCGCGCCTGGGTCGCCCTCAGGAATACGCGGCACTGGCCCGCCACATCATCGAGAACAGCATGCTCAACGGCGAGGTGATCCGCCTCGACGGCGCGCTGCGCATGGCTGCCAAGTAAGGAGTAATGAACATGACCCTCGCCAACGACCCGATTGTCATTGTCAGCGCCGTGCGCACGCCCATGGGCGGCCTGCAGGGCGACCTCAAGAGCCTCACCGCACCGCAGCTGGGTGCCGCGGCGATTCGCGCTGCGGTCGAGCGTGCCGGCATCGAGGCCACCTGCGTCGAACAAGTACTGTTCGGTTGCGTGCTGCCGGCAGGCCTGGGCCAGGCCCCCGCGCGCCAGGCAGCGCTGGGCGCCGGCTTGGACAAACACACCACCTGCACCACCCTGAACAAGATGTGTGGCTCGGGCATGCAGGCCGCGATCATGGCCCATGACCTGCTGCTGGCCGGCAGCGCCGATGTGGTGGTGGCGGGCGGCATGGAGAGCATGACCAACGCACCCTACCTGCTGGACAAGGCCCGGGGTGGCTACCGCATGGGCCATGGCAAGATCATCGACCATATGTTCATGGATGGCCTCGAAGACGCCTACGACAAGGGCCGTTTGATGGGCACCTTCGCCGAGGATTGCGCACAGGCTGGCAGCTTCAGCCGCGAAGCCCAGGATGCCTTTGCCATCAGCTCGCTGACCCGCGCCCAGGACGCCATCAAGCAGGGCCGTTTCAGCGCCGAGATCGTTCCGGTGGAAGTCACCGAGGGCAAGGAAAAACGCGTCATCAAGGATGACGAGCAGCCCCCCAAGGCGCGCCTGGACAAGATTCCGCAGCTTAAACCGGCCTTCCGTGAAGGCGGTACGGTGACGGCCGCCAACGCCAGCTCGATTTCCGACGGCGCTGCTGCGCTGGTGCTGATGCGCCGCAGCGAAGCCGAAAAGCGCGGCTTGAAACCTTTGGCCGTGATCCATGGCCACGCCGCCTTTGCCGATGCGCCCGCGCTGTTCCCCACCGCGCCGATCGGGGCTATCGACAAACTGATGAAGCGCACTGGCTGGAACCTGGCCGAGGTGGACCTGTTCGAGATCAACGAAGCGTTTGCCGTGGTCACCCTGGCGGCCATGAAACACCTCGACCTGCCACACGACAAGGTCAATATCCATGGCGGTGCCTGCGCCTTGGGCCACCCGATCGGCGCCTCAGGCGCGCGCATCCTGGTGACCTTGCTGTCGGCCCTGCGCCAGAACAACCTGCGCCGCGGCGTGGCGGCCATCTGCATCGGCGGTGGCGAGGCCACGGCCATGGCCGTCGAATGCCTGTATTGAGGTGAACCATGTTGGTAACTGACGAGCAACAACAGATCGCCGACGCCGTGCGTGACTTTGCCCAGGAGCGCCTGCGGCCGTTTGCTGAGCAATGGGATAAGGCCCACCGCTTCCCGCGGGAAGCCATCGACGAGATGGCCGCCCTGGGCCTGTTCGGCATGCTGGTGCCGGAACAGTACGGCGGCAGTGATACGGGCTATGTGGCATACGCCATGGCCCTGGAAGAAATTGCCGCAGGCGATGGTGCCTGTTCGACCATCATGAGCGTGCACAACTCGGTGGGCTGCGTGCCCATCCTGAAGTTCGGCACCGAGCAGCAGAAGCAGCAGTTTCTGGCCCCGCTGGCCAGCGGAGCGATGATCGGCGCCTTCGCCCTCACCGAGCCGCAGGCCGGCTCCGATGCCAGCAGCCTGAAGACCCGCGCACGCCTGGACGGTGACCACTACGTGCTCAACGGCAGCAAGCAGTTCATCACCTCCGGGCAAAATGCCGGCGTGGTCATCGTTTTCGCGGTCACCGACCCGGAGGCGGGCAAGCGTGGCATCACGGCGTTTATCGTGCCGACCGATTCGCCGGGCTACCAGGTTGCCAGGGTCGAGGACAAACTCGGCCAGCATGCCTCGGACACCTGCCAGATCGTCTTCGACAACGTGCGGGTGCCGGTCGCCAATCGCCTGGGCGAAGAGGGGCAGGGTTACAAGATTGCCCTGGCCAACCTTGAAGGGGGCCGTATTGGCATTGCGTCGCAGTCGGTCGGCATGGCTCGGGCAGCGTTCGAGGTGGCCCGCGACTATGCCAAGGAGCGGCAGAGCTTCGGCAAGCCGTTGATCGAGCACCAGGCCGTGGCCTTCCGCCTGGCCGACATGGCCACGCGCATTGCCGTGGCCAGGCAGATGGTGCTGCACGCCGCGGCCTTGCGTGATGCCGGGCGGCCGGCTTTGACGGAGGCGTCGATGGCCAAGCTGTTTGCCTCGGAAATGGCCGAAAAGGTCTGTTCGGACGCCTTGCAGACCCTGGGCGGTTATGGCTATCTGAGTGACTTCCCGCTGGAGCGGATCTACCGCGACGTTCGGGTCTGCCAGATTTACGAAGGCACCAGCGACATTCAGCGCATGGTCATTGCGCGCAATCTTTGAAGGAGCAGTCTGCATGGCATTCGAAACCATCCTGTTGGACATCCACGGCAAGGTCGGCCTGATCACCCTCAACCGGCCGCAGGCGCTCAATGCGCTCAATGCGCAGATCGTCGGCGAGATCAACCAGGCCCTGGACCAGCTCGAGCGTGACCCGAACATCGGCTGCGTGGTGCTGACCGGCTCGGCCAAGGCCTTTGCCGCAGGTGCCGATATCAAGGAAATGGCCGATCTCCAGTACCCTCAGATCTACGTTGACGACCTGTTCAGTGACGCAGACCGGATTGCCAATCGGCGCAAACCGATCATTGCGGCGGTGTCGGGTTTTGCCCTGGGCGGGGGGTGTGAGCTGGCGATGATGTGCGACTTCATTCTGGCAGCTGACAATGCCCGGTTTGGCCAGCCTGAGATCAACCTTGGCGTGTTGCCGGGCATGGGCGGCACGCAGCGGCTGACCCGCGCGGTGGGCAAGGCCAAGGCCATGGAGCTGTGCCTGACGGGGCGCTTGATGGGTGCTGAGGAGGCCGAACGTGCCGGGCTGGTGGCGCGTGTGGTACCGCAGGCTGAGCTGGTCGAAGAAGCCCTGAAGGTGGCGGCGACCATCGCCAGCAAGTCGATCCCGGTGAGCATGATGGTCAAGGAAAGTGTCAACCGGGCCTTTGAAGTGACCCTGAGTGAGGGAGTGCGTTTCGAGCGTCGGGTGTTCCATGCGGCCTTTGCCACTGAAGACCAGAAAGAAGGCATGAGCGCTTTTATCGCCAAGCGCGAGGCACAGTTCAAGGATCGTTGAACCCTCCTTCACAGGCGTGACTGGCCCGAAGTAGATGTAGGAGCAGCCTTGTGCTGCGAAGCGCCGCGCGAGCGGCGCTCTATCTCATGGCCGCTGCATAACCCAAGGCAGCCACCTGTCAGCCCAGACGCGCCTGTACCGCCTGCCACCCGAGCACCGACCAGCGGATTCTGGTCAATCGAATCAAATTCGCCTCCGATTGCAGTTGCTCCACGCGACGTGGCGCCTTAGACTGCCGCCCCCTGTAAAAGAGTGCCGGTTGGCGCTTGAAGAATTCCGCTGCCGATGCACTGGCGTCGGCGGCACCCGAATCGCCCAAATGCACATTTTTCATAGAGAAATCGATGACCAAGGAACAGTTGCTGGCCATGTCGGCCGATGACTACATGAACGCTGATCAGCTCGCCTTCTTCGCTGGCCTGCTGCAGTCGATGAAAGTCGAAACCCATGAGCGCATCGAGTTGAGCCGTGCCACCATCGAGGGCCTGGACACTCCGTCGGACCCTGCTGACGTGGCTTCAGTAGAAGAAGAGCGCAGCTGGCTGGTCAATGCCATCGACCGCGACCAGCGTTTGCTGCCACAGCTTGAAATGGCGCTGGACCGTATCACCGACGAGAGCTTCGGCTGGTGCGATGACAGTGGTGAGCCGATTGGCCTGAAGCGTTTGCTGATCAGCCCGACCACCAAGTACTGCATCGAAGCCCAGGAACGCCACGAGCAGCTCGACCGCCACCAGCGGCAGGTCTGATCGCGCGCAGTGCGTGAAGCCCCACGGAGCAATCCCTGGGGCTTTTTGCGTTTGTGCGCGACGGGCCCGGTTTTGTTGCCTGTGGTGTAACACTGCTGTACCGAGATGCGCTGTTTCCTTCGTGAAGGCAGGCGTATTATGGCTTTATCGTTAGGGTGCTAATTAAATTCCGGAGGGGATGATGAATAGCCGTGTCGATGTAGCCGTGATGATTGGCTCGGGTGTGCCTGCCACCCTGCAGGCGCTGGGCAAGCGTATTTGTTGGGTGGTGCTGGTCAACGGCGAGCGCCGTGGCACGGCGTTCGCCACGCGTGACGAGGCCCTGGAGTGCCAGGCGGCCTGGATGCAGCAACTCAGAAAAGGCTTGGCCGCGTGACGGCCGTCATTGCTCCAGGTGGCGGGCCAGTTCACACGCGTCCTGATGCCGGCAGCGAAACCCTTTGACCCTTCCCGTGGCGCTTTCGGTGACATGAAAGAAGCGAATACCTGCCGGTATGACAACGTAACGTGGCGTTGCATGAGCGCTGGCGATGTAAGAAATGTTCTTTGCCTCTCGACGGATTTCGGTGTTTTCGTGCATATTCCTTCCCCAGTAATGCGCTGATGGATTTCAGAGCCCGTTCTGTCGAGCGCTCTGCAACTACCTATCGCATCTTTTCTGGCGGGTTTGTTGTCAGGCATTACGCTTCCCGCGTTGGGAATTTGCCGAAAACCTGCACTTAGGCCATATCTGGCAAGCCAGAGTAAAGAATCCTGCAGGCTGCAGTGCCAGCGGATACAGACATCAGCGCATCGCTTTATTACTCTTTTCGCCTATCGATATGTAATGGCCGTGCCTCACCGAGCGTGTGTGGGGGCGGGATGTAACCGATTGAGGATCACTTCATTGGCAGTCAGCACACTTGATACCCACGCCTTGTTCGCCCTGGGCGATTTGCGCGGTAAATTGGCCCAACTGTTCCAGGGCCGCTTTGTTTATGTCACCGAACAAAGTCCTGAAGGCCTGTACATGGCCGAAATCGACACCGAAAGCGCATTGGTGGTCGATGACAAACAGCGTCTGGAATTGAAGGTTGGCGATCACTTCCGGGCTGCGGTATTGCCCAGCCGCGAGGGTGGCAAGCTGGAAATGCGCTTTCGAGACATCAAGTTCAACGTCTACGGTGTTGGCGACTACGCCTTTGTTTCTGTGCCTGAAGGCGAGGGCGTCGTGTTGCGCGAAGGCAATGGCGTGATGCTGGTCTTTGCCGCGCAACAGCAAGTGCAGGAAGGGCTGGGTAAGCTGCTGAAGGCAGTGACTGGCAAGGTCGCGAAGTGGCGTAAGGGTGAGCTGACCACGTTCAAGGCCAGTGAATGACCGAGCGCGACAACGCGCCTGTGTCGCGTGCCGAGTTCCATCACCAGCACCAGGCAGATGCGCTGGCGCAAGCCGAACGGCTGTTGGCCCAACGTGAAGCGCTGCAGGGCGCTTGGCTGAACTGGGTGGCAGGCGAGCTCTATCGACTCAGCCCGCCACCGTACGCCGCCATGGTACGGCGTGAGTTGCAGCGCCTCAGCCAAGGGTGAGGCTGCAACCGGTCAATGGCCGCGGTCGCTACCGCTACTGACTTCTTCAGGTACCGCCTCTTTGGACATCCGCTTGCGAAACAGCGCAGCCCTGGCCAGCAAGAGTGTGGTGACCGGCACCGTGATCGACAGCAGGATCGGGATTAGCCAAGCGTGCAGAACGGGCCCTTCTTTAAGCCACGAAAAGTAGATGATCGAGGCCAGGGCAACGCACCATGCACCAATGGTGGAGGCCAGCGCGGGTGGGTGCATGCGCTGAAAGTAATCCTTCAGGCGCACCAGGCCCACGGCACCGATCAGGGCGAACAGGCTGCCGATCAGCAGCAGTGCGGCGGTGACCAGTTCAAGCCAGAAGGGCAGTTGTAGCGCTTCGGTCATTCGATCACCTCACCACGTAGCAGGAACTTGGCCAGGGCGAACGAGCCGACAAAGCCGAACAGTGCAATCAGCAGGGCACCTTCAAAGTAGGTGTCGCTGGCATAACGGATCCCCAGCACCAGCATGGTCAGCATGGCCAGGATGTACAGGTAGTCCAGAGCCAGCACCCGGTCCTGAGCGGACGGGCCGCGGAACAGCCTGATCAGTGCCAGGGCCATGGCCAAAGCGAAGATGAACAGGCTGGCGAGTACAGCGTTGGCGAGCAGGCCTGTCATTGGAAAATCTCCATCAGCGGGCGTTCGTAGGTGTGCTTGAAGTGCTCGATGAAGGCGGCTTCATCCTCAAGGTCGAACACATGCAACAGCAGCACGCTGCGGTCCAGCGCCAGTTCGGACCAGACCGTGCCAGGTACCACCGTGGTGATCATCGACAGGGCAGCCAAGCCATGGGCATCGCGCAGGGCCAGCGGAATGTGCACGAATGCCGAGCGCGGCGGCTGCTTGCCTGCACGCAGAACGCCGCGGGCCACCAACAGGTTGGACACGATCACATCCAGGCCGACCCGGCCAATCAGTTTGGCAATCACCCAAGGCCGCTGCACATGGGCGTGCTGAGGGCGGAGTGGGGCCATCAGCAGAGGCGCAAAAAAGCCGAGGATGGCACCCAGTAGCAGGTTGCCGGCGCTGACCGACAGGTTCAGCAGCAACCACAGGCCGAACAGCGAGACCGACAGCAGTGGGGCGGGAAACAGGCGTTTCATGGCAACACCTCCACGTCGAGGGAGGTCGGGCCGGGGATGGGCCGAGCGGCCATCACCGCTTTGATGTAGGTATCGGGTGCCTGCAGGCTGGCCGCCGTGTCCTGGGTGTAGCGCAGCAGCGGCTCGGCCTTGAGGCTGAGGATGATGCACAGGCCCAGCAGGATGACGATTGGCAGGCATTCATAACGACGCAGCAGCGGCGAGGGGCGCTCCTCAGGCTTCCAGAAACGCTGGATGCCCACGCGGCCGAAGGCGATCAACGACGCCATGCCGGATAGCACCAGCAGTGCCACCAGGCCCCAACCTGCCGCTGTTAGCGGTTGCTCCGGCGCGATACCCAGCCCCAGCGGGTTGAACAGCGCGTTGATCAGGTTGAGTTTGCCGACGAAGCCCGACAGCGGCGGCATGCCGATGATCAGCAGCGCGCAGGCGATGAAGCTCAGGCCGAGGAAGGCCATGGTCCAGGGAATGATTTGGCCGATCACCACCTTTTGTTCATCATCGAGGTTGATGCCCTTGGGTGGGTGCAGCGATTCCAGGGGCGAAGGCATGGCATCTTCTTCGTCATCCAGCGGCGCTTCATTGGCTGAACGCGAGCGCTCGACCAGTTCGGCGAGCAGGAACAACGCGCACAACGCCAGGGTCGAGTTGACCAGGTAGAACAAGGCCGCACCCGTTAACGCTGGCTGGGCAAAGCCGACGGCCGCGAGCAGGGTGCCGGCGGACACCAGGATGCTCAGTGCAGCCATGCGTTCCAGGCGCTGTGCGGCCAGTATCGAGACCGCCGCCACGGCCAGTGTAACCAGTCCCCCGTACACCAGCCACTCGCCGCCAAACTGCGCGGAGGCGCCGGCCTGCCCGGAGAACAGCAGCGTCCACAGGCGCAGCACGGCATACAGGCCGACCTTGGTCATGATCGCGAACAGCGCGGCAACCGGTGCACTGGCCGAGGCGTAGGCCGGCACCAGCCAGAAGTTCAGCGGCCAGATACCGGCCTTGGCTAGAAATGCCATGGCGAGGATCGCGGCGCCCGCATGCAGCAGGCCTCGGTCGGCCTCTGGCACCAGCGGGATCTTCAGCGCAAGGTCGGCCATGTTCAGGGTGCCTGTCACGCCATAGAGCATCGCCGCGCCCACCAGGAACAACGACGAAGCGAACAGGTTGATGGCGATATAGTGCAGGCCCGCCTTGACCCTGGCCCGCCCCGAGCCATGCAGCAGCAAACCGTAGGATGCGGCCAGCAGCACCTCGAAGAACACGAACAGGTTGAACAGGTCGGCGGTCAGGAAGGCACCGTACAGCCCCATCAGCTGGATCTGGAACAGCGCGTGGAAGCTGGCGCCGGCGCTGTCCCAGCGGGCTCGGGCAAACAGCAGGGCGCTGAAGCCGATGATGCCGGTCAGGGTCAGCAGCAAGGCAGACAGGTGGTCCACCACCAGCACGATGCCAAAGGGTGCAGGCCAGTTGCCCGGCAGGTAGACCCCGATCGATTCGGCCTGGCCCTGGGTGCGGACCCACAGCAGCAGGCTGACCGCGATGGCCAGGCCCGCGAAGGTAGACAGCAGGTTAAGCCGCGCCTTGATCCGCCGGTGTTTCTCGCCCAGCAACAGCATGATTGCCGCCGTGATGAGGGGCAGCAGGATGGGCGCGACGATCAGTTGACTCATACCACTCATTCGTCACGCTCCCGGCCATCGACGTGGTCGGTACCGGTCAAGCCGCGCGAGGCCAGCAGCACGACCAGAAACAGCGCGGTCATGGCGAAGCTGATGACGATGGCGGTCAGCACCAAGGCTTGCGGGAGCGGGTCGGTGTAGTGCAGCAAGTCTTGGGTGACGCCGTCCTTGATGATCGGTTCCTTGCCGATGAACAGGCTGCCCATGCTGAAGATGAACAGATTGACCCCGTACGACAACAGGCACAGGCCCATGATCACCTGGTAGGTCCGGGGGCGCAGGATCAACCACACCCCGGAGGCGGCCAGTACACCGATGGCGACTGCAATGACTTCTTCCATCAGGCGGCTCCTGCTTGGCTGGATTTCGACGGGTTGCCCGGGCGGTAGGCGCGTACCGATTGGTGCGCCAGGGCAGTGAGGATCAGCAGGGTCGAGCCGACCACCACGGTGTACACGCCGATGTCGAAGAACAGCGCGCTGGCCACATGCACATCACCCAGCACGGGCAGGTGCAAGTGGGCGGTGTGCGTCGTCAGGAAGGGGTAGCCCAGCAGCATGGCGCCTACCCCGGTCAGTGTCGCGCAGAGCAGGCCGGTGCCCATCCAGCGCAGCGGGCGCAGGCTCATCTGCGCTTCGACCCACTGGGTACCGGCGACCATGTACTGCAGGATGAACGCCACCGACATCACCAGGCCTGCGACAAAGCCGCCGCCCGGCTGGTTGTGGCCGCGCATGAACAGGTACATCGATACCAGCAGGGCGATCGGCAGCAACAGCCGCACCAGCACCGCAGGCACCATCATGAAGCCCAGCGCGGTGTCCGTAGCGTGGCGCGGGTTGATCAGGTCAGTGACCACGTCGGGCGCCAGCTGGCGTTGCTGGGCGGGTAGCTGCATGCTCTCCTTGGGGGGGCGGAAGCGTCGCAGCAGGGCGAATACGGTCAGGGCCACGGCGACCAGCACGGTGATTTCACCGAGGGTGTCGAAGCCACGGAAATCGACCAGCATCACATTGACCACATTGGTGCCGCCGCCCTGGGGCAGGGCGCGGCTCAGGTAGAACGAAGAAATGTCGTTGGGGGTCGGCCGGGTCAGCATGGCATAGGACAGAATCGCCATGCCGCCGCCTACCAGCACGGCCAGCAACAGGTCGCGCAGGCGACGCATGCGGGCGCGCTCCAGGCTGCCGGGCAGCGGCGAAACGCCCTCGATACGGCGCGGCAGCCAGCGCAGGCCGAGCAGGATCAGCACGGTGGTGACCACTTCCACAACCAGTTGAGTCAGGGCCAGATCGGGTGCCGAGAACCAGACGAAGGTGATGCAGGTCATCAGGCCGCAGACACTGACCATGATCAAGGCGGCCAGGCGGTGATACTTGGCTTGGTAGGCGGCGCCGATGGCGCAGGCGATGGCGATTAGCCAGAGTGCGACAAATACACCGGAGCCCGGAATTTTCGGGCGCTCGCCCCAGGTCAGGCCGCTGTAGAGCATGGGTGTGAGGCCGGCCAGAAACGCCGCCAGCACCAGCATGAACAGCTGCGATTGCAGGCGGCGCGTGGTCAGTAGGTTTTCGATTCGCCGGGCCAACAGCATCAGGTGGACCTGGCCATGCTCGAACAGACGTTTGCCATTGAAGCGCTCGATCAGCGGCGGGTAAGGGAAGCGCCCCAGGCGCAACTGCTTGCGCAGCAGCAGGTACAGCACGATCCCGCCGCTCATGGCGATCAGGCTCATGATCAAGGGTGCATTCCAGCCGTGCCAGATGGCCAGGCTGTATTCCGGTAGCGTACCGCCCACCACCGGCAGGGCTGCCGCCGCCAGCAGCGGGCCTACCGACTGCGCGGGGAAAATACCGACCACCAAGCAGGTGAGCACCAGCAACTCGACCGGCGCACGCATCCAGCGCGGCGGTTCGTGGGGGGTGTGGGGCAGGTCCTGGGCGGGTGGCCCGAAGAACACATCGACCGTGAAGCGCAGGGCGTAGGCCACGCTGAATGTACCGGCCAAGGTGGCGATTACCGGCAGGGCGGTTTCGACCCAGGCGGTGGAGCTGATGAATACCGTTTCGGCGAAGAACATCTCTTTCGACAGGAAGCCGTTCATCAGCGGCACGCCGGCCATCGAAGCGCTGGCTACCATGGCCAGGGTCGCGGTGTAGGGCACCAGGCGGATCAGGCCGCTAAGCCGTCGGATATCGCGTGTGCCACTCTCGTGGTCGATGATGCCGGCGGCCATGAACAGCGAGGCCTTGAAGGTGGCATGGTTGAGAATATGAAACACCGCGGCGACCGCTGCCAGCGGGCTATTGAGGCCCAGCAGCAGGGTGATCAGGCCTAGGTGGCTGATGGTGGAGTACGCCAGCAGGCCCTTGAGGTCGTTTTGGAACATCGCGGCGAAGGCGCCGAGCAGCAACGTGATGGCGCCGGCGCCGCCGACGATCCAGAACCACTCCTCGCTGCCTGACAGCACAGGCCAAAGCCGCGCCAGCAGGAACACCCCGGCCTTGACCATGGTTGCCGAATGCAGATAGGCGGAGACCGGCGTGGGCGCTGCCATCGCGTGGGGCAGCCAGAACTGGAAGGGGAACTGCGCACTCTTGCTCAAGGCGCCAATCAGGATCAAAGGCAGCAGCACCGGGTACAGCGCGTGCTGGGGGATGAGGTCGCCGGCAGCCAGGACCTTGTCCAGGTCGTAGCTGCCGACCACATGGCCCAGTAGTAGCGCCCCGACCAGCAAGCACAGGCCGCCAGCACCCGTGACCATCAGCGCCATGTAGGCGCCGCGGCGGGCGTCGGCGCGGTGGTGCCAATAGCCGATCAGCAGGAACGAGAAAAGGCTGGTCAGCTCCCAGAAGAACACCAGCTGGATTAGGTTGCCGGATATTACCAGGCCCAGCATCGCGCCCATGAACGCGAGGAAGAAGGCGAAGAAGCGCGGTACCGGATCCTGCGGCGACATGTAGTAGCGGGCGTAGAGCGACACCAGTGTGCCGATGCCCAGTACCAGCAGCGAGAACAGCCAGGCGAAGCCGTCCATGCGCAATACAAGGTTCAGCCCCAGGCTGGGCAGCCAGAGGAATTCCTCGCGAATCACGCCACCGTGGGCAACTTGGGGGTACAGCAGTGCTACCTGGACCGTACCGACCAAGGCGACAAGCCCGGCGAGTATGGACTCGGCGTTTCGTGCGTTGTGCGGCAGCACGGCTGCCAGGCAACTGCCCACGAACGGCAGAAGCAATAGCACTATCAAGGACATAGCGTTCTATTCTGGAGAGGTTTGCCAAGGATCATACGTGCCGAGCAGTTGATCACCAACACGCAAGCTGTCGCAGAATCGTACAAATACGGTGTGACAAGGTATTTTTTTATAACAGTTTTTTACAAAGCATAGCTGGAGTTGGCCCGTTTACAGGCCTGTCTGGTGTTCGGCTTCATCCTGCGCCTCGCGAGTAGAGGCGCTTTCGCGGGGGCGGCGCACCTTCAATTCGCTGACCACCACGGCGATCACGATCAGCAGCCCGCCAATCAACGCCACACCGGGCAGGCGCTCGCCGGCGATGCGCCCAACGATCCCGGCCCACACAGGCTCGCCCGCATAGATCAGCGTGGCGCGGGTGGGTGAAACCGACTTTTGTGCCCAGTTCATGGCCAGCTGGATCACTGCGCTCATCGCACCGAGCCCCAGCGCACTCATCACCAACAGCCAGGAAAAGTCCGGGAGGCGCTCCTGGGTCGGTACGATCATCAGGAATGACAGCAACGAGGCTGTGGCCAGCTGCACCACGGTCACACGGCGTACATCGACCTGGCCGGCATAGCGGCTGATGAGAATGATCTCGCCGGCGATGGCGATGGCGCTGACCAGGGTCACCATCTCGCCTTCGCTGAAGTGCAAGCTGCCGCCTTCCGGCCCTGCCAACAGCATCAGGCCAAGGAATGCCAGGCAGATGCCGAGGCTCGGCATGAGGCCTGGGCGACGGCCAAGCACCAGCCATTGCAACAACGGCACGAAGGGTACATACAGCGCGGTGATGAACGCGGACTGGCTGCTGCTGATGGTTTGCAGGCCCATGGTCTGCAAGCCGTAGCCGAGCATGATCGAGACGCCGATCAATACGCCCGCCTTAAGTTCGGTAAAGGTAAGGCCCGACAGCGCGCGCGCCGAGATCGCGCCAACGAACAGCGCCGCCGCGGCAAAGCGCAGGCCGACGAAGAACATCGGGCCGCTGACCGTCATCACGTTATGCACCAGCAAGAAGGTGCCGCCCCACAACATGGTGATGAACACCAGCATCAGTTCGGCTTTGCTCAGGCGCAAAGAAACGCGTGTATTGGGCTTGCAGGTGGGTTGGCTCATGGTCTTGCGCACTCGGAGGGGGCGGCGCACAATCTGCGCAAAGTGGGCAGTATACTGCGCAGTCACGATCAGCGAGCAATACAGTGCACAAAAATTCCACGCACCGGGCATCGGTGTTACAGCATGTCAGCCTTAACGTTCGCAGCCTGCGTCACGCAGCGGGTATGAGCCAGTCTGCCTTGGCTGAGCGGTCTGGCGTTAGCCGACGAATGCTGGTGGCGATTGAAGCGGGTGAGAAGAATGTCAGCCTTACCACGCTCGATTTGATCGCCGAGGCCTTGGGGGTGGCGTTCAGTACGTTGATCCAGGCGCCCGAGCGGCGGGACCCCAGCCGCATCGACGAACTGGCCTGGGCCGGTGAGCACCCGCAAAGCAAGGCAGTGCTGCTGGGTAGCAGCACCGCCCGGCGTGAGGTCGAACTCTGGGAGTGGACCCTGGCACCGGGCGAGTGCTATGTCAGCGAGGCCGATGCCGATGGCTGGAGCGAACAGATCTATGTGGCCGAAGGGCAGCTCACATTAGTCATTGAGCAGGCCGAGTATTGCCTGCAGGTTGGCCAGTTTCATGTCTTCCCCAGCAACTGTCGCTACGCCTACCGCAACGATGGCGCCGTGGCGGTGCGGTTTGTGCGAAATGTGGTGATCTGACACTCGCTTTAAAGATGGGGCGCGATCATTTGCCGAGCAGCTCATCGGTCTTCACCACCTTGGCGTAGGCAAACGCCAGGGCCGCCATCGCCGAGTCGTGTACATGGGCCGCCGGCACCTGTTTGCCATCGAACTCCAGCGGCAAGGTCGCGCAGGCGTCGTGCGCCACAGTCACGTCATAGCCATAATCGGCGGCGGCGCGGGTCGCTGCATCGATGCACATGTGGCTCATGCTGCCGACGATGGTCAGTGCCTCGACCCCTTGCTGGTCCAGCGTGTGTTTAAGGTTGGTACCGAGAAACGCATTGACCTTGTGCTTGAGCACCACCGGCTCACCGGCCTTGGGTTGCACCTTGGCGTGGATGGCCGCGCCGGGTGAGTCCGGTGCGAAGAATGGTGCATCGGCACTTTCGAACTCATGCCGCACATGCACCACCAGGTCGCCCCGTTCACGCGCGGCCGCCAACAGCCGGGCGGCGTTGTCGGCTGCCTGGTCTGCGCCGTCGAGGGTCCATTTGCCACCGGGAAAATAGTCGTTCTGGATGTCGATGATGATCAGGGCTTGCTTGCTCATGTTGCCTCCTGCGGCAGTGGTCGTTGGATGACGATAGTTATAGGCTGTGCGCTTCGACCTGAGGATTGGCACGACCGACACAATGAGGGCAAAAACTGACAACCCTGCGAGCCTGGACATCGGTCTGCTGCTTTACCCAGGGGCGCAGCGCGCGGCCGTGCATGGCCTGACCGACCTGTTCACGGTGGCCAACCGGGTTGCCGCCGAACTGGGCGCTGTCGAGCTGCCGCAGATCCGCGTCAGCCATTGGCAGGTCGATGAAGCGGGGTTGCTGCAGTGGGTTGAGGATAGCGGCTCTGAGGCGGCCACGGCGCTGAGGGTGATGATCATTCCGCCGAGCCTGGACTCGGCGCCAAACGCTGAGCTGCTTGCGCGCCATCGCCTGCCTTTGAATCAGCTCCACGGGCGCGGCACGGTGCTGGCGTCGGTGTGTATCGGCGTGTTTTTCATCGCGGCCAGTGGCCTGCTCGACGGGCGCCCGGCCTGTACCCACTGGAACTACGTGCAAGCGCTTGCGCAGCGTTTTCCCCTGGTGCGGGTGGAGGCGAACCAGCCGCTGCTGGACGACGGTGACATCATGACGTCGGCCGGGCTGATGGCCTGGACCGAGCTGGGCTTGCGCCTGCTGGAGCGGTTTATGGGGGTGACGGTGGCGCGCGAGACGGCTCGCTACCTGGCGGTCGAGCCCGTGGAGGCGCCGTTGCCGGGGGCATTGTTCAACCCCCGCCTGGACCATGGCGATGAGGCAGTGCTCAAAGTGCAGCACTGGTTACAGGGCGATGGTGGGCAGGATGCCGACCTGGCCGCCATGGCCGCTTGTGCAGGCCTGGAGCAGCGGACCTTTCTGCGGCGCTTTCGAGCTGCCACCGGTTTACGCCCGACCGAGTATTGCCAGCAAGTACGGGTAGGGCGCGCCTGTCGGTTGCTGGAATTTACCCGGCGCAATGTCGAACAGATCGCCTGGGGTGTGGGTTATCAGGACCCGGGCGCTTTCCGCAAAGTGTTTCAGCGCATCACCGGTTTGACGCCCAGTGAATATCGACGACGCTTTGCGGTTTCAGGTTGAGCCAGCGACCGCCCGTGCGGCAGCAAAAAACACTTGACCTTGACTTAACTTGAGGTTTTACCCTGCTCACCATCACGCCATTGGCGTCCGGAGCAAGGAGACTTTTCATGACGGCAATGCCTCATTCTCTGTGGTTTACCCAGATGATCGAATACGAAGTGCCTGCGCTGCAGCAAGTGGCGCTGGCCCAGGCCCTGGTGGTACGCAGCGAAGCATTGGCCGCAGGTTGTGAGGGCTTGCAGGGCGTGAGCATCCAGGCCAGTGATGATGGCAGCCGGGTTCTCCAGTACCTGCAATGGCAATCGCGCCAGGCGTGGGCGGCGGCCGCAGACCGTTTCGTTGAAGAACCCTTTCTCGACCTGCTGTGTCAGCACCAGGCGCGGGGCGTCAACTTCGCGGCCTACCAGACACTGCGCAGCCTGGTCCGCAATGCCGACGGTGGCCTGCACTGCCAGGTCGGTGAGCTTCAGGCATACCAGGGCGCGTAGTGTGGGTAGCGGTCCAGGCGAGCGCCAATGACCATCTCGCTGATCCATGACGTGAGGATCGAGCTGTAGGCTTTCTGGCTTTCTTCGCTGGACAAGGCGTGGTCGGCACCGTCGACGATGCGGTGGGTCAGCGAATGGGCGCTGATGAATGCCGAGCGGTAGCTCATCAATGTGCTGTGGGGCACATAGTCGTCTTGTTCAGACTCCACCAGTAACACATCGCCGCCGAATTCGGCGCACGCGGCCAGTGCGCGGTTATCCGCCGGGCCAAGCTGGCGCTGGCGGTAGGCGTTCAGCCGCTGCCGATCAAGGGTTTGCTTGGGGGTGTCCCACTCATCGTCCCAGTACAGGGCAGGCACCCGCATTGCTAGCCAGCGTACTGGCCGCAACCGCGTCAACAAGGTGGCCAGGTAGCCGCCATAGCTGCTGCCAATGATGGCGATGGCAGTGCTGTCCACGTTGGGGTGGCTGACCAGGCGGTCGTAGGCTGCCAGCAGGTCGTTGAGGTTCTGTTCGCGGGTGACGGTAAGGCGTTGGCTTTCGGTCTTTTCGTGCCCGCGCAAGTCGAAGGTCATGCACACGCACCCCAGCCCAGTAATGTGCCGAGCGCGGGCCAGGTCGCGTTGCTGGCTACCGCCCCAGCCGTGGACGAAGAGTATGCCGGGCATCTTGCTACCTGGGCTGACCAGGGTGCCGACGATGCTTTCATTTTCAACGTGCAGCTCAATGGTCTCACTCTGAATGCTCATGTTCGCGAATCCGCGCAAATTTGCTGAGTTGTCCGAGTTCACTGTCGATTCCTTGGTAGAAGAGGGTGGCGTCAGTGGGCAGGTCGGGGGTGCCGAACACTTCATGGGTCGAAGCACGGACGCGCTGCAGTGTGGGGTCAGTTGCGAAGGCCTGCAGGGCCAGCAGTTCTGCACTGCTGGCACCGCCCAGACGCCAGGATTGTTCAAGCACGCCGCTGCGTACATGGCCTTGGGCGGTGGTGCCGCGGGCAATGTCGTAGTTACGTCTTGACGCTACGAAGCCTGGGAAGTGCTGCTCGGCGGCACGTTCGTAGACCATGGCTTGGTTGATCGCCAGGCGCAGGTGGTCTTCCAGCGGCAGCTGCAGCAACGCCTGGTAATCACCGCGCACCACGACCAGGTCGGAGCCGCCATAGACCTCTGTGCCCTGGTGGTCGTGCGTCAGTTGCTGAGTGCCGTGGTAGCTGCAGGTCAGGCCGGCGACACGCACTTGGCCGACACTGAAGGTCTGCACCTCGCTCAGGTCTTCTTCTAGCACCAACCCCCAGACGGCCAGGTCTTGGTCGTCCATGTCGGCCAGTAACGGCTCCAGCGCATGCAGTGTGTCGATGACCTGCTGCCCCCGCCCGGCACAGGCCAGCACCGGCTTGATCCGTAGAGGGCCATCGAGCAGGAGCAAGCGTGCGGCATTGCGAGCGTCGGCCTTGCTGAAGACTGTATAGCCACGCAATAGCGCATCACTGGCCTGAAGGGCGAAGGCGTCGGTCCAGCCTGGAGGGAAGCTGGCGTTGGCCGGCAGCGGGTGGGAAATCGCCTTGGTCGCCATATAAGGGTAAGCGACCAGCCCGCCAAACAGATCCTGTTCGGTGCGGATACCCAAGGCTGCATGGCGCTGCGGGTCGATCAGCGTTTCGGTCGGCAGATAGTAGTAGCGGTCACTGGACGTGGTGGGCGGGTCGAGATACACGTGTGCGCAACCCAGCAGTTGCGCCAGGCCATCGGCAAGCTTGAGGTGCACAGCATGTTCATGGTCAGGCGTGTGCTGGCGGGTGTCGAGCAGCACAACGGCGGTTTTCGCGTCACAGGCAGCGGGCATAGGGGGTGGCCTGTCTGCAATGAATGTACTTGGTGTGAAGCCGGCGCTTTTGGGAAGTTCAGCAGGATGTGATCGGTGGTCCTGGTTCTGCTGTAGGAAACGTCCTGATTGCAGAGGGCGTGATGGGCAATGCATGCCGCAGGCCGGTCGCCGTGATTGCAGGGCAGGGGTGGCTGTACCATTATCGATGGTCTGAAATCAGTAGAGATGTTTTCGCAGGAGTGCGCATGAACGTTCAGACCACAATTGAGCAAGCTGTGCCGGAGCGCCTGGCGCAGGTGCGTCAGGCCATGGCCGCAGAGGGGGTCGATGCGCTGCTGGTGCCCTCGGCCGACCCTCATCTTTCCGAGTACCTGCCTGGCTACTGGCAGGGGCGCCAATGGCTGTCTGGTTTCCACGGGTCGGTCGGCACGCTGGTGGTCACGGCGGGGTTTGCCGGGCTCTGGGTTGACAGCCGCTATTGGGAGCAGGCTGAGCACGAGCTGGCAGGCAGCGGCATCGAACTGGTGAAGCTGCTGCCAGGCAAGCCGGGCGCGCTGGAATGGCTGGGTGAGCATGTCGAGCCACAGGGCGTTGTGGCAGTGGACGGTGCTGTGATGGCCTTGGCGTCGGCGCGTTTGCTGAGCGAGCGTCTGAAGGCCCGGGATGTGCGGCTGGTGACGGGCAAGGACGTGCTTGGCAAGGTTTGGGAGGGGCGCCCGTCGCTGCCGAGCAACCCGGTCTATCAACACTTGCCCCCGCATGCCACGCAGAACCGGGCAGACAAACTCGCCCAGTTGCGTGAGGCTTTGAAAGCCAAGGGCGCTGACTGGCATCTCATTGCCACCCTGGATGACATTGCCTGGCTCTTCAATCTGCGTGGCAGCGATGTGTCCTACAACCCGGTCTTTGTTTCCTTTGCCCTGATCAGTCAGCAGCAGGCGACGGTGTTCGTTGGCCAGGAAAAGGTCGATGATCATCTGCGCCATGTGCTGTCGGTTGATGGGATTGAGGTGCGTGACTATGCCGATATCGGTCAGGCCCTGGGTGCCGTGCCTTCAGGCAGTCGCCTGTTGATCGACCCGGCGCGGGTCACCTGTGGTTTGCTGGAAAACCTGGCCTCAGGTGTCGAGCTGGTCGAGGGGGTCAACCCCACCACGCTGAGCAAGTCGTGCAAGCGAGAGGACGATCTTGTCCATATTCGCCGGGCCATGGAGCAGGACGGCGCCGCCTTGTGCGAATTCTTCGCCTGGTTCGAGGCGTCTCTGGGTCATGAGGTTATTACCGAGCTGACAGTCGATGAGCGATTGAGCGCCGCCCGTGCCCGTCGTCCAGACTTCGTGTCGTTAAGTTTCTCGACCATTGCCGCCTTTAATGGCAATGGCGCGATGCCTCATTACCGCGCCACCGAGCAGTCGCATGCCATTATCGAAGGTGACGGTTTACTGCTGATAGATTCCGGGGGGCAGTACCTGGGAGGGACTACCGACATTACCCGGATGGTGCCGGTGGGTAACCCTACGCTTGAGCAGAAGCAGGATTGCACGCGTGTGCTCAAGGGCATGATTGCGCTATCGCGCGCCACCTTCCCCCGCGGGATCCTCTCGCCGCTGCTCGATGCCATCGCCCGGGCACCGATCTGGGCCGATCAGGTGGACTATGGCCACGGCACCGGCCATGGGGTGGGTTACTTCATGAACGTCCACGAAGGGCCGCAGGTGATTGCTTATCAGGCGGCGCCCACGCCCCAGACGGCCATGCAGGCGGGCATGATCAGCTCGATCGAGCCGGGTACTTACCGGCCGCGTCAGTGGGGCGTACGCATTGAGAACCTGGTGGTTAGCCGAGAAGCGGGCAAGAGTGTGTTCGGCGACTTCCTGAACTTCGAGACGTTGACGCTTTGCCCGATCGACACACGCTGCCTGCTGCCCGAGTTGCTTGCCAAGGAAGAGTTGGCTTGGCTGAACCGTTACCACGCGAGTGTGCATGAGCGTCTTGCGCCGCTGTTGAAGGGCGAGGCCCTGGCGTGGCTGCAGGCGCGTACCGCGCCGCTGTGATGGCAAATAAATGGGCAGCGCTCGCGCTGCCCATTGAACTCAATGCCTGGTGGTCATCACTTGCAGATGACGATCATGCTGCGGCTGGTATAGCCAGCCGGGTTGATGCCGAACAGGTAATCACCTTGCTCTTCGTCGGTATCGCCGGAGCGAGCAATGACTTTGTAACCGCGGGTGCTGCAGGAGGTGGCGGCCTTGCTGTAGCAATTATCCCACGATGAGGAGAGGCCGGAGCAATTGATATGCAGGCCTTTCTTACCCTTTTTGACCTCAGTCTTGGCCGTGGCGGCACATCCAGCAATAGCCAAAATGGCCAGAATGAGCAAAATACGTTTCATTCCCTTCCTTAAATGCAGGGCGGATCATTTGTCGGGCCCTGTCGTTGTCACTGCTGTCTTCCTGAAAAATCCCCAGCGTCCGTCTTCGGTCCACCAGATCGCGTAAAGTTATTGATTCTGTGTGACAGCTTAATCAGCGAGACGGGCCGCTACAATCACTAATCCCGTCTCAAATGAAAATAGTTCTCATATCAGTCGGCGGCGACGGGTGGGGTTGGCGTCTGGCGCATCGACAACGTGGTGCCTACCGACGCGACGATGATGGCGAGAATCGCGAGCCATTGGGTGGCGCTCAATACCTCGCCGAGGAACAGAAGGCCTGAAAGTGCACCAAACGCTGGCTCGATGCTCATCAGGGTGCCGAAGGTGCGTGCGGGCATGCGGGTCAGGGCAACCATTTCCAGGCTATAGGGCAGGGCGGTGGACAGTATCGCGACACCCAGTGCCATTGGAATGACTGCTGGGGTGAGCAGTGCGCTGCCGGCATGAATTACGCCGATGGGTGCAACGAACAGGGCGGCCACCACGACGCCGAGTGCGGCGCTCTGAATGCCGTGCTCGGCGCCGGCGCGTTGCCCGAACAGGATATACAGCGCCCAGCACACCCCCGCACCCAAGGCATACGCAGCGCCTACCGGGTCCAGGGCCTGGCCGCCATCGCCTGCTGGCAGCAACAGGAGAAGCCCGGCGATCGCCATCGCGATCCAGAGAAAGTCGATAGGGCGGCGCGAGGAGAAGATCGCCACCGCGAGTGGCCCCGTGAACTCCAGTGCCACGGCGATACCGATAGGTACTGTCTGCAGTGCCATATAGAAGAGGAAGTTCATGCCCCCAAGTGCCATGCCATAGATGATGACATTACGCAGAGTGTTGGCGGTCATGCGGACGCGCCATGGGCGCAGTATGAGCAGCATGATGATACTGGCGAAGATCAGGCGCAGGGCTGTGGTGCCTTGGGCGCCGATGATGGGGAACATGCTTTTGGCCAGTGATGCACCGGACTGTATGGATGCCATGGCGATCAGCAGCAGGCCGATAGGGAAGAGGGTGGCGGCCAGGCTGCGGGATTGGGTGTTCATCTCTGCGCGGCGATCCTTGGGCGGGTAGGGGTGTGCACTATAGTGCGCACTTACATGGGCAGAGGGCAAGATGTCACGCTTTTGAAATTAAAGGTTGACGGGGTTTCTAATCCCCTTATAATGCGCCCCACTTCCAGCGTGATTGGAACGAGAAACTCCTTGATTATCAACGAGTTAATCGATTCAGGTAGTGTTGAAAGGGCTTCGATCGAAAGATCGTCAGCGGTTGAAATGGTGGTTGACAGCGCTTCTAAACGCTGTATGATTCGCCTCCCGCTACGAGAGATCGCAGCGAGCCAAGTGTTTGAAGCTAAACGAGTTTCTCGCGAAAAACTTCAAAATAAACGCTTGACAGGCT